>Ga0315336_1000043_pt1:0-552500 | contig 738331 bp, 653 predicted proteins | sample ASW5metaG_FD_204512 | JGI IMG/M metagenome (GOLD analysis project Ga0315336, IMG submission 204512) | Ammonia-oxidizing marine archaeal communities from Monterey Bay, California, United States - ASW #5 | ecosystem: Environmental > Aquatic > Marine > Intertidal zone | place: USA... | reverse complement strand
TATGCGCAGAATAGGTGGGAGACTTTGAACTCGGCCTCTTGGGGTCGGGGGAGTCGTCGGTGAGATACCACCCTTAGCATTTCGGTGTTCTAACCTCGACCTGTTAGCCAGGTCAGGGACATTGCTTGGTGGGTAGTTTGACTGGGGCGGTCGCCTCCCAAAATGTAACGGAGGCGCGCGAAGGTTCGCTCAGGCTGTTTGGAAATCAGCCGGAGAGTGCAAAGGCATAAGCGAGCTTGACTGCGAGACATACACGTCGAGCAGGTGGGAAACCAGGCCTTAGTGATCCGGTGGCTCCGCATGGAAGGGCCATCGCTCAACGGATAAAAGGTACGCCGGGGATAACAGGCTTATCTTGGCCAAGAGTTCATATCGACGCCAAGGTTTGGCACCTCGATGTCGGCTCATCGCATCCTGGAGCTGTAGACGGTTCCAAGGGTTGGGCTGTTCGCCCATTAAAGCGGTACGTGAGCTGGGTTTAGAACGTCGCGAGACAGTTCGGTCCCTATCTACCATGGGCGTAGGAGATTTGAGGGGGTCTGTCCTTAGTACGAGAGGACCGGGATGGACGAACCTCTGGTGTACCTGTTGTCGCGCCAGCGGCAGCGCAGGGTAGCTACGTTCGGACGGGATAAACGCTGAAAGCATATAAGCGTGAAACCCTCCCCAAGATTAGATCTCCCTGGACCTTCGGGTCCCTGAAGGCTCCTGGAAGACCACCAGGTAATAGGCCAGGTGTGTAAGGCTTGTGAGAGCTTAAGCTAACTGGTACTAATCAGCCGTGAGGCTTGGTCTTATTCTTTTTGTTTGCGTTTTGAGAGGGGAACTGCCGTTTGTTAGGTATTCAGTTGTTTGTTTTTCCTCGTAGGTGAGCGCGAAAACGTAAATCGCGAGGCGCCGGGTGCTCGACAGATGTTCGGGGCTCGGTGGTTGTTCTTTGAAAAGTTTCCCGGTGGTCATAGGAGAGGGGAAACACCCGTTCCCATACCGAACACGGTAGTTAAGCCCTCTACCGCCGATGGTACTGCGAGGGTAACTTCGTGGGAGAGTAGGTCGCTGCCGGGATTTTTTTTTGGCCCAGCACATGCTAAGTGTGCTGGGCTTTTCCTTTTTCATTAAACAGATAATTTTAAACTCAGCTGAGAACAACAAGAGTCTGCGGTGTCTTGCGTATCGAGTATGTTGCTATAGACAATCTTTCCGACAGTAGAGACATGGCACTCTAAGTCACAACGATATGGACGTCGATATTCCACGAACAGACAATCGCGGCATTCCGCTGGAATTTGCCAGTGAGCGAAAGATTCGGTACCGCAACAAACTGTATTACCGCTTGAATCATTGGCCGATCTGGATCTGGGTGTTTTTTATTACGCCTGGGCCATTGACTTTTGACCTTTTCGAAAATGGCTTTGATGCACGCATGGCGATGTGGCTGGGGGTTGTACTCATTGGCACGGGGATTGCTGGTGTCCGTGGCAAACTTCCGGGCTGCGAGCCTCGGCCGTATATCATCCGTTTCACTGAAGACCGTCCGAATCCTTTGTATCGGCGCGTATGTTACACATTTGCGTGGAGCGCGGTGCTGACCTTCGGGTTGCTCAACCTTGCTGGTCTTGTCCTTGCAGTTTTTAATGGAGAATGGATACTTCGGCAACTGTATGATGCAGCCTATTTTCCAATCGCTGGTGTTGTTTGGTTTCTTGGGCTGGTCGGCCGGTTACCGCGCGTTCAGGCATCAACCAAAGGAGAAGGACACGAGCGCAGATTTTTTTACGGGTCTGTGTGGGCCATGTGTCTGGCGCAACCAGTACTGTGGTTCTTATGGGCAGTGGTGCCTGAAGGACGCTTTGGCGATATCTTTAAACTCACCATGTTCCTAGCGACGTTAATTTTCGTTGCGGTGTTGTCCTATCGGGGTGTACTTCCTCGCACTAGACCGATCGTGCCAGGTGAACTTGCGGTTAGCGACTGATAACTACGGTCGCAGTAGAACTTTCAGTGACGTTGTGGCGAAGGCAAACGCGTCTTCAAATGATTCCAGAGAATAGATGCCTGCTACTAGGGGTTCTGTCTTTACCTGACGATTCACGAGCATTTCAATGCCTCGTTCGAACGGACCACATCGTGATCCAATCAGCGTGAGTTCGTCGACGACCGCCGGCCAAAGTTGGACAGGTGTAGCTCCATGAAATGTCGATTTCATGACAACCGTACCGCGCGGACGAACAAGTTCTATGGCGCGTTGTAAACCATCGGGACGACCAGTTGCATCGACGGTGAGATCGAATGATTTGGATGCGATGGTGTCCTCGCTCAAAGCAGTGTTCAACCCAAAAGACTCTGCGAGTTTCAGTTTGTCTGCATGGCGACCGACCTGCGTGACGGCGGCACCTGTTGATTGCAGAACCTGACCAATGAGAAGGCCGAGCCGACCATCACCTACGATTGCGATACGGGTGCGCAGTGTGACGTTAACTTGGGTCAATATTTCGCACGCTGCTGCGGTTGGTTCTACAAATACAGCAGCGTGGTCTGAGAGTGAGTCTGGTAGTGCATGAAGATTTCTGGCCGGTAGCGATATGTGTGTTGCGAACGTGCCGTCACGATTAAGTATGCCCAAAACTGATCGGGTCGGACAGTGTTCGCGAACACCGGCAATACACGAATCGCAGGTACCACAACTGGCATTGATTTCTCCAACGACGCGCTTTCCAATCCAATGCCGGTCTCTGTCAGGTGCATCTTCGACAACGCCAACAAATTCGTGTCCGGGTATGCCGGTGTAGTTTGCGTATCCGCGGATTAGTTCGAGGTCAGTTCCGCAGATACCTGCATACGTTACCCGGATGCGGCATTCGCCATTCCGTTCTTCGAAAGGCATGTGGCGTAGCACTGGACGCTTGATCGCAAGATTGGTCTGATCAGCTTCAACAGAATCAATGACGAGTGCGCGCATGTGACGATCGTAACAGTCAGAATTCCTATAGGTGTGAATGCAAGGATTTAGTCCCTGTTGTGAGATGGTTTGGCAGTGGGGGCGTGGATTCTCTGCCCTTAATCGATTGACCGGTTTAGAATGATTAGGATGTTTCGATCGATAGCGTGGCGGTTGTCATTGAGTGCGCTTCTGATAGTTGCCCTGTTAGCCAATGTGCAGGCGCAGGGAGCAAATGAAGACGCGTTTAATAGCTATTTTCTTGATAAGACGATGCGTGTTGACTACTTCCATGCAGGTGGTCTGGGTACTGAGATTCTTGGACTTGATCAAGTCGTTTCAGATGGAATGTGGGCCGGGAGCCGTAAGCGACTTATCGACGATCTGAATCTCGGGAAGTATCTGTTTGAGGTTATTGACCGAGAGACGAATGGTGTCATCTATTCTCGGGGCTTTGCGTCTATTTACGGAGAATGGGAGACCATCCCTGAATCCAGAGAAGTTTACCGGGTATTCCACGAGTCACTGCGCTTTCCATGGCCGAAGAAACCAGTTCAAATCATTTTAAAGGTACGGGATCAAGAAAATAGTTTTCACCAGATATGGTCGACAGTGATCGATCCGAATTCGAGATTCGTTAACCCGATCGATCGACCGCCAATGGGGGACGTTTGGCCATTGTTTACAAATGGCCCATCCCACGAAAAAGTTGACTTATTGGTGCTTGGAGAGGGGTATACAAGCGCGCAGACTGAAAAATTCCATACTGATGCGCAACGGCTTGTCGAAGCGTTATTCGAAGAAGAGCCCTTCAAAGGGCGTCGGGATGATTTCAATGTGTGGGGCTTAGATCTTCCATCTGAAGAACCCGGGGTGACGCGACCGCGGGCCGGTCAATTTCGACGAACCCCTTTGTCTGCCGAGTACAACATTTTTGATTCTGAACGGTATCTTCTTACTTATGACAACCGCGCGCTGCGTGATGCGGCTTCCGCCGCGCCCTATGAATTTATTGAGATCCTTGTCAATGAAGACCAATACGGTGGTGGTGGCATCTTTAATTTTCAGGCAACAGCGGCTGCTGATACTGGATTTGCTGAGTATGTCTTTGTTCATGAGTTTGGCCATCACTTTGCAGGCTTGGCCGATGAGTACTACACCTCTGACGTTGCGTACGAAACTGGTGGAACATACCATCCTGAACCGTGGGAGCCGAATGTAACGGCTCTTCATGATCCCACTCAACTCAAGTGGCGAGATCTTGTAAGTGCCGATACTCCTCTTCCTACGCCGTGGGATAAAGCAGCGTTTGAGTCAGAGAGCTCGGTTGCGCAACGGCAGAGAGCGGAATTACGTGAGACGGGTGTGCCTGAGTCAGAGATGGACAGACATTTTACTGCTCAGATGGAGCGTGAGAGTAAGGTACTTCAAAATATGACGCACGCAGGTAAGGTCGGGGCGTTCGAGGGCGCCTCGTACGAGCCGACCGGTCTCTATAGGTCTGAGATCGATTGCATTATGTTTACGCGTAACCCAGTTGGGTTTTGCCGGGTGTGTCAGCGAGCCATTTCGAGAGTGATTGATCAGTATTCTCGGCCGTAGCGTTCCCGACGATAAGAGGAGTAATAGAGGTTCACCAGTGGAAAAGATCTTTCTCGATCAGCTTGAGCAAATTGTTGGAATGGACGGTATGGTTCGCGATGGCGGCGAATTGTTAACGTATGAAACAGACGGACTAGTAAAACTACGCTCAAGACCTGGTGCGGTCGTGTTGCCGACATCTACCGAGCAAGTGCAGGCGGTGGTGCAGTTGTGTCACGAGTCAGGAGTGCCTTTCGTGCCTCGAGGGCAGGGGACAGGACTGTCTGGTGGTGCGATGCCGCATCCGGATGGAGTCCTGATCGCTTTGACACGAATGAATCGTATTCTCGACATTGATTTGCCCAACCGCTGTATTACCGTTGAGCCCGGAGTGATGAACCTTGATGTCAGCAAGGCAGTGTCACGCGAAGGTTACTACTATGCACCAGACCCATCCAGCCAGGTGATTTGCTCGATCGGTGGCAACCTTGCTGAAAATTCTGGTGGGGCTCACTGTTTAAAGTACGGATTTACAGTTCATCATGTGCTCGGTGTCGAAGCGGTGTTACCGGACGGTGACATCATTGAACTCGGTGGTCCGGCTCTTGATGCACCAGGGTTGGACTTGCTTGGGGTACTTGTTGGTTCAGAGGGAACCCTGGCGGTTGTAACGAAAATCACACTCAATCTATTGCGTAAACCTGCCGACGTAAAGACACTTTTGGCGGCGTTTGATTCCACTGAGGCTGCCGGAAATGCGGTGTCTGGCATCATTGGTGCAGGGATTATTCCCGCGGCCGTCGAGATGATGGACCGTGTGACGATTGAAGCGGCGGAGGCGGCGGTTCATCCCAATTTCCCCAAGACGAACGCCATACTCATCGTTGAACTCGATGGTGCCGAAGCTGACGTGTCCACGCTTTTCACACGGGTTGAAGAGGCGTGTATCGAGGCTAAGGCCTGCGAGATTCAAATAGCCAAAACCAATGAGCAAAGAGCCCGGTTCTGGCAGGGGCGGAAGGCGGCATTTGCGGCAATGGGGCGGGTATCGCCAAGTTATTACGTTCAAGACGGAGTCATCCCGAGAACGAAGCTTCCTGAAGTGCTTAATCGGATTGAGGCGCTTTCGGAGAGGTCAGGTTTGAAAATCGGTAACGTGTTTCACGCTGGTGACGGGAATCTCCATCCTCTCGTGTGTTACGACGAGCGAATTCCAGGTCAGGCAGATTTGGCACAGGAGGTCGCCTCGGAAATTTTGACTTACTGTCTTGATGCCGGAGGATCGATTACTGGCGAGCACGGAGTTGGCGCGGACAAGGCGAAGCATTTACCAAAGATGTTTAGCGAGAACGACCTCGACACGATGCAGCTTGTTCGCTGTGCTTTTGACCCTGGTTATATTTGCAATCCAGGCAAGATCTTTCCGACCCCACGACTCTGTGGAGAAGTGCCGGGTCCGTATCGTCAACATCCGACCGAGGCAGCAGGCCTGGCTGAGCGTTTCTGATGGCGGCGCTTTCCCCCAGTGTGCTTGTGGAACAAGCGCGTTCCCGTGCCGGACAAAGCGTGGTTCGCTCGTCGACGGATACTGACGCAGTGGATGGTATTCATCCGAGTGTTGTTGTCGAGCCACTAACTACCGATGACGTCGTCGCAACGTTAGCTTGGGCATCAACTGAACGACTGAAGGTCATGGTCGTTGGTGGACGGACGAAACAGGCGTGGGGAGCACCGGCCACGACCATTGATCTAATGCTATCGACTGCGAGGTTGAACCGTGTTGTCGAGCATCGCCACGGAGATCTCACCGCAACAGTGGAGGCCGGTGCTACATTGGCCTCTACCAATACAGAGTTGACGCGTCACCGCCAGTGGTTGCCATGGGACCCGCCTTGGTCTGATCGCGCAACGATTGGTGGAATTGTTGCGACAAATGATAGCGGGCCGAGACGCCACGGGTATGGTGCGCCTCGCGATGGAATTATCGGCGTGGCCATGGTACGTGCCGACGGGGAATTGGCTAAGTCTGGCGGTATCGTTGTTAAGAATGTTGCTGGCTACGATGTGTCGCGTCTTTTGACGGGATCGTTCGGTTGCCTTGGAGTCATCGTCACGGCCACTTTTAAACTGTCGCCGCTTGCGGGTGCATCGCGTACGGTAGCAATTGAGCTTGACACTCTCGAATCTACTGAGAGCGTCGTACATAGTCTTTCGATGTCGTCTTTAACACCAACAGCCATCGAGTTAGTTGCGACAGGAAACAGAAGTCGCCTGCTTGTGCGTTTTGAGTCGGTTGAAGAGGCATCCGCACAACAATCACAGCAGGCGTGCAGTCTTGTGGGTTCGATTGGGCAGGCTGAAATATTGACTGGCGATGATGAATCTATTTTGTGGCGGGAGCACGCAATGCATTGGTCGGAGGAGGCTGATACAACTCTGATAAAGCTGAGTTGTGTTCCTAGCGAACTGTTTGAGATGTTGAAATTGTTACGTACAGCGTCGGCTGAGCATGGACTTGAGTGCGCGGCCGCAGGTCGTGCCGGTCTTGGGGTCGTAGATGTCAGACTAGATGGCTCGATTGGTGCGCAAGTCCGCATGATTCAACTCCTTCGTCAGCAATTAATAATTGGGCGCGGGTCGGTTGTTGTACGTAATGGTTCAGTGGCATTGCGTCGGAAGGTTGATACGTGGGGAGAAATCGGTAGCGGTTTACATGTTATGAAAGCTGTGAAGTCGAGGTTTGACCCGGATAATCGGTTGAATCCTGGTCGGGGACCAGGAGGGCTCTAAGTCGTCTATTCGTTACGTCAGTTTGTTGCTGAAGTATCTAACGATGTGTTTTGGATAGACGCATCTAGCAGCTCGACAAGGTGCATGGTGTGTACCGTACGACCTTCTTGTTCCAGTGATGCTTTCATTTGCAGTAAGCAACCAGGATTTGACGAGACGAGCACATTGGCACCCGTTGTAGCGATATGTTGCGCTTTGCGGGTGCCGAGTTCGCGTGCTGATTCTGGCTCGACTAAGTTATAGATTCCGGCGGATCCGCAGCAAAGTTCAGATTCTGGGATTTCACATACCTCAAGTTCTGGAATCGATGCGAGTAGTTTCCTCGGTTCAGCACTGATTTGTTGGGCGTGCTGTAAGTGGCAGGCGTCATGGTACGCAATGCGGAGCGGTAACGGATGTCTTGTGGCTTGTGGCTCCAGATCTGAAAGCACTTCCGAGACATCTCGACATTTGTCAGCAAGCGCCTTTGCCCGCGTCGCATAGTTAGGATCATTGCGAAGCAAATAGCCGTACTCTTTAAGTGTCGATCCACAGCCCGCCGCATTAATAACGATCGCGTCAACGGTCGATAACTCCGTTTCGAACGCATCGATGAATTGTCTCGCCATGGCCATGGCTTCATTTTCAAGTCCGGTATGAAACATTAATGCGCCGCAACAGCCTTGTCCTTGAGGGATTACGACCTCGCATCCTTCAGCAGCGAGCACGCGCGCGGTCGCCCGGTTTACATTGCTGAAAAATATCCGCTGTACGCACCCAAGGAGCATCGCGACGCGCCGTCTTTTTGGGGTGACTGCGGGTACGACTTCCGGCATTGAGGAGAACGTGTCAGAGAGTCTAATCGATGGCGCCATCGACTCCATTGCTCGGAGTCGAACTGGCAGTAGTTCAAGTAACCCTGTCGCACGAACAAGCCACTGCATACCGGTTTTTTGGTACGCCCATAGTTTTAATGCGACCCATCGAAGCCGCTTCGGATAGGGAAAGATCGAGAAAATAAATTGCCGGAAAAGACGGTCGCCGGTTGTTCGTTCAATTCGTCGTTCGAGTTGTGGGCGGGTTGCTTCAATTAGTTTGTCGTACTGCACACCGGACGGGCAGGCGGTGACACATGCCATACAACCAAGACACGTATCAAAGTGTCGCGCGAAGTCTGTCGTGATGTCGGCCTTACCTTCGAGTGCCACTTTCATAAGATGAATGCGGCCACGCGGCGAGTCTGCCTCTCGCTGCCAGAGTGCATACGTCGGGCATGCGGGGAGACAAAATCCACAGTGTACGCAATCAGCGAGAAGGTCAGCAGATGGCGGTTGGTGCGCGTCGAAAGCACCGGTCTCGGTTGCCATAATTAGTTATGGTAGCGTAACAATTAGGGAGACTTGAGCATTCGTCGACATTAGCGGACCTACAGAGCTAAGATCGGGCTCTTGCGATTATCCACATTAGAACGACGGAGCGAATCATGACACACGCTGTTCGAATCCACTCCAATGGTGGCCCCGAAGTCCTTCAATGGGAGGAAGTTGAGGTTGCTGAACCAAAAACCGGCGAAGCCATTGTGCGACAGGTTGCTGCTGGCCTCAATTTCATCGATGTCTATTTCCGAACGGGTCTCTATAAAGTTCCGGCATTTCCGTCCGCAATTGGCAATGAAGGCGCTGGTGTCGTAGAGGCAGTCGGTGACGGAGTTACCGAGGTTGCGGTTGGCGACCGTGTTGCCTACTGCATGAGTCTTGGCAGTTATACGCAACGGCGTCTGATTCCAGCGAAACAATTGGTAAAGATTCCCAGGGGGATTACCGAGGAGCAGGCAGCTGCGGCCATGCTCAAGGGTTGCACCGTCCAGTATTTGATTCGGCAAACGTATCCTGTGCAGGCGGGCGAAACGGTGTTGTTTCATGCCGCGGCAGGCGGTTGTGGACTAATTGCGTGTCAGTGGCTCAAACACCTTGGTGTCAGGGTGATTGGCACGGTTGGGACCGCTGAAAAAGCCGATCTTGCGAGGGCGCACGGCTGCGATCATCCGATTGTGTATACGGAGGAGAATTTTGTCGATCGTGTCAAAGAACTGACGGACGGCCGTGGCGTACCGGTGGTTTACGACTCCGTCGGCAGGGATACATTCAATGATTCTCTGGAGTGTTTACAACCGCGGGGACTCATGGTGAGTTTTGGAAATGCATCAGGTGCTGTTGAACCATTTGCGCCTGCTCTTCTCGCGGCAAAAGGTTCTCTTTTTCTCACGCGACCGACGCTTGCGACGTATACCGCGACGCGGGCGGATCTCGAGAAAACGTCTGCCGATCTGTTTAGTGTCTTGAGTAGCGGGGCGGTCAAGGCTGAGGTGAACCAGACTTATCCGCTTGAAAATGCTGCGCAGGCGCATCGTGATCTCGAGGCGCGTAAGACGACTGGTTCGACCATTCTTTTGACAGGTGTTTAACAGGGGGTGTCTTAGACATGAAGAAACTTATAACCGGTATTGTGCTGGGAACTATTAGTGGAATGATTTTAGTTCTGGCGGTCACACCGCTGATTGCTGAGCAGAGTTCGACATCGCCTCAGGTTATTAATCTTCCCGGTCGCAGTGTGGCGGCACCGTTTAGTGATGCTGTGCTGGCGGGAAATACCCTTTATCTTGCTGGCCGATTAGGGCTCGATCCGGAGACTCAACGACCTCCAGCCACAGCCGAGCAAGAAGCACGGAATGTGCTCGACGGGATACAGGCGGTGCTGAGTGAAGCAGATATGACCATGAATGATCTAGTGAGCGTTCAGGTGTTCTGTTCAGATGTTTCGATGTACGGTGATTTTAATCAGGTGTACCGAGAATATTTTGACGACGAACCGCCAGCGCGAGCCTTTATCGGTTCAGGCACTCTGCTTTTTGGTGCACGCTTTGAGGTGGTGGGAATCGCGGTTAAGGGGTAACGGACGAAGGGTTTTGAGGTTGGTTGCCTGATACGTGTCAATAGCGTTGTCTGTTGCATATTCACGCCAATTACTGTGAAGGGAGTCGAGTGCAATGTCGCAGCTCTTACGCGCCGGTCTTGTGAGTGGATTTGTCGTTGCTCTCTTTCTGATTTTCGTTGGCGAAGCTGATCTTTCTGCGCAGGAGATTGACCTGCCGTGGGTTCGCGTTGAGGCTGGTACATTTGAGATGGGTTGTGTCCCAGACGACCCGTTTTGTCTGGAGACAGAACTTCCACGCCACGAAGTTACCTTGTCAGCGTTTGAATTGATGGAGACCGAACTAACTGTGAGTCAATACGGTCTTTTTCTTGAGGCGACAGGACGTACCCCACCTCCGCCGCCAGAGTTCCCGCAGACTGGTGACCACCCAGTGGTGCATTTGACGTGGGATGATGCTGCGTCGGTATGTACGTGGGGTGGCGGGCGTCTTCCAACGGAGGCGGAGTGGGAGTACGCAGCCCGTGGCGGCAGTGATGGAACTATTTTTTGGTGGGGGAATCAACTTACGCGTGGTTACGCAAACTTTGGCCATGCGGAATGCTGTGCAGGGACGACCGGTGGCGCTGACACATGGGTGAACACAGCGCCAGTTGGGTCGTTTCCACCAAATGACTTCGGATTTTACGATATCAGTGGAAATGCGTGGGAATGGGTCGATGGGTGGATTGACGATCTGTACACCAGTGAATCCGTAATTGATCCTCAGCCACCTGAGACGGGGCAACTTCGGGTGATGCGAGGTGCGTCGTGGCTGAATTATCCAGAAGTGTGGCGCCTGTCGGTTCGGCTCGCGTTTTCTGCTGAAGCGCATACGAGTAATATCGGTGTTCGCTGCGCCCGTGACATTCCGGGGGCGGTTTCAGCCGAATAAGCATTCTGAAACACAAGGATACGTTGCCTGCAAGGCGAAGAACTAAACGTCATTCGCGCAATGAAGTAAAGCCTTTTATTACAGTAAATTGACACTTCTATGAACTCACGTTAGGATGCGGTCCGTCTCCAAATTTTTCGGCGTGGACCCCATTGTGGTTCCTGAAAGGATTCAGTCATGGCTACCAAGAAACGCATGTCGAAGCGGACCAAGCGTGACAACGTTAAGTCACGCCGTAGTTTCATGCGGCAGGCCATTTTGGGAAGCGCCGGGGCAACCGCGGCAGCTCTCGGAACAGCCGGTGTTGCCAATGCCGCCGAAGAAGACGTTAAACCGATTGCTGTTCCCAGTGAATTCGAGAAGGCGAAACGAGCGACACTGCCAACGGTCGATTTCCCCATGAGCGGTGCCCAGGTATTCGCGCGCGCGTGCAAGGAAGAAGGTGTCAAGGGGTTATTTTGTTGTCCAGGGAATTACGATGTCGTCCACGCGATTATGGATACTGGTATCCCGACATACTCTGGTCGGCACGAGGGTTCTCTCTGCCATGCGGCTGATGCCTTTTGTCGTGCAACCGGCGAGATCGCTGCAACTTCTGGCACTGAAGGACCTGGTTTCACCGACATGATCGGCGCTATTTCTGCGGCCAATTCAGCACGGTCACCGATTTTAGTGTTGGCGAGTAATAAAACTATTTTTGCCGAAGATACCGAGCAAGGGATTCAGGACCAGTATCAGCAGCCCTTGACTGAGGGCATCAAGAAATACGGCAAGCGCCTCATCACTCCCTCGCGGACCTGGGAATATGCGGGTTATGCCTTCCGGCAACTGAAGGGTGGTGTGCCGAAACCGGTACATATTGATTTCCCAGCAGAAATTGCTCGGGCACGATTTGATGATGCGACGGAGCTTGAGTTTTTCTACGATAAGACAAAATACCGAACCGAGACGAAACCCCACCCGGACCCGAAAGCGATCGATCAGGCTGTACAGATGCTCCGTGCTGCAGAGCGTCCGATTATCGTTTCGAGTAACGGCGTCTTTTACAGTAAAGCATGGAGCGCTCTCAGGCGTTTGGCGGAACGAGCTCAGATTCCAGTCGTTGAATCGGGTGCGATGAAAGGACAGTTTCCTGCTGATCATGAGTTGTCGGTTGATGCTGCTCCCATGGCGTTGATGAGTGCAGATGTTGTCTTGCTTGTTGGGCAGTACTGCATGCCGACCCTGGGCGAGTTCGCGTTTGGACCGGATGCTCGCTACATTCGAATCGATCCGGAAGCCGAGGATATCGGCCGTAATTTACCGATTGATCTTGGGATCGTCAGTGACGAGCGCGCCGCGCTGGAGGCTCTTGCTGACGCAATGCCGCGGCAGCGGCACGAAGCCTGGGTTCGTGAAGTAGCTCAAGCTCGGCAGGCATTTGAGGCTGAGAATGAAGAGTACTACCAGACTGGGCTGACGTACACCGATGCTGTGCATCCCGCAGTGATCGCCAAAGAATTGGCGGACTTTGTTCACAATGGTGAAATCCCACGGGACCGAACCACGATAATGCAAGGTGGTTATGGTATCGCGCGTTATACGCGGCGGTATCTGAGGTCATTTCGCCCTGGACAGATCGTGAATGGTGCCTACCAATACGGCGCGATCGGTCCGGATGTCGGTTACACAGTGGGAGTTGCTGCTGCGGTGCGGCACGGTATTGGCGCACAGGCTGATTTCCAAGGTCATCCGATTATCGCGGTGACGGGCGATGCGGGGTTTGGCTATACCGCAATGGAACTTGAAACACTGTCTAAATACCGGCTGCCGGCTGTGTTGATCGTGTACAACAACAATGCGTGGGGGACGTGGTCGGGGCAGGCGAATAATACGCTTGGCCTCCCAGTGCATTTGTTTCAGGAAAACTTGCGATACGACAAACTTGGAGAGGCGCTTGGGACACATGGAGAGTACGTCACCAAAGCGGCGGAGATGCGTCCGGCACTCGAGAGAGCCTATCAGGTGGCACTAGACGAGAGTCGGCCGAGCATCATCAATGTTCAGGCCAAGAAAGAGTTTTGGCAGCGTGATCAATACCCACCAGGATTTCTTGGCAAGGTCGAGCCTGGTGTAATGTCGTACTATCACTAGGAATATCGGTGGGCGGACGGCACGGCGCGCGATCTTACACACCACGTGAGGATGGGTTGGTAGTTGTACGCCAACGGTTGCAGCAGTACGCCGACCGGGGTGTCTTTCGAGGATTTACCGAAGAGTCCCCATGGCGTGGTCGCCATCGTTTCAAATTCCTCTGGTTGGCGAATACGGCGTTTCGATTGCACTATTCGCCACAAAGTGGAGAGTTCATCTTCCGAGATTTATTGCCAAATGTACCGGTGCATTCAGACGTCGGTAAAGACCTCCGTGGTTTTCTCAAGCGTCTTACTAGAAAAGATGTACCAGAACACCGACGGATTGATCCGCGTCGGATTGATATTCGTAGTTATGTTCGACGAGGGGGTTTTTCAATTGCTGTTACCGCGAAGAAAAACCAGCATGGTTACGCCGTGCAGCGATCGGTTAATCTGATCCACGAAGTGTTTGTACGCCTTCATACCTATTTTCCGGAATACATGTGGGAGAACTTTGATGCACCGCAGGAATGACAGACGAGAGGGCATCGCAATGTGGGCTGTCCGTGTGGCGGCGCTACACGTTTTCATCGGGTGTTTATTTTTCATGGCTGGTGCTGCTGGAGCGCAAGAGCATCCGTCGGAACCACATCGGCATCCGGAAGCGCAAGCGATTGAGAATCCATTGGACTCGACAGCCGATTCACGTCGGATCGGCCGGCAACGGTATGTTTTTATGTGTCGTGAATGTCACGGGAACTCAGGTCTTGGTGATGGAGATATGTCACATGCGGGTGGTGTTCCATCTGACTTCACGGACGATGTATGGCAGCACGGTGAAAGCGACGGCGAGGTATTCACGGTAATTAAGGATGGCGTGACGGCGGATATGCAGCCCTACTCGAACCGTTTAAGTGACGATGACATTTGGCATGTCATTAACTATTTACGTAGTTTGGCAGAGTAGTGGCGCTACGGTATCGCCATGGCGCTCGTCCGTGATAGCATCCGCGCGTTATGCCAGAAGAAATCCTCTATCGGGCGATGGTCCCTGGTGAGGCCAGCGCCGTTTCAAAATTAATACTAGATTCCTTTTCTGAGTTCATTAGTTCTGAATATACCGACGAGGGAATTGCCGAGTTTGGAAAGTTTGCTGCTCCGGAGGCTCTTAAGCGACGAACGGCGGATAACGATTTTGTCCGGGTGGCTGAATGCGACCACGAACTCGTTGGGATGATCGAAATTCGTGACAATAATCATGTGGCCTTACTATTTGTCGATAAGGCCTATCAACGGCATGGCGTAGCAAAGGGTCTTCTCAAAATTGCTCTGGCGGACGCGCGCGTAAGTGACCCTGAAATATTGAGAGTTACAGTCAATTCGTCTCGTTATGGCGTGATTGCATATGAAAAGCTCGGTTTTCGGCAGACGGGCCCCGAGCGGAAGGTCAATGGGATCGCCTTTATTCCGATGGCGATGCAGTTGCGCAACGAAGATTGATTGTTACATCCGTACGTCTGGTTGCAAGTTACGCTAAAGGTAAACGGTCGTGTCAAGGGTACGGCATTAATCAGGTAGTGCGTATGCAATAAGTCGTGGTCCTCCTCCGATCGTCACCGCGATGTACTGCGTGCCATCGACCATGTACGTCATCGGTGTGCCAACGGTGCCAGTCGGGAGGTCGACGGCTCCCCGTATCTCTCCTGTTTGCTTGTCCCATGCCACTAGACCGGGGCCACCACTGGGACCACCGGTGGGCACGGAACTAATAAGTAGCGTTTTCGTTAATACCGGTCCGGCGATTGTGCCGTCACCGACTGGGGGCAGGTCAAGGTCGCGCAGGCGTGGATGATTACGTACTCGGTCCCCATTGCCAAGAGGGACCATCCAGACGTGGTCGCCGGTGTTCATGTCGATCGCCGTTATACGAGAATATGGCGGTTTGAGGAGCGGGAGCCCCTGCGGCATTTGAGCGTTATACGACCCCCCTTGACGAATTTGCTGCAACCGTTGCCGTTCGGGCGCGCCATGGGTGTAGCGCATTGTTGAGCCAAGGTCTGGGTCGGGTGCATAAAGTGGAATGGCAACCGCAATATTGCGGGAAGGGACGTACAGCATGCCGGTTTCTGGATCGACGGCAGCACCGGCCCATCCAGCCGCACCAAAGTCAGGTGGACGCATCAGCGTTCCTTGAGTGCCGTTTTCGATAGGACGACCAGGTGGTGTAAACAGCGGGCCTATTTGATAATTTTTGACTACTTCAAGGGCCATTTCACGTATCTCAGGTGTGAAGTCGACCAAGTCGTCAACAGTCACGCCTTGATAGTCAAAAGGTGCGGGTCTCGTTGGGAATGGCTGTGTTGGTGAAGGAATTTCATCTGGCATATTGGATTCTTGAGGGACCGCTCTTTCCTCGATTGGCCAGAGGGGTTCACCAGTTTCTCGATCAAAGGCATAGATGAAAGCTTGCTTACTTACTTGGACAAGCGCCTTGATCGGGTTTCCGTCCACAACGACGTCTACAAGATTAGAGTGTGTTGGGAAGTCATAATCCCACAGTCCATGGTGGACAGCCTGGAAATGCCAAACGCGCTGTCCGCTTTCGACGTCAACAGCAATGATTGTTTCTGAGAACAGATTGTCGCCAGGTCGATCCGCTCCGTAGTAATCGTTGGTTGTTGTCCCGGTAGGAAGATAGACGTGACCTAGTTCGTTGTCGCCTGCAAGCATGGACCATACATTAGCGTTACCCGAGTATCGCCACGATTCGTTCAGCCACGTGTCGACACCATATTCATCGGGGCTGTTTGGGACCGTATGGAAATCCCACGCGTGTTCGCCGGTTCGGACGTCCCACGCCCTAACCCATCCAGGAGGAGCTTCTTTTGTAATCCGTCGGTCGGCAATTTGAGAGCCGTGGATGACTTTATCTCTGACCACAATAGGCGGAGAGTTAATTGAATAGAGCAGGGCATTAAGGTAATCTCTCGATTCACGTTCTACTCGGGGTACTCCGACCATGGCGTCCACCATGCCGCTTTCGTTTGGTCCAAAATCTGGGCACGGTTGACCGGTTTTGGCCTTAACACAAACGACATACCCGTTGCCGGTCCCCCAAAAAATTCGTTCGTCGTCAATACCGTCTGTCCAGTAGGCGACTCCGCGTTGCGTCCACGGACCACTCATTGACGGAGTCCCTTCTTCGTAGCCTTTTGGATTAAAGATCCAAAGTGTTTGCCCTGTTTTGGCATCTACTGCCACACCTTGAGATAGCGGCGTGTTGAAGTACAGCGTGCCATCGATCATGAGTGGAGTGACTTGGAGGCGCGATGGGTTAGGAGGTTGACTCGTTCGGTAAAGGTTAGGAGTGTCCTCGACCAGGGTATCTACAATTGTGTCCAGTGGCGCCCACCATTCTCCTCCTCCTGGTGTCGACCGGCTTACAAAGTTGTCGATAGACATCCATTCCCAGGCAATTTCAAGATTATTGAAATTACTCGCGTCGATTTGATCGAGTGCCGAGTACTTGCGACCACCGATATCGCCGGCGTAACTGCGCCACTCGCCATTTTCTGTGCCGTAGGTTTGCCAAGGGGGCGTTACGTTTTCAGTTTGAGCCGAGACAAAGCCGGTGTTGATTAGTGTGATGAGAGTTAACCAGCTAGCGATCTTCGATTTCATCGGAGATTTCCTTTTTTCTCAATTCGGTCCTGAAAAACCAACGCCATACTCAAAAACAAGGCGACTACCATAAAGAACCGTAAAGCTCAGAGCACCAAGACTAACCATCGCTATAAATAATGTCCCCAGCCGTTGTGCGTCTGTCGGACGATGAATATATGACATTGCGAGACGGATTGATGAGAAAAATACAAATGACCAGGTAGCCCGAAAAGCCCAATCTGAATGCGCCTGCAATACTGGGATCGCATCTAGTGAAATAGAGACTGAACGCGCGGCGGTATCACCGCTGAAGTATGCAAGAACTGCCAAACTTGCACCAATCGTGTACAACCATGTTGAAATGGTCCCAACCTTCGTGGGACGAGGGAGAAAGATGTCAATCAAATCAACCACAACCGCAGCAGTGAGTACTGCGATTGGAAAGTGCACGACCAGAGGGTGAAGATTTGGTGTCCACGTCGGAAGCAACGCCATTGTGAGGGCAATCCTATACTAGGACCGAACTCCATGATGAGTTAATGGCACGAATGCAGACATCGGCACAAGGCTGGCACGGTTGGGATGCCTATGCCCCATTTTATGACTGGGAAAATCGTCGTACGGTTGGTCGACGAGATGTTCGATTTTGGACAGATCTCGCGCGACGAATCGATGGGACAGTGCTTGAACTAGGGTGTGGGACCGGCCGACTTTCGCTTCCGGTTTCTCGTATTGCGAAACATTTTGTCGGAATTGACAGATCGGAACCAATGCTCGGTCGCTTGCGAACACGTCTAAGACGCGCTCGGCTAGCATCACGTACTTCGATCATTCGAGGAGATATTCGCACTCTCCCGTTCAGAAAGCGTTGGCGATGCGACTTGGTAATGGCGCCCTACGGCATGTTGCAGTCGTTGCTGTCGGATGCTGATTTTGACGCGGTGATTGCTAGTGCAGCCGGAGTGCTGCCACGTGGAGGTGTTTTCGGCATCGACCTTGTACCAGATCTAACGCGATGGCAAGAGTATAAGCGTCATACGAGCGTAGAGGGATCCTTTGGACGCGGTCGGCACATGACGTTAGTTGAATCAGTTCGTCAGGACCGACAGCGCCGGCTTACATTTTTCGATCAAGAATTTGTAGAACTTGAGGGACGAAAACGTAAGGTTCATCGGTTTTCCATCACGTTTCGTACATTAGCGGTTCCCGAGGTTACACGCCGACTTGAGCGTGCTGGTTTTAGGATCGAGGCCGTTCTCGGTGATTATCAGGGCGATGACTGGTCTCCAGATGCCGATATTTGGGTGATTATTGCGAAACGTGCCAAGTAGATGTCGTAGTTTTTGAATCGGAATAACTGTCATACTTTCTCTTTAGATTTGCCATAATATTGGTCGAACCAATCACATTATCGGAGCAGTAGTTTCATGTCAGGTCATTCAAAATGGGCGTCGATCAAGCACAAAAAAGGTGCGGCTGACGCAAAGCGCGGAAAACTCTTTACTCGAATCATCAAAGAACTGACAGTTGCCGCACGCGACGCTGGTGGAGACCCGGATACGAATCCACGTCTTCGAACAGTTATTGCGGATGCGAAAGCCGCCAACATGCCCGCTGACAATATCAAACGGGCCATTCGACGCGGCACTGGCGAAGAGCCGGGCGTATCGTATGAAGAGGTTACGTACGAGGCGTACGGTCCGGGTGGTGCAGCACTTCTCATCGAATGCATGACGGACAATACCAATCGTGCTGTCGGTGAGATACGGCACTTGCTTTCGAAACATAACGGTAATCTTGGAACGACCAATTCGGTTGCTTGGATGTTTGAGAAGCATGGGTATATCGTGGTCGAGAAATCTGGTGTTGATGAAGAAACGCTGATGACGGCTGCAATTGAGGCTGGTGCCGATGATTTTAAGGATGAGGGTGATAGTTGGGAAATCATCAGTACACCTGAACTGTTTGAGGGAATCCGAGCGGCGGTAACAGCGACAGGGCTTCAGCCGATGTCGGCGCAGATTGCGATGCTGCCCCAAAATTTGGTCAAACTTGAAGGTAAGCAGGCACAGCAAATGATCAAATTGATGGACGTATTGGAAGATCAAGATGACGTTCAAAATCTTTGGTCGAATTTTGATATTGATGCGAAGGAGATTGAGGCCTCACTAGCGTGAGAATCTTCGGGGTCGACCCTGGCTCCATACACACTGGATACGGATGTATCCAAATGTCAGGGAATCGATTGCGCATCCTGACCAGTGGTGTAATCTCTCCGCCCGCGCAAGGAACGTTTCCTGCGAAATTATTGACGGTGCATGCCGGTCTCTCAAATTTACTACAAGAGTACGAACCTGAAGTTGTTGCGATCGAAGACCTGTTTTATGCTCGCAATGCTCGCAGCGCTTCTAAATTAGCTCACGTTAGAGGGGTCGCGATGTTGGCCGCCGCAGAAGCCGGCATGCCGGTTGCTGAATATTTACCGACGCAGGTGAAGCAAGCAGTGGTTGGCTATGGCCGTGCTGAAAAACAGCAGGTGCGTGACATGGTGATGCTGTTGCTGGGTCTAAAGACTCCCCCTGAAAAGCTTGATACTTCGGATGCCTTAGCAGTTGCTATTTGCCATGCTCATTCTGTCGGAACTATGGATACACAGGTTGCATTGCGCCCAGACCAGAGTGTTTCACGAAGTTGGCGTCGGTATAGACCGGACCGTGTCAAACAATGAAGGACAGTCCCCTGCTTGTATTGAGACTGTGTAATAGCTGGAGAAGAATCTATATTCCTGGCTGGGCTTGGCGCGATTGAACGATCAATTGACTAGAAGGATCTACTAGTGTTTGTAAGGTTTTACCGATGATTGCAACTTTGCACGGTGTACTCACGGAGAAGAAGCCTAGCCGTCTTGTTGTTGATGTTGGCGGTGTAGGCTACGAGGTTAATGTGCCGCTTTCAACGTTTTATGCTTTAGGGGAAACGGGTGCCGAAGTTGATTTGCGTATACACACGCACGTTCGGCAAGAGACGCTGTCACTTTTTGGGTTTGCGACTCAGCTAGAAGTTGACCTCTTTGAGCGTCTGATTACGATCAGTGGTGTTGGCCCTCGTCTTGCGCTTGCCGTTCTTTCTGGACTTGAGCCCCCTGACTTACTTCGAGCGATACAAGGCAGCGATATCGTACGACTACAGGGCATTCCTGGGGTGGGTAAGAAAACTGCCGAGCGAATCAGTCTCGAACTAAAAGACAAGTTGCCGGCGAACGCAGCGCATGAAGGTGCAACAACCGATCTAGTAAATGCCGAAGGGGTCCGGAATGACGTGATGTCGGCACTCCTGAACCTTGGCTATCACCGCCCGCTGGCGGAACGCGCCGTTAACGAGGTTCTTACTGGTGAGTTAGGTTCTTTCGAGGAAGCATTGCGGCAGGCGCTTCGAGAATTGGCAAAATAGCGAGTGTACGGCTGGGAATTATAAAAACCGATGAACACTGAGAATATTCTTAGTTCCGTCCAAGTTGATGAGGATGCTCAATACGAAGTAGGACTTCGTCCTCGCCAGCTTGACGACTACATCGGACAAGACCGCGTCAGGGAGAACTTGACGGTTGCGATAACGGCCACCCGCAATCGTGAAGAGGCATTGGACCACGTGCTTCTTTATGGTCCACCTGGTCTTGGCAAAACCACGCTTGCCTATGTGATCGGAAATGAGCTTGGGGTGCAGGTTCGTGGCACATCTGGGCCTGTGCTAGAGAAAGCGGGTGATCTGGCCGCGATCCTAACGAACATGAAAGATCGGGAAGTGCTCTTTATCGATGAGATTCATCGGATGAGTTCGGCTATTGAAGAGATCCTGTACTCAGCCATGGAGGACTACGAACTTGACATTGTTATTGGTCAAGGTCCTAGTGCTCGGTCGGTTAAGGTTCCCCTCCAAAGGTTTACGTTGATCGGCGCGACGACACGTGCGGGGTTGCTGACATCACCTCTTCGTGCGCGTTTTGGTTTGGTGCATCGCCTTGATTTTTATACTGAAGGCGATCTTGTAGAAATCATTTCACGGTCGGCCCGTATACTTGATGTGCCGATCGAAGAAGAAGCGACTGGTGAGCTGGCGCGTCGTTCTCGTGGGACGCCAAGAGTTGCGAATCGATTGTTGCGTCGTGTTCGGGATTATGCAGAAGTGAGGGCGGATGGGAGGGTCACCGTCGATGTGGCTCGTCAGGCTCTGACGTTGCTAGAAGTCGATGATCAAGGCTTCGATGAAGCGGACCGTCGATTATTGAGAGCGATTATCGATAAATTCAATGGTGGACCTGTTGGTTTAAATAGTATTGCGGCTGCTATTAGCGAAGAAAAAGAAGCGATTGAAGATATCTACGAACCCTACCTGATCCAGTTAGGATTCCTCGATCGTACGCCGCGAGGTCGTGTGGCAACGCCGCGAGCGTATGAATATTTTGGTCTGCCTGCACCGGACCGCCATCCGCGTCTTCTGTAGACATACTGTTGGTGCGAAACGGCCTGAATTAGATAAAGGACAGATACGAGTGACTAAAGAGATGACCGGCCGTTTGGCCGGAAACCAGCCAATGCGAAGGGTCAAGATTGCATCGCTTGGTACGTATGTGCCTCCACGCGTACTGACGAATGCTGATCTTGAGCAGATGGTTGATACAACCGATGAATGGATTTTGAAACGAACTGGGGTACGAGAACGCCATATTGTCGAAAAGGGTGTTGCGTCCTCAGATCTTGGTAAGGAAGCTGCGCTAAGTGCTCTGGCGGACGCTGGTGTCAAAGCCGATCAAATCGGGTTTGTTGTGGTCGCGACAACGACGCCGGATATGTTTTTCCCTAGTACAGCGTGCCTACTTCAGCACAAGTTGTCAGCGACTAATGCATGGGGATTTGACTTAGGAGCTGCTTGCTCAGGGTTCACTTATGCGTTGACGACGGGTGCGCACATGGTTGCGAGTGGTGCGCATGACCATGCCCTCGTTGTTGGTGCGGACGTAATGTCGTCAATCATTGACTATAAAGATCGTGCCACCTGTGTGCTTTTCGGTGACGGTGCTGGTGCGGTCGTCGTTTCACCCGCTGACGACGAAGAACTAGCTATTCTTGATTTTGCTCATGAGATTGACGGAAGTGGCGGCCCAGCCTTGCGTATGCCAGCTGGCGGCAGTTTACGGCCGGCGAGTCATGAGACTATCGACGAAAGATTGCATTATGTGCACCAAGATGGCCCGGCAGTGTTTAAGTTTGCAGTACGGAAAATGGTCGAAATTTGTCGGCGCGTAATGGATCAGAATAATCTCGATGCCGACGATATTGACCTCTTTGTCTCACATCAGGCGAACCGACGCATTATCTTGAATGCGGCACAGCATTTAGGTGTGGGACCTGACAAGATCGTAATTAATATTGAGCGGTTTGGTAACACTACTGCGGCAACAATACCATTGGCATTAGCAGACGCACGAGCAGATGGGCGACTACGAAAAGGCGCGCGCGTCCTACTTGTCTCGGTTGGAGCTGGTTTTACGGTTGGGGCGGTTTTGTTGCGGTGGGCATACTAAAGAGTGAACTTGTATTAAGGGGTAATTGCGAAGAACTGGTCGCTCTCATCAGCCCCGATAAACCAAAACGAAGTTCGCAACTTTGAAGCCCTAGGTAAGCTCTTAAATATTTAGGTCAGACTCGTTTATGGATCTTTCGGAGTTCGACTTCCATCTGCCAGACGAACTTATTGCTCAAGAAGCTGAGCCGATACGGGATGCGGCTCGTTTGATGAGCCTGGGCCGTGTGACGGGAGTGATTGAGCATCACCGTGTTTGCGATGTTGCTGACCTTCTTAAACCAGATGATCTCATCGTCGTTAATGACACGCGTGTCATTCCGGCTCGGTTGTTGGGTCGGCGTGATCCTAGTGGTGGCGCGGTCGAGTGTTTGCTGCTTTCGCGTCTTGATGAGACGCGATGGGATGCGCTTGTGCACCCCGGTCAAAAACTTCGTGACGGAGCCCGTGCGGTGTTTGAGGTGGATGACCATAGTCTTGAACTCGAAGTACTCGACTGTCATTTTCACGGCCGGCGGACGGTACGTCTGACAGCATTGGGCGGGGATGTTGAAACTGCTATTGATGCAATTGGGCATATTCCCCTACCGCCTTACATTAAAAGAAAAGACTGCCCATCAGACCGTGCGCGGTACCAGACCGTTTATGCTCGTACGCCAGGGTCTGTCGCTGCACCGACAGCAGGATTACATTTCACGCCTGAGCTTCTTACGCGCTTGCAAAAGCGGGGCATTTCGAGGAGGGCGATCACTCTTCATGTCGGTTATGGGACCTTTGAACCCGTTCGCACAACGGTTGTGGAAGATCATCGTGTGGCAGCAGAGAGTTATCATGTTTCTGAAGAAACGGCAGAAGCCGTTAATTGTGCGCTCGACGAAGGACGAAGAATTATTGCAGTTGGTACGACGACTACACGCACCCTCGAAGCAGTTGCGCGGCTGAACGGTGGGCGGTTGCGTGCAGGTCACGGACAAACGGACCTGTATATTCATGGCAGCTTTGACTTCAAGGTTGTAGGGGGGTTACTGACAAATTTCCACTTGCCGAGGTCTTCGCTGCTCTTACTTGTGGCGGCGTTCGCTGGCCATGAGAGTATCTTGGCGGCGTACAGGCAGGCGGTAGCTCGATGTTATCGATTTTATAGCTATGGTGATGCGATGCTCATACTCTAGATCTAGCACCTTAGCCTCCAGCCCTGACATAATGTTAAGTTCAGTGCCGGTGTAGCTCAGCTGGTTAGAGCGAGCGGCTCATATCCGCTAGGTCCGGGGTTCAAGTCCCTGCGCCGGCACCAAACTTAATTTGTCACGTTGGTTTGGCGGTCGTTACTAGTTTTGTTTCTTTGGGAGAATCGTGCCGGGGTAGCTCGACGTATGGCGATTCCTTTCGCCTTTCGTGCAGTTCGCTAGATCGTCAGAATTAATTTGTGCCTATGGTCGACCTGTGTCAACGCGTCGGAGTGGCCGTCACAGAACAAGGACTCATTTCCCAAGGGAGCCGGGTCGTTGTTGCACTTTCTGGTGGTGGAGATTCAGTTGCGCTGGCTAGCTTGATGTGTGAGTTGTCAGCGAAGGCGTCGTGGTCGGTCGCAGGGTTTCTTCACATTAATCATCAGTTGAGAGCAGCTGCAAATAAGGATGCTGAATTTTGTCGAAAGCTGTCAGATAAATTAAATGTCCCATTTTTGATTGAAAAAGTAGACGTGGTGGCTATGTCACGCAATTTAGGGATATCCCTAGAACAGGCAGGTCATCGTCTTCGATATGAAATCTTTAGTCGAATTTGTCAGCATGAGGTGGCCGACTGCGTAGTGACTGGTCATACCCGTGACGATTTAGCGGAGACCGTATTGTTGAGGCTTATTCGTGGTGCTGGCCCGCGCGGTTTAGCTGGCATTCGCCCGCGTAATGGTTTCGTGGTACGCCCTTTACTCGACATAACACGGAAAGAGCTTCGAGATTATTTAAAAGTGCGGGGATTACCTCATCGTGAAGATGAGACTAATGAAGATACAGTTGTCACACGAAATAGAATTCGTCATTCACTTATTCCATTCTTGAGGAAGAACTTCTCCGAGGGGATTATTGATGTGTTGGCACGGGAAGCCTCAATTGCCCGAGCTGATGATGAGTGGATGGAACACGAAGTTGACCAGGCTATAGGTCGCATTGTTTGTTACGGTGAAGAGGGTGCTGATATTGATTCTGAGGCAGTAGCTAAACTCCCCCTCGCCCTTGCCAGGCGTGTGTCAAAGCAAGTACTTGAGCATGTCGGTGGGCGTCCAGTCAGCTTTGATCAGATAAATCGATTGCTTAGCCTTCTGCATACCTCGTGCCGTTCGAACGTCTCGGTAGACTTTCCCGGTAGTCGTCTATTCCAAAGCTCAGACCGAACACAACTTGTTCGGTGGAGTGGTCGAAGTCAGGGTAGTAGCTTGGTAGTGTCTGAGTTCGAATATACATTGTCAGTGCCGGGGGAAATTAAAGTTCCCGAGGTCGGCGAAGTGGTGTCTGCGATACCTTCTGACTGCATTCCGAAGCTTTCTGCTAGGGGGCGGACGGTTGCCGTGAGTAGTGAAAGGATAGTTTTACCTCTAACGGTTCGAAATTGGCGATATGGAGACGTTATACGGCCCTTGGGACTTGGCGGACACAAGAAACTACAGGACCTTTTTGTGGATCGAAAGATTTCCAAAGCAAAGCGAGGGACGGTCCCAATTGTGGCCGATTCTAGCGGTAAAATCGTCTGGGTCGCGGGACAAACACTCGATGAGGATTTTCGGGTCACCGATAGTGACCGAGCCGTGCTAATCTTGAAAGTGATGAAGTTAGGAGAGTCATCTTGAACACCTCAGTCAGAAGTTTTGCCTTCTGGGCGGCGCTGGTCGTTGCTGTTGTCATGATCTGGAATTTTTCTACTCAATTTCAGACCGGAGACAATGCGGTTTCGTTTAGTGAGTTTGTCCGGATGGTCGATGCAGGCCAAGTCGAAAATGTCACTCTGGCCGGAAATGAAGTTACGGGGTCAACCACATCCGGAGAGTCATTTCGTACCTTTGCACCACCTCAATATGAAGGATTGGTGAATAAGTTAGTCGAGCGTGATGTGGCTGTTAGTGCGAGAGAAGCTACTGGCAGTCCGTGGGCGACTTTGCTGTACACCTGGGCACCAATTTTGCTTATCCTCGGATTTTGGATTTTCTTCATGAGGCAGGTCCAAAGTGGTGGAAATAAAGCATTATCTTTTGGAAAGAGCCGAGCGAAACTGTCTTCTAGCACCCAGAAGAAAATCAGTTTTAAGGACGTTGCTGGCGTAGACGAGGCGAAGGAAGAACTCCAAGAAATCATTGATTTTTTACGTGAACCACAGAAATACCAGAAATTGGGAGGTCGAATTCCAAAGGGTGTTCTGTTGATGGGCCCTCCAGGAACGGGAAAAACCTTACTCGCACGTGCAGTGGCCGGAGAAGCCAACGTGCCATTTTTCTCCATCAGTGGTTCAGATTTTGTAGAGATGTTTGTTGGCGTTGGCGCTTCTCGCGTTCGCGATCTGTTTGAACAAGGTAAAAAGAATGCACCATGCATCGTTTTTATTGATGAGATCGATGCAGTTGGGCGTCATCGTGGTGCTGGTCTTGGCGGTGGGCATGATGAACGCGAGCAAACATTGAATCAGTTACTGGTCGAGATGGACGGCTTTGAATCAAATGAGGGTGTTATTTTGGTGGCCGCCACGAATCGTCCCGATGTGCTAGACCCTGCGTTGCTACGGCCAGGTCGTTTCGACCGACGTATTATGGTGAATCGTCCTGATGTGAAAGGCCGAGAAGGCATTCTTGGTGTTCATACGAAAAAGATCCCGCTAGGGGATGATGTTGATATGCCGGTTGTCGCCCGAGGAACCGTTGGATTTTCTGGTGCGGACCTTGCGAATTTAGTTAACGAGGCTGCACTTAATGCGGCGCGTTATAACCAGAAGCTTGTTCAGATGCAACACTTCGAGTTCGCTAAAGATAAGGTCATGATGGGGGCCGAGCGACGGTCGATGATCATCACTGATGAAGAAAAGCAAGTGACTGCGATACACGAAGCAGGTCACGCTTTATTGGCCGTTTTATTGCCACACGCAGATCCAGTTCACAAAGTGACTATTATTCCGCGGGGTATGGCACTGGGTGTCACCCAGCAGTTGCCAGAGGGCGAGAAGCATAATTACTCTCGTGATTACTTAAATGATCAGATTGCCATCTTGCTAGGCGGGCGGTTAGCTGAGGAATTAACGAACGAAGATGTAACGACGGGTGCAGGTAATGACCTTGACCGAGCTACAGAGATGGCGAGGCGCATGGTGTGCGAGTGGGGTATGAGCGACGCTGTTGGACCTCTTACCTTTGGCAAAAAAGAAGAGCAGGTGTTTCTTGGGCGTGATTTCGCGCAGTCGCAAGATTATAGTGAGGGTACTGCGATTCGGATCGACCAGGAAATTAAGCGCATCGTTACAGAAAATTATGATCGAGCTCGTCACGAACTTCAGACACACCAAGATGAGCTTGTTCGGATAGCTGAAGAGCTACTCATCAGGGAGGTTCTCGATGGTGAGCAGGTTAAACGAATCGCAAAGGGGCTTCCCATTGAAGATCCTTTGCCCGATTTGACAACGGGGTCTTCTTCGCCACCAGGGACCGCGTCGGTGGAGGACGACGAGCAGTCAAGCATTGTGCCACCGGTGCCTTCGCTCGATAAAGCTGTTCCGCAGGAATAGTTCAAACTAGCTGACGCTGAGACTCACTGGGTCAAGGGCTCCCGCAATTACTCGGCGGGCTTGTGGTTCCATGATGGCGCTACGTAAATCCTACTCGCTCTCGATACCGGGAGGAACGACACTCGAGCTTGGTGAATGTACTCGTGTCATGGGGATTATCAACGTGACACCAGATTCGTTTACCGATGGTGGAGATTGTTTTCTTCCAGAACGAGCGACTGACCGGGCGCTTGAGCTTGAAGATGCCGGTGCAGACATTCTTGATATCGGAGGGGAATCTACTCGTCCTGGAGCATTGCCGCTTTCGGTCGATGAGGAACTGCGGCGCGTCATTCCAGTCATTGACCAGCTTAGTAAACGGGTCAGTGTACCGATCTCCATCGATACTTACAAAGGAGCTGTGGCAGAGGCCGCTATTGATCTTGGAGCGGTCATAGTTAATGACATCTCTGGTCTTTCCTATGATCCGTCGCTGGCCTCAGTAGTTGCTAAACACGGTGTGCCGGTCGTCCTAATGCATAATCGCGGCCGGTCTCAGCAAATGTATCGCGCGGCCTCCTATCAAAATATTGGCGAAGAAATAGTAGCGGAACTTCGTATTGCCATTGACAGAGCTGTAGATGCGGGTATTTCTCGGGAGCAGATAGTGGTTGACCCTGGGCTAGGGTTTGCTAAACATGCTCGTCAGTCAACGGTCGTTTTGGCTGACTTACCCTGTTTGAACGCGCTTGACCGGCCCATTTTGGTAGGGGCTTCTCGGAAATCATTTCTGGAGTCAATGCTTGGTGCTCGTTCTCCTGATAATCGTGAGTGGGGAACGGCAGGAGCGGTCGCTGTCGCAGCATTTCTTGGGGCTCATATCATTAGAGTTCATGATGTTTCGGCACATCACGACGTGGTACGTGTTGTGGATACCCTTAGGTCAGTCTCAGTTGAGAGGCAGGCGAATTTGGAACGAGAGTGTTAGACAGTCTATTAAACGCGTTTAGCGGAATTCGGTTTGGGTGGCGTGATGCGCTCGATATTTTCGTCGTTGCGTTTATCGCGTACGAATTTCTAAAGTTAATACGTCATACACGGGCTGTGCAAATTGGCATAGGAGCAGGCCTAGTTATAACGATGTATTACTTGTCAGAAGTGGTCATGCTTCGGACGGTTAATTGGTTTGTCGGGAATTTGCTGAGCTATGTGGTGTTTGCGGCGATCGTATTGTTTCAGGCCGACCTTCGGCGGGTGTTGTCTCGACTTGGTAGGGCTTCGTTGTTTCGGCACTTTACCCGTAGGGGTACCACGGACGAGATGGTTGAAGAGGTCATAACAGCAGCGGGCATGCTTGCTGAGCGAAGGGTGGGTGCATTGATCGCTATTGAGCGAGATATTGGCCTTCGTACGTATGTTGATAGTGGGATTTATCTCGATGCGCGTGTGACGTACGATTTGTTAGTTAGTGTGTTTCAGCCTGAGTCGCCATTACATGATGGCGCGGTAGTCATTCAGGAAAATCGTGTAGCTGCTGCTTCGTGTTTTCTTCCGCTGACGGTGAATGTTCAGAGTACTCATTTAGGAACACGGCATCGAGCGGCTATAGGTTTGACCGAAGAGTCAGATGCTGTTGCACTTGTAGTTTCTGAAGAGACTGGGGCTGTGTCACTGGTGATCGACGGGGAGATCGAGAGCGGTCTCGATAGCAAGCTACTTACGAATCGCCTGGATTCAGCCATGCACACACGTCGTAGTCGACGCCGAAATTCTACAAAGAAAGCAGTGTGATGTTTTATCGACGTTTTGTTGAGAATCTTGGCCTTAAGTTGCTTGCAATGGCATTGGCGATAGGTCTCTGGTTGAGCGTCGCTGGTGAAACGGTGATCGAACGTGGTTTCGAGGTCCCACTCGGATTTCAAAATGTACCGGCGGATTTGCAGGTGGCTGGTGATCCGCCAGACACCGTTCATGTACGTGTGAGGGGCCCGATGAGTATTGTGAACCGATTGGCTCTCGGAGATGTTGTTGCAGTGCTTGATCTTGCGGGAGAACGTCCTGGTGAAAGACGACTGTTTGATATGTTTGCTGATCGCGTACGCACACCATTTGGTGTGGAGGTGATTCAGGTGATCCCGGCGACGATTACCGCTGCACTTGAGAGGGCAGGTGCGCCGCGCACAGTTCCTGTAGTTCCAGACATTGAGGGACAACCGGCAGAAGGTTTTGCTGTGGGCCGTATTTCGATGGTACCGGAGTCTGTGGAGATTGTCGGCCCTACCAGCTTGCTTGATGGTGTGGTGGAAGCGATTACTGAACCGGTGTTAATTGAGGGTTCGACCGAACGCGTGCAGTCTTTAGTCACTATCGGTGTATCTGATCGGGTACTGCGGTTACAGACACCAAGTTCAGCCGAAGTTACTGTTGAGATTGTTCCGGCACCGGTGGAGCGGAATATACAGGAATTGACGATCTCAAGTCGAAGTCTCGAACCTGGCCTAGAGGTCTCGTTTGACCCCAGTAGTGTCACAGTAGGTATACGCGGTTCGGAGGCGTTGCTCCGGGCTATGGCAGAGGGCGAAGTTGACGCCTTCATAGACCTTGCCGGCCTTTCTGCCGGCCGTTACAATCTTCCGGTTACGGTGGTGTCGAGTGCCGATATAGGAATTACGCATATCGATCCGCCGAACGTACTTGTGGTATTGCAATAGGCGTAGATTGCCCCACCCGTATTATCAGAATTTTAGGATATATATTGCAGTCGATGTTCGGAACTGATGGTGTTCGTGGCACACCAGGTCAGGAACCCCTTGATGCCGACACAGTAGTTGGTTTAGGCGCCGCTGTGGCGGCAGAGTTGGGTGATTCTCCGCGTGTTGTGTGTGGCCGTGACACAAGAGACTCCGGGGTATGGCTTGAGCGGCAGTTTGCTGCTGGGGTCCATAGCGAAGGAGGGACGGTCATCAGCGTAGGTGTTATGCCGACTCCTGGAGTGTCGTTGATTACAGCGAGTCAGGCTTTTGATGCTGGCGTCGTGATATCAGCTTCTCACAATCCGCACCCGGACAATGGCATCAAGTTGTTACAGGCGACCGGTGAAAAAAGTTCCCGAGAGTTTGAAGAACGCGTTGAGGCGCGTGTTCGACGAGGTAGTAAAAAAAATGACGAATTGTTAAATAAGCCGGTTAAGACGACCGATCACATGGATCTGTACGCTGACCATTTGATTCGTATAGTCGGAAACACTGACTTATCAGGTATTTCGCTGGCAGTTGATTGTGGCCATGGGGCGACATCGGAGATTGCTCCGTATGTCATGAATAAACTGGGTGCGTCGTGCGTAAAACTTCATACGGAACCGAACGGGCACAATATCAATCAAGCAAGTGGGTCTACGCATCCTGAGGCCCTTCAACGCGCGGTAGTTGATGGGCGGTGTCAAGTTGGATTCGGATTTGATGGCGATGGTGACCGGGTCATCCTTGTTGACAGGAAAGGCGAAATTGTTAATGGCGATGGAGTGTTGTTTATCGCGGCACGCCATTTACAAGCATCGAGTCGCTTGCAAAACAACGGCATTGTTGCGACTGTGATGAGTAATTTCGGTCTTGAGGTTGCGTTAGCGGAGTCTGGCATTCAAGTACATCGATGTCAGGTTGGTGATTGGCACGTTCGGGAGGAGATGCAGAGCTGCGGAGTTTCCTTAGGCGGTGAGCAGTCCGGGCACATTATTTTTTCTGATTTTTTGCCGACAGGAGATGGATTGGCGACAGCCCTATTCGTGTTGTGTATGCTGGTTCAAAGCGGTCAATCGCTCGATGAGCTTGTGGCCGATTTAACGATTTCCCCCCAGATACTGCTTAACGTTCCGGTGAAGAAGAAACGGGACATCGCAGGTGTTCCAGAACTTGTTAGCGCGGTCCATAAGGCAGAGCAGCAACTGTCTGGACATGGCCGTGTCCTTGTTCGATATTCCGGGACAGAATCACTATTGCGTATCATGGTGGAGGGGCCAGAGCAGGATACGGTTGACCGGTTGGCGGCAGAAATTGCGACGTGTGCTCAAGAGCGACTGGTGTAGCTTCAGAGAGCATTAACTTTAGGCAACATTGATAACATGCGACTTGGCGTAAATATTGATCACGTTGCGACTGTTCGGCAGGCCAGACAAGTTCGCGAACCGGAACCGGTGACAGCGGCGTTATTGGCTGAACTTGCTGGTGCCGACGGTATCACCGTTCATTTGCGTGGTGATCGTCGTCACATCCAGGATCGAGATCTTGACTTGCTCAAGGAAGTCTTATCTATCAAGCTCAATATAGAGATGGCGGCTACGCGCGAGATGGTTGCAATTGCTAGGCGCGTGAAGCCGGCTCAGGTGACGTTGGTGCCGGAACGTCCCAATGAACTCACGACGACTGGCGGCCTTGACGTGGTGCGTCATGCAGACCAGTTAAAAAATACGGTAACCCGCCTTCGTGAGGTAGGTATCCAAGTTAGTTTGTTCATCGACACGGATCTCAAACAAATTCGCAAAGCGCGTGCTATCGGGGTTGAAGCAGTTGAAATCAATACAGGGCCTTATGCCGATTCGAATGAGAATGAACAGCAAAAGCTTTTGGCGAAAATTGTTTCAGCCGCACGACTAGCGGAACGGCAGCATCTTGAAGTGTTGGCAGGACATGGTCTGACGTATACGAATGTCGAATCGATAGCGTCGATTAAAGAGATTGGTGAAGTGAATATCGGGCATAGTCTCGTGGCAAGAGCTGTGTTGGTTGGGATGAAACAAGCTGTTCAGGAGATGCGTCGTTTACTCGATTAGAACTTGGATGCAATGGACAATCTCGGCAATTAAAAGCCGCGAGATGTATCATCGATATTCATGCTACTGGGATGGCTAATACGTCTTTTACTTGTGGTGCTGTTCATTCGGGTAGCTTGGTACTTTGTGTCGGGTTTTGTCACTGGCGTGCGGGGGTCGGCGCGGAAGTCGGCGGAGGGCAGCGTGGCTCTGGTTAAAGACCCCGTATGTGGGACTTACATTAGGCGGGTCGATGCTTTGAGTTCACGGGCGGGGGCAAAAACTCACTACTTCTGTTCGGAGCGATGCCAGCAGGCGTTTTTGAAGACGGCGTGAGATGAGCACAGAAGAGTTAAAACGGTCTGAGGTGGTTGAGGTTGGTAGGCGATTGCACGAACGAGCTTACGTCGCCTCGAATGACGGTAATATCAGTGTGCGGCTAGACGATAACCGTCTCTTGACGACGCCAAAAGGGGTCTCAAAGGGGTTCATGACCCCGGACATGCTTGTTGTTACGGATCTCGAAGGCCAAAAGATCTCTGGAGAACGGGATCCTTCTTCGGAATTACTCATGCATCTTGCGGTGTATGAACGGCGTCCTGATGTCACGGCAGTCGTTCATGCGCATCCACCCGTCGCGACTGGATTTGCCGTTGCAGGAATCCCGCTTGATCGTGCGGTCCTTGCTGAAGTTATTACAACATTAGGTAGCATTCCGATTGCTGATTACGGTACCCCGTCGACCCATGAGTTAGCCGATGCAGTTGGCAAGTACATCAAAATTCATGATGGGTTACTGTTGGCAAACCATGGCGCCATAACGGTGTCGGACAGTTTGATGAGTGCCTACTACAAGATGGAAACTGTCGAACATTTCGCACGAATTAGTGTTGTTGCACGGTTATTAGGACGGGAGCGATTACTCTCACGGGAAGAAGTAAATCGTTTGCAGGATTTGAGGGATATGTACGGCATCTCAGCACCTGCACCGATTTGTCCGGATGGCATCATTACAGAGAATGATGAGACGTGTCAGGTGCTCGATGCGCCGGTGGCACCTGGCAAGCAGGTTGTTGATGAGGTGCCTGGTGAATCACGTTCCAGTGAAAGACCAGTGGCCGGTGACGGTGAAATTCGTTTAACATACCGCGAACTTGCGGCCTTGATAGAAGACGCCGTCAACCATTTACGATAGAAACGCGCGGGGGGACAGCATGGGTGAAGCGTTGGGAATGGTCGAGACCAAAGGCCTTGTCGCAATGATTGAGGCGGCAGATGCAATGGTTAAGGCAGCAAAGGTAACCCTCGTCGGTTGGGAGAAAATTGGCGCGGGTTACGTTACGGCTATTGTTCGCGGTGATGTTGCCGCCGTGAAAGCCGCGACTGATGCAGGCGCAGCCGCCGCACGACGGGTTGGGGAACTTGTTTCCGTTCACGTTATTCCGCGTCCGCACTCAAATCTTGAGGATGCATTGCCGATCGGTAAGGCTGGCAAATAGTCAGTGATTCTTGCCAAGGTCGTCGGAACCGTAGTCGCCACGCGTAAGGATGAGCGCCTGGTTGGTCAGAAGCTACTTTTAGTGCAGGCACTCGACGTAACTGGCAAACCACAGGGCAATCATTTGGTGGCGGTGGATACTGTGGATGCTGGTGCCGGCGAAACAGTACTGATTGTGAGTGGAAGTTCAGCAAGAATGGCCGCCGATCTTAAGGATGTGCCAGTTGATGCGGCGATTGTGGGCATTGTCGACGCAGTAGAGATTGATTCTGACTAATGCAGCTGGCCAGAGTGATTGGTAACGTCGTTTCTACTCACAAAGACGAGAGTCTGACAGGACAGAAGCTCTTGGTTTTGCAGCCGGTTAGCCCACTGCGGAAGGAGACCGGGCGTCCGGTAGTGGCGGTCGATTCAGTTGGGGCTGGTGTCGGTGAAGAAGTGTTTTTTGTACGAGGTCGAGAAGCGACGTTCCCATTTTTACCCGACCAAGTCACAACTGACGCTAACGTCGTTGGTATTGTCGACCAGTGGTCGTACCAGCCTGAAACGCAGGAACCATAGTGCGAATTGGTCGTGTGACTGGTGCTGTTGTGTCGACACAAAAGCATGGAAAGCTCCACGGGGCCAAGCTTTTGCTTGTTCAACCGATTAACCCTGATGGTCGTGCATCAGGCGTCACGGTGCTAGCTGTTGATGCGGCTCAGGCCGGTATTGGCGACAAAGTGTTATTGGTCATTGAAGGTCGTGCAGCTGGCCAAGCTGTGCACCGGCGAGCCGCTCCAGTTGATGCCGCTATTGTCGGCGTGATCGATTCGGTGACTCGTTATGAGCACGACTGATACACGTGCGGCTATGGCTGCCAAGCAGGCCATCCGTCGTTACCTTACGAGCAAGTCTCACGGGCGGGTCAATGATGCCTCATCGGTCGACGTGGTAGTAGCTACCCATTCGAGTCAGCGCCAGTATGATGCGGACAGTACGTCCGTTGATTCGAAGGATGGGCTTTGCATCATAGAGTCGGCCGTGCGTTGCGAGCATTGCGGCTACTGCCGGTCCCATGGATATTAAGCGCTCACCGTCTGTCGGTGTTGTCATGCGTCGACTTGCTCGAGCCATTGATCGCATGGACAATCCCGCGATCGAAAAGTTAGCTGCAGAAGAGAAGGGTGACCCATTCCAGGTATTGATCGCAACACTGTTGTCTGCGCAAACGAAAGATGCAGTGACCCTTGAAGCATCGACCCGGCTTTTTCGTCGGGCACGTACACCACAGACGCTGTCACGTTTGTCTATTGCAACTTTGGAGCGACTGATTTACCCGGTGAGTTTTTATCGTAATAAGGCACGTCATGTAAAAGAAGCGAGTCGACAGATCCTGTCACGATTCGGGGGAACTGTTCCGACTACGATGTCCGACCTATTGACATTACCTGGTGTTGGGCGGAAGACGGCGAATCTGACACTGATCGTCGCTCACCAAAGCACGTCAAACATTTGTGTCGATACGCATGTTCACCGGATTTCAAATCGTTTCGGTTGGATCACGACGAGGACGCCGGAACAAACGGAACAAGCGCTTTATGCTGTGGCTCCGCGACGTTGGTGGGCGTTAATCAACTTGTATTTGGTAACGTGGGGACAAAACATTTGCCGGCCGGTTTATCCTAAATGTGGTGCATGTGCTATCGAATCAATTTGTCCTCGCATTGGTGTGACGCGGACCGGTAAGTCCTGAGTCGAGTTCCGGCAATCACCGTGCACGTTGATAATTTTGGTCAGAAAGAACCACGCGACATTGTTGCCAGTGCCGAGACGAAATCGTCGATTGCGTTGACCACATCTGTTGGGTCAGCACTAAAATTATTGGCCAGAATCGAGAAAGCGAGTTGTTCGCCGTCAGCGGTTTTGACGTACCCGGCTAACGTCCGGACATGTGACATAGATCCTGTTTTGGCGTGGGCATTGCCAGCTGAGGCGGTTTCCCCGAATCTATTCCTTAGCGTGCCGTCTTCGTTGGCGATGGGTAGTGTGGCTAAAAAGAAAGTTTGGTCTGACTCGTTCTGATAGAGGCGGACAAGGATATCTGTCAGGGCACTGGCCGTGAGGTAGTTGTAGCGTGATAATCCGGAGCCATCTACGACGATGGCACGGTTTCGCTGGATACCCCAATCATCGAGTACCTGGGCGACAACCGCAGAACCCCTGTCACCAAAGCTGAAACCGAGTCGTCGGTATATTGATTCTGCGAAGAGATTCTGACTCCGTTTCATCATGTCAACCGCTATCGTTGATAGCGGTTCTGATTGGTTTTCTAGGAGGCGTTGCAGTCCGTTTGTAGCCGATGCTTGTTGGGGTTTAGTTAAGTGATCAATATCAACAGCATTTCCACTCACGCCGACCCCTTCGGCTTCCAAAGCCTCACGAAGGGCCTGCACGAAAAAGCTTGTCGGATTGGCTACGGGTACTGGACGGATAATGGCAGCAGTCCCGCCGCCGATTGAGCCTGATACCATTAATTCTGCCTTACCAGCTGATCGCTGAAGCTGAATAAGACTTGGTTCGCGGCGAGAAGTGGTGGTGGTCTGGTTAATGAGCGTTAATCCTGAGCCAGCATTTTGAATAGAAATTTCAGCTGGTAGATCGATAGCGCGGTTCGGCGTGATACGTATAGCCACGACGTTTTCATGGTACTGGAGGGGACCAACTTGGGCCGCAAATCCGAACGCGAGATCATCCCACGACCACCCGAATCCTAACCGTGGCTGTGGGCTTGTGCTGCCGCGTCTGACGGTTTCCCCTATAACGACGCGGTCATCGCCGATGATGTTCCCATTGACCTGATGTATGCCTTGATTACGAAGTTTCTGTGCCCATGAGGTCAGCACGTCGTTGCCGATCGTCGGGTCTCCACTACCTCTCGCAATTAGGTCGCCGTGGAGCACATTTCGCTCTATGTGGCCGTTGGTGAATAGAACCGTCTCGAATCGATCATTCCAGCCAAGCTGTTGGGAAGCGACGGCAAGAGTAATGATCTTCAGGGTCGATGCTGGTGTCAGTAAAACGTCTTGATTTCTGGTGAAAATCTGTTCATGACGGTCAATCGATCGGACATCGACGCCCCATAGAGTTGTTTCAAGCGGGGCCGAATACAAGGTTTTATCTAGTAGCCTATTCAGTCGTGCAAGAGCAGGGGTGTCTAAGACGGACGAGGTGTTTGTGCCAGGGAATGATGTTGCCGTTGGAAGCCGAGATGCACATCCGCTACCAGTAAGAACTGCAACGGCGATGCTTGTCGAGATGGCGAGCAGGCGGGACCAGTCGATCGATCCTGCGAGTTTGTATGGCACCTCGTTATGTTGAACCTTCTTAAGGCTCGGTGTCTACCGATGTACCGAGAACCATATCGATCGATTCGAATACGCCATTGATGGATGTGCTATCGATGACCGCGGCACCATCTTCTTCACCGTGAATGCCGTGATAGGTATCATCAGACTGACCGATTGTTACCGTTTCTTGCTGTTCGTTACCGTAGGTGACGGTAAAGATTGCGAGTGGGATATCGAGTCCAGTGTTGTCACGGCTGTTGGCAAACGACTCCGCACGTAACCCCGATAGCTTTGAGAGCAGGTCGTCAAACGCGAGGGCTTCGATTACTTTTTGATCAGGCTCGACTTGTTGCCAGAGTTGTTCATTCGAATTGTCCGAGTTGTCATCGTCATCGGATCCTTTTTCAAAGCGGTATGTTTCGCCATCCCGGGTTAGGTTGATGCCATTTGCGTTGAATGGTTGGAAGTCGAAGAGTTCTTTCTTTCGGTAGGTATCTATGTCCCGATCGAATTCGTCGAAGAGCGCAGCGTCTACGGTGAATACAATAGAGCGAGACGCATCGCGACCGTAAACAGTACCCGCAGGGCTCTCTTTCCCCATCACCAAAACGTGGTTTCCTTTGTCTGTTTCCACGGTAATTACCATGCGGGGATTATCAAGACCAAATGGTTCAAGGTCACCATCAACGGATTCCACTTCAACCGCGATCATTTCTGCAGAACCTATACGACCGGAGAGCCCTTCTACGATGCCAAAATCACCCCGTGCGCGCACTGGTTCAAGGAGGTGCCACGCTCCATCAGCCTTGCTAAATCTGAGTGCTGAGGATTCCTGTTCGATAGTCAATCCCGTGACGTCTGGCCCGGTGAATTCAAGTAACGAGCGGTCCCTGAGGTCAAAGGATGATCGATTGAAGGTCGACTCAAGAAAGCTCGCAATCAAAAACACCCTAGTGGTACCGCTAATGTTTGCGTAGCGATCAGAGCCAGTGGGAGTTTCGTCACCAATAAGTAATATTTCCGTATTGTTTTCGGACCCGAATACAACGCTAAAGCTGGGGTCGGTCAGTCCAAACAGTGATAGATCAGTCGCCTCGGTCTCAACGACCCGACTGATTTCCAGCGAGGCGAGACTGTTGGCGATCGCCGACGCGGCGTTCCCATCGGCACTGGCCGAAAATGGTGCCGTGACGGACCAGTTGGTAGTATCGGTGTCTGCACGATTTACCTCGGTCACGTCTCCATTGTCGGATGTGACGATCAGCGAGCCGATAGCGTCGGCCTCGATGTCGAACGCCTGTTCGGCCGGAGGGTCGTCAGAGGCTGGCGAGCGTTCTGATTCAATAAAATATGCGTAGCCACCTAGTGCGAGAAATAGCACGAGTAAGAGCGATGTTGAACGAAACCTTTGCATGTCGTTACCGCCGCCGATTCCACCAGGTGTAGACACCGCTCGCCAGGATAAGGCCGGGGAGCATCAGGAGCGAGATCCAGGTGATTCGAGCCTGCGCGTCTGCTGTTAGCGTAATACGTCGGTCTTCGGGTTCCCTCGGGCGTATTGCAATAAGGTTTTCTTGTTGGGCAAGCCAGTTGACCGCATTGAGTACGAGGTCTCGATTACCTTGGATGCCAATGGCTCCGTTTGAGGCAAAATCGGAGTCCCCGAAAACAACCAAGCGGGATTCCGGTGGAGGGGTGTCCCCATCCGGCTCGCCGGTCGGAGTGACTGCATCATTGGCGATGGGTTGGGAAACTGTCACGGCGATGGGCACCGGTCCAGAGATATCGCCTGCATCCTCGTTTAATTGAACCTCACCGGTCGCCAATTCGGCTAAATTTACTTCCGCCCAGCTACGAGGGCCAGTTTCGATCAGAATTTCTGGAATGCGTCCGTTAGTGCCACCAGCAACCGGTCGGATCGAACGCGCCAAGGGAAAGGCTGTCAAGACGTTAAAGTTTTCTGTGATGGCGTGCGGAGGGTAAGACGCGGCAACGGGGACCGAGGCGTCTGTCCCGAGTAGTTGGCCCATCCCGCTTGCATCCACGACAACATCGTCCCCGACCTCGGCACCCCATTCTGTAACGAGGCTGACGAGATTTGGTTGAGGGAGCGCGTCTTCAGTCTCAGCTGGGTCAAGCATGAGCAAGACCTTCCCACCTTGTTCCAAGTAGTCACGCAGAACGTCAGTCTCAGAGGTGAGGAAATCGGTTGACGGCCCTGCGACGATCACCGCAGAGGCGTTGTCAGGAATTTCTCCTGTTTGCGCAATAACGACAGTTTCGATTCCAAAGTTGTCCAGCCTGAGTGCCTCTCGTACGGCACTGTAGCCATCACGGTCGTCGCTGTCGCTGTTCGGATCGCGTTCGCCATGTCCTTGGGCAAAATAGACCGTTCGCTCTTCGCCTTCCACAGCCTTGATCAGGGCGTTGGTGAGTTCTTGCTCGCTATTGGAGAGGACACGCTCGACCCGTCCTTCGTAGTCAAAAACGATGGTGCCGTACGATTGGATTTCGTACTGACGTGCACGGACCGGATTTCTATCGACGTCGACGTATTCAACAGTTACCTGGGGTGAGGTGTAGGCATACTCATCAAGGCGGTCACGAAATCGCGGGAATTCTTCTTCTCGGCCAAAGACGAGAATAGAAATGGGAGATTCCAGCGATTCCAGAACCCGCCGGGTTTGGTCTGAAAGTGAGTATTGCTGCGCGGATGTTAAATCCCAGCGTTTATTCTGTCGGGACAGAATGTAATTTGTGGCGATCAAGACGCCAAGCGCGAGCAGGACGCTTGTTCCTGCTAGGGCTCCATATTTGGTTTGGCGTTTACCGGCGAACGCTAGAACCTCTCGCCACTGGCTAAGTGTGTGGATGATGACGAGCCCTAAGCCCACAACTGCAAGCCACCACCACAATTCCTGCTGGTCCGGAAGTAGGAATCGTACGGCAACTGCTACGAAAACACAGACGACGCCAACCCATCCGAGTGCTTGTAACGCTTTACTCATAACTCCCGTCTGCTCCTATCCTCGCCACCGTTCGGTATCAACCGACTTTGCTGTCAAGAAAAGTCCAAATGCTATAAAACTGAGGTAGTAGGCGATATGTGCCGTGTCGACAACGCCCTTCGAGAAATCATCGAAATGTTCCAGGATCGACAGGTATGACAGGATGGTTTGCGTTGTCGGTCCCACGGAGTCCGCCATCCAACTGAGGACCCAGAATAAGAGAAGAATGGAGAAGCTGACGACTCCGGCGACAACTTGGTTGCGGGTTGTACTTGATACAAGTAAACCGACTGAGATGAACGACCCACCCATCAGAATGAGGCCAAGGTAGCCACTTAGCAGGGGGCCGAGTTCCGGTTCACCGTACCAGAACAGAATTCCCATATGAATCGCCGTTACAGAAAGCATCAACAGAAACAGGGTAAAAACCCCAAGAAATTTACCGAGGATGATCTGCAGATCACTCAATGGAGAGGTGAGCAGCAGTTCAATGGTACCAGACCGTTTTTCCTCGGCATAGGCGCGTGCGGTGAGAAATGGGAGGAAGAACAATAGAATGATTGCTGTGTTCGAAAGTAAGGGTCGAATCATGAATTCGTTGATGTTGATAGCTGGTGGGCCGCCACCTTGGAACATACCAGCTTGCTGACTAAATCGAACGAGAATCGTCAGACTGGCAACGAAAAAGTACCCAAAGAGCACCGCGAATAAACCAACGACGACGTAGGCAATTGGGGAAACAAAATACGAACGCAGTTCCTTCTCGGCAATCGCCAGGATGTTACTCATCAGTGGCCTCCGCTTGTTCTGCTTGGTCCGATCCTTGTTCTGCCATCGGCGGCGCAGCCTCACGTGATTTATCGTCTTCCTCCTCAGTGGTTGTTAGTTGGAGAAAGATGTCCTCAAGGCTGAGTCGGATAGGTCGCATCTCAAGGAGACCCCATCCGTTACTTACGACCGTGTTTGCGATCTCGCGCCGGATGTCAGCACCTTCGGCGGCTTGTATTTCGATTGAGCGGTCGTTGCTTGGTGTGGCATCGCTGACATGGATTTGTACGACGCCTGGAATGGCTGACATGATGGATGTTGGGTCGGTGTCCCCGGTGTCCACTTGTAATTGAATCGTTTCCGAGCCATGGAGTCGTCCGGTCAGATTAGCTGGCGTATCTTCGGCCACGACGCGTCCCTTGTTGATGATCACAACCTGTTCACACGTTTGAGCCACTTCTGGGAGGATGTGAGTGCTGAGGATGATCGTATGGTCTCCTGCCAGTTCTTTGATCAGTTCGCGAGTTTCGATTATTTGTTTCGGGTCGAGTCCCGCTGTCGGTTCATCGAGAATGAGCACGTCCGGGTTATGCAGAATAGCCTGTGCGAGACCAACGCGCTGCCGGTAGCCCTTTGAAAGGTTACCGCAGTGACGGTCGGCCATGTCACCGATGCTGGTGCGGCCCATGGCATAGTCAATTCTTTTGCGGCGTTCCCCACGAGACACAGCCTTAATTCTGGCTACGAAATTTAGATATTCACGAACTGTCATGTCGGGATACAGGGGAGGGGATTCAGGTAGATAACCGGTTCGTCGTTTAGCTTCTACTGGTGAGTTAAAGACGTCAAAACCTGCGACGATTGCTGTGCCTTCAGTTGGAGGCATATAGCCGGTCAAAATTCGCATAGTGGTAGTTTTACCCGCGCCATTGGGACCTAGGAAACCAAGGATTTGGCCGGATTCAACCCGGAAACTGACGTCGTTCACGGCAGCGACAGGACCGTAGCGTTTAGTGACGTGCTGAACTTCAATCACTGTATGACTCCCAGTATTCAGGTTCGTTGATGGTAGCTCTTTTGCTTGAAGTCGAACGCACGTCTAGCGAAGAGCAATGCCCGAAACTTAAAAATGGTAGTCAGGACAAGGAAAGAGTGTCAACAGGGACTGGTATTTTGATTGGAAGCAATGAGAGGTCAAGAACCATTTAACTCAGAACCTGCTGGTCGATAAATTCATCAATAGCGGATTGGTCGGTCGAGTCAACCTGTTCAAACTGGAGGCCCATGCCTACCTGTTTGTCGTTCCACGCCACACGACTTGTTGCTTCGATTTCGGATGTGTATCCCGGTAAACGAAACCGGAGTTCTACTTTTGATTCTAGTTCTACGGGGTTTATCGTGCGGATCCCCAGTCCGCCTTTGCTTATGTTTAGTGTCAAGGCGGTTGCGATCGTGCTTTCACATTTATATGTGATGGGGATGTTGAGAACGACACGGATGCTGGTTCGCCGGTCGAAGTTGTTGGGGAAAAGGTGTGGTGTCAGAGATGGAATTATTTGCGGTATCGTGCTGTGTTCATTGATGTAGTTTGTGATTCCCACGTCAGCGAGTTCCCGGATCTCGCGGGCATTTGAGATTGAACCGCTAAAAATGAGCATTGGCAACCCGTCTGCGCCAATTTTTTTGATGGATTGACTGATTGTTTCATCTGGAGACTTAATCAAATTGAGATTTAATAACAGCAGATCGAGTGCTTCACCTTTCTTCTGAATATATTGAAGAAGAGCTAATTGCGTATCGCCGCAGACGGGTTTGTGCCCGGCATCCTTTAATGCTTCGCAGAATCTCTCCTGTACGTCAGAAGATTCATGAAAGATGAGAACAGTTTTGTGAGTTAGCGAAGAAAAAGTCACTTGTCTAAATACTATTGGCCTGGCCTTGATGTGCTTAGAGCGTGGGAACAGGCAATTTTGTGCATTGCTAGATCATTTGCCAGATGACTATAATCTTTTGCTTTTCCACATGCCTCTTTGCCCGATATGCGACACGGAGGTTGATGTCGATGAATTCGATGTCGACCGGGACGATGAGTTGAGTTGTGCAGAATGTGGTGCGAATCTAACTGTAACAGCGGTTTCCCCTGTTGAGTTGGGAGCCAGTTCGGCTAATGGTAACGATTCGGACGACCATTTTGAAGAAGAAACAGACGATTAAAGTAGCCATCCATGGCTCCCAGAAATCGACTAAAACTTACATTTCTGAAATTTACAGAATTGACATGGTTTGACCAAGTTTGTAAGCTCAAGCCCCTAGTGCATTTTGCTTACTGATAAGCATTATTTGCGTGGTCTATGAGTGGACTACAAAGGCACGGATTTGTGGAGCGTTGCATCATGAGATTTGCTTGGCAAAACTTTCTAAAACTTAGCATCTGCGCGGTATTCGTAATAGGTGCTGCAGCCTGTGCTGATAATCCTCCACCAGAGCCGCCGCCGCCACCACCGCCTGCTCCGGAGCCACCGCCGCCACCGCCACCGCCACCACCGCCGCCGCCACCACCACCACCACCGGGGCCGTTGAGTGAAGAGGAGTTGTTTGAGCGTATGTCATTAGACGAGCTCAACAGCACGTCACCTATGGATCCAGTGTTTTTTGACTACGACGCGGCTGAAATATTGCCGGAGGGGCGTTCCATTCTTCAGCGGAATGCGCAGTGGATGCAAAAGTGGCCGTCGACACGAATCCGTGTGGAGGGGCATTGCGATGAGCGGGGAACGAACGAGTACAATTTAGGCCTCGGAGATTCTCGAGCAGCTGCCGTTCGCGACTATTTGGTCAGCCTGGGCATTCCAGGTAACCGAGTGACCACTGTCAGTCGGGGCGAGGAATCGCCATTTTGTAGTGACAGTCATGAAGGTTGTTGGTCGAGAAATCGGCGTGGTCAGTTCGTGGTGACTGCGAAGTAATTAATTATTTAACAACGCTTCTCGCTCGAATCGAGAAGACAAAAGGGATTATCGCGGGCGCATGTGCAGGAGCATGCGCCCGTTTTGTTTTGGTTCCTATGTAGTAGTCGTACGGAGTTGTTCGAGCAGTAAAGTCTTCGATGTTCGAACTTTGGCTATGACTTCATGTTTATGCATCAACACCGGTATTTCTGATCCGAATTGTCTTTCGAGAGTTTTGTTTCCGGTGATGTCCACTGCTTCGACAGAGACGTCTATTTCTGAGGATAAATGGTTGAGAAGTTCCTTCATTTCCTCACATAAGTGGCACCCAGGACGGGTTAATAATCGCAGGCAGATCATGCGCTGACCATTTCTTCGCAGATAACTTCCGCGGCTTTTCTGGGATCTTTGGCCTCAATAATCGGTCGTCCAACAACGAGGTAGCTGGCGCCAGCCTGAATCGCTTCCTGGGCGCTGAGCGTACGAGTTTGATCGTCGTGATGCGCGTGTTTTCGGATACCAGGCGTGACAATTATGAAGTCAGAGCCTCGTTGTTTTCGGAGGCGGGGAAGTTCAAGCGGAGATGCCACAACACCGTCAATTTCTGCCTCGGCAGCTAGCTTGGCCATAACATCGACTTGATCTTCGAGTGGGCGCTGAACACCGATAGTCTCAAGAGCGGTTTGGCTAAAACTTGTAAGTACGGTCACGCCGACAACGAGTGTTCCTTTATCGCCAGCGGATTCCTTGGCCGCACGCATCATCGCAACGCCACCAGCCGTATGAATCGTCGCCATCCACACACCAAGAGCTGACGCTGCACGAAGAGCGCTACCAACGACGGACGGGATATCGTGATATTTTAAATCCAAGAAGACGCGGTTACCGCGTTCGACTAACGTGCGCACTAAAGCTGGCCCTTCGTTCGTGAAGAGCCGGCTACCGATCTTAAATCCGCCAGCCAGATCGCGGAGGCTATCCGCTAAGTCGAGTGCGTCTCGACCGGTATCCACGTCAAGAGCGATTAGGAGCTTGTCCATTCAGTGTTCCGATCAGATAGGTCAAGAGTACCGATGAGGTCTTTTACAGTGTTGCACTTGTGACGTTCAAGGTAACTGACGAGGCCTTCTTGTAGTTTTGGCCAGATCATAGGGTCTTCAAAAGTTGCGGTTCCAACCTGCACTGCACTTGCGCCGGCGATCAGAAATTCAACGACATCTCGCGCTGTGCAAATTCCTCCCATACCAATGACCGGAATATTTATTGCGGACGAACACTCGTACACCATGCGCACGGCGATCGGCCTAATAGCAGGCCCACTCAGGCCACCAAAGATGTTCGATAGTTGTGGCCGGCGCGTTTCGACGTCAATTGACATTGCTAGAAAGGTATTCACTAAAGAGACTGCATCGGCGCCTGCCTCTTCAGCCGCTTTTGCGATACTCGCAATATCGGTGACATTAGGGCTCAGTTTCGGGAAAATCGGTAGGTTGGTTGTGCAGCGTACAGCGCGAACAACTTCGCTTGTTCCGAGCGCATTACAACCGAAGGTGATGCCACCCTCTTTGATGTTGGGGCACGATATATTTATTTCAATCGCAGCTATCCCGTCAGCGTCAGATAAGATGCGCGCGACTTCTGCGTACTCATCAACGGTCGATCCACAGATATTGACAATGACGATAGCGTTTTTGTCGCGCAGTAGCGGTAATTTATCTTCGATAAATTGGCGAACACCAATACCTTGCAGTCCAATAGCATTGAGCATGCCGCTAGGTGTTTCGATGATGCGTGCCGGAGGATGTCCTTCGCGTGGCTCAAGAAAAAGGCCCTTGACGCTAATACCTCCAAGAGTTGATAGGTCGACGAGATCCGAGTATTCGACGCCATAACCGAAACATCCACTTGCAGCGATGAATGGGGTGGAAAGCTTCAGCCCGCCGATCTGAGTTGTCAGGTCAGGTCGGCCCAATTTAATCGCTCACTATTAAATACTGGTCCTTCGAGGCAGGACCGCACGTAATGGTTTCCGGCGTTAACGACTTGTACGACACAACTGTAGCAACCACCAAGACCACAGCCCATCATCTGCTCAAGTGAGACCTCAGTAGTAACCTCAGTCTGCGCGGTTAGTTTACTAACAGCACGCATCATTGGTGTTGGGCCACACGCATAAACCATGACCCGCTGCTCGCCAAGGTTCGCGAGTTCACGGGTCAAAGGCTCGGTAATGTAACCCTGTTCTCCACCGGTTCCATCTTCAGTCGAAAGAATGACACGGACACCGTGCTGTTCAAAGAAAGGGATGTGATAGAGGTCTGAGGCAGAGCGACCGCCGTAGAAGAGTGTTGTGGAGACTCCGCGTTCCCGGAGTTGTTCCGTAAGTGTTACGAAAGGTGCAAGTCCGACGCCACCGGCGACCATCCAACCTTGCATGGGTGGTTCTACGATTGTGAATGGCGAACCAAGTGGACCGAGGCACTGGATGTGTTCACCGGGTTCGACGGCAAAAAGATCCCGTGTGACGACTCCAACCTGTTTGCTGAGTAGTGAAAGTCCTGAAACCGTACCGTCGCTATCACGGATAACCTCGAATACAGAGAATGGACGACGAAGAAGCGGTTCACGGCCAATCGTGCGTTTAACCATGACGAATTGACCGGGTCGGCTATGACGAGCGATTTCAGGAGCTTGCAGCTCGAGTATGTTGTAAGTGTCTGACAACCTGTGGTTGGCAAGTACAGTGGCAGTTACATCCACCGGAATCGGCACCGTCGGAGTATACCTGAGCTCCTGCAGTCCGCTTGCTACCTGTTTTTGGTTTCGCGGGAAGAATTGGGCCGAGTTACAGTATCGACGGGGCCAGCTCACGGTTATGGTTACTTGGGTGTCCTTGCCACACTGCTCCAAGCAGAATAAGATCATGTCTACTCTTTAATAGCGTCCCGGTGAGGGCGCGAAGAGGTATTAAGTGAAAAGGTCAACTTCTTTCAGCGTGCGCTGTCCTAGCGCTTTAGGCTTTCCTCAGATTTTTCCTATATCCGTTTTCTATCAATTGAGGTTCATGTGCCGGTAATGATGGAATCGGAACGTATCGGGCGGACACTTACCCGTATTGCACACGAAGTTGTTGAACGTAATCGTGGTGTCGACGATATTGCACTGGTTGGTATCCGGCGGCGTGGTGTCCCGATTGCGGAGCGAATAGCCCGCATCCTTACTAGCATTACCGGTCGTAGCGTGGAGACTGGTGCCCTCGACATCACATTGTATAGAGACGACCTTATGCGTCATGCGGTGGCTCCTCAACCGCTTTTGCGAGAAACTGACATTCAGTTTTCAATTGACGAACGTCGTATTTTGCTTGTTGATGACGTCCTCTATACGGGTCGTACTATTCGTGCGGCGCTCGATGCTCTAATCGATTTCGGTCGCCCTCGCAGTATTCAACTCGTCGTCTTAGTCGACCGTGGTCACCGAGAACTCCCTATTAAAGCTGACTATGTTGGCAAGAACATACCGACATCTCTTCAGCAAAGCGTTCAGGTTCGCCTGGCCGAAGAGGACGGGGTGGACGAGGTTGTTTTATTGGATGTACAGGGAGAGGAATCTTTGGCTGACGGTGGAGGTGTTTCGTGAACATGCCAGTTGAAGTGCGCGAAACGGTTAGAGCTTCATCGGAGCTTACGCCGCCCCGTTTGCGCTCGAAGCATCTCCTGAGCATTGAAGATCTCAACGCAGACGAGATTTCATTGATTTTAGATACCGCTGAAGCGATGAAAGAGATCGGAACGCGCCGTATTAAAAAGGTTCCGACGCTTCGCGGTAAAACGGTGGTGAATTTATTTTTTGAGCCTAGTACTCGGACCAGAACATCTTTTGAAATTGCCGAAAAACGGCTAAGTGCGGACACGTTGAATATGGCAGGCAGTACGTCCAGCATGCTTAAGGGCGAGACATTGATTGATACCGCTCGTAATCTAGAGGCAATGTCGCCGGACATGATTGTTTTACGTCATGCGGCCTCCGGGGCCTGTCATTTGATGGTTGATGGTTGCAGTGCGAGGATAGTTAATGCCGGTGATGGGATGCACGAGCATCCGACACAAGCGCTGCTTGATGCGTTTACTATCAGAGAACGGAAATCTCAGTTTGACGGCCTGAAGGTAGCCATCGTCGGAGATCTTCTTCACAGTCGTGTTCTCCGCTCAAACATACAATTACTGAGAGCACTTGGTGCCGAGATTTGCGTATGTGGACCACCCACCTTGATTCCAGTCGGCATCGAGCGTTTTGGCGTGCATGCGACCACTTCGGTTGATGAGGCGGTCACAGATGCTGATGTTGTTATGTTGCTCCGGGTCCAATTGGAACGGATGCATGGCCATTTTTTTCCATCACTGCGCGAATACTTCGCGCTATATGGCATGACATCGAAACGTATGGAAAGGGCAAAGCCGGATGCCATCATCATGCATCCTGGCCCGATAAACCGTGGCGTTGAGGTGTCATCAGAACTAGCTGATGGGCCCTGTTCTGTCATTTTGGAACAAGTGGCGAATGGTGTGGCAATACGGATGGCTGTCTTGTATTTACTTGCCGGTGTCGAGGGCGACGAGGAGGTTTCGTGACGGTAGTATCCGTCCTATTGAAGGGTGGGCATGTGGTTGACCCTGTTCAAGGGTTAAATGGGAAGTTAGATATACGCATTGAAGGAGAGCACGTCGCTGCTATTGGTCCTGACCTTCCTGTTGATGACTCTTTAGTGGTACCGATTCCTGCCGGATTGATTCTTTGTCCGGGTTTTATCGATATGCATGTCCATTTTCGAGAACCAGGCCAAGAACATAAGGAAACGATCGCTTCTGGTGCAGCGGCTGCAGTGACTGGTGGATTTGTGGCAGCGGCATGTATGCCAAATACTGATCCGGTGAACGATCACGTTGGAATTACTGAAGAAATATTGCATCGGGCGAGTGAAGCGGCTCTCGCTAAGGTCTACCCGATCGGTGCGGCGTCATTAGGTTCTCGTGGTGAACAGATGACGGAGATCGGTGCTCTAAAAGCAGCAGGGTGCGTCGGGATATCAGATGATGGACACCCCATTGCGAGTGCGCTCATGATGCGGCGCGCTCTCGAATACGTGTCTATGTTTGATATGCCGGTTATTAATCACTGTGAAGAACCATCGCTCAAAGGCGATGGCGTTGCGCATGAGGGTTACCGAGCGAACGCACTTGGTCTTCGTGGCATTCCCGGGGAGTGTGAGTCGATTATGGTCGGGCGTGACGTTAGCCTAAGTGAATTGACGGGCGGCGCTGTCCATGTTGCGCATATGAGCGCGCGACAATCGCTTCGTGCGGTTCAGGTGGGCAAAGAACGAGATGTTCGTGTGACCTGCGAGGTCACACCGCATCATTTTATTTTGACCGATGAAGATCTCCGGTACGATCCAAATCAGTTCAAAATGAATCCACCTTTGCGTGCTGCAGCTGATCGTGATGCGATGCTTTCAGGGTTGGCAGATGGAACGATCGACGTGATCGCAACAGATCATGCACCGCATCATGCCGACGAAAAAGCGCAAGAATTTGCTGAGGCACCATTCGGTATCGTTGGTCTTGAAACGGCTGTATCACTGTCACTTGATCGACTAGTGCATCGGGATGTCTTGTCACTTTCACAACTCGTTACGTTACTGTCTTCTAATCCAGCTAGGATTTTGAATGTCCCAGGCGGACGGTTAGCCCCGGGTGACGCTGCTGACATTACGATTTTGTCACCCGATACCACTATTGAGGTTGCAGCAGATCAATTTCGATCAAAAGCTCGGAATACACCATTTGATGGTTGGCGGTTGCGGGGTGCGGTAGCCGCTACCGTGGTTAATGGCCGAGTGGTTTATACCAACGATGGTGTGGCTGAGGCAGATACGATCGCTTGGTCTTCCGAGTGAGTGTACGTTTACCGGTAAAAGCACAGTCAACGCTCGATTCGTTGTACCAGCAGTTTGATCAATGTCGAGATATAGCCGATCCCATTCAGCGTGTTCATAAATTTTGTAACGCAAAGGATCGAGAAGTGGTTGGCTTTTGCGCAGCCGCCCTTGCGTTCGGTCGTGTTACCAGTATTCTCCAATCCATAGATGTCCTCCTTGCTGTCATGGGAGATTCGCCTGCGCAATTCGTAAGACAATTTGATGTATCAGAGCATCGCCGCACTATCGGTTCGATTACGCACCGATGGATACGCGGCCGAGATTTGCTGGCACTTTTATCGATTTTGCAGCGAATGCTTTTAACCAGTGGTTCGATCGAGACATTTTTCAATGAAGGATATGACGCCAGCATGCCTGATATTGGGGATGCTCTTGAATCATTTTCTAGCCGTGCGCTTAGTGTCGACCTTGATTCGGTTTACGGCCATGATAAACGGCGCAATGTCTCATATTTTTTTTCGCAACCGTCGAAAGGTAGTGCGTGTAAACGACTGAACCTCTATCTGCGGTGGATGGTACGTCGAGATCAACGCGATCTTGGTGTCTGGACAACGGTACGGCCTGACCAGTTGGTGATACCGCTGGATACTCACATCATTCGTGTTGGTCAATGCCTTGGTTTGACCAGTTACCGAAGTCCAGGATGGGCGATGGCACGAGATATCACCAATGAATTACGTCGTTTTGATCCTATTGATCCAGTGAAATACGATTTTTCTCTCTGTCAGGTCAGCATGATGGGCCAGTGCGGATTTACTACTTCTCGTCGTGATGACCTTTGTCCGTTGCGTGGGTGGTGTCGACCTGGGCCGCGTAGACGTCGGTCGTTTGTTCGACCATCCGGTCATCATTAAAGAGTTGCTGGGCGCGTTGTCGGCCCGCTTTCCCGAACGCTTGCCGACGGTCAGAGTCTTTAAGAAGCGAGACGATGGCACGGGACATGTTGTTGGCGTCCCCAACAGATGTCAGGAAGCCCGTTTCTCCATCAACCACACTTTCGGGCATGCCACCAGCACGAGTTGCAACGACTGCTTGATGCGCGGCCATTGCGTCGAGTACGGAGGTACCAAGACCTTCGGTTAATGAACTCATTGCAAAAAGGTCGAGACTTTTTAAAATGGACAAAACATCATTCCGAAACCCAGTCAGAATTACTTTCCGTTCGAGGTTCAAAGAATGGATTTGGTGACGCAATATTTCTTCAAGTACGCCGGTACCAACGATGAGGAAGCGTGCCTCAGGAACCTCTTTTAGAACCTGATGAGCAGCTTCAATCAGACAGGCTTGTCCCTTATGAGGGACAAGCGCAGCAACATTCCCAATCACGGGACAGCCAATCGGCAGCGAAAACTCTTCGTGGAGATCCAGGAAAGGGGCGTTGTCTATTCGAGCAAGGTCAATGCCTTCGTGCACAACGGTCACGCGCTCGGTGTGAATACCGTCCTCTATCAGCATGTTGTGGATTGCCCGAGAGGCACAGAGAAAATGGTCGACTTGGGCGTATTTCCAACGAGAAAACACATTATGCCCGACGTGGAAATCGACCCGGCGTGAGGCGACAACGGGAAGTGGATGATGCTTCGGAGTAAGTAATCGAGCGATCAATGCAATGCTGACTGCATGGGCATCGTGCGCGTGCACGATGTTCGGGCGAAGCGATTGTAAGAGTTTCGATAGACGCCAACCGGCTTGAATGTCACTTTCCATTCTTGGGTTTAGCGAAAAGTTGTCGGCGTGGTCTGGGCTTCGCTGAGATAGTTCGCTATCTGAGCGCATAACCAATGCTGTGCGATGGCCGCGCTTACGAAGACCAAGCACGGTGAGCAGAACTTGGTTTTGTCCGCCGCGCCATGTGCGGGATGTGTCGATATGAAGTGTAAACATTAGCGAGATTAGCGTGAACTTTTATTCGTCTGAAGCAGAGCGCTGGGCTTCCCATAGTTTGACGAATTTTAAAAAAACATAGTACGAGTTCAGAAGCGACACGATAATACCAACGGAGCCACTGCGGAAGCCGCCGCGAGCAATGTAGTTGCGGAGGAACGCGCCCAACGGATGCAGTACGAGATCAAGCGTATTTGCTTGGCGACCATTTTTGAGCATTTGTTGTGCGGCGAGCGTTGTGTACCGGTCTATTGTTGCAAGATGCTGTGAAACATTTCGGTAAGCAAAGTGCTCTAGTTCGAATCGTAAATATTCGATCGGGCCATTCACACTGACTGATTCGTGAACCAAATGATCAGACCATTGTGCGACACGCCGGTCATAGAGACGGAGTTGGTAGTCAGGGTACCAGTCGGTCGTGCGAATCCATTGGCCAAGATAGTGTGTAACCCGGGGCATTCTGTATCCACGGGCAGTTGGTTCATTTTCGAGCAAGGAATGGATTTCTTCAGTCAATGCTGCGGAGAGTTGTTCATCAGCATCAAGTGAGAGGATCCAGTCATGAGTAGCTAAGGAAGCGCCGTAATTCTTTTGGGCGCCGTACCCTGCCCACTTGTGACTGACTATGCGGTCCGTAAATTGCTTTGCAATTTGGATTGTGTCGTCAGTGCTGCCTGAATCGACAACGATAATGTCATCGGCCCACTGCACAGATTCAAGAGCATTGCGAATGTTGTCGGCTTCGTTCTGGGTGATGATGACGACCGACACAGGGGGCATGAGAGTTCCGAGTCTATCAAAAGCCCCCTGTATACTCTCTGTTGCTTGGTTTTGGCTATGAAATCCGACGACGTTATCAGTTTATTTCGGGGAGTTGGAGCGCTTCTTGAAGGCCATTTTCAGCTGTCATCTGGTCTGCACAGTGCCGGGTATTTACAGTGTGCGTTGGTGTTGCAATATCCCCGTCATGCGGAGGCACTTGGGGCAGCCGTTGCCGAACGGGTGAGACCGTTTAATCCCACCGTTGTGCTATCTCCCGCGTTGGGAGGCGTTGTTATTGGTCAAGAAGTCTCGCGCGCGCTTGGCGTTCGCGGAATTTTTGCCGAGCGTCGGGAGGGAGAGTTGACGATACGGCGAGGGTTTACTATTGAGACTTCAGATAGGGTTGTCGTAATCGAGGATGTTGTTACGACTGGGGGTTCAACGCGGGAGACGATAGAAGTCGCACGCGGAATTGGTGCCACTGTGGTCGGGGCTGCCAGCATAATTGATCGTAGCGGTACAACTTCCTCGTTTGACGTTCCGTTTCAGGCGTTGGCCAGTGTTTCATGGCCTGCGTACGAACCGTCGGTCTGTCCCCAGTGTGCTGATGGGATTCTTACTGTGAAGCCAGGTTCGCGACCAGGAGCCTAAGCGGACTTAAGAGTCCCTGTCGAGGGACTATTTGGCTGAGTAATGCGAACACTCAAACTTACGCTCGCCTATGATGGCGGGGACTACGTTGGTTGGCAGCGTCAACCAGTTGGCCGGTCGATCCAAGGGGAGCTAGAGCGAGCATTTGAAGAAATCGAGGGGCAGCGTATAGCTGTTCATGGTGCTGGGCGGACAGATGCAGGCGTGCATGCTCTTGCTCAGGTGGCGAGCGTTCGACTTGCACATGATATCGAAGTGGATTCACTTGTTCGAGCCTTAAATGCAAAGCTTCCTGCGGACATTCGTGTTTTATCGGTCGAACCGGTTGAGGATCAATTCCATGCACGGTTTTCTTCACGTCGTAAGGTTTATCGTTACTTTATTGCACTAGGACCGATGGTTAGTCCCTTTGCTCGTCGCTATGCTTGGCATGTTGCCGAACCTCTCGACACTAATGCAATGAAGACTGCAGCTGTTGCATTGTTGGGGCTGCATGATTTCGCAGCGTTTCAGGCGGCCGGTTCTGATGTGGAGACTACAGTCAGGACGATTTCAGAGATCGCTATAGGCACACGCCAATTACCAGAAGTTGAATCAACCACCCCGCTCATTTCAGTTGACGTTATTGGAGATGGATTTCTCCGGCATATGGTTCGGATTATGGTTGGTACGTTGGTTTCGGTAGGTAAGGGAAAGCGACCAGCGAGTGCGATGAGTGATCTTCTTAGTTCGGGTGATCGTGAATGTGCGGGTGTTACCGCACCGGCGCATGGGTTGTTTCTGGTTAGTGTGGTTTACTAAGAAGCTTGTTTGTGTGGGTGGAAATCCTACTCGAAGCGGTTTTTATTTTCTGACTATTGTGACGCTTGACGGCTCTCTAACGCTCTGTATAATTTAGAGTTAATGAGTCTAGACGATGTGCTTGAGTGGGTCGACGAGGGCTCTTCTGAGGCACTTTTGGCACGCCAGATTGATCTCAGCCGTCTACCAGCTCACATTGCGGTCATTATGGATGGGAATGGTCGGTGGGCCGCGGAACGAAATCTTCCACGTGTTGAAGGTCACCGGGCCGGCATCGATTCTGTTCGCAGTTCCGTAGAATTGTCAGCTCGGTTAGGGGTAGAGGTTCTAACGCTGTATGCCTTTTCTGTCGAAAACTGGAAACGTCCTCGGATCGAGGTTGCTGTCCTGATGGGTTTACTTAAACGATATCTTCGGCTTGAGTTAGCAACTTTATTGAAAAACAACATACGCTTTCGAGTGATCGGTAGTCAGAGAGAACTAGACTCTGATGTTTGTTCGGAACTTGACCAAGCTCAGGATCAAACAGCATCGAACACAGGCATGGTTTTCAATATCGCATTGAATTACGGAGGGCGTGCCGAGATTGTTTCTGCTGCTCGGCGTGCATTAGAGACCGGTGTTGACCCTAGTGAACTGGACGAGGCTCGGTTTGCTGGACTGCTGTATACCGCAGGGCAACCTGATCCTGATCTACTTATTCGTACCAGTGGGGAGATGCGAGTTAGCAACTTTTTGTTGTGGCAAATCGCATACGCCGAAATTTGGGTTACAGAAACGTACTGGCCCGATTTCCGAGCACGTCATTTACTTGAAGCTGTTCTTGCCTACCAGAAACGAGACCGACGTTATGGTGGTATTCATGAACCAGCGATTGTCGGTCGTTAGGTATTAGGGCGTGTGACCCGTATCTTTAGTGCCCTGGCGATCCTCTCGATCGTGCTCGGCGTTATTCTGTTTTTGCCGATTTTCGCGACGGTTCTACTTGCTGATATCGTCGCACTATTGGCATTTTCGGAGTACGCCAAGTTGGCTCGTTCTGCGGGGATTCAGATTTCTTCTGTTCCTGCATGTGCAGCGACGCTTGTAACGGTGACGACGGTCGCGCTAGCCCCCCACGCGCTTCCAATTGTTTTAATGACTTCCACTGTGGTCGTGGCTGTGATTGCCTTAACGGAAGAAACGAGTGAGCAAGTTCTAGCACAGGTGGCATCGGCGGCGTTTGCCATTCTGTATCTTGGTCTATCGATTGGTGCTATTGCTGCGGTGCAGGTTCAGTTTGGTCCCAAGGTGTTGATGGTTCTACTCGGTGCTGTAATAGTGAGCGATACGGCGCAGTATTATGGTGGTCGTACGATTGGTCGTCGCTTGCTCGCTCCCTCTATAAGTCCGAAGAAGACGATCGAAGGCGCGGTTTGTGGTGTCGTGGCCTCTGCTGCCGCGTTATTTATTTTTGGTGGCTCGGTTATGCCGGGTTTGGGCAGTGGATGGTACGCACTTTTTGGCGTGATGATTGCTCTGCTCGGTATCGCGGGCGACCTGTTTGAGTCCCGCCTGAAACGAGCATCAGGCATGAAGGATTCGTCGGCCCTGATACCGGGGCATGGTGGTGTTCTAGACCGAATCGATGGACTGTTATTTGCGGCGCCGGTTTATTACGTGGGTATGTCCGTATTAGTAAGGGCTTCGTCGTGAAGCGAATCGCTATCCTTGGTTCCACTGGCTCTATCGGTAGGAGTGCCTTATCGGTGGTTGCCTCTCACAGAGACCGCGTGCAAGTCGTTGGTCTCGCGGCAGGTCAAAATGTTGACCTATTTGCTCAGCAGGTCCACCAATTCAAACCAACAGTTGTATCCCTCGCAAGTCGAGAAGCTGTTGAACGTCTTCGGGCAAGTGGTGTTCTTGGCCAGGCAGTGGTAGCTCATGGTGAAGATGGTTTGACAGAGGTCGCAACGCATCCAAATGTAGACCTTGTTCTGTGTGCTTCATCCGGAACCGCAGCTCTTGGTGCTACGCTGGCAGCGATCGAGGCTGGTAAGACGATTGCACTTGCGAATAAAGAGGTGCTGGTGATGGCCGGCAGTATCATGGTTGAAGCTGCTAGACGTTACGGAGCGAAAATTCTTCCGGTCGACAGTGAACATAATGCTATCTATCAATGTGTCGATCGTCGAACCTGCGACGTTGTGCGCTATGTTTTGACTGCGTCGGGAGGACCTTTCCGAGAGAGAAAAATAGAAGAATTTGATTCTGTCACTCCGGAAGAAGCGCTCCAGCACCCCACGTGGTCAATGGGTCCAAAAATCACTGTCGATTCTGCAACGATGATGAACAAAGGACTTGAGGTCATAGAAGCCCATTGGCTCTTTGATGCCCATCCGGATCAGATTGACGTTCTGATTCATCCTCAGTCTGTTGTGCACTCATTAGTGGAGTTTCGAGACGGTTCGATCATTGCCCAACTCGGTGTTACCGATATGCGACTGCCAATTCAATATGCGGTGTCTTATCCTGATCGGTGGACGACACCCATTGCTTCTCTTGACTTGGCAGCCTGCGGCCCGCTTGAGTTTTCGTCGCCAGACACAAATCGGTTTCCATGTTTGTCTTTGGCTTACACAGCATTGGTTGGCGGAGGCAGTCTTCCCACTGTACTGAATGCTGCTAATGAGGTTGCTGTGGCTGCATTTTTGTCTAATCGTCTAGCTTTTACCCAGATCTACTCTGTTATTGAGCGAACTTTGGATGCGGCTCAGGGACGGTCTTCCGAGGTGCCATCGAGCCTTTCGGCAGTTCGGGAAGTCGATGCATGGGCTCGGACCTTTTCGGAGTCGGTCATTGCCGAGTAATATGAGAAATGAAACTTAGTTTGATTGGACTTTTATTGTGAATAGCTTTTTTGGATTTATTTTTGTTCTTGGTGTCCTCGTCTTTGTCCATGAGTTGGGCCATTTTTTAGCTGCTCGGCGGTTGGGTATTCGAGTAATCACGTTTTCACTCGGTTTTGGACCCAAGATTTTTAAATTTACTCGCGGTGATACAGAGTACTGCGTCTGCATCATTCCACTCGGTGGCTACGTGAAAATGGCTGGCGCTGGCGAACATGGCGAAGAAGATCTAGCCGGTGCTGACGACGAGTTCATGTCGAAGACAAAATGGGAGCGCTTCCAGGTTCTTTTTGCTGGACCGGCGATGAATTTGATTTTTTCGCTGCTAGTTATGTGGGGCGTGCTCTATCAGGGTGCCAACGAGCCAGCGTTTGAGGCGGAGCCTGCAGTCGTTGGGCGCGTTGCAGAGAATTCACCGGCTGCTCGTGTCGGCATCGAAGTTGGCGAACAGATTGTGAGTGTTGCCGGCCGAGGCGTCTCAACCTGGGATGAATTGTTTGTCGAGGTGCTTCCAAGAGCTGAACGCGAGATCGAGGTTGTCGTACGCGATGGTGCCGGCCGTGAACGTGTCTTAGATGTAACACCAGATACCCGGACTGATGCCCGTACTAATTTTGAAATGGGAGATTTAGGGGTGGGGCCTGTACTCCGTCCAGAAATCATCCAAGTGAATGCAGACGAACCGGCGGATAGTGCGGGCATTCATGTCGGTGATGTTATTTATGAAATCAACGGTGAATCAGTGACAGGGGAAGACCTCGTTCCGCGTATTGCCGAAAGTACTGGGATTCCTCTTGCCATCACGATAATGCGCGATGGTGAAATGCGAGATCTTGTTGTTACCCCTATGCAGCGAGGTGATACTGGTGTGATCGGTGTGCAGTTCAGTCCCTTTGAAGTTCGTGTTGTCGAACCAGGCTTCATTGAAGCTTTGCAGATGAGTTTTGATCGGAACTATGAGTGGTCCGGGCTTATTTTCCGGACACTCGGGGGACTTTTGACTGCAGAAACCTCACCCAAGCAGCTGGCGGGCCCACTGGGTATTGCGACCATGGCCGGACAGGCTGCTGAAGTTGGATGGATACAACTCTTTACTTTGATGTCGATGATTTCGGTGAATCTCGGCATTCTGAATTTATTGCCTATTCCGGTACTGGACGGTGGGCACATTTTCATCATGGCAATCGAAGGTGTGGCGCGGCGTGATTTTAGTGTGCAATTAAAGGAACGGATGCTGTTTGCAGGCTTTGCGGTGATGATGCTTCTGATGGTTACCGTCATCTACAACGACTTAACTCGCATCGAATGGATTGAAGCACTAATGCCATGGCGGTAATCAGTCGGAGGCAGCGTTTGCCGAATTAGGTCTATCTTTGACCTGGCTTACGTCGACTGAGCGAGTAGGTTGTTAATTGCCAAAGCCAGACCGCACTCGTCATTCGTAGCGGTAATTGGCCAGTCTCGGGTTTTAAGGGCACTAACGGCGTTTCCCATAAGAACCGGCGATCCTGCGTAGTCAAGCATTTCTTGATCGTTTAAGTTGTCCCCGATAGCCATGACCATTGCGGGGTGCATGCCAAGATGCTCTACCCAGGCAGCAAGTGCGGCGCCTTTTGACCACCCTCCGTCAATGATGTCCAGCAGTGAAAAATTACGATTTTCGTACTCGGTTAGTGTGATCTTGAGTTTTTGAGCTTCAGGGAGGCGGGCGATTGCATCCGCAAGACATCGCATCTCGTCCACACCGCCATTGAACGCGACCTGCACAGGGTCGTCCAATAGACCATTTTCTATTGGGTCGCTATGCGTAATGAAGGCACTGTTCGTCTTGTAATACCCACTTCTTTGTGGATGTGACCAGTCGATCTTTTCATAGAGATATTGCTGTTCATCGAGGCGGTCAAGTATTACGCCTACGCCACGATGTAGTGGTCTGGTTGCGGCAATGATGGCCAGTGCGTTTTCTCGAGGAATTAATCGGCTTGCGAGTGTTGAGCCGTCTAGTTTTTTGGTCAAGGCTCCATTGCTCACAATCAGCGTTATGTCTGGGCCCAATAACTTCGCGGTTGGTAGCGCGTGATGAAATGCGCGACCGGTCACAACTACGATCCGGATGCCGGCTGACAACGCATTGCTCACCGCTAAACGGTTGGGTGGCGGTAGTTTTCCTTGGTTGTCAAGAAGTGTGCCATCGATGTCGATGGCGATGAGTTGGATTGATATCGACATTGAACAAGGTGCTCATCGCGCTACGAGAGATTTTTCTCGTAAGTTTTTTCGATGTAATTGTCGATCAGTTTCCGGAACGCTTCAGAAAGCTCTTCACACGATCCACGCAGTGTTGTGGTGTGTTGACCGTCAATAAAGATAGGACAGTTCGGAGCTTCACCTGTACCAGGGAGGCTAATGCCGATGTTTGCCGCTTTGGATTCGCCAGGGCCATTAACGACGCAGCCCATGACTGCGACGGTCATCTCTTCGACGCCGCTATATTGCATTTTCCACGTAGGCATCATGCTGCGGATGTAAACCTGAATTTGCTGTGCGAGTTCTTGAAATATAGAGCTTGTGGTTCGACCGCAGCCTGGGCAGGCGGTCACACTCGGGGCAAAAGCTCGGAGCGAGAGCGACTGCAGTAATTCGCATGCGGCGTAGACTTCTTCACGGCGGTCCCCATTTGGGGGCGGAGTAAGCGAGACGCGAATGGTGTCTCCGATACCTTCGCTCAAAAGGGTACCCATGGCTGCCGCGGACCATACGAGGCCCTTAAGACCCATGCCTGCTTCTGTTAGACCGAGGTGGAGCGGTTGAGTTGTTTGTGTCGCAAGTGCCCGATAAATCCTTATTAGGTCACGTGGTCGAGATACTTTGCACGAAATGATGATTTGTTGTTCGGTTAGCCCACTTCTAAGTGCAAGTTCCGTTGATTCAAGCGCAGAAATCACCATGCATTCGTTGATGATTTCTTCTGAGGTGAGGCCAAGGTCCTTGTCGGTATTGGCCTGCATTTTTTCCATTACCAGCTCTTGGTTCAAAGAGCCGCCGTTGACACCAATTCGAACTGGCTTTCCATTGGCTTTTGCGATGCCGCAGATAGTTTGGAATTGTTCATCCCTACGGTTTCCGTTACCGACATTTCCGGGATTAATCCGGTATTTGTCGAGCGCTTTCGCGCATTTTGGATGGCGTGTTAGGAGTAAATGGCCGTTGTAGTGAAAATCTCCAATTAATGGCACGGTACAGCCACTATCAAGCATCCGCTGTTTGATATCGGGTACGGCCTTTGCTGCTTCGTCTTGATTGACCGTGATGCGAACCATGTCTGATCCGGCATCAGCCAGTTCAATACACTGGGCAGCCGTGGCCTCAATGTCGGCCGTATCCGTCATCGTCATCGATTGCACGGCAATTGGTGCTCCGCCGCCAATATTCACATTGCCCACACGTACTGTAGTTGTGCGATGGAGCCGGAGTTCAGATATGGTCTGCCGTGTCATAGTCCGGCTTGGTCTTGACGAGTTGAGAGCGCCGCAAACACCCTTTGTGCGGCACGAATCGTTCTGTCGATGTCACGTTCGCTGTGTGCGGCCGACAGGAACCATCCTTCGAATTGGGACGGTGGAAGATAGATGCCCTGTTGCAGCATGCCATTGAAGAATGCTGCGTACATCTTCGTGTCAGCTGCCGTCGCCGACGCGTAGTCTGTGACCGGCTGGTTAGTGAAAAACGGTGTCAACACAGAACCGGACGCATTAACTGCGAGCGCGATCCCATTAGATTTTGCTGCGTTATGAAGTCCCAAAACGAGACGAGCAGATAGTTGGTGAAGCTTTCGATACAGAGACGCGGAAAGATTGGAAAGTGCCCAAATACCGGCGCTCATCGCAAGTGGGTTTCCGGAGAGTGTTCCCGCTTGATACACCGGTCCGACTGGTGCAACCATTTCCATTAGGTCTGTGCGGCCTCCATACGCCCCGACGGGCAATCCGCCACCAATAATTTTCCCGAGACAGGTTAGGTCTGGGTTTATTCCGAGTAAAGCTTGCGCCCCGCCTTTTGAGGCACGAAATCCAGAAATTACTTCATCAAAAATCAGCACGATGCCATGTCGATCACATAAGGAGCGGAGGCCTTCGAGAAAACCAGGCGTAGGAGGAACGACTCCCATGTTGCCGGCAATTGGTTCAACAATAATGGCCGCGATCTTGTGGCGATGCTTCCGGGTAACTTTTTTTACACTCTCAAGATCGTTATAGGTTGCGATTGCTGTGTTGGCTGCGGTTGAGCTTGAGACCCCTGGGCTAGTCGGAATGCCAAGTGTGGTCGCACCTGATCCCGCTTGAACGAGGAATGAGTCACCATGGCCGTGATAGCACCCTGCAAATTTAATGATGGTGTCGTGACCGGTTGAGGCCCGAGCAACACGAATTGCGCTCATCGTTGCTTCAGTACCAGAGTTTACGAAACGTACTCGTTCGATCGATGGAATAAGACGGCAGACTAGCCGTCCCAATTCGACCTCTACGGCTGTTGGTGCCCCGAAACTTGTTCCCAGTTGTGCAGCTTGTCGTATTGTTTTCGTGAGACCAGGTGGCGCGTGCCCATGGATTAATGGTCCCCATGACATCACATAGTCGATATAGGACCGGCCATCGACATCCCAGAGACGTGAACCTCGCGCGCGATCAATAAATAGCGGTGTACCACCAACGGAGCCGAAAGCCCGAACCGGACTGTTAACGCCACCGGGGATCACACGTTGTGCTTGTGCGAACAAACGAGTAGATGCGGTTCGTGGCATTACCTCGTACGATATCACTGCTAGCCTAGAACTGGCTGCGGGTGCATGAGATTGTTACGTGTGGTATGAAAAGAGCTCAACCAGTGGATAAACAGTGTGATGTGTGTCGTTCCTCTGATGCGATGGTGCCTTTTGTGGAAGCCGGTCTCGTTGGGGTTGGTTCGGTATGGATCCATCAGTGCGGGATATGCGGATTTCGCCAGATTCGCCCACGCTTAGAGGTCTTGGACCTTGACGCTTTATATGGTGGTGATTATTTCGACACTGATGCGCCACACGGTTTTCGTAACTATGCTCGTCAAAAACAACGATATGAGCGAGACGCGTTCTTTTTTGCAAAAGAGCTTAATGCACTCAAACCTTCGGGCCGTTTGCTGGAGATTGGAAGTGCCTTAGGGTTTTTTTTGGGCTCGGTAAATCAACAAACAAGATGGCTAGTTGAAGGTGTTGAGGTGTCGGCATTTGGTGCATGGTACGCACGCGATCGGTTCAATGTGGCCGTACATCAGGGGACACTCGAGGAGGCGGATCTTTCGTCGGAATCTTTTGACTACATTCTTCAAAAAGACCTCCTTGAGCATGTTCTGCAGCCGAGACAACATCTTGAAGAAACTTGGCGGATTATGCGTCCGAAAGCCCGCATGCGTTTAATTACGCCGAATGGAGAGGCGGATATTAGGCCACTCGAGCGTGTATCAATGTCGTCCACAGAGGTGCCTGTGCTTGGACAGGGACACCTGTCATTTTTTTCCCGGTCGCAATTACTTCGACTTCTTAGGGAGACGGGGTTCCGTGTTCTTCGCTTTCGAAATATCGGTCTTAGGCGGGGGATACGAGCCCTTGGGTTCCTGCCATGGTCGAAGCAGGTCACACCGTGCGCGCCGCGGGAAAGTTTGGTTCAAGCCGGCAAGGCAAAGAAGGGTAGCAGGCTGGCTAGTGTGGACGATCACCAACGACGAGCTGACCGTATCGACACCGAGATCATCAGAAGCGATAGTTATCTTCGGCATTGGCGCGGCTATTACTACTATCGTCATCTAATGAAGCGCTTCGATGCGTTACCGGCTGCAGTAACGATTGGGCAAGATTTTGATGTTGTGGTCGAAAAGATAGAGAAGAGTTAAATGTGACAAAATGAAATAGATGGATTTGCTGACGTTCAGGAGAGACTGATGGTACGGTTGATAACAGAAAGAGTAGCTTTTGTTCTTGTGGTTGTAGGCGTGTCTGGGCTAACAAGTAGTCTGCTTGCCCAAGAGCGTTCGATTTCGGACGGTGTCTATACGACTGAGCAGGCGGCACGCGGTAAGCGAGAGTACACGCAACAGTGTGCAACATGTCATTCGACCAATCTTCGTGGCGGAGAAATGGCGCCCGGTCTTGTGGGACGAACGTTTATCAGTGGTTGGAGCGGCGAGACTCTATGGAATTTCGCTGATTTTACTAATGCGACGATGCCGCAGGATGCTCCTGGGAATCTATCGACCCGAGGGCTTAATGACGTAATTGCCTTCATTCTTTCATCAAATGATTATCCTGCCGGGGATAATGAACTCTCACTTGATCTTGAAAATGAAGGTGATCCCATCACGATCGACTAAACGATCCAAGTCTTTTCTGATGCTGGTTGATTGTTGAATCAACGTACGTGTTATCGGCTATTTTCTCGTTCTAACTCTCTGGCGAGAGCGAGGTTTTCTCGAGCTTGAGGGTGACTGGGGTCTCTGGCGAGGGTTTGCTCAAATAATTCAATTGCTTCGGTGAACTCACCTGACATGGCTAGCGCACTACCGAGGTTATTAAGGGCTTCGGTAGATTCGGGTTGAAGCCGAACGGTGTCACGATAGTGCCTAATTGCGTCGCTCAGGGCACCTTGCTGTTGGTACGCATACCCGAGGTTGGCATGAGCTTCGGCATGGTTGGGCTCTAGTCGTAACGTATCCTGATACTGTCGAATTGCCTCGTCACTCTGCCCGAGAGTCAAAAGTGTATTGCCGTAGTTGTAATGTGCGTCGGCAAAGTTTGGGTCAAGACTTATGGCTTCTCGAAACTGAGAGGCAGCATCTTCCGTGCGTCCCTGTGCTTCGAGCACCGCGCCAAGATTATTTCTCATTGGTGCGTGTGTTGGGTCGACAGTAAGTCCAGTTTCGTACTGCGTTATGGCTAAACTTAGTCGATTTTGTTCCCAGAGCACATTGCCAAGACCGTAGTAGTTCCAAGGGTTGTCTGGCCGCTTTCGCAGTGCATCACGGTAGAGAGATTCCCTGAGTTGGACGAGGTCATCCGTACTTTTCGGTCTGACTTGTAATTGCAGGTGAGCCATTTCGTCGGAGGAACGATTTCCGGCTCTCACACGAATCGGAGGGATGCTTGGATTCCGTGGATTGTCCGCTGAGTTGTCATAGGTAAATCGCATAGAGACGGTAGTTCCTCGTGGGAGTGTGTACGGCTCAGCGACACGATAGACATCCTGCCAGTTAAAGTCCCATTCGTCGATTCGGAGCAACCACTGTTCCGTGCCGTCTGGCAGAGTAGCTTTCGCTTCCATTGAAGACGCAATGTAGTGAGCGTGTGGATAGACGGCATAGATTTCAACGTCAATGGGAAGCGTAATAGCGTCGGTTACCACGAAGTTGCTATCTCCTGGAGGAATATCCAGTAGGTAATCGGCATCGAGACGAAGAAGATGCAAAGGAGGTCCATTTGGTGGTTCGTCAGCAAAATGAAAAGCGGCAATTGGGGTAATCGTTTCCGGTCGGCCGGACGGAAGCATGTGGAGTTGCAACACAAAATCGGTCCCAGGGTCGAGGCGCCAGGCCAATCCGTCTCGTCCTGGATTTGGAGCCATGCCAGGCGTCCAGCCCATTAAGTGTCCGTCGGGCATGAATGCTTGGCCCATTTCCATCCCACTGAAGCCCGGTTGGTCCGCTTGCTCTGTTTCAGCGGCTTCAAGACGCCTTGACGAGGTTGTGTCATCGACTGCCATAATCGCGTGATGAACGAATTGAGGGTTTCCTGGACGCAATTCAACCGCTTTGACCCAACGACGCTCGGAGACTGGAATGGGTATCACAAGGTTGCGAAAGATATCGATTCCCTCTGCCGGAAGCGTGTACGAATTTGGTAGATTGACGACAAGGTCTGGGTCTCCGAGTTTCCAGCCGTCATTAAAGCTTGGTAGAGCAGGGAGTTCTTCTTGTGTTCCTTCAAGTGTTCCGCTTGCTATCCATTCCGAGAGAATTTCAATTTGTCCTGATGTGAGTGATCGTTCACCGATGAAGTTGCCGAAACCGGGTTCGGGTAGCCACGGTGGCATGAAACCACTGGTCGTTACTTCTACGATTTGGCGGCCACGGCGCGAGACATCCTCGTAACTGATGAGACTAAAGGGACCTGAGCCTCCAGGACGGTGGCAGGGTGTGCACTGGTTATAGATGATCGGTGCTATATCGCGTGTGAATGTGACCACGTACTCATTAGAGTCGATATCGGCTTCTGTTGAAGGTGGGGGTGTGGCTGATTCACCACACGCTGCGGCTATGACGCATGCAGCAACGATGACAACTCGGTGACATCTTCGGTCCATGTATCGAACCTATCCCAGTAGTCGAGCTGCTTCCCGCGCATAGTAGGTAACGAGAATGTCAGCCCCCGCACGTTTGATGGCGGTCAAGGCTTCGAGCATCGCGCGTGATTCGTCAATCCACCCATTCAGTGCAGCTGCTTTGAGCATCGAGTACTCGCCACTGACGTGGTAAGCCGCTGTCGGACAGCGGAATTCTGACTTTACACGAGTGATAACGTCGAGATAGTGGAGCGCTGGTTTAACCATTACGATGTCAGCGCCCTCTTCGAGATCGAGCTCGACTTCACGAAGCGCTTCATCTACGTTAGCAGGGTCCATTTGATGTGTGCGTCTGTCCCCGAATGCGGGTGTCGAATCTGCAGCATCACGAAATGGTCCGTAGTAGGCCGAACAGTACTTCGCAGCGTACGCCATGATACCGACATCATCGAACTGATTGGTGTCGAGGGCATCTCGAATTGCCCCGATACGTCCGTCCATCATGTCTGAAGGTGCAACGAGATCGGCCCCAGCTTCCGCATGAGACACAGCCACACTTGTGAGGCGGTTGACAGTTGCATCATTAACGATGTTGGTGCCGTCGATAATTCCGCAGTGTCCATGCGACGTGTATTCGCATAGACAGACATCCGTGATTACGAGAAGCTCTGGTATTTCTTTTTTGATTGCGCGTATGGCCGATTGGACAGGAGCGGTACTGTTGTCCGCTGCGCTACCAGTGCTGTCTTTTGATTCGGGAAGACCAAACAGTAAGACTCCACGGACGCCCTCTGTCGCTGCTGCTGTGGCTTCGATCACTATCTGATCCACAGACAACTGGAACACTCCAGGCATCGATGGGACTTCTTGGCGGACATCGGATCCCGGGCAAGCAAACAGTGGATAAATCAAGTCTTCTGGTGAAAGTTTTGTTTCGCGAACGACATCCCGAATGGCGGGGGAACGGCGCAAGCGTCGTGGACGGCGTCTGAGAAATAAGTGACTTGAGGATGCAGTTGCGGCGGCAGTCGGATTCTTCGATGTCATAAGTGTTCGTTAAGTTTCTTAGTCCTGAGTTTAGCCCAGACACACAGACCTATCTGCACGTCGAGTCCGTTATCTTAAAGTAGGCTGCGATTGCTTCGACAAGTGCAGGAACTGTGTACTTTTTTGGCACAATAGCTACGGTCATGCCGAGAGACCGTGCGGCATCTGCCGTGACTGGTCCGATTGCGGCAATGAGCGTATGGGTTAATAGTTCAGGTACTGAGCTCCCTCCTACCATTGCTACGAAGTTTCGCACGGTCGAGGCACTTGTGAAAGTTATGACATCGATCTGTTTTTCAATCAGCATTGTATGAACGTCGTGGCGTTTACTTTGAACGGGAATGGTGCGGTACGCAATAACATCATGCACATCAGCACCCGCAAGGCGCAGTGCGTCTGGGAGGTTCGTGCTGGCTAAATCGGCGCGTGGGAGTAAGACGCGAGTTCCGCGCACGTAATCGCTAAGGAGTTTCGCGACAGCCTCACCGCGATGTTCCTTGGGCACAGCACTGACGGATAGTTGATAGTCGGTAAGTTTTGCGGCTGTCGCCGGACCAATGGCACAAAATCGAATGTGTTTGAGAGACTGAATATCATTCTCTAGCGCAATAAATCGCTCCATGAAAGCTTCCACACATTTTGTGGATGTAAATACAATCCAATCGAATGTGTTCGCGGTATTGCACGCGTCGTCGAGTGCCGTTCTGTTAGTCGGTGGGGCGAACTCAATGGTCGGCACTTCAATGGTTTTTGCTCCCATGGCATTCAATAAGTCGACGAATTCTGTCGATTGCTCGCGGGGTCTAGTTACGGCGACGCACTTACCGGACAGCGGCTTGGTGTCAAAGTTCATTCGGCCATTGAACGAGCGGCGCTAAGTATCGATTCCGCACCGTGTTTGAGTAGTAACGAGGCTACCTCACGGCCCACGTTCGATGCATCCGCAAAACTGCCATGCGCTTCTTGATTAATTAGCATTTTCCCATCTGGTGAGGCTACTACTCCTCGTACGATGAGCTGATCGTCAGAAGGCGTGGCCATTGCCCCGAGAGGTACTTGGCAATCTGCCCCGAGTGCGGTAACGAGTGCCCGTTCGGCTGCAAGAGCTGCGGTTGTTTCCGGGTCAGCCATAGAGGCAAGTAGTTCGTCTGTTTCTGCGTCATTGTTTCGGTATTCGCCGACGACAATACCTTGGCCTGGCGCAGGCACACAAAGGTCGGATGGAATCCTGGCCGTTATGCGATTCGCTAAATTGAGTCTGAGTAATCCCGCGGTTGCTAGAACGAGCAGGTCGAAATCACCGTCGTCCAATTTGCGGAGGCGCGTACCAACGTTACCGCGCACAGAAGATATGTTGATACCAGGGAAAGCATGCTTCAGTTGAGCAGTTCGGCGAATACTGCCCGTGCCGACTCGGAGATGGTTCTTACTACTGCCGAGGATTGAGGTTGCGGTGACCTGAGATATATCCAGTTGATTCGATTGACTGGCTACAATGGCATCACGAGGGTCTTCTCGGGGTAATGCCGCACGTATGGAGAGTCCCGATAATCGTTCCGACGGTAAATCTTTAGCGCTGTGCACCGCAAGGTCAATACGATCTTCAACGAGCGCCTCCTCAATTTCCTTAACGAACAATCTTTTCCCGCCAATTTTTGACAGATTTGCGTTGGAAAGTCGGTCGCCACTTGTTCGAATCGTAATGAGCTTGGTCGGCGGCCCGCCGTTCTTGGCGATCGCAGCCGCCACATGTTTTGCTTGCCACAGGGCGAGCGGGCTTCCGCGAGTGCCTATCCGAAGGCTTGTCACCGTTGCTTCACCGCAGGAACCGGCGGCGTGATGTTTGTGGTTTTGGGAGAGTCATTGTTGGTCGTATGCCGTGCGTCTGCTGGTGTTTGGTTGGTTAGTTTGAAGAGGCGGACCAGCGTATCGGTATCCGCGGCAATTTCTTGTTCGTCACTCGCGGCTTTTAGCTGTTCTGTTGGGGTTGACAAAAGTTTCTCGACAAGCAGGCGAGTGATTTCTTCCACGCGAGATTTAGCATCAGGTGACAGTCCTGAGAGTTTGGGGGCAAGGCGTTTAAGTTCACTTTGGCGTGTCTGTTCAAATCGCTGTCGTAATGCCAGAACAGTTGGAATGGCCCCTCTCGATCGTAGCCATGCCATAAACCCATCGACTTCTTCATGAACCATTAATTCAGCCCGGTCGATTTGTGATTGCCGTCGCGCAAGATTGGCGCGAACGATGGTCTGCAAATCGTCAATGTTGTAAAGAAAGACTTGCTCGACTTCACCAGCTGTCGGTTCGACGTCTCGAGGCACTCCAATGTCAATGATGAACAGTGGCCGATTTCGGCGTCGTTTCATCGCCTTCAGTACGTGTTCGCGCGTCAATAAGCGTTTCGATGAGCCCGTTGCTGTAACGACTATATCGGTGGATTCAAGTTCGTCAGTAACGGTTTCCCAGGGCACGGCCGTTCCATTAACCTTCGCAGCAAGAGCTGCGGCTCGTGCTGGCGTTCGGTTTGCTACGCTGATTTGGCCTACTGAGTGAGACTGAAGGTGGGTTGTCGTTAGTTCGGCCATTTCGCCAGCACCGACTACCAAGGCTTTGAGTTGTCCGAGGTCGCCAAAGATCTTTCGAGCGAGTGATATCGCTGCGTAGCTAACCGAAACAGCGCCTTCTCCAAGACCGGTTTCAGTTCGCACGCGTTTTCCGACTCCGAACGAGCAGTGAAATAGACGATTAAGTGCGGCTCCGGTAAAGTCACGTTCCGATGCTATTTGGAAAGCTTCTTTTACCTGTCCAGCTATTTGGGGTTCTCCGATGACCAGCGAATCAAGGCCAGAGACCACTCGAAAGAGGTGGCGAGCCACGTCTTGACTGGTGCGTTTGTATAGGTAGGGGGCTAGCTCGGGTTCTGGAACATCGTGGAACGAACTCATGAACGCTGCCAGTGCTTCCTGTGCGGTATCTGGTGCACCACAGGCCGTGTAGATCTCGGACCGGTTACAGGTGGATAATACGACGCACTCGGAGATTTCCTCGAGGCTTTCTAATTCCTCGAGAGCTTCAGGGATACCGCGCCGAGAGAAGTCGACTCGTTCACGGAGGTCAACTGGAGCGTTGTGATGGCTCGCTCCAAGCAAAAATAGCTGCATTAATAAAAGTTGTGACTCCGAGTCACAAAATAGCCAATAGGCACGAAGTTAAGCAGCAGGATGCCAAAACCAATGGCGGATAGCCATGCGGCACGTTGTCCGCTCCACCCACCGGTGCGGCGTGCGTAGAGCGAAAACGTATAGACGAGCCAACATAGAACAACGATAAAGATTTTAGGATCCAATATTGACATGGCTTGAACACGGGGATCAGCGGCATTTGGTCTGACCTCAAGTAGCCAAAGAGCACCAACAGCAAGTCCCACGGTTAGAAAGATCCAGCCGAACGTGACTGCGCGGCTGTTCATTACGTCTAGGACTTGAAGTGACGGCAGACGAGCGTAAAAAACGCCAAGATGCTTTCCTTTGAGTTCTTTAAACAAAAGAACGTAAGTAATGCTGATTACACAAGCCAGAGCAAAACTAGCGTAGGCAACGAGCAGTGACGACACATGAAGTTCAAACCATCGACTTTCCAATACTGGTGGCCGCGTTGCAACCTGATTGGTGATGGCAGGGATTAACTGCAAGATGACCATAAGAGGAACGATAAAGATGCCCATCGCTCGTTCGTCGGTCGTCATTTCTGTGTACAGATAAGCGAGGGCGAGCAGCCATACAAATGCAGATATGGCCCCGGTAGTACCCACTAGTGGAATGTGTCCAACCTGCATCGTTTGCATGCCGATGACGAATGTATGCACGAGTGCTCCGAAGACAAGGCTCACGGTTGCGATGCGTCCAGACATTGGGTTTCGAGCGCTAAAATGCACCGCATATGCCGCACCAGAAACAAGATAAAGCGCCAGAGGAATTGCGTTCATAAATAAATGCTCGTTTCCGACGAATAGATCAAAAATAACTTCTAGTTTTTTGAGGCGTAATAGCCTTGTTTTGCGCGTGCTTCGATCGATTCACGGTCTACGCGGACGACGATGCGTCGCCATTGTCCGTTCCGAAGGGGATTCGCTGAAATGTAGCCGACAGAGTACTGGCTGGACAGCTCATCCGATATGTCTTGGTAAATTTTTGGCAATTCATCAACTTCATTCGGAAAAAATGCACGCCCGCCAGTTTCTTGTGCGAGTTGGCGCAGTACGAAATCGGCTTCACGAAATCCGACACGAGAACGAGAGTCATCAGATTGAAGGCCAATAGAGTAGATTGCCGTTTCTGACCGCTTCGCCTGCTCTAGCACCTCATCAAAGGTCACGAGGCTTGACGTATCTTCTCCATCGGAGAGCACGATAATGGCTTCTCGTCTCACGTCTGCACGTCGAAGTGGTGCTTTTGATAGTTCTCGCAGAGAGATGTAGATGGCGTTGTAAAGGGACGTCGACCCACCAGCGGATGTCTGCTGGATAGCCTGTTCAAGTTTTACCGCATCATTCGTAAAAGTTTGCAGGATATTCACCCGACTGTCGAAATCGATAATTTCTGCAAGGTCTTCCGGACGTAACCGCTGAGAAAAGCCAATTGCAGCTTCCTGAGCGGTGGTCATTTTTTCATCCATACTGGCACTAGTGTCTATAAGCATCGCTAAAGCGATTGGAAGCTGTGTTTTTGTAAAGAAAGTAATATTCTGCTGGACGCCGTCTTCATAGACTTGAAAATTGGTTTGGTCCAAATCGGTGACGAATCGTCCTTCGAGATCACTAACAGTAACGTTCAATGAGACAACATCAACACCTGCGCGAAACGCTGGTGTCGGTTGATCTTGCGGCTGTTGTGCAGAAAGAGTTCCATCGAAGATGATGACCAATGTCGACAATAGGACGAGGTAGCGCCGCACCTATTCCAACCTCAGCGGTGTTCCACGGGCGGTCAGTTCTTGCCTGTTCATACGTACGGTAATTGTCTCCGGAGGAACGAGCGTATCGGGGCGTGAGTACACAACAAGATATTGGTTGAGCAGTTCACTGATGATGTCTTGTATTGCGTTATTAATGGCGAGACTGGTTAAGAGAGCACGATGTCGGCCGCCGCTATTGCGAGGGCCTCTTTCAAGTACGAGGTCCCGCTCGAAGCCTTGGCGCGCTAACTCGAGCATGGAGATGTTTGGAGTCGCGGAGAAGGCATTCCGACCAACCCGAAGCGACAACGTGTAGATGGCCGCACCGCTTTCCTCGATCGTGTCAATTACTCGACGAGCACTGGTATGGCTGTAGTCGATTCCTTCTGTGGTCAGAACCACGATAAGCGGACGAGAAGCATTTTGCCTGGAGAAACCTTCAGCAGTCTGATCCAGCGCATCAAGCATATAGGCGGCTTGGTCAGGTAATGCGAACAAATTACCGATTCCGTCGGTGAGACGGCTGGTTTCACGGGTTAATGCGACCTGAATGCGTGGTGGGCCACCGAAGGTAATTATGGAGATTTGGTTACCTGCGGACATTTGTTCGACGAACGTTGTTAAACCATTCCTGATTTCTACGAGAGACCGGGTTGCGGCTTGACTGGTGTCGACTAGCAGAGCAATTTGTCGGCCTGCGCCTGCCTGGCTGACGCTAAGGATTTCCCGTGAGTTTCCGTCCTCATCGATAGAAAAATCAGATATTCCGAGTCCTTCTACCGGAGCGTCATCAGGATCGAGCACAGAAACGAGTATGTGGTGCTCCCGAGATTGTCCCTGGAGACCGACAACGGCCAACAAGAATATTGACACGATGGCGGGAACGGCTAACGCAGCACGTAACTGTTGCATTAAATTTTTGACTTTGGGCTAGCCGAAACTGCTGAATCAAGTATAGGTGTCGTTCTGAGACCTGGTCAAGGGATTAAACCTCAGAAGCCATTGCAAATGCAGGGTTTGTTGGTATGTTTTAGGGTTATCCTCAGGATCGACGTTCCTTGACACCCCTAGGGGCGCGTGCAATAATTTGCGCGGTTTTCGGCCCGCACGTCGCGCCGTTGGCTGGCTCTTCCAGCTCTGAAGTTTTGTGGTGCCGTCGTTTATCGACGCATTCAAGGATAAAGGCTGCTATGGGCGCCGTTTACGATGAACTTCAAGGTCGGCCAGCCTTTGATTGTCGTTGAGACGTGTTGTGGCCATAGTTTTAAAGGTTTGAGTAGCAGATAGAGAGCCCACAGCATGTTAGACGCGTACATCCCAATCTTTCTTTTCGTTCTGGTCGCGATTGGCTTCGCGATTTTTACACTGATGGTCTCAAGCCTTGTTTCTTCGAGCGGGTACAACAAGGTGAAACTTGAGCCCTATGAGTGCGGGATCGAGCCGGAAACAGATGCGAGGGACCGCTATAGCATTCGTTACTACCTGGTAGCCATGCTTTTTGTCATCTTTGACGTTGAAACGGTGTTTATGTTTCCGTGGGCTGTTGCTATGGATGAGCTCGCTCTCTTCGGTTTAATCGAGATGCTGGTGTTTATCTTTATTCTCGTCATTGGGTATGTCTACGCGTGGCGGAAAGGCGCGCTAGATTGGACCTAGGAGTGACCGACAGATTTTAGGATGTTATGACAGACGAGAAAAAGCCAGACATACCAGGGTCGGCTGACACAGAGGCCTCGAAGCCGGCCGCAGAGGCCGCTCCGCCAAAGCCTAAACCAAAACCCAAGAAGGCCCCTCCGCAGCCGCCAAAAGGTCCAGTGGATCAGGCTCCGCCTGAAGATATGGCGCTTCCCGTTATGGTTACGGCTCTACAGGCTGCGGTTCCCGCTGCGATTAACCACGTGTCATTTTGGGTTGGGGATTGGACGGTTATCGTCGGCGCCGAGCACCTTCTTACCGTCATGCGGTTCTTGAAAGAAGACGAATCAACAGCGTTTGATTATTGCTCTGACATAACGGCTACGGACTGGCCGCCGAGAGAGAAGCGCTTTGACGTTATCTATTGCTTGTATTCCATTAAATATCGTCACCGGTTACGGGTCAAAGTACATGCCGGCGAAGGTGATGAGATCGAGTCGGTTTGTGATCTTTGGTCTGGCGCGAACTGGTTGGAGCGTGAAGTATTTGATCAGTTTGGGGTCAACATTGTGAACCATCCCGACATGCGCCGGATTTTGATGCCGGATGAGTGGCAAGGCTACCCACAGCGTAAAGACTATCCGCTGGAGGGACCTGGCGAACTGTTGATGGAGAATCCGCAGGATTGGTTGCGTCTACGGAACATTCCGGATGAATCAATGGTCGATGGAGAAATTGAATGACGCTCGGCGCGCCACGTGTTGGCACCGATAACTTCGCTCCAGGCGAATTGGTTCTCAATATGGGCCCGCAGCACCCGAGTACTCATGGCGTGCTCCGTGTTGTTCTGAAGCTCGACGGGGAACGTGTGGTCGATGCTGATTGCGTCATTGGATATGTCCATCGAGGCATCGAGAAACTCTGTGAGAATCGTGATTGGACGCAGATTATTCTTCTGACCGACCGCATGGATTACGTGGCAGCAGCGACCAATAACCTGGGCTACGTGGAAGCTGTCGAAAAATTAATGCAAGTCGAGGTTCCGAGACGAGCACTGTATCTCCGTACGGTCTTAGCGGAACTACAACGAATTGCAAGTCATTGCCTCTGGTTGGGCACGCACGCGATGGATATTGGGGCGATGACTGTCCTGTTGTACGCGTTTCGTGAGCGAGAGTTTGTACTCGATTTGTTTGAGGAATTTTGTGGTGCACGGCTGACATATAACTCGATGCGAGTCGGGGGACTACCGCTTGATATTCCACCAGGTTGGGACACCAAGGTGTTGTCATTTTGCGATCTGATGGAAGGCAAGCTTAACGAATATGAGACGCTTCTCACTAATAACCGGATTTGGCTGCAGCGCACTAGGAATGTAGGTGTGATCTCTGGCGAAGAAGCCACTAGCCTTGGTTTGTGTGGACCTCCACTTCGTGGATCCGGTGTCTCTAGAGATTTGCGTAAAGATGAGCCAAACGCCGCGTATTCAGAATTTGATTTTGATGTGCCGCTTGGAACACACGGTGATACGTACGACCGGTATTTGATCCGGATGGATGAGTTTCGGGAATCAATCCGAATTATTCGGCAGGCTGTTGAGGGCTTGCCCGAAGGTCCAGTCATGGGTAAGGTTCCGCGTCTGTTGAAGCCGCCAGCAGGTGAGACCTACCATGCGATCGAGTCGCCGAAGGGCGAACTTGGCTATTTTCTTGTCAGTGATGGAAAGTCCACTAATCCCTATCGCTTTCGTGTGCGCCCACCTTCATTCTGCAATTTACAAGGTCTCAAGCGATTGGTCACGGGGCACTTAGTGGCGGATGTGGTGGCTCTTATCGGGACTATTGACATTGTCCTTGGTGAGGTCGATCGGTAGGTAATGGTAGATACGATTATTGTTCCGCTCTTGAAAATAGCCGTTCTAATAAACGCCCTGTTAGTGTCAGTTACGTTCTTGGTGTTAATGGAACGGAAAGTTATTGCTTGGGCGCAGTCACGTCTTGGGCCGATGCGTGCTGGACCGTACGGTATTTTGCAAGCGCTGGCAGACCCAATTAAACTGATTCTGAAAGAAGACATCACACCTGCGAAGGCTGATAAATACGTATTCACGCTCGCGCCGATCATGAGCCTTGTACCGGCGCTTGTGGCTTTTGCTGTTATTCCTTTTGGTCCAGATCCGTTTTATTACATTAGCGATATCAACGTTGGGTTGTTGTTCATCCTTTCGGTGACCTCGATTGGTGTCTACGGCATCATTCTTGGTGGCTGGGCCTCCAACAGTAAATACCCATTACTTGCTAGCTTGCGCGCGTCTGCTCAGCTCATCAGCTATGAGATTGCGGTGACGATGACATTGGTTAGCGTCATTCTGACGGCCGGAACGCTCAGTCTTGTTGGAATCGTTGAGGCTCAACTTGAGAGTGGTATTTGGTTTGGTTTTATTCAGCCTGTTGCCTTTGCCTTGGTTTTTATTGGCGGGTTAGCAGAAACAAACCGTGTTCCGTTCGATTTACCGGAGGCTGAAACGGAGTTGACTGGTGGATTTCATACCGAGTACAGCGGCATGCGATTCTCGCTCTTTTTCTTAGCTGAGTACGCAAACATTATCGTTATATCTGCGGTGGTGGCCATCATGTTTTTAGGCGGTTGGTTGCGGCCGTTTCCGAATGTCGCTGCGCTGTCGTTCCTTGACGTGGTACCGCCATGGATCTGGTTGATCGGCAAGATTTTTGTCTTTTTGTATGTATTTATATGGCTTCGTGCAACTTTGCCGCGGTATCGGTACGATCAACTTATGGCGTTAGGTTGGAAACTGTTTATTCCTATTGCGATCGGCAACCTGGTGCTGACTGCTATTGCAAAGGTGGCGTTCTAGGAAATGGCTGAAGCAATCGCATTCTACACGCTTTCCGCGCTCATTCTTGGGCTCGGCATTATGGTGGTGAGCGCGCGTAGTGCTGTGCACAGCGTTTTGTTTTTGGTATTGAATTTTCTTCTTGTTGCGGTGTTGTACGTCATCTTGGGCGCTGAGTATGTTGCGGTGATTCAGGTGCTGGTGTATGCCGGTGGCATCGTCGTGTTGTATTTGTTTGTTGTCATGCTGGTGAACTTAAAGCGAGAGCCTGAGCAGTTTTCAGATCCTCGGCGTCTTGGAAAGCTGGGCACGTTACTTGCTGGTGCCGTTTTGGCCCAGGTAATTGGCATTGCCGTATATTCTTCGACCCGAGGAACCACCCAGCCGATTGCAGGAGGGCTTGGCTCTGACACGCCCTTTTTAACTGGCAACACTGAGCAGCTCGGCTGGGTGCTGTATACGAGCTATCTCATTCCATTTGAGCTTGCTTCCATGTTGTTACTCGTTGCGATGGTTGGCGCTATCGTGTTGGCGAAGAAGCATTTATAGAGGATATGTTGTGCTTGAAATAACGCCACTTCATTACAATCTATTAGCAGCAGCTCTTTTCATGATTGGCGTGATCGGTGTAATGGTGCGCCGGAATGTCATCATTATCTTTATGTCGATCGAGCTCATTTTGAACGCGGTCAATATCAACCTTATTGCCTTGTCCCATCAGTTACAGGACATGTCAGGTCAAGTGTTTGTTGTATTCATAATTGCCGTCGCAGCAGCGGAAGCGGCTGTTGGGCTTGGGATCCTCATTGCGTTTTACCGAAATAAAGAAACTGTGAATATTGACGAAATTCAGCTGATGCGGTGGTGACCTAACTCTATGGATCATATCTGGCTCATACCGCTTCTACCGGCCATCGGCGCCGCGATCAACGGCCTATTCGGCATTCGCTTTTTTTCTAAGCGCATGGCGGGTGTGTTAGCCGTGTCGATGATGGCCGGTGCATTCGTGTTGAGTGCGAATGCGTTTTTACAGTTGCTCGGGACGGTGGAGCGTTACCACAAAGTGACCGTTGCCCATTGGATCCCACCGATTCCTCTTGAGACATTTAATGGTATTGGGTCCCTTGAAGTTCCGTGGGCGTTTGTGTTGGACCCGTTGTCGGGAATGATGCTGCTGATCGTAACCGGGATCGGTCTTCTTATTCATATCTATTCAATCGGGTATATCGACCACGAACCGCGTGGTGGAGTTGCTCGATTTTTCTGTTATTTGAACCTCTTTTGTTTCTTCATGTTGACACTCGTACTGGGAAGCAACTTCTTGGTGATGTTTGTCGGCTGGGAAGGTGTTGGACTCTGTTCCTATTTACTCATCGGGTATTGGTATCGGAAGCAGAGCGCATCCGATGCTGGAAAGAAGGCATTTATCACGAACCGCATTGGCGACTGGGGTTTTGTGATGGGGGTCTTTCTTATTTACTTTACGTTCGGGACACTCGACTTTAAAGAGGTGGCGGAAGCGGCCTCTCAGGTCCCAGTTGAAACGGCGGCGGTTGGGTTCGGAGTGGTGTCGGCTATTTGTTTGTTCCTGTTCGTTGGCGCGACGGGTAAAAGTGCGCAAGTCCCTCTGTATGTTTGGCTTCCAGATGCGATGGAAGGCCCAACCCCGGTATCTGCTCTTATTCATGCTGCCACGATGGTTACGGCGGGTGTGTATATGGTGTGTCGGAACGCAGTGCTTTTTACTCACGCTCCGATGGTGATGGAGATTATTGCAGTGGTTGGGGCGCTCACCGCACTGATGGCGGCGACGATTGCATTAGTGCAGACGGACATTAAACGGGTATTGGCGTACTCCACGGTGTCACAGCTTGGGTATATGTTTCTCGCGGCCGGTGTGGGTGCGTTCGGTGCGGCTGCATTTCACTTAATGACGCATGCCTTTTTCAAGGCACTTCTTTTCCTCGGCAGTGGGTCAGTTATCCATGGTATGAACGAAGAGCAGGATATGCGTCAAATGGGTGGCTTGAAGCTCTATATGCCGGTTACGTTTGCCACGATGCTTATCGGGGCTATTGCTATTGCGGGGATACCACCATTCGCGGGGTTTTTCAGTAAGGATCTGATTTTGGCGAGAACCTTTGTGCATAGTCCAATGCTTTGGGTGATCGGCGCTGTGACGGCGGTGATGACGGCGTTCTACATGTTCCGTCTCATTAACATGACGTTCTTTGGTCCGTATCGCGGCCCGGATTGGGAGCACGGTCAAGATACATCGCACGGTGGCGATGATGACCATGGTCATGCGTGGCATGGCCCCCATGAGTCACCACAGTTAATGACCATTCCGCTAATGCTTCTTTCTGTCGGTGCGGTTGTGGCCGGATTTGTTGGTATTCCTGCGGCTCTTGGCGGGAGTGACGCGATCGAGCATTTCCTAGAACCTAGTTTTACGGTTGCAGGTGCTCCGGCAGCAGAAGTGCACCACTTGTCCCATGCTGCGGAGTGGGGGCTAATGGCTTTTTCCGTTCTGCTTGCGATTGGTGGAATTTGGTACGCTTATCGTAACTATGTGCAGCGCCCAGAAAATTCCGAGCAGATGGCCGAGCAGTGGTCTGGCGCTCATCGAGTATTGACCAATAAATATTACGTTGACGAAGCGTACGATGCGACGGTCATTCGCGGGACGATGACCAGCGCGAATAGCTTATGGACCGTTGATCAGCGGGTTGTGGACGGAGCTGTCAACGGTGCGGGTTGGACGACGATTGCATCATCGTGGGTGTCGCACATTCTCGATAAGTATGTTGTGGATGGTTTAATTAATCTCGTTGCATGGACGTGTGGCGAGGCGAGCTATTTGTTCCGCCGGGCTCAGACCGGCCTTATTCAAAATTACGCGTTTGCCTCTTTGTTAGGGGTGTTCGCGTTCGTGACCTGGTTTCTCTTTGCCCGGTAGTTAGATATAGCTATGAGTAACGCTGAATTCCCACTGTTATCACTCATCATGTTCACGCCGCTTGTCGGTGCCATCATCCTGCTTTTTGTGAGTAAGCAGGCGGAAGACCTCATTCGATGGATTGCCAACATTACGGTCGGACTCGGATTTGTTGTCTCGTTGCCACTGTGGTTTTCGTATGACTCGGCAAATCCAGATTGGCAATTTGTTGAGCGATTGCCATGGATTCCTTCGATCGGTGCTGAATACTTTGTTGGCGTCGACGGTTTCAGCGTGCTGTTGATTTTGTTGGCGACGTTAATGGGTGTGATTGCGGTCTTGTCGTCGTGGACTGCGATACAAAAACGTGTAAAGGAATACTACGTGTTCCTTTTAATGCTGCAAACAGGAATGATTGGCGCCTTTGTCTCGCTCGATTTCCTGCTTTTCTTTCTGTTCTGGGAAGTCATGCTCGTGCCGATGTATTTCCTGATCGGTATCTGGGGTGGCGATAACCGGCTCTATTCGGCGATTAAGTTCTTTCTGTTTACGCTTGTTGGCAGTGTCATCATGCTGCTCGGAATTCTTGCGGTCTATTTCTACTCCCACAGTGTGACTGGGGTTTACTCATTTGATGTCACCCAATTTCACCAGCTGAACATTCCTTTCGATCTGCAGTGGTGGATTTTCTTGGCATTTTTTATGGGTTTTGCGGTAAAGGTGCCGTTGTTCCCGTTTCATACGTGGCTGCCAGATGCCCATACGGATGCGCCAACTGCCGGGTCAGTCATCTTGGCGGCGGTCCTCCTGAAGATGGGTACCTACGGATTTATCCGTTTCAGTTTGCCGATCTTGCCTGAGGCAACACATGCATTTGTTCCTGCCATTGCGCTCCTTTCAATCATTGGCATCGTGTATGGCGCGCTTGTAGCGATGGCCCAACGCGATTGGAAACGATTGGTTGCGTACTCCAGCGTGAGCCATATGGGTATGGTCATGCTCGGTATGCTTGCGTTGAATCCGGTCGGTCTCACGGGAAGCATTGTGCAGCAGTTAAACCATGGGATTTCAACGGGAGCGTTATTCCTATTAGTTGGGGTCGTCTATGAACGTCGACATACTCGTTTGATTTCTGAATACGGTGGGTTGTCAACGGTCATGCCGATTTACGCGGCGATTTTTCTGGTGATGACGATGTCGTCGATAGGGTTGCCGACACTAAACGGGTTTATCGGAGAATTTCTGATTCTTCAGGGGATTTTCACATACGACAAGACCTGGGCGTTCTTTGCCGCAAGCGGGATTGTTCTAGGGGCGGCCTACATGCTGTGGCTGTACCAGCGGACCATGTTTGGGGATGTTACCAATCCAAAGAACGAAGCCCTGCCCGACTTAGGGATTCGCGAGTTCGCAACGTTTGTCCCGCTGTTGATTTTAGCGGTCTGGATTGGCCTTTATCCCAAGCCATTTCTTGATCGTCTGGAAACATCTGTTGACCGCGTGATGCTACGCGTGAATCCGGAATACACGCCTCGGTACGCGCAAGAAACTACACCATTACTTGAGAATGCGGATGCGGATGGTGTCATCGAGTTACCGGTTCGTGCCGGTACTCGTTAATTTACGAGGCTACGAGAAATAGGAATGCCTGCTGGCTTAAGTATCAACGACTTTTATTACGTCTTACCCGAGATCATTCTGACCTTCGGAGCGCTGGTGTTGTTGGTTGTTGATGTAATGCTTCCGAAACGAGATGGCGATGGTGTGATCTTCGGTGTTGCGATTGCTACGCTATTGGCTACTGCAGCGGCGGTGTTGTCGTTTGCGGGTGTGAACACCACGGCCTCAGCTGGATTACTTGCGATTGACGGTTTCGCCACGTTCTTCAAGCTGATCTTTATTTTGTCTGCCGTTATGACGGTACTGATGTCCTGGTCGTATCTTCGTGTCGAGGGAGTTCGAGCCGGGGAGTACTGCTTTCTGATTCTTTGCGCGACACTCGGCATGATGTTTATGGCTAGTGGGGTCGATCTCATTACGCTGTTCATCGGCCTTGAGACGATGGCGATCGCGTTTTACATTCTTGCTGGATTCTTGAAACCGTCGCAGCGATCGAACGAGGCTGCAGTGAAATACTTCCTGTTGGGAGCATTCTCATTGGGGTTGTTGTTGTACGGCATGTCGTTGCTCTATGGCGCGACGGGAACTACGAGTTTGGATGGAATTGCGACTGCCCTCGCTGAGGGAGAACGCTCACTGATTCTCTCACTAGCCCTGATCCTAATCGGCGCGGGCATGGGATTTAAAATTGCAGCAGTGCCGTTTCATATGTGGGCTCCTGATGTGTATGAAGGCGCACCGACACCCGTGACCGCTTTTCTATCAGTTGGTTCGAAAGCAGCATCATTTGCGATGCTGCTCCGTATTTTTTTCGTCGGCCTTCCCTTCCTTGTCTCGGATTGGCAAACACTTTTCTGGGTACTTGCTGCTCTTACGATGACGGTGGGCAATATCGCTGCAATCACCCAAACGAATACGAAGCGGATGCTGGCTTATTCATCAATTGCCCATGCGGGTTATGTGCTTGTCGGTGTGGTGTCAGGCACGGAACGTGGTATCGCGGCGACGTTGGTGTATCTCTGGGTATATCTCTTTATGCAGCTCGGGGCATTCGCCATTATTTCCATGTTGCGCCGACAGGATGTTGTTGGTGATGAACTGAAGGATTTGAGTGGGCTTTATTCTCGGAAACCGTTCGCTGCTATTGCGATGTTGATCTTTATGTTGTCGTTGGGCGGTATCCCGCCGACAGCTGGCTTCATGGGCAAGGTCTGGGTGTTCGGTGCTGCAATTGATCAAGGATTTGTATGGCTGGCGGTCATTGGGGTCGTTAACAGCGCGATTTCTCTGTATTACTACTATCGAGTCATCGTGTTTATGTGGCTGAAAGAAGAGACACTTGGGTCGGATATTGAAATGAGTCCGGCGATGGCAACGGTGTTAGGTATTGCTGTTGTTGGGTCGATACTTTTCGGTATTTTCCCTGACATGTTGTTTGACCACGCGCAGATTGCAAGTGAAGTATTGGGGTCGGCGTCTTCGGCTGCGTCTCTTCGCTAGAAGTAAAGCACAGCCCATTAGGGATTTCGATCAATTCGAGTTAATACCAGGCCGGTGACGACGACCCCGGCTCCTGCAAGCTTGGCCGGTTCTAGCGGTTCGCCAATCCAGATTGCGGCAATCGCCATTGCTACTACGGGTACGAGATTTGAATAGACAGACGTTCTCGCGCTGCCGAGTTTTTGGACACCCGTATACCAGATGATATGTGAGACGGATAGGGCTAAAACACCTGATGCGACTGTCAGAAGCCAGGTTATTGGACTGACTGACAGCCAATCAAGTGTAATGAGACTTGGCAACGCGATCAGTGTGAACAAGACTGCGCCTACCAGTGTTGCGTAAGCAGATACTTGGTATGGTGAATACAGCGTGAGCAGTGGACGAGACCCACTGGTATAAAACGCCCATGCCCAAAGTCCAACGAACGTCAGACCATCACCTATAAGGGTGTTCCGATTTGCGATGGCGCCCTGCCCCACAACAAAAAACACGCCAATAATTGCCAGAATAATCCCAGTCCACTGTTTCCATCCAATCGGTTCTTGGTGCTTGCTCGCCGCGTTTAGTGCGAGGACGGCGATTGGCATGCACCCTAGAATTAATGAGCTGTTCGTAACCGTTGTTCGTTCGAGTCCTGTCACGAACACTAACTGGTAACAAAAATGCCCAAGGAATCCGAGAACGAGAAATCGTGGCCAGTCTGATCGTGCTGGTGCCGACTCGCCGCGATACCGCGACACGCCGAGGAGGACGATACAGGCTGTCAGAATCCGAAGTGCATTAAATGAGACTGCCGGAATCTCAAGAATGGCGGTTTTGACGATCGAAAAATTACTACTCCAGATCAGTACGAGTAGTACCAAGAGCCCATCGAGACGACTGAGAGCGAAGCGAGATGCAGAATGGTTCACCAGTTAGACCGTTCGTGAAGATCGCAATGCAGAATTTTTTAAGCGTTTAGATTATGGACTGCTTTGCTTCATCATATGGCACCCTGTTATCATTGGCTGTTTGTTTAGCCTCGGGAAGAGGTCGTGTGCCCAAGCTAGTGTTAGTAGAAGGCTCACGACCCGAACACGCGCCAGTGGCGAGAGTTCTTATGCCCGATGAGCACGACTCGTTTCTGGCGCGTTCCCTGCAGCACCTGCAAGACAATTTTCGCAGAGCGGGACCGGCAGCAACGGCAAGTTACACGCTGATTGGTTCGATTCTCCTACTTGGTGGAGGAGGCGCGTTACTGGACCGATGGCAGGATAGCGCGCCGTGGGGTCTGCTCGTGGGATTACTTCTCGGTTTAGTGGTTGGTTTCTACGAGCTAGCAAAAACGGTTTGGAAATCGTGAGTTTAATGTGGGTGACAGTATCGGTTTCCATGGTATCGAGTGCATTTATCGCGACATACGTCATGCCGGCGGTTGCGACGGAGGTGCTCGTAGGAATGGCCGGACCAGTCGTCGTGGCGGTTGGGTCCATCATGATGATGGACCGGGTATCTCGACGGAATCCGGAAGGTTTAACGCGATTACTCATTCGTGCGTTTGTGTCGAAGATGGTGGTTTTCGGTTTATACGTCACTCTTGCCACTGTGTTGATGTCGCTTGATGTAGTCGTATTTGTTGTGAGTTTTACAATGTATTTCGTGCTGCTCTATTTGGTGGAAACGTTTTACGTCTACCAGTTGTGCGTATCGAACAGGACGTCGTAAGAGTTAACCAAAACAGGGCGGTATATTTCTACAGATGAGTCAACCTGATCACGCGGACACTACAGAGCACGGCGCTGAAGGCGCATTTAATGCTGGTGAAGTGATTATCGGGCACATTGCGAACGGGCCGGTTCCGATCTTAGAATTTTCACCCATTGCTGGCATCGACTTTTCGATCTCGAAGCATGTCTTCATGTTGTTGTTGGTCGCGACGACACTCTTTTTCTTGATCACGCTGGTTGTTCGACGTTATCTGCGTCAGGATCGAATGATCCCAAGCGGTTTCATGAACGGGTTGGAATTTGTTGTCGAATTTGTGAGGGATTCGATTGTTTTGCCAAACGTCGGTCCTAAATGGGTCAAGACGTTTGCGCCACTGGGGTTGACATTTTTCTTTTTTATTTTGGGTGCGAATATTATTGGCTTGATTCCAATATTTGAGGTTCTGGGTCTGGTGGACCATACGGTCCTTCATACTGGCGACGAATCACTTGTCAAGCACCTCATTCATGGTGGGACGACCGCGACGGCAAATTTTAATGTTACGGCCGCGCTTGCGACGATCACGTTTGTATCGATTATTGTCGCCGGCACTATGGCACACGGATTTATTCAACACTGGGTTAACCTCGTGCCGCATGGACTTGCGTGGCCACTGTATATCTTGCTTATTCCTATCGAAGTCATGGGGATGTTCGTCAAACCGTTCGCGTTAACCATGCGACTTGCGGCGAATATGGCAGGTGGGCACATTGCGATTCTCGTGATCTTGTCATTCGTATTTATTTTTACAGAACTTTTTGGAACAGCGATCGCAGGTATCGGTGTTGGTCTGGCCGTGTCCGTGCCTCTTGCTGTTGGCATTAACGCACTCGAAATTATTGTCGTCCTCGTACAAGCGTATGTGTTTACGCTGTTGTCGTCCGTATTTATAGGTATGGCCATTAATGTGCATCATTAGTCAAAACAGACCAAGAACGGAGATTATCTGAATGGAGAACCTGCATTTATTTGGAGTCGCTATCGGACTCGGAATGATTGTCATCGGTGCGGGGTTGGGCATCGGTCGATTCGCTGCCGCCGCCGCTGAGGGCATTGCTCGTCAACCGAGCGCGGCTGCTCAAATTACTGGAGCCATCAACCTGCCGTTATTCTTGCTTGAAGGCGTGGCAATTTTAGCTGAAGTCTTCGCGCTACTCATCCTGCTGTTGACCATTTAAACGCGTAAGGTAGGCTTTCTATGGACAATCCTCTTGTTCAAGTTGAACCTGGGCTGTTTATTTGGACCATTCTTGTTTTTGTGGTCCTGCTAACACTACTCAAGAAGTTTGCCTGGGGGCCATTGCTTGCGGCACTTGATGAACGGCAGGAGGGCATTCGCAAGTCGCTGGATGACGCCGATCGAGCTCGGAAAGAGCTTGAGCAGGTCCAGCGAGACGCGGAGGCAATTCTGAGCAAGGCTCGTGCAGAGGCAGATTCGATCTTGTCTGAAACGCGGGTCGATGCAGCGAAAGTGCGAGATGACTTGCGTCAGCAGGCACAGAACGAGGCACAATCAATCGTTCAGAATGCGGAGCGACAGATTCAATTGGAAACGGATCGGGCGGTTTCGCAGATTCGGGAAGAAGCAGTTGAATTGTCATTGTCGATTGCTTCTAAGCTGATTCGTCGGAATCTTACAAAAGAAGATAATCAGACATTGATCGACGAAGCACTTAAGCAAGTCGAATCACGGCAAGTTCAGTAGGCTCGGTTTTACCGAAATATCCGACTCGCAGGTCAAATTGCGGGCCGGATTGTTTCGCACCGTCCTGATTGTTTTAAATGTTTCCTCTTTGTCTTAGTTAGAGCGGATAGCGTCTACCAAACCGTGAACTCATAGCCGCCTGGTGCAACCAGCATCGTTGTGTCGTCTGGAAAATACAGACTCGAGACGGAGGCAAGCCCTGCGGCGTCTAGGCGAATCGTCCGAATCTTTTCGCCTGTGGGATCGTAGACGTATAGAAATTGGACCGACAAGGCAACCCAGAGATTCCCAGATTGATCAACAGCTGCAGTTCTGACACTGGGAGGGACGACTGGTAGTGTTCGTCCAGCGGGGTCAGTTCTCTGAGGCCAGACTGTTGGCAAGCTGTTTACCACTGAATCAGTCTCTGTTCCTTCAATGTGGCGTTCGAATAGCAAGTTTCCAGAGGCATCGTATTTCCTGAACATTGGCCGCCCAGTCTGAAAGACGAAATAGTAGCTGCCATCTGGGCTCGTGAGTGGGAGGCCACTGTTAAGCGCCAGATGCACGTCTCGATCTATTTCATGTCCGGTCCGTCGAAATGTGCCAAAGGTATGGTACGGCTGTCCCCGCAAACTGAATTTTGTTATGAGGCCACCAAGTTCAGGTTGATTCATGAGTATGGTATTTCCGCTGAAGACAAGTGACCCCACGCCGTTTAAAACGACATTGCCGAGAGTGACACGCGGCGCAGCTTGTCCGGGTATTCGGAAACTATCCAGTTGTTTTCCTGTTGCGTCAAATATTTGCACCCGTTCTCGACCGCTCGGTGCGTCGGCGACGACGAAACGGTCATTTGGTCCCAAGTCGAATGCACTGGCGCCAAGAATGTGACCGGCTTCAGGACCGATGTTGACGATTTCTGTGGCCGACTCGGACCGATTATTGATGCGATAGACTGATTGTGCTCCACGGTCGAAGACTAAATATTCGCCAGATGAAGATTGTTGAAATACCGAGAGGTCTCTGAATTGACCAACAATATGTGGGGCGAGACCACCGGTAGGTCGAAGAGACTCAAGATGGTGTGATGCATTCGTGGTGACTGCCCACAGGCTGAGAAAAAAGAAAATCGATTGGATGCTGGCAGCGACGAAACTGATAGTGTTGCGCACGGGTCTATTGTGGCGATGTGTTTTCTCAATGCGGTCGCGTTAGTACTTCGCGACTTCGAGAATAGTGTCCAAGACGTCTGAAGCTTGCGGCAGAATCGCCTCTTCAAGTACCGGACTGTATGCCACAGGACAGTCAAGGGCACCGACACGTTTTACGGGTGCGTCGAGGTGATCAAATAACTCGTCAGCAATGCGTGCAGCTATCTCTGCACCAAACCCACACGTAATCTGGTCTTCGTGGGCGATAATGACACGGTTCGTTTCTTGTACTGCATGCCGGACACCTTCCCAGTCGTAAGGTGCGATCGTTCTCAGATCGACGACGCGCACATCGAGCCCATCTTGACTGGCCCGTTCGGCTGCTTGCAGTGTTCGTTGAACAAGTGCGCCCCAAGTGATTACAGTGAGGTCTGTCCCTTGCCGGCGAACGACTGACCGGGCAAAGGGCAAAGTGTAATCTGGCCCAGGGTAGATGTCTTTATTGTAAGGCTGCCGATATAAGTGCTTATGCTCAAGAAACAGAACAGGATCGTCACATCGAATCGCCGTTCTGAGTAATCCAGTCGCGTCACTGGCCGTTGCAGGGAATGCGATGCGTAGTCCTGGGCAGTGCGCGAAGATGCTCTCTCCAGATTGACTGTGGTACAGAGAGCCACCTCTCAGGTACCCGCCGATTGGCGCACGAATTACTACGGGACAACTGTAAGCGTTATTAGAACGGTATCGGAGCATGGTCAATTCATCGCGGATTTGCATCATCGCAGGCCAGATATAGTCAAAAAATTGGATTTCGACCACTGGCTTAAGTCCGCGCAGTGCCATACCGATTGCGCGACCAACAATGTTTGCTTCGGCTAATGGCGAATTAAATACGCGGTTACGCCCATATTCACGTTGTAGTCCAAGTGTTGCTTTGAAGACGCCACCTTTACCTTGTACCTCGTTCAGAATTTCTGTTCGGCTCGCGTCAGCGACATCTTCACCAAATACAACAATTCGGGGTTCGCGAGCCATTTCGTCAAATAAAGTTTGATTAATGGCTGAAACCATCGTTTCAGGCTGTCCGTCAATAGTCGCTTCTGTTTCAAAAGTACTCGAAGTTGGATCGACCGTTGGTGAGTAGACATACAGCGCAGCAGTCGATGCATCTGGCTTAGGTGCTGAGACAGCGAGATCTGTAGCTTCTTGAACTACCTGGTCAACATCAACTGCGATGGCGTCGAGGTCTGCGTTGGTGGCATATCTTTCCGTACGAAGAAAATCTGAAAATCGACGAAGCGGGTCTTGTAATGACTCGGCTTTTCGCTCAGCGGCTGTTTTGTAGGTGCTTTCGTCATCTGACATCGAGTGGGAGTATGGGCGTGTGACCTGTGCACGTACTAGAACTGGCCCGGAGCGTTTCCTGGCGTACGCTACTGCTTCGGTCATCGCATTCATACTCTTTATGCCGTCGGTGCCGTCAACACGTATAACTTTTATATTAGGAAATGATTCAACGAGTCCCGCAATGTCCCCGCCTGGTGTCTGAAATTCGACTGGTACCGAGATTGCGTATCCGTTATCTTCTACGAGGTATACGATGGGAAGTTTGCGGTTACTAGCGGTATTCAGCGATTCCCAAAATTCACCACCGCTCGTCTGGCCGTCACCTAGCGTTACCAATACAACTTCATCTTGTGGATCCGAAATATTTGCAGTAGATGTCGCAAGGTTCTGGAGCAGGTCACTAGCTTCCGCTGCGCCAACTGCGTGAAGACATTGGGTAGTGCAACAGCTCGATGATGAAACAATGCGAAGTTCGGTTGACGACCAATGCGTCGGCATTTGCCGCCCCCCTGAATTAGGATCATTTTTTGATCCCACAGCATTCAGGAGCATGTCGGAAGGGGTGATGCCGAGTGTGAGGCAAAGTGCGCGGTCTCGGTAATAAGGGAAGACCCAGTCGAATCCAGGTCTTAGTGCCAAACCTGCTGCAACCTGGATAGCTTCATGTCCAGCACCACTAATCTGGAAGTAACTGAGACTTTGATTCTTCAGTTGCAATTCTTTGTCATCAAGACGACGAGAGAGCAACATAGTGCGATAAAAATTAAGTAGCTGTTCGTGGGAGAGCTCTACGTTCTCAGAATGAATGCTAGGTTTGGCAGAAGTAACATGCGTAGATGCTCCGTTAGTGACAGCCGATGGCTTCATGCTTCAAGATCCTTATGTCGATCTGAGAGGAGGGTCCTTCGGGCCCGTAAATTGGCTCGCACGGCCCAGCAATTATAGCATCGAGACTTTCGTTCACAAGAAGGATGGTGGTTACCTATAACCTGTTATATTGCAACACTTAAGGCCTTCCTTTTGAATGCCGAGGTGCGAGGTATTGATGACGTCTCGTTTGGTGGTCCATCGTTGGGAAAATCTTGATTTAAACAAGATCACAGAGATGGTTTCTCGAAAGACTGTGTCAGCGAATAGTCAGGTGGTTAGCCAGGTCTACCTAAAGAGAGGCGCACATATTCCTTCATACATTCCTGAAGGTGGTCACAGTATTTATGTGCTTCAGGGATTACTCAGGATGGTAGTCGACGGCCAAGAAATCATCATAGGTGAAGGTGAAATAGTTCAAATACCTGTCTGCGCTATTCGGCAAGCAGAGGCTCTCGACGATACATTTGCAATTGAGTTTGTAAATTCTATCCGTCCTACATGATGACTATCTAACATTCCTCTGGTGTGGACGGCTAGTCGTAGAACCTGTTGTTTGAATAGCGCCTTTCACTAAATCAGTGAATGCGGTCGTCCCAATCATTTCGGCGTCCTTGATACACGTCGAAGCGTTTTTTGAGTCGTCCCATTTTCCATTTGAAGTATCGGTACTTTATGTCCGCCATGATCCCGACGCGGCCAAAGCCAATCCGACTAAGCGATCGACCTCCAAAGCGCTTTAGGTAGAGGTAGCCGACGACCAATCCGCCGAGGTGCGCGATGTGGGCGATCCCACCACCACGTGGTACTGAGAGGAAGGCGATTGTTCCGATAATCATTACGAAGTACTTCGCGGGTACTGGAAAAAGGAAAAACATCAAGATCGGCGTTTCTGGGTAATAAAGAGCGAACGCGACCAGTAATCCGTAAATTGCGCCGGAGGCGCCGATAGTTGGTACGAAATAAGTTGGTTCTGCAAAGGTAAACGGAAGGAGTCCAACCGCAATTGTGGCTAATCCGGCACCAATTCCCGTAACGAAGTAATAGCGAAGAAAAAACTGCTGTCCCCAGATGCGTTCTAGCTGTACGCCGAACATCCACAGGACCAACATATTGAACAAGATGTGGGTTATTCCGCCATGGAGAAACATGTAGGTGACTGGTTGCCACACCCACATTCGTGTCAATACAAGTTGAGGTGTTAGTCCGAAGATACGGGTTACAAACTGGAATAGAGGCGGTACGAGGGCGGTCAGAAGGAAAACCCCGACATTGATCCAGAGCAGCATTTTTACGGCCGGACTCATTGCACCCGGCCCGAATGTGTACTGGCTGCCGCCATAGTAGGGTTGTCGCATAACAGAAATCGTACTTTACTTTGCCTTTGACGATTTTGACCCTTGACCTAACTTCCCAAGTAATTGGTGCCATGCGTGGTCAAGTTCATCTAGTTTTAGGAGACGCCCCGTGAGGATCAGGAGTAAGACAGCCACTCCAATGCTGAGAATGACCGCACTCAGTCGTATTAAAAAGCTATCGTCACCTAAAGTTAACGAAAGCCATGAGTGCGTAACGCTCGCTGCGAACCCCATAATGAAAGATGCTACCGCTACTTTCCCGCATGTTGTGAGGATCCGTTTGATGCCCAGTCCGCCTATGCGAAGGTTGAGTAGTGTGAGAAGCGCCAAGGCATTAACGAGCGCTGCAATAGAGGTGCCGAGGGCTAAACCTTCGTAGCCAATCAGATTTACGAGTAGTAGGCTGAGTGCAATATTTAGTACGACAGCTCCCATACTGATGTAGGCAGGTATCAAGCTGTTGCCCAGAGCGTAAAAAGCTGGCACAGCGATCCGGACGGCTGAATAGCCAACAAGACCAGGTGCGTAAAAAAGGAGCGCCGCTGTTGTCGCAGTTGTATCGATGTCGGTAAAACTGCCACGTTCAAAGATCAATTGGACAATTGGCTCTCCGAGGACAATAAGGCCGATGGTTGCGGGCACGTTAAGCATGAGCATCAATCGCAGTGCTCTGGAGACGGTTTCACGCATGCCTTTGAAGTCTTCGTGTGCTGCATGTCGAGACACGGTCGGCAGTGCGGCGGCCGCGATAGAAACGCCAAAAAGTCCGATTGGCAGGTACATTATCCTGAACGCATAACCTAGCCACGACACCGCGCCGGTTCCTTCACCCGTTGCGAGTACCATGTTGACTAGTAGATTGATTTGTACGGCCGCCCCGGCCAGAGTACCTGGCCCCATCAAACGGAGCACTTCACGGAGTCCCGGATCCGTCAATTTGAAGCCAAAGTGAAAACGAAAACCTTCTCTGTATAGCGATGGGCATTGGAACGCTACTTGTCCGATTGCTCCGGCTAAGGCACCTATGGCGACCGCTACGATTGGATCCAGACCCAGTCCCGGCATCATCGGTACCAGCAGGGCTCCACTTGCGATGATGCCGACGTTATACATTGCTGGAGAAAGTGCTGGTATGAAGAATCGATTGAGAGAATTCAACATGCCCATGATTGCAGCAGCGGCGGCGACAAGCGTTAGAAACGGCATCAAGATGCGCGTTAACAAAACGGTCAGTTCAAGTTTTCCTGGCACATCTGCGTAAGCCCCGGCGAGTAAGCGAGTAAGTGGTTCGGCGAAAATAATTCCGGCGATCACGATCACGCCAGTTGCGACGATGAGTGCACTTAGGAGTTGATTTCCAAGTCGCCATGCATGTGATTTCCCGTGTTTCGTCAGGTGGCGTGTAAACGTCGGGACGAAGGCGGCACTCATTGCACCTTCGGCGAACAGATCTCGCATCAAGTTGGGAATTCTGGTCGCGACATTAAATGCATCCATGGCATTGCCAGCGCCAAAGAGGTACGCAAGTAATTGATCCCGAACAAGACCAAGTAGTCGGCTCGTGAGTGTTGCGGTGCCGATAATGCCTGCCGACTTGGCAAGATGCGAGGAGGCCGAGCCGTCGCCTTCTTTTGATGACAGTACCGCGGATGAGGCGGTTTCCCGACGGGTCACTGGAAACTCAGCGTAGCATAGGCTGGACAGTGACAAACAGAATCTAGTCGATTGTTGCCTTGAATGACTTTGAGATTCCACGACATGAACGGAAAAACTAATGCAAATAAAAATATAGCCAGCAGGCCGTTAGTGCGATTCGGATCATTGGAGACGCCGATAGGACCTGTATTTGTTGCCATGTCTGACGATGGATTATTCGATGTCACTTTCGGTATTACCGAACAAGTTCGATATGTTGCACGTCTCGGCAGTCGCGTGGTGAAGGCTTTGCCGGACCGGCGTGCTGTTAGTGGTGTGTTAGACCAGTTACATAACTATTTTTTGGGGCATTTGACGCGATTCACGATTCCTTTCGACTTAAGAGTGTCAACCAATTTTACTTATCGTGTCTTACTTGCTACGAGTCACATTCCATTCGGAGAAACTGTTAGTTATGGCGAAACTGCGAAGCGCGTTGGTTCACCTGGCGCGAGTCGAGCTGTTGGCGGGGCACTCGGAAGAAATCCGTTGCCTATCGTGATTCCATGTCACCGAGTCATTTCTTCAGACGGCGGGATTGGCGGATTTACTGGTGGAGTAGCGATCAAGAAAGCCCTACTGCGGTTGGAAGGCCATTTAGTTGAATAAAACGCAGAAGAATAGAGTTGTCGAATGCTCTAATCTAAATGGTCTTCATATGGGTGATTACACGAGCAAGAATGTCAGATAGCGATAGCGTAGGACTCCATCCTGTGAGCTCGTTAATTTTTTTGATATCGGGCACCCGCCTGGGCATATCTTCGAATCCTGATTCGTAGGCTTCTTCATACGGTACGGTCACAATTGGTGACGTGGTGCCCGTAAGCTCGATAACGCGCTTTGCAAGTTGCAGGATGGAAACTTCTTCAGGATTGCCGATATTGAAAATGTCACCAACAGCTTTGGGTTGGTTTAGCAGGGACAGAAAAGCACTAACTACGTCGGTGACATCCGCAAAGCTACGTGTTTGTTCCCCGGTTCCATACACCGTTAGCGGGTCACCTGCTAGTGCTTGTCTGACGAAGTTCGGTATCACCATGCCATAGCGACCAGTTTGCCGTGGGCCTACCGTGTTAAACAAGCGCACGACAATAACGGGAAGTTGTTTTTCTTTCCAATAAGATAAGCCAAGAAATTCGTCCAAGGCTTTACTGCAGGCGTAAGCCCATCGATGCTGATGAGGGCAGCCTAGCAATAAGTCCGCGGTTTCGCTAAAGGGAACTACGGTACGTTTTCCGTAAACTTCGGACGTAGAAGCAATAATGACTAGTTTGCCTTTTTTGCTCGCATGTCTGAGTACGATTTCCGTTCCGTGTACGTTCGTTTCAATCGTTCGAACGGGAGCCTCCACGATTAGCTTGACGCCTACAGCGGCTGCTAGATGAAATACTGCGTCGCAGCGATCAATGTGTTCAGCCAGGATGGCTTCATTGAAGATAGTGTCGATTACGTAAGTGAAATTTTTGTTTGACCTGAGATGGTCGATGTTTTCGACCGCCCCTGTCGAGAGGTCATCTATTGCAACGACTTGATGACCTTCCTTTAATAGCCGCTCCGCTAGATGGGAGCCGATAAAACCTGCACCACCAGTAATGAGTATTTTCATCGTAGATTACGTCGCAAATCTGAAGTTTATGATGTCGCCGTCTTGAACGACGTATTCCTTACCCTCGAGTCGAACCTCGGCGTGTTTTCGACACTCTGCAACAGAGCGTCGGGTTATTAGATGATCGTACTCGACAACCTCTGCCCGAATAAACCCTCTAGAAATATCAGAATGTATTTCACTCGCTGCTAATTGTGCCACTGTACCTTCAGGAATAGACCACGCACGGCACTCATCCTCTCCGGTTGTGAAAAATGTCAGATAACCAAGGAGTTCATAGGCAGCCCGAATCACACGGTCTAGGCCGGGTCCGTTCAAACCGATTTCCTGAAGAAACAGTTCTCCGTCTTCGGCGTCGAGTTCTGAAATTTCAAGTTCGATTTTTGCACAAACACTAACAGCGCGAATTGCGGGACCCGCGACGAAGTCCTGCAATTGTAGTCTTTCAAGAGTGTTTTCGGTTGCACGAGAGGCATCAGATTCATCGACGTTCAAGACGAGCAACATCGGTTTTGCCGACAGAAATTGGAAGCCCCGGAGTAGTTTCATTTCTGTCGGTTCTAGCTCAAGTGCCCGAATAGGGTCCCCCTGCTCAAGCTGCACCTTGCACTTGTCCAGAACAGAAAGTTCAGCATCAAGCTCTTTGGAGGGGCCTTTTTTTCGATCTTTCTCGATTCGATTCAGACGCCGTTCAGCAACTGCGAGGTCAGCCAGAATTAATTCATCTTCCATAACTCTGACGTCTCGGTTTGGATCGACAGATTCGGCAGGATGGGGAATTGACTCATCATGGAACGCCCTGACTACGTGAAGAACCGCATCAGCGTCCCGATAGGCTGCAACGTCGACGAGTCCACCGACGCCTGTGCTGCTACCACGGCGACCAGTCATATCGATCAAATTAACCGTGGCTGGCGTGTGTTTTTTTGGAGTAAATAATTCACTTAGGCGATCGAGTCTCTCGTCAGGTACTTGAGCAACAGCAACAGTAGCGTCATGCGCACTGGAAGCTTTGTTTCCTGTGTGGTGTGCTTGAGTAAGCAGCTGGAAAAGTGTTGTTTTGCCTACGGATGAGAGACCAATTAGTCCGGCTCTGAGCATGTTTCGTCGCAAAGTGTCTCACATCACTCACGCGGGTGGTGCATCGAAGAATGAAAAAATGCGAAATATTTAACGTAAAGGATTAAAAATACTTATTTAGTCGTTGACAACCGGAAACCCGTTGCCTACGATAGCGAGTGGATTTTTATGGTTTTTATTGGAGTAATTAGGTGCTCCGAGGCAATTTTTACGCAAAAATTGATGACAAAGGTCGGTTGAAGATACCAACCGCCTTTCGTGCGCTCATCGCAGAAACGTACGGGGAAGCGCTCTATGTTACGAGCGTAACTGGTGCATCTGTACGTATTTACCCAATGCCGGTTTGGGTTGGTATTGAAGAGAAGCTTGCACAAGTTCCGTCAACTCACCCGTCACGTCTACGTTTTTTCGATCGAGTGAATTATTTTGGCCAACCGGCAGAATTTGACAAGCAAGGCCGCGTTTCTATCCATGGCCGGCTTCGAGAGTCGGCCCAGATGTTGGGGGCTGTTGACGTTTTCGGTCAGTACGACCATTTGGAAGTATGGAATCACGAACGCTTCGTTCGGCGACTCGATCAGGAGCCGTTCACCGATGACGACGCACGGGCGTTGGCTGATTTTGGGATTTAGGATCCAATGCAGACTTCTTCCAGCCCTCGTCACGAACCGGTCATGACCTCCGAAGTAGTGACGATGCTGAAGGCCGAAGACGGTGGTGTTTTTGTGGATTACACCGTCGGAGCAGGAGGTCACACACGAAAAATTCTTCAGAGTGGGGCCGACCGAGTGGTGGGATTCGACCGTGATACTGATGCACTGAAAGAGGCTGCGATTAATTTGCATCAGTGGCACGACAGTGTCGATTTAGTGCACTCAGATTTTCGCGAGTTTGTGAATGCGCTCAACGACCGCGGTATTTCAAGCATTGACGGGGCTTTGGCCGACCTCGGGGTTTCAACAATGCAGTTAGATGGTTCTGGTCGTGGGTTTAGTTTTCGTAGAGATGAACCTCTTGATATGAGGATGGATCGGTCGACTGGTTTGACAGCAGCTGAAATGCTTAGCGTTGTAAGTGAGTCCGATCTTGCTGATGTTATCTATCAATTTGGTGAAGACCGGCACGCCCGGCGGATTGCCAGGTTATTGGTCGCGACACGTGACCATACGCACGTGGAGACTACTGGACAACTCGCTGAACTTGTACGTCGAGCGGTTCCGTATAGAGGGTATCAGCGTATTGACCCTGCAACCAGAACGTTTCAAGCCCTGCGCATCTGGGTAAACAGAGAACTTGACGCACTCGATGAGTGGCTCCTCGCCGTATGTCGCAGGCTAAAGGCCGGTGCGCGATTTGCGGTTCTTAGTTTTCATTCGCTCGAAGATCGTGTCGTTAAACATACGTTTAGGAGTCTTGAACGTAACGGCGATATCAAAATAAGAATTGTCACGAAAAAACCGCTTCGACCTTCGGTTGAGGAAGTCTCTCAAAATCCACGAGCCCGTAGCGCAAAATTGCGCGTTGCCGAGAGGGTGTCATGAATCGCGGAGATTTTGAATACGACATTAAGAAAGACATTCGAAATAACCCAATTGTCCGAGAAGTAGACGAGGCGCGCCTCAATGAACTATGGCGGGCATTCGGTATCGGCATACTTCTAGTAGTGGTGTTGATTTTTACCGCTTGGCAGCATTTTGAACTGCGTCAGCATAACTACGAGATTGGCGAAATGCAGCAACAGCGGATGAGAGAACTTGAAGTTAATCGGCATTTGCGGCTTGAGATAGAGACATTACGATCGCCCGCCCGTATTGAACGTATTGCAACGGAGCAACTCGGTATGGTTGAGCCTACGAGCGACGTTGCTATGGTGATCGAGCGAGTCGTCCCGGCACCAGTGCCGGATCGCTCATTAGTCGTTGATCGACAGCTTAATGAGAGTGGCACCAGTCGATACATGACGCAAAGCCTGGAGAGTGTTCGCGAAAGACGTAGTGACAAACTACCGGTAGGCATAACACCGGAAGACAAATTCAGTTACGAATTACAACTCGGAGACAGTCAATTATCTATAGACCAGGAGGCAGCAGTTGGTTCAGCGGACCAACCGTAATAAGAGCGGGCTGCGTGGTCTCTGGGACCGTATCTTCGGTCGCACTCCGCGTCGTGCCAGGAAGATAGACGCCAGTAATGACTGGCGACGTGTTGTGCGTGGTCGCGTGCTCATCGCTGGCATTGTTTTGGGTATTTGGACAGTCGGTATTGAGGCGAGGCTTGTCTATCTGCAGGTAATAAGTCATGAACGTCTCGTTGCCCGTCAGAATGAACAGAAAGACCGAACATTAACTCTTGTTCCAAAACGCGGTGAGATTGTCGATCGGAATGGCCAGATTCTTGCCTACAGTGTTGATGCCGACACGATTTATGCGGTGCCTAGTCAGATTGAGAATCCAACTGATACAGCCAAAGCGCTTTGTGGTGCCCTCGATGCTTGTGCAGAGGTCGGGCGATCAGAACTCACTTCTCTCCTTAGCAACAAAACTCAATTTGCGTACGTCAAGAGACGGGCGTCCCTAGAGGAGGCTCGTCGGATCGCTGCACTTGGTCTTCAGGGTATTGGATTTTTGCAAGTAAATCGTCGCTATTATCCCAATCGAGAATTGGGTGCACATCTGCTTGGTTATGTTGGTATCGATAACCAAGGTTTGAGCGGTATTGAATCGACCTATGACGAAGATATCAGTGGTACTCCCGGACAGGTCTTAATCCAGATTGATAACCAAAAAGACGCGTTTAGTCGGATTGAGCGACCATCGACACCGGGAGCGACACTCGAGTTAACGATCGACAAGTACTTACAGCACATTGTTGAACGTGAACTCAAAGCTGGTATTGATGCATATGATGCTGATGCCGGGACTGTTGTGATGATTGATCCAAAAACCGGGGAAATTCTGGCACTGGCAAGCGAGCCGTCATTTAACCCGAATGTGTTTTCTGATTCGACAATCGAGCAACGGCGGAATCGTGCGGTCCAGGATATTTATGAACCTGGGTCAACTTTTAAGGTGGTAACGGCGTCTGCGGCATTGGAAGAACAAGTTGTAGAAAGTGATGAGATTTTTGATGTGAGTGCGGGCTCCATCACTATTGGAAAGGATGTGATTCCAGACTTTCATCGCTATGGGGAATTGTCATTTACCGACGTTATGGTCAAGTCCAGCAACGTTGGTGCGATTGAGGTCGGCTTTAGGTTGGGGCAAGAAAAACTCAGCCGGTATGTGCGCCGCTTTGGATTTGGTCAGTCCCTGTCTCCGGACTTTCCTTCGGAAAGCCCTGGAATAGTTGGTGATCCTTCGAAGCTGACCATGCGAGGCCTTGCATCGATGTCCATGGGTTACCAGATTGCGGTTACGCCGCTTCAGATGGCGGCTGCAATAGGCGCTGTTGCGAATGGGGGAGAACTAATATCGCCTCGAGTAGTTCGTGCTATTACTCAGAACGGTGTACGGGCTGTTTCAGAAAAACGTGTGATTCGTCGAGCCATTTCAATAGATACCGCGGCAGAGCTTACGGGGATCATGGAGGAAATTGTCGAGCGTGGAACTGGCCGACGAGCTCAAGTCCCAGGATATTCGGTGGCAGGAAAGACGGGTACAGCAGAAAAGCTGATTGACAAACGGTACTCCCACTACGATCACAACGCGTCATTTGTAGGCTTTGTCCCGTCTGATGACCCCCGTTTAGTCATGATCGTCATGATCGATACACCCCGGTCGGCAATTATCAATGGTGTTCGTCAAAGGGCTTATACCGGTGGGCTTGTGGCCGCTCCGATTTTTCAGCGGATCGCAGAGGCTTCTCTGCGACACCTTGCCGTTCCACCCAGTGTGCATCCGGAAGTGCCAGTGATCGTGGAACGTCCCTTGCCGATTGCGATTGGTGAAGAGGAATCATCACTAACGACCGTGTCATTCATCGATACACCGGACGAAAAAGAGGAAGCGGTTGTTGATTTCGGTTTGATGCCGGACTTGCGTGGTTTAAGTATGCGTCAAGCCACGAAGGTAGTCGGTAAGTTTGATCTGAGAATCGAATTTACAGGGAGCGGCGTTGTGGGACGCCATGAACCATTACCAGGTACCACGATCGAACCTGGCTCGACGGCAAAAGCATGGCTTGATCGTCACACATCGTCTTTGAATAGAGAGTTCCGTTGAATATCGGGGAATTACTCTCTCTGTCTGGTGTTGACGTCTCGCCGGGCGTACTTACAGGTGACGTGAGTGTCGTTTCCCCGACAGGTGTTTTCTTGGATTCGCGAGAAGTGGGTGCTGGTGGGATTTTTGTAGCGGTACCCGGTTTGCGAACTAACGGTGTTCTGTTCGCAGACCAGGCGTACTCACGCGGGGCAGCTCTTGTCGTTTCGGAAGAAGATGCACCGCCTGGGATATCCAAGCCATGGGTTCGCGTAGCTGATGCCAGAGGCACACTCGCTGCGCTCGCCGCTAACTTTCATGATAATCCAAGTCGATCACTCTTGGTTGTGGGTGTGACTGGTACTAATGGGAAGACAACAACTACCTATCTAATCGAATCAATTTTCCAGCAAGCTGGCATAGAAACAGGTCGAATAAGCTCCGTTTCCAATAGTCTGGCTGCTGATCAACCGGACAAACCTTCAACGCACACTACGCCGGAAGCCCCGACCGTGCAGTCGTGGCTATCGTCGATGCGCGACCGTTCTACGCAGGCGTGTGTTATGGAGGTGTCATCACACGCGCTTGCACAGCGACGTGTCGACTACGTTCAATTTAAAGCAGGTGTATTCACCAATCTTTCACAAGAGCATCTTGAGTTTCATGGTGACATGGCGCATTACTTTCGGGCTAAGGCGCGACTATTTGAAATGTTGCCAGCCGACTCTCCGGCCGTGGTCAATATTGATGATATGCATGGCCAAGAGCTTGCGAAGTCGGCAGGATGCCCAGTGACCTATGGACTTGATAGCAGTGCGGACATAACACCAGACAGACTTGCACTCGAACGGGATGGCACGCATATAGAGGCTCGCACGCCGCGCGGAATGTTGCACCTTACGTCTCCCCTAGTAGGTCGAATTGCTGCGTACAACATTGTAGCGGCGGCAGCGACCGCGGTATCGCTGGATATCTCATTTCAGGGAATCGAAGACGGTGTGCGGACATTCACGGGTGTTTCTGGTCGCATGCAAAAAGTAAGTAACGATCGTGATGACGACCTGGTGGTGATGATTGATTTTGCTCATACCAATGATGCGCTACGTGGTTTGCTTGAAGCCGTTCGTCCTTTAACCCGTGGACATGTGGTGACCGTGTTTGGTTGTGGTGGGGATCGAGATGTTGCCAAGCGCCCGCTTATGGGTGCTGTAGCGGCGGACATGAGCGACCGGGTTGTACTGACTTCTGATAATCCCCGTTCAGAACAGCCGCTCGACATCATTGCCGATATTGAGCTCGGCCTTGCCAAGACCACGACACCTTACGTCACCGTTCCGGATCGAGAAGAAGCAATTATGCGAGCAATTATTGAGGCAGATGCAGGAGATATTGTGGTGATTGCTGGCAAGGGACATGAGCAGTATCAAGAGATTGGCACCCAGCTATTGCCTTTCGAAGACGGCAGTGTTGCACGGATGGCACTGTCACGGCGGCATGCCGCGACAAGGATGGGATGAAGGAGTGGTGGAAGAATCGCGGTCGTTGGTTTTCCGGACTGACGAACTTGTTCAGGCGGCTGATGGCGAATTGTTATATGGGGTGGCAGACCGAGAATTCGACGACTTTTCCATCGATAGCCGGCAGATTAATCCCGGAGCACTATTCTTTGCGATCAAAGGCGATCGTTTCGACGGCCATGATTTTGTGGCTGACGCGGTACGGAATGGAGCGGCTGGCGTGATCATTAGTGATCCTTCTGCTGTTGTGGCGGCGAAGGTCGGGGATAAACAAGATGTGACCGTTGTGATCGTCAAAGATACTACCCGTTCACTTCAGACGATTGCACGTCATGTTCGTCGTCGGTCTCGTGCGAGAGTTGTTGCGATTACAGGGAGTATCGGTAAGACCACAACAAAAGAATTGTCAGCTGCGTTTATTGGCATTCAACGACGTGTGTATCGAAATATTGGCAACCTAAACAACCATATCGGATTGCCTCTTTCGCTTCTTCAACTTCGGCATCAGCCCGAGGTCGCTGTAGTCGAGCTCGGGATGAATCATGCCGGAGAAATTAGAACACTGGTTGATATTGCTGAGCCGAATGTGCGGGTGTGGACGAATGTTGCTGAGGTACATGCGGCGAATTTTTCGTCCATAGAAAACATAGCGGATGCAAAGGCTGAATTACTCGAAAGTTCGTGTTCCGATGATCATCTCGTCGCTAATGCGGACGACAAGTTGGTCATGGATCGCATTGGTCAATTTCCTGGTTCTGTGACGACCTTTGGTCTAGGCAAGGTCTCGGATGTGAGGGCGATGGCGGTGCAAGATTCCGGACTCGGTGGGGTCAGCGCGACCGTCGAGACCCCAACGGGAGCGGGGTTATTGCAGATGCCGTTGATTGGTATGGGAAATGTCGCGAATGCATTAGCGTCCATTGCGGTCGCGCTGCAGTTTCAAATTCCACTCGACGCGATGCTCAATGTATTGAAAAAATTTACACCACCAGATCGGCGAGGTTTTGTTACGCATCTTTCCCAAGGTGTGACGATTGTGGATGATTCTTACAATTCAAATCCGACCGCGCTAGAGCAAACTCTTGAGTCAATTGGACGAACTTCTGGGTACCGACGTCGTGTGGCAGTCTTAGGAGAGATGCTCGAACTAGGTGCTCGTTCGAAAGCCCTGCATTACGACTGCGGAAAAAAAGCAGTGGACTTTGGATTTGAGCGCATTGTCGCCATCGGTGGTGAGAATGTTGAGGCTTTGCTAGCGGGAGGCCAAGACGCCGGATTGGATTCTGATGCGGTATTTAGCTGTGCCAATAGTGAAGAAGCAATTAACGTCGTCTCCCGATTAATCGAAAAAGAAGATCTCGTGCTCATTAAGGGGTCACGGGGAGTCCAGACGGACCTTGTAGTGGATCGACTTAAGGTGGATTGGTCCTGATGCTCTATCACTTGTTATTTCCGTTACATACGGACTGGGGTGTACTCAATGTCATTCAGTACATCACTTTTCGTACGGCTGCGGCGAGTTTGACTGCCTTCGTCTTATCTCTTGCTTTTGGTCCGTTAGTTATTAAGTGGCTACGTGTATTACAGATTAAGCAGGTGGTACGGGATGACGGGCCAGCCACGCATGCGGTGAAGACTGGCACACCAACAATGGGTGGTTTGTTGCTCCTTGGTGCGGCTCTTATACCGACACTTCTGTGGACTGATTTGACCAATCAGTATGTCTGGATAGCCGTGGTTTCGACAGTTAGTTTCGGTGCGATCGGATTTGTAGACGACTATTTGAAAGTTACACGAGAAACATCGCGAGGCTTGTCGGTTCGAGGGAAACTGCTTGCTCAAGGTGTCGTAGCTTTCGCGGTCGGTCTAGCGTTGATTGAATTAGCACGAAACAATCTTTACAGCACGGACATAATCTTTCCGTTCTTTAAAGAGTTCACACCTGACATCGGTTGGTTGTATGTGCCATTTGCGATGATCATCCTTTTGATGGCATCGAATGCGGTCAACCTGACTGATGGTTTAGATGGGTTGGCGATTAGTGTTTTCACGGTTGCCGCCGGTGCCTTTACAGCATTGGCATACGTCAGTGGCCATGCTGTTATCGCAGATTTTCTTCTAATTGTTCGGTTTCCTCCGGCAGGGGAATTAACAATTTTTTGTGGTTCTCTCGTTGGCGCTGGTCTCGGATTTCTTTGGTACAACTCTTATCCTGCTGACGTATTCATGGGTGATGTCGGTTCGCTCGCACTCGGCGGTGCGTTGGGGACTGTCGCTCTCTTGATCAAGCAGGAGTTGTTATTGCCGATTGTTGGAGCGGTTTTTCTTATCGAAATGATGTCGGTTGTTATTCAGGTTGGTTCTTTTAAATTGAGAGGGCAACGTGTGTTCAAAATGGCACCGCTACACCATCACTTTGAATTGGTTGGATGGAGCGAGCCAAAAATCATCAGCCGGTTTTTGATCGCAGCGATTGTTTTTGCGTTTTTTAGTTTGGCGACTCTCAAATTGAGATGAGTGAATTTTCTGTTTCCGGTTCGAATGTTGTTGTCATGGGTGCTGCTCGCAGTGGTGTTGCCGCTGCCAAACTGTTGGTGCGTCGTGGAGCGCGTGTGACGCTGAGCGACCTACGTACCACAGTTGAAAATGCTGACGAATTACGTGCGAATGATATTGACCTCGAACTCGGCGGTCATCGAATGGAAACCCTGCGGACCGCTGACCTAATCGTGCTAAGTCCAGGAGTGTCTCCGCATCAATCAGTTGTTGAAACCGCGAGACGTCGCGGTATGCCAATGATCAGTGAAATTGAGCTTGCGGCACGTTGGTTGCGCGGTCGCATTGTGGCAGTGACAGGAACGAAAGGTAAATCAACAACGACGGTACTGACGGGGCGCATGTTTGCCGAAGGCGGTCGAAATGCTGTCATCGGGGGGAATATTGGTACTGCGCTGAGTAGTCAAGTTGAAGAATCGAGGCCTGATGTTGTTCATGTCGTTGAGGTGAGCAGTTTTCAATTGGAATTCATCGACACGTTTAGGCCTTGGATAGCGGTTTTTCTCAATCTCTCTCCAGATCATCTTGATCGACACGAAAGTTTCCAAGCTTACGCTGAGGCGAAGGCTCGAATTTTTTCAAATCAGACAGAAGACGACGCGATGGTCATCAACGCTGACGATCCGCGTGTCCTTGAGATAGCTCGCCGTAGCCGTGCGCGACGTTGTCGCTTTTCCATTAAGCCAACACCAAATGACGAGATTACGGTTACTGGCAATGCAATTACTCGTCGAGCGGTTGATGGGGTTCAGCGGCTAGTGCCTCTCTCTGCTGTGCAGGTTCCGGGGCGGCATCTGCTTAGTGACATCGTTGCTGCGACTGCAGTCGGTTCACTCGCCGGAGTTGATGCTGAATCAATGACGCGTGCGGTGGGTACGTTTACGGGCCTTGAGCACACCCTCGAATTAGTTCGAGAGGTAAATGGTGTTCGTTACGTTAACGATTCTAAAGCAACCAACATGGTTGCTGCACGTGAGGCGATCGAGTGTTTTGGAATGGGCTTGGTCGTCATCCTCGGCGGTCGGTTTAAGGGCGGAGCTTTCGAAGAACTCTGTCCAGGGCTTATCGATCGAAAAGCTGTAGTGGTCGCTATTGGTGAAGCGAGAGGTCAGATACGGAAAAGTCTCACCCCGGCTATTGATGTCCGAGATGCCAAAACATTAACGCAGGCTGTTGAGATTGCCGCGACATTAGCCCGTAAAGGCGGCACCGTGCTACTGGCACCTGCTTGCGCCAGTCTTGACATGTTTCGCAATTATGTTGAGCGAGGAGATGAATTTAAGCGTGCAGTGAAAATGATCGCTGATCGATCCAGTCTTGATAGAGGTGAATAAGGACGAGGTTTTTCGGTTTAGTGAGAAGCGTTAGGAGCACGATGAGAAGTGAGCGGTGATCAGTCATCAGTCGAACTATGCCGTGGAGAGCTGGCCGCTGGGAACGCAGGCTGCCTCGGTTTGCGAGGCTTGTGTCTTCACTCTGGTCCGACTGATGACTGTTGACCGCTTACGACGGGGTGCACTGTTTCTATCGGGTGAGTCACCCAAAAGCTTTAGGTTGGGAGACTGTTAAGGACGGCGAGTATGGCTCGAAAACTGAAAACGGACAAGTTTTTGTTTTGTGCGACATTAGTCCTGCTTGGGTGCAGTGTCGTAATGGTCTACAGCGCGTCTGCAGATTTGGCAAATGATCGGCAGCAAGCTCCTTACTTTTATCTCATGCGGCAGTTGATGTGGGCTGTGTTCGGGTGTCTTCTTCTGTCAGCGGTGATGAAAGTGGACTATCGGTTGCTCAAGAAATCACCAGTAATGTGGTCTGGTCTAGTTGTTTCAGTCGTAGCACTTGTAGCAGTGTTATTTGGGCCGCAGATCAATGGAACTCGACGCTGGTTTGGTATCGGAAGCTATGGGATTCAGCCTGCGGAGTTGGCGAAGGTTACGGTCATTATATTTACTGCTGCGTTCCTTGAAAGAAGGATGGACCGTATTAATGAACCTTCGTACTCGCTCCTCCCAATAGGTATTGCCACTGGGGTTATTACGGGGCTAATTCTGGTACAGCCTGATTTTGGTACTGCCGCTACGCTGCTCGTTATTGTGGGGGCGATGGTCTTTACAGCGGGAATCAGCTACCGCTACATCATTTCGAGTGTGTTGATTTTGGCACCAATATTGGCAGCGATTCTTTGGATCGAGCCGTATCGCCGTGCCCGTTTAATAGCTTTTCTTGACCCATGGTCTGATCAGTTTGGCGATGGCTACCAATTGATTCAGTCGCTGATTGCAGTTGGAACTGGCGGAGTGTTTGGTCGAGGAATGATGGATGGTGTGCAAAAACTTGGCTACCTTCCTGAACCGTATACCGACTTTATTTACGCGGTAATTGCTGAAGAGACTGGCCTGATCGGAGCGACCGTCATTCTTCTTTGTTTTGTGGTGATTACTTGGCGGGGGCTTCATGTGACGCGGCATGCCCCAGACCGGTTTGGCGCTTTGCTGGCTCTAGGCCTAACAACCATGATTGCCCTTCAAGCGTATATCAACATCAGTGTGGTTCTTGGTCTGTTGCCGACAAAAGGCATTCCTCTGCCTTTTGTCAGTTCAGGTGGTTCGTCACTATTGATCAGTTTACTTGGCATGGGGATGTTGCTGAATATTTCGCAGTACGCGTCGGCTGAAACATGAGATGGATGAAGAACAAGCAACCGGCCGGTGTTTCTGGGTTATTGGTCTTGATTGGAGCTGATGTCGCTGAGAGTGCTTTTTGCGGGCGGGGGAACTGGGGGACACCTTTTTCCAGGGATAGCAGTCGCGCGAGCATTGGTCGACCGTTATCAGGACGCCGAGATTGTTTTTGCCGGAACAGGACGAGGACTCGAAGCACGGGCTGTGATGAAAGAAGGATTTATTTTCAAGCGAATTCGAAGCTCCGGGTTGGTCGGCAAGTCAACGGCTGCAAGGCTATATGCCTTGGTGTTGGCGCCAGTTACATTGCTGGATACGGCACGTATTTTGTTTCAGGCCAGACCAGATTTGGTGATCGGGTTAGGCGGCTACAGCGCTGGTCCCCTGGTTCTGTTCGCTTCACTGACTGGAAAGACAACGATGCTGCTTGAACAGAATGCTGTGCCGGGAATGACGAATCGTCTATTAGCCTCGTTCGTCCGCGCGGCTGCTGTTTCCTACGAAGAGTCAGCGCCCTTTTTCGGAGACAAGGCTTTTGTAAGTGGGAACCCCGTGCGAAAAGGGTTTTTTGCGGCGCCAGATTCTCAATTGAGTAAGTCTCGTCGACCGCGGGTCTTAGTGGTTGGTGGTTCTCAGGGTGCTCATGCCATTAACGAGGCAATGATGGAGGCGGTTCCTCTTATTGCGCGAGTGCCCGGGGGTATTGATGTTACGCATCAGACCGGAGAGGCAGATGTTGACATCGTGCGGGGTGCTTACCGTCGCGCAGGGATTGATGCGCGAGTTGAATGTTTTTTTGATCTGATGGATGAGGAAATGCATGCGGCCGATCTGGTCGTGTGCAGGGCAGGTGCGACGACACTTTCCGAAGTCGCGGCTGCCGGGCGACCGTCACTGATCGTGCCATTTCCACATGCGGCGTATGACCATCAGCGAAGCAATGCGCAGGTAATGGTAGATGCTGGTTCTGCTGAGCTAGTAGATGAAACAGATCTAAGCACGTGTTTCGTAAATAAATTATTGGATTTGATCGCGGATCGTGAGCGTTTGCAGACGATGTCACAAGCGGCTTTTCGTCTCGCAAGGCCTAACGCTGCGGAAGCAATCGTGGACCGAGTCACTGAGTTGTTAAAGCTTTCGACTTTTTAAAGTAGGACGAATGTGTGCTTGAACAAGTTAAACGTGTGCATATGGTCGGCATCGGCGGGATTGGAATGAGTGGTATTGCGCAACTTCTCCACACTCTCGGTTATGAGGTTGGTGGTTCGGACCTCGTATTGTCGCAGTCCGTTCAGCGGTTGCAGAACGTCGGAATCAGAGTGTGCAAAGGGCATGATTCAAGTTATCTCGATGCGCCAGATCTAGTCGTGGTCTCGTCTGCAGTGCCGGACACTAACCCTGAAGTGGTTGAGGCAAGGCGGCGGAAAATACCGATTTGTGGCCGCGGCAAGATATTGGCAGAACTTGCACTGCTCAAGCAATCTGTGGCGGTAGCTGGATCGCACGGAAAAACTACGACTACTTCAATGGTTGCTCTCTTGTTGGAGATAGCTGGTTTCGATCCGACGGCTGTGATCGGAGGAGTAGTGCGGGCATTTGGTGGCAACACCAGGCATGGAAACGGCGCGTTCATCGTTTTGGAAGCGGATGAGAGCGATAGGTCGTTTCTTTATCTCAGACCTGACATAGCTGTCCTCACTAATATTGATGATGAGCATCTTGATGCCTATGACGGCTTTGATGGTCTCACTGCGGCATTTGAGGAATTCGCGAATCACGTGCCTAACACGGGTCGTGTTGTTGTGTGTGTTGACGATCCGATTTTGGCAGGTATAGCGAAACGTTTATCAAGTCGAGCATTGACCTACGGTACTGACGACACAGTCGCGGCCATTCGTGCCCATGACATTGTTCTTAAATCAGCCGGTTCGAGTTGCCTAGTAACACTTTCTCTTGGTGAGACAACGAAAGTAATAATGCTTCGCTTGAGTGTGCCAGGGCGACACAATGTAAGTAACGCTCTTGCTGCAATTGCTACGGCAACTTGCCTCGGTATTGATGCTGAGACAGCAGTCAATGCTTTGGAATCGTTCACTGGTGTGGAACGGCGATTTCAATGTTATCGCACGTCAAATAATATTGATGTCGTCGATGACTATGCACATCATCCAACTGAGATTGCTGCCGTAATCGACACGGCAAGATTGAGTTGTCCTCGCCGTCTCGTTGTGTTGTTTCAGCCGCACCGTTATACACGAACTGCTCGATTGCTCGCTCGCTTTGGGGAGACGCTTGCGTGTGCCGACGAAGTCCTGCTTACTAATGTGTACGCGGCAAGTGAGTCTCCGATCGAAGGCGCTGATGCATTCGCAATAGCCGCAGAGATAAAGAACGTCGCTCCAATACCAGTGCAGGTAGTTGATAGTGTGGACCTTGCGGTTGAGCGCGCAGTTGCATCTGTTGATGTTGGCGACATGCTCGTTGTGTTGGGTGCAGGGTCGATTAGTAAAGTTGCGAAAAGAGTGGTCGATTCGATTGAGCAAAGGCGATGGTCATGACGGTACATATTCGTCCTGACAAGCGGTTTCATCGAGCCCGCTTAAAACCGGTCCGGAGACGGCAAGGCGCATCGTATCTAAAGGTGGTTGCTCGGATTATCGCAATCGCTGTTGTGGTATTTGGGTGTGCGTATTGGTTATTGGAAACGGTTCGCAATACGCCGTTGCTCAGAATAGAAACAATTACCGTTATAGGAAATAATCGTCTTTCCGTCGGCGAGGTAACCACGTTAGTAGAGTCCTTACATGGGCAGAATCTTCTTTTCGCTAACCTTGACAAAACCCGACATCATTTACGTGCTTCCGGGTGGATCGAAGACGCGACACTGAGGCGAGTGTTGCCCTCGACTATCGAAGTTGTGGTTAATGAGCGTGAACCGGTTGGGCTTGGACGTTTCGGTTCGGTGTTGTATCTCATTGATTCAGAAGGGGTGATCCTTGATGAATTTTCACCAAGATTTCGGGATTTAGATTTGCCCATAATTGATGGATTATCAATTGGCGTAGATGGTGATGACAGAGGCATCGATAAACGGCGAGCTGCCTTAGTGACGGAGTTACTCTCAGATATCGAACGTCAGGCACCGAGATTATCGGAATTGTTGTCCCAGGTTGATGTTGCTGACCCACACGATGTGGTGGTCTTACTCAGCGGAGATCCCGTGTATATCCACCTCGGAGCAGAGCAGTTCGCCGAACGACTGCAAACATACGAGGAACTAAAACCGTCGCTTAGTGCGCGAGTGAGTGATGTGGATTATGTCGACTTGAGGTTTGATGGCCGTATTTATGTGCGGCCTCTTGATGAACAATAAAGATTTTTAGCGAGAGATTGTGAATGGTTGAAATGGATTCAAACGTAGGGCGTGCGTATCGAGACGAAGGCGAAGAAAGTTGTTATCGGAGGAAGAGTGGCGCGTAACGAACAATACGTTGTTGGGCTTGATGTTGGCAGTTCTAAGGTAACCGCCATTGTTGGTGAAGCGATGGAGGATGGGAACCTGGAAATTGTTGGAACTGGCCTGGCTGACGCAAAAGGTATTCGTCGTGGTGTCATCGTTAACTTAGAGGAATCTGTGGATTCCATTAAAAGAGCTCTTGACGACGCCGAGCTAATGGCTGGCGTCGACATTGAGTCTGTTTATCTGGGACATTCTGGTGGACATGCACAAGCGATAAATAGTCGAGGTGTTGTTGCGGTCTCTGGCGCACATCGTGAGATCACTCGGGATGATGTCCGCCGAGCAATTGATGCGGCGAAGGCGCCGCCAGTGCCAAATGGATATGAGGTCCTGCACCTCTTACCGCAGGATTTTGTTGTTGATGAACAAGAACATATTATTGCGCCAGTCGGCATGATTGGATCTCGCCTTGAGGTTCAAACGCACATTGTGACTTCCAAACAATCGGCTAGTGAAAATGTGGTGGCGAGTGTCAACCGTGCGGGGGTTAAAGTAAACGACACGGTTCTTGAGCAACTAGCGGCAGCGGAAGCAGTTTTAACACCGGACGAAAAAGAATTAGGTGTCGCGGTTGTTGATATAGGTCACGGTGTAACCGATTACGCAGTCTATGAACGCGGAAGTTTGTGGCATACCGGTGCAGTCATGCTGGGTGGTGAGCTTTTCACGGAAGACCTCGCTGTTGGACTTCGGACGCCTATCGCAGATGCGGAGAGGACGAAACGCCGCGATGGTTGTGCGTTAAGCACTTTAGTTGATGAAGAGCAGCTCATTGATGTTGCCAGTGTTGGCAATAGACAGCCTAGGCGGGTGAAGCGACGTATTGTTGCGGAAATTTTGCAGCCTCGGGCCGAAGAAATTTTTAATTGGTTGTCAGATGACATCAGAAAAAAGGGTTTTGAGCAGTCGCTCAACGCTGGCCTTGTACTGACTGGTGGCGGTTCGGCACTTGAAGGAATGACAGAGATTGCTGAGCAGATTTTTGATTTGCCTGTTCGCAGGGGTAGCCCACTTGGTGTCAGAGGACTCACTGATCATATTGATAATCCTGCTTTTTCAACAGCAGTTGGTCTCGTGATGTATGCCCATCGAATCCATGTAATAGATAAAGAACAGGCTCCAGTTAGAGTGATAGATCGTGTGCGGACAATGTTTAGATCATTTTTATCGTAGGTCTAGTAGAACGCAACGGCGAGGAGGATAGGTATGTCGGAATCCGGTGAAATGAGTGGTGGTGTGGATTTAGGTGCCGATAGGGATATGCGTATGGAATTTGGCGAAAACCCACAGCCGGGAGCCCGAATCAAAGTAATTGGTGTTGGTGGTGGTGGTAGCAATGCAGTAAACCGCATGGTCACATCCGGTTTAAGCGGAGTGGAGTTTATCGTTGCTAATACCGATGCCCAGGCGCTTGCGGCGAACGCTGCTCCCCGGCGGTTACAAATTGGTGAGAAGTTAACCAAAGGACTTGGTGCTGGTGCAGACCCAACGATCGGCCGGCAGGCGGCACTAGAAGATACTGAGGACATAATTAGCGCACTCGATGGCGCCGACATGGTGTTTATCACCACAGGATTGGGTGGGGGTACCGGTACGGGAGCCGCACCGGTAATCGCTGGGCTTGCTAGCGAACTCGGTGCGTTAACAGTGGCGGTTGTTACGAAACCATTTAGATTTGAGGGCAAGCGAAGAGCGGAGCAGGCTGAGCGTGGACTTCAAGAGCTACGCAAAACGGTAGATACAGTGATTGCAATACCTAACGACAGATTGCTGGAGACAATTGAAGCGAATACGAGCGTGAACGATGCGTTCGCGGTTGCTGACGACGTACTTCATCAAGCGATTCATGGGATATCTAACCTGATCCATGTTCCTGGTCAGATCAACCTAGACTTCGCAGATGTTAAAGCGATTATGTCTGGTATGGGTATGGCGATCATGGGAACGGGTTACGCAGAAGGAGAGAATAGGGGGGTTGAGGCGGCCAGACTTGCGATTTCGAGTCCTCTACTTGAAGACGCTAATGTTGAAGGTGCCCATGGTGTAATCCTTCATGTCACTGGAGGTTCAGATCTCGGATTGCACGAAGTAGAACAGGCAGCCACAATTATTCAAGAGGCCGCGCATGAAGATGCCAATTTCATTTTTGGTTCGGTTGTTGACCCCGATATGGAAGGTCGAGTAAAAATCACCGTCATTGCAACGGGATTTGATGAAATTGGTTCGCGCCATGCCGTGGCTAACGCGGCATTAACGGCAACTGATACACCGGTTGACTTAAAGAATTATTCCAATTGGAAGCAAGATGAGACGGCAGCTTCAGCCGCAATTTCAGCAAATGGCAATGGCGGCATTGCCATTTCTCGTCGGCTGGTCACAGAACTTCCATTATCCGGTGATACTACCGAATCAGATTCTAGTCTTGATTCTGTTGGCGATTTAGAGATAAATGAGGATTTAGAACTCGAAGATGTACCGGCTTTTATGCGGCGGCGTGCGGAATGATGTTACGTGCGTTACGAGAAAATGTAAGGTTGTATTAGGGGCAGTGTATAAGTGACACGTGGGCCATTGCGATGGTTTTTGTGTGAGTGATACTCAATACTGCATCGGTCACACCGAGTTTGCCTGCCCTTTTTTTGGCTCCGCCAGTAAATTCAAGTTTGGGTGGTCCTCCTGAGCGAATAACCTCAATGTCTTTCCAAAGCACGCCATTTCCTCGCCCCGTTCCAAGCGCTTTCATCGCGGCTTCTTTTGCGGAAAAACGTCCCGTAAAGTGCTGCGCTGGAAAACGACGGCGCTGGCAGTAATCAATCTCGCCATTCGTGAATATCCGTCTCGTAAAACGATCCCCGTAGCGGCGGATTAAATCCTTGACTCGATCAACGTCCTCGATATCTATTCCTACGCTGAGGACTGTGGGCCTTGATGGATTGGCTGAAGAATGCACTGATAGTGACGTACGCTCAGCGTCAGTGGTTTCGTCCATAGCTACGTTTGCTAATTTATCTGCTCGCTGATTTAGTTCGCGGGGAATGTATTCGTATTTAACATTGGCTAAGAGAACCTCAAGTTCCTTGGCGCGGTTATGTAGTTTGCGAAGTGTGGGGTGCTTTACTCGATATTGCCCGCTCATCTGTCGTGTCAACAGTTGCGAGTCGGAGCGTATGATCACGTCGCGATGCTGCCGTTCGACCAAATATTCGAGGGCAGCAATGAGTCCGCGATATTCGGCATTGTTATTGGTTGCCACACCGATCGCACCGGTGAGTTCGTTGATGATTGCTCCCTCACTCGTCTCAATACTTACGCCGTAACCGGCAGGGCCAGGATTTCCCCGGGACCCACCATCGATATAAGCGATAATCGGAAGATTCATATCGCAATTACTAAGGCAAGTGGTTAGGCTGAAGTTATGGATGTGGTGGATTCAATACGGAAATAAAGAACCCGTTGGCAGCTTTCACACTGGATAAGAGATGCGTTGCGTCTAACCTCGTTATAAAGTTGAGGTCTAAGACGCACTAGGCACTCAGAGCATCGCCCATCTCGAGCCTCTCCAACAGCGACTCCTTTGCGTCCTCGAGACAGTGTGTCGAATAGTGCCATTGCAGTTGAAGGTATGTCAGCAACGAGTGCTAAGCGATCGGTAGAGTGTTGATCGACCTGTGCCTGTAGCTGACTGCGTTCTTTTTCTAATTGCCCAAGTTCTTTTGAAACTTCAGTCTGTTCTAATTCAACAGCTTTCTTTGCTGCTGCTAATTCATCCGTGAGTTCGTCACCTTGAAGCATGCGTTCCAGAATCTGTTCTTCAAGGCTTTGTATTTCGTTTTCAGCAGTTGATATTTCTGATTGAATTGCCCAAAGTTCTCTATTGGTCTTGACATCCATTGACTGTTCTTTGAACCTAGTCAACCTTGTTTGTATTTCCGCAACAGATTTTTCGAGTTCTTGTCGTTCGACTTTCTGTTCGGCGATTCGTTGTTCGACGCTTTCGAGAATGGAGGTTCGTTCTTTGATGCGCGCATCGAGGGTAGCCCTTATTGACGGAAACCTATCAATCGAGAATCGTGCGGTGGCGACGAATTTATCAAGTTCTTGAAGACGGATGAGGCGATCGAGTTCTGCTAGCATTGATTAAGAAATAAAAAAGCCCCGATTGAGCGGGGCTTTAAGTAATAGCAAAAGTGCAGTTCTACTGCACAAGAGAAAATGGTGGGCCCACCAGGATTCGAACCTGGGACAGACCGGTTATGAGCCGGCGGCTCTGACCGCTGAGCTATGGGCCCGAAAACCGTCATTAACCGCCGCCCTCCAGGAAAGTTCGTAACTTCCGGCTTCGTGTTGGGTGCCGTAATTTACGTAATGCTTTGGCTTCAATCTGACGGATCCGCTCACGCGTTACAGCAAAATCTTGGCCGACCTCTTCTAGCGTGTGTTCGCTATCATCGTTTACACCAAACCTCATTTTAATCACCTTTTCTTCGCGAGGTGTTAACGACTTCAGCACCAAGTCGGTTTGCTCTTTCAGGTTTAGGCTAATGAGTGCGTCGGCCGGCGATACTACCTTCGTGTCTTTGATGAAATCTCCAAGATGGCTGTCTTCTTCTTCGCCAACGGGAGTTTCCAGAGAGATTGGCTCCTGAGCGATCTTGAGAACCTTCCGAACTTTTCCTTCGGGCATCTCCATGCGAGCTGCAATTTCCGCAAACGTGGGCTCGCGACCCAATTCTTGGACGAGGGCGCGAGAGGTCCTGAGCAATTTGTTGATTGTTTCGATCATGTGAACTGGGATGCGGATTGTACGAGCTTGGTCGGCGATGGCACGCGTGATGGCTTGGCGTATCCACCATGTCGCGTAGGTTGAAAACTTATAGCCACGCCGATATTCAAACTTGTCGACCGCCTTCATTAGGCCGATGTTTCCCTCTTGAATTAAATCAAGGAACTGAAGACCACGATTCGTATATTTTTTGGCGATCGAAACGACAAGGCGCAGGTTGGCTTCAACCAGTTCTTTTTTTGCCTGTTCTGCTTGAGCTTCACCATGCTTCATTACTTCTAACATGTGCCCAAGAGCATCTGGAGTTTCTTGCATGTCTTCGATGCGATGCTGAAGCTCTGCGCGTAGTTCTCGTAATCTACGTGCCAAAGACTTGTAATCCTCATCTTTAATATGGGAACGTCTTGTTTTTGATTTGAGCTTACGGTCAAGCAATCCGATTTCCTTCTGAGACCGCTGGACAGTGTTTGCAGAAGACCAGATATCTTCTATGAGATGCTGCTTAATCTGTTCTGTGAATTCTACTTGACGTATAAGCTGAGATAGTTCTACCTGTGATCGAAGTGCCTTCCATCGATATTGGCGGTACCGACGTTTGTCTCGTTTGGGGATGCTGTCGAGCTTTGCTTCTTTTTTCTTTGCTTTAAGGTGAGCTTTGCGAATGGCGTTAATTTGTTGCAATACCTCATGCCCTCGGACCTTAAGTCTCGCGTCTGTCACTTCATCTTCATGAAAGACGATTAACTCCCGGATTGTACGTTGACCGACTTTTAGTTGGTCACCGAGTCTGATGATCGTACTTACCATAGTCGGCGTTCTCGAGATCATCTTCAGAATTTTTTGTTTTCCCCGTTCAATTCTTTTGGCAATTTCTACTTCACCTTCCTTTGTGAGCAGTGGCACTGTTCCCATTTCGCGAAGGTACATTCGAACGGGATCACTTGTTTTTTCAAGTAAAGCTGGTTGAAGGTCAACGTCAGCCCCGTCGGTCGTTTTCCCTAGGCGTTTCTTTTCTTTGTACTTGTCCTCAGAGTCAAGGACTTCGATTCCAAGGGTGCCCAGTATCGAAAATAATTCGTCAATTTCTTCAGAAGATGTAACTCCGTGTGGAAGTAAGTCGTTAATTTCGTTAAATAAAAGAAAACCACGTTCTTTGCCAACGATGATGAGCTGCTGGACCTCGTCGTACTTTTCTTCGAGCGAGAGCTGCTTGGTTGGCATTGTGTTACTCCGTCCGGAAGGTTGTGCCTCGTGAGTCCATGTGACGAAAGCCCTGCACTTTACCTCTTACCACTACGCTGCAGATTGTATATCTGGTTGTCGAATCGTGCTTGAGTGTTCATCTTAATAGTTCATCGAGCCGTTTGGTGAGGTCGTGCTTTCTTTCTAAGAGCGTATTGATATTACTAAGATTGTCTTCGGACGGATCGGATCGTTGTGCCTGGTCGATCTCTTCCTGTAAAGCGGCACGTTCACGTTTGTACCTTAGCTCTCGCAAGTTGACGGCACAATCTTCTACATTAGCGAGTTCTACCGGATTCCGAGCGATCTGTTTCACAAGAGCGTGCTCGTCTGGTGCAAGTCTGTCGAGTAGTGTGTCTGGAACTTGTTCTGGGGGCATGTCCACGAGTGTTCGGGCGAGTAGCAGAATCGGCCCAGCTTCGAGAGTTTCAAAATCATCGGATTCCAAGCCAGAGAGCACAGACAGCGCAGCGCTGGTATTGTGAATCGTTGCCCAAATGATGCCTTTTTCGGCCTGGCAAAGCTCTGATCGTGTGACGCGAATCTCGACAGGGACTTCTGTTCGCTTGGCGATAGCAGCCTTCCTGATTTCAGAGCGGATGACATCTTCCATAACATTCGCTCGGTGCGCAAGCCGGTCTGCAAAATGGTCGCGTGAAGCAGGATCAGGGATGCGCGCAGCGACAGCGAGCATGTCTGCGAGGAAATCCCGCTGATCTTTTTGACGTGACAGATTTCTTCCACTGCTTGCTTGATCGAGCACGTACTCAAGATACGGCTGAGAGTTTTTGAGTTTGAGGCGGTAGTCGTTTGCGCCGTGCTGCCGTACGAATGAATCTGGGTCCTCACCCGATTCTAGAGTAACCACATTAGTTTGGAATCCTTCCGATAGAAGCAGTTCTCCAGAGCGGGTGGATGCACCCTGCCCAGCAGTGTCAGGATCAAAACTGAGCAAGACTTTCTTGCAGTAACGTTTCAGAAGCCGGGCCTGCATTTCGGTTAAGGCTGTTCCGCATGTTGCGAGTACAGGCTTAACACCCGCTTGTAATGTTTGCGCGAAGTCGAAATAGCCTTCGACCAATACAGCGTAGCCGAGACGACGAATGTCCTGCTTTGTTAGGTCCAAGCCGTACAACATTCGTCCTTTCGAGTAGAGCAGAGTCTCTGGCGAATTCAGATACTTCGGCTGCTGGTTGGGCGCAAGAGATCTACCGCCAAAGGCTACGGTTGAACCTGTGTCTCTGGAGATGGGTATCATTAAACGGTTACGAAACCTGTCAACCGTCTTTCCGCCTTCCCGTTGTAAAACAAGTCCACTCTTAATTAACAGTTCGAGTGGTTGTCCGGCGTCTAGAAGATGTTGCTTGAGTGCGTCTCGTTGCGGCGGTGCATAACCTAGGCCAAGTTGTTTAATAGTAGTTGTTAAGAGGTCTCGCCGATCAAGATACTCGCGGGCTCGCGAGCCATTTTTACTTTCCAGGTGATTGGAGTAGTAGCTTTTGGCGATTTCATGAAGCTTTAAAAGCGCTTCTCGCTCCATTGAGAGTTGTCGGTCTCGTTCAGGGTCATCAGATTCTGGGACTGTCATCCCGAACCGTTGCGCCAGTGCACGAATAGCTTCGGGGAAACTAAGTTTGTCGTATAGCTCGACGAACTTAACGACATCCCCGCCAGTTGCGCATCCAAAACAATGAAAGAAACCTTTGTCAGGATTAACGTGAAAACTCGGTGTTTTCTCAGAATGAAAAGGACAGAGACCTTTGTACGTACTACCGCTTTTTTTTAATGGAACGACGTCGTGAATCACCTGAAGGATGTCGGCCTGGGCCTTCAGATCGTCGACGAAATTAGCCGGAAAACGCGGCACGACGTAACCTCATTTTTTTAATTCAATGATTGTGACACCACTGTTACCGTGTTTGGCGTTACTAGGCTCAATTTTTGATATTAAAGGATGGTCTTCCAGAAAACTCCTAATGGCTTGCCTGAGCTGGCCCGTACCGTGACCGTGAACTATCCGCAGGTGTTGTTGTTCGTGAAGTAACGCTTGGTCAACGTGCTTTTCTACGCGTGACAAGGCCTCATCAACTCTACAGCCAACGACATTTAGCTCAAGAGAAGGACAGTCATCGGATGAGAGGTCGAGTGTAACCCCACCCAGCTTTGAGTCACCGGATTTAGTGATGGCTTGCAGGCCATCGGGTTCTACATGTATGCGTTTGCCGCGGGCTTGGACTTCAACGGTACTATCGTGAATAGCAGTCACAGTACCGTTCAATTGCAAATTATCGATACGCACAAGACTTCCAATGGCTAGTCCGTTCGATTCACTCTTGAATGCTGACGGTGAATCTTGCATTGGCGTCGCTTCATCAAATTGTGTACTTATTGCGGCGAGTTCATCGAATGCGTTCCGCTTTAATGTGCCGGTATCACCTGTCGAAAGTTTTCGGCGTTCGTGATGGTCGGCTGCTAGATTGTTTGTCAGTGCGGTCGCTTCATCTCTGAGCTTCTGAATGATTTGTCGTACTTGCTGTCTCGCGTCTCTTATCCTATGGTCAAGGGCATTACGCCCCCGTTCGCTTTCTCGCTGTTCACGGTGAACGAGAGCTCGCTGGCGTGTTACTAATGCAGCAAGATCGTGGTCTAGTGTCTCCCGCTGCACCTTGATTGCGCGCCGCTCTGTGTTTAAAGTCTCCAGTTCCTCTTCAACTTGTTTTAGATGGACAGCTAGTTGCACTTCGCTCTTACTACAGCGGCTGCGTGCATCCTCGATTACCTTGGCCGAGATGCCGAGTCGACCAGCAATTTCTAATGCGAGACTTCGGCCTGGGGTTCCGTAGTTTAGCTGGTATGTTGGTTCGTACGTTATTTGATCAAAACCGAATCCAGCGGATGCCACACCGTGGGTCGTCTCAGCGTAGGACTTCATAGTGCTGTCGTGTGTTGTAGCGATTATGAGTGCACCTCGCTGACGGAAATGATCGATTAGAGCCGCTCCGAGGGCTCCTCCTTCTGTCGGGTCTGTTCCTGTTCCAATTTCATCGAGCAAGATAAGTGAAGGCAATTCAAGTTTGCGGTCCATCGTGACAATGTTCGTGATGTGGCCTGAGTACGTTGAGAGATTGTTAGCAATTGACTGCTCATCACCGATATCGGCGAAAATACTTTGGAAAACAGGAATATTCGCATCGCTGTCTGTCGGTATCAGAATGCCGGTTTGTGCCATGGCAACAAGCAGGCCGGCCGTTTTCAGTGCAACTGTTTTTCCGCCGGTGTTCGGTCCGGTCACAATCAATGCAGTTGTTGGTGGCGAGAGAATAATGTTGATGGGAGCAGGTTCTGTTGTCTGCGACGTTCCCCCAGTCACCGGTGGGATACCTGCGCGTGCCCGAACGGATTCAAATAGCAGTGGATGGCGAGCCTTCGGTAATTTCAGAAGAGCACCTGATACGAGTGATGGTTTTTGACCGTCGATTAGACGAGAGAAGTTTGCACGTGACTGGATTACATCGAGTTCAGTGGCGGCTTCCAGTGAGTGGCGTAGGTCAAGAGAGCGCGTTCGAAGTGAGTTCGCTAGCTCCATGAGTATGCGATGGACCTCCTTTCCTTCATCGTCTTCAAGGGCGACGATCTCATTGTTAATGTCAACGGTACTGAGTGGTTCTAGGAATAAGCTCGCGCCACTCCCTGATGCTCCGTGGACAATGCCAGGAATTGCACTTCGATGTTCCGCTCGGACTACCAGTACGAAACGACCGCCACGTTCCGTCACTATTTGTTCTTGAAGGTATTTCCCGGTCTCGCGACCGCTTAGATACGATTGGAGCGTGTTTCGGAGGTGTTGTTGTTGCTTTCGAAGTTTTTCTCGAATCGCTTTTAGCTGCGGTGTTGCGTTGTCGTTAACTTCACCGCTGGAAGTTGTCTTCTGTCGAATTTCTCGTATTTCTTTCTTGAAGGATCTGATCCGAGTGGCAATGGACTGGAGAGACGGATACGGACTACTGGACACGGTTGTTATCGATGTTTGAACTTTGTCTAATGAATCGAGAAATGTCGCGAGTCCACGCAGTTGCTCAACATCGAGCAAGCGATTGTCGATCGCGAGCGCTGAAAGGATTTCGATCAGATCCGATGGTCCATCGAGTCCGAATGGACCATTGGTTTCGAGGAAGCGGACTCCGTCACACGTTGCAGATAATGCTGCTTCAACAAGTGGCGCGTCTGTCAGTGGCGACAACTTATCGAGGGCAGATGCACCAAGTGGAGTTGCAGCGAAGCTACGAACAGCCGCGACAATGCGGTCGAATTCGAGGGCCCTCAATGTTGCAGCGTGCATCGAGATATTTCTAATCGAGGTGGTTGATGATGCTGGCGATGGTGGCCGCACCGAAACCATTATCAATGTTTACGACGGATATACCAGAGGCACAGCTGTTTAGCATTCCGAGCAGCGCGGCAATTCCACCGAAACTGGCACCGTATCCAACACTTGTTGGTACGGCAATGATCGGAGCACGCACCATTCCACCGACTACGCTGGGCAAGGCTCCTTCCAAGCCTGCCGCTACGATTAGTACCCGCGCCCTGTCAAGCCGTTCATGCTCGCATAGGAGGCGCTGTAACCCAGCTACGCCGACATCGTAAATAGTGTCGACATCGTTACCTAGAATTTCGGCAGTGACACGGGCTTCTTCTGCAACTGGAATATCAGAAGTTCCAGCTGTAGCAATACCGATAATGCCCTTTCCTCTTGTTGTTGTCGTGCCAGGTTTTGTAATCATCCTGGCGGCGGCGTGAAAAACTGCGTCGGGAACTACCTGGCGGACCGCACGGAAGTCATTTTCCGTTGCGCGAGTGACAGCAAGGGCTGTATTGGTTGCGACAATACGTTCCGCGATCGCTGCGATTTGGTCGGGTGTCTTACCAGAACCGAACACAACTTCTGGTAGTCCTTTTCGCACAACTCGATGATGGTCAATCTTGGCAAATCCGAGGTCTTCAAAGGGTGCCCGGCGTAGCAATGCAAGAATATGTACTTCGGCATCCGCAACCTTGAGGGTGCCCTCTGTCAATTCCTTCAGTATTGTTCGAATTCGCTCGTTACTCATTAGTCGAAGTATTGACCGTAGCTTGCCGGACGTTGACTAACTGCAGCCGGGATTGTAACGTCGCGGCCAGAATGTTGCTGATCGGTCTCTATTATTTACTGTTAGGTTGTTTGAGCATATATGGGTTACACCGAGCTGTTCTCCTATATTTTTACTCTACCGGTTGTGGCCAGTTAGATTTTCGGGCTTTAGGTAATCCGAATCAGGAAAATAGCTGCATTCCGCGGGTTACGGTTCAACTGCCGGTGTTCAATGAGCGTTTTGTTGTATCGAAGGCTATCGATTCTTTGGCACGGCTACGATACCCGCGCGATCATTTCGAGATACAGGTGCTCGACGATTCGACTGACGAGACGACCAGTATTGCACAGGCGGCGGTCAGGAATTGGCGAAGTAAAGGGATTTCGATTCATTACAGGCATCGCGCGTCTCGAACGGGGTTTAAAGCTGGAGCTCTTGCTGAAGGACTCAGAGAAGCGACCGGTGACCTTGTCGCGGTGTTTGATGCTGATTTTTCACCGGAACCGAATTTTCTTGAGAGAGTGGTCGGGGTATTCGATAACCCTTGTATTGGCATGGTCCAGGCGCGATGGGAGCACAGTAATCGTGACCACTCACTTCTCACACGGCTGCAAGCGTTATTTCTCGATGGGCATTTTGTTTTAGAGCACGGTGGACGATTTCGTGGCGGATGCTTTTTTAACTTTAATGGGACGGCTGGTGTGTGGAGGAGAGCGGCTATTGATTCAGCTGGGGGCTGGCACACGGATACGCTGACGGAAGACCTCGATTTAAGTTATCGCGCACAGTTGGCAGGCTGGCAGTTTGTATTTTTACCTGACGTGGCCGTACCTGGTGAGCTTCCCATTGACATGACAGCTTTCAAGTCTCAACAACATCGTTGGGCTAAAGGTTCAATTCAGACTTGCCTGAAAGTATTACCGTCCATATTGCGGTCGTCTTTGCCTTTACGAACCAAGACTGAAGCATGTTTTCATTTAACCGCGAACTTTAATTATCTCTTACTTATACCGTTTTACGTTTTATTGGTTCCTGTGCTGGTCATGCGCTTTCAGTCTGACATCGTGACTGATTTGGTGTTCATTGATTTGTTTCTGTTATGCGCGGCGATGCTGTCGGTAGCGAATTTCTATTTGGTGAGTCAGCGTGAGTTGAGCCCGAATTGGTGGCGAAGATCGTTGGATATTCCAGCATTGATCGCCCTAAGTCTTGGATTAAGTGTTAACAACGCAATGGCCGTCATCGAAGGTTTGACCGGACGAACTGGTGATTTTGTTCGAACACCCAAGTACGGAAGTAGTGTTGTGGGAGGTGTCCGCTCAGGCTACGCGCGGCCCGCTTCTTGGTTGGTATGGGTGGAGATGTGTTTTGCATTGTATTTTACAGGGGCGTTGGTCTTTGCGATAGTCGTTGGACTTTACTTAGCAGTACCGTTTTTGGCTTTGTTTCAATTCGGATTTGTATACGCGAGTATCGCTTCACTGACACAACAATCAACGCAGACGCGGGTAATGACATCAACTTCATCATCCCATTTGTTTGTTGCCGACGAGGGAAAGTAGCGCTCATGACCACAGAAATAAAATCGAAAGCCGGCCTTGAGGGCGTTGTTGCAACATCGTCAGCTATTTGCTTCATCGATGGTGAGCAGGGTGTGCTGACGTACGCCGGATACGACATTCATGAGTTGGCTCGATTCGTGACTTTTGAAGAAGTGTGTTTTCTGTTGTGGCATCGGCGCCTACCGACCCGAAGCGAGCTGGGAGATTTACAGACTGAGCTCGCCTCAGCACGTCGGTTACCAGAAGGGATTCTTCGGTTGTGTCGCATGTTGCCTGCCGGAAATGCGATGGCTGTTCTTCGCACGCTAGTGTCTGCGTTGTCTCATTACGAAGCGGAACAGGATGAAGACTCTGAATCTGCTGCCTATCGGAAAGCAGTTCGCTTAACGGCGCAGGTTGGTAGCCTCGTTGCAACCTACGGTCGCATCAGTGGGGGGGGGGGGGCAATAGAGCCAGATCCTGCGTTAGGACACGCTGGAAACTTTCTGTTTATGCTCAATGGGGAGAGGCCTTCTGAACTCGAAACGCGAGCACTTGACGTTGCTCTGATATTGCATGCCGATCATGAACTCAACGCATCCACATTTGCGGCGCGCGTTACGGCGGCGACGCTTAGTGACATGCATTCCGCGGTAGTTGCTGGAGTAGGTGCTTTGAAGGGGCCCTTGCATGGTGGTGCAAATGCAGAGGTAATGAAATTGCTACTTTCGATTGGTGAAACTGCTGATGATTCTGAAGTCGATCGGATCGTCAGAGATATGCTTGATAAGCAAGTCAAGGTTCCGGGTTTTGGGCACCGGGTTTATCGCACAGAAGACCCGCGGGCAACCCATTTGCGGCAGATGTCAAAACAGATCGGCGAACGATCCGAAAATACTCGTTGGTTTGAAATGTCTGGTCGGATCGAAGCGATCATGAAGGAAGAAAAGCAGATTGATGCCAATGTTGATTTTTATTCTGCATCCACCTATTACATGCTTGGAATTGCAATCGATTTATTTACGCCACTCTTTGCTGTGAGTCGCATATCGGGTTGGACGGCCCATATTCTCGAGCAATATGCCAATAATCGGCTTATACGACCTCGAGCGGAATATACGGGGCCCGTTTACCCGCAGAGATTTGTCCCACTGGATGACCGATAGATACTAGACCGGTCCTTGTATAATTGAGGTGTCTCACCTCGGCACTCAATGCATCACAATCGCATACGGAACTTTTCTATCATCGCGCATATCGATCACGGAAAATCGACACTTGCTGATCGATTTCTTGAGACGACGGGTGCATTGCGTCCTCGGGAAATGGAGGCGCAAGTTCTGGACAGCATGGACTTGGAGCGTGAACGAGGCATTACCATCAAGGCACAGTCGGTCCGCTTGTCTTACACGGCACAGGATGGCGAAGAGTACATACTGAATTTGATCGATACGCCGGGTCACGTTGATTTTTCGTATGAGGTGACACGGTCGCTTGCTGCATGCGAAGGCGCTTTACTGTTGGTCGATGCTTCACAGGGGGTAGAAGCTCAAACGGTTGCGAATGCCTATTTGGCGGTTGATCATAACCTTGAGATTATTCCGGTCATTAATAAGATCGATTTGCCAGGGGCACAACCAGAGGAAACAGCTCTCCAAATCGAAGACCTGATCGGGCTCGATCCAGATCAAGCTTTACTGGCTAGTGCTAAAGAAGGACGAGGCACGAAAGAGATTCTTGAGGCGGTGGTACATAGATTACCACCACCGAAGGGCGACCCAGATGCACCTCTTAAGGCTTTAGTTTTTGATTCGTGGTACGACGCTTATCGCGGCGTTGTGGTTTTGATCCGTATGGTTGACGGTGTCATTAGATCGGGAATGAAGATTCGACTAGTGGCCGCTGAACAAGACTACGAAGTCGAGCAAGTTGGCGTGTTTGTTCCCAAACCAGAAGTCGTAGACCAATTAGGCGTTGGTGAGGTCGGTTTTCTGATCGCAAATATCAAGAATGTTGCAGATGCCAAAATCGGTGACACGGTAACGGGGGTCAAGCGTTGTACCGCCACTCCGTTTCCGGGCTTTCAAGAGATGAAACCGATGGTATTTGCCGGACTTTATCCGGTTGAGAGTCATCAGTATCCCGAGCTTCGTGACGCGTTAGAGAAACTCCGTCTTAATGATGCGGCGTTGTTTTTTGAGCCTGAGACATCTGCTGCTCTCGGATTTGGTTTTCGCTGCGGATTTCTTGGCTTGCTGCACATGGAGATTATTCAGGAACGACTTGAACGCGAGTTTGATATGGAACTTGTCACAACTGCCCCCGGTGTGCTCTATCGCGTGACAACAACTAATGGGGACAGTTTTGAAATTGATAGTCCTGCCAAATTACCCGATGCGGGAAGTATCCAACAGATTGAGGAGCCAGTTATTACGGCGATGATTTTGACGCCAGCCGCGCAGGTTGGTGGGATTCTTAAGTTGTGCCAAGAGAAACGAGGTGTACAGAAGAACCTAGAGTACCATGCGTCCCAGCGGGTCATGATTACCTATGAATTGCCTTTCAATGAAGTAGTCTTGGATTTCTATGATCGCCTGAAGACGATTTCTCGTGGCTACGCCTCGCTTGATTATCATGTTAGTGGGTATTGGGTATCACCACTAGTCAAACTTGATCTCATGGTCAACGGTGATTCGGTCGATGCTTTGTCAATTATTGTCCACCGAGATTCTGCTTACACTCGGGGGCGAACACTTGCACGGAAGTTGAGAGAGTTGATTCCGAGACAGATGTTTGAGGTTGCTATACAAGCAGCAATCGGCACACGGATCATTGCCAGAGAAAGTGTGAAGGCGCTTCGGAAAAATGTACTTGCCAAGTGTTATGGTGGGGATATCAGCCGCAAACGAAAATTGTTAGAGAAACAGAAAGAGGGCAAGCGACGCATGAAGCGCGTCGGAAGTGTCGAAATTCCCCAAGAGGCATTCTTGGCAGTACTTAAGATTGGTGATGACTAAAGTTCGACAGTCGGTGCCATCGTTTCGGAAGTCGACGGTACGTGAATATTTTGAATCAATAGTGATTGCTGTAATCCTTGCGCTCTTTATACGTACTTGGGTCGTGCAGGCTTTTAAGATTCCGACTGGTTCGATGGAAAACAATCTGTTGGTTGGAGACCACCTGCTGGTCAACAAAGCCATTTTTTCTCCGATTGCTTTTGATGTCGAGACAACGGTGCTTCCAAATGGGCCTGTCGATCGAGGAGACATCGTAGTGTTTAAGTTCCCTCTTGATCCCGAACGAGATTTCATCAAAAGAGTCATTGGTCTACCAGGAGAGAAGATCGAACTTCGTGATAAGACTGTTTACATTAATGATGAACTTCTCGCTGAACCGTATCTTCCATCTCATATGACTCGTCTGGTGCCCGGTGCAGTAGCGGTTGCCCAGCGGGATAACCATGGACCGACTACCGTGCCCGACGGGCATTACTTCATGATGGGAGATAACCGAGACAACTCGGAAGATAGCCGTTATTGGGGTACATTGCCCCACGATCACATTAAGGGAAAGGCGGTTGTCGTCTACTGGTCTTATGATGCTGGCGCGCCGGAAATCATATTGGATACCGGATTAGGTGCGACAGTTAGACGATTAGCCTCAGGTGTTGTTGGGGTTTTCACGCAAACTCGATGGGATCGAGTATTTCAGGGTGTTCGCTGAATAGATGGTGTCAAAATATCTTTTCCGCTCAGCTTGGAGTTATAAAGTTTGTGGATTGCCGTTTGGCTTGGTAGGCAAGTTGTAGTCGGCGCTACCTAAATGAGTTATTGAAGTATTTACTTGGTGCGCCTGCCAAATAATGCAGTTCCGACACGTACCATTGTTGCTCCTTCTTGGATGGCGACTTCAAAATCGTGGCTCATACCCATCGACAGTTCTTCAAGAACTGTCTCGCCAACACCGTCTAATTTTAATGTGTCTCTGATTTCGCGAAGCTTTTGAAAATAGGGTCGAGTGGCTTCGGGATTGCTGTTCCATGGAGGCACGATCATAAGGCCTCGTACTTTGACAGCGCTACAAAGCATTCCGGTTTCAAAAAGTAAGCGGAGCTTGTCTACGGTTGCACCATGTTTGGTAGCTTCACCGGCAAGGTCCGTTTGAATAAGAACTTGTGGAGTCTTGCCCAGTTCTGTACCAGCTTGGTCGAGTTTCTTGAGAAGTTTCTCGCTGTCCACGGAGTGAATCCAGTCAAAGTAGGTCACAGCAGTACGCACTTTGTTTGACTGCAAGTGTCCTATGAAGTGCCATGTAATTGGGAGTTTTGGCAATTGTTCTATTTTTTGCGCTGCTTCCTGTATTCGATTTTCTCCGAAGTCTGTCAGTCCCAAGCCGAATGCCATGTCTGTGTAAGAAACAGGAAATGTTTTTGAGACGGAGACTAGTCGGATGCTTTTTGCGTTGCGTCCACATGCCGAAGCTGCTTGAGTAATTCTGTTTTTGACCGCACTTATGTTTGTTTGCAATACGTCGCGAGAGATGTGCGTCATGAGGTTTGGCTATTTTATGGTTTTCAATTGCCGAATTGGATAAGCAGGGGTGAGGTGAGTAGGCCGCTGCCGAAAAAAAATGTGACATTTAAGTGTTCGCAAAGTATGTGCATTTTGACTAATTGGGTCTACGCGGATTACGTTGGTCACGGTTCAGTGGACTCTGTTTCTAGGGCGTTGAAGAAGCGATCCACATCTGAGAGTTTGTGTGTTATCGGTGCGGGCGGAATTGAATCAAGGAAACGCTTTCCGTAGCCTTTAGTGCGTAATCGCGGGTCAAGAAGAGCTAAAACACCTCTGTCTGAACGATGACGGAGGAGTCGTCCTAGTCCCTGAAGAAGAGCCAGAATCGCTAATGGCACTTGGTAGTCTGAAAAGGGGTTGCCATCATTTTCCTCAATATTTTCCATTCGGGCGGCAGTTAGTGGATCGCCGGGCGATGCAAAGGGAAGTTTGTCTATAACGACGCAGCTCAACGTATCGCCTGCAACATCAACTCCTTGCCAAAAACTTGCAGTTGCGAGCAGAACGGCGTTGGGAGTTTCTTTGAATTCCCTAAGCAAAACACTCCGTGGCGCCGTCCCTTGTGCCAAAAGTGGATAAGGCACTGTAGATTCCAATTGTTCGTGTACAGCATGGAGGTTGGCATAGCTTGTGAATAACAGGAATGCACGGCCAGAAGTAATTTGTAAGAGTGACCGAACCTCTTGTGTCACGGCATCTGTAAATCCTCGCGTGTTGGGGGTGGGCATTGTGCGGGGCAGGTACAGTATTGACTGAGTTGTATAGTCGAATTCTGATGGCAACCGTAAAGCGTCGGCATGGTCTAGCCCGAGTCTGCCTTTTAGGTACTCAAATGTTCCGTCAACGGTAAGAGTGGCAGAGGTCAAAACGGTTCCCTGCATCCGGTCGAATAGCAGTTCCCTCACGATAGATGAGACATCGATCGGGGATGCGCGGAGAAAGACTCCCCGGCCTCGGCGTTCCAAGAAGTATACGAACGCTTGTTCATTGGCTTCCAGAATAAATGTCAAATTTTCATAAACCTTGGCTGCTCGATGTCCGAAGGTCGCAATATCTTCCGATGAGGTACTCAGACTGGACAAGGCATCTACAACGTCCTCTAACTTCCTGATGAGTCGTCGGCCTGGTTCTGAGATGGGCGCACAGAGTTCCGCTGTCAATCGTGCTCTATCCATTTCAGGCATAACGAGTGCAAGGGCATTGAAGAAGACTTGAGCGCCGTCGTGCACACCTGATAAAAGCTCAGAAAGTTCTTCCGCACATGAATTGTCAAAATCGGTACTGGCTAGCGTTTCGGTGACTAACCGACGTCCGTCACGGATCAATTCTTCGAGGCGGTTGTTACTGACAGATACTCCAAAGTACTGTGTGGCTACGTCTTCCAACTGGTGTGCTTCGTCGATGATGGCGAATGAACACGTTGGAATGACTTCACCGTACGCACTTTGCCGAACTGCTGCATCCGCACATAGTAGGTGATGATTCACAATTACAATGTCTGACTCCAGAGCTTGCTTTCGCATCTTAGTGACGTAGCACTCTTGGAATTCTGGGCATTCTGTACCGATACAGTTTTCTGACGTTGCGGCAATATCGCCCCAGGCCGAAAAATCGTCGGGAAGATCCTCAATCTCAGCACGGTCTCCAGTAGTCGTTTGGTCCGCCCACTGCGTTAACTGCTCAAGGTGAGTTTGTTCAACTAGGGGGAGCGTTGAGATTTCGTTTTTGAGTGCCGCGAAACGATGCAGACAGAGGTAGTTGTTTCGTCCTTTCATGTACGTTGCACGAACATCAATATTAAGGGCGTCACGAAGGGCTGGTAGGTCTTTGTAGTAAATCTGGTCCTGTAGGTTTTTTGTTCCGGTAGAAATAAGAACTTGTTGCTTGCTTAGAATGGCCGGTACTAGATAGGCAAGAGTTTTTCCGGTTCCGGTGCCGGCTTCCGCTAGAAGCATTCCCCCATCGACAAGAATACGGGCCGTTGCTTCGGCCATTTCACGCTGCCCCGGGCGCGCTTCAAAAGCAGGCATTGCTTTTGAAACTGCACCGTTATCGGATAGTGCCGAAGCCACTTGATCCGATAAATCTATTGGGTGACTGGCGTCTGGTACAGTGGGAACTTCTGACACAGCGTTTCGATTTCGTCTCGTACTGAGTGCGCGACGCTATCATCCTCCGGAGCGCTAAGAACGCGACCAATTAGATCCGCAACGATGTCCATTTCAGACTCAGTCATGCCCCGCGTAGTGAGCGCAGGTGTGCCAAGTCTGATGCCGCTCGCAACCATCGGAGGTTGTTTGTCAAATGGGATAGCGTTTTTGTTGACGGTGATGCCGGCACGCCCTAAGGCATCTTCGGATATTGTTCCTGTGAGACCCTTTGAAAATACATCGACGAGTAGGAGGTGGTTATCGGTGCCGCCACTAACGATTCGATACCCCTGCGCAGCTAGGCCGCCAGCTAATCGACGTGCGTTATGGATTACTTGTTTTTGATAATCGACGAATACCGTTTCCGATGCCTCTTTAAAACAAACCGCTTTGGCCGCAATGACATGCATGAGCGGACCTCCTTGGATGCCAGGAAAGAGCGACTTATTTACCGCCTTACGGTGTGCTTCACGGCACAAGATCAGTCCTCCACGTGGTCCTCGCAAGGTCTTGTGCGTTGTCGTCGTTACGATATCGGAATGCGGGATCGGGCTGGGATGTAATCCCGCAGCGACGAGACCTGCGATATGAGCCATGTCGGTAATCATGACCGCACCGATCTCGTGGGCAACACTCGCGATTCGTTCGAAGTCGATTACTCTAGGATATGCACTCGCACCCACCATAATTAGCTGTGGTCGATGTTCGCGAGCTTTCTTTTCGAGGTCGTCGTAATCAATAAGTTCGTCGTCTCGACGAACACCGTAGGGTACGATGTTGTAAAGCAGACCTGAAAAGTTTAGTGGGTGGCCATGAGTTAAGTGGCCACCATGTGCGAGGTCCATTCCTAGCACCGTGTCACCTGGCTTAATGAGTGCGAAGTACGAGGCCATGTTCGCCTGAGCACCCGAATGGGGTTGTACATTTGCGTGCTCGGCTCCAAACAGTGTTCTGGCTCGGTCGATGGCAAGTGATTCGGCCACATCCACGACTTCACAGCCTCCGTAATAGCGTCGACCAGGGTACCCCTCGGCGTATTTATTCGTTAGCGCCGACCCCATGGCTTCTAGTACGGCCTGACTTACAAAATTTTCCGAGGCTATGAGCTCAAGGCCAGAATTCTGCCGCGTGATTTCTCGGCTGATAGTTTCGGCGATGCCAGGGTCTACCTGCTGCAACGAGGCCAAGCGATCCGTATTCGTTGTTGACAGGTTGCCATTAAGAATATTTGTCAAGAGCTTCCTTTTGCTTGCCGCTCAATGTCTGTGATTCGTTCGACACGGCGTTGATGTCGACCGCCCGCGAAGGAGGTTTCGAGAAAAATGTTCACGATATTCAGAGCCGTGTCAGGATCTAGGGTGCGGCCTGCTAAAGCGATGATATTGGCGTCGTTGTGTTCGCGACACAACCGGGCACTTTCAACATCATGGATAAGTGCCGCACGCACACCTGATACTTTATTGGCCGCAATCGACATTCCGATACCGCTACCGCAAACAAGAATTCCGCGGTCAAAGGTGTTAGTCGCTACTCCTTCGGCTACTTGTTGCGCAAATTCAGGGTAATCGACGCTCTCTTCGCTATAAGTGCCGACATCAATACACGTATGGAGTGGATTATCGCCTGACGTCGCTTTATCAAACGCACGCTTTAGTTCATTTTTAAGGGCAACTCCAGCGTGATCAGATCCAAGCGCAACTCGCACCTAACGATTGTACTATAGAGGTTTGTGAAGTCTTGCGAAGACTGTCGGCTCTTGGAGCGCGACGAAGTTCAATTTGGTATCTTCAACATAGAGTTTTCAGAGTTTGTGGCGGAAAGAACGAATGTCTGCGTGCTATAGTCGTGCGCTATCTACGAGCTGAAGGAGTTGCTCATGTTGAGTCCTATATCTTCCTCCCCTTCGATTAAAACAGATTTCACAGAGGCGTTTCCCAATTCACGCAAGGTGTACGTGTCCGGTGAGCGGGTCGAAGTTCCGATGCGTGAGATTACTTTGTCTGATGGCGAGCCACCATTGCGTGTCTACGATACGAGTGGGCCGCATGACAGTGACGTGCGGGCAGGTCTTCCGCCCGTACGTGAACCATGGGTTATTGGCCGCGGTGATACTGCGGAGGTGCCAAGAACTAACCGTGTTCATGGTTCCGTTGAGATGCCATCGTCGTTACGCAGACCTGTTGTTCGTGGTGTAGGACCAGTCACACAGATGCACTACGCTCGCAAAGGAGAGGTAACAGCTGAGATGGAATTTGTGGCTCTTCGGGAGGGTTTTGACCCTGATTTCGTTCGTGCCGAAGTGGCGCGGGGGAGGGCAATTATTCCGGCAAATATTAACCATCCTGAACTTGAGCCGACTGTCATTGGGAGAAACTTTTCAGTCAAGATTAATGCCAATATTGGTAACTCGTCAGTTAGTTCTTCTATCGACGAAGAAGTTAGCAAGCTCAGGTGGGCCACATTGTGGGGCGCTGACACCGTGATGGACCTTTCGACGGGTCCGGAGATTCATCAGACTCGGGAGTGGATTGTTCGTAATTCTCCAGTCCCGATTGGAACCGTTCCGATCTATCAAGCATTGGAAAAAGTTGGCGGTCGGCCGGAAGAACTGACTTGGGAACTCTATCGGGATACCTTGATCGAACAGGCCGAGCAGGGTGTTGATTATTTTACAGTCCATGCTGGTGTTCTGCTTCGATACGTGCCGATGACAGCGAGCCGGCTGACCGGCATCGTGTCTAGAGGTGGTTCTATTCATGCCAAGTGGTGTCTAGCTCATCATCAGGAAAATTTCGCTTACACGCATTTCCGCGAGATTTGTGAAATTATGCAAGCTTATGATGTGTCGTTTTCTCTTGGCGACGGGTTACGACCTGGCTCGATTCGCGATGCGAATGATGAAGCTCAATTTGCGGAGCTCAAAACACAAGGCGAATTAACTCGTATTGCATGGGAGCACGATGTACAGGTTATGAATGAGGGTCCCGGGCACGTTCCCATGCATCTCATTAAGGAGAATATGGAAAACCAGCTCGAATGGTGCGACGAAGCACCGTTTTACACGCTGGGGCCGCTTACTACGGATATTGCACCAGGTTACGACCACCTGACTTCTGCTATTGGGGCAGCGATGATCGGTTGGTACGGCACGGCAATGTTGTGTTATGTCACGCCGAAGGAGCATCTCGGCTTGCCGAATCGAGACGACGTTAAGGCGGGTGTGATTGCGTACAAAATCGCAGCACATGCGGCGGACCTTGCGAAGGGGCACCCCAGAGCGCAGGAATGGGACGATGCGGTGTCAAAAGCGCGGTTTGAATTTCGGTGGGAGGATCAGTTTAATCTTGCTCTTGATCCCGTAACCGCGCGTGCCTATCACGACGAAACATTGCCGGCTGACGGCGCGAAAGCGGCTCACTTTTGTTCTATGTGTGGGCCAAAATTTTGCAGCATGGAGATAACCCAGCAAGTCAGAGAGTTTGCGGCTAAACGTGGACTTGATACCGGCGAGGCTCTACAGGCTGGGATGGACGAGAAGTCTTCAGAGTTTCTTGATAACAAGAATAGGAATGTTTACGTTGCTACTGAGCAAGTGAGAAGCTCTGATTAAAGCTAGAAGTTTAACGTTCAGTGGCGCCAGGCGGTGCTGTCGTAATTTGGATTACGGTCTGATAACGGGCTGGCTCGGCACCTGGGACCGGGTTGAGATAACCCTCTGAACCATTCCACGAGTAGTCTTTGATTGTTACACTCGGGCGATAGGTCATTTCATCATCTCGAAAACGAGCCGTGTCAAATTGATGCGTGGCCGGTGCATCAAAGACGCGGTCACCCCGTTCGTCAAGTATTGTCGAGTAGTAACTCACCATCTCTTGAAATGAGATGTTTGTTCCAAATAAGTGGAATGTTTGCCCACGTCCAGCGTCGTACGCACCAAGGTAGCTCGCGTTTGGGTAGATGGGGACACCAAGGATTTCGCCAATCGGTTGATCTTCGGTTGACGTGCTATTCGGGTCAACTGCTTGTGTAATCGGACGATTTTCCGCCGAAGGCACGGTTGGAAACGGCCTAGGAACGGGCTCTGTTTGTGTTTGCGCAGTAAGGGATGCAGTCGTGAGTAGCAAGGCGCCGAACACAACTGCAAGTCGTATCGCCATAGTGCTTAATTATGTCCCATAGTAGCGTGATAGACGCGGCGAACGCTGAAACTAACTTTAGAGTGCCTAGTACAAAGCCAACTCAGATTTTGTGTGGCACTTCTTCCAGATATTCGAACATTGGCTTACTGTGCTGTATTCCATTACACCATGAAAAACGCGTCAGCGCGTTTAAGTATTGTCCATGTGAACAGAAACAATAGTTATTCAACCGCTTTGAAACGAGGGTGTTTCGCTACATGCGTGAACGCCAATAATTAAGAAGGTCGGTGAGCGTTTGCTCGAGCTTGATCTTTGGCAGCCAACCTACGCTCTCAGTAATTTTTGTCCTGTCACCACTGAGTTCTTGGTAATCGTTGGCTCGAACGCGCTTGTGGTCAAGCTGCGTCTGAATTGGCACGTTTGCGAGGCTGATTAGTTTTGTAACGATGTCTTGCATTTGGTAGGTCTGTCCCGAGCAGACATTGTAGATGCCAGCTATTGACGAAGCAGACATTAATGCTCGGTATGCCATTACGGTGTCACGTACATCCATGATGTCTCGCTTTGCATCCAGTCGACCGACGTGGATGACTGGTTTTATTTTCCCGACTTCGATGCACGCGATCTGATGTGCGAAATTTGAAGCAGCGTATGCTACAGACTGCCCAGGGCCTATATGGGTGAACGACCTAGTGATTACAACCTGCTTGTCTGAGACAAAACGAGCGCTCTGCATTTCCTGCGCTAGTTTGCTGAGGCCGTAGGGGTGGATCGGCCCAACCTCGTCATGTTCGCTTAGTGGACCGAGTTTGGGACGGTAGACGGTCGCAGAACCTGGCACTAAGACTCGACTGTTTGTATTCAGTTGCTTGAGTCCTTGCATGAGGTGACGGGTTCCGAGAACATTAACTGCCAGTGTCCGTTCAGTATTTCCCGAGGAATCCGCCACGCTCGCTATGCCCGCACAGTGAAAAACTTCCGTTGGTTGTACATCCGCAACGGCGTTGATTACGTCTTTGCTTTGGAGGATGTCGATGTCTTGCCATTCGACAGAGCCGTCTTGTGGAGTGCTGCGGAAGGTGCGATCCTCATTTGTGTGCGGTCGCTTCCATCCGACGACGTGAGGTGTCGGCGTTTCGGATAGCAAGGATTCCAAAAGATGGGAGCCAACAAATCCAGTTGCACCAGTCACCAGGATGGTTCGTGGCACTAGAAGCCGTAGCCTCCATTACCACCGCCGAACCCGCCACTACCACCACCGCCACCAAATGCCCCAAAAACGTTCGCGAATGTCCCTAGGCCAGCCAATGTGAAGGAGACATTGAAACGGCGATCCCGTGGAATCGGTGCCCGAATACCAAGTCCTTCGAAGTTAAAGACTTGATATTCAACGCTAATTCCACAGCATTGTGCGTTGTAGTACACGCGTATCTGCTGGAGTAGGTGTCTACCGCGCATAACATCGTAGTTAAACGTGTAGAGTCCCCCAAACTTGTTGTCCTGTGTGCGGACGGCCGTATAGGAATTCAGGTAATGGTCGAGCCGAGAAGGGTCATTGAAACCCGGTAACCCGTCAATGAAGCGGCGTTGACTCCATCCGTTCGTCGTTTCGATGAAGCCTCGATACTCGTAGCTACCTTCCGCGGCTATGGTTCGTAATGCCCTGTGAGTGGAATCGAACTCCGCGCGGAGTGTACCCCCTGTTTGTTGTGTCGGTTGGGTTCGTACTAGAAGTGAGACTGGTGAGAAGTTAGTGGGTGGGGTCCGGTTGAAACTTGTACGAAAGCTGCGATCGAATTCAGCCGCGTTTGCATCGGTATAGTAGCTTTGGGTAAGTGATACCGAAACAATTTCACGTGATACAGATTCGGCGCCGCCTTCAAAAACTTTGGCATAGATTCGATTGTCGAGTCCGAGTGTGACTTGTGAGACATTTCCAACAATCGAATCAATTCCTTCAAGGCGGACGATCTGATCGAAATTATCAATGGCCGTTGTTCGGCGGAGCGCTAGCCAGGGTTCGATCAGATGCTTCATTCGTTCCGAATAGCCGCTGTTTGGTGTGTCCCAGATCTTGTTGAATGAAGGACCTGTTACCCGAGTAGCCAGTTCTATGAATGACCGGCCAACACCGGTATCAATTTGCTCCATGGATTGAGAAAAGACATCCAAACTTTCGTCCCAGTAAGTACCTCGCCATTGCACACTTGAATCGAGTTTTAGAAACGGCCATTTAGTAAATGGGATTTGGAGAATTGGATTTATGTCCATTCGATTCAACCCTGAATCGAGGTTGACGTCGCCATCATCACGGAAAAATTTTGATACACGAAGTAGATGCACATATTCTGCATTTAGTGAGTAATACATCGACGTCCCTGGTATTTCGGTTTTTCCTTGCGCGAGGCCGAGGCGAGGGCCACCACCGTTAAGTGTTGATTGGGTGTCCCCGAAAAATGTTTCATTCACGTCGTAGGTGCTACTCAGTTGATATTGACCCAGTCTGCCGGTTAGATTTCCAGAAAAACTCCGATTCCGGTTTGATGCCTCGAAGATGTTGTGGTTATATGTTTGTTGAACGGTAATATCTGAGAAGTAGTTGATTTGCCCTCGAGCCGTCCAGGCGGGTCCAATCCTTTGGGTAGCAAGACCTCTCAAGTCGAAGCTTTGTCTTGCAGGTAACACGCTCGTGCCGCCCCCAGAAGATATTTCAGTTTCACGCTCATTAAGAAAGTAGCTCCGGACTTGTCCTTGCGACCCCGTTCCTCGAGTAAATCGGTACTCGGAGCCGAAGCCTGAACCCGTTGAAGCAAACCAGTCGTGAAAAACTGTTGCATCCTGACTCTGGGTAGGTGCCCAGAAAAATGCATTACTAAGGCTCGTGCCACGATACGTCGAGGCTCCGTACGTAGGCATCAAAAAGCCAGTTGCACGACCGTCGGGCTGAATTGGGTAATACATCGCAGGAAAATAGAACACTGGTACATTTTTTACTTTGATCAACGAGTTTTGAAGTACTACGTATTCATCGAGGTTGATGGTTAGGGTCGTGGCGGTTACTTCCCAGCGTGGAGTTGGTTGAATACAACTCGTAAACGCTCCTTTAGTGAGCCGGTAGGTTCGTGGTCCAACCCGTTCTATTTTTTCACCATAAAAAAGTAAGTCCGGTTCTTGGGTTCCAAACATGCTGCGGTCGACTTCGTCTCCCATGTTGATTGATCCATTTGCATTGTGAAAGACGGCAGTTTGGTCAGCGGTCTGAAACTCGACTAGCTCAGCGGCGATGCGTGTATCGGTCGAAACGAAAACGACATTTCCAGTCGCAACCAGCAAAAAAGTCACATCATCCGTTGGTTCTTCTGTTTCGTTGACGTAAATATCGACTTGATCAGCATAGAACTGGAAAGTTTCACCATCAATCTCAACTTCGTCGCTCAGGCGAAGGTGACTTTCCGTTAATTGGTCAATTCGAAATTGCCTCGAGTCGAATGGGAGACTCGGGAATCCTTGTGCATAGGCAGTTGCAGGAAAGAGCGAGACTGCCAGCAGAGCTAAAAGACAAGCACGCATCCGGTGTGGAAATAAATTTGCTCTGAAGACAGCTTAATTATACATCCGTGCAAAAGTAGTGTCGCTACCTTGGTCGCCAAAAGCAAGATTTTTTCTCACAGCCCCTACTAGGAAGACCGACCCCGTTACGACCGCTAAAGGTCCTTTCTGCCAACATAAATCGAGAGCTTTTGTAGGGTTTTCGATAGCATCGAGAGGGATATCGGGTTTGATTGTGCTGACTGTTCGAGTCAATTCATCGAGCGATTGGGCTCGAGGGTTGTCGATCGTTGTACAGACAATGTGCGTTATCGCTTTGTCCAGAGCCCGCAGGATACCCGGGACGTCTTTGTCACGAAGAGTACTGAAGACGAAGGGTAAACCTTGAGGGCGCCACTGGTTGATGTACGCGCCGAGTTTGGCTGCGGCTGCAACGTTATGTGCTGGATCGAGCAGTACCTGTCGTTTTGGTGAAACGTTAACGAGTTCAAGACGCCCCGGCCATCGCACATCAGTTATGGCATCAATAATGGCTTTAGTAGGTATCTCTAACTTGGAAACTGACAACTCTTCCAGTAAGCGGATGGCGACTACAGCGTTGTTGATTTGATGGTGGCCGCGTAGTGACAATCGCAAGGGACCATAGCGCCGGTGAGGGGTCACTATTTGTTCGATGAACGTAATTCCATCATTCGTATGGGACACTACCTCGACGTCGATGTTTGCTTGGATTAGGCGTGCATTTTGTTTGGCTACTGTGGCACGTAGTACCTCAAGCGGTTGTTGCTTGTCTTCGGCCGTTACAACAAGGCTGTTTGGTTTGATTACGCCTGCCTTTTCGAAGGCGATCTGCGCGAGTGTGTCACCTAGGAATTGTTGGTGATCGATATCAATGGATGGAATGGCGATTCCGATAGGCGTCACCATATTTGTAGCATCGAATCGACCACCCATTCCAACTTCGACAACTGCGACGTCTACACAAGCCTGCTCGAATAGTAGGAATGCTAAGGCTGTTGTCGCTTCGAAAAATGTTGGATGATATTTGAGATCGCCGTTGCGAACCGATGTCTCAATAGTTCCCCGAATCCGTTGTGCTCCGGCCGTAAGGGTTGTCGTATCAATACACTTACCGTTAAGCATGAAGCGTTCATTGATGTCGACTAAGTGCGGAGAAGTGAATAAACCAACTCGAAGCCCACTTGCGCGAAGCCCGCGTTCAATCATTGCCGCGACGGAGCCTTTCCCGTTCGTGCCTGCGACGAGGATTGTGTGAAATGTCCGGTCAGGAGACCCTAGCGAGGTCACAAGGTGCCGTATGGTCGTTAAGCCAAGTTTGATGCCGAACTGCTCAAGACTAAAAAGATATGCAATCGGGTCTTGAGTGGGAATTAACATAAAAGGAAGTTATTACACTGGTGAAAAGGCACGGCTACTGGCCTGATGTTCGAGGGACATAGTAGCGGGTGCCTTGCCCTATCGTGCTTAGCTGTTTAACGAGGTCATCGACAGCTCTCTCGCCCCATTCAAGGTCGAAGTCCGAGGTTTCAACAACTAGCAAGGGTGTTGCACTGTAATGGAAGAAGAAGTGATTATAGGCTTCATTAAGTTCGCTTAGGTAAGCATCGTCGGGTGTAAGTTCATTAGGGGTCGAACTAGCCTGAGCTCTGTGTTTGAGTACATCAGTTGGCGTTTGTAGATATACAACGATATCTGGTGCGACTATGTCTTGCGAAAGAAGATCAAACAGCTTTTGGTAGATGAAAAGCTCATTGTCATCTAAGTTTAGATACGCGTATATTTTGTCTTTGTCAAAGAGATAGTCTGAAATTGTTAATTGCGCAAAGAGGTTCGCTTGTCTCAGAGCTGTCTGTTGACGATGACGACCAAGTAAGGAGAACAGTTGAGCTTGAAAAGCCGCTCCACCCCGTCCGGCGTAAAAGTCTGGAAGGAAAGGATTCTCAGTTTCGTCAAGGATGACGCTCGCCTCCAACCTTGCGGCGAGTTTTTGAGTGAGAGCGAATTTTCCTACGGCGATCGGGCCCTCGACCGCTATGTAACGAAAATCCACGATGCGCCGAGTATAGTCAAAAATCCACCTGCTATCATGGCGCCGTCTATGACCACCGCTGTGTCCCGTTACGGTCGATTACCGCTGCTGAGGAGCCTTTTAGTGGTTAGTCTAAGCGGCTGTAGCACATCTGTTCCGCCGATTGTAGTACCAGTGGCGCCATCGATCGATGACCAGATATCTTGGATTTTGCGACTGGAAGATCAACGGAAGCTAGCAGATCCGATTACTGAGTCAGTTTTCCCGGACAATCAGATTCCTACTGAGGATACCGTTATTGAACCTCTGGAACCTGTACTCCGACCAGACCTTGTTCTTCTTGCGACAGAGGGTTCGCCGTCTGTTAGACGACGGGCGGCACTTGCTCTAGGGCGTATTGGGGTATCTGAAGGTGTGGAGACACTGTCCTCACTGCTGAATGATACTGAACCGGAAGTTCGTCAGATGGCGGCGTTTGGTCTTGGATTGACCGGCGATTCATCGGCAAAAGAGCCTTTACTTTCTGCGTTAGACGATGTTTCGCCGATAGTTCAGGGCCGTGCAGCACAGGCTCTTTCACGGATTGGGGCTTCGGAGACCGCTCCTGCAATAGGGAGAATGGTCAAGAGTTACGTCACGTCTGCGTTTGAGGTTGACCCCGAAGATGTGTCTTACCCTCAAGCCGATGAGGTCGAGGCTTTTCGACTGGGAATTTATGCACTGGGTGAACTCAACGCTTTTGACCCGCTGGCTGAAGCGGTAATTGGTGACGGTGGCCAGCCCATTTTATGGTGGTGGCCAGTGGCTTACGCGCTTGGTCGTACAGAGGATCCCCGTGCTCTGCCGGCCTTAGCGACACTGACTGGGGTTCAGGGAAGTGTTGGCGTTTCTATTGCAGCCCAGGCGCTTGGTGTTTTAGACGATGTTCGCGCTATTGCGCCGTTAACCGATTTGCTCGATTTTGACCGACGGGACCGCGCGGTCATCGTGAGTGCAATTCAGGCGCTAGGGGAAATGACTCTGCCTGAGGCGGCTACTGTTCTCGACAAGTTCGTGCGTATCCGTTCGCTTGATAGACGGCTTCGGTTGGAAGTTGTCGAGGCATTGACTCGTCATACCAGCGCTGCTTCGGTTGAAGTGTTTACAGAGTTGCTTGCTCACCCGTGGCCACCGCTTCGCGCCGCGGCGCTGCGGGCACTCGCGCATACCGATCCGGAATCCTTTATGTTCGTGTTGTCAGGCTTAGGGCCTGATCCTGACTGGCGTGTGCGTTCTGCGCTTGCCGAAGGGCTTCGCTGGGTTCGACCAGAGGCGGCGCGTTATCGACTGACAGTCATGCTTAACGACGGGGACCAACGGGTTATTCCGGAAGTGCTCAAATCATTGGTTGCAGTAGATGAACCCGATTCTGCCGAGATTCTCCAAGAATATCTCCGATCGTCTGATTTGGGTGTTCGTAAGACTGCAGCAACTCTGCTAGGAAAGCTATTAAGCGTCGGTGCTGAAGAAATACTTATTGAAGCGGTCGGTAACGCTGCTCCTGATTCTTCCTATTTAGTTCGGGCTGCCGTAATGGACGCATTGACTAATTACGGTATCGAGATCGCTCATGACACTCTCAGAGCAGGACTCAAGGATCCGGAGTGGGCAATTCGTCTGCGGGCTTCGGAACACCTTGAGCGGCTTTTACCAGAGGGTTCTTTTGATGGTCCTAGTTCGGCTCAAGGGCTTCGGCGGGTTGACTATGGCGCGACGGACCTCATCAATCCGCAAGTTTCGCCACATGCCTTTATCGAGACTGAGTACGGAACAATAGAAATAGAGTTGGCTGTAGTCAGTGCGCCGTTGACTTCGGAGAACTTTATGACTTTAGCCGGTCAAGGTTACTACGATGGTCTGTTGTTTCATGAGGTCATCCCGAACTATGTGGTTCACACTGGTGATCCACGGGGTGATAGAAATGGTGGTCCTGGTTACACATTGCGAGACGAATACAATCAGTTGCCCTTTCTGAGGGGCTCGGTCGGCATGGCACGTGACTGGCGGGATAGTGCCGGGAGTCGATTCTTTATCACCCATTCACCACAACCACACCTCGATGGTCGGTATACGGTATTCGGCCATGTCGTAGATGGTGTGGACGTGATCGACAAACTTGAGCCTGGCGACCGAATCGAGAGGGTATACGTCTGGGATGGGGTCAGTCTGCTTGGTGGGACAGAAGCGAAGCCGTAACAAGCAAGCTTATTCAGATAGAAAAGAGAAAGGGGGGGCTTTAGCCCCCCCTTTCTTGCGCAAAATCGCGCTTAGCGCTTCTTCGCGCCCTTTTTCTTGGTGGCCTTTTTCTTTACAACTTTTTTCTTAGCGGCCTTTTTCTTTACAACTTTTTTCTTAACGGCCTTTTTCTTAGTGGCCTTCTTCTTCGCTGCCTTCTTCTTCGCCATTCTTCCTCCTTGGAAAATGTGGCTGCTCAGCTTGGTTAACGGCACCTATTCACTACAAGGGGTGGGCTGAGCCGGCCACCCTCATACCAGATGTAGATTATGGATGAGAAAACGAGTGTGTCAAGCACGAAAGCCTAGAAAAGTCAAAATTAATTTCGTCAACACATGAGAAAGTATCGGTTTCACTGCTGATTTCTTTACTTAAATCGGCAATGTTAAAAAGTATTCTGAGTGAATCTAAGTTATGTGGAGTTTGCGCCTATTGAAGTGTTTTGAAAGCGCTGGCGTCTTTGATGTCGTTCGAGCGCGAGTTCAATAAGTCTGTCCAACAGGGCAGGATATGAAAGACCGGAAGCTTCCCAGAGTTTTGCGTACTGACTGACCGTGGTAAATCCAGGGAGTGTATTGACTTCGTTGATATAGGTCTGACCGTTTGAGTTGTCATAGAGGAAATCAACGCGTGCTAGACCACTACAGTCGAGTGCCCGGTAAGCAGTAACCGCCATTGATTGGATCATTTGCGTTTGTATTTTGGTCAGCTTCGCCGGGATGATGAGCTCGGAGCGGTCGTCGAGGTACTTGGCTTCGTAGTCGTAGAATTCTCCTACAGGTATGACTTCCCCCGGGATTGAGACTTCAGGTGTTTCGTTTCCCAGAACAGAGCACTCAATTTCTCGAGGGTTTTCGACGGCGACTTCGACGAGCAATTTATCGTCGAAATTCGAAGCTGTCGCGAGAGCAGAACGCAATGTGTTCTTATCTGTTGCTTTTGAGACTCCGACACTTGAACCTTGATTAGCTGGTTTTACGAAGACTGGATAGCTGAGTTTTAGCTCTAACTGATTGATTACACCATCCTGGTTTTGTTCGAAATCTTTTGCGGAGATAACCATATGGCGCACGAGCGGTAGCCCGTGCGCTGCAAAATGTACCTTCGCCATGGTCTTATCCATAGCGAGGGCCGATGATAGAACACTCGCGCCCACGTAGGGGACATTGGCCAGTTCTAAAAGTCCTTGCAGTGTCCCGTCTTCACCGTAGCTGCCGTGCACGATCGGAAAAACCACATCCAGAGAAAATCCACGGACAACGGCACGGTCAACGCTTTTGCCTTGAACAGAAGAATCGCGAGCTATTGTGAGAATTGTTTCGGGTGTTGGACACGGCAGCAAAATGGCTTCGTTGCTGATAACGTTTTTGAGTGGGTCGTTATTTTGAGATTGCTCGATGAGGGTGCCAGCTGATTTCGTTGTCGGGAATTGGTTTGGGATACACCAATTTCCTGTTTTGTCGATAAAAAGAGGGACCGGTTCGTAGCGCTCTACATTGAGCTGGTCAAATATTGAAGCAGCCGAAGCCAGCGAAACTTCGTGCTCACTTGACTGGCCGCCATAGATTACGCCGATGCGGAGGCGCTTCACGGATGGGCTGTAGTATACGTGACCTAGTGACTAATTCGGTTGGTTTCGTTGTTACGGCACATGATGGCCTGTCGCGCCGAGGGCAACTACGCACACCACACGGTTCGGTGGAGACACCTGCTTTCATGTCGGTTGGGACTGCGGGAGCGGTCAAAGCGGTGACACCGCGTGACCTTGAAGCCGTTGGTGCTGAGATTGTTCTTGCGAATACCTACCACCTCCTGCTTCGCCCTGGTCACGAGTTAATCGCGAAGCTAGGTGGATTGCATCGTTTTATGGGATGGTCACACCCTATTCTGACTGACAGTGGTGGGTATCAGGTTTTCAGTCTCGCACCTCGACGCACTATTACGGAGCAGGGAGTCCATTTTCGATCGCATCTTGATGGCAGTCTGCATGAACTTTCACCAGAATTTGCAACTGACATTCAGGCGCGACTCGGTAGTGATATTGCAATGGCGTTTGATGAGTGCACGACCTACCCTGCGACTGTTGATGAAACCCGGATATCAATGGAGCGAACGTTAAGGTGGGCGGCGCGTTGTCGTGAACGACACGCAGATCTTGTTGGAAGCCCCAGTGGAACGGGTTCGCTTATGACGACCCCTGGCCAAGTACAATTTGGCATCGTACAAGGAGGGTTTTACCCGGAATTGCGAGCGGCGAGCGTCCGCGGCACGGTAGCTCTTGGCTTTGATGCGTACGCTATCGGTGGATTAAGTGTCGGCGAACCTACCATGGCGATGTACGAGGTGACAGGACAGACGGCGGCTCTGCTGCCCCCTGAGAAACCACGTTATTTAATGGGTGTCGGGATGCCAGACGACCTCGTGGAGTCGGTTGCTAGAGGCATTGATTTGTTCGATTGTGTACTCCCAACGAGAAACGCACGAAACGGCCAGCTTTTTACAAAAACTGGCCCTATATCGATCAAGAATTCGGTTTTTTCTGTTGACGAGCGGCCTATCGATGAAGAGTGCTTATGCTACACGTGCAGGCATTTCTCAAGGGCGTACTTGAGACACTTGTATATGGCAAAGGAAATCACGTCAACTACCCTTAACACGCTGCATAACCTACACTTCTATCTTGACACGATGCGTAGGATCAGAGAGGCTATTGCGTTGGGCAGGTTCGAAACGTTCCGGCAAATCTTCCATCAAACGTACTCCCGCCGGCGGTCGCCAAATCGCCCGTAAATATGAAGTTTGTATTCGGAATTGAAATCGTTGATTGAATGATGAACTTTCAGCAGGTCGCCCTGTTCGCAATGGCCCAGCCGCCAGGTCAGCAACCGAGCTTTTTCGTTACGCTGATACCTTTTATCGCGATGGCCGGAATTTTCTATTTCATTGTGTTGCTCCCGATGAAACGGCGGCAGAAGAAAGTGCAAGAATTCCAAAGTTCATTAAAGGTCGACGATAAGGTTGTTACTACTAGCGGTATTCATGGTGTTATTGCGAAAGTGAACGAGAAAACGGTTGCCGTTCGGATTGCCGATAAAGTTCGGGTTGAGATGTCACGTAGCGCTATTGCTGGGTATCAAGGAGAGGACCCGGTGGTTCAAGATGGGTCTGGGTCCTAAAGCGAGTTACATATTCAAAGCATAGAACCATGCAAAAAAATTTACAGTGGAAATTACTCTCGATCGTCGCAATTACAGCGATTGCCGCTTGGGCTGTCTATCCTCCAGAAGATCGCATACGTCTGGGGCTTGACCTTGAAGGTGGTGTGCACATGGTTTTGCGTGTACAGACCGAGGATGCATTACAGATCGAGACTGAGTTGGCCGCGGAGCAATTGTCAGAACAGTTGTCACTGCAGGGTTTGACGAGTGTCACGATGATCCCGGTTGATGCAACAACCATACGGGCAGAGGGCGTGGTATCCGACCAAGATGCCGAGTTTCGTCGACTAGCCGATGAACGACTAACAGCGACTTATGATCGGGAACCTGGAGCCGGCGGGGTTTATACGTTTCGGATGCGTGGTCCAATTGCCGCGTCGTTGCGAGAGGAAGCAGTACGCCAAGCGCTTGAGACTATTGAACGTCGCGTGAATGAACTTGGTGTGTCTGAACCGATCGTTGCTCCGCATGGCATTGGTGGTAGCCAGATTTTGGTTCAGTTGCCAGGCGTGACCGATGTTGCCCGTGCAAAGGAATTGATTCGGTCTACATCATTACTTGAGTTCAAACTTGTTGAAGAAGGTCCGTCACCAACTCGCGAATTATTACTGCAGGCCAGAAATGGTGTTGTGCCACCTGATATGGAAGTTGTCACCGGTTCTCCGGACGCGCTTGCTGGGTCGACGGAACCTTTGTATTACCTGGTCCGTCGTGTCGCGGCGGTTTCAGGACGTGACCTTCGGAATGCCCGTCCATCTCTTGATGAGTTTAACCAACCAGCTGTGAGCTTCACCTTTAATCGCGAGGGGGCGCGCAAGATGGGTGACCTTACGGGTCAGAACCTTGGTCGTTCACTTGCCATCGTCTTGGACGAACAAATTCGGTCTGCGCCGACGATTCAAGGACGGATTAGCGATAGTGGTCAGATTACTGGCGTGACGCAGCAGGAAGCGGAAGATCTACAGATTACACTCCGGTCGGGCGCTTTGCCGGCTTCCCTTACCTATCTTGAAGAGCGCACGGTTGGGCCGACCTTGGGAGCTGACTCGATACGGGCTGGTGTAGCTGCTTCAATCGCTGGTTTGATTGTTGTCGCGCTGTTTATGCTCGTTTATTACAAGCTCTCCGGGATTAATGCGGTTGTTGCCGTCGTGCTTAACCTACTAATTCTCATGGCGTGCATGTCTTATGTCGGCGCCGTACTCACGTTGCCTGGTATCGCAGGATTGATTCTGACGATTGGAATAGGGGTTGACTCGAACGTGCTTATTTTCGAGCGGATTAAAGAAGAGCTGCGGTCTGCAAGAAGTATTAAAACGGCTGTTGGCGCTGGTTTTGACAGAGTGCTTCTCACCATTATCGACACGCACGTCGCTTCACTTATCGCGGCTGCGTTTCTATTTCAATTTGGTTCTGGCCCGATTAAAGGATTTGCTACGACGCTATTTTTCGGTCTCGTTTCGAACGTGTTTACAGCTGTTTTCGTATCACGCACTTTATTTGAGACGATTCTGTCTCGTCGCCGTGTCGCGAGACTGAGTATTTGACATGGCCCTTTTTAAAACACCGAATATCGATTTTATTGGTCTGCGCTGGCCGGCACTGGCATTGTCGGTCCTTGTTATTACTGTCGGCGTGGCTGTAACGGTCGCGCGAGGGGGGCTACCGCTCGGGATCGATTTTTCTGGTGGTTCGCTGATTATTTTGAAGTTTGAACAACCGGTTGGCGAAGGAGCTGTTCGTGATGCCCTCGCGGTCATTCCGGAGAAAGTTATTCAGCAGTACGGCGATATCGGCGATAACGAAGTGCTGGTTCGCTTGCCGATCTCTGGGCCGGAGGAGGGAGCCAGCCTCGAAGCAGGTGCCAATGACGTGATGGCTGCGCTTGAAGGTGGTGGCCTCGGTGATTTTGAAGTAATTGGACAGGAATTAGTAGGTCCCGTTATAGGGCAAGAGCTCCAGCAGCGTGGTATCAATGCTTTTGTTTTTGCGATGGCGGGCATTCTTCTTTATATCGGCCTTCGCTTTCGGTTCAGTTTTGCTGTCGGCGCGGTGGTCGCTGTTGCGCATGACATTGCAATTACCTTGTCACTGCTTACGTTCCTTGGTTACGAATTGTCATTGAATGTGGTCGCCGCTATGTTAACTATCACCGGGTATTCGGTTAATGATTCGATAGTGGTGTTTGATCGGGTGCGGGAGAACCTTCGGGGTATGCGGCGTGAAGACTTTGCTGATTTAGTTAATGTCAGTATTAATCAGACGCTTGCGCGCACGATTATTACGTCCGGAACGACGGGTGTAGCAGTATTCGCGCTCTTCGTTTTTGGTGGCGAGGTGTTGGAAGGATTTGCATTTACGATGCTCGTAGGGGTTTTTAGCGGGACCTATTCCACTATATTTATTGCAGCAATGATTGCCATCGCAATTACGGAGCGCAAAGCGGAACGGGTCCGTCAGGCGAATGCTCCAGCGTCATCAAAAAACGAGGCCATTTCTCAACGTCCGAAGCGACGGTCCCGAAAAGCACGGGCGTCATAGTTGAGGATTCGGTCAAACAAGAGTTGTGACCGCGCTTCAGGCTGCGCTACTCGGCGTCGTTCAGGGACTTACCGAATTTCTTCCTATTTCTAGTTCGGCGCATCTGTTATTGGTGCGTGCGGTTTTCGGTTGGCAGCCGGAACCTGAAGTTGCGCTTGCTTTTGACGTGGCCTGTCACGTTGGCACGCTGTTCTCGGTGCTGTTCTACTTTCGTCGTGAGATTTCTGGTCTTTTCCATGTGGCGTGTACACCAAGTTGTTGGTTTGATAACCAGAATGTATCGGCAGCACTGCTGCGCTCGATTGTCATTGGCACGATACCAATCGTGCTTGTGGGCTTGGCTGCAGCCGATGTTATTTTTGGCTCAGTCCGCACGGTTTCTGTTACAGGAATAGCCCTTGCCGTTGGTGGGATTGCGATGTTCGTCGCCGAACGTTACGGGAGAGGCGACCGGGTAGAAACTTCGCTGAGTGGTTGGGAGGCAGCTGGACTTGGATTCGCTCAAGCGTTAGCGCTAGTGCCTGGAGTCTCTCGCTCCGGTGCGGTACTGACATTAGCGATGCTGTTTGGTCTTCGCCGCGAGAGAGCCGCGCGGTTTTCGTTCTTGCTGGGTATTCCTGCCATTATTGCATCGGCGGCTAAAACCACTCTGGATTCCTTGAATGCCGGGATATCATCCGATACGGGTATGTTGTTTGCGGTCGGGATCGTATCCTCTGCCGTGGTTGGCTATTTGACGGTTAAATATTTCATTAGATATGTGTCGAGATATTCTTTAAACATCTTCGTCGTGTATCGCCTTCTTGTCGCGACAGCTATTTTGCTTTGGGTAAGCGCTTGAATTTTAATGGGAGTCGACCTGCATGCCTTGGTTTCGCCGTAGTTTGATAGCGGGAACCGTTGTTATCGTACCGTTGGTCATTAGTGTGGCGGCGTTTATCTGGCTATTTGAGTTGATTGACGGCGTGATGCGGCCAGTGTACGCCCAATGGTTGGGGCGTGAGATTCCGGGACTTGGCCTGGCGACCATGCTTCTACTAGTTGTTATTGTTGGTTCGCTTACGACGAACGTAATTGGTAGGAAATTATTGAGTCGTGGCGAGGAATATCTACTGAGGCTGCCTGTTTTCCGCGCGGTTTACGGCCCTGTTAAGCAGTTAGTGGCGGCATTTTCACCTGGCAACGAGATGGGGTTTAAACGCGTAGTGCTTGTTGACGATCCCCATCGCGGTCTTGCGCTGGGATTTTTAACCAAAGAGTTCGCTATTGACAAAGATGACGCGATCGAAGCTCATGTCGCGGTGTACGTACCAACGAATCACATTTATTTTGGCGATATCCATATCTATCCGGGTTCGAAACTGCTATTTCCTGATATGACGGTTCAAGAGGGTGTGCAGGTTTTTCTCACCGGTGGTATGGCGATGACTGAGAGGCTTCGAGTTGAGCGAAAGAAACTCGGTGCTAATGATTCAGGATCTTGACACCGAGAAACGTGGCTTGTTAACTTGATGGGTTTCTGACCCACACACAACAGAATTTATACATATAGAGGACTGAATGGAGCAACAACTTTACTTCGTGCTCGGCTGGGGTGCACCCATCGTATCGGCGCTGTTTGCACTCTTTCTCATCAAACAAATCAACGGACATTCGCCTGGGACGGAGCAGATGCAGCGGATTGCGGCACTCATTCGAAGTGGCGCAATGGCATTTCTAAAAACCGAGTACACCGTTTTGTCAGGTTTTGTCGCGGTGATGTTTGTGGTGCTCTTGGTTTTCCTCTCAGGATCAACTGCTATCGCATTCCTTGTCGGCGCCTTACTGTCTGCCAGCGCTGGGTGGATCGGAATGCGCACAGCGACCGGAGCAGCTGTCCGGACCACACACGCTGCGAAGACAAGCCTTTCGAGCGCTCTCCGTGTCGCTTTCTCAAGTGGTGCAGTGATGGGCCTGACTGTTGTGGCTCTCGGGACCCTTGGTATTGCAGTTTTGTACTACCTATTTGGCGGCTTAAGTGGTTCCGGCGAGAGCGCAGTCGATTCTTTATTTGGGTTTTCGCTCGGAGCGTCATCGATTGCTCTTTTTGCGAGAGTAGGTGGCGGTATCTACACCAAGGCGGCTGATGTGGCCGGTGACTTGTCTGGAAAAGTTGAAGCAGGTATTCCTGAAGATGACCCTCGTAACCCAGCAACGATTGCGGATAACGTCGGTGACAACGTGGGTGATGTTGCGGGTATGGGCGCAGACTTGTTTGAGTCGTATGTTGGCAGCATTATTTCTGCGATTGCTCTTGCGTGGGCGCTTGGTGCGCCTGCGGCAGCGGCACTGTGGGGTGTTGACGAAGGTGCTTTTGAAGCGCTGCAGCGAAATTTAGTTCTATTCCCGATTCTATTGGCCGGTGTTGGTATTTTGTCTTCGATTCTCGGTACGTTTGCGGTCAACACTGATGATGAAAGCAAAATCGGTAGTGCTCTCCATCGTGGACTACTGGTTGCTTCAGTGTTGGTCTTTATTGGTGCCGGTGCTCTTATCACGGTGCTCAATATTCCGATGGCTGTTCTGTTCTGTGTCGTGACTGGTGTGGCCTCTGGTGTTGCGATTGGTCAGGTTACGGAGTACTACACTGGAATGGACAAGCCGCCAGTGCAGAGAATCGCACAACAGTCTGAAACCGGCCCAGCCACGAACATTATTTCTGGGCTGGGTGTTGGCATGATGTCGTGTGCCATTCCCATCCTGATTATCTGTGTCGCAATTTGGATCAGTTTCAGCCAGGCGCAACTCTACGGGATTGCGATTGCTGCTGTCGGTATGCTGTCGACACTCGGTATTAGTTTAGGGGTCGATGCATATGGTCCGGTTGCGGATAACGCCGGAGGAATTGCCGAGATGAGCGGCTGCGAACCTTTTGTCCGTGAGCGGACGGATGCACTCGATGCTGTTGGTAACACGACAGCTGCGATGGGGAAGGGTTTCGCTATTGGCTCAGCAGCTCTGACCGCGTTGGCTCTTTTCAGTACGTTTCGCGCCGAAGCGGGTGCGGCGGTGAGTTCGGCGCAGGCGGCTGGGGTGGTGTTTAATGACAGTTATCTCAACTTGCAGCTTGATAATCCGAATGTGTTGCTTGGGATGCTGCTAGGCGGCATGCTCCCCTTCCTTTTTTCAGCGCTGACGATGAACGCCGTTGGCCGTTCAGCGAACGATATGATCGAAGAAGTACGTCGTCAGTTCCGTGAAATCCCCGGGTTACTTGAAGGTAAAGCAGAGCCCGACTCGGCTCGTTGTGTCGAGATTTCAACTAAATCGGCTATTCGGGAAATGATTATTCCGGGATTGATTGCGGTTTTTGCTCCTGTAATTGCAGGTTACATCCTTGGAATATCAGGGCTTGGTGGTCTGCTGGCTGGTGCACTCGTTACTGGTGTCCTGATGGCATTAATGATGGCCAATGCTGGTGGGGCTTGGGATAATGCGAAGAAATACATTGAACAAGGGCATCACGGTGGCAAAGGTTCGGAACCACATAAAGCCGCAGTTATCGGTGATACGGTCGGTGATCCCTTTAAAGACACGTCTGGGCCGAGTCTTAATATTCTGATTAAGTTGATGACAATCGTCGCAGTTATTTTTGCGCCTTTGGTCGTTTCATGGATGGGATAGGGCGGTTTGAAGGATGGGGTTACCGTTGACTTGTATTTAAGGGGATTGACGTAAGTATCTCCGACGGTTAAGATGCCAGCCTTCGTTCTATAGTGCCGGAGTTTAGCAAGCTGACCCAGGGCTTGGCGGTACGTAGTTTCGGAAGGCCGTTTAAGATTTGGTTTTTGCGAAGACAGACCTTTCGCCTGTGACTTTTGTTGATTAAACGGGTGTACACAGTTTTTGCTCGTTGACACTGAGAAATTGGCTTGCTTATAATCGTCGCTCCTGTCGCGGCGTGGGCAGTTTGGGCAGGTCAGGAGGGCCCCTGTGGCTGAAACAAAATCGAGTACAAAACCTAAACAGGCAGCGCCGGCAAAGAAAGAGCCTCAGCTGTTCGGTGAAGTATCGAATCCATCGTTTCAGGTGGGTACGCGGAAGTGGTACACCATTCCGTTATCGATAGTCGCCCATGTTGTTCTTATTGGTGCGGCCGTCATTGTTCCTTTGATGGCTTTTGATGCATTGCCAACGCCAGCGACCATGATGGCATTTGTGGCTGCGCCGCCACCGCCACCGCCACCGCCACCGCCACCGCCACCACCAGCGGCAGCCGAAGCACCTCCGGCACCAGTGATTGATGTGAATCCCAATGCGGCTCCGATCGCTGCTCCAGAGGAAATTGTGGAGGAGACGGGGTTCGATTTGGCTGAGGCCTCGCGAGGAGTTGAAGGAGGCGTAGCGGGTGGTGTTGTAAGTGGCATCGTTGGAGGTTTGCCGACTGCGCCACCACCACCACCACCACCGCCAGAGCCTGTTCGGGTTGGCGGAAATATTTCAGCACCAACTAAGGTGCGGGATGTACCTCCGAACTATCCGCCTGTGGCACAGGCTGCTCGAGTGCAAGGTGTCGTGATTTTGGAAGCCATAATCGGTCCGTCCGGAGCAGTTACCGAGGTGAAAGTACTACGTTCGGTTCCGCTGCTTGACGATGCCGCGATCGCAGCTGTTTCACAGTGGGAGTACACGCCGACGCTGCTCAATGGTGTTCCAGTACCAATTATTATGACGGTGACGGTGAACTTCACGCTGCAATAGTTTTTGAGTTTAAGGATTTAGACTGAGACTGTAGGGTTCTTGTTCGTTTAAGGAGGGGTAATGGATTTTCTAGAGTTATGGGAACAGATGGGTGTGAGCGTCAAACTTTTGATGGGGCTCTTGGCATTGATGTCGATGGCGTCTGTTGGTGTGTACTTTGAACGTTTGTTTACGTTCACACAGGCGACAACACAGTCGAAGGCATTTGCCCCGGCAGTAGCGAAGCATCTGAAAGACGGGAAGTTGAAGGAAGCGATTCAGATGGCAGGGACCAAAAACTACCGCTACAGTCATCTTGGTAAAGTGGTTGCTGCTGGTATACAGGAATATCAATTCCAGCAGGATTCTGGTGTTGCACTGGCAAAAGACGACGTGGTGGACAGTGTGCGTCGTTCTATCGCGCGCGCCACAGCCTTGACGTCATCGGATCTGAAAAAAGGTATGGGTATCTTGGCGACTATCGGTTCCACCGCGGTGTTTGTCGGTCTGCTCGCGACGACCTTGGGCGTTATCAATGCGTTCCAGGGGATTGCGGCTACCGGTTCTGGTGGTCTTGGTGCCGTTTCTGGTGGTATTTCTGAGGCTCTCGTTGGTACCGCTATTGGTTTGTTTGTGGCGATTCCGGCTGTGTGGTTCTATAACCACCTCACAGGTCGTCTTGAGTATTTCACGGTAGAGATGGACAACTCGTCGTCAGAGTTGGTGGACTACTTCATCAAGAAGTCGTAATTCGGTTGCCATACCCACCAGGGTGGCCTGTTGGTCACCCGGTGTGTGGTTTCAGGAGAGTGCACCATGGGAATGGATGTTGGTAAAAAATCTGGCGGAATGAATTCCGAAATCAATATCACGCCACTGGCGGATGTGATGTTGGTTCTGCTGATTATCGTCATGCTGATTGCGCCGTTGTTGCAAGCGGGTGTCACATTGACGTTGCCTGAGGCGGCGAATACGTCTGACAAACCAGACAATGACAGTAACCTCGTCATTGCGGTTACGGCTGACGGGCGCTACTTCGTTGACAACGTCGAAACGACCGAGAATACATTACTTGATACGATCAGACAGGAGTTGGACCTTAGGCTCGAGGAGATCGTCATGATCAAGGGTGATGTGAATGCGCAGTATGGGGCGGTCATGTCTTTGATGGACCAGTTACAGCGTGGTGGTATTGAGAATGTTGCACTCATTACCGAGCGTGATATTGGTGGTGGCTTGGCAGGCGGAGGCGGCGAGTAGATCATGTCAAAAAAACGTCACTCTGAAGGCGACGGGTTCGCTGAGCAGACCGTTTCCTCAAATTCTGACATTAACATCACGCCATTTATTGACGTGTTGTTAGTGTTGATTGTTATTTTCCTTGCCGCTTTACCGCTGGGCCAGCGCGGCCTTGATATCAACTTACCGCTGGAGACTCAGGGGTCTGCCCAGGCAGCGACTGACAGTAGTCAGATTGTTCTTGAGTTTTCAGCTGATAGGCGGATCACTGTGAATCAGCAGCCGATGAACGTCGCGACGCTAGAAGATGAATTGCGTCAGATCTTTGCGACTCGACGTGAGAAGACCATGTTTATTGCTGGTGCAGGGACGATAACCTATGGCGAAATCATTGACGTGATTGATGCGGCTAAAGGTGCGGGTGTTGAAAAAGTCGGCATCGTCACCGAAGGGATGCGCCGAGCTGCTGGCGCGGCACCGGTCGGTGATTAGCTGGACAATTTCAAAGAAAGCTAAACAAGAACCCAATTCAAGGCTGGAGTCCATACTGGATTCCAGCCTTTTTCTTTTGGTGTCTTAAGAGAGGCAACTAAGTTCCGTGGTGCTCTCGCGGCCACGATTGACTGCCTGTGGTCTACTAATCCCCCACGAGAGACTCCCGGCCGGCCATCTAGTTGCTCCTAATCAGGACCTGAATCCAGACACCCACGTCGTCGTCACTAGCGACCCCCTGACCCCCAGTTTGAGAGACTCCCGTCCGGATACGTCCACCACGGTCTATTGCTGAGAGATTCGACGATTTACATTCCAGCGTGGTCCGTTCTATCCACCGGCGTCCACTCGGTAAGCTGTCAGTTAAGCTGTCAACTCTCTGCCAGTTTGAACGCGTTACTCATCGAGGGGTTTTAGAACATCGGCTCGCGTACCTCGGCGGCTTCCCACTCGTGAATAAGGGCTTGTTTTGCATCGTTATGACACGCCTGTAAAAACTTACGTTGGTCCACCGGCGATGACCCAATTTGCCTAATGAGGGTTTCACGCAGTGGATGATGACTTGATATCAAAAAATTATTTCGTCGATACAGTCTTTCGAGAAGTTCCACCGTAGGCACTTTCATAAATTTCCCATTGGATCCCCGATTACATTCTCGACAGGCCAACACTAAATTCCACACCCCATCGACATCACGGCCGAACTCATGACCCTTTAATACGTGAGGAAAGAAATGATCTACGTCTGGACTCTTTTCCTGTTCCGTCAGACTAATCGTTCGAAAACAGTAAAAGCAGGCGCCTTTCTGATACCCATTTAATGCGTCACGACAGCCAGTCACCGCCGTTCGTCGCTGACCTCCAGACAGGGCCAACAAACCCTCAGTTTGCTTGTCGTATTCGATGTCCAATACATTTGCTGACAACCCGAGTTCCCACGCCGTTTCAACCAGGCGCCATCTCGCCTCCACTTCTCCTGGCAAACTCTGAATGTGTTCCGTGCGGGCAAGCACTGAAAATTGATCGGTAATTTCTATGCCGTTTCTATCCGTTCGTCGATCGACAAAAAATCTCGGATCGATCTGATCTGCACCCACACAATGAAATGCATCAATCACATTATTAAACCCAAGCCGAACGGTCTGCTCTACGAGGTCTTCTTGCGTTGTCTTCCCATCATTGAATCGGCGGCACGCGTCGAGAAATCTACTCGTCGCCGATGTCGCCTGTTTGTCAGCGTGTTTGAGATGCAATGACACGTGCTGAGAAAACGGCCGTGCCAATTCCTCCAGCTTGATCAACTGCCCGCTCTCAGGCCGAAGCTCCAACAGGCTTTTGGCAAGCGCAAATTTGTAACTCGCAACATTGCGTCCAAACAAAATAATGGCCCGCCAGTAATCCTCAAGTTGGGGTGTCTGACTGAGAAACAACTGAGACATCAGATCAGTAATCTCCCTTGCCCGGTATGACGTGCCGTACACCACCTCTTGGATGCTCAACGTCGCCTCGCCGCCGTGGGATGAGATGGATGTGGCAATGAAAGACCGTCTGCCCGGCAACGCCGCCTGCATTCATTCCAATATTGAAACCCTCAACCGACGAGTCTTCGCGTCGCAAATCGTCGCGCACGAGATGCAATAACTGGTCGCAAGCAACCACCTCATCTCTTGTCAACAAGAAATAGTCCTCTGCGTGACGCTTTGGAATCACCAGCACGTGGCCTTTCGTCACGGGGAATATGTCCTTGATCGCATAGGCGAGGTCGTTCTCCCGCATGATGCGATCGGAAGGTACCGCGCAAAATGGACACTCCGTCGGCTGCGTCATGGGCATCGTCCAGTCGTCACAGACCTAAACTAGACCTCATCAACAGCAAGGCGAGCAAGTAGAAGATTACTTACTAGCCAAAAGCCCGACGATCAAAGTTGGCACCGAAATCGGCAAGATTGTGAAATATCTAAGGGCCAAATCATATTCAGCCATATTCGCGACGCTTCTCGGGCGAGTTGGGAAAAACTCTGTCGGCTTAACAGGAGTGATCAGAACAGCCAGACTCAGCAAGCCATTTTGATGCCCGTATTGAAATTTGTAGAAATCGCGATAGAGCGTTGAACTGTTTCCGAATTGTATTTCTCCGAACACAAGTTGTTTTCTAAAGTCACCGATCAATCTCGGCGACTCTGATAGACGTGGCTGAAGTTCCCAACCTCGCGTCTCAAATTCCATCGCGAATTGTTTGTTATACGCAGTCTGGTGCTTGAGGTTCCCAATGGAGAACTCTCTTTTCCAACGGATAGAGTCCACTACCGACAGCACTTCGTCGATTTCAGTTTTCAGACTTTTTTGGAGTCGAACGCCACAATGAAGAAAGTGAAGCTGTCTATCCATTTGACCGCATTACCCTACGAAGCAGTCTTCTTGGCTGAATCTGCTCCAATCAGACCAAAGAAAAATACGAACGCCGTCCACAATCCCCCCCCGACGTTAGGACCGTAAGAACCGATGAAGTCCTCCCACCCAGGGCCTATCTCTGGAACAACGAATGCTCCAATAATAAATGCCGCTACGAGTAGCTGTACATAGAAAGCGGGGAATGGTTTTGACATACATCAGCTCCTAGGCAAGAGAAAAGATTACCGCGGGTGCGCTTCGTTCCATTCGCGAGCGAGGCGTAGGGCTTCGGCGCGTTGGTCAGGGGTGAGACGACTGGAAACCCGGTCGCGTAACTCGATTTGATCGCGACTCTCCATGAAGTCCCTCTGCCTCGCTGCGGCGAGAACGAACCACATGTGCGCCTGCACATCATCGCGGGGCACGCCGCTACCGTTGGCATAGATGGCGCCTACGTTGAACTGTGCTTCTGAAATCCCACTATCCGCCGCTAACCGCCACCACCGCAGGGCTTCCATTTCCTCCTGCGCCACACCCCAACCTTCAGCATACATGCGGCCGAGGTTCGTCTGCGCGTCGGCATGCCCTTGGTCCGCCGCTAACCGATACAACCGCACTGCTTCTACATCATCCCGCAGTACACCCTCGCCGTTTTCATACATAACCCCGAGGTTGTACTGCGCGTCGGCATTCCCTTGATCCGCCGCTAACCGGTACAACCGCACGGCTTCTATGAAATTCTGCGGCACACCTACTCCCGTGGCATACCCGACCCCGACTTCGAACTGCGCGTCGGCATTCCCTTGCTCCGCCGCTAACCGGAACCAACGCACGGCTTCTATGAAATTCTGCGGCACACCTACTCCCGTGGCATACCCGACCCCGACTTCGAACTGCGCGTCGGCATCCCCCTGCTCCGCTAGATCTAAGGTCAATTCGAAATCTGAGTTTGCAGGCTGGCTGTTGGCACCTGTGTCGTCAGTTGCATTGGACGAAACCGGGGCATCCTCGACATCCAATACCTCCCCACACGCAAGGCTGGTTACCAGCACCGCCGCCACGAAGAACGTCATCCACCGTTGAGGCATGAGAGTCATCGGTTATTGCGGATGCGCTTCGTCCCATTCGCGGGCGAGTTGTTGGGCTTCGGCGCGTTGGTCAGGGGTGAGACGTTCTCCTGCGTCATCACGCCTTACACGCGACCAGATTGCACTGCTTTCAGTCGTTCTCGAAATATAAATGTTGATCCACTTGTAGGCCTGCACAAAGTCCTGCAGTTCATTGTTCAAGAAATACAACTCGCCGAGCTGCTGCAATGCTTCGACGTGTCCCTGTTGTGCCGCTAATTGATACTGGCGCGAGGCTTCCATAGGATCAGGACGATCAACACCGCTTCCGGTTCGATACGCTTCCCCAAGATCAAACCGCGCGTCGGTCCATCCTTCGTCCGCCGCCTTCTGCCACCAATTTACTGCTTGCGTGGGATCGAACGGAACAACACCACCGTTGTTATACATATGGCCGAGACGAAACATTGCACCGGATTCTCCCTGATCAGCCGCTAACTGATACCACTCCATCGCCTTCTCAATATCTTGACTCACACCAACACCACAGTTGGCTTCAAGCATGTTACCGAGGGCTGTCTGGGCACCTGGATGTCCTTGGTTCGCGGATTTCAAAAGCCAGTGATGCGCGTTCCTATTATTCTCATAAGAGCATGACGCTAAGGCCTGAAACACCATTATCAAAGGGTCCCCTGCAGTTTCTGACCTAATTTGACCACGTAAATACATCATACCTAAGCCGTACTGGCCCCTCGCATCACCCTGCTCTGCCGCTTGCCGAAACCAGTAAGCCGCGTCCTCATCATTCTTCGACACCTCTGGGCGGTCGCCGGTAGCAAAAAACTCGGCAAGTCTGGTCTGCGCGTCTGCGTGGCCCTGCTCCGCCGCGTAGCGCAACCGACTGAAGTCTTCGTCCTGCGGGACACCATCACCCGAGGCGTACATCTCGAAGAGTTCATATTGCGCGTCAGCACTCCCTCGCTCTGCCGCTAACCGATACAACGGTAAAGCCTCTTCCGCAGTAGCCGCTGCTCGTGCGCTTTCTAAATACGACACTGCTGCCTGTTGTTCATACACATAGTTTCCGCCGACATACATTGCACAAAACACCAGCAGACTCGCGGCGGCCAGTTTCCACCGCAATGTCATCCGCCCGGTGTTACCGGTTCGTGGTACGTCGTCGTCGGCTTGTTCTTTGTTTAGTGGTGCTACCTGTTGAGGAAGGTCCGGAACGATGCTGTCTGATTGCGCGGACGGGGACGGAACGGCTGGTGGTGTCGCCGGTCGCTCATCCTCGACAGGTGACGGTGTTGGCGTTACGGGTACCGGAGTGAGCGATGGCGGTACTGAGTGTTTCTGCGGCACCTGGAATTGAATGGCTGCTCCACAGGACCCACAGAATTTAGCGGTGGCAACGACGATTTGACCACACTGGCTACAATACTGTGGCTCCTCACCATTACTTCCCGCTGCCACTGGTCCGCGTGTTGAACTCGTCGCAGACGCGGAACGTTCCGTCGTAGCAGAAGAACTCGACACTATGTCACCCTGGTTCGCGACTTTCTTTTTTCGTCGCTGCTGCCAGCGGTTTACATAGTACAGGCCGAGCCCAATCAACCCACCCTCGATCGTGCGCCGTAAGACTATTTCCCAGTCTATTTCAAACATCAGGCACTACCATCCCCGAACGGACGCGTCGTCATATAGGCTGCCGGAATGACCCCCAAGAGAAGACCAAGTGCGTATGCTGCGATTGCGCTAATACTCAGAACGGCAATCGCTGTTCTGGTGTCCGATTTTTTGTAGGCCACCAAAAACCCTAAACTCGCTGAATAAATAATGGCCATTACTTGACCTGCCTGCATACCTTCTTCAAACGTAGTCCCGAATATTCCTGTTACTCCCAGCAGAACGATAACCATGAATGTAGTTACGGCGTGTACTAAATAAAATCCAACCGCTTGAAGCGGACTTCGTTGCTTTTCAAGAGTCCACACGCCGGCAAACATGTGTCCGGAAGGGCCCTCTGGCTCTGAGTGCGTTTGCGACGCCATCGAGGGGAACTCCGATTCCGAGGACGGAGGAGTCCCTGTATCGATAGCCGTACCACAACTGATGCAAAACTTTGCGAGCAATCCAAGTTCAGCGCCACAGTTGGTACAAAAACTATTCGGCATTACTGCCTAGATTACGCCTCCCGAGCGCGTGTTTCAACGGGGCTTTGAAGGGTTGGATATGGCTAGAGAACCGTCGAATCGACTACCTCTGAAATTCACAACCCCGAATATTGGCACTCCATCGGGATCACCGGAGCATATACAACGCGCGATTCACACTAGGTGGTACGCACATCGTGCCAAAAGTGAACCGTTCGGAATATTTCCCCACGCCCACAGTTCAGAAAGCGGGGGTGCGCTCACTGTAACAGTTTGAACGCCTGTTTCAACGGGGGGCGATTGTCGTGTCCCGCACCCGCTCCGCGACCCCCTGACCACGAGTCAGGTGCAAACGGTGGTCAGGCGTGGTCACAGCCTGTCTTTCCTGCAGAATCCTGAGGGTTTCATTCTACAAGTGTTAATCGGATTTCAATCTGTTCGCCATCATTGGTTTCAATGCGTATGAAAAAGAGGTTTTTCTCAGGGCGCTCGTAACTCAGACTTCGATGAGCGCCGTCACTTATTCCTTTAAAGGATACAAAACTGCTACCAATGTCAGTTAACTCAAAATTGTGAGCGCTTATATTTTCTGGTTCCAACGAATTGTTAAAAAGTTGTAGGTTTAATTCTAAGCTTCCGTTGATTTCTCTGATGTGAACAATTTCAACAAATCTTGTATCTTGGTCTTTGCTAGAACGAACTAAAGCAGTAATCGTTCCAGCGAGAGGGGGCAGCCATGTTTCTTCTAGAACACCACCATCTCTTGGGCCTTTCCAGTTTCCAGTGAGCCAACTTAGACGATCTATTGATAGAGCTTCACTGAGAGCCGACTCATCCTGCCCACTAACACCTCCTGAGAAAAAAATAACCAGAAGCAAGGGGAGAGTTGTGGTGAGGAGGGGTTTCATTGGCTACTTATCACTTTCAGACGACAGCGGTCGCCGCCACCATTACCACCGCCGCGAAGAACGTTGTCCACCGTTGAGGCATACCCGCCTAGATTACGCCTGCTAAGGGCGTGTTTCAACGCTGATTCAACGGGCTAGGTTCATTTTCAACCGGTGACAACAAGGTGGACGGTGCTCCGTCATGAATCGGTTGTTGCAACGGTAATTTATTTGACGTAAAACGGGTTGATAAATATCAGCCGCGCGCACTTTCTGAGGGTACAGGCTGAAGAGAGGAGTTCGACGATGGGCTTTTTTACCAATGTCCGCGGAATCTGGGATCCAGAAGCTAGGATTACGGCGACTATCGACAGCCAGCGCAAAACTTTCCAGAACGCCAGAAGTAATTATCCGGGTCGAGATGTAAACGCCTGGCTGGCTCTAACGCTAATGGCGCGACGGGGGGCATGGACTTCGGATTGGGATGTGGAGACTTACCATCTAGCTACAGTCAAATGGTCGCTTCTCTCGGAAACCGATCGAATCAAGGGACTGGCTTACTTCATTCTACAGAAGGAAGATCCGAATTCTTACCCATTGGTTACTGCTGAGAATGAAAGGATACTCAGCATCCTTGGTCAGTCTAGCCCTGAAGATGCTTCATCACGCTGGCTGCAACAAAATCCTTGGACTGCGAGCAATTTTCCGCGATGTACTGTAGTGATTAAGGAAATGATTGAGGGGGGATACAAATGAAGTTAAAAAGCAAGGCCACTAGGTAGCCCCCCCCCGATAGCGTGACGCGGGGACGCGGCCTCGCTTCATCGTCTCGCTCGGCAAGTCGAAACTTCGCTGCCGCACTCGGTGGCGCGACAACTTCTGGCCGTCTGTCGCACGGTCGAACGAAGCACTACGACTACAATTTCTAGAGGAGCCAATGATGAGAAGAGTATTGAAGGAGCAACTGCTACGGGATCAGCGCGGTGGGCTTGCCGTGGGGAACCGGCACAGATGGAGGGATACGTTTGACGGGTTAACCCTATTGCTGGACGAGATTGAGGAGAAGGGGGTGAAGGCACTATTGGTGGAAACTGATGAGCACGCCGCCAGTTCGGAGACGCTAACGCTTCGAGCCGAGGGGGACGCCTTGCGGAATATCTTGAAGATACTGGAGGCTCGTAACGTTTTCCGTCGCTGATTGCTAACCAGTGAAGTACGCTTCCGGCAATGTCTGCCCGGCAGTTTTTCTACTATTCCAATTGGAAGACCGAAACACTGACCTGCCCCCAATGCGGTTGGCAGGGCACGTTCAACGAAGGGGTTACCGAACTCTATGAGGAACTGATGGACAGTTCCTGCCCACAATGCGACGAGGCTCCGATGCTGGCAATTGTCTCCTACCCAACTCTTGAGGAGGGGGAGGCAAATTTCGACAAACTGTCACCGGCGGATCAACAATCTTTAAAGAAACGTAAAGCGTTTCTGAAACGATTGGACGCAGAGGAACTCAAACCCGATTCCCCCCTTCCCGATCTACCTGGAGACACGTTAGTCCTGTTCTGGGACTGGGAAAGGGACGACTCCAACGATTCCGGCTTGACCGTCATCCGCCACGGTGCGACCGTGCTGTGGCGTGAACCCTGCGTCTGGGGAGGCTACGACCGCTACTTTGATGTTCTGGCGATCCTGAAGCAGCGCTACGGCTCCCGCCTCCACGACCTCATTCCGACAACGGCCACCCATACCTATCTGTACGGAGACGCTAGCTCTTCGCCCGAGAAGGTCGACGCTGCCCGCGGCGAGCTTCGTGCCAGCTCCAATCATCCCACAGACAAAATATTTGAGGCGTAAACGACGTTTCCGATTCACACCGGTTCTTTATGGAAATTGTCGTTTTCCGCACGCCCGAAAACTGGCAGAATGGCTCAAAAGATTATCCGGGAGATTTACATGACGATGCTGCAAGGCGCGATTCTTGCAGGGGGCGTGAGATTGAATGTTTGCTCGACGAAAGGTGGCAAATACAAATGGGCCTTAATGATAAGACAATCGACGAGTACGCTGACTGCGCCTCATGGGCCGAATCGACTTGCTTCAATTGCGGAGAGTGGTTCACGCCAACCGATAAGGGTCTGAGGTTGTTTGAACTATACGACCTCGCGCATCACTTACATCACGGAGTAGATCACCATGAATTCAAGAAGATGCTCCGGAGAGTCCGAAGACGAGTACGGCGAGCGTTCTCAAGAGGCGTCCTTGACTTCAGACTAAAAAAGCCAGTCTGTGAGAAATGTCTCTCAACTGGGTACCTCTCCGAAGTGGTCGACGCTGGCATGGGTGCGATTCGCAACGGCGGACTGGATTGGGATGGGACTGATGCCGAGCGGCTCGAAAAGCTCGAAAGTAGCTGGTCGTAAGGAAGGAGTGGAGTGCTCTTAGGTTAACGTCATCAACGCGGCGCGCCGCAATCAATAGGCCCAGGCGAATTACCCGACCACATCTCTCGACCGCGCGCTAAAGCTGGCACGGCGCGCCTCATCCGCGGCCACTTCTTTCTCGATCGTCGCCAACGCGGTAGACGCCGCTTCGGTCAAAAGCAGGACTGGTTAAATGACGCTTTGACTGGGGGAAGAGGGATTCGAACCAGCGACCCCCTGACCCCCAGTTTGAGAGACTCCCGTCCGGATACGTCCACCACGGTCTATTGCTGAGAGATTCGGCGATTCACATTCCAATGTTGTCCGTTCTATCCACCGGCGTCCACTCAGTAAGCTGTCACTTAAGCTGTCAATTCTCAGCGGGCGGTTCAACGGGACGAGACCAAAAGAGAACTCGCGTCAGATTCACCGTCGTCGTAGGCTAGGGTTATGCGTTCCCGTCTCAACATTGTCGAGGGGTCGGTTGCCTCAGATGACGAACACATTGCACTCAGCTACGGATCATTCGATACAGATGAACCTCCATTTCCAATCGTCGCTCGCGTGGCGCCACCCCGGAAGGGCGTGATCACGCTTGAACTACTGGTAGACGACTCAACGACGCGCGGAACAGCGATCATTGCTGACGTACGGCGAAAGGTGCAGTGGCTGTTCGTCGAAAAAGGTGAAGCCAATCCGTGGGTCTACGCAAGATATCACTGCACGACGGCCGCGAATGCGTACGGCAACGTTCACGGGGGCTGGGTACCTGCCACCAATTGAGCACAGGCAATGAGGTGGCCTGCTGGACGACTAGGATGTTGGTTGACGCAGCACGCCTGATAGCACCTTGAGTCCTTCGGCGCTCGGCAAATTGTTACTTCCCATCATCAGGACATGGGCTTTCATTACGTCACGAGCTGAGGTGGTAAATGCTCCACACGTTGTTTTCGTTTCTCGACTGACCAGCGGCACAAAAGAAGCGTGCTTGAGATCGAGTTCGGCGATTTCCGACAGCCACGTGAGCCATGGAGATACGGTCATTCCAGATGCGAGCGATTCGCGAGTTCCGACCGCCGATACGATGACGACAGATTGCGAAGCAATATATCTCTGAACAGCGTCAACGTACCTCGCCAGTAAACCGTCCTGCGACGCCTCTCGTTGAAGCGCTAACTTCTTCGATATATTCAGGAGCGGACTGTGAAACGGACAAATTTCTATTTGTAACACTCCGTCCGTTCCGAGAAGGGTCGACAACTGCAGGAGCTTTGTTATGCGACTCTGTGCGGGACTTCCAGACGGAAGTTCCTGTTGATAGAAAGAGCCGAGTTCTCGCGCGGCTTCTGCATACGCCATCCGAGGATTCAGCAAATCGTTTCCCTGTTGTACATGGCTCCGCAACTGGTGCGGCATTGTCTGGCCAGGATTGGTCGTTAAGGCAATAAGTGGTCGGCGTCCCGCATCAAAGGAGATATACGGTTCGGGTGCAGCGTTCATATCAAACGTTGCGTGAACGAATGGCGATACGCTGAGAGAGTCTGCAAGCCAATCTTGCCAGAGTGTCTCGCAAAGGGGGATGAACTCTTCAGTCATGTTGGAGCATTCTTGCCACGTCTTCGGGTGAGAACGGCGGATCACTTCGATGAATCACGGCATGGCAGTTCGGGCAAACCGGTCGAAGATCTGTTATTGGATTAATCTTGGCCGACGCGCCTCATCCGCGGCCACTTCTTTCTCGATCATCGCCAACGCTGCATACGCCGCTTCAGTTCTATTCAGCTGATCGTCCGTCATCCCCTGCAATTGCTCCATCGTGAAATGCACATGCTGGTGGATGTGCTGATGGGTCTCTGGTGCCGCGAGACCAAGATGCTTCATCAGGAGCTCCAGCGCCTTGGGGTTCTGTATGCCAACGGCGATAGGGTGCCGCAGGATTATCCGGAAACAAAAAAAAGACCGAACGCTATGCGCCCGGTCTTTTTTGGATAAATCAGTAAAGAGACGTTAGTTGCCTTCAGCTGCTGCTTGGGCGGCGGCCAACGCGGCACCACGAGCTTCGTCCTCAATGCCCTGAGCACGGTCCCGCAGTACATCCGCTTCTGCGATGAGTCCGTCCTGCTCACTAATGCATGCAGTGTCATCAGTATCTTCACAAACAAGCATTCCAGCTTGCATTCTAAGCAGGATGTTTTTGTAGACCAGTGCATCAACATAACGGTCGTTCAGGTCAATCGCCTGGTCTGCAGCGTCAAGGCCAGCCACAACGTATTCGGCCTTTTGCTCCTGCGTGATGCGGAAGTCACGAAACGCCTTTTCCCAGTAGAACGTTGAGATGGTGTAGTAGGCTTCAGGATTGTCTGGTTCGACGCGTGCCCGTTCCTGAAGCTGTCCAATCGTGGCTTCAAAATCACCAGTACGATTGTAAAAACCAGCAAGCTGCAGGTAGCCATTCGGGTCGTCGGTATTTAACTCGACCGCAGCTGCATAAATCATTTCCGCGTCTGTCGCGAGTCCTGATTCTTCGTAGAGTTGGGCCAATACAAAATAATTGTCAGGATTTTCTGGCTCCAGCGTGAGCATTTGTTGGAGCATTTCTGATCGTCGCGTGGGGTCGTTCATTTTATCTGGCCCGTACATCGAGACGAGATACTGCATGGAGAGCTTTTGGAATTCAGCGTTCGGGATGTTCTCAGCAGCCAGCTGGTAGTATTCCTCGGCGTTGACTAAGAATTCATCATTCTCGCGCTCACCTCGGAATGCCGGCTTAAAGAGACTGTCGTAACTATTGGCTACGTAAAAGTAGGCGATGGACATCCCTTGGCCTAATTCACCCTGAGGGTCTGCACGAACGGCGTCCAAAACTACTTGATATTCCTCGATGGCGGCTTCGTAATCCCCGCGTCCATAGAGGAAGTTCGCATCTTTAAATGTGCGCATGGCACTGAGTTGGTCGAAAAATGCGCATGATACGAGTGGCATAGTAATGGCCACGATGAGCGCATATTTGGCGAGTGTGCGTACCGTCTGCATAATATCCCCTAACTTTTCCAACGCTACCAGATCTTCCAAGTGCCCAACAACCAGCGCTGTACTCTTGGGCAACGCGTGAACTACTTGAGCCTCAATTTCTAGAGCACCTACGGGAATAAGTCCCGAATAATGAGGCACCAGTATAGTGAAGTAAAAATTAGCAAGTCAAGCATAGATATCATCAGCTATCATGCTGTTTATCAATGGTTTACAGACTTGCCTCTATCTGAGCGCGGAGCGGTAGTGGTTGGTTTGAGGTCGAAGCTAATTAATAGGCTGGTCTGTTCCGTTTTGACCGGTGTGCGAGAGTTTCTTGATACATTTAAATGAAAAGTTAAATATCCATAATTATTCTGTATCAATCTCATATCTACCTCGATATACATGGCTGAAATGACCGGATTTGACGACCTCCTTGTGGCGGTCAAGGGCTATAGTCCTGAGGCTGATACAGATTTACTCCGTCGGGCGTATGAGTTTTCGTCTCTTGCTCATGCAGGACAGACTCGGCGTTCAGGAGAGCAATACATTACGCATCCACTCAAGGTGGCTGGCTTAGTTGCCGACATGCACCTTGATGACATCGCAATAGCAGCGAGCCTCCTGCACGATGTTGTCGAAGATACGCTTACGACGATTGAGAATGTCGAGCAGTTATTCGGAGCTGATGTTGCTCATGTTGTAGAAGGCGTGACAAAGATCAGTACCATTCCGTTTTCCTCAGTTGAAGAGCAACAAGCTGAAAACTTTCGCAAGATGCTTTTGGCGATGGTTGACGATGTGCGAGTGATATTAGTTAAACTTGCCGACCGTCTTCACAACATGCGGACGCTTGATCATTTACAAGATATTCAACGCGTCAAAATCGCTCAGGAAACCCTCGACATTTATGCTCCGATTGCTCATCGGCTTGGAATGAGCAAGATCAAGAACGAACTTGAGGCGCTCGCGTTTCGTTACGTTGACCCGCTTGGCTACGAATCTCTGAGAGCTCAAGTGGACGAACGAAGTCGTGCTACGCAAGAGGCTGTTGTCATACTGAATCAGACACTCGAGCGAAAATTGCGAAATGGAGGTATTCCGGTCATTGCGCTCGAAGGGCGAACGAAACGGCTTTTTAGTATTTGGAAGAAGATGCGTCGGCAGAAGATTTCTCTTGACCAGGTGTACGACCTGACTGCTGTTCGTGTTGTCACGGAGTCAGTTAAGGATTGTTACGCTGCGCTCGGGATTATTCACCAGACATGGGCGCCGGTGCCTGGTCGGTTTAAGGATTTTGTCGCAATGTCTCGTCCGAATGGTTACCAGTCGTTACATACGTCAGTGGTCAGTGATCAAGGGTTTCCCTTTGAAGTGCAAATACGTACACAGCAGATGCATCGTATTGCTGAAGAAGGCATCGCGTCTCACTGGAAATATAAAGAAGGACGCGTTGGCGCCGCAGATGACGAGCAGTATTTTCTTTGGTTGCGCCAGTTGTTGGAATGGCAGCACGATGTTCCAGATCCGAGCGAGTTTATCAGTAGCTTAAAGCTCGATCTTTACCCAGAAGAGGTTTACATATTTACGCCGAAGGGAGAAGTGAAGGCGCTTCCACGCGGTGCAACAGCCGTTGACTTTGCATACTCCGTCCATACAGATATCGGTCACATGTGTGTTGGTGCGCGTGTTAATGGACAAATGGTGCCGCTTCGTAGTCAATTGGAGAGCGGCGACATCGTCGACGTGGTGACGGCAGCTGATCATAGTCCCGCGCGTGACTGGCTGAATTTTGTTGCGACAACGCGGGCCAGAAACAAAATCAAGCATTTTATTCACGCTGAGGAAAAGACTCGAGCTGTAGAACTCGGACGAAAGATGATGGAAAAACAGATTCGGCTCTTTGATCTTAAAGTCAAGACAGTCCTCGATGCCGACGTGCTGGAATCTGCCTGTGTCGATTTTGGTGCGCATAAAATAGATGATTTACTCGCGTTGGTGGGGTATGGGAAGGTGTCTACCCGTACTCTTCTAGAGAAACTCGTACCAGTAAATCAGCTGAGAGAACCCAAGAAGGGCGCTGCTATTGCCTCAGCTGTTCGCCGGGTACTTCGGCCTAATCAGCACAAGATCAAGGTTCGTGGATTCGATGACCTCATGGTGTTTCGTGCTGGCTGTTGTAATCCCATTCGTGGTGAAAAAATAGTTGGTTATGTTACTCGGGGAAAGGGTGTGTCGGTGCACTCGGCTAGCTGTCGAAACGTGACGAATCTTTTCTACGATCCGGATAGAAGAATTGATGTTGTGTGGGATTCTTCCGTCACCGATAAGACATTGTTCACTGTGTGTTTGACAATTCAGGTCGAAGACAGACGAGGTATGCTGGCTGACGTAACATCTCGTATTTCAGATACGAAAATTAATATTAGAAAAGTGGAAGCCACTACGCATGAAGATCAACATGGTCACATCAGTGTCACGATTGGCATCACCGATCTGAAACATTTACAGCGGGTAATCAAGGTGGTGCGTGCGGTGCCTGGAGTAATTAACGTAGAGCGTGTCTTAAGGCAGCAGTAGGCATTTATTAGGTCATGAACCGGTTACGGAAACCTTTGTGCCATGCCGTTGCTGGTACCGAAAATCAGCTACGGTACGTACGGGTAAAATGGCCAAGCTACGAGGGTATCACAACGATTGCGTCGATTTCGACGAGGGCGTCTTTTGGTAGACGTGACACTTCTACGGTTGCACGGGCTGGAGCCGAGTCTGAAAAATACTTCTCGTAGACTCCATTCATTGCGGCGAAGTTATTCATGTTTGAGAGATAGACTGTTGTTTTGACAACATCGACAAGCGTCGCTCCGGCTGTACCGACAATCGCATTAAGGTTTCGAAGTACCTGATCTGTTTGCTCGGCAATGTCTTCTGGAGACATTGTTCCCGTCTCAGGATCGATCGCAAGTTGTCCCGACACAAAAACCAAGCTTCCAGAGCGAACTGCTTGGGAGTACGCACCGAGAGCAGCGGGAGCCTTATCGGTTGATATCGTGATTTTTGACACGAAGAAATGTGCTAAGCGGCTTTCGTAATCTTGTTCGATCGAATGCATCGCGTGCAGACGCGAATACGTTTCACCGTGCCACCAATAATGACCCTGACTCTCTGAATATTTGCTTCAAAGCGCCTCGGAGTAACGTTATGCGCGTGACTGACGTTCCGACCGAAGGCGGGCCCTTTTCCACAGATGTCGCAGCGTTTTGCCATATATCTATCTTCTTAGTAGGTTGAACTGTTAATGATAGCACTGAAAATAAGTGAGTCGCTCTCCGCTAGTTCTACCGGCCCGGCACGATGAGCCTTGATTCTGTCGTCTGGGGAGTGTCCGCCTTTTCAGTAGAACCATCAGAACCAGGGTCTTTGAGAACGCGACGCAGTAATGAGAGGTAACTAGTGTCTGAGATGTTGTCTGGGGCGTCATGATGACCAAGAGCCGCTTTAGCGTTTTGTGCGGCCGTTTCCAATCGGCGCATCGAGACGGCTAGGTCGATGTCTGATAACCGTGCCCCTTCGGAGCGTTTTGCTTCAATGAAATCACCGATTTCCTTCGCAAGCCGTTGTCCGGTGACACCTGGTGGGGAGTGCTCATAGACAATGCCACGACTCGCTGTTTCGTAGGTTTGGGCCAGCGCTGAGGCTGCTTGTTGCACGTCAGTATCGGTCAGAGCAGGAACATCGTTACGGGCAATCCTTAGGAAAGACTGCACCATAAACAAAATCTGATGCTGGCTTTCGGTAAGTCCCTGGAGTGTTGGGAGCAAAAAACGTAAATCCCGCTCCTGTCGCCGTTGGATAACGGCGGGCGGGTGGACAGTTGATGATTGTAGGTAGCTACAATCAGAAGGACACGTGATTTCAACCTGCCTTTTTGTTCCGCAACAGACAGCACATATTTGCTTTCCCAGAGCCGGGCAGGAGCGTCGAGCTCTCCTCCGGTTGCAGAGCGGGCAAGTCGACTTTGACATTTTTAAATAGATTCCAAGTGAATAGAGCAAGTGGTCATAAAACTACCCAAGCTCTCAGTCTAAATTATGACAGGTTAGTTTTTAAGGCTGAAGATCATTTTGTCCCTTTTCGAGGACGCTTATCCAGAAATTGACACCAAAGGTGGAAGGAAACGATTTACATAGTTTTAACTTCAACTTGTCGACCAGACAGGCCGAGTTCTTGTAAAATACTTTTCGTTAGGGTGTTACGCCGTAGGGGCCCGTGATTGGGGCCGTTTGAAGTTCCGTATTCTGCGGAATCTGATCCCCCGCTATTGTCAAGTAACCCCAACAAAAGCTGGCGATTGCACAGAATTTCATGTCGGTGCAGGTATCGGCAGACTTTTTAACCGTTTCTGAGGATTTAGGCATCTACTTTGCACTGTAGGTTCTAGCTCACCTGAATATTTTTCGCTGAGGGTGGTGCAGTAGCCTGTGTTTGGATCCGAGAAAACAGGCGCGGCGGCTGAATAAGCTGTTATGGAAAGAAGCAGCCGTGCTCATAGGAGTCGTAATGAAGAAAGCAAGATATAACGAATTGAAACGAATTCTTGAAGAACGTCGCTTTGAAATCATGGCAGAAGTTCAAGACAAAGTGCGCGATGTTCGAAAAGAGAATGCGACAGTGCCCCAGCAAGGGGTTCGTGATGAAGCCGAAAGTTCCGAGGCGGACATCCAGGAAGATATCGAGTTTGCGTTACTTCAGATGAAGGCTGAGACACTCAAGAGGATAGGTGGCGCGCTGTTGCTGCTCGACAAAGGTACGTTTGGTGAGTGCTATGAGTGTGGTGACGAAATTTCGGCACAACGACTACGGGCGTTGCCGTTCGCGGTACGTTGTAAGTACTGCGAGGAGAAACGTGAATCAGAAACACAAACTGACAAGACGAATGGTCCACCGCGGAGCGCGGTATCATCGTTCTTGGATCACCCAAATTGATACTGAGCTTGTGCCACGTTCGCTGTGCGCAAAGAGTGATGTTTTTTGACGGAGTAACAGTGATTATCGATATCGTTAGGACGGAGGTTGTCAGGTGAGCGACGAAGTGGATCAGACTGATCACACTAGCGATTCTGGAGATGACCGCCCATTGTCAATTCCTGACGAAATTCCGGTTCTTCCGCTTCGTGACACAGTGCTGTTTCCGGATTCGTTTATGCCTCTTGCGGTTGCGCGAGACGCATCTATTCGACTCATTGACAAAGCTTTGGCTGAGGATCAATTAGTTGGGGTTTTTACACAGCGAGAAGCGTCTATCGAAGAACCAACACAAGACGACCTATATTCGGTTGGCACCATCACTCATATCCATAAGATGTTTAAGCTTCCAGACGGGAGCCTGCGATTGATTGTGCAAGGTCTGGCTCGTGTATCACTTCAGAATATTATCGAAACAGACCCATTCATTCGTGCGGCTGTGAGCAGCGCTGAGGAATCAGTGTCTGATTCAGATCACCTTGAGATCGATGCGCTTCAACGGAACATAAATAATAACTTTCAGCAAATAGTTTCATTGTCTCCACTATTGTCAGACGATTTACAGGCCCTCTCGGGAAACATCACTGATCCAGGGAAGCTTACCGACTTTATAGCCTCTAGTTTGACGACACTGGGCACGTCAGCGAAACAAGAAATACTTGAGACACTCGACCTCCGGTCGCGGATGGATCACCTGAATCGAATTCTTATTAAAGAACTCGAGGTTCTTGAACTGGGTTCCAAGATCCAGTCTGAGGTGCAGTCTGAAGTCGGCAAGAACCAACGTGAATATTTGCTGCGTGAGCAACTTAAGGCGATTCAGAAAGAGCTTGGAGAAACTGACGACCAGGCTAAAGAGATTGAGGAGCTACGAGAGAAGATTAACGCTTGTGGAATGCCGGAGGTAGTGCAGAAGGAAGCGTTCCGTGAACTAGACCGACTCTCAAAAATGCCGCCGGCTGCTGCCGAATATACGGTGTCTCGTACTTACCTTGACTGGCTGGTCATGTTGCCGTGGAATCTTCGCACGGAGGAAAAGATTGATTTGGTTCGTGCGAAGGAGACGTTGGATGGGGATCATTCTGGCCTTGAGAAGGCAAAGGACAGAATTATTGAATATTTAGCCGTCCGAAAGCTTAAGCCTGACATCAAAGGACCGATCCTTTGTTTTGTCGGACCGCCAGGGGTCGGTAAAACATCACTTGCTAAAGGGATTGCGGCGTCACTTGACCGAAAGTTTGTGCGTGTGTCGCTGGGTGGTATGCGCGATGAGGCGGAGATACGAGGCCACCGGAGGACCTATATTGGTGCTTTGCCTGGACAGATTATTCAGGGTTTGCGACGAGCCGAAACGAAGAATCCCGTATTCATCCTTGATGAGATCGACAAGCTTGGAATGGATTTTAGAGGTGATCCTGCGTCGGCTCTTCTTGAAGTTCTTGATCCAGAACAAAATATAACCTTCCGAGACCACTACCTCGACGTGCCGTTTGATCTTTCTGAGGTTCTTTTTATAACGACGGCCAATGTACTTGACCCCATTCCACCTGCATTACGCGATCGGATGGAGGTATTGGAGTTGCCCGGTTATACCGAGGACGAGAAATCAGTCATCGCGAATGAACACCTTATTGCTCGCCAGATTGATAATCATGGTTTAAGTTCGGAGCAGATCGCATTTACCGAGGACGCGTTGCGTTTTGTGGTTCGTGGCTATACGCGGGAAGCTGGAGTGCGAAATTTGGAACGGGAGATGGGTGCACTTTGTCGGAAGGTGGCTCGTCGTCATGCTGAGGGCGACGATTCTCCGATAACGATTACTTCTGAAACAGTTGTTGAAATGCTCGGAGCACCAAAATTTCTTGACGAGGAAGTTGCTGAGCGTACCAAACAACCAGGAGTAGCGATTGGTCTCGCGTGGACGCCCGTTGGAGGCGACGTGCTTTTTGTTGAAGCGACTCGCATGACGGGTTCTGGTTCACTAACGGTAACTGGGCACCTCGGCGATGTGATGAAAGAATCGGCTCGGGCAGCTGTGTCATGGTGTCGAGCCAATTCGAATCGATACGATGTTGACCCAGCGTTTTATAAGGAAGCGGAGGTGCATTTACATGTACCTTCAGGGGCCATTCCAAAAGATGGGCCATCAGCTGGTGTGACTATGGTGACAGCACTCGTATCAGAGCTTACGGGGCGACCGGTGCGCGGTGATGTGGCGATGACTGGTGAGATAACTCTTTCCGGGGTTATTCTTCCCGTCGGGGGAATTAAGGAAAAGGTGTTGGCCGCTCGGCGACTTGGGATTTTTGATGTAATTCTTCCTAAACAGAATGAGAAGAATATCAATGAGGACCTTACCGACGAGTTGCGGCGAGAGATTCAAGTGCACTACGTCACGATGGTTGATGACGTGCTCAAGTTGGCATTAACCCCGCCACCTCAATCACCTCGACCTACTGATGAATCTACCGAGGTGGGGCCTCTTCATGAAACCGTGCAGTAGTTAGGTCTATCTTTCAAATAAGCGTTAAGCCAAGGGCAGTTTTCATATCCACAATTTGGCGTTCAGACACTAGGCGTCGTGCATGGTCTAGTGCAAATGTATGTGGTTCCAGTACCTCGTCGGGGTCTAGTTCCGCCTCGGGGGCAGGTTGCAATTCCGTAAGACGGTAGAAAAGCATCTCTTCATCGCAATAACCAGGTGTTGGAAAGAATGCACCGAGACGTTCGATGCAGGAAGGTGCTTGACCGGTTTCCTCCGCGCATTCCCGACGGGCGGCATTGTCAGGATGCTCATTGTCTTCAACGTTTCCTGCTGGCAGTTCCCAGACCCATTGGTCGATGGCGTATCGGTACTGTCGTACCAAAATAATGTGGTCGCTATCGGGCATCGGAAGGAGAATCACTGATTGCCTATGACGGATTATGTCTAAAGTTACTTTACGGCCGGTCGGAAGCTGAATGTAATCAGTTACTGCAGTAAAGACTTTTCCTGAGTGAATAATACGACTCGATAGTTTGATTCCTTCAGCTTCGTTCATACAATACTCCCAACATTACTGGTGTCGTTCCGCTCGGCGGGTAGCGGTGATTTCTCGAATATCAGTAATCACATCCTGAAGATCTGCAGGAGGTGCGCATGATAGCTCGACCGTCTTGCCGTCATTTGGATGGGTAAATACCAGGCGTGACGCATGCAAAAACGGTCGGTCTAGTCGTTGCACAACCTTGAGGTGACTTGGGGGATGGCGTTTTTTGCCGCCGTATGTCTGGTCTCCGACGATTGGATGGCCAATGGCGCTGAGATGAACACGAATTTGATGGGTACGACCGGTTGCGATAGTGACTTTGAGGAATGAGACGCCGTCGAGGTGTTCGGCTCTTACAATCCGAGTGACAGCTTCACGAGCTCGACGTGAACGTGTAGAGATTTTTTTTCTGTCCAGTGGGTCTCGCCCGATTGGTAAATCGATTTGTCGACCCTGCTGAACAACACCCCAAACGAGTACCGTATATTCTTTTTCGACTTTTCGATTCTTGAATTGTTTGGCTAGGTCAGCATGGGCTTGGTCGTGCTTGGCGATGACGATCAGGCCTGATGTGCCACGGTCTAGACGGTGAACAATGCCAGGGCGAAGTTCACCACCGATACCACTGAGGTCACTGACGTGGTGTATCAGTGCATTGACCAATGTTCCATCAGGATGACCGGCCGCTGGGTGAACGACCATGCCGGCCGATTTGTTGACGACAATTACGTCACTATCTTCGTACACGACATCAATGGGTAATGGCTCAGCTTTGGGTTTTGCTGGAACAGCAGGGGGTAACTCGAGCCTGACAATATTGCCCGTGTGAACGGTAGTGCTTGCGCGGGCTAATTTTGTGTCGATTGTGACCCGTCCATCTTTTGTCAGTTTTTGTATGTGTGACCGAGTCATATGGGCCAGATGGGCAGCCAAGAATTGGTCGACTCGGCATCCGGTGTTTTCATCGCTGACCTCGAGCGTGACGTGCTCGCATATTGGTTGAACAAGTCGGCGGGTGGTCGCGCTATCGGGCACGATGAATGTTAGGCGTGTACAGGTGTAGAAGATGGTCCACTACTGGAACGGTTGTTTCTGGCGAGAACGATAAGCATTGCAATACTGATCGGTACGATCATGACCGATACGAACTGCGAAGTCGATAACAGATCGAAGACTGTGCCCCGTGGGTCGCCACGGTAGAACTCAATAATAAATCGAGCCGTCGGATACAGGAAAAGATAGGTCCAAAAGGTCCGGCCAGCGTACGCGTGGCCCTTTCGTTCCCAGATCAGAAGAAAAATCAAAATTAATAATGTAGCGAGTGATTCATAGAGCTGAGTGGGATGCAGACTAACACCGAGAGGAGTTCCGACATTACTAGCTGCAAGTGGGTCCGTAAATGTTACAGCCCATGGAAGGTCAGTTGGGTGGCCATAGCAGCAACCGGCAAGAAGACATCCAACACGCCCGACAGCCTGTCCAAGTGCAATGCCTGGCGCGAATGCGTCACAAGTCGTCCAAAGAGGCATGGCGTGGCGTTTCATGTACCAGAACGCCACGCCAACTGCGAGTAGGAAGCCGCCGTAGAAGACACCTCCTGACCGGAGAAGAGTCCAGAGTTCCGTCGGGTCTTTAGTGAAATGATCAAATTCAACAAAGAACAGCAACAATTTGGCCCCGACTAAGGCAGCGACAATAATGGCAATGCCGAGGTCCATTACACGGTTACCATTAAGGCCACGGGCTCGGCCTCGTGATACGGCGAGTTGGAGGCCGATCAGGTAAGCCGCAACTAGCAATAAACCGTATGAGTAAATACTGATTGGTCCGAGATCAAGTAGTTTCGGATACATGTCTGTTCAGGACTGCCATGTCTAGTATGAGACATCCAGCGCCAACGGTGATAGAAGCATCAGCGACGTTAAATGCCCAGAAATGCCAAGTGCCCCAATATACGTCAATGAAATCAACAACATAGCCGCTTGAGATACGGTCGGCGAGGTTTCCGCACGCGCCGCCCATGATAGCTGTAAGTCCAATTTTCGCCAGCGGTTCTTCTGAAGAAAGACGGCTTGTATAGAGAGCTATTGCGATCAGTGCAAAGAGAGCGACTGCAGTCATTAGCGCAGCTTTAAATGGGATATCGGCATTATTCAGGATGCCGAAAGCTGCCCCACTGTTTTGCACATAGCGGAAATCGAGGAAATTTGGGATGATGCTGATACTCTCATGAAGCGCCAAGTGATGACGTACGAGGGCCTTTGTGATCTGGTCAACAAACAAGATTGACGCAGCGACGCCAAACATCATTTGTCTCGAAGGGGAATTAAACGCCAACTTAATTAACCTCAGCTAATGCCTCAACGCAGCGCTTACATAAACTACTAGGACCGGATGTTGACACTGAGTTTACGTATCGCCAGCAACGCTCGCACTTTGTGCCCGTCGTTCGCTTGACGTTAATTACCGCAGAACCAGCATATTGACCGTCGTTATCTTGTTCCATAAATACGTTACCTGATTCAGATGCTTTTGGGCTTTCTTTGGCAACCTGGCTCAATGCTTTTGAGTCATTAGGTGCTAATACAACGCTCGACGTAATAAAGAGCGTAGGTAGAAAGGCTTCGTATGATTCAAGCAAACTCGACGTGACCCCATCTGTGTGAAGTGACACGGTTGCCTCGAGGGAAGTGCCAACGATTTTTTCTTGTCGCAAACGTTCGAGTTCCCGATTTACGTGGTCGCGTAATGCTAAGAGACGCTTCCAACGGGCAAGTAAATCATTATCCACTAGTGCTTTGCAGTTGTTTGGAAAGTCAGCTAGGTGCACGCTTGATGTTCGTGAGCCTGGGATAAAGTGCCAAAGGTCCTCAGTAGTGACTGGAAGTAATGGTGCGAGCAATCTCGCTAAGCCATCGGTGATTGTGTACAGAGCGGTCTGTGCTGATCGTCGTGCTCTTGAATTTGCTGGAAATGTGTACAGTCTGTCTTTTGAGACATCAATATAAAATGCACTAACTTCAACCGTTAAGAATTGGTTTAGCGTATGTGAGATCGATTTGAATTCGTAACGTTCGTAAGCCTGGATAATCTTTGCCCCGGTTTCACCGTACCGTGCAAGGGCATAACGGTCTACTTCTTCGAGTTCGTCATGTGGGACAAAGTCGGTTGATGGGTCAAAGTCGTAGAGATTGGCTGTCATGATCCGTAAGGTATTCCGGATTTTCCGGTAGGCTTCAACTACACGGTCGAGAATCTCCTGTCCAAGACGCATTTCTTCTCGGTAGTCGACCATTGCAGACCATAGTCTTAGTATTTCGGCTCCGTGTCGTTTGATAATTTTGTCGGGGTCGATGACATTGCCGAGTGACTTAGACATTTTCCGACCGTCCTCGTCGACTACAAATCCATGAGTTAGAACTTGTTTATACGGTGCGGCGTCACGCGTTCCGAGGCCGACAAGTAGTGAGCTATGGAACCAGCCGCGGTGTTGGTCTGAGCCTTCGAGGTAAAGATCTGCAGGCCATCTAAGTTCTTTATTTAATCCAAGCACGGCTTCGTGGCTCGCCCCCGAGTCGAACCAGACATCCAGAATGTCCTGCTCTCGTTCGAATTTTCCGTTACCGCAAGAGGGACAGGTGAAATCTTGAGGTACGAATTCACTAAGGTCGTGCTCGTACCATGCATCTGCGCCGTGAGTTTCGAAGAGTGATGCGGCTTGGTCAGTCAGAGTTTTCGTCAGTGTGGCTTCGTGGCACGAGGTGCAGTACAGCGCGGGAATCGGCACGCCCCAAGAGCGTTGCCGAGAAATACACCAGTCTGGTCGGTTTGCCACCATGGTGTGAATCCGTTCTTCGCCCCAACTGGGAAACCATTCGACTTCCGAAATAGCATTCAGAGCCCGTTTTCGAAAATCTTTGGTGTCCATAGCGACAAACCACTGTGAAGTTGCGAGGAAGATGACAGGGTTATGGCATCGCCAGCAGTGTGGATACGAGTGGTCAAGGTTACTGCGGTGCCAAAGTCGGTTTCGAGCTATGAGGGCTTCTTCGACCTTGGGATTGGAATCGAAGACGCGTAAACCAGCAAACAACTCCACATTGGCGGCGAATTTCCCATCAGGTCCAACTGGAGCGTAGACCTCGAGCCCATAACGCATTCCTGTGTTGAAGTCGTCGGTGCCGTGGCCTGGAGCGGTATGTACCGCCCCGGTACCTTGCTCAATCGTTACGTAGTCAGCCAGAACAGCTAGTGAGTCTCGCTCATACAATGGATGGTGAAACCGAAGTGATTCTAAATCTCGTCCTTGACACGTGGCGAGCGGTTCTCCGAGAACATGCCCCGTTTCCTGTTCGACACGACTAGCCAAATCTTTCGCAAGAATCAGGGCGGAGGAGTCACCGGTTTCAGTTTTTGAATCGTATACACCATAGGTGAGTTCGGGGTGAAATGCGACAGCAAGGTTAGAGGGAATCGTCCAAGGCGTCGTAGTCCAAATTAATACCGATACTGACTTTCCTGTAAAAGAGGGTGCTAACTTGTCGAACTGTGAGCGGCTTTCTTCTTTTAGAGGAAACTCAACATAGATAGCCGGTGACCGATGCATTTCATGCTCAACTTCAGCTTCGGCGAGCGCAGTGCGACAACTGATACACCAATGAACAGGCTTCTTGCCTCTGTAAACAAGTCCTTGTTCAATGAAGTGCCCAAGAATTCGAACAATAGTTGCTTGATAGGCATAGTCCATTGTCAGGTATGGCGTATCCCAGTTGCCGAGTACGCCAAGCCGTTTGAATTCACCTCGCATGAGATCGACATGCTTAATGGCATAGTCGCGACAGGCTCGTCTGATGTCAGCCGTGCTCATTTCACGTTTTTTCTTTCCGAGTTGTCGATCAACCTGTAGTTCTATCGGCAAGCCATGGCAATCCCATCCTGGGACATAGGGTGCATCGAAACCGGCCATGGTCCTTGATTTGACAATAAAATCCTTTAGGATTTTGTTGAGTGCGTGCCCAAGATGGATTCGGCCGTTCGCATAAGGTGGTCCATCGTGCAATATGTAACGTTGCTTACCGCACTGTTGTTTGCGTATTTGGCCGTATAGGTCAGAATTTTCCCAGTGGGCATGCATTTCTGGTTCACGGGCAGGTAGGTTCGCCTTCATACGAAAGCCGGTATTGGGGAGGTTGAGTGTATCCTTCCAGTCGGGCATGATTTTAGTGACGCGGTTGTGGACCGAACGGCGTAAAGCTATAACCAGTAGATATTTACATTAATTGTAGTGCAAATAGTCGTCGTATCAATGACGACCGATACAGCGTGCCGGCGACAATAGAACTACTCTTTGGCTGAGTTAGTAAGCACTGGATCAGTTGGCGTAACCGTAATGAACGGCGGACCATAGTTAGATCTCGGTAAGGTCTGCCTCCTGTGGCGTAGTTTCAAAGACTTTGGTAGGGAGGCAAGCACGGCCAATGGAGGCTGTATTTTTTGATGTTGATTTCACCTTGATTCATCCTGGCCCGGCTTTCGACGGTTTCGGGTATCAGTCGTTTGCGGAGCGCTATGGCTTGCAGGTCGAGCCATCTCGTTTTGCCGAAGCGGTGCGTTTGGCTTCGGTTGAACTTGATCAATCTAACGATAATGTTTACCGGCCCGACCCTTTCGTCCGGTATGCGAAATGCGTTTTGAGTGAAATGGGTGCGTGTGGACCAGCGCTAGATGCATGCGCGCGTGAGATTTACGATGAATGGGCAATCTGTCACCATTTTGCTCTGTATGATGACGTGAGGCCTGCTTTTATCGATCTGTGCCAAGCAGGGTATCGCATTGGTTTGATTTCCAATACTCATCGGTGCTTAGAAACCTTCCAAAACCATTTCAATTTGTCTGGTTTTATAACAGCTGCGGTGTCTTCGTCTGAGCAAGGTTACCTAAAACCGCACCCAAGTATTTTTCGCGATGCTCTCAGGTCGGTCGAGGTATCAGCCGAACAGGGCGTAATGGTTGGTGATAGTGTGACGCATGATGTTTTAGGTGCCCGCCAAGTTGGGATGGCGGCTGTCTTGCTGGTTCGTTCAGGCGATGTTAACAACAGCCGTGCCAATGGAGTACCGGAGATACGTTCGCTTGAAGAATTGCCGAAGTTGCTAGCCCGGTGGCCAATCGAGCCGTCTGCCGGCAAGTAGGTGTAAGTGGATGTGAAAGACTGTTTGTCCGGCAGCTTTATTGCAGTTGAAGACCGTGCGATAACCATTTTCGGCATGCCCTTGAGATGCGGCAATTGTTGCGGCGCTCCTGACAAGATTCCCGACGATAAGTTCATCAGCGGAAGTTAAATCGTTTAACGTGCTGATATGTCGTCTTGGCACAATTAGTACATGTGTGGGTGCCTGAGGGTTAATGTCGTTAAAGGCGATAACGTTATCGCCTTCATAGACGAGGTCACTCTGTATCGCGCCGGTCGCTATCTTGCAGAATAAGCAGTCTGACATTCCATTCTCTGTCATGAAGGGCTAGAGCGTTCGATGATAGCGGTTCTGGATATTCCCTGTAGGTCAGTTCGGAATCCTCGGAAGACGAGGTTTGGTATCGATTCGACTGTCTGCTCAAGCTTCTGTGCCTGACCGTTTCCGATTTCGATCAGCAAAAAACCTTTTACGGTTAAACAGTTTGGTGCAACTTTTAGAAGTTGTCGTAGTAGAAAGAGTCCATCTGGCCCACCATCGAGTGCGCAGTATGGTTCATACATTCGAACTTCTGGCGAGAGAGTTTTGATGGCGCTTTGTGGGATATAGGGTAGGTTCGCAACGATAAGGTCTAGCTCGTATGGAGGCCTATTTCGCGTCGAAAGCCAATCTTCAAAGTTATTTTCTACGAGCGTGACACGGTCGCTCACACTATGAAGAATGCAATTTTGTTGGGCGATCCTAAGTGCGATAGCAGAAGTGTCGAGCGCATTGACAATTGACTGAGGAAATTCGAGTGCCAGTGCTATGGCGAGGCACCCAGAGCCTGTTCCGATGTCCGCTATAGAGAGTTCTGCTTTGGTACGGTCAGGAAATAGGTTGATAGCAGTTTCAATAATAAGTTCGGTTTCGGGTCGAGGAATCAGCACACCGGGTTTTACGGAGAACTTCAAGCCCCAGAATTCTCTTTCCTCTGTGATTAAGGAGACCGGTTCCCTTGCGGTACGCCGTTTAATAGTTTTTTTGTAAGCGGTATCAAACGTTTGTGGGGGGGCTTCGTGGTTACGAACAAGGTACGTTGAGCGGTCCCAGTCAAGTACGTGTCGGGCTAGTAACTCTGCGTCAGCGAATGCTTCGGAGTCGTTGATGCCCGCTTGTTGTAGACGTTTCGCCGCATTAGTTACATGCTCTCGAAGCGTCATGAGACTGTGACGGCTTCCTCATCTTTGAGTTTTTCAGATTGGAAATGTGTTACGACTGTGTTGATCAGTTCGTCGAGTCCACCAGCGAGCACGGCCGGAAGTTGATGTGTCGTGAATCCGATACGGTGGTCAGTAATACGGCTTTGGGGAAAGTTGTAAGTACGTATTTTTTCTGACCGTTCCCCGGTTCCGACTTGGCCTTTTCGATCGGTGGCGATTTCATCCTGTTGACGTTGCAATTCGATTTCATAGAGCCTCGAACGCAGTACTTTCATGGCTTTGGCTTTATTTTTTATTTGTGACTTTTCGTCCTGCTGGGATACAACTAGGCCTGTTGGTATGTGTGTGATTCTGACTGCAGAGTAAGTCGTATTGACACTTTGACCACCTGGCCCACTCGAACAGAAGGTGTCTATACGAAGATCTTTGTCCTCAATCTGAATATCAACTTCTTCAGCCTCTGGTAGTACTGCAACGGTTGCAGTCGACGTATGAATACGACCACTTGCTTCGGTTGCGGGCACGCGCTGAACACGGTGTACGCCACTTTCATATTTCAGTTGGCTGTAAACTCGTTTACCTTCGATGAGCGCGACCACTTCCTTAATTGCGCCAACACCGGTTTCGTTGGAAGAAAGAACTTCCACTCGCCAACCAAGAGTTTCGGCGTATCGTGCATACATTCGAAACAGATCTGCAGCAAAGAGACCGGCTTCGTCACCACCAGTGCCAGCTCTGATTTCAAGAACGACGTTTTTTTCGTCATTGGGATCTTTTGGGATGAGAAGAATCTTGATCTGTTGCACGAGGGTTTCTCGACGTTCTTCAAGTTCGATGAGTTCTTGCTGGACTAGCTCCAGGAGTTCAGCATCGTCTTTGGTTTCTTTAGCTAATTCTTTCGCTTGAACTGCTTCCTCTGTGACTTCTTTGTAAAGGCGGAAGTGTTCAATTATTGGTTGTATTTCTGATAATGCTTTTGTGTGAGTGCGGTATTCCTGCTGGTCCGCTTGAACTGCAGGGTCACTAATGAGTGTCGTCAGCCGATCGTAACGATCTTCAATGGCTTGTAGTTTGTCGAACATAACTAACCTCCCGACACCGGCGGTAAGAATGCGACTTCATCGCCATCCGAGAGCTCCGAATCGATACGGGCGTACTCTTCGTTGACCGCAGTTGATATTGCGTCACTATAAGACTCAAAATCTGGGAAATCCTGAACTAAAGTCTTCCAAAGAAAGCGAGCTGTAGAGCCTTCTGGAAGATTGCGGTCCAGGTTCGCCGTTCCGGCGATATCTCGTAGCCGGGCAAAAAGAAGAACAGTTATACGCATGCCAAACGGATGGCGATCTGTCTGGTTTCTTCGTCATCGGGGCTGGCTGTCGCCCCTTCGATCCAGACATCGCCGCCTTCAAAATATTCGTGTTTCCAGATCGGAGCGATTTGCTTAATGCGCTCAATAGCGTACCTACATGACGAAAAGGCATTAGCACGGTGCGGTGACGCAGCTGCGATCGCAACACTGGCGTCTCCAATATTGAGACGCCCGATTCGATGATGGACAGCTAGGTGCGTTTCCGGCCATATTTGAGAAGATTCATCTGCGATCTGTTGGAACGCTTTTACTGCGAGGGGTTCATAGGCCTCATATTCAAGATGATCCACCCGATGCCCTTGATTTTCGTTACGAACCGTACCAAGAAAAGCAGCCACTGCACCCGCGCTCACCGGTGCTTCCATTAGTTGGTTTTCCACAAACCTCACAATTGTACTTAGGTCGAGTGGGTCGGTGGTGACGACGAACGCGAGCGCACTCATTTTTGGAGTATAGCAGTTGGCTTTAGAAGGATTTAGACGTTGGAGCGGTGATTCTGAAAACTAGCTAGCCACGCATCTTATCCGCAATCCCGCCGACGAACCAATTCAATAGAAACAAACCGTTGAGCGGCCTGAGCGGCGTCAATGACGGTGTTTCCAGCGATGAGCTGTGCTAGAAGAGCTGAGCTATAGATGCAGCCGGTGCCGTGGGTTTGTTCTTTTGCAGCGAGGACTACACGCGGTGTAGAAACCTCAAACAAATTATGTCCGTCATACACGACGTCAACTACCGTATCTCCGGCTGGATTGTAGTGACCACCGGTGATTACGACTGCTCCGGGCCCGAGGTCCTTTATTCGGCAAGCAGCTGTTTTCGTATCGTTAATTGTTCTTATGGTCACACCACTTAATCGTTCAGCCTCTGCCTTATTTGGAGTAACAACGGATGCCTGAGGCAGTAGTTCGTTTTTGAGGTCTTCGACTGCCTTTTCTTCAAGCAAGGCTGTACCGCTGCTTGATTGCATTACCGGATCAATAACGGCTAGCGATCCATGTTTATTGAGCGCGGCGGCAACAATGTTGACGTTCTCTCGATTTGCAAGCATCCCAGTTTTTATGCCGGCAAGTGAGACGCCATGAAGGATGGTATCGATTTGAGCAGTGATAATGTCAGTGGGAATAATATGCGTTGCCGTAATACGTGATGGGCTTTGTGCGGTCACGGCCGTTACTGTGGTTACCGCATGTAAACCATGGGCTGAGAAAGTCTTTAAGTCGGCCTGTATGCCGGCGCCTGCACAGGAATCGCTTCCGGCGATAGTCAGCACAACTTTCACCGCGTCGCCTTGGAAATGTTTTCGTTGCTGTTTTCGATAAATATAAGAAGGTACTGGTAACGAAAGCTGTCGTCATGTGTGACAAGTCGAAGTCCTACTGCTTCTGCAGCATCGATTATTGTTTCTGGAGCAATGCGATCTTGCAGCGGTGGCCCAGGACCGCCACCATCCAGGCGATGTTCGATGATGCCTATACGGCCTCCTTTTTTTAATTGAGGGACGACATTGCTAAGGAGTGTGACTGGGTCTTCGACTTCGCCATAAACGTCGACCATTAAGACCGCGTCGACTAATGTTGGTATCTTGGGGTTGTTAGAAGTTCCGATGATCGTTTGTACGTTAGAAAGGTTGGCGCGATTCACCCTTCTGTTGATCGATTCGATCATTTCCCTTTGAATGTCTTCGGCATAGACGAGTCCTTTTGGCCCAACTCGACTAGCGAGTTTGACTGTGAACCAACCGCCTCCCGCGCCGACATCGGCAACGATGGTGCCACTAGTGATTCCGAGTGAGTCCATAATCCGTTCTGGTTCCTGCCACGCGTCACGGTCTGGACCTTCAAGGGCACCTAACTCTTCCGGCGGAAATAATCGTCCATGATTGCCACGGTCCTGCCCATTTACTTCTCGTGTACTCATTACCAGTATCAGGCATGAAACGGTAACGGAGAGAACAAGCATGAGGCGTAACATGACTTTACGATTATGACATGCTGTCTGGCGGGCAAGGCGTAGGTGTTGTTGCTCTTTCCTGCATTGGCGGCCGGCCGTAACCTCGTTTGGTGGCTTGGATGTCGAGGTCGTTCGTTTCAAGGTCTAGGATGGGCAAAAGCGAGAACGGCGTCTGATTCTTAACATGGAGATGTTTTAGATAACCCCCGCAAGCTCGACAAAATTCAAGTTGCCGATCTGCCTGATTTTCGGCGACGGCGGTCAGGAATGTATCGTCATTGTTGTTGCAGTAGACGCATTTGATACACGGCGGAGTCCAATCTGCACCACAAAAAGAGCAACGGAGGTGGCGTTTACCTGACCACGACTCAGCCAATGCAGGCCAAGACCCACACGCTGGACAGAGTCCTTTTTTCCAGTTTTTAGCTGCTGTTCGGATTGTTGGTTCGGCGCTATCATCAGAGACCAGCGCTTCGTATTGAAGACGATGCGCAATTGGCCCAACTGTAAGTTCTGCTATGAGCCAAATAAGATCTGGTGAGATGCCAAGCTGTGTTGCCCTCATGCGGATAGGGGACTGTTGGCGCATAAGGGAGGCGTGCAGTAGTGAACCGGGTTCTATATCTTCTCGCTTAAGTACGCGGCTGATATGTTTTGCGGGTTCACTGGCGCCGCTGGTGGCAAAGTCGTTACAGAATCCGATCAGGTAAGGGATCAAACGGTCAATATTGAGTTGAACAGCGAGTTCAAGAACCGGGGCTTGCTGTTGCTTAAATCTTTCGAATATATTTTCAGGAATCGCTGTAATTTCAGGTTTAATTAGAGAGGTATCGCCACTTAACTCTATGCTGCGGGTCACGAGTATCCGTTGCAACTCAACGGCAGATGCTAAATCGGGCCGATTCTTGACAATTTCAAGCCAACGCCGGTCTGCCTCATCCAAGATGTTGTCGTCTGTCTGGTGCATTCGTGCTCAGTATCGCTTGAATGAAGTCTCACGGGAGAAATATTGTAAGTTATTGTAATAAAGTGGATTATCCTATCAAGGTTGGATGCTTTTGTGTGTTTGTCTTGAAGATGTTTGTAGCCGGTCGCTATACTTAGGTTCTTTAGGGAGATTATTGACGTGTCTGAAATGACAGCTGTACAGACTGGGCCAGTCACGGTAACATCCGCGGCGGCTGGGAAAATTAGTGCTCTGCTTGTTGAAGAACAGAAAAATGAAGCTGGTCTTCGTGTTTTTGTTCAAGGGGGCGGTTGTTCGGGATTTCAATACGGTTTAATGATTGAAGATGGTCCCGGTGACACGGAGTCAGACAAGATCTTCGAGTCGAATGGCGTCAGGCTTTTCGTCGACCCGATCAGTGTTCGTTATCTAAGCGGTGCAGAGGTTGATTTTGTCGATAATCTTACGGGTGGTGGATTTACAATAAAGAATCCCAATGCCAAATCGACGTGTGGTTGCGGTCAATCATTTGGTGTTTAGATTTACGAGGTTTTCCGCTTCAGTTTAGTAGCAGCCTTGGCTTGATACAGTCAGCCGACCATTTGAAGAGCTGAATATAGTTTGATGGAACCTTTTTCTGCATACCTTGAGCGGTTGCGTCCAGCAGGCGGGAAGCGTTCTAGTAAGCGTGATCTGATTGTAAATGTCTTTCTGCGTCAGGAAGGGCATCTCAGTGCGGATGATTTGGTAGAGATCATGCGCCGCGACGACCATAAGATTAGTAGAGCGACGGTTTATCGGACTCTGCAGTGGATGGTTGAAGCCGGAATCGCCCGTAAAGTTGATTTCGGCGAGGGACGGTTTCGATTTGAGCATTCCTATCGTCACCCGAGACATTTTCATCTCATATGCAAGACATGTAATCAGTCATCTGAATTTCTCTCGTCAGATATTGAAGCTCTTGTTGAAGAGGTTGCGACGGCTCGGGGTTTTTCGGCTAGGCAAAGCGTTTTGCAGATATATGGCACATGTGAGGAGTGTCAGACCGGTCGTCAGCGACAACAAGGTAAATTTACCACCGAGTTATTGTTTGCTCGAGATGCGTTACGGATCGCGATCGCGACCGAAAGAAGTGGCTTGGAATTTTATTCGCGTGCTGCGCGGCTAACTAAGGATGCTCGTGGTCGGCGAGTATTTAAGAAGCTAGCCGAGGAAGAAAAAGAGCATCTCGCTACGCTTGAAGCTCGTTACGGCGAACTTTTAAAAGAAGACCCTGAGCTTGAATCTCGTCCCACGTTTCTTTTCTTTAAGGGAGCAGCGAATGGGCTCTTTGCCGCTGGAGCGGAAGAATTAAGCCGTGGTGTCGATGCTTCTGAGGCTCTTAAAATAGGGATTCGCTGTGAGCGGGGGTCCCATCGCTTCTTCAAGCGCTACGGTGAGCGATTTGAAGATTCTGAGGGTAAACGCATTTTCTTGGAGTTCGCGGATGAGGAGCGCGAACACCTAGAGCTGCTAATTCGAGAGTATCGGGCACTTAGCACTCGGACGGCTAGTCGGTCGAAGCAAGGGTCGAAGCGTACCCGCCGAGCTAGTGCTTAGTTTTCTATCATTACGTTAACGTTTTCCGTATTACTTTCATGATTGACCTGCATATGCATACCACTGCGTCTGACGGAGTATTGAGTCCGTCCGCGTTAGTAGAACGAGCATTCGATGTGGGTATAAGAATTCTAAGCGTGACAGATCACGATACGATGGCCGGAATCGAAGAAGCTTCAGGTGCTGCGCTTGCGCGTGGAATGAAGTTCTTGCCAGGAATTGAAATTACTGCTGTGGATAACCGGAAAGACATCCATATGTTGGCTTATTTTCTAGAAAATGAAGAGAAAAGGTTGGAGCCTTTCCTCGCTCGGCAAAGATCTGATCGGGTTCGACGTGCGCGTGAAATGTCAAAAAAGTTATCAAAATTAGGAGTGTCGATAAATATTGACGAAAAGATTTTGAGGTGTGAATCTACGGGGAAGGTGGTTGGTCGCCCTGACGTCGCCAATGCGCTCCTTGCGGCCGGACATGTAGCTTCAGTACAGGAAGCATTTGATCGATTTTTGGGTGATGACTGTCCTGCCTATGTGCCACGAAAGGGGATACCTCCGGCTGAGGTCGTGCGCGTGGTCACACAAGTTGGTGGTGTAACGGCTTTGGCTCATCCAGGACTTTTGAAGCAAGATTCTCTTATTCCGAATCTTGCTCGAAATGGACTAGACGCTATTGAGGTCTACCATAGTGATCACGCTCCATCTGATGAGGCGCGTTACTTACGTTTATCCGAAGAACATGGCTTGGCTGTAAGTGGAGGATCAGATTTTCATGGTGCCCATCATCGCCGAGCTAAATGCTTTGGCAAGATCGGTCTTCCACCTCGACGCTTTTCGGTGCTTATTGATCGTTTGAAGCAGGCTCACAAAAAAGTGCACGGCGTAGTTCCGTTGGGATTTGGATTATGACGGCGGCACTGATAACGGTAACGCTCCTCGGAATCGGAGGGCTTGGCTACAGCGCCATTATTGGTTTTATGGCGAATGCGCCAAACGATATTGGTCAACATGCAACAGTCGCTATTTTTTTTACCTTGATTACTTTACTTGCGTATTCGATGACGATGTTTTACTTGATTGGAAAAGGTAAAGCTATCCGAGAAGCTTTAGCAGATGCCGGGTTGCCTAGCGATTTATATAAAAAAATGGCGGCCGCAAGATCACCTGTTTTTGGAACCAGTAGTTTGGCAATGGGGTTGACGATGCTTACCGCCATTCTTGGTGGCGGAGTTGATACGGAGGTCCTGCCTGTTGGTGTTCACTCTGTAGCGTCGATTGCAATGCTGGGAGCAAATATCTTTGCGTTTCGCATCCAGATATCGGCACTAATGGTCGCAACTGAAATAGTGAACGAAGTTAACCAGCAACTCATTACTAGCGATGACGGTTCGTAGTAGGACTCAGCTAGTACTGTTTGACATAGACGGCACACTTCTTCTTTCAGGTGGTGCTGGAAAGCGTGCTTTAAACCGTGCATTCAAAGAATCATTTGGTGTCGACGACGGTTTTGACTCGATACCTGTAGCCGGTAGAACGGACGCACTGATTTTTAGGGATGCACTTGATCGGTCTGGGGTTGTAGCTACCGATTCATGCAGAATTGGGTTTTTTGCGCGTTACTATGAATATCTTGAACAAGAGATTATCTATCCAGGTCGCAATAAAGGTTTAATGCCCGGTGTTAGTTTGCTTTTGGAACGGTTGGTGCCACTTCCTGATGTTGTAATTGGCCTTTTAACTGGAAACTTTGCGCGTGCCGCCAAAATCAAACTGCAGTACTTTGGTATTTGGGACTACTTTGTATTGGGTGCGTATGGGGATGATGCTCCTTTGCGAGATGATTTGGTGCCGATCGCAGTTTCTCGAGCGAGAGCCGATAATTTTTTAATGGTGTCGAGTGCGGACACGATTGTTGTTGGGGATACACCACTGGATGTTCGTTGCGCTCTTGCTGGAGGAGCGCGTTCAGTTGCCGTGTGCACAGGTTCGTACGGCGAATCCGAGCTTCGTGAGGCAGGCGCTGATTCGGTTCTTCCAAATCTTGCTGATTCTGAAAGGTTCCTGAAGCTTATTTTGGGATGAGCGTGCGCACGGCTCTTCGATGGCTAGTCGAATCGGACCAAATATTTACTTATGCTCTGGAGAAGCCGGAGGTTGGCGGAAGCGCCTGGGAGTCGAACCCAGCCCCCCCGCGTAGCAGGGAGCGACCGATTTTGAAGACCGGGAAGGCCACCGGGCCCCGTTCGCTTCCATGCAAAAGCATAAAGATACAGAACCGTAGGTGAGCAGTAAACACTGATACTACATGCGGACCAATGCCAACACTACTCTACCCGCGTGCGCTACAGAACTTTTGGTGGTGCAGGCGTGTATCGGATCGACAGCAAGCGACGGACCTAGCTCTCAAGTAAGTGAACTTCGCCAGCACGAGGCCCTTTGTCTGATTCTTCCACAGTGAACTCGACTCGTTGGCCTTCCCGCAATAGCTCGAAGACTGCTTGTCGAACTGAGCTACGGTGAAAGAAGTGTTCGACACCACTTTCGTCACGAATAAAGCCAAAACCCTTGTCAATCAAAAGACGTGCAATGGTGCCGTTCATACCGTTCCTCCGCCGGTCAGCGGCTTCGCCCCAATCGACAGAAACCGCGTTCCTCTGAGCTGCGCCGTGCCCTCTTTAGCGATTTAGTTCCAAAACTCCCAAGGACTAATCGAAAAAAAACAGCTCGAAGATCGCAGTCTATTGAGGTCTCAACGAGAAGTCAAGCATTCGCTCGACGCGCTCGGATTGCCGAAAGTTGAAGCGATTAGGAGGTTTATGGGATCTTCCTTAGTTGCTCTCTGCCTTTATTTGAGCAGGTTTAGCTTCTGCGGAAGGCGGTGGAGTGGGCTTCGGTTTCTTCGGCGGAGGATAAGTTGTCCAGAAGTTACGGCCGCAAGTAGGGCACTTCCAAAACTGTTGTGGCGGCCAAGGTTGGTCTGGCGCAGGGTCTCTTAAGTCCATTTGTTGCCCGCAGCGCTGACAACGGATTTGGACGTCGATAGCGTTCATTTAGCGTGATTGTACTGTGCTCAAAGATTCGTTGCAAAGAGTTGCTGTTAGCATTTATGCATGGTTGTGCCAGGTCTTATTCTTGCGGGGGGGCGTTCGTCTAGGATGGGTCGTCCTAAGCCTCTCTTGCCCGTTGACCAGCACGACACTTTTTTGACGCGTCTGGTTCGCACGCTGTTTTCTGCTGGTGTTGATGAAGTTCTTGTTGTTCTTTCTGTTGACGGTCCGTTAGGAGCTATTAAATCGGTTTTGAGAGAGTTGCCTTATTCAATACGGATTGTCGAAAATCCCAATCCCCAGAATGGCCAATTATCTTCATTACAGTGCGGTCTTAATGTGATCGACCGTCCAGGTGTTGATGCCATGCTGATGACTCTTGTTGATGTGCCGCTTGTGTCTCCCAAAACAGTGCGGTCTCTGCTTGATACTTACAAGCAGACGCGATCGCCGATTGTTAGACCGAGTCGGCCGGATGATACGGCTCATGGGCACCCGGTAATTTTTGATAGGTCGCTTTTCAATGAGTTGCGATTAGCCCCATTGGAGACTGGCGCAAAACCAATAGTACGTGCTTACGAGTCAGAGATCGTAAACGTTTTGGTTCAGGACGAGGGCGCGTTTACAGATATTGATACGCCGGCTGATTACGAACGAATGTTTGGACGTTCCTTGAGCGAAGCACTAGGGCCGCGTTGATCGCCTGGCCTTACCAGAACTAGAATGGAAGAGTAATTCGATTTGCTCAAAATCAACATGGGCCAGTGGCGCAGTTGGGAGCGCGCGTGAATGGCATTCACGAGGTCACGGGTTCGACCCCCGTCTGGTCCACCAATTCATTATCAGTAAACTCTAAACATTCGCTGTATCTCCGTGCTGTCCAAAGTCTTAGACAGTGCAAGCATGAGAAGGACGCGTGCTTTAATCGGTGATAAATCATTCCCTGATATACGGTTATTCGCATATCGCCAGCTCAACTTATCTCCAGCAGGAGTAGTGAGGGGGCGGCGAGTGGGTATTCGTCCTGCACCTGTTCTTGTAGTGATCACGACTGTCAGGCCGGCGTCAATTACTTTCTGGAGAGCGTCACTCTGGCTTGGCGTTGTCGCTCCCGCCCCAGCGGCGGCAATAACTAGGCCCTCTGCACCATTCTGATGCGCGGCAGTGATGAGATTGCCAGTTGCTCCGAGGTAACTCATTACAATGTCGACCCGGGGTAAGCGGTCAATCGTCGATGGATCAAATTCCGTGCGGCGGGTGTGCCGTCCCATCGGTCGACGGTAATAGACGATACGGTCAGATTCCACAGAACCCATTGGCCCGTATAGTCCTGAATCGAAAGTGTCTAATCGTTGTGCGTGAGTCTTCGTTACTTCACGTGCTCCGTGAATCTGCTCGTTCAATACGACAAGCACTCCTCGTCCCCTGGACGAGGAGGCAGCTGCCACTCTAAATCCGTCGAGCAGATTTGCAGACCCGTCGTAGCCGACTTCATCCGGTGTTCGCATCGCCCCCACTACTACAACCGGTCGGTCTGTTTTCACGGTCAGATTAAGAAAATATGCCGTTTCTTCAAGCGTATCAGTTCCAGTTGTTACGATGATTCCGTTGAGGTCGGGACGCTCGTCAAGGATGATATTTAGTCGATTCGAAAGTTCCAACCAATGTTCCAAACTGAGGGCGCTACTGGAGATATTGGTAAATTGCTCGGTTTCGACAGAGACGAACCGGCTTAGGGAGGGGACTAATGCTACGAGCTCATCAGCAGTTAATCGTCCGTTCGGATGGTTCGCAATTGTGCCGCCTGTCGCGATTAGCCGAACTGCCGGTGGGTCGACTAATTGCTCAGCTGCGAAACATTCGTTCGCTGCGATGAGATAAAGCCCTGCTGCTACGAAGAATCGAACAGATAGACGCATTAACTATTTGTAATAACTAGTAGTGCGTACTATACCGAATCCGTCGCAACACGATGTGCCAGCGACAGCCATGAAACCAAGCTTGTAACCGCTTCTTTTGGTGTTCCACCGTAGAAAGGCATGAGCGCACCAGGACCGCCAGCATTTCGGACAAGATAAGCTCGCCAGCGGTTTCCGTGTGTTGGAGTGACCTCGATCTCGTATTGGTACCCGTTAATCGTTTTTTTAAAGTTCTGGACGGTCACAGTTTTAAGCTGTCAATGTGTCGTTATGTGAAAACCTGGACCGGGAAATTCTATTTACCTTGAGCCGAATTTCAAGCGAAGCGATACGCGAAGGCGTCATCCACATTCAACCACATCACAATTTCCCCAGTAAATTTAAAGAAAAAAAAATTTCATCCGCCTTGTTTCCACAAGGCATAAACAGTTTTTCCACAGTCTTTCTGTTTTGAGTTTTCTCTGGTTTTGAAATACGGCGGCCTTTTTCTGTTTGGAGTGTGCTGAGAAAATATTGCGACCTTCGGGAATCTATCAATAATTTGATGACGGTTCACGCAGCGAAAGGGCTTGAATTCACGATTGTATTCGTGGTTGACCTTGAGTTGTGGAACAGGACCCCGCTCTTCACCCATAAATATCGTCTTTAATGAAGCGGGAGAGCGTCCTTCGTTTTCGGTATGGCCCTTTCCGGCAAAGGAAGGCGGGGAAGAATGACTGAGTGAGTTAGAGGAAAGCAAGCGGTTACTTTACGTCGCTTTGACTCGCGCGCGAGATCGACTGTATTTTTTGGCTTGTAACGAATGGTTCATCGATTAAACCTAGTCGCGGTAGTCTTGCTGAGGTTTTGCCTGGGTCATTCTTGTCCTCTATAGAGACTGCTCTCGGTTCTGATGGGCCGGATGGATAGGGCCAAGTGGCTACTCTCATCGTTTTGCGGTTCTACTAACATCTTTGGAAACGACTCTTTAAATAACTTGGCGGATTCGTAACATAGCGTGAAGTTCGTGACCTGTGGTTAAGGAAGCTGCTAACCGATAATTCTTATTAGGGGACGGTCGAGGTGGTTGGATACCAACCAGGAAGCATTTCCCGGCCGCGGAAAGAAAAAATTGTCGATATTGCCCAGTTCTTCTCCTATGAGGGGACCGTTCGAACTTTTAGTGCTTGCGGCACTGCCATGCGGTTGTGTTGCAGCCGACTATCGCGCTTCATCAATAGACGTGGATTTAATAGCCCTTGAAGCTAAGGGACCTCACTGCACAATGCCTGAGCATCATGCTGGCCATGTGTTGAGTATCGATGAGTCTAGAGACTCACTCAGTCTACCCAGCAGTCGCTAGTGTTTTCTGAATATTTATAGCCTAAGAAGGCTAGAGTCCTGAGTGAGCCGTTCAATCCAGCGCTGAGCGTTAGATTCGGCTTCCTCTTGGGTCTGTCCGGGTAGTATCACGGATCCGGCTGGCTTGGAGTCGGCAGCACTGGTGACCCAAGCGACCCAGTGTCCGGCACGTGCTTCGCTGTGGATGACGTAATCACTCATAAATTAATCAGCTGATAGTATCGCGATGGTACATCAACTCGTCATTTCTTGCCTCGTTTTGACTGGGACAAGGCAATCGGTAGTGTAGAATTTAGGAGATGGCACTGATATGCGCTGATTGCGGAAATGAAAAGAGCTTTCAGATCAAGACGATCCAAATCACGGCGATTGAAGTGGTAGAGGCAGGTGAAAGCCCCCGCTTTGACCCAAAGGATGAGGGTAACGTTGAACCGACTGTGCTGGAACTGTTGTGCGAAGAATGTGAGTCCAGTGTTGATCTTGATACTCTTAGTGCGGGAGAGCGACAGAAGCTTCGACTCGCCGTTTCTTTTTAATCCTCTTCTATCTTACAAACTGTGTTCGATGTTCCTGGGTCCCCTCGCCGTTTCTTCGGACAAGATATTCAATTACAGCGGCGTGACTACTGGAAGTTAGCGCGCCAGACGCGTGTAACGTCACCGCGTTTGCTGATTCAGCAAACTCAACATCAGGCAAAGCGTCTTGGCTGTGATGTTGAAGTAGGATTTCCGTCCACGTCAGCGTTTGTTTCTGAAATGCGTAAGGCTTTTTGGGGATCTTTTGACTCGAGTCTGGATGTGGTTCAAAATACGAGAATAGAGTTGTCGTCACGCCAGGCGCAGGTTGGTGCTCGGGTTCCCTTTAATATTTCTGTTAGCGAGACATGTCCTGTTTGTGGCGGTCGGGGAGAATTATCGTTTGCACCTTGCGGAGTCTGTTGCGGTGCCGGCAAAGCACAGGTTCCCCATTCGGTTACATTGAATTTTCCAGCTGGCGTGCGGCATGGTAGCCTTCTCAATTTTTCATTCAAACTACCGTACTCGTCTTCAATCCGAATAGAAGCGTTAATCGAAGTTCGTGGTTGAAGTGAGAATCATTTCTATATGTGAAAGTTAGGTGTTAAGTACGTTATGCAGATTGTAAAGTTTGTTTCCCTGAAATTTCGAGACAAGCGGTTAAGCCGCTAAGGTTTTCTGTTATGTCTGATGAGTCAAGCCAGCCCAAGAGAATAACTTTGCCAATGGCAGCACCAGCCGGTCCGACAAGTCAGGCTCCCCCTGGTGCCGTCAGTCGTGCAATTCCTGGCATCAAAGATATCATCGCTGTCGGCGCTGGTAAGGGGGGGGTTGGTAAGACTACGGTGTCGGTGAATCTCGCTATTGCTCTCACGAGGTCTGGGAGTCGAGTAGGTATTATCGATGCCGATGTTTATGGGCCGAATGTACCAATGATGCTTGGTATTTCGTCGCAACTAGAGTCGGATGGCAAGAAAATTGTTCCAGCCGAAAAATACGGTATTCGGGTTGTTTCAATGGGCTTTCTCGCCGACGAGAAGGCGCCTCTTATTTGGCGCGGTCCGATGTTGCATGGTGTTGTTCGTCAGTTTTTCCAAGACGTGAGGTGGGGCGAACTTGATTATCTTGTAGTAGATATGCCTCCGGGCACAGGTGACGTGGCGCTGAGTCTTAGTCAAACGGTTCCTGTCTCAGGGGCGGTCGTTGTCACGACGCCTCAGAAGGTATCGCTTGCCGATAGCCGCCGAGCAGTTGGGATGTACGAAAAGCTGAATATCCCGACACTTGGGATTATCGAAAACATGAGCTATTACGTTTGTCCTGGGTGTGAGCAAGAGACGGACTTATTTGGAAAAGGTGGTGGCGTGCAGATTGCTGAGGAACTAAACGTTCCTTTTCTAGGCCAAATTCCGCTTTGTACGCCGATAAGGGTCGGCGGTGACACTGGTGCGCCTATTGCCAGTGTTGAGCCAGATTCGCCAGGTGGGCAAGCTTTTTTGCAGGCGGCGGAACGCACTGTTGACCAGCTTTCTATTGCTTCAAAGAAGCCATTGGCGCCCGGGCAGAACGAACACTGAAAATCTAGCGGTCTATTTCCCGAACCTTGGCTTCGCCGGTCATAGGTACGAACCGAACCGGAAGCGTTTGGACAGTTGATGTCCCGTCATCAGTTTTCGTGACGATGGTTATCTCTTGTTGAAGTCGACCCACCGGAATCACGAGTTTCCCTCCAACCGCCAGTTGCTCGATTAGTGCAGTCGGTACGTGGTCTGGTGCTGCGGTCACAATGATGGCGTCGAAAGGTGCTTCCTCGGACCATCCTCGGTAGCCGTCTCCTGATTTAATTGTGAGGTTTCGGTATCCCAAATTGTTGAGTAGATTTCGAGAACGAGTAGCGAGCTCAGGAAGTATCTCAATTGAAAAGACTTCTGACGCGATTTCCGCGAGTACCGCAGCTTGATAGCCCGATCCTGTTCCTATTTCCAAAACTTTAGTTTCTCTGGTAAGAGTTGCCGTCTCAGTCATGTAAGCAACTATGTACGGTTGAGAAATAGTTTGGTCGAATCCAATCGGTAGTGGATTGTCTTCGTACGCACGGTTCGCAAGATTGTGTGGCACGAATAGATGACGGGGAACCGATTTCATTGCAGCCAGCACGTTTTCGTCTTTGATGCCGCGTTGTCGGATTTGTTTTTCTACCATTTGTTCACGTTGCCGGATACGGTGTATTTCGTTTTGCTCGCCTACATAGATCAGGCTACCTTCGCCTGTGGTTCCGAGAGTGGCAGAAACAAAGACTAATGTGACAATAAAATAGAGCCACCTCAGAAGCCGACACTGGATTTGGTGTAATGAATTCAATGGTTTTTACGGAATATTAAGCATTCTTAGCTATTGTTGCATCCGGTGGTGGTTTAGTTCGCGCATGGTAGTTAATTAAGAGTTCGTCATCTTGGTTATTTACTCAATTCTGATTATTCGATACTAAGTCGAGAGGCTACAACGGCGGCACCAAGTAACGCCAGATTTTCTGGAAGTACTACATGGATGGGAATATCAGACAGAACATTTTCCATGGGCGTCTTCGCACGAAAGGCGTCAAGGAAAGTATTAGTCCTAAGCTTTTTTAGTATCTTGGGCGCGATTCCACCAGCAATGTAGATCCCGGCTGTTGCCACAGAACGTAGAGCAAGGTTGCCTGATTCGGATCCAAGTGCGCTAATAAACATCTCTAAAGCTGAGGCGCAGCGACTACATCCATCTTGCATAGCTACGGCGGTAATTTCGCTGGCCTCTGGAAGGTTGATACCTTTTATTACGTCACATGGTTTGGTGTCATGGGTAAATGAGTGCAGTAGCGTAAGACCCCGGCCTGATAGCACGTGTTCGTATGATGCTCGCCCAAATCGACTGATTATTGTTTGTAGAAAACGAATTTCCTGAGAAGTCCTTGGAGCGTAATCGGTATGTCCTGGTTCTCCAGCGATCGAAATGAATTGGTTATTGACCCTGGTCAATACAGATTCACCCAGACCTGTGCCGGGGGCAATCAACGCAGCGTTACCCTCTGGGTCGGGTTTGCCTTTTTGGAGTGTGGTAATTTCGTCACAGCCTACGAAAGGAATCGCGTGGGCCATGGCTTCGACGTCGTTAATTAACTGGACGTGCGGTAACTGGATGTTGAGAATATCCGAGACCATTGTCGATTCGACTCGCCACGGAACATTTGTTAATTCACATGTGGCACTACGACGGACTGGTCCGGCGACGCCAAGAGTGACAGCGTCAATATTCGTGCCATCCGCATGCGTACAGATAAACTCCCTCAGGATTTCACCAAGATTGGCGTATTTCCGTGTCGAGTAACGAGTAATGACCTGAGATTGCGGTCGATGACTGTTACGCTTGAATAAACCAAGTAATGTCTTTGTGCCACCAATATCGCCGGCCAGAATAGTATTTGTAGGTGCCATGTCGTAATAAAGATTGACAGTTGACTTTATGATCAATCTGCTTCAAGTTTCCAGCGGTCGACACGCGTTGATTTATTTTTGACCAGTTACAGCTAATTACGATCTCGATCCGATGACTTCTCAATCTAGGCAGCCCCCATCAGATACGAAACCTCTCTCTTTCAAAGGTCAATACGTTGCGTTTACTGGGAAATTGTCATCAGTTGGACGACGGGAAGCGAATGCTCTTGTCGACCGACTCGGAGGGGGGGTCCAGCAGGAAGTGAATGCTCGGACAACGATGCTCGTAGTTGGGGATGACTCAATTGATGAGAAAAGTAGCAAGCTTCGTAAAGCTGAAGAATTGAATCAACGGTCTCCTGGGTTAATTTCAATTGTTCCTGAACAAGAATTTTGTCGGCTTGCAGGGTTAAGGTCTAGTGAATTTCTGAAACAGCTTTATCATGGTCTTCGGCAGATTCGTGACTTATATCCTCTGATTCGAAATGAGCATCTTCGTTACCTGAGGAAGTGGGATTTAATTAGACCTGTAATTCAAACAAACTCTGAGTCGTACTATAGCTTTCGAGATGTGACTGTCGTTAAGCACGTTCATGATGAACTTAATCAAGGCGTGTCTTTTAGAGGAGCAGTACGCGCGGCGTTATCTGGTCAGGATGGACAACTTTCGCTTGATTTTAATGCAGTCCGGAGTGAGTCTCGACCGGCGAAAGTCTTTCTACTTAAAGAACTCGAACGGGAATCCAATAAAAAATTAGTTAACGATCAAGAGACACCATCAAAGCTTGCTACTCGTTTCTTTCATGAGGGTTCAGACCTAGATGAAGGGCCGGAAGCTGATCCTGAAAGAGCGGCTGTTGCGTATCGAAAAGCCCTACTTCTCGATCCATCATTGGTGCCTGCTTTGGTGAATCTTGCCAATATTCATTACGCGCAAAATCAATTAGTTGAAGCTCAAGCATTGTATGAGCGAGCCATTACACTTGAGGTCGACTGTTTTGAGGCGTCCTTCAACTTGGGAAATATTCACCATGACGTTGGTCGTTATAGGAACGCGGTTCAATATTACCGTGAAGCATTACGCCTTCAGAGTACCTACGCAGATGCTCACTTCTATTTGGCAGTAACGCTAGAGAAAATGGGTCTGTCTTCCGATGCGAAACCGCACTGGCAAAGCTATCAGGAACTTGAACCCGAAGGTGAATGGGTAGACTTGGCGCGCGAATTTAGCGAGTAATTAGGTGCTAATTAATAATTGATGACTATTGGGGAGCATCAACTTGCGAGACCAAATTCGTGCGAATAGCGAAAAATATCTTTAAAGTGCTTTAACCGCATCTTCTATCCGTCGCGCAATCTCTTCATAATCGGAACCACTGAACCGCATCGCAGAACCAAATGTGACGCGCGCGTGACCAACTCGGGGCACTCGTCGTCCTTCTGGCCATATATTGTTGATGCCTTCGATCCGAACGGGGATTACCGGTACTTCTAGTTGCGACGCGAGCATTCCAACGCCGGGACGGAACTGGTTGATAACTTTTGTTTTTGATCTGCGTCCTTCCGGGAAAATTAAAACTGATGAACCGTTGGTAAGTAGCGTGCCAAGGTAGCGCATGGCTTCACGTGTTCCTGTTTCCCGCTGTGGCAAAGGGACAATATTGAAACAAAGCGCGGTGAGGTAGTAAGACAGACCGCTCATTTTTCTTTCCCACCAAGAGAAGCGGCGAGGATAAAAATGTGCCGAAAACCACTCAAGCGCAGCTGCTGTCGCGACTGAGTGTCGTCGGTTATGGGGAAGTGCGGTCAGAATCACGGGTGCATCCAAGTGGCTTTGATGGTTAGCCGCGAAGAGAACCGGACCGTTTGTGACCTCAACATTGTCAGCGCCATTAACTGTGACCCAAGCAAAGAGTCGTGTTAATGGGAGAAGGAACGCGGACAGCGCCATACCGCGAAGCGATCGGGCCGGAGGTGACTGGTTCCATGTGGGAAAAGCGATCGGGTCGGCAGTAGTTAGGCTGTGTGTTATTTTTTGTGTGGTTCGCTCTATTTGTGGATTCTTTAGTGCGATTTTGAGAGTCCCGATTGTGGTTAGTCCATCAAACAGGGTTTCGTCCAAGGATTGTTCGGATACTTGCTCAAGAGCCAGCATCAATTCAATACGCTCGATTGAGCTTAGGCCAATCTCATCTAGCGTTGTGCTATCACTGAGTTGTCGGTTGCCTGTAAATTTACTGAGTACCGTGTCGACTGACGTTTCGGAATCTGATGGTTTGCGTTCGCCGTGCGAAACACTACCTTGCAGCCATTGCTTGAGTGCCTGCCGTTTGAGTTTTTGAGTTCCTTCTGTTCTTGGTAGAGACGCTTCCGGCCAAACGGTGTAATTACGTATTCGTTGATGGTCTTCAAGTACAGCGTTAGCGTCACGAACAATCGCGTCAGGGTCTGCATTGTCTTCCAGAAGAAGTACGGCATGAACGCGTTCTTCTCCACTGACGTTGTCAGAAACGATCGCGACGTCTCGGACACCGGGTCGACCATTCACGGCGCGTTCGACGTCTTCAGGAAAGACGTTCAGTCCTTCCGGAGTCACGATCATTTCTTTCTTACGCCCGCGAACACTCAGACGGCCATCTAGGTCGATTGAGCCAATGTCTCCGGTGTGGAACCATCCATCTTCAAATGCTGAAGCTGTTTCTTTTGGAGCATTGTAGTAGCCGCTGGTGACATTTCCGCCCTTTACAAGGATCTCTCCGTCTTCGGCAATCTTGATTTCGACGCCTCCGATTGGGCTCCCAACAGAACCTTGGCGTGTTCTGAACGGATGGTTGAGCGTGACAATAGGTGCAGTTTCTGTCAGTCCGTAACCCTGAATCACGAGAAAACCAAGTTTTGACCAAAACCGCTCGAGATCTTCGGAAAGAGGGGCGGCCCCAACGACGAATGCCCAGAATTTGTAGCCGAAGAGTTTATGGACTTTACGGTATCGCCACCATCTCTTTGCAACATGTTCGTTTGTCACCGCTGGTTCACTGGTTTCAGGTATTTGACTTTCGATGTGTTTACGGAGCACGTCGAGGATCTTCGGCACGCAGACAAGAACGGAGACTCGTTGTGAGCGTATCTGTCGCACGATATCAGTCGGGTTAAACCCACGCATGAAGACTGTAATGCTGTCGAGCATCGGTGGGATAAAGGTGGCCATCGCCTGACCAAACATGTGGCTTAGTGGAAGGAGATTCAAGAACCGCAGTGGCAAAAATGGCCGGCCATATTTCAGATACTTTGTGATCTCCTGTTCCACAGGAACGATGTTCGCCAGTATGTTGCCATGTGTAATCTCGACGCCTTTCGGTTCTGAGGTTGCACCGGAGGTAAATATAATTTCTGCGAGGTCTCGAGATGTCAGATTGCCACTGATATCTTCGTGACTTCGTGAGGCGGTGCTTTCCTTGGTAAGAAGAGTCTCTATTTGCCAGACGTCCACCGAAGTCAGGTTGTTCGCGGTAAGTGACTTGTCCGCGATGACAATTCGTGCTGCAACGAGACTTGCCACTCGTTTTAAAAATTCGGGTGATGCGCGGAAGTCGATGGGTACACAGATAACACGTGCTAGGAGGCAACCCCAGAAGGCGACGATCCACTCGGCACGATTCTCCCCCCAGATAATGACCTTGTCTCGGGGGGTTAATCCTGCGGATACGAACCGGCTCGCTAAGTGACAAGCAGCGTGCCGAACTTCGTCATATGAGTAGTGGTGAGTTCGATAGCCACCGTCGTAGATGAGGAAAGTCTTGTCGGACTGAATCCGGTCTTCAAAGAAATCAATCAGTGTTTCGCGTGGCATGGAAGCTATATGATTGCAAACTTCAACTACATAGAAGTAGATGTAGTGTGTCCTATCTGAATGAGGCTCCGACGTTTAGTGTCATTTGCGTCATTCGAGGAGAACCAGGAGTGTCGCCAACCTGCTCTATCGGACTAATTGCGTACAGTCGAAGATCGATCGAAAAGGCAACGCGATCGTTGATAAACCAGCGAACACCGCCACCGTAGTTGAGAGTTCCAGACGTTCTTTGTTCTGGCGTTTCTGCATTCAATGGAAAGAGCGAGAGGCGAGACGGCATGATGCCGCCGCTGAGGTAGCTCCAGCCGTCACGACCACCAAAGTTAAACGAGAGTTGCGGTGCTACGGCTGCGAATCGTTTTCTCAGTGTTGGGCCCTCTGGATTTGGTGACCGTTCGCCAGGCCTTTGGTCTGCCAGAGACGAATGAAAACTTGCACCGATGCCGAAAGTAACCACGTGCCATCTAAATGGATAGGCGTGAGCGCCAACCTGATATCCTGCTCCAGCACCAGGTGTGTCTGGTGGGTTAAGGCCCCTGTTTTCAGCAAGTTCAACGTTTCGGCTAAATGGGACGAAAGATCCTTGGAGATCGATAACGTACAGTCCGATAGGTTCTTGCGGTGGTTGGGCGGTTGTAGGTGCCACGAACCCAAAGGTCAAAAACATGCCAGCGAAGCATCGTATGGGTGACTGATTTGAAAGGCCGAGCATTGAGTCCAGTATACGGTGTCGCTTATTTCGGGTTTTGAGAATGACAAACACAGTTCGCCTTAAGGCAATTCGGGCTGCAGCGGGACGTATAGAAGGGATTGTGCACCGTACGCCATTAATTGATGTGTCTGACAAAGCCCAGTGCCCGCTGATGCTTAAGTGTGAGCATCTTCAGGTCGCAGGAGCGTTCAAAATTCGTGGAGCGTACAACACAATCGTGCAGTTAGCACAGGAATGTCCTGGACGTGGGGTCATTACGTATTCGTCTGGTAATCACGCTCAGGCAGTGGCGTATGCGGCGCGTCAGCTCCAGATTCCAGCAGTCGTAGTAATGCCGGAAACGGCACCCCGTATAAAAGTTAATGGAGCACGTTCTTACGGTGCGGAAGTACTTTTTGAAGGGGTTACGTCAATTGCGCGAAGAGAGCGAGCGGAAGCGGAAGCGCAGGTTCGTGATCTCATGATGATTCCGCCATTTGATCATCCAGAGATCATTGCTGGTCAGGGCACAGTTGGAGTGGAGATATTAGAGGACTGTGACCAAGTATCAACGGTCTACGTGCCGATTGGAGGAGGAGGTCTCATTTCGGGGGTTGGTGCGGCGGTCAAGCAAATGCAACCCGGCGTTCGCGTAGTCGGTGTCGAGCCGGAAGGAGGAGCTGCGATGTGTGCTTCCATCACTACTGGTAAACCCGTAACGTTGGAGCGAGTGCAAAGTGTGGCGGACGGTCTTCTTCCGGTTCGCCCCGGTGACTTGACCTTTGCTCACGTTGTTGAGTTTGTCGATGACGTCATCACTGTAAAAGATGAAGAAATCATACAGGCAGTAAAGTGGTTAATGACTACTGCGAAGCAAGTGGTTGAACCGAGTGGCGCAGCTACGGTGGCGGCGGTTCTCTTCGCTTCGGGTGGAGCGCGATTAGATCATCAAGGTATGACCGTGGCGGTTTTGAGTGGTGGCAATATCGCGCACGAATTACTCGTCAGTTTGTTTACCGAGACGGATAGATCGAGTTGCGATTAGCAGTTTCGCAGCAGTGGTTGCTTCGTCGACAGAAGTTATTTCGCCATCAAGTTGGCGCTCATAAATTTCTTGCAAGACCTTGCCAAAGTGCGGACCTGGGGCGAGACCGAGGCTAATCAAATGTCTGCCCATCAAAATTGGATCTGGGGGGGCGTTTTGGACCCCTAGCGCTTCTGCCCGGGATCGAAACCATGCCATTGCCGAACAATCGAACATTCCGTCTCGTCCGTGACAATCTGCGGTGGCAACTCGGGTCAGGAGATCGAGATCAACCTTGCGCGCGAGTCGACGAAAGGCACCATCACCTACGCCATCACGAGCGGTATGCCACATGCCAGGCTTAAGATGGTGTGCAACAAGACCCAGTACTTGGGTCCGCACGTCATAACCATTAAGTTTGTATATCTGCAGACGGTCCAAGAACATAGTTGCTGGCTTGACGCCCATTGCCTCATGGTTGAGCGACCGGATCCGTCCGTCAATTCTTGCGGTTGTCGATGGTTTGCCGAAGTCGTGGCAGATCGCTCCCAGCATCAGCGTGACTTGTTTAGGGTGAGGTAAATCGTGAATTTGCTTGCGAGCCTGATCGACGACAAGAAGGTTGTGCGTCCAGACATCACCTTCGGGATGCCACTCCGGTTCCTGAGGACAGTCTATGAGTGCGCGTAATTCTGGAAAGAGTTGGTCTACCACTCCAATGGTTCGTGCGAGGGTTAATCCCAGCGATGGTTGTTCAGCCTGTAGTAAGAGTTTTTCAAGCTCACCCCAAATTCTTTCCGCTGGTAGATCGTCAAGAGAAATCTGTCGGCAGACATCGGTTGTTTCACCATCGAGATTGAATTTGAGACGCGCCGACAGCTGAAGGGCGCGTAACACGCGGAGACTGTCGTCTCCAAAAGTTAACGGATCGACCATACGTAGACGGCGTTCATCGAGGTCACGTTGCCCATTGTGTGGGTCATAGTACGTTTCGGTAAGCGGGTCCCAAGCGATAGCGTTGATGGTGAAGTCTCGACGCTGTGAGGCGATGGTAATGGAAAGATCGGGATCACCCGTGACACTGAAACCACGATGGCCTCGGCCTATTTTGGATTCGGTCCGAGGAAGTGCGATGTCTAGTGGACCGAGTTTGTAGACGGTAAAGCTACTGCCAACGGTGTTGACGGGTCCGAGAGTTTTGAGAATTCCCTGCAGTCTCTCAGCGGATAGCCCATAGACTTCCAAGTCGATGTCTTTTGAAGGTGTATCGAGCAGGCGGTCGCGTACCCAACCGCCAACGATGAGCGCTTGTCCTCCTGCTGATGCCACAGCGCGCGCGACCCTTAACGCAAGATCCCACTCAGACATCACGTGCTAATCGGAAGCCATAGTCTGTGTACTGGTATGTGGGAGCTAGTTTGCTTCGCGCCGATACTCGACTAATGGTACGGGCATGTCGCCAAGAACCTCCTCGCGATGCTCGACGATGCCCGGCAGGTGGACCGACTGGTTTGCGGGCTGGTGACTCCGCATAGAAAGTACGGGAGTGCCAATCTGCGCACCACTCGTGTATGTTGGCGGCTATTCCGCGGATGCCGAAATCGTTTACTGGTCCAAGTGTGACTGGCCATGGTCCATCAAGAGGCCCATCGCCACCGTTTGGTATCCAGCTCGGGATCGACTTACCCCATGGATAATCTTCTCCATTTCGGTGACCGCGTGCCGCTCGCTCCCATTCGGCTTCAGTCGGGAGGCGGACGGGGGGGGTCGAGAAGCAGGATGAGTGCCACAGGCAAAACAAATACGCGTCATTCCAACTAACACCGACGGCGGGTTTGTCTGGACCGCTAAATAATGGATTTTCCCACTCACGAGGGGGCGGGGTTTGCGTGGCCTCAAGATAAGGACGGTATTCAGCCCGTGTGACTGGATCGATTGCCAATTCGAATACATCGACCCACACGCGGTGTTCTGGTTGTTCGTCCGGTTGGCCGGATTCAGAGCCCATATCGAACCATCCTGATGGAATCCGCACGAATTCACTCATTTATTCTTCTTGATGATACGTGGTTCGCGTCATCGATCGTTATAAACCGCTGATATGATCCATCGTTGGATGGATTTGTGGTGAGGTCACAGACAACTCGTTTGGGACGCCGAGCGCGCGCAGCCATTGTGGTTGCTGCGATTGCGTGCCACGGGTGTTCCCTGTCGTCAATGGCAGTCAACGCAGTACTACCCACGCTGGTCAATCCAGCGGTTTATCTTTCAGAAGAAGACCCCGAACTAGCCCGAGCGGCATTGCCCTTTTTGTTGAAGACCATTGAATCAATCATCGACGCGGACCCGGAGGATAGGGATGCTCTGGCGTTTGCAAACTCTGGGTTTGTGCTTTATGCGAGCGCCTTTCTACAGCATGACGCGGCACTTGCTGAGTGGGAGGACTACGAATTAGCACGTGATTTAAACAATCGAGCGCTCCGGATGTATCTCCGCGCAAGAGATTTTGGGAGCCGTGCTGTTGAGCTGAAGCACCCGGGCATGAGCGCGCGCTTGGTGACAGAACCTTCCACTGCAGTCACAGCGTTTGAGATTGATGATGTCGAAGCTTTGTACTATCTTGGCGGTGCATGGGTGCTCGGGATTTCATTAGGACTTGACCAACCCGCGCTTGTAGCGGATCTACCTACCGCTCGGGCACTTCTGGACCGAGCCATCGAACTTGACGAAGATTACAATCGGGGTTCACTGCACACTGCATTCATTACTCTTGAGTCTGTGGGTGATGCACTAGGAGGCTCGTATGTCAAAGCACGTGAACATTTTGAACGTGCTGTGGAGTTGTCAGAGGGATTGGATGCTGGGCCCTATGTGGCAATGGCTCTTGGCGTATCTGTCGCCGAAGAAAATCGTCAGGAATTTATTGAGTTACTCGAGGCAGCTGTTGCGATTGATATTGAAGCAGAACCAAGTAATAGGTTGTTGAACACGCTGTCACAACAGCAGGCACGCATGTTGCTGAGCCATGTTGATGACCTGTTTTTTGCACCGCTCGATGAAATCGATCAAGATGAGTCTGGAGCAGACGAGGAGATCCAATGATAAAGACGTTCCGACTCGCAGTTCTCTCAGTGTTGCTTATTAGTCCAATTCTTCTCGGAGCGCAGACCGTACGTTTGCGTCTTGGGAGTGTGTTGCCCGCTAATTCTCTTTGGGACCGATCACTTAAGGAGATGGCAAATGGCTGGCAGCAGGCAACAGGCGGTCGGGTTCGTTTGCAAGTCCGACCCTCGTCCGGAGACGAGGCGACACTACTTCGCCGCATGCGTATGAATAACCCTCAGGTTGCGGCACTGTCACCATTAGGTTTACAGGAAATCGACGAAGCCTTCAGTGTTTTTGGCGTGCCATTTTTCTTTGAATCGGAAGCCGAAGCGGTGCAGGTGTTGGAGGATTTAACTCCTCGTCTTCGTGCTGTGCTTGCCGAGAATGGTTTAGTACTTCTTAACTGGGGACATGGTGGCTGGGTACACATTTTTTCTGGTGCATCGATCAGCACTCTCGACGATCTTCGCGGAACCAAGCTCTTTACGTCGGCGGGCGATGATGGTGTCGTGAATTGGTATAAAGAAAACGGTTTTCAGCCGGTGCCGCTAGCTTTAACTGACGTACTTATGGGTCTTAATACTGGCTTAATAGATGCGTACCCTAGTTCCCCCTATAGCGCGCTCGTGTTTCAATGGTACCGGCAGACATCACATATGCTGGACGTGCCGCTTGCTCCCTTGTTCGGCGCCACGGTGATGAGTCAACGTGCCTGGCAACGTATCAGTGACGCAGATCAGAAGGCCATATTGGATGTGGCGGCTGACACGCAGCAGTCGATGTTTATTGAGGTACCGCAGCAGGACGATGAAGCGGTTCGCGAAATGAAGTCCCGTGGGCTCAATGTTGCCGGCGTTAACGAGTCTCAAGCGGCAGTGTTTCGGTCCGAAGCAGAGAATCTGACGGCCTCTTGGCGAGGTAGTATGGTTCCGGGGGACATCTATGATGCGGCCGTGGAAGCCCGAAACCGATACCGAAGCCGCTAATGAATTATTTGCTGTTCGTACCATCCGTATCCCGTCGCTACAGATCTCTGCTGACCACCCTCTGATACCATCACGTTCGGATGACCTCATCGTTCGACTCTGACGCTGGCCCCCAAATCAAAGCCGTCAGTGTGATTCATACGGCTGAAGAGTGGCTAGCGTCGGTCTCGCTGGCGCTGATGATGCTGTTGCCGCTGGCTGAAATTGTCATACGTCCTTTTGTCGCTGGTGGTATTCCAGGTTCCATTCCCTTTGTTGAGCATCTGACGCTATGGGTAGGGTTTATCGGCGCATGCGTCGCGGCGCGCAGCGGTAAGTTGATTGCTTTGTCAACAGCCACCTTTATTCCAGAAGGCATATTTAGAACGGGCGCACGGACCTTTTCCGCAACAGTCGGAGCCATGGTGTCGGCATTGTTGGCGTGGGCCGCGTTGGATTTTGTTGCTGATGAAATGGAATTTGGCGGTGAGATTGCCCTCGGAATTCCGCAATGGGTGTTTCAACTGGTTTTGCCCGCTGCTTTTGGATGCATCGCGTGGCGATTGGCTTGGGGGGCTGGAAGTTTGTGGCCAAGGGTAGTTTCGATGCTTGGTCTGATCGCCGGTATTTGGTTTGCCTATTCGTGGGAGTTCTTTGATGGTACAGCTGGTTGGCCATGGGTCGTGCTCTTGGTACTTGCGGCGATTGCGGGCGCTCCGATTTTCTCTGTCTTGGCCGGTGCCGCTGCATTTTTGTGGATGGTAGAAGCCTTCGACCCTGCCAATGTTCCACTGTTTGCATACGAGCTGGCTACTGAACCCCACCTGCCCTCCATTCCCTTGTTTACGCTGACTGGTTTCATTCTTGCTCAGGGTAATTCTTCTGAGCGGTTGCTCCGTGTGTTTCGCGCGGTGACTGGATGGATGCCCGGTGGCACAGCGGTTGTGTGTGCGGTTGTGTGTGCGTTTTTTACGGTTTTTACCGGTGGGTCGGGTGTGACGATCTTGGCGTTGGGTGGGTTGTTGCTGCCCGCTTTGCTGAAGGATGGGTACGGTGATCGCTTTTCGATTGGTTTGCTGACTGCATCCGGGTCCCTGGGTTTGTTGTTGCCGCCAGCGATGCCATTGATTTTGTACGCGATTGTTGCGCAGACCGCACCGGAGAATTTGTTTATAGGAGGACTTCTCCCGGGCTTGTTGTTGATCGGGATGGTCGTAGTTTGGGGGATGCGTCAGGGGATGCTTACCGGGGCTGGTCGTCAGCGTTTTGTCTGGCGAGAGGCTCAGGAAGCTCTCTGGATTGGCAAATGGGAACTCCTTTTGCCGGTTGTTGTGTTGGGTGCGCTATTCAGCGGCCGCGCGACCCTGGTCGAAGCGTCCGCACTTACAGCGCTTTATGCGCTGGTCATTACGGCTTTTGTCCATCGAGATTTTTCATTTGCTACGGGCTTACAGCAGGCATTTCGTGAGTGCATCGCACTGATTGGCGGTGTGTTAATCATTTTGGCTGTTGCAAAAGGATTTACGGCCTATATGGTTGATGTTGATATTCCGTTCCGACTTCTCGAATGGACGCAGGCACACATTGAATCACCATTGCTGTTCTTGTTGGCGCTGAATGTGTTTTTGCTGCTTGTCGGATGCATCATGGATATTTTTTCGGCCATCGTTGTCGTTGTGCCACTTATCAGTGAGATTGGCGCTGCGTATGAGATCGATCCGGTTCACCTGGGCATTATTTTTATCGCCAACTTGGAACTCGGTTATTTAACGCCACCGGTTGGACTGAACTTATTTCTTGCTTCGTACCGATTTGACCGCCCGTTACTCGATGTTTATCGAGCTTCAGTGCCATTCCTTATCATTCTTGGGATTGGTGTCTTGTTAATCACTTATGTACCATGGCTGACTCTTGGTCTTTTGGAGATGGTTGGCCGTCAGTAGTTGTTCGTTCGAATTATTTGAGAGACGAAAGGAAGGCAGGATGAACTTTCTTCGGCAAGGATTTTTTACCCGTTTGGTTTTGGTGCTCAGCCTCCCACTGAGTGCATGTGGGTCTGACCCGGTGGAAGAAGTAACCGAACAGGGGATGGTCGAATCAACCGTGGAGACGAATGGAGACCAAGAGAGGAGATTCTCTAATATGCGGCAACTCACCTTTGGTGGTGAGAACGCAGAGGCCTATTTTTCTACTGATGGCTCAGAGTTAGTTTTCCAGACAACACGGGAGGGAGTTCCGTGTGATCAGATTTATCGGATGGATCTTGACGGCGGGAATATGGAATTAATTAGCACGGGCGATGGCCGGACTACCTGCGGATATTTCTACCCGAATGGTGAATCTATCTTGTACGCGTCCACACATGCTGGCGGTGTTGAATGCCCACCCCCGCCTAGTTTTGAAATGGGTTATGTCTGGGCTGTTTATGACACCTACGACATTTATCGCGTTGGAAAAGATGGGAATGATTTGGTTCAACTAACTGACGAACCTGGTTACGACGCCGAAGCAACGATTGGGCCGGATGGAACGATTGTATTTACAAGCGTTCGGGATGGCGATATGGAAATCTATTCGATGGATGGGGATGGGGACAATGTTCGAAGGTTGACCGATCGCCAAGGACCTGACGGAGGACCGTTTTTTTCTGCGGATGGTTCGAAGATTGTATTCCGTGGTCGTGAGATTCCTGATGGTGAAGAGTACCAAGATTACAAGCGATTACTAGACCAAGGTCTTTGGCGACCTAGTTCGCTGGAGATTTTCATAATGGATGTGGACGGCAGTAATCTCACGCAGGTTACCGACCTTGGCGGCGCGAGTTTCGGCCCATTTTTCCATCCTGATAGCGATCGCATTATCTTTTCTTCTAATTGGCACAATCAGGATGGTCGAAACTTTGATCTCTTTATGATCAATATCGATGGCACTGGACTTGAGCAAATTACTTTTAATGAGACATTCGATGGGTTTCCGATGTTTTCACCTGACGGCTCTCAGTTAGTGTTCGCATCGAATAGGGATGCTACTTCAGAGGGTGACACTAATGTTTTCATAGTGGATTGGGTGGATTAGCCTTTTTAGACGACTAGTGTGTGTGCGAAGATTCTCCGCGGTGCTTCAATAAGTGGTCAATTGTGTGGGCGTAGTATCTGATTACCGCGCGTTCTCGTACGCGATAGCGTGAACCGTCAGTGACAATAATTCCACGGGTCTCTAGTAGCCCTATCGCTGCGTCAATTGCAGCTCGGCCTGAAGTTACATCTAGGTTGGCTTTTGATGATTCTAAGGTTTCAATGAGCTGGTCAACTCGGTCTTCTAATTCGGTTCGTTCCATTGAGGAGCGGAGTGAGGCCGCCACGAGTGCTGTCGGCAAGACTTTGTAAAGTCGTCCGACTGCTTCTCTAACGCGACGCTGTAAGCGCACCATGTCACGGCGCGCATCAGGGTCGTAGTCTCCCATCGTGATTGGTTGACCGAAGCTGACGATTGCACGAGATTGGTAGCCAACGGCATAGCGGATCATTTCCGCGACTTCCCGTCCGAAAGGTCGCTGTGTTCGCTTGACCTTTTGGCGTGACAGTATGAAATCCTCTAGGACGAGATCGTATGCGATGGCCGTCGGAATAATGACAAGATTGCTTTGGTTGGTTTGTACTGCTGCACGGAGTAACAGTGTTTTAAATGGTTTTAGTTCCCCGCTGTAACTACGGCCGCCTTCAAGGTAGAGGAATAGGTCGGTTCGACGGAGGAGTTCGGCGACGTAAGCTTTAAGTGTGACGAGATAAGCAGGGTCTTTTGTTTCTCGTCGAATCGGAATGGCGCCAGTCACATGTTTGTGGATTAAACCTAGCGCTCCCCCAAATAGATTAATACCGGCGGCGATTACTGGAGGTCGAATCCCGTTGTCGTCAAGTACGAGTGGCTCGACTAAATAATCAGTATGACTTTTGTGATTGGACGCATAAATCACATGGCCATTATTGGTTGCAGCGCGAACAACATCGATACCTTCTTGTACGCGTTTAATTTTCCGTAGGATTGGATACAACGGGTGTTGCAGAGCGCGGTACATCTTGTACCGCTGCGTCGTACGAAGTTCTTGCAGATACCCGTGGATCGCAGCGTGCGCTTGGTCTTGCGTTTGACCGCCGCCGCCCTCTAAATAACGAATAACTTCTTCTCGAGAGAGCACGGCTTCCGTGATCTCGTCCTGCGGCACGCGCGCACTATAACACGGGGTACAAAAAGTTCTTACCGGCACCAAATGAGCCGTTTGGTCAGTTTTGGATTGCCGGTCATAGTATAAAATTCAAATTAATTTACTCGGTTAAGCACACTCGTTTGATTTCATTGCCGCTGGCCTGCCTAGCCACTTAACCAGCGCTTCGGTTTAATCGTTTTTCGAGCGTTTTTGGTATTGCGCTGTTTTACGGGTCGCCAGCATTCTGTATTTTTGCTCGGACGTGTCGTTAATTAGGGGTCGGTTGGTTTCTGAGAATTATGGTGTTGAGAGAACTACTCAGCATGTTTGGGGCGAGTGACCCGCTTCGTGACATGGGCGAAAACTTTAACAGGATGCTTGCGTTGACCCACAGGCTTAACTTGACCGCTTCGCAGATTTATTTCAATGAAATTGGCGGTAATGGGGAAACTGAAAGAGCGGCACTATTTGAGCAAGACGCACAAGTAAATGCGCTTGAACAGACCATTCGTCGGCAAATCATCACACATTTATCTTTTCCTGGAAATGAAGCTGACGTGCCTTACTCCTTGCTTCTTATGACACTTGTAAAGGACGTGGAGCGTCTTGGTGATTACGCAAAGAATCTTGCACAACTGACCGAAATCCGACATGGAATATTTCCACTTGGACCTGAACTTGACGAGTTGTTATCGATCCGACGAGGTGTAGAGCGAATTTTTTTTTCCGCAGCAAATGTTTTTAAAGAGGCGTCTCATGACGAAGCCCTGAAATTGATCCGAGATGGTCGGATAATTTCAAGGAAATGTGATCGTTTTATTTATCAGATTGGAACTGGTTCCAATGATGCTGGTACGACGACGGCTCTTATTCTTGGCACTCGTTTCTACAAAAGGATATGTGGGCATCTGCTTAACGTATTGACTAGCGTGGTGATGCCCCTCGATAAAGTTGACTATTATGATGAAGCTTTAGACCCTTCCGTATCAAAGGATTCGTCATAAAATCGTGTCTGGTTAGGGCACGTCTCTTCGTAGTACAGTCTGAGGTTGCTCAGGACTACAGATTGTGAATAAGACCTCCAGCGTTGTCGTAGTTGGCGCCGGGATTGTTGGCTGTGCCGTTGCTTATGAGCTTGCCCGCCGGGGCGTTCATGTGCGAGTGCTTGACCGTCGAGGAGTCGGCCAAGGAGCGACACAAGCGTCTGCTGGTGTGCTGGCTCCATTCATCGAAGCATTTGACCGGCGGCAGTTGCTTGACCTCACCAGCCGTAGTCTTAGTCTTTACGATGAGTTCGTGGCGCGTATTGTAGAAGACTCCGGTGCCACTATTCAGTACGCACGAACAGGGACTCTTGAAGTTGCATTGGATGATGCCGGCCTACAGCGTCTCCGGGTAATTCAGCAAGCGTGCGAAGATCGTGGTATTCGAGCTGAACTTTTGGGTGCTGAAGATGTCCGTGGTGTCGAACCTCACTTATCCAAGACATTACGCGGAGGATTGATTGTTGAGTCTCATGGTTTCGTTGGGGCCTCCGATTTGACCGCAGGTCTTCGCCGAGCAGCAGTTGCACACGGAGTGTCATTTGAAACCGCCTCAACTGCAACTCGAATCGCTCGGAATGGTACAGGGGTTCGGATTGAGACGGCTGGTGATGACTTTGAGTGTGATGCGGTGGTTATGGCTGCTGGTAGTTGGTCTGGTCGAGTCGAAATCGATGGGGTAACGCCAGTTCCAATTAGGCCTGTGCGTGGTCAACTAATTCATCTTGGATGGCCAGCACCGGCATTGACACGGGTCCTGTGGTCCCCAGGTTGTTACCTCGTGCCATGGAGTGATGGCACTGTGCTTATCGGTGCAACCGTTGAAGAGGTCGGGTTCGATGAGCGGGCGACTGTTCTTGGTGTGAGGGCGTTGATCGATGCTACCGAACGCGTAGCACCGCAGGTTAATGAAGCGTCTTTTCTGGAAGCCCGGGTGGGGTTGCGGCCGGCGACTCCTGATGAATTGCCAGTGATTGGTCCTTCGTCTGTTTTTCCTGGGCTAGTCTATGCTTGTGGACATTTTCGGAATGGGATACTTTTGGCTCCTTTGACAGCCTCGTTGATTGGTGATTTGCTCGTCGATCAAATACAAGATGAGGTTCTTGACCTCACAACACCTAAGCGTTTTGGTGATTGTTAGTAGGGCAATTATCTGTGAAGCTCAAGCAGAGCTACAGTGCTCGTGAGGTCGCGTCTATCACTGGACTTACAGCGCGGCAGCTTCAGTGGTGGGATTCTCGACAGCTGCTTTCGGCGTCGGTTTCCTCACGGCCGACCGCCGCCGGCGGATTTACTGAGCGACGATATTCTCCAGTGGAGCTCTATGAATTAATTGCGCTTGCAGATCTTCGTCGGCGTGGGTTTTCGGTTCAGAAGATACGTGCTGTGCTTGCCATTCTAGATGTTCAGTTCGGAGCCCGTCTTTATGATGCGCTGGGTGATGCCGGCGAGATTACGCTATTAACGGATGGGCGAGAAATCTACGCTCGGACTCGTGCTGGAGAGTTTTTTAACCTACTACGCGACCCTGGACAACCGTTACTCATGGTTGGCGGTGAGGCCGATTTGCAGGGGCTAAGCTCTCGCTTTCGCAATCGCCGGAAGAAGGGCCATTCCCGGAAGTCCTCCGAACGTCGTATCTAGTTCTAGTAGTTTTTCCCACGGGCATCCACCCGTATTGTTTCGATTAAAGAATTTCCATCGACCAAATGAACGTAGTCGGCCAAATTCGTCACAACACAGGCGTGATTTGGTATTAGTCGAACACGTTGTCCGGTTGTCAAGGAATGGTCGCATCCAGTTACGGATACGACTGCGTGTTCTTCGGATAGGCGTTCAATTACAAGATTTGGATTGATGTCTTTTCTGGAATCTGTTTGTAGAACTGCACCGAACCCACGGTGTGCATTGGGCCCCCGTGCTTGGTCTGACGACAATGTCTTGCTTCCGGCGTCAAGTACGAGTCGCTCCGGAGATGGACAACTCACTATCGTTGAGAGAACCGTTAGCGAGCACTGGCTCGTCGTCGCAGCCTGAAGGGCCACTTGCGTCAAGTCTAGAAACACATAGTTCCCAGGCCGTAATTCGGTAATTTCCTTTTCCTCAAGGCTAAATCGTGCGGTAGGGGTGGCCCCCACGCTGATCTCTTGGATCGGGATCCCTGCTTTTTGAGCGTCTAGGGCCAATGCCCGTAAGATTTGTGCTTCTTGGTGAGCCGTGTTTTCAATGTCCTGATATGTAGATGCATCGTACGCCTGACCGGCGTGACTCAATAACCCGCGAAGTCGAAGTCCTGGAAGGTTATCGACTTCGCTAATAAATCTGGTGGCGTCTGGGCGTTGAGGACTGATGCCACAGCGATGAAATCCGACATCGACTTTTACAAGTACATCAAGCAGACACTTTGCTTTAACCATAAGGTCCGACCAATGTTTTGCGACGATGGCATTGTCAACAATGATCGATAGTTGGGTTTTAGACAGGAGCGCAATAATTCGATCCGCAGTTGAGATTGGTAGTGGGTATGCGATTCTGATGTTTGAAATACCATAATCGGCAAAGACTTCTGCTTCTCCCACCGTTGCCACCGTAATACCGACAGCGCCAGCATCGATTTGATACTGTGCAATCGTGACTGACTTGTGAGTTTTAGCGTGCGGACGGAGTAGGGTGCCTGCAGCAGCAGCAGCTCTTTGCATCTTTTCGATATTGGCGAGTAGCCTAGGCTTGTCAACTAGCACGGCTGGCGTCGGTAAATCAGCGAAATTCACGGAAATATCGTAGCGCTTATCTGATGTATTTGGTACGTGGTTGACCTGTTCTTATTTTTTTGTACGGTTTGTACAGTTGCGAATCGGTGGCACACGAAGCATTTGGGGCGAAAGCATTATTGCTTGGTGACCACTCAGTTCCGCGGAACAGTCATTCATTGTCAAGTTTTATGAAGTACCCTGTCATTAGATAGACGTGTCGGAATTCTTTCAGGAGTGATCGGTCATGATTAATGCGCGGGTCAACGTTCCAACGCCGATAAACGAACCTGTTCTTTTGTATGCACCAGGTTCATCAGAGAAGAATGAACTCAAACTCAAACTGGACGAGTTTGCCGGCCAGCAGATTGAAATTCCACTTGTTATCGGAGGCGCTGAGGTGCGTACCGGTAATCTGGGCCAATGCATTTTGCCGCACGACCATCGTCACGCGATCGCTTCTTTTCACAAAGGTAATACCGAGACGGTGAATCAGGCTATTGCCGCAGCGGCAGAGGCCAGACCTTCATGGGCGGCAATGGGTTGGGAGGCTCGCGCCGCCATTTTCCTGCGTGCTGCGGAGCTTCTTGCGGGTAAATATCGACAAATTGTAAACGCGGCAACGATGCTCAATCAGAGCAAGACTGTTTTCCAGGCCGAAATTGATGCCGCGTGTGAATTGATCGACTTTTTTCGTTTTAACGTGTCCTATTTGCCACGAATATTTGAACAACAGCCGGACAGCGGACCGGCGATATGGGATTACGTTGAGTACCGACCGCTTGAAGGTTTTGTTTTTGCCGTTACTCCATTTAATTTCACGTCTATTGCTGGCAATTTACCGACGAGTCCTGCGCTTATGGGGAACACCGTTGTTTGGAAACCGGCTTCAACAGCCGTCTATTCCGCCTACTGGCTAATGGAGCTGTTAAAGGAGGCCGGGCTTCCTGATGGCGTTATCAATATGGTCCCTGGTAGTGGCAGTGAGATTGGTCAACCCGCGATGAATCATCCAGAGCTTGGAGGCGTGCATTTTACGGGTAGCACAGCGGTGTTTCAGGGTATGTGGAAAGCCGTTGGTGCCAACATTGCCTCATACAAGAGCTATCCACGTATTGTTGGAGAAACTGGTGGGAAAGATTTTGTCTTTGCCCATGCATCCGCGGACCCAGAGGCTTTGATAGCGAACTTGATTCGCGGGGCCTACGAGTACCAAGGTCAAAAATGTAGTGCTGCTAGTCGTGCGTATCTGCCGAAGAGTTTTTGGGATAGGCACGGTGATGATTTGTGTGCAAAGGTGAACGACATTAAATACGGAGACATTACTGATTTTAGAAATTTCATGGGTGCAGTGATTGACCCGGCGTCTTACGCAACAATTACAGAGGCAATAGAACAATCTCGGCACGATTCAGACGCTGACGTGGTTTGTGGTGGCCAGTATGATGATGCTGACGGATATTTCATCGCGCCTACGATTATTCAGGCGCATGATCCTCACTATACGACAATGGAAGTGGAGTTATTTGGGCCGGCACTGACCGTTTTTGTATACGACGACAACAAATATGAAGAGACTCTGGACTTATGTGATTCCACGTCACCGTATGCGCTAACGGGTGGTATTTTTGGGACTGATCGCAAAGCCATCAATCTTGCCCATCGAAAACTCCTACATGCCGCCGGTAACTTTTATATCAACGACAAGCCGACGGGCGCGGTTGTTGGTCAACAGCCATTCGGTGGATCGCGAGCTTCGGGAACGAACGATAAGGCAGGAAGTTACCTGAATCTTATTCGGTGGGTCAGCCCTCGTACGACGAAAGAAAACTTTGTGCCGGCGCTTGATTATTGCTATCCGCATATGCAGGAAAAGTAATTTGGAGGAATCGATTAATGAGTTTTTGTGAGCATTGTGCTGGTCAACGTTTTGACCGTGCGCAGGTTCTACGAGCGTTGCGAGACGTACGTAAATGTTTACGGGATGAAGGTTCGGAGTGTAGCTCTGATGAAGCACTTGCGCTGGTAATGCGTGCCGTGCAGAGCCTTGAAATACCGCACCTTGAGCTTCTTGAGGAAATGGGGGACGACACGGTCATCCATTAGTGATGGCCGTGTCGTGCGGCCGCGAATGATTTCGCGGTCACTATTCTTGTTTCGAGAGGTCGCTTTATTTCGGTTGTGGCACGATTCGGATGTAAGGGAGCGGTGATTTCCAACCTTCTGGATAGGTTTTTTCCGCTTCTTCGTTCGACACGGCCGGCAAGATGATTACATCTTCGCCTTGATTCCAGTTGACCGGAGTCGCTACTTTTTTTGTAGCGGTAAGTTGACATGAGTCGACGAGTCTGAGGATTTCGTTGAAGTTCCTTCCCGTGCTCATCGGGTATGTCAGCGTGGCTTTGATTTTTTTGTCTGGGCCGATGATGAACACTGATCGGGCAGTCGCATTGTCCACCGGTGTTCGCCCTTCAGATGTGTCCCCCGTGTCTGCTGGCAGCATGTCGTAGGCCTTAACGACTTTTAATTCTGGGTCACCGATCAAGGGGTAGTTCACGGCGTGACCTTGTGAGGATTCAATATCTTTTGCCCATTGCTCGTGGTTGCTCACACCGTCAACACTGATTCCAAGTACTTTGCAGTTCCGCTGTGCAAATTCTGGTTGCAGTCCGGCCATTGCTCCGAGTTCAGTAGTACAGACCGGAGTAAAGTCCTTTGGATGCGAAAAAAGAATAGCCCATCCATCACCAATCCATTCGTGAAAGTTGATGGGGCCTTGGGTGGTTTCAGCCGAGAAATCTGGTGCTTCATCGTTGATTCGTAATGACATGTAATCCTTTCTAGGTTGTGGCACTTTCGGCCAGTAACCGGTAACAGTAGTAAATTTTATACAACTTGCAGTCGCAGCGTAGAGCGTTACGTAGCCGGGGAATCAAGCCGTTTGACATTGTTACGAATTCTGCAGTCAGAGCGAGGTGAGCAGGAGTGATATCCTAAGGTGTGGACCGCACGGTCGTACGGACCACATCTACGGCTCGTTTTTTCGTAGCTGAACGGAGTAGTGAAGGATGGATCGGGTAGAGATTGCGATACCGGTGCGGGGTTTTGGTGAAACCTCTCGACGTGACAACTGGTGGGTCCAGCCCCTCGTGGTATTTCTGGGTTTGTCAGCATTTCTTGTGTATTCCACTTGGGCGGCGTTTCAGGGTGAACACTATGCCTATGGCGGATATCTGTCGCCGATGTATTCGCCAGAAATTTTTGGTGATTCTTCGCATAGCTTGTTTGGTCCCCAGCCTGGCTGGTGGCCAAGTTGGTTGCCGTTTTCTCCGGCCTTTCTGATTTTATGGGCGCCAGCAGGTTTCAGAATGACCTGTTATTACTACCGTGGAGCCTACTACAAGGCGTTTTGGGCTGACCCTCCATCGTGTTCGGTGGGTGAGCCGCGTAATGAGTTTCTCGGAGAGAATTCATTTCCATTGATTCTTCAGAATGTACATCGCTATTTTCTGTATTTGGCGCTCGGTTTCATCGTGTTTCTTTCGTATGACGTGTGGAATGCGCTCTGGTTTGAAGATGTCGCTGGCAAGGTTTCATTTGGTATCGGCATCGGCACAGTGGTGCTTGCGCTGAACGTCATTCTTCTTGGCAGTTACACCTTAAGTTGTCACTCATTACGCCACTTGGTGGGTGGGCGTCACGATTGCGTGTCTAATAAACCGACTCAACAGATGGCATATGACTGTGTGAGTTGTCTCAATCAACGGCATATGCTGTTTGCCTGGATGAGTCTTGTCTGGGTTGGGTTTTCGGATATCTATGTTCGAATGTGCTCGATGGGTATCTGGACGGATTTCCGGATTTTGTAGGGATTGCATGGAGTATCAAACTTTTGAACATGACGTCTTGGTAATTGGAGCCGGTGGTGCTGGTTTGCGGGCGGCTATTGAAGCTTCAAGTGAAGGGGTGTCCGTTGGGCTTGTCTGCAAGTCGCTGCTTGGCAAAGCACATACGGTTATGGCCGAAGGTGGCATGGCGGCGTCACTTGCCAATGTTGATGATCGAGACGGATGGCAGACTCATTTCGCCGACACGATGCGTGGCGGGCAGTATTTGAACAATTGGCGAATGGCCGAATTGCATGCGAAGGAAGCCCCTGATCGTGTCCGGGAACTGGAAGAATGGGGAGCTGTTTTTGACCGGACAAAAGACGGCCGGATTTTACAGCGGAATTTTGGTGGTCACAAGTATCCACGTCTTGCCCACGTAGGGGACCGTACCGGGTTGGAGATGATTCGGACGCTACAAGATTACGGTGTCCACCAAGGGATCGATGTGCATATGGAATGTACGATTATTGAGTTACTCAAAGATGGAGACCGTATTGCGGGAGCTTTCGGGTATGACCGAGAACGCGGGAGATTTCGTCTCTTTAAGGCCAAGGCCATTGTGCTTGCATCAGGTGGTATCGGAAGGGCATTTAAGGTCACGAGTAATAGCTGGGAATACACTGGTGATGGCCAAGCTTTGGCCTATCGGGCTGGTGCTGAATTGATCGATATGGAATTTGTGCAATTTCACCCAACCGGAATGGTTTGGCCACCATCGGTGAAAGGCATTCTAGTTACTGAAGGCGTGCGGGGTGAGGGTGGTGTTTTGCGCAACAGCGATGGAAACCGCTTCATGTTTGATGATATCCCTGAGCTCTATAAACATCAGACAGCCGATAACCCTGAGGAAGGTTGGATTTATACGCAAGGCGACAAGAATGCGAGACGGCCACCCGAGTTATTGACCCGAGATCATGTTGCGAGATGTATTGTCAGGGAGATTAAAGAGGGTCGCGGTAGTCCTCACGGAGGTGTTTTTCTTGATATCGCTTGGATTAAAGAAAAGCTCCCGAATGCCCAAGAACACATCAAGAAAAAATTACCGAGTATGTATCACCAATTCAAGCAACTCGCTGGTATAGACATTACTGCCGAGCCCATGGAAGTGGGACCCACAACGCACTATGTGATGGGTGGGGTTCGCGTCGATGCGGACTCTCAAATGTCCGCCGTGCCTGGCCTTTTTGCTGCAGGCGAGGTAGCTGGTGGACTTCATGGTGCAAACCGCCTCGGTGGTAATTCCCTGTCAGATTTGGTGGTGTTTGGTAAACGAGCGGGCGAGCATGCGGCGAAGTTTTCTAAAGAGGAAGGTGTTGCCAAAGTCGATGAGACTCAAGTGGAAGCCGTGGCACAAATGGCACTTGAGCCCATTGAGCGACAGGGGAGTGGCGAGCCACCATATCAATTACAGTATGAGTTGCAGGACCTTATGCAAACTCAAGTCGGTATCGTTCGCAATGACGGAGAGCTGCGTCAGGGACTTGAGGGTCTTGAGCGACTCGCCGATCGGGTGAAGAGAGTCGAAGCACAAGGCAATCGTGAGTACAACTCAGGATGGCATACAGCACTTGATTTGCGTAACCTGATGCCTGTGGCAGAGGCCGTCACACGTGCTGCAATCGAGCGCAAAGAAAGCCGCGGCGCACATTTCCGAGAAGATCATCTCGGCAAGGATGAAGAGTGGGGTAAAACAACACTTGTCATTCGACAGGCGTCAGACGGGACTATGGAGGTTCAGCGTGAACCGATTGCGCCTCCACGAGACGACCTCCAACAGATTATTGAAGAGAACCAAAAATAGAATTATCAGTGTAACGTTCGGCGGAGATTTTAATGGCGACCGCAACATTTAGGATATGGCGAGGCAATGCAGAAGGTGGTGAATTTCATGATTACACTACCGAGGTCACCGAGGGGATGGTGGTGCTGGATGCGGTGCATCAAGTACAGGCTGAATCAGCGAACGATCTTGCCGTTCGGTGGAACTGTAAGGCCGGTAAATGTGGGTCGTGTTCGGCGGAAGTGAACGGCAATCCGAAACTGATGTGCATGACCAGACTGAGCAGCTTAAAGCTTGATGAACCCGTTACAATCGAACCGATGCAGGCGTTTCCAGCGATTCGCGATCTTGTAACCGATGTTTCCTGGAACTACGAGGTCAAGAAGCAAATCAAGCCATTTAAACCGAGACCTCCTGATGCGGACGATGGTTCTTGGAGAATGGATCAGGCGGATGCGGAACGGGTACAGGAGTTTCGTAAGTGTATCGAATGTTTCTTGTGCCAAGACGTCTGTCATGTGTTGCGCGATCATCGTTTACATCACGAGTTCATCGGCCCTCGATTTTTTGTACATACGGCTCAGTTGGAGATGAACCCGCTGGATACCGAAGATAGAACCCATGACCTTGCTTATGACAATGGTATTGGGTATTGCAATATTACGAAGTGTTGCACGACGGTCTGCCCTGAAGAGATCACTATTACTGACAATGCGATCATTCCTCTGAAGGAGCGTGTGGTCGATGAACTTTATGATCCGGTAAGTCGTTTATTAAGAATGTTTAAGGCCTGACAGGATCTTCAGGGCCTCAAAGCGCTACGTTCTTTTGGCTGTTCTCTGATTACGCGTCTGTGTTTTGGCGGGTTGATCCCACGACGCAGCAGGTAAGGTTTACGCCGAGCGCGACCACGCCGGCATGGATATTCCAAGGTTCTGGATTACTTGTTAGAAGTAATCCAGAGTAGGTTGCGCATCCGGCAAGCATCCCAACAAATGCAGCTGAGGTTGTTAGGCGCGACCATGTCACTCCCAGTACGAAGAGAGGTGCAACCTGGGCCAGTATCTCCATTTTAATTTCGGTCAATCCCCAGAGAGTGACACGTGGTGAGAGCGCGATACCGACTAGGATGCTAACGATTACCCATGAGAGTATTTTGCCAGTCCGTGTTAGACGTTCTTGAGACGCTCCGCGGAGAAGAGTGGTTCCGATGATGTCTTTTGCCAGTATTGAAGACAGGCTGAGAAGCACCGAATCGGCAGTGGACATTACAGCAGCCACAATTGCGGTTATAACGAGAACTGACAGACCAAAGAGTAGTGTTGACTGACCGGCCCACATCGTTAGCAACGTTGGCATCACCTGGTCTGGGTCTCCCCCGTCGGACAGTTCGCCGATCGCCAGAATGCCAACCAGGAACATGACGCCAGTCGTCACGAGTGGTAAGAAGACCATGACGCTAAACGCGCGTTTAAGAGAGCGTGCACTACGTGCGGCGTAAATACGTTGAATTGCGTGGGGATAGACCGCGCCGGAAAATCCGATCAAGATGATCGTACTGAACCAGTTTCTGGATATTTCCCATGAAGGAACCACAACTTTTTCCGGCGAAGTTCGTGCGATTTCGTTTGTTAGGTTGGCTAGGTGATCTGGAGTTGGTCCTACCGCGATTAAAAGTCCTATAAGTCCCACAAGAAGCATGAGGCCTTGGACACAATCGGTCCAGGCAACTGCACGCATCCCTCCAACAGTTTCATAGATAATGACGACGAATGTGAGTAGCAAAACTCCTGCCCAATAGGGAATGGATCCGCCTGAGAGCCCTTCTGTGACGTGTCCCATGGCCATTAGTTGGGCAAGTAAATAATTGGATATTGCAGCAACGAGTAAAACGTTAGCGACCAGGGTAAGCGATGGGGAGTTGAACCGATAGGTAATCCAATCGCCTGGAGTAATGAAATGCTTCTGTTTAGCGATCCGTTGCAATTGTGGAGCAAACAATAGGTAGACCACGATTATTGCCATCATGAAACCGACGCTCATTACCCAGGCGAACCCAAGCTGAAAAGCTTCTCCTGGATAACCAAGCAACGTATTGCCGCTGTACTGCGTCGCATAGAGGGTTAACAGCAAAACGAACCCCCCAAGATTTCGACCGGCGAGATAAAAATCGTCAAGGTCAGCGTGATGGTTGTGGCGATGGGTCAGGTAGCCGACAGAAATGAGGATCAGTAAGTAAATACAGACAGCGCCGCCGGCCGCTAGACCAAGAGTCACTCCGAAGAGTCCTTGCTAGATTCTTCGTCTTCTGCGTCGGACCAATAGCGTGCAACAACCCATGCTGTGAAGATGGCGATAGCGAAACTAATTGAAAGTGAGATAACTACCCAGTAGGGAAGTCCAAACCACAGCGCTACGGTTGTATCGGACGGAAGGTACCAGGGGACAGACAGTACAAATAGCAAGCCGATGATGGCCCAGACCCAGGGGTGGGCGCTCGGTTCGTCGATTTGTCGATAGTTTCGCAAAGCGGCTCTATGATAGCTGTAGTGATACGAAGTTAACGGTACGGAAGTTGTAAGGAGAATAGTGATGCTTTTCACGCCACGCACTTTGAAACTCTCATTGGTATGTCTAGCGGTCGGAATAGTTGGTGTGTCGTATGTAATGCATGCGCGTGCTCAGGGTGGGCGAGAGTTGCTTGATGGTGTTGTTGATTTACACGTTCATGCAGGTCCCGATTCTCGTCCGCGCTCGGTAAGTGATCTTGAGGCAGCACGTGGGGCTTCAGAAGCTGGCATGCGTGCCATTCTGCTTAAGAACCACTTTACGATGACAGCGGATCGCGCCTCATTAGCAATGGATCAAGTCGATGGACTGGAAATTTTTGGTGGTGTCGTACTTAACCGTGCGGTGGGGGGGATTAATCCTGAGGCAGTGCGGCAAATGGTTGAATTTTCTGGTAGCCGAGGGAGGGTGGTGTGGTTGCCGACCTTTGATGCAGAGTGGTACGTCAAGAATGTCGGCGAAGGCGGGTCAGCATTTGTACCAATCATCCAGAACGGTTTACCTGTGCCAGATATTCTTGAAATATTTTCTTTGGTCGCTGAGCATGATCTATTGCTCGCGATGGGACATTCTGCCCCGGAGGAAGTAATTGCACTCATACCGGAAGCCAAGCGTTTAGGGGTGCAACGTATTCTTGTCACCCATGTATTTTCACAAGGTGCGACAAGGGAACAGATGCAGCAGATGGCATCGGAAGACGCCATTATGGAGATTGACTGGTTAGCTGTGTTAAACGGTAGCCGCTCGATTACTGATTACACAATGGCTATTCGGGAGATTGGCGCAGAGTTTTTTGTTATGTCAACAGATCTTGGACAAGCGGGTAATCCACTCCATCCGGAGGGCTGGCACGCGTATATCGGGGCCATGCGAGAAGCTGGAGTGTCAGGCGAGGACATCGACACGATGTCTCGACGTAACCCCGCGAGATTACTTGGTTTGGATCCCTGGTAAATTCTTGTCGTTCTCTGTTTAGTGCAGCCGATATTTTTGACGGTGTTCTTCCCAAATTTCGGCTTCGAGGCGTTCGGCTTCTTCCCATTGCCTGTGGCGCTTAATCCTTCGTCGCCTGTGCTGCCAAATGGCGACTAGCGCGAGACCGGTTATCACCGTCCAAAGGGTGTACGGGCTAGCCAAGAAGGTAACCCATTCTTCCCATCCACCTGAACTGCGCCAAAACATCAAGGTGGCGCGGCTGATGGTTGTGCCGGTGGCACTCAAGAACGCCTGATCGAATGTGTCTCCTGATTTCACGTTTGTCAGCAGAGTAGGTACCAGTGATGGACCGTAGCGTGCGAGTAGGTCTCGAACGAGGGCATGAGATATGGTGTAGGCTCGCGCCGCGTTATTCGCACCATCCGCAAATAACCCCTCAATGTCAGAAATGTTTGGTGCGTCTGAAGTAATACTTGCCCAGACAAAGCGTGACCGGACAGCAACTCCCCAAGACCGCTCCGTCGTACTTGCCAATCCCTCACTGAACCAGCGTGGCAATCGATTGCCACCGGCTGCCCGCGACGCAAGGATGTGAGTAATTTCATGGCGAAGTACGACTTCGAGAGAGTCGTAGGGGTAGCTTCCGATGCGTGATGGAAATAGAACGATTAGATCGTTTGCTGGGTCAGCAAACGCTGCTACCCAGGAGGGTGTGTCTCTGGCGATTCGTGAGTCTTCGGGGACCAGCGCAACACGAACTGGTTCCCCTGGGTCGGTTATTCTGAGTAGCTGCAGAATGCCGTTGAAGCGCGTTTTGTCGAATTGACTGACCTGCTCGGCAACAGATTGCAGTTTTTCGGGTGCTTCGAGATGCAGTTCTAGCTGTTGCCGTTCTTGTTGGGCACTGCTTGTTGCCAGTGACCCAATTAATAGACTTGCCACGATCAATATCTTTAACTGCTGCATTGCCGCACTCTGTCAGATTCGAGTTGTTAGTCGATTACGCCTTTCAGTGGTCAATATTTTTGGGTTGACGTGTTTGCGTAGTGGTCTCGCGATCTGGAACGTCTGCATTACTTTGAATTTCTACGATGGTGGCTCCCAGGTGTGACTCGGGTGCATCCCAGAATGTAACTACAGAGGGATGTTCTTTTAGTTCAGCTTGAACGATTGCGCGTTGCACACCAGTACCCCGTCCATGAATAATACGCACCTTCATAAAACCTGCGTTGATTGCAGCAAATAGGTACTCGGTAACGACAGATTTAATATCGCGTGGTTTGAAAGTATGCAGGTCGAGTTCAGGTTCGATCGGCATCATGTATGTGTCTTTAAGATTGTTCATAGGTGGCCGTAATTTGCGTTGTGATTCCGCCTCGCGCAGAAAAAGCGCCGGTCACAGTCATACGCCGTGGTGCGCACGCATCAACAAGATCGTCAAGAATTGTGTTTGTGACGCTTTCATAATAAATGCCTTGATCACGAAATCCGACTAGGTAGCACTTCAGTGCTTTTAGTTCGATACAAAGCCTATTAGGAATGTAGTTGATCCGAATTTCACCAAAGTCCGGCATCCCTGTTTTAGGACAGACAGAGGTGAATTCAGGGCAACAGATAGAGATTTCGTATTCACGGTCGGGCTTAGGATTCGGAAATGTTTCAAGCGAGAAAGATTCCATATACAGATTTTATCAGTGACTAGTAGCAAGGTTCGGTTGTTTGATTAGTTATAGTAATAATTGACAGGCGGGTACCCACACGCTAGGATACCCCCGGTTTTATTGGGTTTTCAGGCTGAGTCGCCGTTTGCGTGCACGGTTGTCTTGGCAGTTACAACTAGCGCGCAACATCTAGGGAGACGCCGATGGCCGAGCGTAGAATGGGCAAGACCGAACTCTTCTCACACTTTGCCGAGAAGTTCGATATTAAGCGGGCACAGGCTCGGGAGTTCTTCGATGAACTTCAGCAACTCTCTGAGAGTGAGCTAAAGCGTAGTGGCGAGTTTGTGTTGCCTGGCATGGTCAAGTTAGTTAGGCAGGAACGAAATGCAAGAACGGGTCGCAATCCGGCGACCGGTGAATCAATCCAAATTCCGGCGAAAACTGTTGTTAAGGCTCGTATTGCGAAGCAATTGAAGGACGCCGTTCTTCCGGGTTAATTGAAATTTCTAGTAGTTGCTAGAAAAGTTTTAAATCGCCTTGTGTTTATCGCGGCCGTTTTCAGTCTTTTGACTGGAAACGGCCGTTCTTCTTGTTGTTCATCGATAGTTTTGTCTGGGTGCATGCTTGCGATGCCTACTTCTCCAGGTATTCCTATAGGTCTGGTGTGTTTCAATTTCTTTGGTTCAGCAGCTGATGTGGTGGGCGTTTGCCTCGTCTTTTAGTGCTAGGTCAGGCTATGGGAAAACCTCGTAAGACGCTGACGTATATACTGTTATAAGCATGCCGACGAACGTCATGATGCCGCAACTCGGGGAGTCAATCGTTGAAGGAAAGATTGTTCGATGGAACAAGAATGTTGGCGATCGAGTGGATCGGGACGAGCCTCTCTTTGAGGTATCTACGGATAAGGTCGATGCTGAGATTCCATCGCCGGTAGGTGGAGTAGTGACAGAGGTCCGAGTTGGGGTTGGTGAGACGGTCGACGTAGATAGCATTGTTGCGGTTATCGGAACTGAAGATGAGCAGCACGCTACGAACGCCGGAAATGCTGACCCGCCGCCATCCTTACAAAATATCGCTACGGAGGGAAATGAGAACTTAGCTTCTAGTGAGACTAGAACGTCTGTGTTCTCACCTCTTGTCCGGAAACTTGCCGAAGAACATGGTGTCAATTTGGGTGCCGTGACGGGAACAGGACGTGGCGGTCGCGTAACAAAAACGGATGTTCTGCGTCATGCAGAGACTCGCGCACAGCTAGTGACGGGTAATCCTCTTCCAGGTTCACGCACAGAGACATTGTCCCGCATGCGTCAGAGTATTGCGGAGCATATGGTGTTCAGTCGTCGAACTTCGGCGCATGTTCATACGGTGTTCGATGTTGATTTCACGGCGATTAACATATTTCGACGGAAATATGGAGAGAACTACGTAAAGGAAGGTAAGAAGCTTACGTATCTTTCATTTATCGCGCGTTCAGTAGTGTTGGCAATCGAAGCGGTCCCGATGATTAACGCGCAGCTGACTAATAGCGGAACCGAAATCATTTACCCTCCCTGTGTCAATCTAGGAATTGCTGTGGCGACGGAAGAAGATACGGTGAGTCATGATGGTGGTGGACTTATCGTGCCGGTTATCAAAAATGCGTCCAATAAGAACATTCTTGAATTGAGCCGAAGTATTGAAGATCTTGCCACGCGTGCGCGTGACAAGCGATTGGTGGCAGACGACGTCCAGCACGGAACCTTCACGATTACTAATCCTGGTGTATTTGGATCAATTGTTGGCTTACCAATTATTCACCAGCCGCAGGTCGCGATTCTGTGTGTGGGTGCAATAGAGATGCGACCGGTTGTTGTTGATGATGACGGTAGTATCGAAGCGCGGGTCCGTAGTTATTTGACGCTTGGGTTTGACCATCGGTTAATCGACGGTGCAATTGCGGACCGGTTTATGGCTAAGGTGAAGTCGAATTTGGAGCAGTTCGACGGTAAATCTTTGTAACCCGTTGTTGTTTCTATGCCTTCTCGTCTACTTGAGGTTCGGCGACTGGGTGTCTTGCCTTTTAGAGAAGCCGAAAGCCTTCAACAGAAGCTTGTTATTGAGCGACAACAAGGTCGTGTGTCAGACCTTCTCCTCATGCTTGAACATCCAAAAGTTATCACGCTCGGTGTCTCGGGAGATCGTGGCAACGTGCTCGCGTCAGAGAAAACTCTTTTGGAGCAAGGGATCAAAGTGCATCAGACTCGTCGTGGTGGAGACGTCACCTATCATGGCCCAGGACAACTCATTGGGTACCCGATCTTATCGCTGAAACCAGACCGCTGCGATCTGCATCGTTATGTCAGAGATCTTGAAGAGGTCATGATTAGGACGGTGAATGATTTTGGCGTGAGAGCAATGCGAATACCTGGACTCACGGGTGTCTGGGTAGGTGAACGGAAATTAGCAGCAGTTGGAGTTCGGGTTTCGCGCTGGGTTACAAGTCATGGATTCGCCATGAATATTACGACCGATCTAGATGATTTCTCCTTGATCAGGCCTTGTGGAATTTCTGATAAAGGTGTGACGAGCCTGGCTCAATTGGCGGACGATGATGTTAGTTCGGTTCGGGTAGCGGATTCGCTGGTACGTCATTTTTCTGACGTATTCAGCTTTCAAGTGACTTCTTCGAGCTGACCTTTAGTTCAATTAGGTCGGTTGAATTGCCTTACGGTTTATCGCACGAACTCAACGGTGTGTTATCGCTAGTCCCTCGTCGCGGTTTTTAGTAGATTTTGTTCACGCGTGTTGAGATTAGGTTTGGCAAGTTGCGCAACACCCAGCGAATTAAATTCGACTGGTGACACGAAAACACGTTGTCGACTACCGGGTAATCCCTCCGGTACAACAAAACAACAAGGCATTTTCTTGCTACCAGTCGTAATGCATCGGACCACGTGAACTGCTGCCTCAGCGAGGGCGTATGGTCCGGGTGGCCAGAGGGCGGCGACTCGATTACGGAGTCTTGCCATACGTGTTGCTGAGATTCGATCTTCAAGTAAGGTCCCATCGATAGTCGCTTGGCTCCATGAAATGACGAATCGATCAGGAGCACGTCCAAACAGTGTGAGTGACACAACCGATGCCGGACAATCCACCTCGAGCGCTACAAGAGCCCGGACGGCAGCACGATACGCTTCAGGCGCAGTCCCTATAAGGCGAGAAGGACTAATCGTGGCTTCATCCACACCAAGTTCAATCAGTTCTGAATGCTGTGCGCCGGCGCAAATTACGATGGCATGACGGTTTATCTTCTTGATCTGGCGGAGCTGTTTTAAGCCGGTTGTCTCGCCCCATTCGGTGTCTGGGTTTGAAGCCGGGCCCGCCAAGATCACAAGGTTCGCCGACTTTGTGGCGGTCAGGTCTACGTCAGCCTTTAGCTGCGTGCGAAATGACTCAATCGGTCCTGCTTGTGCGATATCGAGTGCTTTTGCCGTCGCGACGTCGTGTGCATCATCAATCAGGCTGACAGTTGTACAAAGATCTTTTGATGCCAGGGCATAGGCGAGCGAGCCTCCCAGGTCTCCGGCTCCGACGATAGCGATTGCTGACATGATCCAGTGCTATTTATTATCTAGCGTCAATGCGAACTATTGTGTCATCCATATAGAAACGACTCGCGGTATTCTAGTAGGTGATGTCGACATTCCAGTTAAAAAATAAAGTGGCATTGGTGACTGGGGGATCGCGCGGTATCGGCTTAGCTGTTGCCGAGGAATTACTTTGTCGAGGCTGCAGCGTAATGGTATCTGGTCGTTCCGAGAAATCCCTAGAAGAAGCCGCTATGCAACTGGGCCAGTTGAGCAACGATCCGGATGTCGGTTTGTATGACGTGTGCCGCGGTGACGTACAGAAAGTCGACGATGCCAAGCAAATGATTTCTTCGACAGCCGATCGATTTGGCGGGATCGATATTGTTATTAACAATGCTGGCGTGGGTATTTTTGAGGATGTTGCGGATCAGTCTGTTGAAGACTGGGAGCGTGTTATCGGTACAAATCTGTCAGGAGTGTTTTATTGTTGTCGGGCTGCTGTTCCTTATTTGCGGGAAAGAGGCGGTGGGTGGATTATCAATGTGAGTAGCCTTGCGGGGAGCCATCCATTTGCTACTGGGGCAGCGTACTGTGCATCTAAGGCCGGACTGGATGCATTTACAACAGCATTAATGCAGGAACTTCGCTTTGATGGGATTCGTGTGAGTTCGGTTGCCCCTGGATCGGTCGGAACAAGCTTTGCGGGTGGGAGCCGTCATGCTGTAGAGCCATGGAAATTGACGGCAAAAGATGTAGCGAAAGTCATTGTCGACCTGCTGAGCCATGACATGAGGAGTTTGCCTAGTCGTGTTGAGATTCGGCCGTCTCAGCCAAATAAATCATAGCCAGCTGCACTGTTCTCAGTGCAATTCGATAAACCGATTCAAGATAATGTCCTCGATGACGTTGGGTAAAAACTATGTGGACTTTGCGTTCTACCACGCTGGATAAAGAAAAAATAATTAGGCTGCCGCCCGGATCCGCAAGAACAATTGGCCGTGGGCTTCGGGCAGATTTTGTGATTAAGGCAACGCTTCTTTCGCGAGTTCATTGTCAGTTGTCAACGACGACCAGCCAGTTGGTTGTCGAGGATCTCAAAAGTACGAATGGGACGTATGTCAATGATACGCGTGTGGAATGCATTGCGTTGAATGATGGCGATTGTCTTCGACTTGGTCGTGTTGAATTTCTGGTCAGTCAGGAGGAACAGTAAATTTGATTATTTTGGTAGTATCCTGTTGATCCAATCAATGAGCTCGGTCGTGACAGTGGAAGTGATGCGCTGGTTCGATAACGAAGCGTATTCGTTACTGTTTTCGTTGATTGATGTTGTTAGACGATGATCGACTTCGGGCAGTGTCGATATCTCAACGGCGGTTGCATTTGTTCTCGTACGCCTGCTTGCAATATTTTGAAGGCGGTCGGCATGGTAGGGCAGGGTTTGTTGGTCGAGTTCTCCTTGCATTACCAGTAGTGGTTGCCGAACACGCTCGATAACAGCTTCTGGGTCAAACGCAAGCAGACTGCGAAACCAAGGTGTGTCTGCCTGTGCACGCACGGTTTCAGAGATTCCTTCCCAAGTGCCCTCATTGAGAACGGCACGATTAATTCGTTGCTGTAGTTCGATTTTTTCTTGTCTCTCGATGTCTGAGTCGCCGTTATTAGCTAGGAGCGTCGCTTGCTGTTCCAAGACGAGTTCATTGCCGCTGATACCAGCGGTAGCGATTAAGGCTAGAGCTTTTATCTTGCTCTCTCGTCGCGCCGCCAAGAGGCTGACCCAGCCACCGTCACTGTAGCCCACTACGATGATACGGTTACGGTCGACATCGAGACGACGTTCAAGGTAGCGTACTAGTTCACGTACATCTTCTGCATAATCGTCGAGAGCTGCTGACTCTGGACGCCCGCCACTTTGTCCGACACCACGTTTGTCGAAGCGCATGACCATGAATCCATTTTCAACTAGTGCGTTCGATAGTTGTCGGAAGATTGGAATACCCGACACTGTGACATCACGATCACTTGAAGCGGAATCAGGCACGAGTAATATCGTTGGCCAGCGACCGTTAGCTGGGGATTGCACCTCGACCGGTTTCGTTAGTGTGGCGGCGAGGCTGAAACCTGCGGCGCTGACTCGTACATTTTCGTCTCCGGGATGAGGAGTATTTGTGAGTCGTGTTGACACAGAGATGATGTCTTGCCGTGCAACGTCGATTGACGCCGACGGTAGCGTAACTCGCATTAAGCGACTGCCTTCATCGACCCAGATTTCTGCACTGATGGGGTCATTCGGGTTGTCAAATGTAATGTGGTAAACCTTTGCAAGGAGGCTTCCACCGGCTGTGTCTAGTTGCAGTGTGTTAACAGAATCAAGTCTCGCCGTGATATAGCCGCGCGGCGCCACATAGATCGGAATTTGATCTCCGGGTTGGAGCATGGTTAATCGGACGGCAAGTGCTTCGTAGGCAGAAAAGAAAAAATTTGGTAGTACGATCGAGGTGGCGTCGATGCGTTCTTCGCTCTTGCTTGCTTCTGGCCCGATCTGGACTTCATTCGTTACGATGTCACCACCAAAATCACTATCGACGTTGAAGATCTCTCTGTTTCGTGTGCCACGAATATGCAGTTGTTGTGGCTTCCAATCTGAGTCGTACGTCATCTCAAACAATTGTGTGTCAAGTTCAAGCGGCGCAGTGATTTGGGTGGTTGCCCGTAATATCCAGCGGTTATCCTCGTACACCAATGTCGATGTTGCAAATCCAGAAGGGACAGCACGTACAAACACACGAAAAGTCGATTCGCCAGTCGTGGGAACTGGAGGTGTTTGTGCCCAAACACTTACCGAAAGCGCGCTACTCAAGCAGAGAAGGCAAGCCGAGCGCAGAGCGTGCTGTAGGCGTAGCCGCACGTAAGTCAGCATATCATTTGCATGTTGCGGTGAGACACAGGCTATTCCAATGAATCTTGACCATTACAACGCGATGCGAATGACTGCGGGATATATCGAGCTTCAAGATCGAAGCTGGATCGGTCTTATCGGGGCTGAGCGGGCTGAGTTTTTGCAGGGTTTGTTGACGAATGATGTGCTGGCGCTCTCGTGTGGAACCGGTTGTTATGCAACGTACTTGACGCCACAAGGCCGAATGGTTGCAGACATGCTCGTGCTGGCTGAACAGGATCGATTACTTGTGGACGTTCACAGTAGCGTGAAAGATGGTTTACGTAAACGATTTGACAGTTTGATCTTCGCTGAAGATGTGACGGTGCAGGACCTCGGAGAGCAATTGACTGCCTTTGGTATTCACGGACCTCATGCGTTGGAAATCATGGCGTCTGCATTCGCACCTGTGAAGACACAGTTTGCTATTCATGAGCATTGCAGAATCGAGATAGAAGGGGTTGTTGGATTATTGGTCAGAACGGACGACCTGGGGATTGAGGGGTATCGCCTCATCATTGCTCGAGAAGTGACCACTAAAGTATCGGAAGCCCTCAAAAGGAGCGGAGCTGTACCTGTTGGATCGGAAGTTGCCGAAACAGTTCGTATCGAATCAGGGCGTCCTTTATTTCCAGGTGATATGAACACGGACACGATCCCACTTGAAGCAGGTATTGAAGATCGGGCGATTAATTTCGATAAAGGTTGCTACGTCGGGCAAGAAGTGATTATCCGTATCCTGCATCGGGGACAAGGACGTGTTGCGCGTCGTTTAGTTGGTTTGGTTTGTGACAGAACAGATGCAGATAGTAGGTTGCCGGTATCGGGAATGTTGATCTGTCAGGTAGACAGCGATGACGCTGTTGGAGTTGTGACCAGTGCAGTATGGTCTCCTGAGTGTGGTGCAGTGGTCGTTCTTGGTTATCTGCCGCGTGAACTAGCTGACGCAGCAGGTTCCATTGTTGACGTGATGGTGGGTGACATGAGAGTTCATTCAGTTGTTACAAAGCTTCCTTTCGTGTCTTTGCCTGATAGTGCCGGTTTGTAAAAATACTATTGCGTAACCACCACTTTAGTCGTTCGGCGGTCTGTAAGTCAGGCAAATGTTGCGCATCGGGCAGCGGTTACAGTGCGGTGTCCGAGCGACGCACACGATAGCGCCGAGATCCATAAGGGCTTGGTTGAAGTCGAAGACATGTTTGCGGGGTAAGAGTTGTTCTGATAATTCCCAGAGATGTTTGTTTATCTTGGAACTTTTCAGATCGCCTTTCTCTACAAATATGCGAAAGAGCACTCTCGCTACATTAGTGTCGACAATAGCTGCTCGTTGCCCGAACGCGAAGCTTTGTACGGCTCCTACGGTGTACTTACCGAGTCCCTTAAATGTCAGCAATGTGTTTGTGTCGGAAGGCAGCTTCCCGCCATGGTTCTTGACGACCGTCCGAGCGATAGCGTGAAGGCGTCGTGGACGGACGTTGTACCCCAGCGGATACCACACGCGAGTCGCTTGCCGTACCGATACGGCAGCAAGTGCTTCAAATGATGGAAAGCGTTTAAGCCATTCTTTGTATTTCGGTAGAACGCGATCGACTTGTGTCTGTTGGAGCATCACTTCTGATACCAAAATGTGATAGGGATCTCGAGTGTGTCTCCATGGTAAATCGCGAGCATTGCGAGCGTACCAACCCAGGAGTCGACGCCTGAACCTCCGCCGTAATGTCGAGTCTGGAAGATTAGGGTGACGGCGAGGTGCCATAGTTATCAAGACCGTGTGATAATTTGAACCGTGCCACTCTACACTGGTGTTGGGGATCGTGGGACAACCGCCCTATTTGACGGCACGATTGTGTCGAAGGCCGATGGGCGTGTTATGGCCTATGGCGAAGTGGATGAATTGAACGCCATTATTGGGGTGGCTCATTCTGTAGGCTTACCAGAATCTCTCCAAGAAATGGCCATTGCCATCCAACGAGATTTATTTGCAGTGGGTGCATGTTTGGCTGACCCGAGTTCGAAGATTTCAGAGCGTGTTTCTAAGACAGTCATCGATGAAAGTCATGTGTCTCGCCTTGAGAAATGTATTGACGAGCTCGATGATTCTCTTCCAAAACTCAGGAAATTTATCCTGCCTGGTGGAAGTCATGTTGGGGCAGTCTTGCATCATGCTCGGGTAGTTTGCCGACGCGCTGAACGGCGAATCGTGGACTTGGGAGTGAAATCTCTCGACCCTCAACTTGTTATTTATATGAACCGACTATCTGACCTGTTGTTTGTCATGGCACGGACAGCAAATGAAACTGCTGGCTCTAAGGAACTTGAATGGTGATGTGTAAAGCGAGAACTTTCCAGATTACCTGATGATCGATTCAAGAACTGGTTGGGGGCGTTTCGAGGTTGGTCATCGATGATCCTTGGGCGTCAATGCCGACCCGCCTCTTGACCGTCTTGCGGACATCGTCATGCGCTAGTAGTCGTTTCGATTACCGTTTTTACCGCTGTGAATATACGGCGTGCGAGCTCCTGAGAGATACGTTCTCGGATGGCACCGCAAGGAATCAACAGAGTTGTGTCAGTAGTATCGATTGCGACATCCCAGCGATCCCGCGCAAAACCTTCGAGATGGGTTTCAACCACTTCTTGAGGCACGGTTTCGGCATCCCGGATGCCATGGCGCATGCTGGCGGCAATGGGGGTCCCGTTGATAAGTACTCGTGTCGCGGTAATAGAGGTCTTATGGATGGGCTGTTGACCGAAATAAAACGCTGTAGCATCCTCGCTGAAGTAGGTTATCCCTGTTTCACTCGGAATTTCTGCCAGGATTGACTGGCCTGTTGCCTCAATCGAAATCCGTTTCCGCTTTCGCTGCCTCCGGTCACGTGTGAGGGAGGTGGCAAGGCGTAGCGCAAAAAAGACCAGTGTGATCGCCAATACGACCGCTACGAAATCTCGCATCTGTTTAATGTTAATGCGCTATCCTTCCGCCGACCATGACCGATGAGGCAGAATTACGGCTAGCGTATACGACATGTCTTCGGTTCGCTCGTGGCCACTATGAGAATTTTCCGGTGGCCTCACACCTTCTGCCCTCCTCCATCCGCCCGCACATTGCCGCCGTTTATGCCTTTGCCCGTGTGGCCGATGACTTTGCTGATGAGGGTGACCGCGCCGTTCAAGAACGTCTAAATTTGCTCGATCAATGGGAAAGTCGTTTAGTTCAACCAAGGTCCGTGACAGTGACGAATGACTCGTTCAGTGAGCTCAACCAACCGGACGCGGTACACATTTTTGCAGCCTTGGGCCACACTATGGATAAATTCGATCTGCCGGTCGCGCTATTTAAGGATCTCTTGAGTGCTTTTCGGCAAGATGTCACGGTAAAGCGCTACGCTAATTGGGCTGAATTGCTTGATTATTGTCGACGCTCGGCAAATCCAATTGGTCGTATCGTGCTCCGATTGGCGGGTTACAGTGACCCTCTACTAGATAGGCAGTCGGATTGTGTGTGCTCGGCATTGCAGATCACTAACTTTCTTCAAGATTTTGGTCGTGATTGGAAGAATGGGCGATTATATGTACCCCTTGATATGCAGAACGAGTGTGGAGCGAAGCTTGCTGACCTAGAGGCGAGCTTGGTGACTCCCGAATGGCGCGCGACCTTAGACCGCTGTGTGGAAAAAACCCAGGATCTTTTCCTCGCAGGACGACCAGTTTGTAACGGGGTTACCGGTTCTTTCAGACTGGAGCTCCGTTTAACTTGGCTTGGAGGAATGCGGATTCTCGATCGTGTCGGACAGACACGGCACGATCCGTTGAATGAACGCCCAGTCCTCGGATTTAGCGATTATGCGCCGTTGGTCTGGCGGGCGGTTGTGTGGACGTGAGTCGAGATACTAATTTTTATTACTCGTTTTTAGTGCTTCCGCCAGAGAAACGGCGCGCGATTGTTGCGGTGTGGGATTTTTGTCGTGCGGTCGATGATGCTGTTGATTGTCCGACACATGAGACTGGGATCCTGGCGCTTCGTCAAGAGATTGACCGTTGGCGACAAGAGCTTGACCATTGCTATGGCCACGGTATGCCGGCTACGGACGAAGGCCGTCACCTTAAGCCATACATCATTCGCTTTCAGCTGCCGAGAAAGTCATTTGAAGATTTGATAGACGGTGTGGAGACGGATGTTACGTGCAAACGCTATGACACATTCGATCAGCTTTATCAGTACTGTTTGCAGGTCGCGTCAGCTGTCGGTTTGATTTGCATCGAGATTTTCGGCTATCGCAACCCGCAAGCACGAGATTATGCTGTTGCCCTTGGTGTGGCATTACAGCTCACGAATATTGTCAGAGATGTACCTGTCGATCTTGTGGGTGGCCGTATTTATTTGCCACAGGAAGATATGTCTCAGTTTGGCGTTAGCGAGCGTAACCTTGCTGCCGGGCTCTCTGGCTCCGTTGCAGATTTGCTCGCATTTGAATGTAATCGCGCAAGATCTTATTACAGAGCATCGCAAGATGCATTGCCGGATGAAGATGCTCGTTCCCTCGTTGCGGCAGAGATTATGAGTGGAATTTATCTCGCGATACTTAACCGGATTGAGGCGCAAAACTACGATATTTTCAGTGAGGTGGTACGGGTGCCACGGCCACGGCGGGCAGTAATAGCAATGCAGGTATGGGCACGGGTCATGGCGCGCGGGTTGATTACGTGAATTACGATGTCATTGTCATTGGGGCTGGTTTTGCTGGTTTGAGTGCGGCTGTTGACCTTGCAGACCGTGGGGTTCGCGTTCTAGTCCTTGAAGCAAATCGCCATCTTGGCGGGCGTGCTACGGCATATCGAAGTTCGGTGTCTGGTGGGTCGATTGACAATGGTCAACATGTGATTTTTGGCTGCTACCATGAAACTTTCAGGTTTCTCAGACGACTCGGCGTTGATCGCGACGTTGAGCTACAGCGGACACTCACTGTGGACAGCATTGACACCGACGGAACACTGACGACATTTGACTGTCCGCATCTACCGCCGCCGTTCAATCTAGTTGCAGGAGTGTTTGAGTGGGATCGATTACCGCTTTCTGAGCGCATGGCGATATTGCGGCTGATTCCTCCGCTCTTTCGCGCGCAGCGTGAACGTACCTGCGAACTGCATTGGGTTTCCGCGGATGAAACGGTTAGCGCATGGCTAGAGCGCCATGGGCAGGGACCACGAATCCGGCAGCTTCTATGGGACCCGCTGGCTGTCGCTGCTCTCAATCAACAGCCAGACCGTGCTGCAGCGAAATCATTCGTTCGTGTATTAAGTGCACTCTGTGGTCCGAATAGTGGTGACTCAGCTATAGGAATACCGCTGAAACCACTTGATCTTTTTTATGCAGAGCCAGCGCGGAGATTCATTGAACAGCGTGGAGGTGAAGTGAGGACCAATAGTCGGGCTCACGTAAGTGTTCATGGGAACCGGGTGATTTCAGTCGAGACTGCGACAGAGAGCCTGAAGTCACACGCGACCATTTCGGCAGTGCCGTGGTACGCGATTGATACTGTTTTCCCAGGCCGTCCGGAAACGCTCGAGGCACTAACGTCTGCTGCGGCGTTAACTGAATGTTCACCGATTGTCACCGTGAATTTGTGGCTGGATCGCCGGGTATTACCCAGGCAATTTATTGGGTTACCCGGCCGGGTGATGCACTGGGCTTTCCAGAAAGGATTGCCTTTTGGCGGTCAAGGTTCGTACGTTTCTATGGTTTCAAGTGGCGCAGATGTACTCACTAAATTGTCCAATCAAAAGGTAATTGATATTGCGGTCAGTAACCTTCGCGCCGCCTTTCCAGAGCCTGCCTGGCAAGTCACTGGCGCGTCGGTAATTCGAGAACGTCGCGCGACGTTTTCTCTTGCACCGGGCCAGCCGCCTCGGCCCGGTACCGAGACGAGCATTGAGGAATTATTTATTGCTGGTGATTGGGTTGAAACTGGTCTACCAAGTACGATTGAAAGCGCCGTCGTTAGTGGGCATCGAGCGGCTGCGTCTGTTTATCGATTACTCGCAGCCGCTTAGTTTCTTAACAGGCCGAGTTTGTGTTTTAAGTGTTCTATGAATTCCGTCATTGTTCATTATCAAGAAATCGCCCTTAAAGGGCGTAATAGACCATGGTTTGTTGAGCGGCTTGTTAATAATTTACGTGATGTGACTCGTGATCTTGACATCCAACAAGTACGACCACTGATGGGACGGATCGAACTCACACTAGGTTCCGAGTGTGAGTGGTCGATGGTACGTGAACGAGTCAGCCGCGTATTTGGTATCGCAAACTATGCACAAGCGGGTCGAACAACACGTGATGTTGATGAGATTGCGGCCATGGTACTGGGTGATCTCGATCGTGACGAACGTGTTTCTAAAGACAGGGTGGGGCGTTTTCGTGTGCGTGCCAGTCGCGCGGACAAATCATATTACCTGACCTCGCCAGAGCTTGAACGAGAGGTTGGTGGGCGCATCAAGGAGTCGAAAGGATGGACCGTCGATCTCAGTAATCCTGATCTTGAAATTCGTCTTGAGGTTCTTCCAGAGTGCGTCTTTTATGCGTTGAATAAAGAACCAGGTCAAGGGGGACTTCCGACCGGGACGAGTGGAGCTGCGATGTGTTTGTTGTCCGGCGGTATCGATTCCCCTGTTGCAGGTTTTCGACTCATGAAACGAGGGTGCCGCGTTCATTTTGTACATTTCCACGCGTATCCCATTCTTTCTCGCACATCTCAGGACAAAACCAAGGAACTTGCTGAGCTTTTGACGCACTATCAGTTGCGTTCTCGTTTGTACACCGTACCGTTTGGGGAACTTCAGCAACGGGTTGTTATCTCCGTTCCGCCGCCTCTGCGTGTGGTGCTTTATCGACGCCTGATGATGCGAATTGCAGAACGACTCGCACATGTATCAGGTGCGAAAGCGCTTGTTACTGGCGAATCTGTCGGACAGGTGGCTTCTCAAACGTTGGAGAACCTATCGGTGATTAATGAAGTCGTTTCATTGCCCGTACTGAGACCGTTGATTGGTTACGACAAGGAAGAGATTACTCACGAGGCAAAACGGCTGGGATCGTATCCTATTTCTATCATTCCGGATGAGGATTGCTGCACACTGTTTACCCCTAAAAGTCCAGCCACCAAGGCAAGGCGAGAAGATGTTGAACGAGCGGAATCGGCGTTGCCTATTGCTGACATGGTAGAAAAAGTGTTGGCGCTGACAGAACGACAAGACTACGAGTTTCCTTCGTAAATAGCATTTGCGTCGACTACACAGATTTGGGTCGACTAGGTTCCTAAATTAGATCCGGATGCAATAATCCGAGGTGGTAATCCTCTAATGCTTCACGGGTACTGCGAAACGCGAGTTCATTCCACGGAATATCTGCACGTTCAAACCAGGCTGCTTCCAATGATTCGTCTTCAGGTCTGAGCTCGCCACCGGTTACAGTTGCTGCGTAAACAAGCACAATGGGGACAACACCCGGGTAAGTGTAGATATTGATGAGTCCGGTTAATTTGACATCAAGATTGGCCTCTTCACGCGCTTCCCGCACTGCTGCAAACGTGGGGGGTTCGCCTCGGTCGACGTAGCCACCGGGGTAGACCCATTTGCCATAGCCTGGTTCAATGGAGCGCTTTACAAGGGCAAACTGATTGGCCTGATTAGTGATTACTGTTCCGACAGCGACTTTGGGGTCAAGATAGACCACATGACCACAACGTACACAAGTCGGTCGTTTTGGTTCACCGGTCTTGACTTCCTTGACCGCTAGGGTGGCACCACAACGGGAGCAGAAACGATCCAAAGAGTGAGGGTCGTGTAAATGGTTCTCCATCGTAACGTTATAATCCAATACCATGTCGATTTTAAAGGTGTCCCGAATGGGGCACCCGGTCCTTCGGCAACGGACCGCACTGATTCAACCGGATGAAATTGATACGGCGTCGATGCAACGTCTTATTGATGACATGTTTGACACGATGAATGAATACGCAGGAATTGGGTTGGCGGCTCCGCAAGTGCATCACGACCGACGGCTGTTTGTTGCTGGTGTTGACGAGCCTAATTCAACCGTGCAGCCCGTTGTGATGATTAATCCCGAGATTGAGGTGATCGACGAGATTGAAGAGGAGGATTGGGAAGGGTGTCTAAGTATTCCAGATATTCGTGGCAAAGTAGCCCGCGCTAGGAATATCCGTGTCCGTTTTCTTGATCGGCATGGCAAGTCACAGCAGTTTACGGCATCTGGTTTTCCGGCCCGAGTGATTCAGCACGAGACTGATCATTTGAATGGGGTGCTTTTCGTCGACCGCATGAAATCCTTTGAAAGTTTGACCTTTCTTGAAGAATACGGTCGCTACTGGGATAGCGACTCCGGTTCCGACGGGTGATAGCCGAGTTTCTGTTTGGTTGTGTGCATGCAGTTTCTTGATTTGCAACGTCAGTACGCGGCATATCGCGAAGAGATCGATACGCGAATGCGTAGGGTTCTAGAGCATACGCGCTTTGTCATGGGACCGGAGATCGAGGAACTTGAGCACATACTTGCCTCACGTATTGGCGTGACACACGCAATAACAACAGCAAGTGGAACCTCAAGTCTTGAGCTGGCACTTCGAGCTCTCGACATTGGGCCAGGCGACGAAGTTATTGCGCCCACGTTTACGTTTGTGGCATCGGCAGAGGTTATCCGTCTTGTTGGAGCCACACCGGTTTTTGTCGATATTCAGCGTAACTCTTTTAACATCGATCCGACCGCCTTTGATGGCGCAGTGACGGCGCGAACAAAAGCCGTTATCGCCGTCGATCTCTATGGTCAGATGGCGGACTATAAACAACTGAATATATTGGCGGCAGCCCATCAGATTACGGTTATCGAAGATGCTGCACAGAGTTTTGGGTCGACGCAGCACGAGTTGGCGAGTGGCGCGGCCGCGGACATTGGTACCACGAGTTTTTTTCCAACAAAGACACTTTCTTGTTTCGGAGATGGCGGAGCACTTTTCACGAATGACGACGCAGTTGCTGAACGGGTCCGTGCTTTGCGCATTCACGGGGGGCAGGGTTTTGATCATCAATATATTGGTACTAATGCGAGATTTGACACGATTCAGGCTGCGGTGCTTATTGCCAAGTTACCTCATTTCAATGATGAGATTTTGATACGCCAGCAACTAGCTGCACGTTACTCAGAAGCGCTCGGTGATGTATGTCGAGTGCCTAGTCCGATACCTGGCAATACGCATGTGTTTACGCCCTATACGGTGCGTTTAAACAACCGAGACCGGGTTCGCGCGCTTCTGCGTGAGCGCGGTATACCAGTCGCGATTTATTATCCACGCTGTTTACACGAGCAGCCGGCTTATTCTGCGTATGTGACTTCAAAAAGTTTTTCGGAAGCCGAACTAGCATCACGGGAAGTGCTCAGTCTTCCGCTGTATCCATTTTTTACGGAATCGGAACAGGATCGTGTTATCCGAGGGCTTAGGGCTGTGATTGCTGAAGTTGCTAATGGCCACGGAAGCGGTCTTGGTTGACAGCAGCTGTTGGTACTATGAATTACCAGCTGATTCTTTAGAGATAGTTCGTTTTCGTGCGTTTGCCCGTTCCGATTCAAGGCGTTCGAGTTCTACTTCTGAATGGTCAACAAACGACATTGCTTCAGCGAGGGCCTTGTGACCTGCCTGGTCGGCAATTAATCGGTGCATCTTTTGACAAACACGTCGGTACGCAGGATGCCCCTGCGGTGCAGTCCGAAGCTCAATGACGTGCATCGCCTCCCGGGCATTCATTTTCATATAGAAGCGGATACGGTAAGCCATGGAAACAGCGTATTGCGCGGTTAGAGAGGTGTATCGATCCGTCAGAAGCTTGCAAAGATCAGATGTTTCGTCCATAACGCGATTCCAGTCGCTCAGCGCCCCAATGTCCTCGATGGCCTCTGGTCTCGTATGGCCGTGAAGCGTGCCCAGGTCCTGCCAGTCGATTGTCAAAATCCGATGGCGCTGCAAGTCACGAAATGCTCCGTAGTCGGAAAGTACATCGAATGCGTAGGTTGCGTGTTCAAAAGCCCGTCCTGGACGGTGTCGACGATTATGTCGATTCCCGACATAAGTTCGGAGCACTTGGATTCGATCTGCCGTCGACATTGTTCTCGCTATGTGAAGGAGTTGACTATGCGACAGATTTGAACCGGTATAGAGTGCGGCGGCGACCACTTTGATTTCGCCATCAGGGTCGAAGTCGCTGAGAGTAACCTCTTCATTGTTTTCTTCGCAGGAAGAAGTTGCCAGTCTACCGGTTAGTTCACGTGTCGCACGTTCACAGTTCGCGAGATAGTTACTCCACCGGATACCGCGGTCTTCGCGGTCAACGCGTTGCAGAAATGCCGGAATTACCTTTCGCAGTTCTGGCAACATGAGTGTCGCCACTTCGCGAACTTCAGAGAGGGCATGCCCTTGCATCTTGAGTAGGAGTGCCTCGTATGCCTGTCCTGATCCGTAGACACCGACATTTGAGCGGGTTGCGGCCGGTAGTAGCCCTCGCAATGTGTCCAAGGCTTTAGCACGGATAACAGCTTTGTAAACACTATCTGGGTCGTCTGTCGTTTGCGGATGTCGTTCACGGAAATATTGCTGCGCAGATTCAATCCATTTTGTATAAATCTCAAAAGCTCGATCCAGTGTCGTTTTGAAGTTTGAGTAGTCAGCCTCACCCGTGATTTCACTAGGAATGACGTATTTCCACTGGCCATTAGGGCGGTCAGTGTAGGGCACGTATCGAGTCGACTGCTCAAGGTAGGCCATTAGTCGACCGCGTTCTAGGATTTTGGTAAGAACATTAGAAATTCCTTCACACGCGATGTGGGCGCCACCGAGCTGAGAGACGGAATCATCACCGTATTCATTAAAAACGCGACTATAGAGGCGTTCAGCTCGGTCTTCACCAGGTCCCTGACGGTCGTGCTTTTTCTCTACGTCAGTAACAGCCCCGAGAAATTCATCGAGAAACAGTCGACGGACTGATTTGGCAGAGCGTGAGTACCTTGCAAACAGGGCCCCTTTGACGACCTCAGGAAGGTTCGTCAATACAAAAACCGGGCTATTAGCATTGCCAAAATACGGTTCAAGCGCGGTTTGTTCTTCTTGAGTAAAGAGTTCTGTAGGAGCAACGACGGGAGAACGCACACGATATAATACGACGTGCTTCCGAATTTTTCCCACCGCATTGAGGTGCGTTTTCGTGATTGTGACGCGATGGGACACGTCAATAACGCCGTTTACTTCACTTACTTTGAACAAGCGAGAATTGTGATGGCGGATACCTTGGGCTTACGCCGTTCGCTCGAAGACACTGGTCTCGGACTTATCCTCGCCCATGCATCGTGTGACTACAAGGCACAAGTGTTGTTTGGTGACGTCATTGATGTCCGGGTTGCTGTTACAGCGATCGGTCGTTCTAGTTTCACTGGTGAGTACGAAATACGGCGAGTCAAGGACGATAGTGTTGTTGCGATTGGTAAATCGGTTCAAGTCGTTTTTGACTACGCGACTGGAAAGGCAATTTCGATCCCTGATGTTTTCCGGGAGAAATTGGAAGCTATTGAGACGGGAACCGCAGTTACCTCGTGAATATTACTCTCGTTCCAGGCTTTAATCCTGGTCCGTACACGGGCGCCGGGAACAACACGTATCTGATCCAAGCAGAAACCGGCGATGGGGTCGCATTGATCGATGCTGGGACTGGTGATCAGCGTCACGTCCGTGCAGTCCTTAAGTCACTGTCTCAGAAGACACTGGACCGTGTGTTAATCACCCATGGTCACTCTGACCATATCGCTGGAGTGTCAGCATTGTTGTCGGAGTGGCCTAGTGTAGAGTTTTTGAAAATGCCATGGTCGGTAAGTGACGAACGATATCCAGTTGATTGGAAACCATTGACAGAAGGTGATGAAGTCGTGGTCGGATCAGACGTGTTGAAGGTTCTGCACACCCCTGGACACTCACCAGATCATCTCTGCTTTTATTGTGAGAACAAGGGCGTTTTGTTTTGTGGTGACCTCTTAGTCAAAGACTCAACGGTGGTTATTCCAGCCAATCATGAAGGAAACTTAGTTCAGTACCTTGCGTCGCTTCGGCGGATTCGTGAGTTGGCTCCTCCTCGTGTTTTACCGGCTCATGGTGGAGAGATCGATGATGTAGTGGGCTTGATTGGTCAGTACTTGGAGCACCGGCGTCGCCGTGATGATGAAATACTTGATGCACTTAGGAAGGCTGGAGGAACAGCGAAGAGTTCGGACCTCGTGGCCGTTGTTTACGAAGGTCTTGGTGATGACCTGAAGCAGGCAGCTTGTGAAACGGTGCAGGCACATCTAGATAAGCTCGAGACGGAAGGTCGTGTTTGCAAACGACCAGACCAGGACGTTGACTTATGGGAGTGTAAGTAACCCGGATTGTGGGCGAGGCAACTTACAATGAATCTATGGCAGAGAATAGTAAAGGGTATGTCAACCCGCAGCTTTTGATCGATCCGAACGAGCTAGCTGGACGTCTTGGCGTGTCTAGCGGGTCAGCGACTGGCCGGCCATTGAAACTAGATGCAAGCACACCGGTGCTGATCGATTTACGACCGGCTGAAGTATTTGCGACCGGTCATATTCCTGGTGCTGTTCATCTCGATCTCTTTGGTTTAAGTCTCGTCAATACGGATTCGGCGCCACTGGAGGCCTTTCTGTGGATCATTGCTCATCTTTTGACCACGCGCGGTGTTGACGGCCGCCGCACGGTTGTGGTCTATGACGACCAATCCGGTATCAGAGCCGCCAGAGCCTTTTGGTTTCTTGAATTATTTGAGCATCAAGACGTCCGCGTTTTGGATGGTGGTGTCGGTGCGTGGGAACGAAACGGGTTTTTTACGACAACCGAGGCGACGGTTCCGAGCAAAGCGAGCTGGGACGTTGGTCGTGTTGATGCTCGTCTCGCGACGTGGCGTGATTTACAAGAAAGACTGGGGCAGTCAGAAGTTGTCATCCTCGACACACGGAGTGACGGTGAATACTGTGGGACGACAGTCCGCGCAAAGCGGGGCGGCGCTGTTCCAGGCGCGGTACATGTCGAATGGACGAATAATTTGGATTTAGACGGTGAGTTTAAGCCCGCATCAAAGCTGGTCGCATTGTACGAAGCAGCTGGTGTTACCGCAGAGAAAGAAGTCGTGTCGTACTGCCAGGGGGGCTATCGTGCGGCGCACAGTTATCTGGCTCTTCGCCTGATCGGCTACCCTCGTATTCGGAACTATATCGGGTCATGGAAAGAATGGGGTGACCGGGAAGATTTGCCGGTTGAAATTCTTGGGAAGAACTCGTAAGAAGCGGTTTGTACATGGATAGCGTTGTCGACTTTATCAATGTCAATCGTGATCGATATATTGACGAACTTAAAGAATATCTGTCGATCCCTAGTATTAGTGCACTTCCAAGCTACGCGCCAGAAGTTATCCGGTGTGCCGAGTGGACAGCTGATGAACTGAGACGTGTGGGTCTCGAAAACGTTCGTCTTGTTGAAACTGAAGGCTATCCGGTTGTTTGCGCCGAGTGGCTTCATGCTGGAGAGGCGCCGACGATTATCTTCTATGGCCATTATGATGTGCAGCCCGTTGATCCGCTCGATAAGTGGGAAACACCACCATTCGCCGCGACGGTTCGATCCGGAGAGCTATACGCTCGTGGTGCCGTCGATGATAAAGGCCAAATCTTTATGCACTTCAAGGCAATTGAAGCATGCATCAAGAAAAAAGGTGCGCTTCCAGTCAATATCAAGCTGATTCTTGAAGGAGAAGAAGAGGTCGGCAGTGAGAACCTGGATTCTTTTCTTCGGGATCGCTCAAGTGAATATTCGGCTGATGTGTTGGTCATTTCGGATACGCCGATGTTTGACCGTGGTGTTCCGTCCCTTTGTTACGGCCTTCGAGGATTGACCTACTGCCAGATTGACCTTCGGGGCACCACGTCCGATCTTCACTCGGGGTCCTTTGGTGGAGCTATTGCTAATCCGGCCTTTGTTTTGAGTCAACTTTTAGCGCAGATGAAAGATCGGAGTGGTCGGATTAAGATTCCTGGCTTTTATGATGATGTACTGCCGCTGAAAGATGAAGAGCGTGCCGAGTATGCTCGGCTGCCGTTTAACGAACGGCGATTTCGCGAAGAACTTGGTTCCCCGAAACTCTTTGGTGAAAAGGGTTTTACGACCCTCGAGCGCATGTGGGCCCGTCCGACGTTCGAGGTCAACGGGTTATATTCTGGGTTTACGGAAGAAGGTGCCAAAACGGTTATACCGGCAGTCGCGATGGCTAAGGTCAGTATGCGTTTGGTTCCAGATCAGAATCCTGAAAAGATCGGGGATTTATTCGAGGCTTACGTTAGAAAGGTTGCGCCGAGAACAGTAGATGTATCTGTGACACGGATGCACACGGGGAAACCATGGATGACTGATTTCGCCAACCCATTTGTGCAGGCTGCCGGGCGAGCGATTGAACGGGGCTTTGGCCGGAAACCGGTGTTTACTCGCGAAGGAGGATCGATTCCGGTCATTGCAAGCTTTGAGGAAAGACTCGGACTGCCAGCGGTATTGTTCGGGATTGGCCTTCCTGATGAAAATGCACATGCTCCCAATGAAAAACTTGATCTAGATAATTTTCATCGTGGCGTTATATCGGTGGCTGCGTTGTACGAAGAAATTGGTGCGTTAAGGTAGCTTACGAGTGGGATTGTTGTGGTAATAGGTTGTGTTGGTTTCCATAAATTCTTTGCGCGGTTAGTCAGAGAGCGACCTCGATTGGCGACTGCCGTCTGCTAGTTGAAGCTGGCGACACGGCGGCGTAGTGCTTTTACATGTTCCCAGATTTCTGCGTGCTCGCTTATTTCTTCCGTCTCTACGTGGTTGTCGATTTCTTCGGGCGTTCTTATTATTTCCTTGCTCGCGGTGAACCGAAGGTAAGCTTCCAGGTCTCTTAAGGCCGCTGCATATCTATTTAAGTGGTATGCGAGAAGGCCCCGATCGCGCAGTTCTGTTATTGCGGACGGGTCGAGCCCTAGTAAAAGCTCGGTAATAGTGTGTGCCTGTGGAAATGATTTCATGTTGACATAAAGACGTTTAAGGTTGACGAGCATACGAACGAGTATTTCCGGTTTGCTGGCACGCGAAAGCAGATGTCGGTCAAAGGCCGCTTCATCGCCAGCATGTTTTTGAAGTAAATCTCGACAGTCAGATTCCGAAAGCACTCCGCCTCCATGGAATGGATCAATGATGACCTCGGTATCATGAGAAAGCATAGCCTCAGGAGGCATTGGAATCTTGAGTAAGAAGTGGCCGGGGAAATTTATGCCATGTACTTCAACGCCGGCGCGCCTCGCAACTTCGATGTAGACGATCGATAAACTGATGGGAATGCCAGTTCGTCTGTCGAGAACTTCATTTAGAAAACTGTTTCTCAGGTCATCGTAATTGTTTTGATTTCCCGTAAAACCTTCTTGTTTGAATAGGTAAGAGCTTATTTCCGTAATGCGCGACATAGGGTCTACGGTCTCGCCGAAAGCGGTGATACGTTTGGCGGCAGTGGCACCCATTTCATCAAGCTTCGCAAGGTATCGTGAAGCATCCAATTTTGGATACTCAAGTTTCGCGATGAACAGAGCGGCCGACGCGAGATCAGGTTCTGGAGTGGTCGCAATTTCCGTAAATCGATGGACAAAGTCTGGCGTGGTCATAGTCTTCTATCAGTACAGCACACTACGGCTTGTTACTGCTAGTCCGGCTATTTTTAACGAGTGCTTCTAAGGTCTTGACGTCAATGTCATCTAGGCTCGGCACAATATGATTTGCGACTGTAAGTGTAGTTGCGGAGTACGTGGTGGTGACGGCAATGCATGGAAGTCCGGCTGCATGCGCGGACTGAATTCCCCATAGGGAATCTTCGATGGCAACAAATCCATTGGGTGAGGGCGCACGTCCTCTTGCTGTGCAGAGTAATTCGACGGCCAAACGATATGTATCCGGTTCCGGCTTAGAGTGTTCCACGTCATCGGCCGCGACGATTGTTGTGAAGTACGATCGTAGCGACGATGCAAGCAAGATCGCCTCAATTTCTTGATGGAGTGCTCCGGATGCGATTCCGAGTTCACAGGTTTCAGCAAGACGTTTTATGCAGCCTCGAGCTTCCGGAAAGATGACATTTTTACTTTCGACAAGCTGGGTGTAGCGCTCACCTTTGAGAACGATTAAAGCGGATATCTCGTCTGGCGAGAGAACGATATGTTGGTCTTTTGCCAGATGAGTGAATACGCCTATGTCGTCGTAACCGAGATAGGTCGATTCGTACACTTCTTTAGAAAGTGTCAGTGGTGTTTGAACCAGGACGTCTTGGTAGGCCTGTAGGTGTAGCGGTTCGGTATTCGCGATGACACCGTCGAAGTCAAAGACAACACCGAGACAAGGCACTGTAGTTATGGTTCGTTCCGAGGTGCCGGGGGCGTAGCCATGTCCGTTAGCGGAATGCGACGTTCATTTTCTGGCGGTAGCTTTTCCCCTGCGAGGATTGCTGTTGGTAGACGATTTTGCGGTGGTGGATACGGGCAGTCAAATTGTTCGTCAAAATAGCACGTTGGGTGGTATGCCCGATTGAAGTCAAGATCATAACTCCCAGTCGAACTGAATGGCAGATCAAGATATCGCCCGGCCGGATAGGTGTCGTTGCCGTTCGTTTGGTCTCTGAACGGGATGAATAATCCGTCACCTTCAGAGAGTAGTGCTGCTAACCGATATTCCTCACCCTCGAGTACAAATTCGAGGTGTCCGATGTGACGCATTTGTCGAATCTGTCCAGTTGATGTTGGAATATCAAAAATCGGTTGTTCATCAAGGAAATTTAATTGAGCCGGGACGCGGTACGAAAGATTAGGTTCGTAATAACGTAGAGGCACCATCCAGGACCTCCGGTCAAGCGGTACTGGAGAGTCTGCACCGTTTTTAAATACGTCGTCTTTGTAAGACCGGTCGTCAAGTAGCCGCGTAATATAGTTGCTTTCGTCAGGTTCAGGCGGTGAGCAAGCAGTGACACCAAGGCATAGGCTCGCAATGAGCGTAAGACTTGAAGTTTTCGTGGTCCGCCGTGGTTCGTTTACTCTAGGGTTCATATGTCGACAAAAGTTTTAAAGTCGTCAAAATTATACTGCTGCTGTTGAAGTCTTAGTCGGTGTTGAACGGCTACTAAGCTACTGATCTAAAAGATATAGCCACCTCTTTTCACCGTTTCGTCAGCGAGCGTGCGACGAATTGCGACTGTGTTGACTGGTGTTACCTTGAGTAATCGCCTGAGCGCTGCGAGATGTATCCGCAATTCGTCGCCCTCGGTCATGGCTGCCAATGCGGCGCGAGCACTGGTATCAATCCGCATGGCTGCATCATTAACAAAGCAAATGGCAGCGTCGCAGTGAAATGAACTAGTGGTGACCGAATTCTCCTCCGCTGCACGTGCTCTATTGACGACAGTATCGGCAGCGAACGTATCGATCAGAATATCTGAGGCAAATGATAGGACTTCTTGTTGATCGCTTATTTTGGATCCATAGGTTTGAAGTCCGAGCCCGATCACAGCCAGGGCGACTTTTTTAAACATACCGACCGATATAGTTTGGGCCGCTAGCGGTTCGTCGTTCGTTGGTGGCGGTACGGAGGGGCTTAGAAGTTCGTCTTGTATTGTTTTTACCGCGGCGATCAGTGGAAGCTGTCCTTTTGTCGCACGCTTGATCAGCATGCCTGGAATTAGCAGACGGTTAATTTCATTTGTGCCTTCAAAGATTCTGTTGACGCGAGAGTCTCGATAGTGGCGCTCGGCAGGATAATCCTTCACAAAACCATTTCCACCGTGAATCTGAATATTCTCATCGAGAATGTAATCGAGTGCTTCGCTACCAGCGACCTTAAGAATTGATGATTCGATAGCGAACTCTTCAAGTGCTTCAAGAACGGCAGCGCCTTTAGCCGATTCGTCCTTTGTGTCTTGGTCGTCACGGGCGAGCGCTTCGTCAATGAGCCCAGCGGTTCGAAAGACCATTGATTCGACCGCGTAGGCTCGGACGGTCATTTCGCCGAGTTTATGTTTGATGGCTCCAAAGTTGTTGATCGCTTGCCCAAACTGCTGCCGGTGTGTCGCATAATGTGCGGACTCTCGGATGGCGTTTTGGCCACCGCCTGCGGTTGAGGCTCCGAGTTTAAAACGACCATAGTTGAGAACATTAAAGGCGACTTTGTGCCCCTTTCCAATTTCCCCAAGAAGGTTTTCAGCTGGAACATGGACATCCTGCAGTACGACGGGAGTGGTTGATGATCCATGCAGTCCCATCTTGTGTTCTTCGCGGCCACTCGAAACACCATTAAATGCACGTTCGACGATAAACGCGGTAAAAAGTTCTCCATCGACTTTCGCAAAAATAATAAACAAGTCTGCGAACCCGCCATTGGTAATCCACATCTTTTCGCCACTGAGAATGAAGCTGCCATCGTCTTGTCTCGATGCGAGCGTTTTTGCGCCCATTGCATCCGACCCAGAACCAGACTCGCTCAAGCAATAAGCTCCGATGGTTGTTCCTGAGACTAAATCAGGCAGGTATTTCTGTTTTTGACTCTCAGTGCCAAACATTCGGATAGGCAGGATTGCTAGACCGGTATGGGCACCAAACGTTGTGCTAAATGATCCAGCGGGGCCGAGACGACCGGCGATAATGGCCGCGCTGACTTTGTCAAACTCCAGGCCTCCATAAACTTCTGGGACATCGGTGCCGAGGAGGCCAAGTTCTCCTGCACGCATCAGGAGTTGTCTAGTCAGGTTCCAGTCTTTCGTTTCTAGCTGGTCATTGTGTTGAACGATCTCGCGGGCAAATTCACCTGAAGTTTGGTAGACAAGTCGATGTTCTTCAGTCATCTGTTCGGGCGTAAAAACACCGTTCGGTGTAATCGCCTCAAGAAGCCAGCTGCCGCCTTTGGTCATTGTTTCGGAGTTAGTCGTTATAGGCATGTGCTATCGCTTGGTTAATATGCTGAAGGTTGATTATTGAATTCGTTCGAAAATACCGGCAGCACCCATCCCACCTCCGACGCACATCGTTACCATTCCGTAACGACCGTTTCGCCGCTTAAGTTCGTGGAGAAGAGTTGTTGTGAGTTTGGCTCCTGTACAGCCGAGTGGATGACCGAGTGCTATTGCGCCGCCATTCACATTGAGCTTATTTTCGTCGATCGGAAATTCGCGTAAACACGCGAGTACTTGGGCTGCAAAGGCTTCGTTGAGTTCAACGAGGTCAATGTCATCAATGGTCAATCCAGCCCGTTTTAGGGCTTTCTGCATGGCTGGAACGGGTCCCAGGCCGAATAGCTCTGGTTTTACGCCTGCGGTTGCATAAGCGATAAATCGTGCGAGTGGCATTACACCGGCTTGCTTGGCACGTTCGGCTGTTGTGACTACGACAGCAGCCGCACCATCACTCATTTGTGAAGAGTTACCAGCGGTAACAGAGCCGTTTATATGGAACGCCGGACGTAGTTTCCCGAGCACTTCGAGTGAAGTGTCCGCTCGAGGTCCTTCATCAGCTGCGAAGGTAATTCGCTCAACGCTCGGCGCGCCACCGTTGTTTGTGCTGGCAACATTGACAGAGACAGGAATGGTCTCGTTCGTGAATCGTCCTTCCGCTATGGCCGAGAGGGCGCGTTGGTGACTCCGCAAGGCAAAAGCATCTTGTTCTTCCCGTGATATTGATGACTCCCGTGCATGGTTCTCTGCGACGAGCCCGGTACTCAGATATACGTCGGGATAATGCTGAACGAGATCTGGGTTTGGTGCGATCTTGTGGCCGCCCATAGGTACCAGACTCATCGACTCTGTGCCGCCAGCGATAATTGTATCGGCCGCACCAACCATGATTCGTTCTGCAGCATAAGCAATCGATTGGAGACCAGACGAACAAAACCGATTAATAGTGACGGCTGACGCTTCAACGGGGATACCAGCACGCAGGCTCGCTATACGAGCCACGTTCATGCCTTGTTCGGCTTCCGGCATCGCACACCCGATAATCACGTCGTCGACTTCGATTGGATCGATGCCATTGGATTGACTAAGTGCTGCTTGTATTGTGACAGCGGCCATTTCGTCTGGACGGGTTGTCCGTAGAGTTCCTTTCGGGGCCTTGCCAACAGGTGTGCGAACAGCCGAAGCGATTACTGCATCTCTCATGTGAACATCCTTCTATTGGTCAGTGTTGAGTATGTAGCCCCTAAGTAAATCTTCGATCGCGTCTCCGACTTCACTGACATGCCCATCAAAGAGGTGATCAGCGGCGTCGACTACGACTAGTTCTTTCGGTTCTTCGAGAGAGCCGTAGAAGCGCCACATCTCTTTTAGCGGGATCAACTCGTCAGCCTCTCCATGGACCAGAAATTTATGTTTTGGACTACGGGTCACTTCCGACAGGTCATATTTGTCCATTAGGGGAGGCGCGATTCCAATCAGTGCTGTGACACGTGGGTCTGCCACACCAACACTCAGGGCGATAAAGGCTCCGAATGAATATCCAGCTGCCCAGAGCTCAACGCCAGGGTACCGATCGACCATGACATTAACGGCAGCACGAAAATCCTCCTGTTCACCACGGCCTTCATCGAAGGTGCCCTCACTTGTTCCGACGCCGCGGAAGTTAAACCGCAGTGTGACACATCCGATACGACTAAGCGCTTTTGCCGTCTGGTACACAACTTTTGAATGCATTGTGCCACCATGCAGCGGGTGTGGATGTGCAAGCACAACAGCTGACCGAGGCGAACTGATTTTGCCGCCAAGAACCGGTTCGGGTTCTAAAAGGTGCGCTTCGAGTCGTCCGGCTGGGCCAGTAATCTCGTGCAGTCGTGCTACTGATGTCTTCACGCTGGTACCTGCGTTAGTCGCGAGTTAACACCGATTGTTCTCCGAGCGTAGTCGGAAACAACGTGCGCAAAATGTTCGGGGCGCGTCGCGACTCCGATATGCCCGGTATTCTCAATTGTGACAGCCTTTGAACCGGAAATGGCAGCGAGGTATTCATGAGAACTGTCGACTGGTACCACGCGGTCAAGGTCCGTCTCTCCCGTTACGATCTGTGTCGGAGCCAGAATGAGCGTGCAGTCCGATTCAAAGTCGACTTGTTGAGCCAGACGCATCCGTTCAGCCATTCGCGTTGGTGTTGCTGGTGATGATACGGCACGTGCTAGGCACTCGGCCGCGAAGCGCAATCTTTTTCGGAGAGACGGAAATGCTACTGCAATTTCTGGGTAGAGCCTGAATGGTGAGGAGGCTGCAAATACTGGTGCCATTAGTCGTGGCGCCCGCAGATAACGCTCGATACGAGAGGGTGGTTGCCAGTTTGGTGAAGGCGTTGACACAAGGCTTAGGCTCGAAATTTTCGTTGGTCTTGTCGCTGCGTAGTGAACAGCGACCCACCCACCGTACGCCACACCGCAAAGCGCGACTGCGTCTACATTCGCTCTTGCAAGGAGCTGGTCGAGCCAGTCAATGAACCTGCCGAATCCTCGCTTTGTATTTATCGATGCAATCGACCCAGGCTCGCTTAGAAGTGAGTCGGTGAGCACTCGATTCTGGGTAGCGAGTGCATCTACAGCCCGTTGCATCCATTCCCAACGTCCTTGGATACCCGGGACTAGTACGATCGGAATGCCACTGCCATGGTCAATCATTAATTTCTCAATGTTTTTCCGGTCTTTAATGTGTGCGCAATACGTTCCTGTGTTTTTTGTTGACCGCACAGGGAAAGAAAGGCTTCTCGTTCGAGGTCGAGAAGGTATTGTTCGGACACCGAGGTTGCGTGCGGCACGTCGCCACCAGAAAGCAGATGGGCGATGGTACGCCCTAAATGCACGTCGTACTCACTAATGCGCCCGCTTCGCCAGGCCAGATGCACCCCGAGCTCAAGAGCAGCTTTGGTATCGGGGCCTCCGACCGGAATATCTGTCCGACGGTTCGGCGGTCTATACCCAGTCTTGGCTAAATGCATCGCGGTGTGTTTAGCGTCGCTCAGCAGGCGCTCCCTATTCATCGTAATTTGATCACTGTCTTGAAGGAGGCCAAGCTGTTTCGCGTCGGCGCCGCTTGAGGAAACCGTACCGAATCCGATTAACTCGAATGCGCGTTGTATGTAAGGGAGTCTGTCTGCCGCGCCGGCCGGTGCCTGATCAGAAAACCGCGCTAGGAGTTCTTTTGTGCCACATCCAGCCGGAATGAGACCGACACCCACTTCCACTTGTCCCATATAGGTTTCGGCCGCTGCCTGCGCACGGTCACTGTGGAGTACGATTTCGCATCCGCCGCCGAGCGTTAATCCAGCTGGAGCAACGACAACTGGGACATCGGCATAACGCAGGTTAAGGACAGCCGATTGAAATGAGCGGATCATGAGATCGATTTCGTTCCAATTTTCTTCCTGTGCTTCCAGCAGTACGAGCATGAGGTTTGCACCGGCGGAAAATGCTGGACCGTCATTACCAATGACCAGAGCGTCAAAGTGTTTTGAGGCTTCTTCGACCCCCATCGTCATCATGTTGATCGTGTCCCCACCGATTGAGTTCATTTTTGAATGAAATTCCAAGCCAAGGACGCCATCACCAAGGTCAATGAGACTAGCGCCTTGGTTTTGTTTAACAGCCGGTCGAGAATCTTTTGCACGTCGGAGAAGTTGTAGTTCGGGTCCGGCTGGTTCCACCTGACTTGGTCGGAAATGGATTACGTCGTCGGTTTTCTTGAGTAGCGACTGGATTAAGACAGGCGGGTTCTCGCTACGTCCGGCGGTCCTTAGTACTGTCTCAATTCCGAGGGCATCCCAGAGTTCAAATGGTCCAAGCTCCCATCCGAAGCCCCAACGCATTGCTCGATCGATGTCGTCGATCGAATGAGCGATCTTTGGAGCGACCTCGGCGGAGTAAATCAAAAGTGGAGTGAGCGTGGCCCGAAGAAAGTCTCCGACACGGTCTTTACCAGTGAAGAGTGTGCGTATGCGTGTGCCAAGATCGTCGATTGTTTTTGCGTTGTCTAGCGCTGGTAAGTGAGGACGTGTTCTGGCACGGTATTTCATTGTCTGTGGGTCGAGAGTGACAATTTCCGTGCCTGATTCTGTACGCATCTTCTGATAGAAGCCTTGGCCCGTTTTCTGGCCATGCCATCCACGAGCGTTCAAATCCTGGATTAGTGGTGGCAGTTCGAATGCGGCTCGTTCTTCATCAGTCCCAAGTTGGGTGACGAGGTTATTCATGACATGGGTGAGAATGTCGATTCCAGCAATGTCGAGTGTTCGGAATGTTGCTGATTTGGCGCGGCCTAGTAGCGGCCCGGTCATTGCATCAATTTCTTCAATGGTGTATTTCCCGTTGACGAGTTGGTCAAGGACTCGCATAACGCCGTACAGCCCGACGCGGTTTCCGATGAAGTTCGGCGTGTCTTTTGCCACCACGACACCTTTTCCGAGGACAAGGTCGCCGAATGCCACGATCGACTTTACGACCACCGGGTCAGTGTCAGTGGTAGGGATTACTTCAAGCAGTGGAAGATAACGGGGGGGATTGAAAAAATGTGTGCCGAGCCAGTGTTGTCGAAAGTTGTCACTGAATCCTTCTGAAATCATTGCAATTGGGATTCCGGACGTGTTTGAACTGACGATAGTATCTTGTGCTCGATATTGTTCGACTTTTCTTAATAACTCCTGCTTTACAGCAAGTTGCTCTACGACTGCTTCGACAATCCAATCAGATTCGGCGATCTGGGCCAGGTGTGAGTCAAAGCCACCAACCGTAATAGTGCGATATGTGTGCTTGGTAAAGAATGGGTCTGGTTTGAGTTTTCTTGCTCGGTTCAGGCCGTTAGTAGCCGTTTTCGTATCAAGGTCAAGCAGGAGTGTCGGGATACCAGCGTTCGCGGTATGAGCGGCGATCTGGCTTCCCATCGTTCCAGCGCCAAGTACTGTTACGGAGCGAATATGTTTCATAATTTTAGTATCCCACTCATCATTGCTCTGACGACGATTTTTTCGATTGAGTGAATCAAACTACTCGTTCTGTTGCAATATTTCGGATGGAGATCGGCGCCCACCTTATTTTCTTTAAAGACAGCAGGTTACCGGCATTTGAAGTTCTGTTTTGGAATCAGTTGATGCGTTTTCTGAAGACAGGAATCCCTTGATCAAGCTGTACACGAAGGTGGCTGTCGAATAACTTGATGCGCTGACAGCTTAGGGTAAGGCTGACAAGGTCGCCTGCGCCTGGGCACCTTCTTCGGAGTCAGGAGCAATGTCGATTACTTTTTGAAAATGTTCTTTTGCCCCAGCCATGTTGCCCTTATTGAGTTCGACAAGCGCGAGTTTGAAAAAAGGTTTTTCCCAGTTGGGGTCAAGGCTTGCCGCCTTCTCGTACCACTCCGCAGCCGTTTCAATATTGTTTTGGGCGAATTCAATTTCACCGAGGTTATAGAGATCTTCACGTGAGGCATTTAAGCCAGACGCTGTTTCCCGAAGATCATTGGCAGCTGACAGATCGCCTGAACCCATGCGGGCACGAGCGATTCCAGCTGCAGCATCTTCATTATTCGGATCATTTACAAGCGCGGCTTCGTACGCAGCGATCGCAGAACCCCAGTCTTCCAATTGATGGTAAGACTGTCCAATTTGGACATTCAAATCGGAGAGTTGCGGCAGGTCAGACAGGACGGATAGGTATCCATCGATAGCGGCTTGCCAGTTGCCGTTGTTGTACTCATTGTCCGATTGTGTTAGCGCCGTGCCGATGGCTACTGGGTCGAGACCTTCCAAGGCCTCGTCACCCAGCGCAATTTCGAGAGGATGTCGAATTCGTGTTAATTCAAACTGGACTGGTGGGTTTGGTGACTGGGTTACAGGACTCACGCCTTCCTGTCCGTGATAGCCGTCAATTTCTGCTTTGAAGTTCCACGGACCACTTTCAAAGCCCAGGATTGCGAATCTCCCACTACGGTCAGTCGTCGTTACAAATTGCGGAGGACGGAGCTCGGGGTCCATTGCGTCGACGGTAATGGTGACGCCTTCCATTGGCTCTCCGTATTCGTCAACAACTTCGCCGACGATGCGGCCGCCACCTTGTGCCATGACCGTCTGGGCGAGCGCCAAACCAACGGTAACTGTGATAGCGACAACAACAAGAGGCTGAAAACGCAAACTCATAACAAACTCCTATTTTCAACTGAATTCCGGACATCTTTCTGGTCCAGTATAGAGCTAAAGCGTTCATTAAACACGTTAGCGGCTTGGTATTTGCTGAGACCAGTCAGCCTGTAGCGTGTCAATGGCATTCTGAGCTTCGTTGCCGACAGGGCTATCAGTAGTAGGGACTGCACGGTAGGCTTCCAGCGCGCGCTGGAAGTCATTTTTCCCTCTGTAGGCGTGCCCGATCTGTAAATTTAGACTTGTCAGTTGCGGGACGTTGGTCAAGACGGCCTGGTAGGCCTCGATCGCCTTGTCGTATTCCCCAGTTTCGAAGAGTTGGTCAGCGGCCGAGATTGCTTCTTGGAGTTCGTCAGCCCTGAGGTTGGCGAGCACCCCTGTTTGTGGTGCTACGGGGTTCAGGGGGTCAGTTTCCATAACAAAGGTGACCTGACCGCCCAGGCCTGAGCCGCGGACGTACGCGAATCCCTGCACCGGTTCATACCCACGTCCACGGACGATGAACAGCCAGCGACCAGTTTGTAATCCAACGAACGAGAAACGCCCATCTTCGTTGGTTTCACCATCGACACGTCGTTGCCATTGTGAGTTTTCTCCGATGACTGTCGCACCAGCTATCGGTTGGTCATTAATGTCTCGGACAATCCCAGAAATAAATCCCGGCATGAAGCCTGGCTGGGCTTCAGCTGTCTCGGGAAAGACCAAGACAGCCAGCAATGTAGAAACTCCAAAAACAGCAATCGCGCGGAACATACGCAGCACTCCTTCCGAGCCAGTATACACTCGGGTTTAGGCCGTGTTACGAAACAAGAATTTCTCTCACCGATTCGCTGGTTATTACAGGCTTCTCTATCTTGTGCTGTTGCTATTGCCAGTTGTTCTGCTCGGGCAGCAAACGCAACAAATCATTAATCTACAACGTCTTAGTGGGATAGATACCGTTATTTTGGACGGGATAGAAGCGGGTGATCTTCCTGGAGCCGTTGTTCTGATTACTCATCGCGGCGAAACGATCTACCGGAAAGCTTTTGGCCATCGATCGCTCAGACCGCTAGTTGAGCCGATGACGGTCGATACTATTTTTGACTTGGCTTCGCTGACGAAAGTCATCGCCACTGCACCGAGTGTTATGGCGTTGGTTGAGGAAGGTGTGATTCGTCTTCGGGACCCGGTTTCACGTTATGTACCTGGCTTCGAACGATACGGGAAAGAGGCGGTGACTATTGAGCATTTGTTGACACATATGTCGGGCCTGCGGCCAGATTTTCCACTTGAGCAAGAGTTTGAAGGAGTAGAGACAGCCGTTCAACGAGCGACGGAGGAACTGCTCGGGGCACCGCCCGGAGAACGATTCATTTACAGCGATATCAATTTTCTGCTGCTCGGAGCGATTATTGAGCAGGTTAGTGGTGAGTCACTCTCTGAATTTTCGCAACGGAGGATCTTTGGGCCACTTGGTATGACTGACACATTGTTTCGTCCAGTAGCTACGCTTAAAGAGCGGATTGCTCCGACAGAGGCGTGTGGACGGCTTGCTTGGCCGTGTGGAGGCCCTGACGCTGAAATGCTTCGAGGTACCGTTCATGACCCGACGTCGCGGCGAATGGGTGGTGTTGCTGGACACGCAGGATTGTTCGGAACGGCGGATGACCTTGCCCGGTTTGGCGCGATGGTCTTAGGGGGGGGGCGCATTAGTGCCGAGACACCCGTTGTGCTGTCGCCACTGACCGTTGCTCGGATGGTGACGCCGGCTACTCCACTTTCCCTAGATGAGCGGAGGGGACTTGGTTGGGATATTGATTCTCGGTATTCCTCGAACCGAGGCGATCTGTTTTCTGCTCGGTCATTCGGGCATACCGGTTTTACGGGAACATCGATTTGGATTGACCCTGAAACGTCGACTGTTGTGGTGTTTCTTTCAAATCGTGTGCATCCGGATGGTGCCGGGAACGTGACGAGTCTTCGTGGTCGCGTGGCGACTCTGGCGGCAGCAGCGGTCGATGATGGATTGTCTACTCCGACTACTCGACCTGTATCAATGGGTGTGATTCCGACACTCACCGGTGTTGACGTACTGGTATCGGAACGGTTTGAGCAGCTTTCTGGTCGAAGGGTGGGTCTGTTAACGAATCAGACCGGACGTGATCGTCTCGGTCGGTCCACGATCGATCTGTTAGATGGTGCTGATGATGTTGACCTGCATACACTGTTCAGCCCGGAGCACGGTATTCGCGGTATCCGCGACGAGGCGGTGAATCATGGTCGTCATGGTTCTACCGATCTTCCGATCTATTCACTTTACGGCCGTACACGGCGACCGACCGAAGAGATGTTGAGAGGGCTCGATACCGTAGTGGTTGACTTACAGGATGCTGGAGCGAGGTTTTATACCTACGCTACGACGATGGCATACATGATGGAGGCTGCTGCTGCTCAAGGCATCCCTGTCGTTGTACTTGACCGACCTAACCCGATTACGGGTGCAACCGTTGAAGGTCCGCTGCTGGACGGGACTGAGGAGACGACGGGATTTACAGGCTATTTTTCTATGCCGGTTCGGCACGGTCTTACGATTGGCGAGTTGGCGCTATTGTTCAATACCGAAAAGCGTATCGGTGCCGATCTGACGGTAATTCCTATGCGGGGGTGGCGTCGTACGACCTGGTTTGATGAGACGGGAATTACTTGGGTAAATCCCTCTCCTAATCTTCGTTCTGTCGCACAGGCAACGACCTATCCTGGGATTGGCGTGCTTGAGCAAACGAATATTTCGGTAGGTCGAGGCACCGATACCCCGTTTGAACAACTTGGAGCTCCCTGGATGGATGGTATGGCGCTGGCGCGAGCTCTAAACACGCGAAGAATAGAAGGTGTCCGTGTGTATCCGGTGACTTTTACACCAATGTCCAGTAGCTATTCTGGGCAGCGGTGCGAAGGTATTGCGATATTGGTTACGAACCGCAATCGTTTCCAACCGGTCCGGCTAGGTGTTGAAATTGCCACGGCGTTATTTCGCCTTCACCCAAATGATTTTGACCTTGACGCGTTGGTTCGTCTTTCTGGTTCCTTGGGTCTGGTGGAGCGTATACGTGGTGGAGATGACCCTGAGAGTATTGTTGCCGATTGGCAAGAGGGCGAAGATTTGTGGCGTCAGACTCGTCGCCCATACCTCCTCTATCGGTGATGCCCGTCGGCGTTTAGAAATAGGGTCTTGGATTGAACGGCCCTACATTTGGTAGAGCATCCAGTACACCACCACACCGGTGACCGAGACATAGAGCCAGAGCGGAAGAGTCCATTTTGCTATTCGACGGTGTGATTCAAGTTGACCACGAAGAGCCCGCCGTAGAGTCACGATCACCATTGGCAGAATGATGATTGCCAAAATGATGTGACTGATCAAAATTGTGAAGTAGACAATGCGAATGGTTCCCTGTCCTGTAAAAGCGACGGAACCTACGTTGAGGTGGTAGATAACATAGCTGGCGAGAAATAGTGCGGAGGTCGCGAAGGCTGCGAGCATGCACAGGCGATGTTGTTGTGCCTGTCCTCGACGAATAAGGACATATCCGATGACTAGAAGGAATGCTGAAATCGTGTTCAGCGTCGCATTGACTGCAGGGAGATCGGTGACTTCTGGCATCTATTTAGCCTGCGCTAGTTAGAGGAGACGGGCAGAAACAAGAGAAACCCATAGAAGAGACAGATAAACCAACGACCCGAGGAAAAGAACACGCGCGCGCGCGTCTGTGCGCCCAGACAAGAATCGCACCGCCAGAATTACAAAGGCTGCACCGAGTACCGTTGCGAGCACGAGGTACGGAAGCCCGGCTAACCCAACGAAGGTTGGTGTCAAGCTGACCGGAACGAGGGCGCAGCTGAAAAAAAGTGCATGCTTGGCCGTTCGACGACCATCGGGATCCTGTACCGCGATTAAAGGTAGGCCAGATTTCTCAAAATCGCTGCGGTATAACCAGGAAAGCGCGTAAAAGTGCGGGAGTTGCCAAAGGAAAACGATACTGAATAATACCCAGGCTTCGATCGTAAGTGCACCACGTGCGGCCGTCCACCCGATAACTGGAGGGAGCGCACCAGGAACCGCTCCGATGATAGTTGCCCAGGAGGTCCGTCTTTTCAGCGGTGTATAAATTGCGACGTAGCTAACGAGTGTAGTGGCAGCAACGATAGCGGCCACCACGTTCGTACCAACTAAGAGTATCCCAAGGCCGGCGATTGCAGTGATGACCGCAAAGATACGACCTTCGTTTGGAGAGATGCGCCCCATTGGCATCGGTCGGAGCTTTGTGCGTGCCATAGTTTCGTCAATGTCGCGTTCTGCGACTTGGTTGAATGCGGCCGCGCCTCCGGCGACTAATCCAGACCCAATAAGAACGTGCAACATCATAAGTAGGTCTATCGGTGACGTGGCCCCGAGGAAGTAGCCAACACCCGCTGTCGTAACTGTTAGCGAATTAAGACGTGGTTTTGTGAGGGCGAAGAAGTCAGCAAGACGATTCCGTGCTGCTGTCAAGGTGACGGCGTTACCCTTCTTCATGTTTGAGCCTCAGAGCGAGCAGGTACAACTCCTAACCGTGTATCACGGTGTTGAGGCTGTTCGTCGTCAACGAACCATTCTCGATGCACACGCAGGGTAAGAGACACTGCGGTAACCCAAACGAGTGCACCCATGGCCACGTGAGCAGTATTCACTGTTATGTGCTTTTCGCTCAAGATGGTCCAGCCACCAAGTGCGATTTGTAGCAATACCAAACTGCTTAACAGTAACGCAGGTCGACACAATTCACGTCGCGAGGCGTGGTGGTAGAAGACATGGCCTGCGGTTGCACATACAACTGCAGCCACAAGTAATGCTCCAATGCGATGGGCAAAGTGGATACTGATCTCCGGGGTCCAGACAGGAGGAAATAGTCCACCAAAGACCAGCGGAAAGTCTGGTATGGCTAAGCCGGCATCGGTATGGCGCATCGTAGCTCCGACCAAGATCTGGATGTAAATCAATATCGGTGTGATTAGCGCGAGCCGAGCCAAGACCCAGTCATTTAGTGGCGGGCGTTGGTTATACCGCGAATGCCATCCCTTTGAGGTAAAGATTGCAAGGCTTACGATCAATGCAAAGAATAGTTGTGCGAGTCCCGCGTGGCTGATTGAGATGCCTGGCGGGAGAAAATAGATCACCGTAAGACCGCCAAGCGTACCTTGGATGATCACGGCGGCGAGCGCCGTCCAGCCAAGCCGTCTGACCCATCGCCGACGATCTGTCCTGGAAATCCAGACGGCAAGTCCAATGGTGAGAAGTCCCACGACGCTTGCGATGAGTCGGTGGCCATGTTCATAAAAGATTCCCCCCACCATTTTTGATAGAGGGAAAGAGAACATGAAGTAGCCGTATGTATTAGGCCAATCCGGAACGGACAAGCCAGAACCGGTACTCGTAACAAGTCCACCCACTGTAATCAGCAGGAGTGACGCCGCGGCGAGAAGTCTCGTGTAGTGATGTAACCAGGGCATCGAAAAGCGACCGGCCAGCAGTTCGAAGCGGATGACCGGCACGCCGCACCAAGGCAGCCTGCCCGGTCATTTAGTTTCCCGCGTTGCTTAATGTGAAATTCTTAACCGACACTAAAGGTAAACGATACCTCAGCCGTTTCGCCATCGGCGACTGTTACGGTTTGCGTTTGCGTTCCGAGCATTTCATGCCAGGCCTCGACAACATAATCGCCTGCTGGAAGGTTACTGATGTCAAATGTTCCGGCGGCTTCGGTCGTGTCGAAGAATGGGTGTGACAAGACGCCGACGTAGGCGTTCATCCAACCATGAACGTCACACTTGAACGGTAGCATCACTTCCGGTTGATCAAAAGTTCTGTCCAGGGTCATTCCTTGAATCGGCTGTCCCGTGTTGAATTCAGCATTCACTGCGGGTGTTGCATGAATGTTATGCAGTGTCGGATCGGAGTTGACGATTTGGACCGTTTGCCCCACCTGTACACCGAAGACGTGTGGGTCGTAGCGGCAACCCGCCTGGTCGAGGACCAATGTTTCACTGGGAGATGGATAGCTTCCGGAAATGCCTTCTTTGACGTACACGAAGACGTTACCGAGACCATTATCACCACCAACAATGTAGTACTCAGTATCCGTCATAGTTGCTTGGTTTACGCAAACTGGATCTGAATTCATGCGAATCGCTTCAGCCATGGGGGCTGGGCCTTCGATCGTGACCATACCGTTGACGCTACTTGTACCAGTCGTTGCTCCACCGCCACCGCCTGAGGCGCCAGATTCTGGAACAACGGAAACAGGTGGGACATCTGCGCGCGAGTTGCAAGCAAGCGTAGCTGCAACTGCGATGATTGAGACGAACGTCCAGACTCTTCGATACTGCATTGAACTCTCCTACACGGAAAATGTGACAGCGAAACACCAGAAGTCTAAATATGTGGCGTTTCGCTTAATTAATTCGCTGACTGTTTAATTATATCAAGACTGTCCGGCGTCTCGTAGTTTCCGCTGGACCCGGTCTTCGAGCCAATGCTCGTCCCACCACTCCATCGGGGTTACCGGTCGTCCCTGCAGCAGCATTGCAAAGTGTAGATGATCGCCTCCAGCTAGACCGGTTTGTCCACTTAGTCCAAGTTGTTGGTCGCGGTCGACTCTCGTGCCTTGAGTGACATCGATTGAGGATAGATGGGCGTACAGCGATTGGAGCCCCATGCCGTGATCAAGAATGACGCAATTGCCATAGATACCGAGGTAGTCAGCGAAGACGACGGTGCCAGAGTTCGCAGCGCGGATCGGTGCATTAGCCGTCGACGCCAAATCAAATCCTAAATGTACTTGCTGGTCGACCTCGTCGTTCGCGTACACGTACGTTCGATGATCAGCAAATCCTGACTCGACTTGTGAGTTCGATAGTTGACGAAAGGGGCCATTCCAGAGCCAGGTGCTCGCGGTAGTTGGTGCTAATTCAGAGACAGTTTGCCGATTGCGCTGACGTAGTTCTCCATTAATGAATAAGTAGAGGTCTAGTAGCTCGCGCGGGGAGGTGGAGCCGTCGACCTGCTCGTCCGCAAGATCAGCAACATTTGACACGATGTCCGGTACAACGCGCTGAAGGAAACGGTCGCTTAACGGAATACGAGATCGACGAAATCGTTGTTCGAATACGCGAAAAGCGAAACGAGCACTGGCAACATTACCGGCTGGATCTCGCGCATAAAGTTCGATGGGTGTCGCCAGATCTTGGTCGTACGCCAACGAAAAGAACGCGACCCGAAGATCGTCCGCGCCAGTAAGGCCGGCACCTGATGCGGGGTAACCTGGATATTCACGGTCACCGACGCGGACACCAGAGTCGACGTCTGCCGGTGAAACCCGATAGATGATGAACTCAGAACCGCCATGGTTGATGTAGTGCAGCGTCGATAGTGGGGACAGTCGAGGTGGGGAAAGGCGCACGGTTACATCGAGAGTGGTTTCTGATGTTGCTTCTCGGTAACCGTATAAGACAGGACGGGTTGCTCGAACGACCACACGAGCCGGACCAGCGACGAGGGCAGGATGACTGTTGCGGTCGAATGTGCGACTAATTCGTAGGCGTGAATTTGATTCCTGCTGAACGGATGCGCTAATGCCAGCATCTAAAGAAAACAATGGATAGGTGTTCCCGTTCTGTTCTACATGTGCATCAAGCGCGCTCAGTTCAGCATCGGGCGTCTGTACCGTCGCTTCAAACGATGCGGTTTGTCCGATAAAAGTCGTTGGGCGAACGATGTCGATCTGAGGACCTTCGGCCCGACCAGCTATAACCCAAGCTGTTACGGCGGCACCAACGAACGCAACTACACAGAGTAGAATACCCGTCCGAATCACAGGACTATGATAGCGCTCGTCGTTGACTACAAAAAACAACGATTGATAATATGAAGTTTAGCAAGTCTCACGGCGGTATCGTCTAGGGGTTAGGATACGTGGTTCTCAGCCACGGGACCGGGGTTCGAATCCCCGTACCGCTACCAATAACCCTTCCGGCCGGCACCAAGAAAGTCCAATAAGCTCCTGTTATTAGTTGGCTTGCCGCTGTTAGACCGTCCGGTACCATCCCGTTTCTTCCAGGGGAAGCCGCCCCCTGATGTGGGGCAACTCTGGGGGCAACAGGGAACTACCCAAAAGGAGTTCCCCCACAACATGCCGCTAACGGGCACCGCCGTCCGTGCTGCCAAGCCGAAAGTCCAAGCAGTCAGTGTCTACCATCGCGCGGATCGATGCAGGATTTCTTCGGGTTTTAGTTAGATAGTTGTGATCGCCATCAGACACCTTGGATCCCATCCCTTTTTTACATAGGTGTAATTATGTTTTTCCCACTTTTTAAGAATTCTCATCACAGCGTGTTTATCTTCCCGGATACTGAAGTAATCAAAGATGTCGGTTGCAAAATAATCCACGTCCCGCCCACTTTGTTTTAGTTCTTTGAGAAAGCAGCCTGGCCCGCGGCGAGAGCCTTCTGGCTGATCATAGACATCGTGAAACGCGACGATCGTTCCCGGGTGAGTCTTACCCTGAAGGGCGGACCACTCGAGGCGGACTTGCTCGTAGGAGTGATCTCCGTCAATGAGGCACAAATCGTAGGGTCCAGTGAGCGTCGGCAAGACGTCTTCGCTTTTGCCGTGATGAAAATGAAAATATCTTTCCACCCCATCCCTTTTCAGGGCCTCCAGTGTCGAAGACGGATGAGTGTAAATATCTCGAATATCAATCGAATCGACGTGCGCACATCCAGGCTCGTGCCCGTTATCCTTAAGCGCGCGGCAAAAATGGAGGGCGCTCCACCCTGGCCCGGTTCCAATATCAAGAATGTTCTTAAAATCGAAATGCCGAATAATGGCGTAAAGTGAGCGCGCCTCACACGTTCGGATGGGACCCTTTTCCCCAGGGCCCAAAATGGCCTCTTGCGTGTATCTGTCTCGATCTAAATTCTGAAGGGATTTAGTCTCCTCATGAAAAAGTTCCTTCAATTTTTTCTTTTGGCCTCCCGTAGATGAGGAAATGTAAGACGTCGTGCCGAATGAATAGGAATTCGATAAGCGAGTCCTCTTTAGATAATTCCACCGAAGACTCTTACTCATTCGTTCGACTAGATTGAGCATTTTTCCAAGCGATCAAGACCGATGTGGACTTTTACCGTACTGTATTTCTGTTGGTCTGGCCATTTCTCAATTTTCTGTTCAACTGGGCATCCATTTGACTTAGGTGACCTCTACATCTTGTGCCCTCGCCGAGGGCTGCCTCGGTTGGTAGGTCGTTGACGGGGAGGCCACGCCAGTCTGAGCGCAGAGCCGGTGCCACGTAGCGCGACCCAGGAAACTTGGGGCTGTCTAGACGATCAGGCTCACGACCGCGCGGTTTCTGAGCCTGCGATCGGAACCATGGGTGGCAGTTTTCTCGAAGCGCCGGCCGGGACAATGAGGGTGGGAACGAGGAACTGGGGGAAACATGGGGGGCAACTCTCAATCGTCAAGCGGATTGTTCGTTTTAAATAATATGGTTTACGACTGATATGTGCTTCCCCGTACCGCTACCAACGAGGTGCAGCCCGTTCGCAGGAAGCTATGTCCTCACTATCGTTTCCATACGCGTAGCTCATAAACAGACCACGGATTTTTGATTGCCTGTCCGATTTGCTGAACCTGCAGTTTCTTAGTGTAGTTTGTCGTGAAATCAAGTTCGATGGCGCTTCGTAAGAAGTTGTCGTGTAGTACACCGCGGACGAGTGGAACCAGTCCACTGCCCTCGTACAGCACGCTGTCTCCCTGATTAGATGACGACTCGATTCTTAGAGTCCGAGGATAGTCGCCAAAACTACGGCGATGCATATCCAATCGTATCCGTGCCACGTCAGTCGCTCTATCAAACACTAGGGTGAGCCACTCGTTGCCGTCCTGTCGCTGCGCGGTTGACCATTCTGTATTGACGTCTCCGTCAAGTAGGCGAGGCAGGTTGTGTGCGTTGTGCGATGCACTCAGTTGAAAGTCTTCATCGGAAATCAGTTTGAGTGGTTGCGTTTCCTGGTGGAGAGGTACTGAATCAGCTAATACAAACTGAATAACAGAGCCTCGTTGAGTTTCGCCGATGATTTGTTCTGATGAAGATCTAATTGCCTCCACTACCGCTTGGCCACGGGTCGCATCGGCATAACGGTCAAGTTCGACGATGACTTGCCGGATGCCGTTGTCTCGCCATGCAGCCAGCGCGGCGGAGCTTTGAGACAGGTCATTGAGTGGTGAGGTATTTCTGTCGAAGAAGGTCCTGAGGAGCGGCCACTGCATCCCGCCGGCGTGTGCCAGTGCCCCAACACCCGCCTTTGTGGCTAAAGCCACCTCGAGGCTATCTGGAAAGTAATCTTCGGCGGGAACAGGGAGCCGTAATACTCCGCCAAATTGCTCCGCGGTTACCCAGCGTCGCACGCTTTGATCATCCTGAGACTGGAGTCGGTTGTATTTGTCGAAGGTCCGTTCTGTGTAGGCTGCTTGCTCTGAAAACCAGCTCGACTCGAGCATGATATTTCGGTATGTCGAGTAGTGGCTCATGTTTAGGCCTATGAGGATCCCGGTCGCCAGCCAGACACCGATACGCCATTTAGATTGGTGTACCGCCAATTGTGAACACAATAGAGAGAAACCAAGTAAAAACACGACTTGGGTAGGTAGAAAGTAATACCAGTAGGAATGGTCCGGGATGGTGTAAACCGCTGGGTGGCGGATAATCATTAAAGCAATCATGAGGAGGAGCCCGCCGACGGTTGCAAGCGTTACCAGGGCATCACGGACTAGGCCGCGCTTATCTATCGTGTTCTTTCTGTACCACCAGCAGGCTGCGGGTAAGAGGGCGGTCAATGCCCAGAGCGGTACATTACCGAACCACAATTCCGCTTGATGGAGAAACATCTGTCCTGCTTGTTGCCAGGGAACTATGCTCCAGAGATTTTCGAGGTTCAGATTTTGGTAACTAAAATCTGGGTCGTAGCCATTAAGGTTACGAATGAACGATGGGGCGATCACCCGGTTATAGACGGTGCCAACGAGCACTGCCGCAACACATGCTCCAGAGATAGACAAAGAGGTTTTGGGGTGCGGTCTGAATGATGAGGGCGATGCTACAACCCACAAAGCGTACAAGGATAGGAAGAGCAAAAGAAAGAACAGTCCTTGGCGATCCGCCAGAACCATACCGAGACCGACAAAGAAAAGTAGGGCGAACGTCCACACTGCCGGCCGGCGCGTTCGGTCAATTTGAACAAGAGAAATTGTTTGAAATAGAAATGTTAGGAGAAGTAATGACACGAGTATCTTTGCCGAGCGATAGAAGATGGCGCTTGAGGCTTGAACCACCATCGAGCTCAGGAACCAACTCAATAGCAGTGAGGTGCTGACGCGATCTAAGCGTAGTAGTCTTATCGCGCCGGCACTGTAGATCGCCATGAAAAGTGCGAGTCCTAACGCCCCACTAGCCGGAATAAACAGGAGCATTCCTTGTGAGTACAACCCAGCGAGTATTTGGGCGTCGAAGTAATCGACTAGGTAACTAAGTTCTCTGGCTTGGTACGCACCCCAGTCGTTTAGGGATGGGTCGAATAAAATCGCCCCGAGTGGACGGTCAGCGAGATAGTTGAGAATGAATGCGCGGGCTTCTCGGTCGACGATGCCGCGGCCCCAAAAGCCCACAGCATGAAGTCCGATCAAAATCGGTATGAGACTAACGCACCAACTCCAGAGGAATGTGCGACTGACAGGTGGTTCTTCGCCAGTGTTTTGGGCGGTGTTTGATGTTGAGACGACCGGTCTGACCATCATAAGTGAATCGTACGAACCCTATAGGTAATCCATCGGAACAGGTTGGTTTGGCGATTCACCACGCGCATATCGCAAGACTTCTTCGACAGATTCTGTTTCCATCTGCACCCGACAGTCACGAGACATCGACCCCATGTGGCAGGTGAGTAGGCAGTTATCGAGTGTTGTTAATTCGCCCGAGTATGGTTCGTGTTCAAATACATCGAGAGCGGCCCCACCGAGCTGCTTTTCACGCAGAGCAGCGACAAGACACGATTCATCAACCACCGGTCCACGAGATGTGTTGATCAGCAATGCGTCAGCTTTCATGATGGCGAGCTCGACTGGACCAATTAAGTGCCGAGTTGCCTGCGTCAGCGGAACATGTAATGTGATGACGTCGGCGTCTTTGTATATCTGTTCTTTGCTGGTCCATGTGATATCGAATCGTGTGGCTAGGCTCGGGTCAGATACGAGGTCGTTCGCCAAAATATGACAGCCAAAGCCGTGGAGATGTTCGATCACCCGGCGTCCGACTCTTCCGACGCCGATCACGCCGACCGTGAGGCCGCCAAGTCGTCTACCGAGAATGCGTTGCCACTGGCCAAGACGTACAGCACTGTCTGCTTTTGCGATGCCTCTCAGGAGTGAGAGCATCAGGCCACAGGTCAGTTCGGAGACGGCGGGTGCTGGTGCATCCGGCGTGAAAGTCACAGTGATACCTCGATTTCTGGCAGCATCCAGATCAACGTTATCAAGTCCAATACCAACACGGGCAATTAAACCGAGCTGTGGTGCATTCGACATTACTTGGTCCGTGATTGGCTCCGTTCCTGCTACTAAAACATCTGCGTCGCGAAGGAATTCGGTGAGTTCATTTTCCGTGAGTCGACGAGCAAGCGGATTCACTGCGACACGCATACCCGCATCTCTCAGAAGATTGAGAGGTCGGTTATCGATGTCGCCAAATGGATGTACTGAGATAAATACTGTTGGGGTACTACGGCTCACGGTGCTATCCACTCGGCCCAACCGTTTGGTGTTTCGTAAACACGGACCCGTGTTAGTCGCACGCCCCGAGACTTTGCCATCGCATCGGCATTGATCACTGTCTGCAGTTGAGGACCAAGCCAACTCGTAATGTTTTCGACAGTCGTGTTGAAACTAACGACAAAGTGCCGATTGTTTTCGGAACGCAGGAAATCTAGGAGTGGCAAGTCCTTTTCATACACTAAGAATGCATGGTCAATATGTTCATCAATCCAGCCCTTGGCCAGACGCTTGATCTCTCCGAAGTCGAGCACCATCCCAAATGCATCAAGTGTCGAGGCGACGAATGACAGTTCGGCGACATACCGGTGTCCGTGGGCATGTCGACACTTCGATTGGTACCCGTCCCCAAGCCGGTGTCCCATGTCCCATTCGATCCGTTGCGTTAACACCACCGACATGCTTAGCTCATTCCTCGATATGTTGCTCGACAGCCCGGTTCTTCCTCGACTTCGACTTGTCGAAGAACAGCAGTTTTCGGTACGACACCGACGAGCATGTCGTAGATGACCTTCGCGACATTTTCTGCGCTTGGACTACTCATGTCATTGTCGAACGGAGGCACCTCGTTTAAAACTTTGCCTTTCCAGTCAGCAACGGATTGTTCAAACCATGTATTGAGATCGCCAAAATCGAGTAAGCATCCAGACTGATCAAGATTATTTCCAGCGATCGTGATCCAGACATGCCATTCATGTTCATGGATCGGTTCTGTGCCACCTCGGTAGTGGCGAAGTCCGTGCTTCGCTACAAACGACCGCTTAATCGTGAGTTCGTAAATGTTTCTCTCCTTTGTAGAAGTATTACTTCTTCAGTCTGCGGTCATGCCTTTGCACAGCCCATGAAGTCGGTATAGACAAATACACCAAGAGCGTAATTCATTCTCAAATAGGTATAACAAAATTCAGCATTGACCTCACGCCATAAATCACATCACGGTCCGGCGAAGGGGTAATCTAGATAATAGTCGGCTGCTTGTTCGCAGCGGCGGTCACGGGCGTCGTCACATAAATTCTTACTCTGCCGATAGTGAATACGGGCACGTTGGCGACTGCCATCGAGGTTGGCGAGCGCGAGTGGTTCGGCAGCTGCCGCTGTTGAGCCAGACACGCACCAGCAGGTGAATAGAACCATCGCAAAATGTGATCGGTAGGCTGGGTGCATTGAGTGTATGTGCTACTTTTTGATTACATTTTGTCTGATAAGAACCACTAAGTCACATCGTGTGTGCCGATCCGAAGCTCATATGCGATAGGCGTTACACTAGCTTGAAGTTTTAGATATGCATCAGCGTCTGCGAACCCTCGAACAGCTTGCAATAGGCGAACGCGCTGTAGTTCGTCATATTGATTGCGATCGTCGGACCGGTTGCCGTCTCATGGAAATGGGATTAGTGCCTGGTACCCCGATTGAGATGGTCCGACGTGCGCCACTTGGAGATCCTCTCGAAATCAGGTTGCGCGGATATTTGCTGTCATTGCGTAGTTCTGAAGCTTCCGGCGTGTGTCTTGTGTCCGATGGCGAGCCCCGGCCGGTTTTTTCTGAAGCGACAGTCCTGACATATGTAGACCGTGAGATTGGTTTTGAGGACCGTGCCTCGAAAGTCAAAGACAATGATCAGGCGCCGTTTCGTGTGATTGTTGCAGGTAACGCCAATGCAGGGAAAACAACGATCTTTAATGCCTTAACGGGGTCTCGTGCGCAGGTCGGTAATTATCCCGGCGTTACGGTTTCGCGCTCATCGCGTGTAATCCAGTTACCTGACCAGACAGAGGTTGAAGTTGTTGACCTGCCAGGGACCTACAGTCTGAGTAGCTATTCACCGGATGAGCAAGTAGCCGTCGATGAAGTTCTCGGTCGGCGGCTGACTTTGCCAGCAGCGGTTGTCGTAGTGGTTGATGCTTGTGCTCTTGAGCGTGGTCTGTATTTAGCCTTACAGGTTATCGAAACGGGTGTTCCTGTTGTTGTTGCGCTGAACATGATCGACGAAGCTGACGCTGGTGGTTTCGTGATAGACACCGATAAATTGGCGACTTGGTTGGGTGTGGCAGTTGTGCCAATGGTCGCTTCGGCAGGAACAGGCTTTGAGGGACTGCGTGAAGCAATCGCATCTGCTGTTCGTCAAGCACCTCAGGATAAGGTGACGCAGTCTCGTTTTTCAAAGGCAGCCGAACAGGCGGTTGCAGAGATCGAGCAATCTTTTGACGAAACCAACTATATAAATACACCTGCGGTTCGCCGTTCGTGGGCGGCCTGGTCACTTCTGTCCTATGACACTGATGATGAAGGGACGCAGGATCTTCCGGTGTCTGCTCGTCAGGCGATAGAAGCTGCTCGGGAGCGTGCTCGGGGTGCTGAAATTAATCTGGACCAGGGTGTGATCGCCGCACGTTATTACTGGATCGAACACGTGGTTGGCGACGTACGGCAGACGGTCCGCGAAGTGGGCCGATCTTGGACCGATCGCATTGACAATATTTTGACCGACCGCATCTACGGCACACTGGCATTCGCGGTCGTAATGTGGGTGTTGTTTGAAGCACTTTTCAGTTGGTCTGATCCCTTTATCGGAATGATTGAAGATGCGACGTCAGCACTACAGGGTATGGTCACGACAGTATTGCCTGTGGGGCCAATCCAAGACTTATTGGTGAACGGCGTAATTGCTGGTGTCGGTAATGTTGTGGTTTTCGTACCTCAAATTGCGCTTCTGTTTGTTTTCATTGCTTTTCTTGAAGACCTTGGATACCTGGCCCGCGTCGCATTCATTATTGATCGGCTCATGGGGCGAATTGGTTTGCATGGAAAAGCCTTTGTTCCGATGTTGTCAGGCTTTGCCTGTGCGATTCCAGCGGTTATGGCGACGCGCACTATTGAGAGTCGGCGAGACCGTTTGATTACGATGCTTACATTGCCAATGGTGTCGTGCAGTGCGCGTTTACCGGTCTATGCGTTGGTAACTGCGGTTGTGTTTGCCGGAGAGCCGAGACTGTTCGGTCTGTTTAGTATGGGCGCTGTGGTGCTGTTCGCTATGTATGCGCTTTCCGTCGGTGCCACGCTCGGCGCCGCTGCGGTGCTGCGGCGAACGGTTCTTAGTGGGCCACGACTGCCGCTCGTGCTTGAGTTGCCTCCGTATCGGTTACCGATATGGCGTAACTTACTCCTCGTTACATGGAGGCGCGTGCGAAAATTTTTGGTCGACGCCGGAACCATCATCTTGACGATGACGATCATCCTCTGGGCGCTACTGTCGTACCCGAAGAATCCTGAGATTTCTTCGCGGTACGAGGTGTCACGTGCAGAGGCCGTGGCGACGATTACCGACCCCTCAGGGCAGGTTGAGGCACTTGGATTGCTTGATGGGCAGGAAGCTGGAGAACGGCTTCGCTATAGTGTCCTTGGACGTGTTGGACAGCTTATAGAGCCCATCACAGAGCCTCTTGGTTTTGATTGGCGCATTGGTGTGGGCATTCTGGGTGCATTCGCAGCACGCGAGGTATTTGTTTCAACGCTTGGGATTGTTTTTGGTATTGCTGAGGCTGATGAAGAGAGTGCGTCTTTGCGGCAGTTGCTCCGAGAGGCGGAATGGGAAGACGGTCGTCCACTCATGACGCCTTTAAGTGGTGTTTCACTGATGGTGTTTTTTGTGTTGGCATGTCAATGTATGAGCACAATAGGAGTTGTCAGGCGAGAAGCCGGTAATTGGGGATGGCCGGTGTTTATGTTCGTCTACATGACAGTACTGGCTTACGGGACATCGTTACTTGTGTACCAGATTGGTTTCCTATTCGGATGGGGCCTTGCATGATGTTGAACTGGCAAGAAGCGATTGTGGCGGTGATTGTTGGAGGCGCTGTGGTGTCGCTTTATCGTCATCTTCGTGGCATGTTTGCAACTTCTCAAACATCCGGCGACGTGTCCTGCCACGGATGCGATGATTGTGGTGACGATGCTGCTTCGAGGGTGTCGGACAACTCAGTTACTCACGTTTCTCGGTGAGATTTCCTCTACCATCCGATGGCCAGACCATCTTTGCGAGGGTCTGAGCCGCCTCGTAGTACACCGTGCACGTGATCAATTTGTACGCCTTGAAACCCGCCAAACCCGCCACGTTCATTTGATAGCGAGTGCCCGAAACTTGCCAGTGCCTCGGTAACATGCCTGCCGATTCCACTTTCAACTGCTACGTCTGATCCGGTCCACCGGATACGAGCGGCCTCCCCGGCTTCTTGCAGGGTCATACCAAAGGCGAAGAGATTAGTCAGTACTTGTGCGTGGCCTTGTGCCTGCATATCACCTCCCATAACGCCAAACGCCAAAACAGGTAACTGGCCTTCGACAACCAGGGCCGGTATCAGCGTATGTTGGGGGCGACGTCCACCGTGAAGGCAGTTGGGATGGACAGGGTCGATTGAGAAGAGGCTCGCACGGTTTTGAAAAACAAGACCAGTGCTTTGACTAACGACGCCTGAGCCAAACGCTCCGAAGAGTGATTGAATCAAAGAAATGACCGTCCCTGTATCGTCGGCAGCAGCAAGGTATACGGTATCCCCCGTACCCGCAACGGGTATGGCCGTATTCGGCCCATTGCGCCACGCGCAGTAATGTTCGGCAGCACAATTGGGGCTAATTTCATTACGACGAATGTGCGCGTAATCAGTGGATAACAAATAATTCAGAATTGCGGGTGGCACCGCGTCAGGATCGGCTAGATATGCGGCTCGGTCGGCAAAAGCAATCCGTACTGATTCGATAAGTCGGTGCAGATATGCTGGGGAATTATGTTCGAGTTTGTCGAGGTCACCTGCATCGAGCAAGTTCAGGATTTGGATCGCAGTCATGCCTTGTGTGTTTGGTGGAAGTTCAAGCACGCTGCGACCAAGAAATGTCGTGCGAATGGGATCAATCCAATTTGACTGGTGCTCTGAAAGGTCTTTTGCATTGAGCCATCCACCAAGTCGTGAAAATTCTTCTGCGGTTTGCTGCGCAATCGTTCCACGGTAGAACGCATCGATACCTTCAGATGCAACCTGTTCGAGCGTATTGGCTAGTGCTGGGTTGGAAAAGATCTCCCCGGCGTGTGGCGCATGTCCGGTGGGTAAAAAGATAGCCGCTGCCTCTGGGGTACTGGCAAGAAGAGACTCAACGCTTTTCCACTGGTGGGCGACTACTTCAGACACCGCGAAACCATATCTGGCGTAATGGATGGCTGGTTCTAGAGCATGGTCAAGGGATATGGTGCCGTGCTTGCTAAGCAGTTGTTTCCATCCATCGACCGCACCCGGCACACTCACGGAGAGAGGCCCTGATTGGGGGACTGGAACGTTGGGTCCCACGGCGTCTGCTAGACGCTCGAGTGACGCAGAATGAGGAGCCCGACCACTCGCATTCAAGGCATCAATTTTCTTGGTCTGTCCGTTATGCAGAATTGCAAACAGGTCTCCACCCATGCCTGTCATCGTCGGTTCAACGACAGAAAGTGTTGCCGCTGCAGTGACGGCGGCATCGACTGCGTTGCCGCCGTCCATCAGAATTTGGAGTCCCGCGGCGGAGGCGAGTGGTTGACTGGTTGCGATCATGCCTCGCTGTGCCATTACGGTCGATCGCGTTGCGTGCCGGTTCTGAAGCGGGCGATCGCCAGGACGCCAAGTCATAGAGTTTCAGAGAGTTGTTCGATTGCAACGACAAACCGGTCCAGTTCTCGGCGATGGGCCGCAAGAATCGTGTGATTCCACCGAGATGACAGGGTTTTGTGGACGTTTTGGTGATACCGTGACATATCTGTAGTTCCTGCGGTAAATGCCTTGATAAAAGATTGCCCCTGATCGCTAATACCTGCAGTCATGTGCGAAAGGTTGTGAATCTTGTCGGCCGATGCGACAGCGAGTGATCCGTGGCGGGGCGTCGTTCGCAATTGCTCAATGTAGCGGTTCTTTCTGTCATGCCATGGAATGTCTTTTGGTGGCTCGGTGACATCTTGCACCATGTCAAGTACGTGCACTCCAAAGCGGGATTCAATAACGTCGGTCGCGAGGTCGGTATCCTCTAGCGTATCGTGCAAGAGTGCCGCTATAACCGTGTCTTCGTCGAGGTTGAAGTCAGCCGTGATTAGCGCAACGGACACAACGTGAGATACCTCGAACCCGCGACCAGCCTTTCGCCGACGTAATCCGTGCGCTTCAAGTGCGGTAGTAAATGCAAGCTCGAGACGTTCTGAATACAACTCAGTCATGGAACGTATCAATACTTACCGCGCGTCAGGGGGTGCATCACGTTCTGGGGATGATGCTAGGGGAGCGATGTAACTTCGCCGTGCTCGCGCGGTCATACTCGGATTTTTCAGTCGGACTTCAAGGTTGTGCAATTTACCGTCCGGCTCACTCGGCGTAAAACCGAGGACGTATTGACTGTGTAATTCTTGGGCAACTCGCGTGAAGGTCGGACCGAGTTCATCCGCTTCGGTCAGTTCAAAATATCCGCCGCCCGTTTCCTCTGCAAATCTTCTGAGATTTCGGTCCGGACGTGTGCGAACGTATCGTGCACCATTGAAATAATTACTTTCGAAACCGATGGAGTAAATCATGACTTCTTCAGCAATCGCCTGATTCAAAATGTCATTTGAGCTCGCATTGCTATCAGTGTCGTCTCCATCCGTGAAGAGCAGAACCACTCGTCGTCCGACAATGTCTGACAGGGCGTCAAGTGATGCTGATGCGGCATCGTAGACTCGTGTGGAATTTCCGAAATCCAGGTTTGGCAGCCACGAAATTAATGCATCGCGATCGCCCGTGAAGGTTAACGGTTCGATTTCAACTTTGTCGTTGAATGAACCAACTTTCCCACGGTCATCAGGCAGCATCCGTATGAGGAATTGTTCGGCTCCGGCCATGAGGCGGCCGCGATTTAGGTCCATGCTGGCACTGGTGTCTAGCATGACCACCACAGTGATGGGGCGTACAGAATTTTCAAAAACGACAAGTTCTTGGAGCTCGTCATCGTCGTAAACTTCAAAATCTTCACGTGTTAGGTTGGGCACGAGCCGCCCGTCGTCATTCGTGACTGTGACAAAGAGGTCAACCAGTTCGGTGCCACTTCGGAACATGGGTTGTTGTTGGGTACGAGCGTGGTTCGGACTGACTAAAAGAATTCCTGTCGTGAGGACGACAGGGATAAAGTGTCGAAATCCCATAACTTGAGCTTAACGTTGACAGTTTCTCGCGGCAATGACAATAAACGGGGTCGGTTCTAACAATCTCTTGTAAGTAACTGCGATAAGATGCTGTTACGTTGTCACGGTCCCAGACTCAGTAGTACGTTATGCATATCACTGGAGGACCTGGAATTATGGTGAAGCACTTTCTTGTCGCGGTTGGCTTGGTAATAACAGCAGGAATTAGTCCTGTAGTGGCTGCGGTGGCGGATGGGCTTGCACAACCCTATCTGCATATTCAACTGGCGTTAGCCAATGATTCGATGGATGGTGTCGCGGATGCGGCCCAAAGGATTGTTAAGGAAGCTGCCAAGTTGGGGGCTACGGCGAAGTCTATTGGCACTGCTGCTGCATCAATTAGTGCGGCGGCGGATATCAGTTCCGCGCGGGCTGCATTCGGTCCGTTGAGTGATGCCCTGATTACTTATGGTGAAGAGGTCGGTTTCGGTGACCTAAAAGTCGCCTATTGTCCGATGGTAAGGAAGTCGTGGGTGCAGGAAAACGGTGCGATTCTAAATCCATTTTATGGATCGATGATGCTTAACTGTGGGGAATTTCGGTAGGAGGTTATTGATCCATGGAAATTCGTGGAGCTGTCTCGCTTCTGGTCGGGTCGTTGCTGCTCGTCACGTCTGCATGTAGTGGGGGTGGGGAGCGCGATGTGACGGATGATGATGGCGTGACGATGTCGACGCCGGCATTACCGGATTGTGACGCCGACAATGGCGGTCTGCTTCTCCCTGAGGGATTTTGTGCGGTTGTTGTTGCGAGTGGTCTCGGGCGAGCTCGTCATCTCGATGTGACTGCTGATGGCGATATCTATATAAGGATGCGCGGTAATCGAGGCCGTGGGTCGGAAGAAGACCCGCCCGGACAAGGTATAACGGCATTAAGGGATACAGACGGAGACGGTCGGGCTGAGGTTATTCAAACATTTGCCGATCATTACGGTACCGGTCTCGAGTTACGAGATGACTATCTCTATGTCTCGACCACGACCGAGGTGTACCGCTATCTGATGGATCCTAATCAGCTGATTCCTACCAGTGATGCGGAGATGGTGATTAGTGGGTTTCCTGAGCAGCGCGGACATTCGTCAAAGGGATTTGCCTTTGATGATGCTGGTCATATCTACGTCAATGTTGGCGCACCCTCTAATGCTTGTATGGAACTTGCTCGGACCAAGGGGTCTCTTGGGATGCGACCGTGTCCCCAGTTAGAGCGACAAGCAAGTATTTGGCGGTTTGAGGCTGAGGCACTGGGGCAGACTCAGGAGGCCGATGGATACAAGTTTGTGACAGGTACACGGAACATTGTTGGTTTGGCTTGGGACCGTTCGACGACAGCGATGTATGCCGTTCAGCACGGTCGGGATTCGTTAGCCACTTTGTGGGAGTTCAGCCAAGAGGATAGTGCGGAAATTCCATCTGAGGAGTTGCTCCGACTCGAGGACGGAAGCAATTTCGGCTGGCCGTATTGCTATCACGACAGATTTCAAAAGAAGCGCGTGTTATCACCTGAGTACGGTGGAGATGGCCATGAAGTGGATGATTGTGGAGACTTTGAACGGCCGCTTGTCGCATTCCCTGGTCATTGGGCACCAAACGACATGCACTTTTATGGTGGTGAGCAATTTCCTGCTGAGTATCGGAATGGTGCTTTTGTTGTTTTTCACGGGTCATGGAATCGGGCGCCCTTGCCGCAAGGTGGTTATCAGGTAGCCTTTGTCCCGATGCAAGACGGTGAATTTACAGGGGAGCACGAGATCTTTGCTGGTGGGTTTGCTGGTGGGGACACCCCGATGCAGCCTCAGAATGCTGCTCATCGTCCAGTTGGTATTGCAGAAGGAGCAGACGGTTCGCTTTACGTGTCTGATGACACTGACGGCACGATATGGCGCATTGTCTATCGTGGTTCTTGATACAACGAACCATCCGGTTGACAGTGGTCTGTAGTGCAGCCGATCACACGATGTGAACTGTTCAGTGGGCCGCGTCAAACCGAACTGCTCTACTTATCCGAAGTGACTGCCACAAGAGAGTAAGGACGCTCTTGGCGGTGAACCGTGCAGTTTTAGAATGTGGGAGGCGCGGTGTTAGAAGCAGAGTGGTTCTATGGCGAGACGATATGGTCAAAGAAGCTGACCAGTCTTCTGTCAAGAAAATGTTATTAAAAAGTTCTTACTCGTATAGCGTGGAGTGATTTATTGATGAGCGATGTTCGACGTGTTCTGGAAGAGGCGCTTCGCGAGCGCATTCTTATTCTGGACGGGGCGATGGGAACGATGATCCAGCGACAGAAGCTGGATGAGTCTGGGTTCCGAGGCACGCGATTTGCTGACCATGGACAAGACCTGCAAGGGGACAATGATCTACTTGTTCTCACGCAGCCTCAGATTATTGAACAGATTCATAGTCAGTATCTTGAGGCTGGGGCGGACATCATAGAAACGAATACGTTCAATGGCACCGCCATCGCGCAAGCGGATTACGCACTTGAAGCAATCGTGTATGAATTGAATCGAGAGGCTGCACGAGTAGCGAAGCAGGCGGCTAGCAAATGGTGTGACCAGACACCAGAGCAGCCACGGTTTGTAGCGGGTGCACTTGGACCGACAAACAAGACCCTCTCGATTTCTCCTGATGTAAACGACCCGACCTTCCGAGCAATCACCTTTGATGCCATGAAAGAGGCGTATGTCGAGCAAGTCCGCGGATTAATAGATGGCGGTGTTGACATACTGATGGTTGAAACGATCTTTGACACGTTAAACGCGAAGGCAGCGATTGTTGCGATCCACGAGGTGTTTGCGGAGCGGGCGATCGAATTGCCTGTCATGATTTCGGTAACCATCACTGACCGCAGCGGACGGACGCTCTCGGGTCAAACGATTGATGGATTTTGGGCGTCCATAGCCCACGCTAGACCGTTTTCCGTTGGGATAAATTGCGCGCTTGGTGCGCGCGAAATGAGGCCGTATCTCGCTGAACTGTCACGAAGTGCGGATACGTATATTAGCTGTTACCCGAATGCCGGACTTCCAAACGCATTTGGCGAATATGACCAGTCGCCGGATGAGACTGGCGTTCTACTCGGTGAATTTGCAACGAGTGGTTTCGTGAATTTGCTCGGTGGGTGTTGCGGCACGACACCTGATCATATTCGGGCGGTAGTGAAGGCAGTTGAGGGTGTGCCACCACGCCAAGTGCGATCGTCAGCAGAGGACCGCGTGACGCATAGTCAATTCAGCGGTCTTGAGCAGTTAGTAGTCCGACCTGATTCAAATTTCTTAATGATTGGTGAACGAACGAATATTACTGGGTCGCGTCGATTCGCGCGTCTGATCAAGGAAGATGATTATGCGGCAGCTGCGGCAGTTGCGGCTGAACAAGTTCGCGGTGGCGCCAATATCGTCGATGTCAACATGGATGAGGGCATGCTTGATTCTGAAGCGGCGATGACAAGATTTTTGCTTTTGATCGCGACCGAGCCTGAAATCGCGCGCGTGCCTGTAATGATCGATAGCTCAAAATGGACCGTGATCGAGGCAGGGTTGAAATGCGTGCAGGGAAAGAGCATTGTCAATTCGATCAGTCTCAAAGAAGGTGAAGACGATTTTTTGGAGAAGGCCCGCCTGATTCGTCGATATGGAGCCGCAATGGTTGTGATGGCTTTTGACGAACATGGTCAAGCAGACACGATCGAACGGAAAGTCGAGATCTGTTCTCGAGCGTATCGGTTATTGACTGAACGCGCGGATGTTGCTCCTGTAGACATTATTTTCGATCCCAATATTCTCGCCATTGCGACTGGGCTCGAAGAGCACAATGAGTATGCCGTCAACTTTATCGAGGCGACACGGTTGATTAAACAACGGTGTCCAGGGGTAAAGATAAGTGGGGGCGTTAGTAATCTGTCCTTTTCCTTCCGGGGGAATGACGTGGTGCGCGAAGCGATGCACTCAGTGTTCCTGTACCACGCCACACAAGCAGGAATGGACATGGGGATCGTTAATGCTGGACAACTTGTTGTGTACGAAGACATTTCACCTGAATTACTTGCGCATGTTGAAGACGTGATTTTCAATCGACGTGAGGATGCGACGGAACGAATGGTGACATTTGCCGAGGGGGTTAAGGGGACGGGTCAAAAGCGTGAGATTGATTTAGCTTGGCGAGAGTTAGCTGTTGAAGACCGTTTATCGCATGCACTTGTTCATGGGGTTGTTGATTTTATTGAGACAGATGTTGAGGAGGCTCGCCAGAAGTGCGCGCGTCCGCTTGATGTAATTGAAGGACCACTGATGGACGGCATGAAAATAGTGGGAGACCTTTTCGGTGCAGGTAAGATGTTTTTGCCGCAAGTGGTAAAGAGTGCACGGGCCATGAAAAAAGCGGTCTCTTATTTACAGCCCTTTATGGAGGCAGAGCAAGGCTCTATATCGTCGCAGGGGAAACTTGTCATGGCGACGGTTAAGGGGGATGTGCACGACATCGGAAAGAATATTGTGGGTGTTGTGTTGCAGTGTAATAACTATGAAGTGATTGACCTTGGTGTCATGGTGTCGTGCGACGAGATCTTACGCGTGGCGGTTGACGAAGAGGCAGACCTTGTCGGATTGAGTGGTCTGATTACACCATCTCTTGATGAGATGGTTTTTGTCGCCAAAGAGATGGAGCACCGGGGCCTAAAGCTACCGCTGCTGATTGGTGGTGCTACTACCTCTCGACAGCATACAGCCGTAAAAATATCTCCAGAATTTAGTGAAAGTACAGTTCATGTTCCTGATGCATCGCGTGTGGTCGACGTTGTATCTAGTTTGTTGAATGTTGAACGAAAGAAGGAATTCGATCAGTCAAATCGTGAAGATCAGGCACGATTACGTGAACAGTACGCAGGTCGAAGTGCACGCGTAATCTCTACCTATGATGATTCACGAGCATGTCCTTTTCGAACAGCGTGGAGTGAGACTGAACCTTTAGTTCCGTCCTTTACGGGGCGCCGGGCTATTGAGGTTCCGCTTGAGGCGTTAACGCCATTCATCGACTGGACATTCTTTTTTGCTGCGTGGGAGCTTAAAGGGCGCTTTCCGGGCATTCTCGATCACCCGGACCAAGGCGCTGCGGCACGTGAATTGTATGAGCATGCTGGTGCATTGTTGGCCAATCTCGTGGATGAACGATTATTGACAGCAAGTGGAGCGTACGGATTCTGGCCCGCGAATACTGAGGGAGATGACATTGTAGTGTTCGACCCCGCCTCTCAGGGTGAGGGTGTCCGTGATCGCGTCGAGCTTGTCCGGTTCAATATGCTACGGCAGCAGGAGAGAACCAATAAGAGCAAACCGTATCGTTCACTTGCTGACTTTATTGCACCGGTTGAGTCCGGTAAGACGGATTATCTAGGTGCCTTCGTAGTGACTACGGGTACGGGTGCTGATGAACTAGTCGAAAAATATGAGTCAGACCACGATGATTACCACGCCATTATGGTGAAAGCATTAGCTGACCGTTTGGCGGAGGCGTTTGCCGAGTATTTACACGTACAAGTTCGAAAAGACTGGGGTCACGCTGATGATGAAGCAGTCACGAATGATGACTTGCTCGCTGAGCGGTATCGAGGTATTCGACCGGCCTTTGGATATCCAGCCTGTCCAGACCATAGTGAGAAATTTAAATTGTTTGATCTCCTTGAGGCTGATCAGTGCGGAATTAGGCTAACAGAGAGTGCGGCCATGATGCCGGCAGCGAGCGTAAGTGGTCTTTACTTTGCACATCCCGAAGCAACCTACTTCACTGTTGGTCGGATTGGTTCAGACCAGGTTGTTGATTACGCAAAGCGCAAAGGCACGTCGGTTGACGAAATTGAGCGGTGGTTGTCTACGAGTCTCGGGTACGAACCCAAAACTAATACCTAGCCACCACCGTTCCTCGTTAGTCCGTAACTGATTCGCACTGAATCTTGTTTTCAAAAGCGTCCGATGTGCAGTGTATGATCGCGTGGCGGACGCATGGAGTATCACATTCGTCAGTATGACTTGCACCAGGGCGCGCTCGAAATCGAGTACATTGAAGAGTACTTCGGTGAGTTCCCGAGGAAGAAAACAGCAGAGGAAGTCATTAGGCGGCTCACCGACCGCGATCATCAGATCGTTATGGCCGAGGCACCCCTGACCGACGATCCAGGTACCGTTGTACCGGTCGCCTATAAGGTGTCGCATGAACTTCGACGGAATGAAACCGATCTAAAACTAGCCGACTTAGTTGAGCGGTTGACTGGAACTGTTGAGTTTCTTGGTCGGAAAGTTTTTTATAGCTGGATCGGCGGGACGCGACGAGATTGGCGTGGGCAAGGTTTCTTCCGTGCGTTGACAGAAGAACAAGAAGTATGGGCTCACGATAATGGGTTTGATGAAATTCTGACAAAAACGAAGAATCGATTTTACAGCATGCGTGGGACGCTCGATCATCTCGAATTTAATGTGATTAAGCTCGAGCCAAACAAACAAGACAACCGAGAATCGAAGGTCTATCTCAGCAAGAAGCTGGGCCTTGAGGTTCTTGATCGTCATCGGAGCAAGCGCTCCGTCATTCATAGTACCTAGTTTTAAATCGATACGATTGCGCCGTGCGGATCAGCTGGATAGACGGAAGCGACGATCCAAGGGTCTCAGATTTCAGGGGCGTTTCAGACCCAGAGTTGATGCACCGCCGCCGACTCTTTGTAGTCGAAGGCCGACTGGCGGTGGAACGCCTGTTGCTATCTAGATTCAGAGTGAGAGCTTTGCTGTTAACCGAGTCGGTATACCTCGGTATTAGAGTCACGCTGGCAAAAATGGGCCGAGACCTTGAGGTGTTTCTGACTAATTCTTCTGGTCTGCGCAAGGTTGCCGGGTTCCGATTTCACCGTGGCTGTTTAGCACTGGGAGAACGGTTATTAGCCACGTCCCCATCCTGTCTAGTACCTGATGGATGCCGACCGATTGTTGCACTCGAAGCGTTGTCCGATCCTGATAATGTCGGTTCAATTTTCCGCAGCGCGGTTGCATTTGGTGCGAAGGGTGTGCTGTTATCGCCAACGTGTGCCGACCCTCTGTACCGTAAAGCTATTCGAACATCTATGGGAGCTACACTCCAGCTACCCTTTCTGATCGATTCCGAATGGCCTATGGGTCTTGCGACAATTCGTGAACGAGGGGCAACTTTAGTGGGGTTATCACCCGATTCGACAGCAATGAATCTTGAGTCGTTTGTAGCTGATTCGAAGGTCGGTCCGATGGTGCTACTGTTTGGGAATGAAGGTGTTGGTCTTAGTAGAGAAGCTCTCGGTTGTTGTGACGTATGCGTTCGGATTGCACTTGCAGAGTCCGTCGATTCTCTGAATGTAGCGACTTCTGCGGCGATTGTCTTACAGCGGTTCGGCCCTAGTCCTCGGGGAGTTTCTTGAACTTTCGAACGGTGCCGAGATAGTCTGCTCCGTAGACATTTCCATCTCTGTCAGTGGTTACTCCCTCAGCTAGAGTCGAAATTCCAGCATAGGGGTACGGGCATGGATCAGGGATAAAAGTTGTGACCCGCCCGTCTCCGACACTTCCGATGCGAATGCCCCGTCTGGCACCGAGATTAAAACCATATCCGGTCGCAGGCAGCCCCGCACGCCCAATGTTAGTGCGTCCATCTCTCGATTCAGAGTCAGCAACGTACATGATGTCGTTTTCGTCGATGTAGATGCCACTGGGACGGCCGAACTGGTACCAGACGTCAAAGAAATGGCCATCGCCATCGAATATTTGGATGCGGTTGTTCTGTCGATCACCTACGTAGACATAGCCCTGGGAATCCACCGCGACACTATGGACCAGATCAAATTCACCCGCGCCCATTCCTTTTCTTCCCCAGACGTGAACAAGGTTTCCTTCTAAATCAAACTTGAGCACACGGGCGTTTCCTAATGCACCGCCACCGCCAGCGTGGCCGTCGGCCACATAAATATCACCAGCCCGGTTGACGGCGACTTCCGTTGGTGCGTTAAAAGTCACCGACTCAGTAATTGTTTCTGTTTCCTCTACATCAGCATTAGTCTGACTATTGATACCCACAGTATCGGTTTTCTGCAAAGAGGCTTCATTGTTCTCATTGTTATCGGGTCTCCACGTTCGGACAAATCCGTTTGGTTCACGCCCTGCCACACCCGGTGTGCCAAGCGTCATGAGCAATTCACCATCAGAACTAAATTTAAGAACCACTTGTCCTTGCTCATCGGCCTGACCATTATCAGTGACCCACACGCTACCATCGGGCGAGACTGTAATTTTGTGTGGACTGACAATTAATGATTGACCGAATTGTTGGAGGACTGCGCCAGACTGATCGAACTGTAGGATCGGGTCAAGCTCAGAATCAAGACAAGTGGTGCCTCCGGCTCCGGTCTGGCCGCAGCGGTCGATCGCCCAGATCGTTCCGTCTGGCGCGCGACTGATGCCGGCTGTTGATCCCCATACGCGGCCGTCCGGCAAACTGCCCCAATGTGCACCTGCATCGAACGGATTCGGCAGGTCGTTCCGTGCGCCGAGGAGTGATACGGCTGGTAGCGTTACCGGGTAGAGACCCTCAAAAATTGGTGTCTGAGGTGCTGGTAATTCAGCGTCTGTGGGATTACCGCAACTATCAGCGAGCGAACCTGGTGAGCCAGGAAGGTCAGGGATTTGTTCAATGACTTCAACGTCATCCTGATTCTGACCTGATTCTGCTAGGCGTGCGGTGTACTCGGATGCGACGAAGGCGTTGTCGAACACGACAAGACTGGTTGCTAGTGCAGCCGTGTAGAGTAGAGCACTCGAACGATGCTTTAAGTTCTGGTCTCCCTGTCTCACAGTAGCTAACTCTTAAAAGACAGCGATTGGGTTAAGAGGCGAACCGGTTCCACCGTCGACAGGAATTGGTCCTGCTGTTATGAGAAATTCCCAACGGTTTTCGTCAACTGCAGTCTCAGCCAATGTTTCAAGGTCCATGTTGTCGAAGATATTACTGCCGAATCCTGCAATCAGCATCGTATGGACTGGTTGCGTTACGCCTTCAACAAGTGATGGCATGACGTCAGTAGCTGCGTCACTGCCAACGAAGGCGACGCCGCGTTCTTTAATCCATGGCAGAACAGACGCATGGAGCCCAGCGCTACTACGTGAAATTTGCCAAGGCCCGAGCGCATTACGCCGCGCCCAACGTCCTGTTCGGACAAAGATTACGTCACCCGGTGAGACGCGGATACCGGCTTGTGCTTCCCATGCTTCAATATCTTCAACGTAAATTGGGGTTTCCGGTTCGAGATACGGCACGCCTTTGAGTCTTGGGAAGTCAAGCAGGATTCCACGGGTGATGATTCCACTCTTGAGATTCTGGATGCCAAGTTTTCCGCAGCCTTCGGGAGAACTAGCTGATGGTGGGATGTCGTTATAGAGTCGATCATTCCAGAGGAAATGGCAGAGTGAATCGATGTGGCTAACACCGTAACCGTGATATGTAAATTCGTATGTATCACTCCGCAAGCTTTGTCCCATTGTGTGATTGAATGCGGCGTCCGGGTTATCGATAGCTTCGTCCGGCATCGGATTGTGCGAGAGAGACACTGTGACTCCGCTGCGTACGAGTGAGGCTGCGCTACGAATTTTTTCTGGCGTGATCAGATTCATCGTCCCACGTTCGTCATCGGCGCCCCAACGTCCCCAGTTGTTGAATTCTTGAAAGAGTTCGTTGAATTCTTCAATGTTTCTTGGAGAGCGTGTTTCTTGGGTAATCGCTGTTGTGGGTAAGGCGATGATGGTTAGTGCGATAAGGCCTTCAAGGCAGCGCGCGGAAATGTCTGGTTTCTGTCTCATCGTATTGTTTCCTCGATTATGTCCTCGGGTAGTTCCCGTCGCATTATGCCTGAAGCGTGACGTGACGTCATGGTTGGTTGTTTCGAACGAGCAGATAGCGAAAACAGTCAACTAGGTGATCATTGACCATTCCGGTTGCTTGCATATGTGCGTAGCAAATAGTTGACCCCACAAAAGTAAAGCCACGAACTTTTAGGTCTTTACTGAGGGCATCAGATTCCGTCGTCCGCGTGGGAATCTGAGAGAGTCTTTTCCAGGTATTTTGAATCGGTTGACCGTCTACAAACTTCCAGATGTACCGGTCAAAAGTCCCGAATTGTTCCTGCACGTCAAGGAACCGACGGGCGTTGTTGATCGCCGATGTGATTTTTAATCGATTTCTGATGAGGCCGTCGTTATCAAGTAGCTGCATCACTTTCCGTTTGTCGTATCGGGCGACCTTATGCGGATCGAATTGATCAAATGCCTGCTGATAGGCGGGACGTTTTTTTAGAATTGTGAGCCAACTGAGACCCGCTTGAGCCCCTTCAAGAACAAGCATTTCAAAGAGCTGTCTGTCATTATGAAGCGGGACTCCCCATTCAGTATCGTGGTACGGCAGGTAGAGTGGGTGCGAGTTACCCCATGCGCATCGAGTGTGGAGTATGGTCACTTCGAGATACGATTTTTCCATAGATTAAGGTAACGACGCATCATTTCTTCTGTTTTACGTCAGCTCGCCATTTCATGATACCGTGCGAAGTTGTGAAAGCGAGTCGCGTAATGGCTACGAAATCCTGTTGGGTGGCAATGCTGTGTGTCACGGCTTCTCTATTTGTTTCGGCTCAAGAACCAGACGAGTCTGGTTTATTTGCCACGCCTTTCACACTCGAAGAAATGAAGGAAAAACAGATTGTTTTCGAGACCGATCACGGAACCATTGCTATTGATTTACGTCCTGAACTCGCACCGAATCACGTCGGCTTGATCATGACGAGTGTTGCGGATGGAGCTTTTGATGGCACGACGTTTCATCGAATGGTACAGCGTGGCATCGTGCAGGGCGGAGATCCATTTACTAAGGATCCCGATCGCGGAACAGACTACGGGCGGGGAGGACTTGGCTTGGTCGAGGCGGAGTTCAGTGATGCGAGTCACGTCCGAGGGACCGTATCTTCCATACTGGTCCCAGGCGATCTCGCAAGTGGTGGCTCTCAATTTTTGATCTGTGTAGTGCCGCAATCTGGACTTGATGGGCATCACACTATTTGGGGACAGGTCGTCGACGGCATGGAGGTTGTGACACGGATTTCTGAGACTCCTGTTGACGCAGATGGCCGGGCCACAGAACGGGTCACCATTCATTCAGCCACAATCAGGGATAAACCCCCACCGGAAGTGCCGCCATTTACCGTAGAGTCAGACGACGAGTTATCGGCATTCCGTGCGATTCTAACGACGACGCTCGGTCGGATTGCTATCGATTTTTATCCCGATGTCGCACCAAATCATGTACGAAACTTTCTCCGTCTCGTGGACGCTGGTGTCTACGATGGGATGGGATTTCACCGAGTGGTCCCTGGGTTTGTGATCCAGTCCGGGCATCTGCCTACGCGTCGCGACCCTTTGACAGATCGCCAGCAACGCTTTGTTCGCAATCTAGAACCTGAATTTAATGAGACGATCCACGTACGGGGTATCGTCTCGATGGCACGATTAGATGATCCTGCTAGTGCCTCGACATCGTTTTTTATATGTACCGATGTAGCCGAAGAACTCGATGGTGTGTACACCGCATTTGGTGTTGTTGTTGAGGGTTTGGATGTTGTCGCGGCAATTGAAGTGACACCAACCAATGGTGAAACCCCAACAAATCGTATAGAAATTATTGATGCTGAAGTTGTAAGGAGATAATGCGCTATTTTTGCTACTCGGCCGTTGTGGGAAGTAGTGCGCGCGCCAGCTTTGTGTAGAGATTGACCGCGCGCTCGAGTTCTGCAATTTCCACGTGCTCGTCTGCGGTATGAGCCACTTGGACGGAACCGGGTCCGATGAGCAGTGGTTCTCCCCACGAAGAAAGAAATGGAATGTCGGTCGTAAATCGAAAGACTTCCGTGTCAAATCCTGGGATTGTCTTTAAATGGACGGGAGGCACCACGATAATGTCTTCAATAGAGACATTGTCAGGTAGGCCATCGAGACAGATACGTACGTCGCTGGCTGGTCCAACGGTACGAAAATTCACATCCGCTTCGGCGTTTGGTGGTACGACGTTTGGTGCGACTCCACCAGACAACATTCCGATCGTATAGGTTGTGCGTCCGATCGTTTTATCGGTGGGCAGGTTAAGTTCACGAAGTGCGACAAGGGCATCGAGGAGTTTTTCGATAGCTGATTCGCCAAGTTCCGGATTCGAAGAGTGCACAGCACGGCCTTGGGCAGATAAGCAGACGCGGTAAACGCCTCGAGTCGCGCTTGCTAATCGATTGTCAGTGGGTTCTCCGTTAATCAAATAGCGGCATGACTGAGCGAGCCGATTTGCAGCCTGAGCACCGGGACTGCCGTGTTCTTCGCCAACGACAACGAGCAGTCCAACACGTGCTTCACCGGAAGCCCGGAGTTGCTCAAGAGCCATAATTTCTGCAGCGAGAATACCCTTTGCGTCACAGGCTCCTCGACCGTAAAGAGTGTCTCCGGAGACACGACTCGGGAAAAATGGTGGAACACAGTCGATATGAGTAGAAAATACAAGTTCCGGGTCACGTTTTGTAATCGTGGCGATAAGGTTGGTGCGATTGTCGACTACCGGTTGTTCTGTGACTTGATACCCTTGGTCGCGAAGCCAGGCGGCCAGCCATGTGACGGCCTTCGCTTCTCGACCACTTGTTGAATCAATATCAATGAGATCACGAGCGAGCTGGACAAGCGGCGTGTCTATCGCAGCCATGCCTCAAGCTCTGTTTTGGTGTCAGTCCGGTCATCTCTGTATTTAACAATTACGGGTGTAGCGAGGGATAGACCCCATTCTGGTCCAGCCCCTGTCGTTACCGCTCGTCCTCCAGGGACGACGACTGCTCCCTCAGGAACCACGGTTGGCTGCCCTTCGGTGGGCTTAATAATGCGGCCATTTGGCAGGTCGTAGATCGGTGTTGATCCGGTCAGAACAGTTCCGGCTGCAATTACGGCACGGCACTTAACGACAGCGCCTTCGTATAACCCGGTATTACCACCGACAAGAACTTCATCTTCGATGATGACGGGCAAGGCACCGACCGGTTCCAATACACCACCAATTTGCGCGGCGGCACTGACATGTACACGTTTTCCAACTTGTGCGCATGACCCAACCAGAGCATGAGAATCGATTAGGCTGCCATCTCCGACGTACGCCCCAATGTTGATATACATCGGCGGCATACAGATCACACCACTTCCTAAGAAAGCTCCGTCTCGGATGGATGAGCCACCTGGAACTAGCCTTACCTTTGAGTCTGTCGACAAGGGCCTGAGGGGAAGCGTGTCTTTGTCTAGATATGGTGAGTTGTTGTTCGCTGAAGGAAATGTCGTGATCGCGCCACAGCGAAAGCCAACGAGAATCCCTTCTTTAACCCAGCTGTTAACGCGCCAACCCGTATCAGTCGAAGCATCTGGTTCGGCCGCACGGACATGGCCAGCTGATAATTCACGGCGAAGTGATGCGAATGCCGTTCGCGCTTCGTCAGGGTCTGCATCATTTGCTTGCTTATACAAGTGTTGAATCTGTTCGGCGAGTGTCATCGTTTCTTATTCGGTAGTGTTCGCTGTTACTACATGTTGGTAAGTTTTAAGTGATTGAGCACATCGTTAATGTGAGTACGGGATTCATTGGTGGGTGACACCATCGGGAGACGATATATTTCTTCGAGTAAACCGAGCGCTGCCATTGCGGCTTTGACGGGTATTGGATTCGACTCAATAAAATTTACCTGCATGAGTGGGAGCAATCGCTCATGTACCTTCCGAGCCTCAGCAAACTTAGCAGCAGTCGCAAGGTCGACGAGGCTTGCCATTTCGGTAGGTGTTTCGTTGGCGACGACTGAAATGACACCGTGCCCACCGAGTGCGATCAATGGCAGCGTGAATGCGTCGTCGCCGGCCAAAACTGAAAAATCGTCTGGGATCGACCGGCAGATTTCACACATTTGCAGCAGGTTTCCCGAGGCTTCTTTGATGCCGACAATATTTGTGATTAAAGCTAAACGTTGAAGCGTTGCCGGCTGGATGTTGCATCCGGTGCGACTTGGCACGTTGTAGAGCACGATAGGGAGGTCTGTGCTATCAGCTATGGTTTCGAAATGGCGGTACAGACCTTCCTGGGTAGGTTTGTTATAGAACGGCGTAACCGAGAGAACACCATCGACCCCAGCCTGTGCCATGTCCGCGACGAGCGTAACCGCGGTTTGTGTGTCATAACTGCCAGCACCGGCAAGAACAGGAACCTGGCCATTTGCTTCTTTTACGACAAGTTCAATGACTCGGAGTTTTTCTGCATGTGACAGCGACGGGCTTTCGCCCGTTGTCCCGCATGGGACAAGGAAGTGGACACCGCAGTCGATTTGACGGCGTGCGAGTCTTGTAACAGACGCCTCGTCAAGCTTTCCCTCTGTCGTAAACGGTGTGACGAGTGCCGTGCCACAGCCGGTCCAACGTGTGTCCATGTTGAAGTTCCTACTAATCTAGGCCGAGTACGTTTCGCATCGTGAACCAGCCTTGCTTATTGGTAACCCATCGGGCAGCTTCCAGCGCACCACGCGCAAACGTCGCACGGTCGCGTGCCGTATGCGTCAGTGTGATCGTATCGAACGGTCCGTCATATCCAACCGTATGAATACCTGGCAGCTTGCCAGCCCGTGTCGATGATATGTCAATCTCACGCGGATAACCGATTTTCTGCATGCTGTTCTTAAGCGCTAAAGCCGTTCCAGAGGGTGCATCTTTTTTAGCAGCATGATGACCCTCGTGAATCCATGCACCGAAGTCTTCGTGCTGAGCAAATAGTTGCGCACTCTGCTCGACGATCGCTTCAAACAGGTTAACCCCAAGTGAAAAATTTGCAGCATGTACAACTCCGATGTGATTTTCTTCGACGAGTCTCCGCAGCACCGGTTCATCTTTTTCCCATCCGGTTGTACCAATGATGACATTGATTCCCCGTGCTGCGAGCTTGGTTACATTAGAAACAACTGATTCCGGCAGTGAGAACTCAATGGCGACATCAACGTCGTTGAGAGAAGATGACTCGAGTCCTTCACCATTACGATTGTTATGAATATCAAGTCGCTCGACGACACGACACCCGTGCTCGTCACTGATTGCGTCGATGGCTTTGCCCATACGGCCATAACCGACAAGTGCGATACGCAGACTCATCTAATGCCTTTCTGGCTACGGTGTAACATGAAGAAAGTTAACCCTCATTAGCCAAAGATGCAGAGAGGCGGATTATACTCGCGGGTGTCTTTTCCCGATAGTATGGTTGTGGTTGAGGTCGAAAAACCTGGTCCGCCAGAAGGTTTTCGGCTAACCCGTCGACCGTTACCGCATCCAGCTGCTGGTGAAGTTCTTCTACGGGTTGCGGCGGCCGGTGTGAACCGCGCGGATGTTATGCAGCGCCAGGGCAAGTACCCTCCTCCGCCTGGTGCATCGGATATTCCTGGACTGGAAGTATCTGGGACGGTTGTGGCGGTCGGTGAAGGGGTTACGACTTTGTCCCTTGATGATCAAGTTTGCGCCTTGTTAACTGGCGGAGGCTATGCGGAGTACTGTGTTGTGCCGGCTCCTCAATGTCTTCCGTGTCCTTTTGGCGTGCCATTAATCGATGCTGCGGCGCTTCCTGAAGCGTATTGCACAGTGTGGACCAATGTAATGGAGCGTGGAGGACTAAAAAAAGGCGAAACGTTTCTTGTACACGGCGGTTCAAGTGGGATTGGCACAGTAGCGATTCAAGTGGCACATTTATTTGGGGCACAAGTATTTGCAACGGCTGGCACAAAAGAGAAGTGCGATGCCTGTCTCAGGCTTGGTGCTGAGCGTGCCATCAACTACAAGAAAGAGGATTTTGTTGAGGTGGTGCGGGCCGTAACTGATGGCCGAGGGGTAGAACTCATTCTCGATATGGTGGGAGGCTCGTATCTTCAGCGGAATCTTGATAGTTTGGCTGTGGAAGGCCGTCTTGTGCTGATTGCTTTGATGGAAGGTGCCGAAGGTAAATTGGACCTTGCTAAGCTGATGTCACGCCGGTTGACCTTGACTGGTTCGACGCTACGGTCTCGTAGTGTTGAGCAGAAGGCATCGATTATCCAGGCTTTATCTGAGGTGGTCTGGCCGCGGTTATCCAAAGGCGACCTTTATCCTGTGATTCACGCTCGCTATCCCTTGAGCGATGCGGCTGAGGCTCATCGGGTGATGGAATCGAGCACTCATATTGGTAAATTATTGTTAGTGCCCCAGTCGGCTTAGACCTAGTTAATCATTTACGGCAACGAAGATACGCTGGCTAGGAACACAATGAACGTCGTGGCTTCAACCTGCCGCTTTTAAGTCGGTCCTAGTTAACTGTCAATTCCGAATACGCGGTTGAAGTTTTGACTGAGGATTGCGTCGCGATTCTCTGGTATGAGGTTGAGTGTGTCGAATACTGTTTGCTGCGTATCGAAAAGAGGTTGTTGCCAGCCACGAGGAAAAAATGACGAGTCGGTCCCAAAAAGTATTCTCTCCGGTCCGAGTACATTGAGCGCGTCATGAAAGACATCGACAAGACTGATGTTGGCCATGTACTTTGTCCAACTATTTGAGCTTGACGTATCAGTATAGATATTTTGGCAAAGGTCGCTCGCCATTAGAAGTTCTTTAAAAAAACCAGCGCCAAAATGTGGAACGATGATTGGAACGGTAGGAAACTGAGAGGCAACAGGAATAAGAGCGAGTGGATTGCCGCATTGGATGTCGAATACTGATCGAAGCTTGAGCTTTTTTCGCACACCAATCGACAAAATTCCGCAATGGACAAAGACCGCACAGTTGTACTGAGCAGCTAGCTTGAAAATGTCTTTTACGGACTCGTCGTTGAGCGAATAATGGTGCATTGCTGGAAATAGGCAAGCGCAGCGTAGATGGTATTCACCGAAGGCTCGTTGTACGCGTTCGGCACCATTGGGTTCCAATGGGTTCACCATAAACATGCCGACAAAGCGTTTTGGATGTCGTTCGATCGCTTTAGCTACTGATAATTCGTCTTCTGGGACGCTTGACATTAATGCGACTCGGTTTACGCCTACATGATCGAGTTCTGCGACCCAGCGATCTGCCAGTTCATTAATGGATCCCGGCGCGTCCCACCCAAGTTGTTTAAGAAGAGATTTCGGTGTGTCGCCTTCTGGTCGATGTTTCTGGGCCGTCGATAACTCGGACCACAGTTTTGCGAAGAATCCTTCAGAAAAAAAATGGCAATGGGCGTCATTGATTTTGAGTGCGGCTGTTTTGTGGTTTGTATCGTTTGTCATGTTCTGCGGAGTATACTGGGCGTTGATTTTTCCTTATGGCAGCCACTAAAGTCGGTCGAAACGATCCCTGCTCCTGCGGTAGTGGGCGTAAGTACAAGCAGTGCTGTGGAGTTAAATCTGAAAGCCGCTTCCATTGGGGGACATACGCATTGATTGGTGTGGTGGTCGCTATCGTTGGCGTTATTGTCTATACGTTTACGACTGAGGGTGGCGGCGGTGGGCGCCAGGTATGGGATCCTGACCACGGGCACTATCATACGGTGCCGTGATTTTGTTTGTAGCTGGCGTTGCATTGCCTGATTATTAGTTTTGGGATTTTTTCGTAAAAAGGAAAAGCAGGCCCCAAGATTGAGTCTTGAGGCCTGCTCATACGCCTTACGGATTGCTAATTTACGGTCCGTTTTCTATTAACGGCTAGCGTGTTCTCTTTTTTTTCGCGATCTTTTTCTTTACGACCTTTTTCTTTACGACCTTTTTCTTTGCGACCTTTTTCTTTACGACCTTTTTCTTTACGACCTTTTTCTTTACGACCTTTTTCTTTACGACCTTTTTCTTTACGACCTTTTTCTTCGCAGTCGTTCCAGATTCTTTGGTCGTTGTAACTATTACTGAGGCGACTTTGTATGGGTCGGCATTGGAAGCTGGCCGCCGGTCTTCCAGTCGACCTTTCCAGCCGTTGTCAATTGTTCCGACTGGAATCCGTATCGATGCACCGCGATCCGAAATGCCATAACTGAATTTGTCCAGCGCTTCGGTTTCATGAGCGCCTGTGAGGCGCAGATCGTTATCAGCACCGTACACATCAATATGGCGATGAATATTCTTACCGAATGTTTCGCATATTTGTGTAAAGGTGTCTTGATTGCCTGCATTTCTCATCGCGCCATTTGAAAAATTAGCGTGCATTCCAGACCCATTCCAATCGGTGGCCCCAAGGGGTTTTGGGTGCAATTCGATCGCATAGCCGTACTTTTCGCCACAGCGTTCTAAGAGGTAACGCGCTACCCATGTTTCATCACCCGCGCGCTTGGCTCCTTTTGCAAATACTTGGAATTCCCACTGTCCAGAAGCTACTTCGGCATTGATCCCTTCGACATTGATACCGGCAGCGAGGCACGCGTCAAGGTGTTCGTCGACGCACTGCCTGCCATGGGCATTCTTTGCACCGACCGAACAGTAATACGGTCCTTGGGGGCCAGGGTAGCCACCTTCGGGGAAGCCCGGGGGAAGTTGGGTATTGACATCCCATAAGAAGTACTCTTGCTCAAAGCCGAACCAAAAGTCAGCATCATCATCATCGATCGTGGCGCGGCCGTTTGATTCATGTGGGGTGCCATCAGCGTTTAGAACTTCCGTCATGACCAAGTAAGCGTCTTTTCTATCGGGGTCAGGGAAGATTGCGACGGGTTTGAGTAAGCAATCTGAATCGTTGCCGGCAGCTTGTTCGGTCGAACTTCCGTCGAATGACCACATCGGGCATTCTTCTAATGTGCCGCCAAAATCTTTTTCAACTCGGGTTTTGGAACGTAGGCTCTGCGTTGGTTTGTAGCCGTCCAACCAGATGTACTCTAGCTTCTTGGTCATCGTGCAGTTAGCTCCTTAAGTTTAGGTACGAGAGAATTTACAGATATCCCTAAAGAAAAGCCATTCGTTATGTCGGAATGAGCGTTGAGTGAAGTGTTTCTTTGAGCGCGTCCTGGGTAGCCTCTGAGAGCTTTTTTCCATTAGTTGTTAGGTGAAATACATCTAGTGCCTGCACCCCTTGTGTCGAAATAAGTACCAGTTCAATATCGCAGTGTTGGGACGATATCGACTGACTGATTTGGTGAAGCAGCCCCAAAGCGTTTTCTGCGACAAGTTCCATGACTGTGAATCGTCTCGAGTAGTGGTTGTTGAAACGTATCACTGGTTTGAAGCCTTCGCGATGGTGTTTGTGTATCTTGCTTCGTTTTCGACCTTCCAATTTGGCCGTAATATCTATTTTTCCCGCAACAACATCTCCAAGTAAATCGATTAGTTCTTGTCCTGCCGTAGTATTTAAACGCAGGTAGTCTTCGCGGTCTTCGAACTGAAAGAGGTCAAGGACGATGCCGTTCTCATTAGCCATTGCCTGGCCGCGCAAGATATTCATACCGAAGTAGGATAGAACTCCGCAGATGTTGGCAAAAAGCCCTGGCTGATCGATCGCGATAGTACTTAATTCCCACGCCGCGTCAGTCTTAGTAAGGGAGGCTTGGACCTCCGTCGGTTTTAGATTTTTTGACCGTCGCACATGCTCGTAGACATGCGAGGGATCCACAAGCCGGAGATAGCGTTGCGGGTATCCTTCTAAAAACGCTGTGAGCTCCTGTTGCGAAATGTCTTTTGGTCGTTGATTATTAAGATCGTCCCGTCGCAGATCTGTGTCAGCAATGAGGTCGTCGCCATACTCGAGAGTTAATCGGTTATAGGTTTCGACAAATAACCGCCAGAGCATTTCCTCTTTCCACGGGGTCATCACGTCCGGTCCAACACCGTCAACATCCGCCAGCGTTAGCAGACAGAGAAGCTTTAGTCGTTCTTCGGTTTCAACGAGGTTTGCGAATTGTGTGACGGTTTCTGGGTCTTCAATGTCGCGTTGAAATGCGGCCACGGACATCCGTAGATGATGCCTGATCAAGAACTCAATGGTGGCGATATCTTTCTCGGGGAGCTTGATACGCCGGAGGGCCCCAACGGCCATCCGGGCGCCTTCTTCCGAATGATTCTTGTTCGTCCACTTTCCGACATCGTGAAAAAGCAATGCCAGGATAAGTAGTTCCGGTTTGTCTATTTCAGTGAATACATCTGCAAATCGAGTGCGACTTCGAGTCCGGGGTGTGCACAGGTGTTCGATGTTTTTGATCGTTAAGAGCGTATGCTCGTCAACTGTGTACTTGTGGTAGTAATCTCGAATTACATGACAGTAGACCTTTTGGAATTCAGGAAAAAGACGGCCGAGTAGGCCTCGGCCATGCATTTCCGAGAGTCGTGCGTACAACCCTGGTCGTGGTCTGAGCACACGCAGGAGAAGATCGCGTTCGCTGGTGGTTGGAATAAACCGTTCTGATGGATAACGCTCGACGTGGCGTTCTACACAGGTTAGAACCTGTTCAGAGACGTCTACATTATGATCGAGTGCCGCTTCGAAAGCTGTAAGCCATGTTTGCGGTTGCAGAGACGCGCGTGTGCCATCAATGAATCGAATGCCGTCCCATGACTGTTCGAGGTCTTTGCCTATTTTTGTGACGTTCGAATGAGTGGGCGCTTCGGACGATTTCAAAGCTGTCGCGAGCGAGCGACTGATGAGTTGTGCGTGGTGGAAATAGGTACTCATGAGCGCTTCAACTTGACTTCTGACATGGTCTCCAGGCGATCCGAATACGTTTGCGACTGTTTCCTGGAGTTCATGGTTGAGCGTGTTGAGGTTACGTCCACGTTCCATATGTAAGATGGACCGAATACGCAGCATGAAATCTTCGGCTTCATCGATTCGACCAATATCGACGTACGCTCGGTCTAACTTGTCACGGTTGTTTAAGTTTCTGAGTAACCGGATGGCTGTTGCATCTCGAAGTCCCCCTGGGGCATCTTTGATGTCGGGTTCAAGGTGGAAGACGGTACGGTTGTGTTGCGCGTGTCTCTGATTGGTCAGGTTAAGAAGTGCTGCGCGCATTGGGTCACGCCACACGGAATTTTCAGATAAGCAGGCGTTATGAAAGTGCCGGTAGGATTCTTGGTCGCCATCAAGGAAGCGAGCCTCAAGAAGCGCTACCAGATATTCTGGATTGTCTGTCTCGGGAGATTCAAACTCACCAAGGTCCCTTACTTGGTGGCCGACACTAAGCCCGAGGTCCCATAAAGGGTGAAGAATTGCACTGACAAATTGTTCTTCAGCAGCGCCGATTCGCCCATCAAATAGTAAGAGTAAATCGATATCTGAGTACTGACATTGGTGTTGTCGACCGTAGCCGCCAATAGCGACTAATGTGGAGGGTGCTGATTCAATCTTACGTGCGTGACGGTAGATCTCTTGCACGAGCAGATCGATTGAAGTGGCGTACGTCTGGACTGTCGAAATTCCTCCGAAGGCACGCTGTGTTTCAGTTAGTAGTAGTCCACGTGCTGCGGTAAGCCGGTTCTTAAGCGTCGATTCGCTCTGGGCTGAGACGATCGATGAACTAGAGGGTTTAGGCATTGTTCGTCACGTGGTACTACTGGTGTAGTCTGGCGATCGTCCAAATTACCGCGCTAAGTGTGTCGATTTTATTACAGGAGACTTGTCGGATTGACTGATTTTTTAAGAAGCAAAACCCCCTTCACGTGGCGACTGTCGAAGCTAATGCCGTTCCGCGACGTGAAGGGGGCGAGAGGGGGAGGAAATACGTCTGTTTTATCTGAGGCAGTTTTCCCTAATAACCGACGCTGAAGCCAAAAGAAAACAGGGGCATAAGGCTACTTGTACTGCCGTTGATGCTTTGCAGTGCTTCGCCGACAACCATGGCAGAAAGGCCGATGCCGAAGTCCCATGCTCCGTATTCACTTGGAATAGCTGACAGTGGGACGCCGATCGAGGCGCCAACACTGAAGAAGCCAAAACTTCCACCGTTGGTGGCTTCGTAATAATTACTTCCACTCATCCCAATAGCGACGGGGAAGCTGATTCCAGCATCGCTGCTACCCAATGAAGTTCCTGGCTCGATACCAAGTTCGAAATAGGTGCCATCGTTAGAGCCGCCATCCGCGCCGCCACCACTGTCGAATTCAACGGCGACCGTTGCGTAGGGTGCTACCAGCGTGTCGTAGGACACTCCAAAGGCGAGTTCTTTTACGCTTCCCCACGACCCTCTCGGACTCATGTATTTGGTGTAGGTGATATCGATCCCTACAGCTTCGGCTCCGAAGCCAATACCCGCGTAGAAGTCACTTTCATACCAACTGGGGACTGTCGATGTTTTGTCCTGCGTAGAGTGCAAACTTTGCCACGTTCCCGCGGTGAGAGAGACGGTATCGTTAATGGCCAGTCCTGCCTCGATGTACGGTTGTGAAATGGATCCCTTGGTTTCCTGGACGATTCCACGGAAGTAGTAGTCATTCACGAAATCGATACCGGTTCCTACAGAAACGTTTCCTTCGTTTTGTGCCGAGGCGTTATTGGCTGAAAAGCCGAGTAGTGCGATGACTGCGAGTGTGAGAACGAATGTTCGCTGTGTGATTGTCATGAGTCTAACCTGTATCCCTCCATATGATGTATTTGCAAGTAAACAGGTCGTGCTGCCTACGCGGGGTATCCCGTCCCCGTCGCAGGCAAGCACGACCCTTGAATCGATTATCGATGAGTAATTTGGAATCCTCCGTATGCCTCCATGCCGTGTTCTGAAATGTCGAGCCCATGCCGCTCTTCGTCTTCACTAACGCGGATTCCTATGGTTGCTTTAATGATTAAGAAGATAGCGAAGGCCGAGATGAACGCGAACGCCCCGTATGCCAGCACTCCTATCAACTGGGTTACGAAGGAGTGATCGGCACTGAATATACCGACCGCGAGTGTGCCCCAGATGCCGCAGACTAAGTGGACGGACACAGCGCCGACTGGATCGTCGAGTTTCGCTCGGTCAATCGCAAGGACCGAGAACACAACAATGACACCGGCGACAAGGCCGATAATGATCGCTGACATAACACTAACGACGTCTGCGCCAGCTGTGATGCCAACAAGACCAGCAAGAGATCCGTTTAGAACCATGGACAAGTCTGGTTTGTGTTGCGCCATCCAGGATGCTCCCATGGCGCCCATCACACCCGCCGCGGCAGCAAGAGAGGTTGTTACGAATACGAGTGACACGAGTTCAGGGTCAGCGCTCAGTACTGATCCACCATTAAACCCGAACCATCCGAGCCAGAGCAGAAACACGCCGATGGTTGCGAGCGGCATGCTATGGCCAGCGATCGGTCTGACCTGATCATTAACGTATTTCCCAAGGCGTGGCCCGAGTGCGATGATTCCGGCGAGAGCTGCCCAGCCTCCTACCGAGTGCACGAGAGTCGAGCCCGCAAAGTCGTAGAAGCCCATTTGGTCAAGCCACCCACCGCCCCATTTCCAGGAACCTGCGATTGGGTAAATGAATGCCACGTAGACCGTTGTGAACAGTAAAAAGGACCCCAGTTTAATCCGCTCGGCGACTGCGCCGGAAACGATCGTGGCGGCGGTAGCAGCGAACATGGCTTGGAAGATGAAGTCCGTCCAATATGTGTAAGCTCCGTCAGCGTAAGCGATCGTATTGCCGTCTACTCCAGGGTCAATTCCCATACCAGCAAAACCAAAGAATTGGCCGATAGAAAAGTCTCCCGGATACATCAGGTTAAAACCACAGATAGCGTAGGTAAGTAAACCGATGGCAACGATCCCGGTGTTCTTGAAGAGAATATTGACGGTGTTCTTGGCCTGGGTTAGCCCTGATTCAAGGCAGGCAAAACCGAGGTGCATGATAAACACGAGAAATGTGGCTACGAGCATCCACGTGTTATTGACGGTAAACATCTCTGCGGAGACATCTTGAGCAAATGCGACCTGGGGCAGGAGCACCAAGGCGAGTACAGCTGGAAGCAGGAACCGTGACTGACGTGATACATTTTTCATAACGTTGTCCTTACTTATCTAGAGCGCGGCTGAGCCAGCCTCGCCGGTGCGGATGCGGATCGCTTGAGCGATGTCGCTGACAAAGATTTTCCCGTCGCCGATTTCACCTGTTCGTGCTGCATCACTGATCGCGGTGACAGCGCCATCGACTTGCTCGTCATCTACGACAAGCTCGATTTTTATTTTGGGCACAAAGTCGACAGAATATTCAGCGCCTCGATAGGTTTCAGTGTGCCCTTTTTGGCGTCCAAACCCTCTGACTTCGGTGACGGTAAGGCCCTGAATACTCGCCTTTGCGAGTGCGTCCCGCACGTCATCGAGCATGTGCGGTTTGATAATGGCCGTTATAAGTTTCATGTGCTATCTCTCCCCGAGTTACTGATGCGGATTAAATCCGCACTACTTATGTTAGTAAGCAATATCCGTACCAGGACAGATAGAGATGGCAACCGGATGCAAAGATCCGTTATTTACTGACTATTTTCATTCTTTCTTGATTTTGTAGATTGGTATTGATGTACAAAAATGTAGATAACTTAATTATTTATACAAAAATGTAGAATAATTAAAATAACTAAGGGTTTTGTGTCTTTATGGGTTTTATAAATGAGATAAGTAGCTTATTCGGTAGTGAAATTAGAATAATATTACGGTTTTATCTAAGTAAATAGGGCCGGATTATATTAAAACAAATCCTACAAATTTGTATCTAATTTTAGTTTACATACAAAAATGTTAATAAACTGAATCATCGAAAACGACGGCAATCTATACGGTATTTCTTCACTTTGTAGCTGACAATGCGTTCTGTGGAATCGAGTAATTGAGCCGCCTGCACGCGATTTCCCCGAGTAGTCTTTAGGGCGTCTTGAATAAGGTCCTTTTCGTAGGAGGCTACAGCCTCAGCCAGCGTGATCCTCGTGGTTGTGCCGGACTGTTCTCCAGTTTGCAGGCTGGGGGGGAGATGGTGAGCATGAATCACGTTTTCGTCACAGACGAGCACTGCCCGCTCAATGCTATTTTCGAGTTCACGAACGTTTCCTGGCCAGTGATATGCCATCAACATATCGATCGCGGGAGTAGAGATCCGCTTAATAGTCTTGCCGTGTTCGATCGAGTATTTTTCAAGGAAGGTGTCCGCAAGCAAAAGAATATCTGGCTTACGTTCTCTCAGAGGAGGTACAAAAATAGTAAAAACATTGAGACGATAGTGCAGGTCTTCTCGGAATGTGCCTGCAGCGATGGCTTTTTCAAGGTCAGCATTGGTGGCGGCGATCAGGCGGACGTTGGATTTAATTGGGGCGGTACCACCTAATCGCTCAAATTCTTTTTCTTGAAGTACACGCAGTAATTTCACTTGTGTTGATAGGTTGATATCACCTATTTCATCGAGAAAAAGAGTCCCCCCATCTGCTAGTTCGAAGCGTCCTTTCTTTCGTGTAGTTGCTCCGGTAAAAGCGCCTTTTTCGTGACCGAACAGTTCTGCTTCAATAAGTGAATCCGGGAGTGCTGCGCAACTGACTTTCAGAAGCGACTGTTTTGCTCGGGGAGAGTTGTAGTGGAGTGCATTGGCGATGAGTTCCTTACCAGTCCCAGATTCGCCTCGGACAAGCACCGTCGTATTACTGGTAGCGACTTGCGCAATTTGTTCATACACCTTCCGCATGGGGCTACTGGTGCCGACAATGTTTGAGAAGTCGTACCTTTCTTTGAGTTCAGCTTTAAGGTGTGTATTTTCTTGAACCAGTTTTTGGCGTTCTATTGCTGTGACTCCGTTGAGCGCGGATACGATGGCTTCGGAAGCGTCTTTCAAACGAAGCGCCTGTCCCAGCATGCTAGCGACGATGCGGAATACTTGTAGGTCGTAATCATAATTACGAGACTTCTCAAAGTTTAGGTCGATATTTAAGGTGCCGATTGGTTTCTTGGCTCCTGGAATCGGCACAGAAATAAAGCTAGTTTCTGAACGAGAGCCTTGGTCGCGTGGTCCTGTGCGGTTCAAAAACGTTGGTTCTTGACTGATCTGCGTCAGCACAACCGGTTTGCCGGTATCAGCTACCTGCCCGGTAATACCTTCGCCGGTATTCCACTCAGCCCGACGGCCTTTTCCGTCTATTCCGCAGGATGCTTCAACTCGTAATTGGTTGGAATTTGGGTCGACAACGACGACTGCACTTCTCAGTACACCATAGTCATGATCAAGAATGTCTAAGACCCGCTGCAACCCGGCCCGACTATTGCGTTCGGCGCTTAATGCTTGGTTGATATTGGTAAGCATCTTCAGAGCAGAGGAATCAGCTGAAAACTTATAAGGTTTTGTTATCGACATGGATAGTGGTTGTCGTTCATTAGCATGCTTGCCGATTTCCGAAAAATTCCTGCGAGCTGGTTCGAAGACTACAGCCGCTCAGCGTACGCCGTATTGTTTCTTCTAGACAGGTGCCGGAAGAGTCGACGAGCCCATTAAGTGGGTGTCAATACCTCGGGCAGCACTCCGTCCTTCGGCGATCGCCCATACGATCAGTGACTGACCACGTTGCATGTCACCAGCTGCAAACACAGACGGTTGACTCGTCATCCAGTTTTTGTCTCGCCACACGTTGCCACGTTCTGTGAGTTTGACGTCGAGTTCTGCGAGTAGACCCTCACGCTCTGGTCCGACAAATCCCATGGCGAGTAGTACGAGATCGACATCCATAGTGAATCCACTATCGGGTACTGGTTTGAACGACATGCGACCATCTTCGCGGATAATCTCTACTTTTGTGCCATGGAGTTTACTGACCTGTCCATCGGTTCCTGAAAAACTATCGGTGGAAACTGAAAAGACACGCTCTCCCCCTTCTTCGTGAGCCGATGAGATGCGGAAGATGTGCGGCCACAAAGGCCAAGGATTGTCAGGTGCGCGCATGTCCGGGGGCTGCGGTAAAAGTTCGAATTGCGCAACTGAGCGTGCATTCTGCCGATGCACGGTGCCGAGGCAGTCAGCTCCAGTATCCCCACCACCAATAATTACAACCCGTTTATCAGTCGCCGTAATGGCGTGTTCTTCTGGGATAACTTCGCCCTCGTTACGCCGATTTTGTTGGGTGAGATACTCCATGGCGAAGTGGACACCAGGGAGTTCTCTTCCTGGTACTTTAAGATCACGCGGTTGTCCTGCACCCCCGGCTAAAAGAACGGCATCGTAGTCGTGGCGGATTTGTTCGGCTGAGAGATCGGCTCCGACATTAACGCTGGTTCTAAACACCACTCCCTCGGCTTCCATGAGACTAATTCGTCGGTCAAGGAAGCGTTTTTCCATTTTAAATGCAGGGATTCCATAGCGTAGCAATCCACCGATCCGACTTGATTTTTCAAACACTGTAACGTTGTGCCCAACTCGATTCAATTGATCAGCCGCAGCTAATCCAGCCGGTCCCGAGCCAATAATTGCGACGGTTTTTTGTGTCCGCGTAGTCGGTGGCATCGGTGTCATCCAGCCTTCGTCGAAGGCACGCTCGATGATGGCTAACTCGATCGACTTAATCGTTACTGCGTCACTGTCAATCGCGAGAACGCAGGAGCCTTCGCAGGGCGCTGGGCAAAGCCGCCCTGTCCATTCTGGGAAATTGTTGGTCTTATGTAGGCGTTCGATGGCAGATTGCCATTTGTCTCGATAAACCAGGTCGTTCCAGTCAGGAATGAGGTTTCCAAGCGGACACCCCTGATGACAGAACGGGATTCCGCAGTCCATGCACCGGGCACCTTGGTCCCTCAGGTCATCTGTTTTGTAACGGAGATAAACTTCGTTCCAGTCCGACACACGTTCAGAAACAGGTCGGCTTGGTGGTTTTTGGCGATCGATTTCAAGAAATGCTTTGAGTTTTCCCATCCGCTCTGACGTCCCGTATTTACTGTGCTCCGATCAGTTCTGAAAATTCTGGTTCTCGCGATTCTGCCCGAGCCTTCGCCTCTGCTTGGAGTACTCGTTTGTAGTCACGCGGCATTACCTTTACGAATCGCGAGCTTGTTTCGTTCCACTGCGTTAACAGTTCTTGGGCAACGGTGCTGCCGGTTAGTTCGACGTGCCGTGCTAGCAGGTGTTGGAGGAGAAGGTCGTCATCGTCAGCAATCGTCTCGAGATCGACCATGCCTAGATTACAGCGTCCCTTGAATGTTTGGTTTTGATCCAGGACGTAGGCGATGCCGCCACTCATTCCAGCTGCGAAATTCCTTCCCGTTGCCCCAATGATGACGACGCGTCCCCCCGTCATGTACTCGCACCCGTGGTCGCCAATTGCTTCTACGACAGCATGGGCGCCACTATTGCGAACCGCGAAACGTTCACCAGCGACACCACGAACAAAAAGTTCACCACTCGTCGCGCCATAGAGCGCGACATTGCCAATAATAATGTTGTTCTCAGGAGTGAAGGTGCACTGCTTGGGTGGGTAGATAACGAGGTGCCCGCCAGATAGACCCTTGCCAAAATAATCGTTTGCGTCTCCCTCAACCGTCATTGAGATTCCACGGGGGACGAACGCGCCAAAGCTTTGGCCAGCGGACCCAGTGAAATTGATCCGGATCGTGTCGTCTGGAAGTCCCTGGGCTCCCCATTGGCGAGAGATCTTTGAGCCGAGCATCGTTCCAACGGTTCGGTTTGTGTTGCGGATCGGTAAGTCGATTTCGATTGGCGTACGTTGCTCGATTGCGTTCCGACACAGTTCGATTAACTCAGTATCGAGGGCTTGGGTTAAGCCGTGGTCCTGAGCCTGTAGGCATCTGCGTCCAATGGAATTTGGGACGTCAGGTTGATGGAGAATGGTTGATAGGTCAATTCCGTTCGCTTTCCAATGACTGACTGCTGGTTGCATATCTAGTCGGTTGGTTTGCCCGATCATGTCATCCATAGTCCGGAATCCAAGCTGAGCCATTAATTCACGTACTTCTTCAGCGACGAAACGGAAATAATTCTCCACAAATTCTGGTTTACCGCTGAAGTGTTTTCGCAATTCTGGATTTTGAGTTGCTACACCAACTGGACAGGTGTCGAGGTGACACACGCGCATCATGATGCAACCAGAAACGACCAATGGGGCTGTCGAAAAACCGTATTCTTCGGCTCCGAGAAGAGCGGCTATGACGACATCCCGTCCGGTCTTCATTTGGCCGTCTACCTGCACCACAATCCGGTCTCGTAAATCGTTTAGGACTAGAACTTGTTGTGTTTCTGCGAGACCTAATTCCCAAGGTACGCCAGCGTGTTTAAGACTTGTAAGTGGCGACGCTCCAGTACCGCCGTCGTGACCAGAAATCAAGACAACGTCGGAGTGGGCCTTTGCAACACCGGCCGCTACTGTTCCGACACCGACTTCTGCAACTAGTTTTACGTGGACTCTGGCATCGGGATTGGCGTTCTTTAAGTCATGGATGAGTTGTGCGAGATCTTCGATTGAGTAAATGTCGTGGTGTGGGGGAGGAGAAATAAGGCCTACTCCTGGTGTTGAGTGACGGACTTTAGCGATCCAGGGATAGACTTTAAAACCAGGTAGTTGTCCTCCTTCACCAGGTTTCGCACCTTGGGCCATCTTGATCTGCAAGTCATCGGCATTAACTAAGTACTCGCTGGTTACGCCGAATCGACCGGATGCTACCTGTTTAATGGCGCTTCGGCGTAAATCTCCATTTTTATCGGCTGTGAAGCGCTTAGGGTTCTCCCCACCTTCACCAGTGTTTGATTTGCCACCGATCCGATTCATGGCGATAGCAAGTGTTTCATGAGCCTCGGCACTAATTGATCCGTACGACATCGCTCCAGTCGAAAATCTTTTGTAGATATTTTCGACCGGTTCTACTTCCTCAATCGGAATCGAATGGTCTATTCCAACAAATTGGAGCAGTCCGCGCAGCGTGGAGCGTTTTTGGCTTTGGTCGTTTACTAATTCGGCATACTCGCGATAGATTTCGTACTGGCCGCTTCGGCTTGCATGCTGAAGTTTGAAGACGGTTTCGGGATTGAATAGGTGGTGCTCACCATCTCGTCGCCATTGGTACTCGCCGCCGGAGTCGAGTTCGTCATCGGGACGACCGCGCGCAGGAAAAGCAATAGCATGGCGGCGAGCAATTTCTTCTGCGATGGTAGTGATCCCGATACCCCCGATTCGTGAAGCAGTCGACGTGAAGTAGCGGTCAATAAAGGACGTCTCAAGCCCAACAGCTTCAAAGATTTGTGCTCCGCGATAACTCTGGAGGGTGGAGATACCCATCTTCGACATCACTTTCAAGACGCCTTTTGTGCATGCCGCAACGTAATTTTTTGCTGCTTGTTCTTTACTAAGGTCTTGAAGGTCTCCGTCTAACAAGAGTTGCTCGGTCGTTTCAAATGCAAGATACGGATTAATGACGGCGGCACCATACCCCACAAGTAAAGCCATGTGATGGCACTCTCGTGCTTCACCGGTTTCAACAATTAGTGCGCAACGAGTGCGGGTACCCTCACGCACCAAGTGATGGTGGACGCCTGCGGTAGCCAAGAGTGCTGGTATCGGGGCGTGTTGTTGGCTAACACGACGGTCTGAGATTACTAATAGCGTTGTTCCGTCGGCGACAGCTTTGCTGGCGGCGGTACAGAGGTTAGTTATTGCATGCTCGAGACCTTTGGCACCGGTACTGGGATCGTACAGCATAGGCAATGTGCAGGATTTAAATGCGGGATCTGCCAGGTGACGTAGTGTCGAGAGTTCGTCGTTGGTTATAACTGGGTAATCAACTTTGATGTGATGACACGACTCTGCATTTGGGGCTAACAGATTGCCCTCTGCGCCAAGCGTCGAACCCATATCGGTTACGAGTTCTTCGCGAATGGCATCAAGCGGCGGATTTGTGACCTGTGCGAAAAGTTGTTTGAAATAGTCGTAAAGCAGTCGGGATCGATCAGACAGTACAGCAAGCGCTGTATCGGTACCCATCGACCCAAGTGGCTCGGTCCCGTTTTGAGCCATTGGGGTAATCAAAATTCGCAGGTCTTCTTCGGTATAGCCGAATGCACGCTGCCTTGTTAGAACCGTTTCCTGGTCTGGTCGTTCTAGAACTGGTGTGATTGGTAGGTCGCTAAGATGTACGAGTTTTTGTGCTAACCATTCCCCGTACGGATTTTCCTGAGCAAGGTCTCCTTTGATTTCATCGTCGTCAATGATCCGGCCTTGCTCAGTGTCTACTAAAAAGATTCGGCCTGGATGCAGTCGTTCCTTAATCAGTACATTTTCGGGTGGAATGTCTAGGACGCCAACCTCGGATGCCATGATGACCATGTCGTCTTTGGTGACGTAATAACGAGAGGGTCGGAGTCCATTTCGATCGAGAACCGCACCGATAACGCGGCCGTCAGTGAATGCGATTGATGCTGGCCCATCCCATGGTTCCATGAGCGAGGCGTGGTACTCGTAAAATGCCCGACGGTCTGGGCTCATTGACTCGTGGTTACTCCATGGTTCTGGAATCATCATCAAGATCGCGTGTGCAAGCGGCCGCCCGCTGAGTGCAAGGAATTCCAGCACGTTGTCAAACGTAGCGGTGTCACTTTGTCCTTCTCTAATCAATGGAAACAATTTCTGTAAATCCTCACCGAATAAGTTGGATTTACACAGTGATTCTCGAGCACGCATCCAGTTGATATTCCCGCGCAGCGTGTTGATCTCCCCGTTGTGCGCGATATATCGATAAGGATGCGCTAATGGCCATGATGGAAATGTATTTGTACTGAACCGAGAATGAACAAGCGCAAGCGCCGATTCGACATCTGGGTCACTAAGGTCAGGAAACATCCGCTCAATCTGGTCTGCGATTAGCATTCCTTTGTAAATGATTGTGTTCGACGACAGGCTCGCTATATAGAACATGCCTTGGACTATCTGTCCGAGTGCGTTGACTTCACGCGAAACCCGTTTTCGAATGACGTATAGTTTTCGTTCGAAATGAAGACGTGCGTTATTCTGTTTCGCGCCGCCGTTTTCGTGACCTATGAATACTTGGCGAATAATCGGTTCGCCACTTTTCGCGGTTGCTCCGAGGTGAGAATCATCCGTCGGTACATCTCGCCAGCCTAGGAGGATTTGACCTTCCTCCTTGATTATTTCGGTAAATATATTTTCTATTTGTTGCTGTGCCGCTTGGTCGCGCGGCAAGAAGACCACGCCAACTCCGTACGACCCAGGGGCTGGTAATTCAAATCCGATTGTTGCCGTCTTTTTTGAAAGAAACTTGTGAGGAAGTTGCAACAAGATCCCCGCGCCGTCACCGGTGTTTTTTTCACAACCGCACGCTCCGCGGTGGAGTAGATTGATTCCAATTTCAAATGCTTGTTGGACGAGTTTGTGAGATTTCGTGCCTTTAATATTTACGATGAACCCCACGCCGCACGAGTCGTGTTCAAAATTCGCATCATAAAGTCCGGTTGTATTGTTTTCGTTATTCTTCATCTTCATTGAACTCTTTGTAGCCAGTATTTAGACCTGTGACTGTGCGGGTTCTCGTTTTGTAAGACCTTGATTACGAGAAGCGTCCTGCGACGCAACAGGTGTAGCCGGTTCCGTGTCTACTCGGCTTAATAACTTTATGAATGCATTAACCGCTGGATTCAGATGACGCTTTCGCCTATGGATAATGCTTAGCGGTCGGACAAACGGTGCTTCACCCTCAATTGTATCGAGGGCGACCGAAACAAGGGTGCGTCGTTGCACTTCTCGCCAAACTGTTTGTTCCGGCACAATCGCTATGCCGGCACCATCCTCGACGGCTTCTTTGATGTTTTCTATGTTGTCGAATTCAGCAACAATGTTGACGTCTGCTCTGTGGCGACGAAGATATCGGTCTAGTTCACGTCGGACCGGCAATTGTCGATCAAATGTAACGATTGATTCACCGCTAAGTTCCCAGGGGCCAACTGCCGTGGCTCGACGTGAAAATTTGTGCGACGGGAGGCAGGTCACTACCATCGTTTGTTGCTGCCAAGGAATGGCTGTTAGATCTCTTCCCGGCGTAGCAAAAGCGATTAGACCAAGATCTGACTGGTCATTGTGAATGCGCGTGTAGATTTCATCTGGGTGCATGTATTCAAGTTGAACCGTTGCGCCTGGCACGGTTGTATGAAATTCGTCGATGTAGCGACTGAGGTCTGGTAGCCGGATCGAATATATAGATGCGAGTTTGATCGTGTACCCAGAGGGTTCTTGGTGTTGTTGAACAGATTCTTCTAGTTCGCGATAGCGTTCAACAATCTCTTGGCAGCCTTGAAAGAAAATCTTGCCTTCCGTCGTCATTTGCCATGGTCGTTTAGATCGGTCGATAAGTTGTACCCGGAGGCGTTTCTCTAACTGGCGTACGGCTTGGCTTGCTGCAGACTGACTAACCGAGTTTGCAATGGCACCGCGAGAGAAACTCTGAAATCTGACTACGTCGCAGAATATTTGTAATGCCTCGAAATTCATGGGGAGGGACACTTTACCCACAAGTTAATCTAATGGCAAGTATTTGCAGTATTAGTAAATCTAATCCAATGGGTTCTTTTGTCTTTGCGAATAGCGACCGCGATCAAATAGAAATTAAGTTTTTCAAATAGAACAACTTAGAGGAATTTCTCTTGTCGTCTTTAATCAGGCTAAAAGGCGAGATATCTGATTTATATTTTGTATTACGAGGATAGATTTTCTATGAGCTTCTTTATGGAAACGCAGGTTTTCGGTGTAATCCAAAAGGTGGGCTGCTGGCCATTGGTCTGAGAGTCGATCGTGACCGAATTGGTGCCGTGCAGTTTTTCTCCAAATGTTTCAAGCATTTTCTCCACGGCTCTGGCTGTTTCAGCGGTATTTGGAGCAAGTAAACGGTCGTTAGGACTGAAAACAAGCTTGTCGGTTTGAAACGTAAAGTTCCCGTCTGGCATTGCTTCTGAGTCTGACTCCAGCATGTGGGCCGCCTCTAATAATGTTTTTGCGCTTCTGGTCAAACTTTCAGCTAGGTCTCCGGTCGTGTTCCTTTTCCGGATGTAGCACAAACCAATGCAATCGGAACTCACTTCGATTGCAAGATTAGCTTCATGTCCTACTAGAAGAGCGTTCGGTCCGCTCGGAAGGTGGGTGTAATCAGCGACGTCGATAAGTAAATCTTCGATTGAGTGTTCACGAATCCATTTATGAAATATTGGGATAACTGCTTTCGCAGAAACCGCTGCGGTTGGTTCCGCAAGAATTGTGAGCTTATACCGTGCAAGTGAGTTTAGTCTTTCCATTTACTCTGCTCGGCGTGTTGCATTTGATTGAAGAGGTGCCACCGGCTGAGAAGCCAATCGAGCCTGGCATGCGTGACTTGCCTCAAGAAACAACTGAGCTTCTTCGATAAGTTGATGTGTGGCTTCTGCAGTGTCACAACTTCCTGATTCGTGACGACGAAACAAGTACATTGCGAATTTCCCACGCGCATACTTATCGAAGAACACCTCGGTATCAAAGAAACGAATTCGGAATTCCTTCACGATAATGTCGGGGTCATCGGAAATATCGATAAATTCTGTTTTGATGAGTCCTTTTGCCGCAAGCAACATGGCTTGGTAGGCTAATTGATTCGCTTCAGCCGGATGTGCTTCTTCGAGACGTAGCTGCGCCTCGAAAATTTGAGCCTCAGCCGCAGCAAGATCGAATTCTGTCAAGGAAACTACTTCACCGGCACATTCACCGACACCCATATCTCCCAGTGTGAATTCGCGTGGGTCGCCCCAGTCTGAGTAGTAATCTGGCTGTAGATCATGCGCCGGAACGGTAGCCAGGTCATCTAACATTTCCTTAAAGGCTCTTTTGCCCACACGCTGCGTGTAGTCCTGGAAGGTTTCGTGTTCGTGGCGTTCATCGACGAAACGTTTTGTAATACGGTCGACTACCTCGGGTATTCGCTTCGACGGTATGGCCATTGAAGCAAGACCGTAGGATCCACCGTTGTCTAGCCACTTACCACCGAGCACAACCTGGAAATGAGGCACCGCATAGCCTCCGATATTTCGGCTGACACCATAGAAGCCAAGGTCCGCGATGTGGTGCTGTCCACACGAATTAAAACAACCGCTGGTTTTTATTCGTAATTGTTCTACTGACGGATCTAGGGCTTCTCCTTGTTGTACGAGTCGTGATTGAAGTTCAGCTGCAAGTCCGCGTGACGATGCGATGCCCAACTTGCATGTATCCGTGCCAGGACAGGCTGTAATGTCGGCGATGGTGCCTGCTCCAGGTTCTGCGAGTTCGACGTCAAAAAGTGCCTGGTAAATCCCCGGAAGGTCTGCGTTGCTAACCCAGCGTAAAATGATATTTTGTTCAACGGTCAGCCGGACGGTATCACCTACGTACGTCCGTGCAATTTCTGCGAGTTGTCGCATTTGCCGTGAAGTTAAATCTCCAAGCGGAAGTGCAATTGTTACGACCGAATACCCCGTTTGCCGTTGTTGGTACACGTTGGTACGCAACCAGTGTTTATAGCTATTGCTTCCATCGCTGCTGGATGAGCCGTTTTCCCTGAAGGGATGCTCTGTGTGATGGGGTGCTTCGGCGATATGTGCCGTCCATCGGGGATCTGTCTTTAATTTTTGACGTTCTTCGAGAACCAGGCGCTTGAATTCCTCCATACCAAGTTGGGCGACGAGAAATTTAATTCGAGCTCGAGCGCGATTACGTTTTTCACCGAGGCGGGCGAAGACTCTGGCAATTGCCTGTGCAATTGGCAAGAGTTCTTCAACGGGGAGGAACTTGTCAAACAGTTTCGCTTGATGTGGAACGGCACCCAAACCACCACCGACATAAGTTTTGAACCCGCGTTCCTCGATGCCATCTTGGGTGCGCGTTACAGCAATAAGTCCGAGATCATGCATTGATGCCAAACCACACGCGTGTTCTTGGCAACCTGAAAATGATACTTTGAATTTTCGACCGAAATCCTGAGCGTCTGGATGGCCGAGTAAGAACTGCATGCATGCTTCGGCATATGGCGTAACGTCAAATAATTCGTCTCGGCATACACCTGCTAAAGGACATCCGGTAACGTTCCGCACAGTATTGCCGCACGCCTCGCGTGTGGTGATGTTAACTGCGGCGAGACGACGCATCAGGTCTGGCGTGTCGTCGATATGAACAAAGTGTAATTGGATGTCTTGGCGTGTTGTTACATGGCAGACTTGATCACTGTACTCGTCAGCTAGATCGGCAAGTATGTCCATTTGGTTAGGGCTTAAACGACCCATCGGGATTTTTATTCGCATCATCCCTGGAGCGTCCCAGACAGTTTCCGGACCTTTTGTAAGTCCGTTGGATGGGTATGCCAATGTTTTAGGGCCAGTCCCGTCATTGCGTTGTCCGTTGTCGTATCGCTGGCCGTAAACGCCGCGCCTTAGACGAGTTTCGGCAAAAACCTTTTCGTCAACCTTGTCTTGTCGTCGCAGGGCAATCTGGTTTTCAAACGCGTCAATTTCTTGACCGAGTTCAGCTGGAATACTGTTAGACAGTTTTTCTTTCCACGTCATAAATCAACCTTCTCGTTGCCAGGCAATTGCATCGACTGTTTCGGTTGACATCGCACCGCTTCCAATGACACCACTCAATCGAGCGACTTCACCGACTATGATCGTTCCGGGCATGTCAGCGCAATTGTCTAATGTTCTGTCGAGTATTGCTAAGTCTTGTAAACAACCTGTCCAGGAAGACATTTTCGGGGTTGATGCGGCAGTAATGATCGAACAAGGTGTCTCCGGCGACCACCCATTACCGAGCAGCGTTTTTGCAATCTGCTTCCGATAATACAATCCCATCAATATAACCACCGTCATTGCACTCGGATCCAAGGATTGCAGCACTGGTTTGAATACTTCGGGCGCGTGTCCTGACAACACAGTGAAAGCGGATGAGAGTCCGCGATGCGTGACGGGAATGCCAGCCAGTCCAGGGGCGGAGATTGCAGCACTTATTCCAGGTATGACTTCGAATGGTATCCCCGCAGTTTTAAGGGCGAGAGCTTCTTCTCCACCACGTCCGAGGACGAACGGGTCACCAGATTTAAGGCGCGCAACCCGTTTGCCGCGCCGTGCAGATCGAACCATAAGCCGCTGGATGGTCTCTTGGCTAACCGCAGGACGACGCGCACGCTTACTTACACAAAAACGCTGGGCACGATGGGCCATTTTAACTATCTCGGTTGACACAAGACCGTCGTATAGCACTATGTCAGCTTCAATTAGGCGGTTGGCGGCTTTGATAGTCAGTAATTCCGGGTCTCCAGGTCCTGCTCCAATGAGCGACACAAAACCCAAATCTACTGATGGTTGCTTTTTCATAATTAGCATCAACTCAATGATTGGCTGCCGCTTTGTTTTCAGGTGTCTTGTAGAGACGAATAAGAGATTCTAAAAGTTCCGGTCGCCGGTTCTGCATTGGAACGGCATCTTTTCGCCAGTGCTGACGTAATTGAATCGCTTCAGCCATCCATTGTTCAAGGTCATGAGTGGGCAACATCGAGTCAAGGGCTTCCCTCAGTAACCCGGCGAGGGCTGGTGCTCGACCATCAGTCGATATTGCAAATGTAACACCTGCGCGACGGACTACACCACCAAGGTACACACTCGCATTTGGGGGATCATCAACGGCATTGACAAAGATTTGACGAGTTTCGGCTGCTTCTGCAACGGAACGATTTACATCAGGTGTTGCGGCGGCCACGACTAACCAGGCACCGTCTAAGTCGGATAGCTGGAAACCTCGTTCCACGATGGTTACTGAGGAGTTTTTGATTTCAGCGACGATTTCAGGCGCCACGACGGTTATGTCGGCTCCTGAGTCGAACAAGGCCCGAAGCTTAGATGCTGCCACTGGTCCACCGCCAATTACCACGACCCTGCGGCCGACCAGTTTGATGAAGGCGGGAAAAAGTTCCATCGCTCGCTACTCCTGTTGACTTGCTATCGCCGGGCTGTGGAGACCACATTCGTTCTTCGAATCGCCTCGCCAGCGACCGGCTCGGTCGTCTTCGCCGGGTTTAACCTGACTTGTACATGGCCAGCAGCCGATACTTGGGTAGCCATTGTCGTGTAACGGATTGTATGGCACCTTCTCAGTGACAATATGCTGCCAGACATCATTCTTCGTCCACGTGACAAGTGGATTAACCTTAACGATGTTGAATTTATGGTCCCATTCGATGACTTTGGCATTTGAACGTTCAGCAGTTTGGTCACGTCGAATTGCGGTAACCCATGCGTCTACATTAGCCAGGGTGGCCTTCAGCGGAATCACTTTTCGAATGTTGCAACACTTGTCCGGTGAGCGTTCCCAGAGTCGGTCGCCGTACGTTTTTGCTTGTTGGTCAACATCAAGTTCCGGGACGATTGCACGGATTGCGATGTTGTATTGAGCTTCCAAGCGATGCCACAGATGATAGGTTTCTTGAAAAAGTAATCCGGTATCTAGCGTGAAAATATCAATCGGAAGTTTGTTTTTTCCGATTAGATCAATGAGCACACAACCTTCAGCACCAAACCCAGTTGCAAAGGTTAGTCCTTTACCGAAGCGGGAGGCAGCCCAATTCAAAATATCTTCGGCTGAACGTCCTTCCAGTTGGTCTGCAAATTTTGACAACTCATTCAAGCGTTGTTTGCCTGATTGTAAGACCGTTGCTTCAGTTGACATCCTACTTCCTCCCTTGGCGACTGCAAGTCTCTACAACATACCGGATAGTGCCAAGTACGTACCTAGAGTAATGAGCACGCCGGCGAGACCAGTTCGTAACATACGGTCTGGAATGATCGTAGCGATCCGTGCACCAGTTAGCACGCCCGGCACTGCACCGATAAGAACGGTTCCGGCGAGTGCAACGTCCACCCGGCCGGCGGCAGCATGACCGACGGTGGCTGCTGCTGATAGCGCAAGTGCATGAACAAGGTCAGTTCCGACGATAGTTCGCGCATTGAGCGGATACCACAGCGTTAGAACACATAATAAGAGCGACCCGCTACCAACGCTCGTCATACTCACGAGCAGTCCAGTTACAAACCCAAGTGCAATGGTGATAACCGCGACGGGTTGTTTTTTGGCCTGTATTTGCCCTGCGAAGCGCATGCGGAGAAATAAGGCACTACCGGCAAGAATCAGGACGATGCCGAGTCCATGGGTGAGCCAGGTATCAATCTGTTTGATCGGTATCCGGTTTAGCACGGAAATCCCTAGAATTGCGCCGGGAATGGAACCGAGAGCAAGTAACCCGACGGTCGCCCAATGAACTTCGCGCCGGATGGCGTAGAAACCGCCTCCAAATAGTTTCATGCCACTAGCAATCAACACATCTGAACCAATAGCGATGGCCGGTGGAACACGTGCGATGAGAACCAGCGCCGGCGTCAGAAGTGCGCCACCACCGGTAGATGTGGCACCGACTAGCATTCCTACAAAGAAACCGATGAGAGTTGGAGTGAAATTCACAGGCAAAAAATCCCGGGGGAAGGTGACGACCTCCCAGGCTTTCGGTCTTTCGTGTTTTTGGGTTCTGCCTTGCTACAAGGCAGCAGTTAATGTGAGATGACCGTCAGCGTAGGGGGCCCCTATGGGGCTCCATACAAACGCAGCTAGAAGTACAGCCGGGTTTAGGGAACGCGTGCATAAGCCCCTGATTGTAGCAGGTGGCTTCGTCGTAGAGTCAAGCGCAGTGGTTGGTGCCAGCCGTGGTAACCTAGCTAGTTGCTTTCCGTCTAGTTGACCTCGTTATTGAATCCAGTAAGGGTTAAGGAGTAGCGCAGTTTTGTCTGACTATCTGATTTCTCCGCACGGCGGAGCTCTTGTCGATCTCTTTACTAATGAGGATCACCAAGCCGAACTCAAAGCTGCATCCCGCGATTGGCCATCTCATGACCTCACAGCGCGTCAGCAGTGTGATCTGGAATTGGTGATTAGTGGTGGATTTTCGCCGTTAACTGGTTTTCTCGGCCAGAAGGATTACGAACGTGTTTGCTCGGAGATGCGACTGGCCGATGGGACACTTTGGCCGATCCCTATCACGTTGGATATTCCTGAGTCTCTCGCGACAACACTGAGACCGGGCAGTAATTTGGCATTACGGGACGAGGAAGGTGTCATGATCGCTGTGCTCGCGGTCGAGGATGTTTGGTGCCCGGACCGGATGGTAGAAGCATCTACGGTATTCGATACCACTAATGAGGAACATCCAGGCGTGGCACATTTACTTTCTCGCACTGCGTCGCACTATGTGGGGGGGCGGGTCACGGCTTTACAGTCACTCACTCACTACGACTACAAGCAGTTGCGTCATACACCTGCGGAACTGAGGAGTGAGTTCGCCAAACTCGGCTGGACCAAGATTGTTGCGTTTCAAACCAGGAACCCGATGCACCGTGCTCACCAAGAGCTTACTTTTCGAGCATCCAAGGATGTCGAAGCGAATCTTTTGATCCATCCGGTTGTTGGCTTAACGAAGCCAGGTGATGTTGACCACTACACGCGCGTTCGATGTTATCAAGCACTACTTCATCGCTACCCGTCACAGACCGCGATGTTGTCACTGTTGCCGCTTGCTATGCGTATGGGCGGGCCGAGGGAAGCCGTGTGGCATGCCATCATCCGAAAGAATTACGGCTGTACGCATCTTATCGTGGGACGTGACCATGCAGGGCCTGGAAGTGATTCCAATGGGAACGCGTTTTATGGTCCCTATGATGCGCAGGAACTTTTGCATACTCACGAAGAGGAACTTGGCGTCACGATGGTGCCGTTCAAGATGATGGTTTATGTAGAAGCCCTTGATTCGTACGTGCCGGTAGATGAAGTTCCGGACGGGAAACGCACTCTGAACATTTCAGGCACAGAGTTACGTGAGAGACTGGCTGAGGGCAAAGACATTCCTGAATGGTTTACGTTTTCGGATGTGGCGCAGGAACTCAGACGTAGCCACCCTCCACGCCAGCAGCAAGGGCTTACGGTCTTTTTTACAGGGTTGTCAGGTTCTGGTAAGTCGACGATTGCCAATGCTCTCCTGGTTAAATTATTAGAGGTTGGAGGACGGTCCGTTACATTGCTTGACGGTGATTTAGTCCGTAAGAATCTTTCATCCGAACTCGGATTTTCGAAGGAACATCGCGACCTGAATATTCGGCGCATTGGCTATGTCGCTTCTGAGATTACAAAGAACGGTGGCGTGGCAGTTTGTGCGCCGATTGCGCCGTACGATGCTGTTCGTAAAGATGTGCGCCGCGATGTCGCACCAGTTGGTGGGTTTATGCTGGTGCACGTCGATACGCCGTTAGAGGTTTGCGAAGAGCGAGACCGAAAAGGGTTGTACGCAAAGGCCCGCGCCGGGATCATTAAAGAATTCACGGGAATTTCTGATCCCTACGAAGAGCCTGCGGACGCAGAGATCACGATCGACACGACATCGTTAACGCCGGAAGAAGCGGCGCAGCAAATAATTCTTCATCTTGAACGTGAGGGATACATAGGCTCTGATGAGGGCTAGCTAGCGATTACCGTTCTAGTGATATGGGAGGCAACCAGCAAGATGTCCGCTTGACCGAAGCCGTCAAGCGATTCGACCGAGCTAACGCTAAAGACCCGAATACTGAAACTGTCGACGGGGCGGATCATCCGAAAGAGCTACTTTACGCACGGAGGATGACCGCGATGCTCCAACAATTTGCTCCTGAGGCGTCCGACGAGGTTCAACTCGCCGTACGCTGTCAACATATTTGTCGATGGAAGATTCCACGGGAAACCTACCCGGATGGTCGAGAAGGATACCGTCGTTGGCGTAGTGACTTGGCCAGATTTCATGCAGATACAGCAGCATCGATCTTAGGTGAAGTCGGGTATGACCAGGAATTAATCAACCGGGTCTCAGTATTGCTGCGCAAAGAACGTCTGAAGTTTGACGAAGAAGTCCAACTTCTTGAAGATATTGCTTGCCTTGTGTTTCTGACCCACTATTTACCAGCTTTTGTTCGTAAGCACGATTCAACAAAGGTAATTCAGATTCTTCGCAAGACTTGGCGAAAGATGTCAGACCAAGGCCATGCCGTAGCTCTTCAACTCGAATGGGATAAAAAAACCAGGGCGGTTGTCGAGGCGGCTGTCGCGTCGACGCATTAAGGCGTCAGAGTGTCGACTGGTTCGACCTGTTGCGTTTGCGCCAAAGTGCCGCGGCGACGCTTCCGATGAGCGAGTGCAGGACAGCTGAAATCGCACTGGGCACGGCTACTAGTGGATTCGTGAAATTCTGCTGCCCTAGGACAACGCCGAGGCCCGAGTTTTGCATGCCGACCTCGATAGCGGCTGTCTGGGCGGCACGCTCTCCTTTAAGCCACTTTCTTCCAGCCGCGTAACCGAGTACAAAGCCACCAGCATGAAGACACAAAATAGCCAAGAGAAGCCTAGGTCCGGCATCTAATACGGCAGTTCGGTTGCTGCCGATCACGGAGGCGGCGATAAGAACGATTGTGACAACGGCGACGAGTGGAGCAATTGGCAGGATACGGTCACAGCTTTTCGGGAATTTCCATTTGAGTACAGCTCCTACGATTACCGGAAGGATGACAACTTGAACCGTATCTTGAAGTAACCCTAATGCTGGTACGTCAATTCGGTTGCCTGCGAGAATAGCGGTCAGTGCTGGTGTCATCAGAACTGCTAACAACGTTGAGGCCGTCGTCATAGAGACGGAGAGCGCAACATCCGCACGAGCTAGGAATGCGATAACGTTTGATGCCGTGCCACCCGGGCAACATGCGACAAGAATAAGACCAATTGCGAATGGCGCGGGGAGGTTGAAAAGTAATCCGAGGCACCAGCCCAGTAGTGGCATCAGCGTATATTGGAGAACGACGCCAGGTATTACGCTTCGGCGTTCTCTGGCTATGCGACGAAAATCATCGAATCCTATCGTCATACCCATACTGAGCATGATGATGCCTAGGCCGATTGGGATAAGTGGTCCACTAAACCAGGAAAAAAGAGATGGTTTGACGAGAGAGAGGCTACTTGCCAATAGGACCCAAAATGGGAAGGCGTTCGTGATGCTGGTAAGAACAGTCACGCTTTATGAATTGTAGCGTTCATGGTCGGTGTAAATGAACTTTACTAAATAAGAATACGGAGAGGATGCGATGTCCTATCAATCAGATCTATTGCGAGGCAAGGTAGCACTCATTACCGGTGGTGGAACAGGGATCTGTCGTGGTCTGGCGTTAGCGCTAGCGTCGCATGGCTGTGATGTTGCCATTACGAGTCGGAAAGAAGCACACCTGCTTCCGACGTGCCAAGAAATCGAAGACGTTGGTGTTCGCGCATTAGCTGTGCCTGGTGACGTGCGCGATCCGGCAATGGTAGATCGAACAGTCGATGAAACGATTAAGACGTTTGGTCATCTGAATATTCTCGTGAATGGTGCTGCTGGAAATTTTTTATGTTTGGCTGAAAACCTATCTCCGAATGGATTTGGTACCGTCGTTGATATTGATCTCAAGGGCACATTTCATATGTGCCGGTCAGCATTTCCCCATCTAAAAAAGACTAATGGAGTAATTCTGAATATCAGTGCGACGTTGCATTATGTCGGAACGGTGGCGCAGTTGCATGTGTCTGCAGCGAAGGCTGGAATCGATGCCTTGACAAGGAGCTTGGCGGTTGAATGGGGTGAACACGGAATTCGGGTTAATGGCATTGCGCCGGGTCCCATAGCTGATACGGAGGGCGTTCGACGGTTACTCGTCGGACCAGCCAAAGAAGAAGCTGAGAAGATGACACCACTGGGACGACTGGGTGAAGTAGACGATGTATCGAAGGCTGCGCTTTACTTGTGTTCTGACCTCGCATCATATGTCACCGGTGTGACGCTGGTTGTAGATGGGGGGTTATGGCTCGCGTCCAGTCGAATGGCTGATGTGTGGGCACAGGGTGTGCAGAGCCTACAAGAGAAGAAGTCATCATCTTGAATTCAGTGCCATTCGCTGGATGTCTGACGGTCCTACACTCGGTCGTAATCTGGACGCCAATTCTTCACTGCCTGTTTGAGAGCGTTTGGAGAAGTGTTTTGGTCCAGTGCTTCCTGCGTTAAATCTGCTAGTTCCTCGTCTGATGCGAACCGTAATGCAACAATTTGCCCCATCGTTAGACGACCAACGTGCACTTTGAGCGCATCTGGTAGGAATGTCTGCATGCGTATTTGTTCTTCAAGTCGAATGACACGGTCTTGGGCCTTGAGCGCAAACAAGCGCGTGAACACGGCGACGACTATCAGGGAAATAGCGAGACCAACGTCGTTGAGGGTGTAAAAGCTAATTTCCTGCGTGACACGAAACAGTGCTCCGAAGAAATTCACCAATAAGAGTGGCAATGCAATGTAGTGGAATACTGGGATGAATTTCGCGTGGGTTTTGTAGTTCTGCGGTTTTTTTTCAGACATCGTGCTCTCCTTTACGTTTCTCGATCAACTATATAGAAACAAGGTCTTTGGACGTGTTGGGATCAATTCAACTGTTGTACTGGAGGGGTTAATGAGTGAACTTGCACAGGGAAAGTGCGTGCCGTGTCGAGGTGGAGTGCCGCCGCTGACCGGAGAAGAGCGGTCTAGGTTGCTGACTGAGCTCGGGGGTGATTGGGCGGTCGTTGACGGGCACCATCTGGAGATGGTTTATCGGTTAGATAATTTCCGTCAGGCTCTTGACTTTACTGTACGGGTTGGTGAGATGGCTGAAGAACAGGACCATCATCCGGATATCTATCTCACGTGGGGACAAGTCAAGGTCACAATATGGACTCACAAAATTGATGGGCTAACAGAAAGCGACTTTGTGTTTGCGGCGAAGTGCGACACATTGCGGTGACCCGTTCGGTCAACCAGTATTGTCTTCCCAAGTTACGTTGTCGCCCACGGTGATTTCACCCCCTTGGATGATTTCTGCGAACGCGCCGCCTCCCCAATGTGCATCAAGTGCATTTTGCAGTCCCAGTACGGCTTCGTCCATGCGTTCACATGGTCGCGTTTCGCCACGGATAAGAAGGCGGCAACCGCCGACCTGAAGGATCCGCGTGTGAGTATTTTCGAGATCGATTCCTGCGACTAAGACATTTGCACGGCGCTGGATGGGGTCGATATGCATTCCCATTGATTGAACCACGAGGTTCCATCGTTCACGTGCGATTAGAGTGACTTGTCGGCGTCCACCTTGGTTGGCGCTATCGAGAAGGCCTTGTCCGGCGACGAGCGTTCCATGAGTGACGGGGTCCATCGGACCGCGGTGAAACCGCTTGATCCAGATTTGTTCTATTTTTCCCATAAAGTTGGCGTGTACAACCAAAGATATTACGAGTTATTCACTTGGTCTCAAAGGGGTTCGCCTAATCTGTCGCGGAGAAGACCTTTGCAACCAGATTAGCTAGTGTAAGATCGAGGGTTGATGACCGTTCAGAGTTTCGAAATACAGAACAAGGTCGATGCGGCCGGTGCTGCGCTTGATGCGTGGGTGCGCGAAGTAGTCGACTGGCATTTTGATCCATCAACTGGGTGTCCATTCTGGCTTGAGTGGGCCCAAAATTCCGGATGGGATCCTCGCAAAGAGGTGCAGTGTCTCAGTGACTTGCATAAGTTCGGTCACTTTGAAGATGAATGGCTTCGGGGAGGACCAGTGCGCCGCTGGGTCCCGAAGGCTTATAACGACCGCCCTGTTTATGTATTTGAGACTGGTGGGACGACTGGGATACCAAAGAGTCGTGTTGCAATCGATGATTTTCGTACTGACTACGAACTGTTCTCTGATTCGTTGCCGGAGGAGTGTTTTCCGAAGGGTTCGAACTGGCTCATGCTGGGTCCCAGCGGTCCGCGCCGATTACGTTTGGCCGTTGAGCATCTTGCACATCACCGAGGTGGTATTTGTTTTTGTGTTGACCTAGACCCAAGGTGGGTCATTAAGTTGATCAAGAAAGGTTGGATGGATCACCTGAAGGCCTATCAGGAGCATGTTATTGATCAGGCGGTAACGATTCTGTCAGCTGGGCATGACATCAAGTGTATGTTTTCGACACCGAAACTTCTCGAGGCGTTAGCGAATCGTTTAGAGGCGGAGGGTTCGAGTATTAAGGATGCTGGTATCACCGGGATTTTTGCTGGCGGCACGGAGTTCACTCCACAGTGGAATCGTTTTGCTAATGAAGAACTGCTCGATGGTGTGTACATGACACCGACGTACGGAAACACATTGATGGGATTAGCCGCGAGTCCTCCGAGTGGTGCAGCGGAAGGCTATAAGATCACTTATTATGCGCCTCAGCCACGAGCAGTCTTGCAGGTGGTCGACCCTGATAACGCGGACCAGGTTGTGGATTACGGTGATACCGGTCGCGTCATGTTGACCACATTGACGAAAGAGTTTTTTGTTCCACGCTTTCTGGAAAGAGACGAAGGTGAGCGCGAATATCCGTGTGATTTGTATCCTTGGGATGGTGTGAGTGGCGTGCGACCGTTTAGTGACCTTTCCTCATCTACGACAGTTGGGGTTTACTAGAATAATTACCAGAGAATCATGTTTTTGTAAGGAGTAAGTGTTAACCATGAGAACCAAATTTATGAGCCTGAACCGGACATTCCTCGTCACTATGGCCGTCGTGCCGGCGGTAGCTTTCATTGGTTGTGGAGGTGGCAGCGAAAGCGGTATGGACTCTGCGCCTATGGAGTCGAGTGTGCCTGCTGCGGATCCTGCTCCGGCAAGTGGGGGCAGTCCGCGTGTCTTCTTCGTCGCGCCTGGCGATGGTGGTGAGTTTTCAAGTGACTTTGATCTTGAAATGGAATTTGGGACAGAGAATTATGAAATTTCACCGATTCCTGATGGTTTTGATGCCGCAACCGACACCCCGCGTTCTGATGTGGGGCATTTCCATGTGGGTATTGATGCTGGAGGGTGTTTGCCGGTAGGGCAGGTGATTCCGCAGGGTGAAGGGTGGGTACATTTTGGTGATGGATCGAACACTTTCACCATGCAGTCCGAGCCTGCCGAATACGAGTTAACCCTGCAGATTGGTGATGACGCGCATCGAACCCAAGAGGGTCTGTGCGAAACCATTTCGGTCACCATTGCTGACGGTATCTAAGTAGAGAGGTCGCTGTGATCCATTTCCCTGTTCTGCGTTGGGGTGAACCGTACCAGAGTCTCGAAGTCGACAAAGTTGTCCACTTCGATACGGGTGAACCGGTAGCTGAAGTCAGCCAGGCCAATCCCGGCATTGTCCAGCGTGATCTTCGGAAGGCAGAACGTGCGCGCGATGTACTGCGTGAGTTTTCGCCGGTTGACCTAATTAGCATGGTGAAGAAAGGGGCCGAACTTTTTTCATCGGCTGATCTTCCCCTTGGTGATGGCACGCAGTCGCCGGATGATTTCGTTCGGCAGCAATCAGCGACGACAGGACTTCCCGAGCATATGTGTCGAATGAACATGGAAAAGCTTCGATATGTCCTTGACCATATTGATGACATTCTGATTTCCCTCACTCGTCGGCTCGATCCAGGGATTCTCGCGCGTGGCTATGGTGAAGAAGATGGTGTCATGCGCAGTTATCAAGCGACGACATCAGTACTTGGTATGGTGTTGCCATCGAATTCACCCGGTGTGCACAGTTTGTGGTTACCGATTATTCCTTTGCAGATCGGGTTGGTGTTGAAGCCTGGGCCACAAGAACTATGGACGCCTTGGCGTATGACTCAAGCGTTTTTTGAGGCTGGTGTACCACGTGAAGCTATTTCTCTATACCCCGGGCTGGGAGAAGTCGGGGCCGCTGTACTTAATAACTGTCCTCGGAGTCTGATTTTTGGTGGGACAGCGACTGTCGAGCAGTATGCCGCTAACCCCTCAGTGCAAGTGCATGGACCGGGTTTTAGCAAGATTTTACTGGGTGACGATGAAGCTGATAATTGGGAGGAGCATCTCGACTTAATGGTTGATAGCGTTCTAATTAACAGCGGACGTAGTTGTATTAACTGTTCTGGGATTTGGACGCCGCGGCACGGAAAGGCAATTGCTGAGGCGCTCGCCGAAAGACTCGGTCCAGTCGCACCGTTACCGCCTGATGATCCAAATGCTTTGCTTGCTGCGTTTACCGTTCCTGGTCAGGCGCCAGCTATTTCTGGTGATATTGATGCAGCACTCAATGAAGCTGGCGTTGAAGAAATGACGGCCAGTCATCATGCGGATGGACGGCTTGTGTCACGAGAGCGGTGTGACTACCTTCGCCCGACCGTTGTGTTTTGTCCTTCGCCAGACGTTGCTATGGCCAAGAAAGAATATATGTTTCCATTTGTTACGGTGGTCGAGTGCGAACAGAAGAATATGATTGGATCGATTGGGTCAACATTGGTTGCGACGGCCTTAACGAACGACCCGTCGTTTGAACAAGACTTGCTTGACGCTAGAAATATCGATCGTTTAAACGTGGGACCCATTCCGACGATCAAACTAAACTGGCTGCAACCTCACGAGGGCAATATCGTCGACTTTCTTTTTCGTCCACGGGCGTTTCAAAAGGCATCATAGACGCCGTAGAGTTAAGGGTGGGAGTGTCCCTTGCTCGAAGTCACTAATATCACTAAGCATTACCGGTCGCCAGCAGGGGAATTACGTATTCTCACGGAGGTGTCGCTTTCGTTGGCGGCAGGCGATGCGGCATCCATAGTCGGTCCTTCGGGAAGTGGCAAAAGTACGCTGCTGTATATTCTTGGTGCGCTTGAGCAGCCGTCGAGTGGGCACATTGCAGTAGATGGCATCGACCCTTTCACTTTGGACGACCGGGAACTGGCGGTGTTTCGCAATACCAAAGTTGGATTTGTCTTTCAGGACCATCTTTTACTACCGCAGTGCACCGTGCTTGAAAATGTATTGGTGCCGACTTTGGTCAGTGATTCAGATGCCTCGGTCGTAGATCGAGCAGTATCCTTGCTAGAGCAGGTAGGACTCGCTGACCGGATGAACCATCGTCCGGCGGAGCTGTCTGGTGGAGAACGGCAGCGCGTGGCGCTTGCACGAGCACTCGTCCAGCAACCACCGTTAATTCTCTGCGATGAACCGACTGGCAATCTTGATCGCGAGTCTGCAGAGATGGTGAGTTCTCTACTATTTCAACTTCACAGGCAGCAAAACAACGTATTGCTTGTTGTAACGCACAATGCCGAACTCGCAGCGCGGTGTCCCAAGCAATATCGACTGAATAACGAAACGCTGGAATCAGCGTGATCGGGGTTTACATGCAGTTAGAAGTGCGAGTGGGCGCACTGCGATTTGGATTTAACGAATGACTCTGACTGAGCTAGCACGCCGCAACATTACGCACTTTTGGCGGACCAATTTAGCGGTTGTTGCCGGTGTCGCGGTGGGGGTGTCAGTTCTTTCCGGGGCGCTGCTCGTGGGTACGTCTGTTCGTACGAGTCTTCGAACGTTGGCATTGGAGCGTCTTGGTTCGGTTGATCAGGTCGTTACTAGTCTGGGTTTCGTACGAGAATCCTTTGCGACTGATTTAGAGTCGGTCGACGGGGTCACTGAACGATATGGATCTGTTGCGCCACTTGTGGCCGTGGAAGGGTTTGTGACCCATCAGCAGAGTGGTCGTCGAGCGTCCCGAGTTCAGGTCTATGGTGTTGACGAAAGGTTTTGGACTTTTCATGGAATAGACCCTGAAGGCCGGCAACTTGATCGGAATGCCGCATTTCTCAGTGAAGGACTGGCGGCAGAACTTGGTGCGGTGTTCGATGACGCGATTTTGGTTCGGGTTGAGCGGCCGTCGGCTGTACCAATCAGTTCATTGCATGGACGGCGAGATGATGTCGGTCGGACACTGCGTCTTGGCGTAACGCGTGTACTCAAGGGGCCTGAACTGGGTGAATTTTCATTTCGTCCGCAACAAGGTTTAGCGCGATCGATGTTTGTATCAATAACGCGCTTGCAGCAAGAACTTGAGCAGAGTGGCATGGTGAATACTGTGCTGTTAGGAATGGGGAACCAGGGGACAAGTGATGAGGGCACTTCGGATCGTGTAGCCCGTACAGAGGCGGCCGTACGGACGATTACGACGCTTGAGGACCTCGGTTTGAGTGTAAATGCCATTCCGGATCTTGAAACATTTTCTGTGGAATCAGCCGCTGGTTTGATTGACGATAAGACTGCGGAAGCGATCGACGAAGTTGCGATTGCGCAAGGCCTCCGTACTGAACCGGTTCTTACATACCTGGCGAATCAAATCAGACACGGAGATCGAATTACTCCATATTCACTAATAACTGCGATGGACCTCGATGTCGTTAGTAGTGTTGACGTTCAAGCAGAACTCGAAAATGACATTCCAGTGGTGCTTAATCAGTGGACTGCTGACGATCTAGCGGCTGGTCGGGGTGACCCGCTGACACTTGAATACTATGTCTGGGAAGACGAGGGACGGCTTGTTACTCACGAGGTGGTATTGCGTGTCGCTGATGTCGTTCCGCTTACCGGGCCTGCTGCTGACCAAACGCTTGCACCAGACTATCCAGGGATTACAGAAGCCAATAATGTTATCGATTGGGACCCACCTTTCGATGTTGACCTTGGGTTAATTCGTCCAGTTGATGAAGACTACTGGGACACATATCGTACGACTCCTAAGGCATTTATTCCACTTGAGGCTGGTCAGCGGATGTGGTCATCGCGGTGGGGACGGCGCACATCGGTTCGTGTATTTCCCGAGATGGGTATCGACCTCGGCGTGGCTCTTGCACGATACGCCACTGCACTGCAGGAGCGGTTGGACCCGCTTACTGTGAGTTTTGTGGTGTACCCGGCTCGGTCATTGGCACTTGAGGCTTCAAGTGGTGTTACGGATTTTGGTCTGTATTTTATCTACTTCAGTTTTTTTCTGGTCGTTTCCGCTCTGATGCTGGCAAGTCTATTTTTTCGACTGGGTGTAGAGCAGCGATTACGGGAAATCGGATTGCTTCGGGCTATTGGGTTTTCTGTCCCAGCACTGCGTCAAATCTTTCTGATCGAAGGTATCGCACTTTCTGTCGTTGGAAGCATTCTTGGCGTTATTGGTGCCGTTGTCTACGCCGATGTGATTATGTGGGGGCTTCGGACATGGTGGTTTGATGCTGTTGGCACGACACGTTTAGCACTGGCAGTGTCACCGACGATGTTGACTATCGGCGCGGTTGCGGGCGTTGCCGCTGCCGTGTTGTCGATAGCTTGGTGCTTGCGGGCCTTGGCCCCCGCCTCACCTCGGAGTCTGTTAACTGGCGCCGTGGCAGAGGTTACTGGTTTGCCAAATGTAAGCAGTAATTCTCGACCGACAGAGCTGCGGTCTTGGTCTGTGGGTATGGCACTTGCCGCCACTGGTGTGGCGCTCGTAGCTACAGCGGCGACAGGATTAATTGGTGCGACCGGCGGGTTTTTTGGTGGTGGGTTCGTGCTCTTGGCGGCGATGCTTGCGTTGGCGTGGGCTTGGCTTAGTGGACGACCGGCAAGACACACAGAAGGTCCATGGTCATTGTCACAGGTAGGGTTCAGAAATGCGTCTTATCGACCTGGCCGTAGCGTGTTGTGCATTGCCTTAATTGCTTCTGCTTCTTTCATTATTGTTGCGGTTGATGCGTTTCGGCTCGAGGGTGATGGCGACCTACTGAACCGGGCATCTGGTACTGGAGGTTATACCCTGCTCGCTGACACATTACTTCCGGTCGTTGATGACTTGTCGACCGCAGATGGTCAGAAGCAATTGTTTATTGCTGATCTATTTGAACCCGATCAACCACTTAACGGAATAGAGATTAGTCGCTTCCGGGTCCGTCCGGGTGAAGATGCAAGTTGTCTTAACCTGTACCAGGCCAAAGACCCAAGAGTCATTGCGCCAACGGCCAGTTTTATCGAAGAAGCAAGATTTAGTTTCCGCGCATCTCTTGCAGAGAATCGCGATGAAGAAGTGAACCCTTGGTTATTACTCAACCATGAGTTCTCAGATGGTGCGATTCCGGCCATTGCGGATGCGACGTCACTGCAGTACGCGTTACATCTATCGGTTGGTGATGATTTTGTTCTAAATAGAGATACGGAGAATCCAATTACGCTCCGCATTGTGGCATCGCTTTCCGATAGCATTTTCCAGGGAGAGCTACTGATTAGCGAAGCGAATTTTAATCGCGTATTTTCCGACTATGAAGGGTATCGATTCTTTCTGATGGATGTGCCGTTTGATGGTCAGGGTGAGGTCAGTGCAGCGCTTGAAGACAGAATGTCTGATTTTGGGTTTGATGTCGTGTCTGCTGCCGACCGGCTTGCATCGTTTCATCGGGTTAACAATACCTACCTTGCGACCTTTCAGGCCTTAGGTGGCCTTGGCCTTGTCCTGGGGACGTTTGGCCTCGGAGCCGTTCTGCTGAGAAATGTGCTTGAGCGTCGTCGGGAACTCGCGCTGATGCGAGCGGTGGGGTACAACGCGGGTCACCTTTCATTGATGGTGCTCGCCGAAAACACATTTTTATTATTTGGCGGGTTACTCGTGGGTACCGGGTGTGCTCTTGTTGCCATTGCTCCGGCGTTGATTGAGCGTGGAGGAGGAATGCCAGTGTTGTCGCTCGCGGTGCTGCTGTCCATAGTGGTAGCTGCTGGCCTTACTGCGTCGATTGCGGCCACGATTGCAGCGATACGGTCGCCGTTGTTGAGTGCTTTGCGGTCTGAATAGTTTTCCGTAATTTTAAAGATATAAACCATGCTGACGACTGAGTTACATGACGGTATTACGGTGCTTCGGATTAATCATGGCAAAGTCAATGCGTTCGATCTTGAACTCATGCGCCGGTGGATTGACGAAATCACTTTACTCGAGCGGGCCGAGACGTCTGCCGTTGTGGTGACCGGCTCGGGTTCGGTATTTTCAGCTGGTGTTGACCTGCGGCAGTTGATCGCTGGTGGAAGAGAGTATGTTCAAGAATTCGTCCCATTACTTGGAGACATGCTGTTCAAGACTTTCACGTTTCCGAAACCATTGGTTGCGGCTGTTAATGGGCATGCTGTGGCGGGCGGTTGTCTCCTCGCGTGTGCTTGTGATTACCGGGTCATGTCTGAAGGAGAGGGGCGGATCGGAGTGCCTGAATTGTCAGTTGGAGTACCGTTTCCGAGTGTTGCAATGGAGATCCTCAGACTCACGCTCCCGAACCATCGATTGCAATCGTTGATATACGGTGGATTGACGTGTGCGCCGAATGAGGCCCTCGCGAATCGTTTTGTGGACGAACTTGCGGAGAGTGGTGAGTTATTGAGTCGCGCGTTAGCCATGGCGAACCGTTTAGGTTCACTTCCTCTAGCGTCATTCAGGCTTACTAAACGGATGATCCGACAACCGAGTCGTGACCGGATGGTGCACTATATGCGTGGCATTGACGCAGAAGTTCTGGAGGCGTGGCAGTCGTCTTCGGTGCTTCGTGCTGTTGACGAGTATGTCCAGCGCACCTTGAAGAAATAACTCGCGATCATGCAAGACGTCGTACTGGCGACTAATCAACAAGCAACTTTTATCCTTTAGGTCTCGTAAATGACTACACATTCCCCACGAGCCGCACGGCGGCCACATCAACTTACGGAGCACGGTGATGTTCGTGTCGATGATTATTACTGGTTGCGTGAACGGGATAATCCTGAGGTGCGTGCCTATCTTGATGCAGAGAATGAGTACTTACGTACCGAACTGAGTCATACAGCTGCACTGCAGGAATGTCTCTACGGCGAAATTAAATCTCGGATCAAACAGACGGATATGTCGGTTCCCTATCGCGACGGGGATTATCGGTATTACCGTCGGTATGAGGATGGCCACGAGTACCCCATTTATTGTCGCCAGCTGGCTGACGGGGTGCGAGATGATGGTTTGGAACAAGTCATTCTTGATGTGAACAAGGTCGCTGCAGGACATGACTTTTGTGATGTGGGGTCCTTACGTGTTAGCCACGATATGAACATCCTTGCGTATGCGGTCGATACGGTTGGCCGTCGGGAATACGATCTTCGTTTTCGGCATCTTCAAACTGGTAAAGAATTCGATGACGTAGTGCGATCAGTCACAGCGAACATGGTCTGGGCCGCCGACAACCGAACCGTGTTTTATGTCCGTCACGATCCGACGACGCTTCGTTCATACCAGGTGCTCCGTCATGAGCTAGGTACCGATGTATCAAAAGATGTTCTTGTATTTGAAGAGAGTGACGAAACCTTTAGTTGTGCGGTAGGTCTCAGTCGGTCTAGGCGATTTCTATTTATTGCTTCGTGCCAGACCTTGACAACGGAATATCACTATCTTGATTCGTCGAGTCCAGAAGATGCTTTTACCGTATTTCTTCCTCGTGTGCGTGGTCACGAATACGAAGTTGATCATTTTGCGGGTCGGTTCTACATCAAATCCAATGACGAGGCACAGAACTTTCGATTACTGGAAACTGATGACCATCGGATCGCTCGAGAGCACTGGACTGAGGTCGTTGCTCACCGTGACGATGTCTTGATCGAAGGATTCGAAACATTTCACGATCATCTTGTCATTGAAGAACGTCGAAATGGATTGGCTCAGATTCGTATCAAGCCGTGGCAGTCGGTCGATACAGCAAATACTGGTACGGAGCATGAAATAACGTTTACCGAGCCAGCGTATGATGCGTACATCGACATTAACCGGAGCCCGGAGACCACAACACTTCGCTTTGGTTATAGCTCGATGACGACTCCGCACTCAGTTTATGACTATGACATGACGACGCGAGAGCGGACATTGTTGAAGCAGGATGAGGTTCTTGGTGACTTTAATTCTGACCAGTACGAGTCTATTCGTCTCACTGCGACCACCGCCGATGGGACACAGATTCCGGTCTCTGTCGTTCGGCGGCGAGATCTGAATCAGGAGGCGCCCGCACCACTGTTGCTGTACGGATATGGCTCTTACGGGATCAGTATGGAACCGACATTTCGGTCGTCCCGTTTAAGTTTGCTCGATCGTGGATTTGTTTTTGCGATTGCACATATTCGAGGAGGCGAAGAGCTTGGCCGGTCATGGTACGACGACGGGAAGCTGCTCAAGAAAAAGAACACATTTTCGGATTTCATTGCTTCTGCAGAACATCTAATCGAAATCGGAATGACTGCCTCTGACAGAATTTTCGCAATGGGAGGGAGTGCCGGTGGATTACTCATGGCTGCGGTCATCAATATGCGCCCCGATCTTTTCCACGGTGTGGTTGCACAGGTGCCATTCGTCGATGTGCTGACCACGATGCTTGACGATAGTATTCCACTTACGACCGGCGAATATGATGAGTGGGGAAATCCCAATGACAAGCAGTACTACGAGTACATCAAATCGTACTCGCCCTATGACAATATCGAGGCGGTTCCGTGGCCACACCTGCTTGTCATGACGGGGTTACACGATTCTCAGGTTCAGTACTGGGAGCCAGCAAAGTGGGTGGCGAAGCGACGTGCGATGGTGAATGACGAACGACGTTTGCTGTTTCAAACGAATATGGAAGCTGGACATGGTGGTGCCTCTGGGCGATATCGCCAGTATCGTGAATTAGCACTTCAGTACGGTTTTCTGCTGGATGTGGCAGGATTATCAGATTCCTAAGTCAGTATTTGATGTCGAGCAGAAACGGTTGCATGATTAGGTTGTGTGTCAATCGGAGGGGCGTGATGTTCAATACGGTATTGATCTGGTCGATAGTGGCGACGCTGTTTTTGTTTGCCGATGTCGCATTTGCCGAAAATTGGCCTAACTGGAGAGGGCCGACGAGGGACGGCATTAGTGCAGAGACAAACTTGCCGGTGGAGTGGGACACTGAACAAAATATTGCGTGGAAACGTGCCATGCCCGCATGGTCCGGATCGACGCCCGTCATCTGGAACGAGCTCATTTTTATCAATGTTGCCGTTGACGACGACAACTTGGAGTTGTGGTGCCTTGATCGTAATACGGGGGAGACTAAATGGGCGCGCCCGTTGAGTGATGGCAACCGACGTCTCCGAAAACAAAACATGTCCTCGCCCTCGCCGGTGACTGACGGTGAACGCGTATGGGTTATGACAGGAACCGGAATCATCAAGGCATTCGATCTTGAGGGGAACGAACTGTGGACACGTAATATTCCCGAATCATACGGGGCGTTTGGTCTTAACTGGGGCTATGCGTCGTCACCATTACTCCATGGTGATGCACTTTACGTTCAGGTATTACATGGCATGCGAACGGATGATCCGTCGTATGTCCTACGGTTAGATGCCGAGACAGGAGAAACGGTGTGGCGAGTCGAACGTCCGACAGAGGCTGTTCGCGAGTCACCTGACTCTTATACGACACCGGCGTTATTGGAGTATGACGGAACGACAGAGATCGTGATTACTGGTGGCGATGCCGTGACCGGACATGCGCTCGACACTGGTCGAGAGCTGTGGCGGGCGGATGGTCTCAACCCGACTCGAAACAGGTCCTATCGTATTATTGCTTCACCGGTGGTTCACGATGGGCTTATTTATGCCCCAACACGGGTTAAGCCACTACTTGCCCTTCGACCAGGGGGACGTGGTGACGTGCTTGGTACTAATGTTGTCTGGGCAACCGACAATGGACCTGATGTGCCGACACCAGTGACTGACGGTGAATTGTTTTATGTGGTGAACGATAGCGGAATTGTATTTGTATCCGATGCGAAGACTGGAGACCCTGTGTATGGACCAGTCAGAATTCAAACAGGTACGTACAGCGCGTCACCAGTGTTGGCGGATGGGAAAATCTATATTACTAATGAAGGCGGAATGACTACCGTTTTTAAAGCTGGACCGACGTTTGAGGTGCTGGCGGAGAATGATTTTGATGACTACTGCCTTAGTTCCCCGGCTATTTCGGACGGTCAGATTTTTATTCGGACGACAGGGCACCTCTACGCTATCGGCGAGCGACGCTCACATACGGGCAACTAAACCAGGTATTCACTTCAAACACACCGAGAAAGTATTCTGATTTCAGAATACTCACAATCGCTGCACCATCAGCATGAGTCACTTCGGACATTACGAGATTTATGACAAAGTCCGTTTGTTCCAGTAAAAAATCACGGGCGTGATAACAACTGTTGGGGCAAGCCATGCAACCCATATTGGCTCAGTCATCACATTTGTTACGAATACAGCCGTCACTGTTGCGATAGTTCCTGCCAACATATTGGTGAGATGGCGAGCGATACGCTGTTTACCTGTTGCATCGCGGTTTCTCAAAGTCATGACATCGCTGATTCCCAAGCCTCCGGCTATCAAGCTGAAGACGATGAGGGTGACCCACTGTGAGTTTCCTTGCCTAAGCAACATGAAGGACAACGCTGCCATGCCAACGCCAGATAGCAGTATTGTCGTGACCGCTATCCAGTCCTGAACGTGCGGCACGCCAGACTTGTTTCTTGCAAATCTGAAGCCACTGAATACGAGATAAAAACTGAATAGCGCAATAAGGAAAAGGAACACATTGTTGGTTAGTAATGCCAGTGGCACAGCAGTCAAGAAGATGCATAACATGCCAGCCATGTACCACTTGCCGAAGCGCCGGTGCTGTTTGCCGCCTTTCTTCATTACGACTGCGGCCGCGGCAGACAGCAAGGCGATACTGCCACCGATAATATGAATATCAAGTAATAACTCCACAACAGAAGTAGCCTATGGGCTTTGCGAACTGAATGTAAGATTTGTTCCTAATGTGGCGGTTGTATGAGATTGAGACACAGTCTCCTTTTACCCACGACCGATAGAGTCAGCGTATGCTTGAAAGAGAAGAATTTACTGAGAAGGAGAAGACGTCGTGAAAGGTCAAGCTGAAATCATCGATGGTTTAAATGGAGCACTGACAATTGAGTTGACCGCGATCAATCAATATTTCTGTCAAGCAAAAATGTGTGCCGACTGGGGGTTTCATACTCTCGGAAAGAAGCATCAGGAAGAATCAATCGGTGAGATGAAACATGCTGAAAAATTGATTGAACGTATTTTGTTTTTGGAAGGTACACCTGAGATCGCACGGTATGACGTGATTCGTGTTGGGACTGACGTAAAAGAGCAGTTTGAAAATGATCTCAAGTTAGAACTGAACGGTGTAAAGGCTTATAACGAGTTGGTTGAGCTGGCCGTCAAGCTTGGTGACAATGGCACCCGTGAGTTAGCAGCGCCAATTCTCACCGAGTCTGAAGAGCATGTTGACTGGCTCGAAACTCAGCTATTCCGTATCGAGAAAGTTGGGATAGAAAATTATCTTGCTGATCAGATGGGCGGTCACGACGGCTAGCAGTGGGGTGTAGTCAGGCGGGAGGCTGGGAGGTGAGACCGTGCGGTGAGCTCCTCCCGTTCCGTTGTCTGGTGGACGGTCAGATAACGTTTTAGAACGTGATGGCATGCGGTACAGCCATCACCGGCTCCGATGGTCTTTCGTATGTCACGAATCGTCCAGCAGTTTTTGGTTGCCAGCGTTGCAAGCAACTGATGTTCCGTGATGCGAAGGCAGCCACAGACATAGTTGGTATCGTCGCTGGTTTTGTCAACGGCCGTGAGTGCTGATCCCTGCTCCACAAACCCATCGTATCGCCTTGGTATATTGAGACGCAATCTCATTTTCGTATTGCGAGAAATTCTACCCAGGGAATGAGTAGTTTCTGCATTGTTTGACCGAGAATGGCACTGTATGACATTAGCTCTGTGGTTGAGCTGTACGTGCTTATCGACGCTGAGTGACCGGCAGTTTTTCGAAACCTGTATTCTTACCGAGCCAGATTGGACTCTCCCATGAAGCGTTGGGTACTTACTATTTTGGTTGTGGCACTCTATTTGTTGCACCAGGACTACTGGTTTTGGTTCAGTGCCGAGCCACTCGCCTTTGGGATTTTTCCTATTGGCTTGTTTTACCACGCTGTGTATTCCGTTGCCGTGGCAGTTCTGATGTGGGCGCTGATTCGTTTTGCGTGGCCAGATCATCTCGAGGATGAACCTGGACCTCCCGTTTCTTCTGGCGAGAAAACGTCATGATTCCGGCCCTTGTTGTTTTCGCGTACTTGGGAGTTGTGCTGTACATCGGAATTTTTGCGTTTCGTCGGGGAGACCGTGGCCGGGCGGCGGAAGGATATTTTCTAGCGAATCGGTCTTTGGGACAGTACGTCTTCCTGTTGTCACTTTTTGGCACCAACATGACGGCGTTTACGATCTTGGGTTCGGCGGGTCATGCGTTCGCAAACGGCATCGTCACATACGGATTGATGGGGTCATCGTCAGCATTTCTTATTCCACTGACGCTCTATTTATTTGGGACCCGTATCTGGGCACTTGGTAAGCGGCATGGTTTCATTACACCGGTTCAGATGTACCGTGACCGATGGGAATGCGGTCATATCGGGACAGCGATTTTTGCGATCCAGGCAGCCTTATTGGTGCCGTACATCGTCATTGCGGTGATGGGCGGTGGAACGACATTAAGCGCGGTCAGCGGGGGGGTTGTGCCGTACTGGCTGGGTGGCTTGGTTGTTGCGGTCGTCGTGATGAGTTACGTATTCCTTGGTGGAATGCGTGGCACTGCATGGGTGAATGCCTTTCAGACGGTACTGTTTTTGACATTTGGAGCCGCGGCGATCATTTTTATTGGGATCAGTATCGGTGGATTTCCCCAGGCAATGCAGCAACTGCTCGATTCTCAGGATACGGCACCACTGATGACTCGTGAGGAGGTCGCGCCACGGTTCTTTTTTAGTTACATGCTGATACCACTCTCCTCGATTATGTTTCCGCACATCTCTATCTTTTGTCTCACTGCGAGCAAGATGGGCCAGTTTAAGAAGACCATCATTTTTTACCCGCTCTGTATCTTGGCCATCTGGCTTCCTTGTACTTTTCTTGGGCTTGCGGCGAACGCAATGACGGATGTTCCCGGGATTGAGGAGAAGATAGAGGCACGTGCAACGCTTGCGGATGAGCGTGAGCTACTCTCTAGTGCGGAGACGGCTGAGCTTCAGCGTGCGGCTGCTGGAGATGACGTGATTATTCTCATGCTTGAGCACTACGCACCGTTGTGGCTTGCTGGTCTGCTTGGTGCTGGCATTATGGCCGCCGTGATGGCTAGTGATTCTCAGATTTTAGCGTTGTCAACGATGTTCGCAGAGGATGTTTTTGCCTACTATGGGGGAGCATCTCGCTTTGGGCCGGCGGCCCAGGTGCAGACTGGGCGTATTTTCGTTATTTTGATTGCGCTTGTCGCTTATGTAATCGCCTTGCAGGTGCCTCCAGGTATTTTTGGTATTGCTGTGCAGTACGCTTTTTCAGGCTTTACCACGCTCCTGCCGTTATTGGTTGCGGCACTGTTTTGGAGAAGAAGCACGAAGTGGGGAGCACTAGCCGTGGTCATCTGGACGGCAAGTACTATGACAGCCGTTGCAGTGTTGCAAGCGACGGTGCCGGCACCGGTTCCTGGGACTGTAGTGTCTGTCTGGGCTATCAACGACCTCGATGTTGTAGTTCGCACGCCCGGTGGTACGGCCGTTCTTGGATTTATGCCAGTGTTGCCGATGCTATTGGGTTCTTCCTTGCTGATGATCGTTGTGTCATGGGTGACGCCTGCGCCGACGGCAAAGACACTCGCTCGATATTTTTCGACGCCGCACTCGTCAGGACGCGTTGTGTCTGTTTAGGAGGACGCGATAACTGATTGTCTGAACCCGGCGAGGCCGGCGAACTTGGCATCATCGCCGAGTTCATGCTCGATCCTGAGCAGGCGGTTGAATTTCGCGGTTCGTTCACCACGGCACCCTGACCCTGTCTTGATGTGACCACAATTGGTCGCCACCGCGAGATCGGCAATAAAGGTGTCTTCAGTTTCCCCCGACCGGTGCGACATATATGCACCGTAACCGTGCTTTTGAGCCAATTGAACCGTTTCCAGCGTTTCAGACACAGTACCAATTTGATTCAGTTTCACGAGGATCGAGTTTCCCACCTTTCGCTCAATGGCTTGTTTGAGAATAGTCGGGTTTGTGCAAAAAATATCGTCACCAACGAGCTCGATACGTTCGCCAAGACTGCGTGTAAGTGCCGCCCAGCCATCCCAATCGTTTTCGGCAAGCGCGTCTTCAATCAGCACGATGGGGTACCGGTCGATCCATGATTGCCAGAGCTCAATCATGTCTGTACTACTCCGGGTTGACTGATCTGATTTAAATGCGACGTACTGCCCGTTCTGCCACATTTCACTGGTTGCCGGATCGAGACAGAGTGCAATATCTTCGCCAGGGGTGTAACCGGCCTGTTCAATGGCTGCAATGATCAGTTCGACGGCTTCCTCATTGCTAGCGAGATCTGGCGCGAAACCGCCTTCATCGCCAATGCCTGTCGATTTGTTTTGTTTTTTCAGCAGGGAACGAAGGGCATGAAATGTTTCAATGCCCATGCGAAGCGCTTCGGAAAATGTCGGTGCATTGTGTGGTGCGATTTTGAACTCTTGAAAGTCGACGGTGTTATCGGCATGCCGTCCGCCGTTAATGACGTTAAGGCAAGGGACCGGAAGTACAACGGCACGGTCACCACCAAGTTGACGATAGAGTGGTGTGCGCGTGGCGGCGGCGGCGGCGCGCGCCGCCGCCATCGAGACGCCTAGTATGGCATTTGCACCGAGCCGTGCTTTATTTGGCGTGCCATCGAGTTCAAGCATGCGTTGATCGAGGCCACGCTGGTCCATGACATCGTACCCGGCCAGCGCTGCGTTGATCTCGGTGTTTACATTTTTGACGGCCTGCTGAACGCCCTTACCTCCGTACCGCTTTCCGCCATCGCGGAGTTCCGTCGCTTCCCGTTCACCCGTTGAGGCTCCCGATGGCACGCGTGCTTCTGAGACGGTGCCATCTTCAAGATGGACACGGGCTTCAACTGTTGGATTCCCTCTGGAATCAATCACTTCTAAGGCATCAATAGTGGAAATTTTCATTATGGCGGGGCGTCTCCTTGTGGTCGAGCCACTGATCGTAGCATCTCACTTAGGCCGTCGCACAAAAACGAGATCGGTAGTTTTATAGGGCGATTGCAGAAGGTGAGCTGTATTACGTGTGCTCACGAACAACAGTGTTGTTCAAGGTGACCCCATGACCTGGACCATCCGGCACCTGCAGGATCCCTCCAGAAAACCGTTCGGGTGGGTCAACTAGGTCGCCACGCCATGGCACTTCGTTCCACTGGTACTCAAGAATGTCGAAGTTTGGAAGACCGGCGCATACCTGCGCCGACACCATCGTACTTACCGGGCCGCTGGGATTGTGAGGTGAAACAAGTACCTCGTGGAGGTCAGCGACAGTAGCGATCCTTCGTATTTCTGCTATACCGCCACAATGTTTCACGTCAGGCATGATGATGTCGACTGCTCTGTTTTGGCACAGCGGTGAAAATCCTTCGACACCAAATAAGAATTCACCGCCGGCCATAGGTTGGCGAATGCCGTTCTTGATTGCCATGGTGCTGTCGAGGTCGGTCGGTGGTACAGGTTCTTCGTACCACGATAACTGTTGTGGTTCGAGCCGTGTTGCGACATCGATCGCCAACGCCACATCAAAATTACTATGGACATCAATTTTCAGGTCGATGTTAGGGCCGGTGGCTGCGCGCATGGCTTCGACGCAGCGAATACCGAGTTGGGTGGCCGCTTCGACCTCCGCATGTGATTGATCGAGTGAAGGGAAGCCGTCAAATGGCGCAGCCTTGATCGCTCGAAACCCATCAGCGACAGCCTGCTGAGCGCTTATTGCAAAACCATTCGGACTTCGGTCGACAGTTGCTCGGTTGATATTGGCGTATAGGGGTAATTCGTCTCGTAGCTTTCCGCCGACAAGGTCGTAGACGGGCGCGCCGAGTGATTTTCCAACTAGATCCCATTGAGCTTGTTCGATCGCGCTGAAAGCAGTTGCCTCTTGGCGGTTGCCCGCACTCGCGGTTGCCCATCCCGCTTGTCGGTATCGTTCGATTTCGAATGGCGAGCGGTCGCGGACAAGATTGAAAAATCCTGAGAGTTCCGGGAGGTTGAGCCTCCGGTTTACCGAAGCTTCTCCCAGTCCGGTTTGTCCGTCGTTTGTTGTTAAGCGAACGAAAATCCAATTTGTCCGTGCGGTCGCACGCACACCGATCACTTCCATTTCAGTGATTCGCAAACCCAGTTCTGCTTGCCCTAAGGGCAGTACGGTTGCTGCTTCCGTGGACAAGGCCGGAATCATGGTTAATGCGGGGAGTGCGTAGAAAAAATTCCGACGGTTAATCAGGGCGTTCACGACAGAGTCTCCATCTGACGGCATTGTATGACGTCTCACACTTTTTGAAATAGCGCGATGTCGGTTTGAGGGAAGTCGACGTTACTGTTCCAGTGGTCAGCGATCCAAGTGAATGTTTCTGGACTATAGAGACAGACATGTGTCATGTCACGCACGTAGCGTGATGCAGAAAACGACGGAATACGAGACACCCACTTCGTCATGATGGCCAGCCATCCCCCTGGTTTCAACACGCGGAAGAGACGGTCGAACTCTTGGGCCGGTTGATGCAGGTGCTCGACGACCTCAGTTGCGGTGACGAAGTCGTACTGGTTCGTCCACACGGTGTCATACGGGGCGTAGTAGGTATCGTAGAGTTCAACCGTCATCCCGGATTCCTGCAGTATGTGTGCGAGTGCGGGACCTGGCCCGCATCCAAAGTCGAGTCCGATGGAACCAAGGGTGAGACGTTCCAGTAGCGGTGTCGCTAGTTGTTGAAGGAAGGCTCGATAACGTTCATCGGACGGGTCATTGTGGTGTTGGTCGTACCGAGCCTTTTCAGCGTCGGTGGTCGGATAGTCTGCTGGTGCGACGAAAACGAGCGCACAATTCGCGCATTGCCAGAACTGACGATGGGGGTGGGAACGGTACGTGGATATGTCGTAGTGACTGCACAAGGGGCAGACCATCGTCGGTGAGTCGTGCATGTTGCGTGCCGTGTTCCCTGTCAACGATTAATACAATGCTCACGTTGCCGAGGTTTTATGGAGGTTCGGTAATGATGATCGTAACTAAGTCAATGACTCATTGAATGCAGGATCACATTGATACCCAAGGCGTAACCGTCTGGCGAGAACTGGTCAAAGAACCGTGGGTCGTCGGCTTCTCGCTCCCACGCATCAGCAACATCGGTGTTGTGGGTCATGATTACCAAAAATCGGCCGTGCTCGTCGCTGATCGCACGAAAATGAGCCACGTCGCTGTTACGACCTCGTTCAGAGGTCGTTCGTCCCCCAGAACGGTACCAGAATTGAATCGATGTTATTTGTGGCACCTTCTCAACGGTTGTCAGGGTCCGGAAAACAGGATGATCAAGTGGGACATCACGGATTGGGTACTGCGATGGTGGTAGGACGCGTCCGATTTCACTTATCCAGTGTTCCCAGGCTCGTGGGCCCCAGAAATCATCGACCCAGAGAGTGCCTCCTTTTAGCAGATACTCGCGAAGCCGCACGGCCTCAGCGCCAGTAATTCCAATCGTACCGACGTCGGACGCCATAATGAACGGGCATTGAAATAATTCGTCGTCTGTTAAACGAACGACCCAGTGGTTGGGTTGGCCGTGTCTGTCGGTACTAATTCTTGCCGTTGTTAGGTCTTCAAGTCGGTGCATCAAATTGATGCCGGCATAGGGGTAGTCAGTCGACCATCCCATTCCAAGTTCTTCGTAGCGTACTTGGTCGTACATGACTTTACAGAACGCAAAATCTCGGTCAGGCATCGAATCTGGTGGAAACCGAGGAGGGAGGTTGCCTTCGCCAACCCCCCATCCCCACTGAGCAAAGCTGACCGGGGCAAGGGTGGCGAACAAGAATAAGGTTGCGAACACTGAGATACGGACACGCACGCTTGCAAGAGAATACCCCAGTTGGAATGGAACCAGTAGAGCTTTGTCGGGATAGTAGCGAGGTCGAATTATGCGAAAAACATACTTGATTGAAGCCAACAAACGAGAAGTGCAGTTATGTCAGTTGAGCATTGCGTATGATTAGGCATATGCCGAGTAGATATTTCTTTCGAAGACTTATTCTGGTCGTGGTGTTCTTGCTGACAGCGATGCCTGTGGTGGCTCAACACGACCATGGCGGGGACGCTGAAACCGTTGGCGATGATCTTCCCGAAAGCTTCAGTGAACCGATCCCGCTGTATCCAACAGTTATCGGTGAACATACGCATGATATTTCATCATCGCATGCAGAGGCGAAAGCCTATTTTAGGCAAGGGTTTCAACTCATGTACGCGTTTGCTAAGGAAGAGGCAACAAGGTCTTTTCGTGAGGCATGGAAGCGGGATCCTGACTGTGCCATCTGCTATTGGGGTGAGGCATGGTCGTGGGGGTCGTATCTGAATGGACCGATGCGGCCGTTTGAAGCTCCGCATGCTTACGCTGCAATGAAGGAAGCTGTGGCTCGACGCGACCACGCTAATGGGAAAGAACAGGCGTACATCGAGGCACTACAGTCACGCTATGTTGATAATTTTGATCCGGAGACGCGGCGAGACCAAGACGAAGCGTACGCTGATGCGATGCAGCAGCTGGCGGAGACGTATCCTGATGATCTTGATGCAGTCACGCTATATGCCGAGGCTTTGTTTTTATTGGAGCCGAGGCGTGGAACACGCGACCTTACTGCTCCCAATGTGCAGAGACTACATCGTGTCTTGGAAAGCGTGCTGGCGAGAGACATTACACATCCTGGCGCGTGTCATCTTTATATTCATGCGACAGAATCCACTATCGACCCAGGGAAAGCGGCGGGTTGTGCTGAATATTTAGGCGATGAGATTCCTGGTGCCAGCCATATCAACCACATGCCGTCCCACACATGGAACGAAATCGGTCGGTGGGGTGATGGAGTGCGGTCCAATCTCAAAGCGTGGCATTCTGACTTAAAAGCTGAGTCTGGTGAGGGTATTGCGATCTATCCGAGTCACAACCTGCATATGTTACTTTTTGCCGCGTCGATGGATGGACAGGGCGCCATTGCGATTCAGGCTGGGAAAGACTACGCGAAGATTACGGATGACACTGTTTTTCACGTGCTAACGTTGCTACGTTTTGGCCGTTTCGACGAGATACTTGCCGTCACTGAGCGTCCCGAACAGGATGCGTCAGGGGGGCTATGGGATTTTGCGCAAGGCTATGCGCACCTAAAGAACGGCGATGTTGATTTTGCTCAGTTGTACCTCGACCGTGTGATGGCTTTGGCGCAGACGACAACGGCTCGGTTTCGGTTCGATGAAGCGAAGCTGCTATTAGGTGCTGTTGGGGGTATCTTGGAAGGGGAAATCGAATTTGAATCTGGCAATCTTGCCGCCGCCATTCGAGTTTTTGAGAGAGCGGTCGACATTGAGGACCAGTTGGAATATTCGGAGCCTGAACCATTCCCGTTTGCGGCTAGGCATTGGCTCGGCGCGGCACTGATTGAAGCGGAACGATACGCTGATGCAGAGCGGGTGTATCGTGAGGAATTAGAAGACCACCCTCATAACGGGTGGTCACTCTACGGTCTCAAGGTGGTACTTGACGCGCAGGGCGAATCTTCAGCCGATGCGAGTACCGAGTTTGATGCTAGTTGGGCGCGTTCTGACGTGTGGATCGCGTCGTCGAAGTTTTAAGGATTACCGCCCATCGCCAACGAGTGCTATGGCGTAAGTAGCTTGGGATCAAGAATGACATGCTTGATACGAGTTCGTCTCCAGGTGTAGGTGATATGGATTAGTCCATCAGCCGTCTGGATGGCAGCAGGATAGGAGTACTCCCCTTCGTCATCTTCCAATATGTGAACTAATTTCCAGATTTTCCCATCTGTTGAATGCGCGACAGCCAACGTCTGGCGGCCACTAGTGGTGGGATTGTAGATGAGAAGATGGTAGTCATTTTGTAGGCTGAGGGCGTCAATGCCAGCGCTCGGATTGGGCAAGGATGTACGCACCATGGGACCCCATGTGACTCCGGAGTCATTCGACCACGATTCCGTGACAACCCCTTGACGACTACGAAACAAGGCCTGAATCTGGCCGTGTCCATGATTCAGAATAGTGGGTTGGATTGCACCAAAGTCTTCGGGATCATTGAGTGGTATGGATTTCTGCCAATGTTCAGTGGAAGCTAATTGTTCTGTTGTCCAGTTGTGCGGATTGGTTGGGTTAAACCGTTCCATGTGTGCAACCCAACCGTCGTGTTCCGTGCTGGACCCAGCGAGAAGTGAGCCATCGGTTAGCTGGTATGGTTTCGCGCGGATGGGACCCAGGAAGCCATCTGGAAGATGCACAGCCTTGGACCATGTTTTGCCTGCATCATCCGAAGTGCGGACCAGTCCCCACCATTCCCTTGGGCTTGGTCCCACTTTGTAGAAGAGGAGGAGCGGGCCATAACGTGGTTGAAACAAAACAGGATTCCAGCATGGGTAGCGAGTCCCGTCGGATTGAATGCCATTCGCGACTTCTACCGGTGACGACCACGTGTCTTTTTCTTGATGAGCGATCCAGATAGATACGTCGGTGCTACCTTCGGTGGTTCCACCAAACCACGCTGATACAAGTTGACCATTTGTTTCTGCGATGGTCGACGCGTGAGCCGACGGAAAAGGCGCTGTCTGATAAATGAATTCAGATGCACGGACAAGGCCTTGTGCGGATGTTCGTTCTGTAATGCATCCGAGAAGGACGATGCAGAACACCAACGCAATAGAATGACCTTGTGCAGGCGTTAACTGAGATGTGGGTAGTTTACGGTTTCGCTGAACACGTTTATTCAAGGCGCATCTCATAAGCGTTTGTGGCGCAAGAATCTACCGGAAGATCGAAATAATGGTGACGGGCAGCGTCGTTACGACCTTCCAGGGAAACCTACTGAACGATAATTCAGAGTTGTCGCTATATGTGTCTGTTGGTTAATTAATGCCAGAATAATCAGTTGCACTTAGAAATACCGACTCAACGTTTGCTACGATCCGACCGTCACGTTGTGATTCTTCGGCGACTTGCGCCCATTCAGGATCATCTCGAAACGACTGCCAATTCTTCGTTGCCGCGTCTCGACTATCGTGCGCAATGATGTAGACCAATGTACTGTCCGGATGGTCTTTGGCGTCTTGAGGAGTCCAGTAGCCGATGTTTTTCATGCTGTGCTTCTCAAATATTCTGGTTGTGTGATCTCTAAAGCGAGCATTTAAAGCATCGAGGCGACCAGGATGCGTCGTGTAGGTTCGCATTTCAAACACTTGGTTCGATTGCGCGGAGACGATGTTTTCGAACTCTGAAAAATGGCCGGCTACAAAACCAAGAACAAAGATTATCAAACCAAATACGAGGAAAGCCCGCTTCTGTGTCACCATTATTTAACTCCTTGCATGTGCGAATTGTTGTGTCCTGAGAATGGAGGCCACTACAAAAGTACAAATGTTTGAAATTCTCGCCCATTCAATACGGACAACGCTTTCCAATCATAGTCGTATCCGCAGTTAGCGGGAAGAGTAACGTTTGCGGAGAATTTGTGTGTCAGTTTCCGTAAGATGCATATATTGAGGATGGTCGATAGAGAGCTCGTTTGTCCGACACGGACCGCACATCAAAGATGTTGGGTCATTGTTGTGTGAGAGGCCAAGCGTATGGCCAATTTCGTGAGCAATTATGTTTCGGGCGATGTTCAGGTTCCGCGCCATCGTATGTCGGTCTTCTTCGATCGCAATGAAATGTCCGGGACGTCTCGGGAGAGGCCATGCGAAAGACATAAGGTCTTGCCGGGAGAGTAGCAATACAACGTCTGATTCGAAGTCAGTGATTTCGACTGGTGCATCCGGTTCGGATGGTCCGGGTCTGAGCCGGCCAGCACGTTGCGAAATAGACCGTGCATAGTTTTCGAGTTGGCGTTCTACCGACGATCGGATAATAACCTGTGCGATGACCTTTAAGTGAAGGCCGAGTTCTGCAGAGGTGTTGTTCCAAAATGTGATTGCTTCCAGTGTCATCGGTAGACGCACATCGTTAGTGTCGTGACTCAGGATGACCACATGATGAGTAGCGTTTTGCGCTAGAAGAACCGGTGGAGCAGAGATATACAGCAGCAGGATTGCGGGTAAAACGTATTGATAACGTTTCATTAGATGTTCCGAATTGTTTAGTGCCGCGGTCAGCGCAAATACTTTGTCAGACCGCCTTCTGCGGTCGCACGAGAAATGGGTCCTTCGGCTCCATAGACATTGCCATCGTGATCGACGGCGATACCTTCCCCAGCGGCTCCGTGGGGTTCACCGGTTTGATGTGGTGGAATAAAGGCTGTGACACGGTCTTCGGTCACACTGCCGATACGAATGCCAGTTTGCCAATCCGGGTGACGGTCAGGACTGGACTCTGAATCAATGGCGTATAGCATGTCGTCTGGCGTGATGAAGAGGCCACTAATACGACTGAACTGATAGTACGAATCAAGATAGTTTCCATCCTGGTCAAAGATCTGAATCCTGTGATTGCCACGGTCCGCGACAAAGAGTCGACCTTGAGAATCCATCGCGAGGGCGTGTGGTGTTTTGAACTCACCAGGCCCTTCACCGATTTCGCCCCATTCTTTGATGAAGGTTCCATTTTTATCAAACTTCAGGATCCTTCCCGTTTTTTCTGAAGGTTTCGCACCGAACTGTCCGCTGTGTCCATCAGCAACAAAGATGTCACCATTCGGCGTCGTGATGACGTCGCATGGTTCATTCAGTAGGCCGGGAGAACGACCAGGCATGCCGGCTTTTCCCAATTCGAGCAGAATGTCGCCCTGCGGGCTAAATTTAAAAACCTGATGTCCTTTGGTGCCGGTTTCATTTCCCATGGAATCAGTGACCCAGACGTTTCCACCAGCATCGACATGTAAACCATGAGGAAGTACAAAGAGGCCTGCGCCGAAACTGGCTATAACTTCACCGGTGTCACGATTTAATTTCAGAATAGGGTCGACGGCGGACGTGTCGCATCCCCCTGTCAGTCCGACCGCGCCGCACCGGTCATAAGTCCAAATATGCCCGTCGGGATCGATGTCGACTCCTGCCGTGGAACCCCAGTCGCGCCCATCGGGTAAGACTCCCCAATTGGTGAGGATTGTCGGATTGGGATTAGGAAGGTCATTTGCTGCCGGGTCACTAACTTCCTGCATATGTGCACTGGCAGTAAATATCGTTACGCTGACGAAACAAAGAAGAACAATCAATTGCGTGACGTTGAAACTTGTTAGCGCGAGATGCGTATGTTTTTGAGTCACTTGTGTCATAGCCATGTCTGTCAATGTTTGACGTGTTTCATATTCTGTTGTTCCTGCATTTAACGAGACAATGCACCCTGGTCTAGAAGTGATAGTAAGGCATCCGATCGGGCTAGAGGTCCTTCTTGTTGGAGCAAGTCAAGACGGTCCGCAGGGTTCATTCCAAGAAACTGAGCTAGTCCATTAACCAGCAAGTCATCTGAAATCTCATCGACTGTCGGTTTCTGACCCGGTGTAACGGATGATAATAATTCGAGAAGTAAAGGTCGCTGGGCACGTAGTGTTGCTCGGTCTGCTTCAGAGAACACCTCGTCGAGCACGTTAATCGATGCGATTCGGTAGGTTCGACGTTGGTCTTCACCGGTAATACGGAATCGCTTAAGACCTTGCACGATCACGTTGTAGCGCCCATCTGGAAGTTGTTCGATATTCGAGAGTATTCCCGCGCAACCAATTTCGTAGATGGGTGGATTCCCGTCGTAATTTGTTTCGGTGTTTGGTTTGAGCATGACCATTCCAATAATACGGTCACCTTCCATTGCATCGGCAATCATGTCTCGATAGCGCGGTTCAAAAATATGAAGCGGGCGTGACGCACCTGGGAATAGCATGATGTCCTGCAGTGGGAAAATTGGAATCGATTCTGGAATCTGGATCTCGACCTGGGAAGACTGCCCAATGGCCGATGAGATCAAACAGAGCCACGCGGCCCCTATAAGAAGTACGTGTCTTCTGATGGCTTTCATAATGTTCTTACGCTGGTGTAGGAAAAGCCTGGCAATACACTATGTTTCAGACCAGTTATATCAGTAAAGCGAATAGCGTCTGGAATTGAACGTCAACATGATCATTTCGTTCGATCGCGATCGGCTGCAAAGACGATACCGAAGAGCATGATTCCGGCTAGGTCAAATACCGGCCAGTCAACCCCAGCGAGGGCAACTGATGGGCCAGGTGCAAGAAGCAAAGCGGCCGCACTGAAGATCAAGACACGAAGACCCACTCCGAGCGGGTTCCGAAGTTGTCCGGCGATTCCGGCGGCGAAGCAGGCTACACCGAGAATGGCGATACTGACAGGAATCAGCATTTGTCCCCAGCTGGCCGGTTCACCGGTCTCGGTCATCATGAGAAGTTCTGGTCGGTAGATAAACATGTACGGCAGGGTAAATCCGACTAATGCATATTTGAACGCAGCAAAACCGGTCGGCATGATTTTTGTGCCGGCAATCGACGAGGCTGCATACGCGGCCAGAGCGACTGGTGGTGTCACCATGGACATCATCCCGAAATAAAAAATAAAAAGATGTGCCGCGAGTGGGATGACGCCGAGATTATTGAGTACTGGTCCAATCAGTGTTGCCATAAGAAGATAACAAACGGCTGATGGTAAGCCCATCCCGAGAATGATCGACGACACCATGATGAGAACAAGCGCGAGAAAAAGGCTTTGTTCGGCGAGTGGAATGATGGTTGCCGGCAGCCGCGTGCCAATGCCGGTGAGTGTGACGACGCCGATGATGATTCCGACACATGCCGCCGCTGCGACAAGTGGAATCACGCCCCGTGCAGATGCGATAAGACCATTGAGTGTGCGCCGTGGCTCAAGGCGTGTAGCCGGACTCAAACTACTGGTGATGACGATTGTGACGAGTGACAGTGTGACAGCCCGGAAAGGGGTGTAGCCTAAGATCAGAAACAGGAGAAGGCTTCCAAGGGCTGCCCCAAAAACGATTCCTTCCATCCTTGAGCCGCCGGGATTGTCTGCCTGAGTCGAAGTGTCGTCGTTAATAGTTGCGACACCGTCAGTGGCGATTGACATTCGACGGGCGTGTAGGTGGACGATAAGTAGGAGAGAAAGGTAATACAGTAAGGCCGGGATCAATGCAGCACGAACAATTTCCAGGTAACCACCTGGAGGTTGAACCATTTCCAGCATCATGTACGCCCCAGCGCCCATGACGGGGGGCATGAGCGCACCACCAGAACTGGCAGCCGCTTGAATGCCCGCCGCGGTTACTGGCTGGAAGCCAGCACTCCGCATCATTGGGATCGTAAAGGTTCCGGTTGTAGCAGTGTTGGCAACGGCACTACCAGAGAGAGAACCCATTAATCCGCTGCTGAGAACCGCGACCTTTGCTGGCCCCCCGGCACTGCGGCCGAACATGCGTTGCGCAAAATCTACAATGAATCGTGTGGCACCAGTTGCTTCAAGAAAAGCACCGAAGATAACAAACAGAAAAACATAAGTGAACATGACGCCAAGGGCCATCCCAAAGATGCCTTGGCTGTGCAGGAATGTTTGCGCAACAATCCGTTCAATGGGATAACCACGGTGCGGAAACAACCAGTCTGGCAATGAGGCTCCGAGATAGCCATAGAGAAGAAAAGATCCGGCAAGAATTGGTAGCGCCGCTCCGAGGGCTCGGCGAGCGGCTTCGACGACGAGTAATAGCCCAACAAGTCCGACGGTTGTATCCAATCCCGTTTCAAACCCGGCTCGGTTGCCGAGAGATTGTCCGCCAATCCACCATTCATCAAAGATCGGGTCACTTTGGACGACGATGTAACCGCAACAGAGTGCAGCGAGCAGCGCGAATACTGAATCACTGCGGCGGACCAATACATTCGACTTCAGTGAAGAATGAAGTGGAATGTTCAAAAAGCAAAGGACGAGCCCAAGTCCGGCGAAGAGAGCTAGTCGACTCTGTGGCCCCAGCATCGGATAGTTCACCTCCGCAAGCGTAAACAGGCAGAGGAGCACACTGATCGCTCGGCTGAGCACTTGCCGGATATCCGTCGAAGAATCGTCCGAGGCCAAGGTTTGAGAACTCACTAACGCCTATTGGGACCAGATCCCGATTTCGCGATAAAAACGAATCGCACCAGGATGAAACTCTGTGCCAGTGTCTCGAACTACGTTGTTTGGATTGATCGCCCGACCCGCAGCATGTCTTTCAATGACCAGTTCACGATTTTCATAAAGCAGCTTGGTGATGGAGTAGACGAGTTCGTCCGAGGTATCTGTCGACGTGATGAAATGCATTGACCCAACGTCAAGTCCTTCGAACGGTTCTGTTTGACCACGGTAGGTATCGGCAGGAATAGTTGCTGGTCTGAAAAATGGATATTCATTAACCAGCGTCTCCTTCTCTGCGTCACCGTAGGGAAGGAAGGTGATGTCCATCGATGCTGCGGCTTGAGTAATGGAGGCTGTTGGAACTGCTCCACCTAGGAAGGTGGCGTCCGCTGAGCCATCCGTAAGCATATCTACGGCACCCTGCTGGGTTGCATTTAATGGTGAAAAATCATCGTATGTAATGCCATGCGCTTCAAGAAGTGGCCTGACAAAGAATTCAAAACCAGCTCCGGCGGGGCCAACCGTGACGCGGTGTCCGCGCATGTCTGCAAGGGTTGTGATGCCAGAATCAGGCTGTGTCACGAATAGTGCGATGTTTGGTGCGAGAGTCATCACTGACCGTACCGGATAGGCTCTGTCCCATCCTTCACCGCCTCGAACGGCAAAGTACGTAATGGCGGCGTTCGATAGTGAAAAATCAAGTTCACCGCTCGCCAGACGTCTGATGTTTTCTTGGGAACCACTCGTGGCTTCGGCTGTTACGTTATAGCCGAGGTCACTACCTGTTTGGTTAATGACTTCGGCAAGCGCACTTCCGACCACGAAAAATGCGCCGCCAGGTGGTGCGGTACCCATACTAAGAAATCGTCGAGACACAGCGCTGTCCCCACTATCACTACTACCACCGCCGCAATTCCACGATACTGCGGCCAGAATAACTATTGACAAACTCCACAGGTATTGACGCAAGACTTCCCGCCTCCTAGGCAAATTAACCACCAATGCTACTACGGCTAGGTCATTCAGCTCTATCTACTCGACAAGAAACCGACGTGCCTTCATCTCAAATCGGGGTAGCGATCCGGTTTCCACGGATTGCACCAGAACAGTTAATCCCAGCGCCTGACGAATTTGATTAGTGACGTGGCTCACGAGGCTGGTCGCGTCGCCCGCTGCCGTTGGTTCAATTTCGACAAAGACCGAGCGGTTTGAGGGCTCGCCTTTTACCGTGCAACGGTATTCAATGACTTCTGGTATTTCCCGGATGATGGCTTCGATTGCAGATGGGTAGACATTGACGCCCCGAACGTTGACCATGTCATCAGCACGAGCAGTGACGCCGCCGACCAGTCGTGCGAATGTGCGCCCGCAAGTGCACGGGGCCAGTGCTCTAACGACAAGGTCACCTGTTCGATAACGGATTACCGGACTACCAATTCGTCCGAGGTTAGTGATTACCAGTTCCCCCTGTTGGCCGTCTGGAACGGGTTTACACGTTTCTGGGTCAATTATTTCGGCAATGTATCCCTGCTCATTGATGTGAATCGATCCTGGCGATTGCCAGCATTCAAATCCGATCGGTCCAACCTCTGTAAGACCATAGTGGTCAATAACACGCGCTCCCCACCCGTCTTCGATCCGTTTTCGTGTTGCGGGAATACTCCCACCCGGCTCACCCGCAACGATGATTACTCCAACGCTATTACTGTTAAGTGAAAGGCCTCTTTCCTGAGCCACATCAAGCAGGCGAAGGGCGTAGGTCGGTGTACAGCAGACAACGGTTGGCTGCACGGTATCGATTAGTGTCAGTCGAGAGTGACTTGTCATTCCACCGGACGGGATCGTATGTGCACCGATTTGGGTTGCGGCATCGAAGCCGGTCCAGAAGCCCAGAAACGGTCCGAATGAGAACGGAAAGAAAATGCGATCTTCGTCAGACACGCGCGCAGCTCGGTATACCGCTTTCCAGCAGTCGAGCATCCACTGCCAACTTTCAGCAGTATCGATCCATCGTATTGGGGTGCCGGTTGTGGAGGATGTTTGGTTGTATCGGGTGTAATGGGTAATCGGTTCCGACAGCGCTGTCCCCCATGGCGGTGCCGCAGTTTGGTCAGCGACTAATTCTGATTTGGTCGTGAACGGGAGCAATGAAAGGTCGTTGGGAAGGTTGAGCTGCTTAACGTCAACGTTCGCACGGGCTAGCTTCTTGGTATAGAACGGATTACGACCGAGCAGTCCACCGATGAGCGTGGCTAGGTGCTTGCCTTGGTGTGCCATGAGTGTTTCTCGCGATGCGTACTCAATTTCAGGAAACTTAGGCATAGCGGTTTTCATTCGTTGGTGTTGGCTCGGGCCACGGAAAAATGATCGGCGATGGCAGTTGGGATTGGCGTTGATCTCAGAGGTTCTCCAGGACGCTTCGTTACACAGGCAATCGTCATACTTCCCGTCGCGATTCTGTCCCCATCTTTCGTAACGGTGGCGGTATAACGAATCCTCTTTTCACTGATATCTGCGATGCAGATATGCACTTCGAACTCGTCTTCGAAATGTAAAGGTTTGAGAAATTTAAAATCTGCGGCTACACGCGGGAAACCGACCGACGCATTCGGTGGCGCGATGCTGAGCCCTGCCGTGCGCCATAGTGCATGCTCAGCTTCCTCCATGTAGCGATAAAAGTATGAGAAATGAACGATTCCTGCTTTGTCAGTCTCGTAGAAATGAACCCGGCGCGTGAGACGGTATTCGCTTGTTGTCACGACGGTATTGTAACGACCGGAGGAATAGAATGTGGTTGTTGTTTGTTTAGGCGCCTGCCATCGTCTCGGTGTGAGATGTCCGCGCAGAAAATTCTTGAAGCGCTTCAAATAATGGCTTGAGGTCAGCGAAAACATTGCCAACAAGTGCGTCGACAAGCTGAGGGTGCAGATGGGGATGAGCCTTGATGAAGTCTCTAAAGCTGAAGTCTTGGTTGTAAAATGACAGAACGAGCTGTCGGAATTGATCGAGAGCCCACTGCATATCACGCTGGTACTCTACAAAGGTCTCTTCCGTGATCGCGCCACCTGTGAGACCACAGTGCACAGCATCTGCTGCCATTTCACCACTTTTAAGTGCCATAAACACCCCAGTTGAGAAGACTGGGTCGAGAAATGAAAAAGCGTCACCGGCTAAACAAAAACCGTTGCCACCAATCTTGTCGGCACGATAAGAAAATTCTCCCGTAACTCGGACTGGTTCGATTCGACAACCGGTGCTGAGATGGTCGTTGATCCATACGCAATCTTTTACTTCGCGTTCGAAGATTGATTCGGGGTCACGTGTGTCTCGGTATAGATAGTCTGATTCCGCGACGATTCCTACGCTGACGGTGTCGTCTGGGAGCGGAATGTACCAAAACCAACCTTTTTCAGGGATATACGCAACCGTTGTGGCACCTTCGTCGAGTCCAGAGTCTCGTGCTGCCCCTTTGTAATAGCTAAAGATGGCAATTTTATTGAGGTCCGCGTCACGTTTCTTCCAACCGAGTTTCGACGCGAGAAATGTGTCCCGCCCTGAAGCGTCAATAACGGCGTCGGCATGAAATATTGCAGGTGCACCATCAGCCATAGTGCCACGAACGCCGGCGACTTTCGTGCCATGCATAATTGGTTCACGAATAGTGACACCTTGATGTATCGATGCACCTTTGGCTTGTGCGTTATCGAGCAGCATGCGGTCGAAGTCACTTCTTCTTACCTGCCATGTTGTCGAACACTCATGCTTAATTGTTTCGAAGAAGTAGAACGGTTGTGAGACTTGGCCCGTTGTGGAGACAAATTGTACGCTGTATTTCTTGGGGCATGCTGCCTCTTTAAACCAATCTAAGACGCCCAATCTCTTGAAAGTGAACCATGTATATGGCATCAATGATTCGCCGACGTGATAGCGCGGGAATTGTTCCCGTTCAACGACAGCTGTCCGGCGTCCGTACTGGGCGAGAATGGTTGCTGCAGTTGCGCCGGCTGGACCGCCACCGACGACGACACAATCGTATTGATGTTCTAGGGTCATTGGAATTAGTTGTTACCGTATGACGAGCGGCAATACTTCCACAATATCACCAATTTTTGAACCATTTCGGACGACTTCCGTGCGACGACCGTACAGTACTCGAGGCTCACGCATCCAAAAGACCCCCATCATCTCTGAATTTGGTGTGACTTCCAGGTAGGCCTTTACCCGACTTGAATAGTCGAAACGGCCATCCCGGAGGATACGTCCAAGCGGAATCTCATTTCGTAAAATTTTACGGCGAAGCGTGTCACTAAAGGCACCCAGTTTTATTCTGATGGCACCCATTTCTACCGGTTGTCCAGCGTATTCCTGCACGAGGAGCACCCGCCGGAAGTACGACGAGCCGCTTGTAAATGTCGACAGGGACCGGAGTATTACCTGCCCACCAAAGTGGCGCTCAAGTGTCAGCGTCATATCGGTGTCGTGAACTAAGAGTGATTGGTATGGCAGAGGAATATCCGACGGTTGCACGATCTTGATTTTTGGTGGTTCGATCCCAGCGCGTCGGTAAACAAGGTCTAGCGGGTACAGTGGATTGACTCCGCGTGTTTGTGATTTCGGATGAGTTTTGGCCATTCGCGTTGCGGACAGGGTTACTTATGTGTAACGAATTTCAGTATGGGCGGGAAGGAAAAACCGTGGAAGTAAACTGTCCACACGAAGTAGTCCATCTCGAGACAACTGAACAATATCCGGAGACGATTCAGCCAGATAACCATCGTCCTTTAGTGTGGCGAATGGTTTTTCGAAATGCGATTGGACATCAATGTGATACTTGTTCTTGAAATAATCTGGGCGGATCGAACCTCGTTTAAGTTGCAGGACAAGCTCTCGAATTAGTCGCTCTTCGTCGGTCGGACGATACGCACGGTTGAGCGGTATATTGCCGGCCTCGACTGCGGCCGCGTACGTTCCCCATGAATCGAGGTTTTGCATGTGTACGCCGTTGATATGCCCAAACGACGCCACACCGAGACCAGCGAGGTCGGCGCCCTGCCAGAGACGGTCACGGTAGACAAAGGTTGTTTTGGCCGGATCTTTTACAGCCGTGTACGCACTACCGATGGTGTAACCCGCTCGTTCCAGTGCGGCGAACGCTTCGTCAACCCAGCGACGCTTGGTAGCCCATGACGCAACGGCGTGAGTGAATTGACCAGTTTCATTAATCAAATCACTACTGATCGTTGTATTGAACGGTAGTTCCATCTGGTAGATGGTTACGCTATCCGGCTCAAGTGCGAGCGTTTGTTCAATCGCGTTGTTCCACTTGTCATTCGTATCGCCGAGCATACCGGCGATTAGGTCAATATTGATCTGAGGAAACCCGATGGTGCGCGCAAATTCGTACGCACGAAATATTTCTGTTGAGCGGTGAGCACGGCCGTTGAGTTGAAGAACCTCATCGTCAAAATGTTCGATGCCGAGGCTAAGACGTGTGACGCCCATGTTTCGAATGGCGCGAAGCTTTGCTTCTGTAAGTGTGCCTGGTTCGCACTCAAAGGTGATTTCACTGGCGGTCGACCACGACCGAACAGCCGAAAGCCGATCAACGAGACCCTGCAGTTGTCGAACCGACAAGAATGACGGAGTGCCGCCTCCAAAATAGATGAAATCTAAGGGACGTTCAGCAATGGCCGGCTGATTTCCGTACAGTTCCCATTCTTTGGCCAGGGTGTCGAGATACGCTTGAACCTCGCTCGCGTTTTTATCAGTGTAGACGCGAAAGTAACAGAAGTGACAGCGCTTGCGGCAAAAAGGAATATGGAGATACAAGCCGAGAGGGATGTCAGCCGGTTTGGCTGAGAGTGCTGGCCGAGCAATGTCTTCAGCGGCCTCCGGGGTCCAGACCGAAAACGGTGGGTAGTTTGCAACGAAGTAGCTTCCAACCTCGGTATCCGTTGCGCCGGCAACGGCCGCGTCTGCGGTATTGCTCATTACATTCACTATAGTCGAACTTGTGGGTGGGGTATTAGCCAAAGCAGTACAGCACACCATCCTGCGAACCGATTATGATCTTTCCTTCGGCAAGTGCTGGAGATGCAGAGAGTGGCGCACCAGTATCAAACTCCCATATCTTCTCGCCGGATTCGAGGTCGAGAATATAGAAACGACCGTCTCCTGACCCGATATAGACACGACCGTTTGCAGCGGCGGGTGACGAGTCGACGCGTGCACGGGTCATGAAGGTCCAGAGGCCGGCGCCAGTGCTTTCGTCAATTGCATGCACCATCCGGTCTCGTCCTCCGATTACGACAGTGCCGTCAATGGTGAGTGCGGAGGAGTAAAAGGGAAAGTGCCGGTCCGGATGTTCGTAGCGCCAGAGGACGTCATGTGTGGAAAGATCCAGTCCGATTACTTCGTTGTCGAATGTTCCAAAGTAGGCGCGACCGTCTTTAATGACAGGCGAGGCAGCAGTATAGGCTCCGGCTGAGAGGCTAACGACCTCCGTGCCATCTTCGACGCGGACGCCGTGAAAGGCTTCATCACAGCCACCGAAGTAGGCGATGCCGTCAAAGACGGCTGGCGTGGCGTGGACGTAATTCTGAGTTTCTAATTTCCATTGTAGCTCGCCTGTTTCAGCAGTCAGTCCATAGAGAAACCCGTCGTAGGAACCAATGAGTACGTGGTCTCCAGACAGAACTGGCGACGATTTGATTTCGCCTTGGGTCGCGTATGTCCATGCAGCCTCACCCGTATTGGTATCGACGGCATGCAAGACGCCTGCTAAATCGCCAATGAAAACTAAGTTATTACCGACGGCGGGAGATGATTCACCAATTCCCATCCGATCACTGGCTTGATAGGTCCATTTAACGGCGCCATCCTCAAGGTTCAGCGCTACTAGTTCGCCCGAGTACGTTCCAATGAAAACCGTGCCATTGGCGATCGCGGCTGAAGAATCGATCGATTCGCCCGCCTCGTAGGACCAGAGGAGTTGCGGGTTGTCCGAGATTGATGAGGAAGAGATACCACTGAGATTTTCGGTGCCTCGGAACTGTGTCCAGGCGTCCGCCGGGGCGCTGTTTTGCCCCTTCGCGTGCTGAACGTGGACTATGGTCAACAAAAGCACAGACAGCATGGTAAAGGCTGTCCTGGTTGAGTACTTCTTCAGTAGGCACATTGATATACCTCCAATGCTTCGCTCTCGCTGAACGGTCGTGGATTAAATGTTCCTGTCCATTGTGCCCCAGCGGATTCCGCCAGGCCAGCAAGATCATTTATTTGGATACCTGCAGTTTGAAGATCGGTAGGGAATCCGCCAGCCCTACTAAGGTCGGCTAGTCGTTCAGCCAATCGAGTACCCGCTTGATCTGACGGTATATCTGAGTCAACCAGGCCAGCGTAGAGCGAGTCATTCTTCTGAGTATTCCAGCGTACAACGTGTGGTAATAGAATCGCGAGAGCAACGCCGTGGGTCAATTGGTATTGCGCTGTCAATGGATTCGCACAGGCATGAGCTGCACCCAACATGGATTGCTCGATAGCGATGCCGGCATAGAATGAACCGAGATGCATCGCGCCTCTCGCATCCAGGTCGCTCGGCTGAACGAGTACACGTTCGTAATTTGCGTTCAAGAGTCGAAACGCTTCTCTCGAAAAAAGCATAGATAGTTCTGTGCGACGTGTCGTCACAGCGGTTTCTACTGCGTGTGCAATGGCATCAAAGCCAGCCGACGCGGTGACCTGTGTTGGTTGCGAAAGGGTAAGTTCGGGATCAAGAATTGCTGCCGCGAAAGCTAGTTTCGGGTCGCCGCACGCCATTTTTAGATGGGTGGTCGTGTCGGAGATCACAGCATAGCTTTGTGCTTCCGAGCCAGTTCCCGCGGTTGTCGGAATTGCAACCATCGGTAAAAGAGGTTTTTGAGCATGGCCGTAGCCGCGATAATCAGAAATCTGACCGCCGTTCGTCAAAATGAGGTTGATGCCTTTGGCGCAGTCAAGAGAACTGCCTCCGCCAAGCCCTATAACTGAGTCTCGATCCAAAGTTGAGGCAAAGGCTACACCTCGGTCAACCATGGCCGAATCTGGATTAACCGCAAATTGCTCAAACACTTCAACATCCAAACCGACCTCTGTAAGGAGTTTGACCGCGTATTCAACATGACCAGCATTCCGGATTCCTGGGTCTGCTACTAGTAGTGGTCGGGTCATGCCAAGGTCGCGCGCGATACTACCAACGCGGGTCACGGTTCCTGGTCCGAACACGAGTCGCGTTGGTAGTTTGAAATCAAATATATCTATGGTCATGATGCCTGGTCTCGCAGGGCTTTGACGGATTCCACCACTCGCTCTGTTGCTACCTCGATTTCCTTGGATGTATTGAAACGGCCGAGTGAGAATCGGACGCTTCCAGCAATCCGCTCTTCGGAGCACTTAATAGCCCCAAGAACGTAGCTGGGTTGAAGTAGGGCACTAGTACAGGCAGAACTAGAAGACAATGCAATGTCCGGCATTCGTTTCATCAGTTCATCGCCATTTACTCCTCGAAAACTTAAGTTTGTTGTATTGGCGAGGCGTTGTGTCCGATGGCCATTAATATCTACTCCCTCAAGTTGAGAGCAGATCCCGAGTTCTAACTGGTCTCGCATCCTGCGCACTTCGTCGTCTGGTGGGAATGTGGAGGCCACGCCCATGCCGACGATACTTGGAACATTAAGCGTCCCTGATCTGAGGCCTCGCTCGTGTCCCCCACCGTAAATCAAGGGCTCGCACCGAACACGGGGATTTCGGCGGCGGACATAAAGCACGCCGATTCCTTTGGGTCCGTGGATCTTATGGCCACTCGCGCTCAATAGGTCGATTCCCATCATGTTTACATCGATAGGTTCTTTCCCAAATGACTGTGTTGCATCCGTATGGAAAAGCACCCCCCGCTCTTTGCAAAGCGCGCCAATCTTAGCGATGGGATGTATCACGCCTATCTCATTGTTGGCATGCATGACAGAGACCATAAGTGTCTGGTCGGTAATGGCCGTCGCGAGTTGTTCCAAGTCTAGGCAGCCGTTTGAGTCCACACCGACATAGGTAACGTTGAACCCTCGAGTTTCTAGAATTTCACATGGGTCGAGGATAGCTCGATGCTCGGTTACAACTGTGACGACATGTTTTTTTCTATAGGCAGATGACTGCGCTACACCCTGAAGCGCTAGATTATTTGATTCTGTCGCGCCACTCGTCCAGATAATCTCGCGTGGGTCTGCCTGGATCGTCGAAGCCACTCGCGCCCTCGCTGCTTCGACAAATTTTGCGGCGTCGCACCCAAGCTTATGGTGGCGGCTTGCAGGATTTCCAAAGTTGTTTGTAAACAACGGAGTCATCGCTTCGAGCACACGAGGATCAAGAGGTGTCGTTGCGTTGTGATCGAGATAGATCATTTTAAAGCCGAGGTTGTGAAGATCAGCGGATATAACTTCTCCGAGTACCAAAGTTTGGCAAAGTACAGACCGATTGGTGACGGTTTAAAGTCAGATTGTTTCTTGAGCCACCGTGCACCTCGTTGGTCATCCAAGACTGCGACAGCAAGTGCTGTTTCTTCGATCGTCCCGAAACTGCCGTCAGTATTTTGAATGGAGTAGAGAAACTGTTCTCCTTTTCGTCGAGCCTCCTTCGGGAGCAAATCTCTGCATCGAAGCACCTGCGCTGTTCCATACACTGGGTTTGTTTGATCTTTGGTCCACGGGTTTCCGAACCAGAGCGGAATCCACGATCCATCTGCTCGCTGTGATCGTATGAGATAGCTCAGACTTCGTTCAATAGCATTGTCTGTGCGAGGGTCAAGCGACCGCCACACTTGCCAAGCTCTCAAAGCGTGAGCAGTTAGGTCTGGGCTACTCCGATCGAAAGGAAGCTTACCCCAACCACGGCAGAACGTTGGCATGCCACCGTCAGAATTTTGAAGATTGATCAGCCACTTTACTCCCGCTGTTGCTGCGGTCCGTATCTCCAAGTCATCGCCCAGAACGGCCAGTGCTAAAAGCGCGCCTGCAGTGTCGTCACCGTCAGGAACACCACCCGTCCGGTTGGTCCATGACCAGCCGCCGGGTGCGGACTTGGTGTACGGATCAATGCACGTAAACTGCTGCTCCAAGAGCCAGTGCTTTAGATATCTCCTTTCCTTTTGGGAGAATCCATCGGCCCCGAGTGCGTTAATCGCTAGTGTCGTAACCCAAGTCGAAAGATTGGTATCGATCGGCCAGCTACCATCCTCGCGCACAGATGTTGTCAAAAACTCAACGCCCTTACGGGTTACGGGATGGTCGGCAAGGCCACTACCAGCAAGGCTCATGGTGACAAAGCTTGTCAGAGGCGTCGCTTCAAGAAATCCACCAGAGAGAGGTTGAATAGATTCAAGGAGACGCAATGCCTTTCTAAGTGTCAACTCGCGTAAGCTGCGGTTGACTGCATTGCGAGATGGGTGATGACGATGTTGTGCCACACCTATTGCGATCAAGGCAGGCAGTGCGTAGCTGACGACTGGAAGCCCTACCAACCTGAACCATGAATGTGGCAGCACCGCCAATTCGAACGGCAGGGCGGGAATGTGCTCCCATCCAAACTTTCCAGCCAGTGCGCAGTGCGTGAGAATTGGCACCGAAAATGTCCGATCTTCTCCGTACACGCTACTGATCGTCATTGCCATCGACTCAGCTGTTAATTCGCCGACCTGTTTTTTGAGCCAATCTTCAGTGCGGTCTGTAGCCAACGAACCGTGCATGGCTAGCGTGGCCCATGCCAATGTCGTGGTACTAACGTTGCTCGGACAGTTATCTGCATCGCCGAACCCACCGTCTTCATTCTGGTGTTCAGCAAGCCAACGGAGGCCATTACGCACGAGGTCATCGTGTTGACCAACAATTGTTAGGGCACACACGGCGGTCGCTGTAGCGAGTGCGCTTGACGAGAGTTCGCCTTCCCAGTGACCAGCCCGGGTACGCTCAGCCAGTAGTTGATCACGCAAGACTCAGATGCCCCATGGATAGAAGTGCATAGTAGGCGTATTCGGAATCAACCTCATCGTCGGCCCAGTTTCCGCAGAATGCTCTTCCTGTCCAGAGTGTGTCGAGAAAATCGAGTGTGTTCTCTTTCAGTGGAGCCAATGAGACATGTTGTCCAGAAAGTGCGTGCAATGCTGTGGCTGTTGACAACAAGTCTGGCATCGGGGCGTCTGGTGTTGCACAAAATCCGCCCGCCGGGTGAACTCGTGCTTGGAGCCAACTGACGGCACTTTCAGGCACTCTGGATTGCATTTGACGTAGAAGTGTCACGGCAGCGGCTGTTGTTGGTGTCGTGATGGCAAGCGAGTCATCTTTTAAAACGAAAGGTTCTGGTTTGCAGCCAAGATCCTGTAGTGCGCCCCACGCGAGGAAGCTGTGGTACACATTACCGCGATCCCACTGCGCCGAGATTTGCCTCGCTAGTTCAGGGCCTGGTTGGTTCAGAGCGGACCAACACCGAGCGAGACAACAAAGATGTACGAGATCGAGCTGCTCTCCGTCTCCGAAACTTTCTAAAAACTGCTGGGTGCGAGGGGGAAGCTCATGCTGTAATGCGATGAGTCCTTCCAAGCCGAAGACTGTGTAGTAGAGATCACTTTTCCCATTTCGGTCCATTACTCCGCCGTCATTAGTAAATTGGGAAAGAAAAAAATCGGCGACGGGGTTAGCGGCTTCACGCAGGAGACTGGGTGCCAGTCGCGCGACTTGAAGCATTTCGAGTCTCAAACTCATTGCAGTAGCCCTCGATGAGTTTCTCGCCGAAAATTTTCCCAACGATGCGGCGCATCAATCCCTTAAGGGTCGGGCTCGACAGGAATCGCAGTGACCGAATCGCGTCCTCTTTGTAGGCTTCGAGAAGGTCCTCGGTCTTGTCGAGTACCCCGCACGTGGCCACAATGCGGCGAACTTCATCTTGAAGTGCAGGCTCCCCAGATCGGATCATCGCTTCGATCCTTTCCTTTCGGGATCCTTCGGCGCGTTTGTGGGCAATGGCGAGAACCAGTGACAGGCGAACTTGCGCTAGGTCATTGGAGTCGGCTTCGCCACGGAAGTCCTCAAGGTCATCTTTGATTTGATAAGCGATTCCGAGCGAGTCACTGTATTTACAAAGGACATCGTGAGTCTGAGGATCCGCCTGTCCAAGGATTGCGCCTAGTCGTAAGGCTACTTCAAAGGCGGCGGATGTTTTCTGGCGAAAGATGTCTAGAACCTCAAGGGAAGGGAGTGGTTCTGGATTTCGTGCCCACAGCAGCTCACGACCCTGACCGCGGCTGAGAGTTACATGGCCTTGGGCCGCCACCGTGATCATGTCTGTATTGTTGAGGTCTCCGAGTAGCCGATAACCTTCACCCACAAGGAAATCACCGACATTCAGAGCGACAGGGACGCCGACCTCGGCATGTAGCGCAGGACTACCGTACCGTTGTTCGTCGCCGTCTTCGATATCGTCGTGTATCAGTGAGGCTTTATGGAAGCACTCGATTGCGACGGCCGCTTTCTTGACGGCAGCCGTGAGCACGGGTTTGCTGTCCGCTTGCCGCCGGTCGCTCTCCAATGCCATATAGGTGCAGGTGGCAAGATACGGGCGCCAGCGGTTACCGCCTTTAAGCAGCCACTGCCGCGCGACCTTCGCCGTCTCGTCTTCGGCCTTACCCATGATGGTATTGATAGAGTCCTCATTGAACCATCCACGGACTTCGTTCTTGATTGTGTCGAGATCAAGGCGATAGGTTTTGTCATCTGAAGTTAAGTGGATTAAGTCCCAGACCCAATCGAGGTCCACTGTTGTATTGACGCAATCGTCCTGGAGGAGTGGAATCGCGACACCAGGGATCGCGGCAGCCTCAATGTGCGGGAAGCATTTCTCTAACACGTTGATACAGCTCACACCGACGACTGCTTCTATCTTTCCCGTTTCAATCATCGACCGAACGATCGCCGAACCCTCCGCTACTAGAACTGCATAGCCCAAACGTTCCGCCTCGACTGTTAAATCTTGGATGGAGCACAAGCCACATTCTTTGCAGAGTAGGCCGAATTCATCGAATGGGGCCGGACACCGTTCTTCGACCCGCAAGCACTTCGGAATCAGCAGGAGTCGTCGGTCGTACGGAATTTTCGCGAGTGAATCCCGCCATGCAGCGTTACTGACCAGAATTGAGGCATAGTCTTTGTAAATCAAGTCGAGGTTAGCTTCCGCCAAAACCGCCTGGGTGTGCTCCTGAAGTTCTTCTAACGTGAGCGGGGGAATGGCACCAACCTTGTGGACATGGTTCTCAGTGATGCGTTTCAGGCGTAATCGCACCTGCTTGTCGTCAGGGATGTTCGATTGTGCCGGTCGATATGTTTGTCTTGGCACTTGGACGGGGAGTTGTAAAGACATTTTCAGGCTTTTAATTTTCTCCGCTGGGTTTGTACGAGCGATGACATTCTATGAGTACGCACCGAATCCAAAAAACCAATGTTTCTTAGCAAAACGATAGATCCAGTTTTCTTCCGGAATCTCGTTGCCAGGATTGTACTGGCTAGGGCGTGATTGTAGCCCGTCTAACTCGACGGCGGCGGTATTACGAATGGTTGTGTCCGTGGCGCCGTGACGTTCGACGATTTCCTTGAGAAGATCGGGTCGTTCAAGCACGATACAGCCACGCGTTGCGTCTGCAGCCGTCCGGCGGAAATCCTGCAGCAGAGGCGACTCCGTCATGGTTTTATAGAGGTCGCCGTCGTTATCTTGGATCTTTTCATTAGCAAATTGAATGATAGGGCACGGTTCCACGTCGCCAAATGGACTAATGTGATGGCTTATCCCAGTAGCTGCTGGACACAGAGCCTCTCCCTTGTCGTCCCAGTAAGCATCGATCAGTCCGATAGGTTTTTGATTTCTCATGTCCATAACGAAACGTCTGACCTTGAGCACCTGTTCGGGTGTGAGCGCGAGCTGAGGATTTGGCACGGGTCCTACAACACGGTAGGTGTGAAACCAGCAGTAGTGAACGCCCATGGTGATTAGTTCGTCGATCCATTTTTCCCGGACGAGGTCGTCAATATTGGTTTGACACACACTTGTGGCGACCCCGGTGATTAGACCATGTCGCACACTTGCACGGATTCCTTCGAGGGTTCGGTTGAGAACATTTGCTCGGCCGCGCCGCGTGTCGCTAATGGAGGCAGTTCCTTCCACACTGATAAGCGGCGTCGCATTACCCGCCTCGTGCAGCTGGCTGGCCATCTCATCTGTAATGTGGTGGCCGTTTGTAAAAATTTGAAAAAAACAATCCGGGTGGGCCTTGAGAATCCGGATTAGATCCGGATGCATGAAGGGTTCACCGCCTAGGATACCGAAGAAGCTATTCCCGTGCTGTTTTGCGTTGTTTATTAAATTGTTCATGTCGTCGAAGCTGATCAGATGTTGCGGCTTGTCCACGTCCACCCAGCAACCTTGACAACGGAGGTTACAGCTGTTGGTGATAGAGATATAAAGGAACGGCGGGAATGTGACGCCCTGGCGGAGGCGTTGTTTGAAGCGCTGAACAGACCGCACGCCTTTATAACCAAAGTTATAGGCGAACTTCCAGAGTAGCCGCGCGTCGGTCGACCGCATCGTCCTGTATCCAAGTTCAAGCGTAGCTTTTAACATAATTAATCTATTGGTTTTAGATTCCCCAATCATCTACAGATGGGGAAGGTTGAGCATCCTTCATAGTTTGGGACCTGGCTTGTCGCTTGGCAAGTTTAGCCTTGGCTCTAGCGGCGCGCTCCTCGATATCTTCGGCGGAAGGGAGGGTCATTAGAATTTCTTCAGGTATGTCGAGTTCCTTCTTTAGCTTACCCAGGCAGCGCTTACGCTCAAGCAGTGCCTTGGATTCATCTCGCTCTGTTGAAAATCTTTTTCTCGCTTCGCTCTGGCGTGTGCGCAGTGAACCGTACAGGTCGCCCCCGAGGAGTGTCGTGATGTCGACTTTCATAGCCTCACGCTGAATGTCTTGTTCTCTGACGACATCGCCGTTGATTGGACCTTTTTTGTATTTGGGAAAGAGAATAGCGACCTCGGGGCATACTCTCGAGCAGGCCGGACAGTCTGTCTTGCAGTTGTCCTGGTTTTGGACCGTGATGTTTTGTTTCTTGTCTACGCCATAGACGTCAAAAAGACAGAATGTCAAACATTGCATGCAATTCGTACACCGGTCGAAATCAATAACTGGAAACCAAGGTTTCCAGTTGTCGAGCATTCGTGCCCCCGTCTCGTTACGGACTTCTTTTGCTGCGTCGAGCGCGTTCACGTCTGCCAGATTCCTGAAGTGTAGGTCAGTAGTATCCGACTCAAACGCCGTCGTATTTTCAATAAGTCCAAGGACGAGCAGTGGTGAGTTGTCCGAGGGTGCGACCTCTTGTCCTGCAACCGGTCTGGTGACTTCGAACCCATTGTCCAGTAGAGACGTGAGTGCCTCGTAACGAGCGTCGTTGCTGAGCGGCGTGCTTCCCGGACCTTCGTAAAGGACGACGCGAAGATTCTTGCCTTCCGTACGACTCATTTCAGGAGTTCCTTAACGACTGTTGCAGCTGAATCTTCACGCATATTGAGTACGGTTACGTCTTTTTTTGGGAGTGCTACGCCAGCAGCGTGAAAAAGCCACTTAACCGAGCGGGGATAGCAGGCGGCGATCTTTGTGCATCCGCCGTCAGCGATTTTTTGCAGCGCGGGATCACGCCGCGCAGACATGTCGCAGAGGTCGGCCACCGCGTCGAAGGCTTGCCCCGAATCGCTAAGTTGTCGCAGGACCTCTTGCTTGACATCGGCCGGCACGACTTTCGCGTAAGTGCAATTACAGTAGAGGATTTTCACAAGGCCATCCTGTGCGTTGGTATAGGTCGACCTGGTTTGAATTGTTCCAGATGCTCGATAGTAGCATCGATGCCTGAAAGAGCTTTGATGGCATCACGTGTCACCGTTTCGAGCATCACCGGTTCGGCTTCCGCCCGAAGGTTAACTACCAGCGATCCGCCGTTAACGTAATCGAGCAGAGACTCACGTAAGTCAGGTTCGTCATTGTTTTCAACGAGACTAACGACTGAAAGTGTGCCACTACCGTCGTGGGAATCGAGCGTTGCCTTGAGATGTGCAATACGTCCACCTTGGGTGACCACACGATTACGGATGTCATCAACCAAGGCCACGAGTGAACGATTGCCGTCAAATGGTTGGTCTGTTTTTAACCTCACAGTGCAGTTTAGCCAACCGAGGAGTGCTTCTCCCTCCGCGTAAGTGTCGTAATCTATCTCCAGCGGGCGCGAAGTTGGCATTTCCTCTGAGAGCAATGACTTAAACCAGGGCTCAAGGTTCGTACCGTGCTTCGCCGAACACACAAATGTTTTCGCATGGGGAAAGGCTTCGTTAATGGCAAGCACGACACGGTCAAGCATTTCCGGAGGGGATGCGTCGCACTTATTAATCACGATTAAGTCCGCCTCTTCCAATTGTTTGCGGTACACGTAAGTCACTTTTTCTGAGAAATGACTGCCTTGGGTTAGTCCGAAAATCCGCGCGGCACGTACTGGATCAACCACTACACTGAGCGGTGCGACTGAGAACCGATCTCCGTAAATTCGGCGTAACGGGTATGAAACTGTGGCCACCAAGTCGGTGCAACTTCCCACTGGTTCGGCGAGAAACAGGTCCGGCGCGGACTCGCTTGTCAGATTTTGTGCAGCTTCGAGCAGTGAGTCAAACCGGCAACAGAAACAGCCCCCAGTGATTTCTTCGACAGAAAATCCCTTCGATCGGAGTAATGCAGTGTCGACGAGTCCTGTGCTTTGGTCATTACAGATGAGTCCTACCCGTTGTCCCGTGTCGGTGAGATGTTGCGCGAGGCTTTGGATTGCTGTGGTTTTACCAGCGCCAAGGAAACCGCCAACCATAATGTAGCGACACTGATCACTCATGGCGTTGCCCTAGCATTTTGTCAATTGTGGTGTCCAAGAGGTCGATGTACCGGTTGACGTCAATGCACTCTGATTCCGGTTGGCCGGATACTTCAAACAGCCAGCCATTCGTATACGGTTCGTTTGTGAGCAACGTAATATCATCGTTCAGTTTTAGATTGAAACGCTCAAAGCGACCGGGTAGCGGGCAAAACACATCGGTTACAGCTTTAAAACCTTCAATCCAACCAACGATTTGACCGGTCTCCACAGTTTTTCCCGATTCGGTCTCGAAACCGATCTCAACGATATCACCCAACATACGGATTGCGAATTTGGTTAATCCTACACGCCATAGTCCGTTGTCTTGGCGCTCTAGCCAACTATGACCTGCCGTGTAGAGTCGGTGTTCAAGTAGCCGAGTGGAGAATCGGGAGCGCTTGTAGTAGACCTCGTCGGGTGTCATGCTTTTTTTTGATGGCAAAAGGTATCAGTTTTAAAGAAGGACCTATTAAATGACCATCCGAAGTGTACCCGAAACAACGTGGTTTTACGGGGCAGTAGCTTGATTTGAGGCTGTACTCAGACCATCTGCTTCGCCCTATAAGTCAATGGGCAATCGAAGCGGATTTTACTAGATTTATGGGCAGTGGCCGTAGTTTGTCAAGCTAGCGGTTATGGCATCTATGCTGGTATTAATTATGAAATAACAGGAGAAAGTGTTTCGGAAACTTCGCTCTGTTGGGAGCACTTGGCGCAGGCCTCAGTTTAAGGTTAAGGCGAGCTTTCGAATTGGTGTTGTGATGCCGAAGTCTTCAGACGTCCAATTCTTCTGCCTCCTCCGCGCGTTCCATGATGAAACGGAACCGCGCCGATGCGTCTTTCCCCATTAATTCGTTGATAACACGGTCAGTGACGATCTGGTCGCTAACCTCTACGCGTAACAGCCGTCGGGTAGCGGGGTTAAGAGTAGTTTGCCAGAGTACCTTTGCCATCATTTCTCCCAAACCTTTAAATCGTGTCATTTCTGGTTTTGTTCGAGGGTGTTTGACGCGAGCAGTCGAGATGATGTTATTTCGGTGGGCGTCGTCGAGCGCCCAGTGAGTGTCTTTTCCTATATCGATTCGATAAAGCGGTGGTTGCGCAAGAAATACTTTGCCATGCGTGATTAGCTTGGGGAGGAATCGATAAAAGAAGGTCAGTAATAACGTCGCGATGTGATTACCGTCAGAGTCTGCGTCCGCTAGGATGATGATACGGCCGTAACGCAGTTTCGTGAGGTCAAATTGTTTACCCAGACCGCAGCCAAGTGCTGTAACAACATCGGACAGTTCTTTATTCGCTAAGACTTTCGATGCGGGTGCACTCTCTACATTGAGTACTTTTCCACGGAGTGGCAGGATGGCTTGGCGGCCGCGATCGCGGCCCTGCTTAGCAGAGCCTCCAGCCGAATCTCCTTCGACGATGAAGAGTTCGCTATCGTTTGGGTTCTTGCCAGTGCAGTCACTTAATTTTCCGGGAAGGTTAAGTCGAGTGGATGTCGCACTTTTTCGTGAGACTGCCTGCTGGGCAACACGGCTTGCCTCCCGCGCCCTAGCAGCAAGAATAATACGCGCTACGATTCCTTCGGCGACGCTAATGTTGTGATTTAGCCACTGCTCAAGTGCTGGTCGAACCGTTGAATCAAGAACTGATGCAATTTCAGGATTATTGAGGCGATCCTTTGTTTGACCTTGAAATTGGGGGTCTTGCACAAACATACTCAATACCCCGATCAATCCCTCTCGAATGTCATCAGCCGTAATACTGACCCCTTTCGGGGTTAAGTTATGTGTGTCGACAAAATTTCGTATAGCCTTGCCGATTCCGGAACGCGCTCCGTTCTCGTGCGTGCCTCCGGCTCCGGTGGGTATCCCATTGACGTAACTGCGAAGATGTTCGTCGGTCGCCTCCGTCCACTGTAAGACAAGCTGAATGCGTGAAGCCGTCGTCGCGTGCTCTTTTGATAAAACAAACGGTGAATCATGAATGGAGGCCGTACCGCGGTCGTCGATGATCTGTGTCAGGTAGTCTGCCAGCCCATCCTCGTGTTGAAAGCTTTCTTTCGCTTGTGCGGCCTCGTCTTCGAAGGTAATTCGAAGTCCGCTGTGTAGGTAACTGGCAATTTCGAGTCGGTTTCGGATGAGGTCTCGGTCAAAAATAGTCTTGGGGAAAATCTTTGGGTCTGGCCGGAAAAATATGGTTGTGCCTGTTCCCCGAGCTGTTTTGATTTTTCGCAGTTTGGAGATTGGTTTTCCTTGACGAAACGTTTGTTGCCATGCGCCGCCGTCGCGTTTCGAGGTGGCGACGAGTTCTTTTGCCAGTGCATTGACTACGCTGGCCCCTACTCCATGCAGACCTCCGGCGGTCCGATAGTTGTTTTCTTCAAATTTTCCACCCGCATGCAGAGTAGTGAAGATGACTTCGAGTGCACTCTTTCGGCTTTTAGGGTGCTTGTCGACTGGGATGCCGCGCCCATCGTCGGTGACGGTAATGGATCCATGGTCGGCATGAAGCGTTACTTGGATGTTAGATGCGTACCCGTTCATCGCTTCGTCGATGGCGTTGTCGATCAGTTCCCAAACGAGATGATGCAGACCATAAGTTCCGACGCTCCCGATATACATACCCGGGCGTTTTCTGACCGGTTCGAGGCCTTCGAGAACCGTGATGTCTTTCGCTGTATATTTACCCGCCATCACCCGTTCAATTCCGATGGTTCCAGTTAGGTTCCGGAACGTTGTGACATTTAGAGTCGCTCGTGTAGGGAGGCAGTGCAGTGTAGCATGGCTATCGGAGGCTATAATGCCCGCCGAATCATGACCGTATGTGGAGATGGAGATTCCAGGGGAGGCCAGGAACGTGACGAGTGACGACGATCGGGGGAGAGCCGTGCAGTACCTTCAGGCGCTTCAGCAGGTTCTTAAGGAGGCGCCGAACGCCTCAGAAATAACTTCATTGGGTGAGGAGTGTGAGTCACTCATTACGGCGGTGAAGGCATTTCATATGGAGGCAATCCGCTTCCGCATGTACAACATCAGGCGTCAATTAGTGAGTAGTGAACAGGTGGCCCCGGCGCAAGCGACGGAATTATTCGGTAATGCGCAAGATGCTCTCGAGGCGGCCGGCTTTCAGACCAAGTAGCGGCGTGTCTATAGACGTGGTTAATTTTCATCAAGCGATAGAACCTTGACAGGTCGAGGTACCACTCGCGTGAACTGTCCGCGTTGAAGGAGTTCACGTCCTTTCCCTCCGCGACCTACGATTTCGTACTTAGCGCTACTAATCGTTTGTGTAGCACCGCGGTTCGTTTCGACGGTGAGAAGGTCGCGGTCATTGCGTGACGCGGCAAAGCCGATTACTCGATCTGTGCCTTTCTTGATTTTGATCAGCGTTACCCCTTTGCCTGGACCAGAAAGAAAATTGACTTCACGGGTTTTGCATAGAAGTGCTCGTGCCTCACGCGTTGCCACGATGACCGTTTCTTTACCGGAAATGGCTTGGACGCCAACGACCTCCGCATCTTGAGATGGTCTTGCATAGCGACGTCCCGAACGCGTGCTTGGTTCGACAAAAGGTTCAAAGCTAAAACGAAGGCTGTACCCGTCGGTTGTGACCGCGATGGCATGCGTTATCGGTTCAGGTCGACGGGGCGTAGCGCCTATGTTGTTGTTGACACGAGGGTCAAGACTGATTGCAGCGACAACGTGTTCGCCATCCTTGAGTTTGAATAGACGTTGGATCGGCTCGCCGTACCCCGTTGTTGCCGGAACGTCGACAAGTCGACAGCTATACGCGATACCGAAATTCGTAAAAAAGACGGCCGTTGAACGCGTGCTACCAACTACTGCTGTCAGTAAGTCATCGCCTTCACGTAAGCGAGTAGTCGATGGGTCACGCACCTCTTTCTGTCGTTTAATCCAGCCGTCTCGTGAGACAAGTACAACAGCGTCTTCGTCGATAATGAAATCATCCTCGGTAAATTCGACGTCCTTAATCACCTTGCTGATGAGCGTTCGTCTCGGATTGGTTTTGGGGTTGCCGTAGGTGCGTCGTACTTCAACGAGTTCATCCCGAACTAGCTTCCAGCGACGATCTTCATTGCGCAGGAGTTCGCCAATCTGTCGCGCACGTTTTTTCTTGTCCGTGAGTTCATTTCGGATGAGCAGTATCTCAAGACGTGCCAGTCGGTAGATTTTCAGTTCAAGGATTGCATCAGTTTGTTCAGCGTCGAGTTCAAAGCGCTTCATGATTGTTTCGGCTGCGTCCGCTTTGCCATCAGATCGTCTAATCAACTTAATAATCGCATCGAGCGCGTCAAACACTTTCGCGAAACCATCGAGAATGTGGATCCTTTTTTTGAGCGTGGTTAATTCATGTTCAAGGCGTTGGGTGACGACTTGCAGTCTGAAGTTAAGAAAATGCCAGAGGATCTGATGCAGATCGAGGCGCTCAGGACGCCCAAGATCGGGTTGCTCAGTTGGGACTAAGCATGTCAAGTTGACTGGGAAGGTCGACTGCAATGGGGTGTGCTTAAACAGGTACGCCATCACCATTCGCTCGTCGGCATCCACCTTGAGTTCGAGCGCGATCCGCACATCGTCAGTCGAGACATCTTTAATATCGAGAAGCGGCGGTAATTTTCGCTCAAGGATAATTTCGGCAATCCTTTCGACGAGTTGTGACTTGTTGATTCCGTAGGGAACACTAGTGATGTGGACTGTTTTCGATGACTTCGTAAGACTTTTTTTTTCCCACGTGGCTCGGATGCGTAACGTTCCTGAGCCTGTTTTATAAATTTGTTTCAATTCATCGTCGGTGTTGACTAATTCTCCACCGGTTGGAAAGTCTGGTCCTTTAACGTAGTGGGCAAGCCTGGTACTGCGGAGTTCAGGATTGTCGAGCAGCTTGATAAGGGCAGTTGAGACTTCTCCAAGGTTGTGGGGCGGAATATTCGTAGCCATGCCGACGGCGATTCCTGTGGCGCCGTTAACTAGCAAATTAGGAATGCGGGCGGGTAGTACGACCGGTTCAAATTTTGATCCGTCATACGTGGGTCGGAAAGGGACGGTGTTTTGTCCTATTTCCTGAAGTAATTCGGAGCTTACGGGTGCTAGCCGGCATTCCGTGTACCGCATTGCGGCTGCGCTGTCTCCATCGAGAGATCCAAAATTCCCTGATATATCGATAAGGGGTGTACGAAGTGTGAATGGTTGCGCCATCCGTACGAGGGTGTCGTAGATCGCCGTATCTCCGTGCGGATGGTAACTTCCCATTACATCACCAACGACCTTGGCGCACTTGCGGTGTTTCGTGTCAGCGAGTAACCGTTGCTGCCACATGGTGTACAGAATGCGACGCTGGACCGGTTTGAGCCCATCGCGGACGTCGGGTAGTGCGCGCGATGTAATTACTGATAGCGCGTAGTTGAGGTAGCGTTCCTGCGCCGCTTGGTGTAACTGCACGACGTCATCGTTGCCATCGGGCGGAGCGACGACATCAATTATGTCTCCACTGCCATCGCCGATATCGATAGTGTCGAACAGAGGGGCTGACCGTGTTTTTTGGGTGCGTTTGCTCACCCCTCTATTTTTTGCTGTTGTCCGCTTGGTGGTTCGCTTTGCCATCTAGTTACTTCTCCTCATGTGACCGTTTATGCAGAAGGCAGCGCCGAGGAAGGTGCTGCGACAATGGCGGAATAGGCCCAATTTACCATGGGTTGTTCGGCGGGAGCCCGATTACTGAAAGTACCTCTGCGAGTACCATAGAGGTAGCCCCCCAAACCCGTTCATTACAGACTTCAAAAAACGGGACTGCGTAGGTTTGGTTATGGCGCCACCGGACACCGAGGTGTAGGTTTTTCGGGTCGGCTAGTTCCGCCACTGGAACGTGGAGTATTCGTTCGACTTCAGTTTTGGCAGGTTGTAGGTCAGGGGGCGACTCACAGATACCAACTACTGGATGAAGCGCGAAGTTGCTTGCCGGGACGTAAAGAGTTGTCAGGGTACTGACGATGCGTACGGTCTTCGGTGAGATGTGAACTTCTTCGAAAGCCTCGCGCAGCGCAGCGTCAGTGACTGTTTCTGAGTCTTCCAGCACACCACCTGGGAACGATACTTGGCCGGCGTGCGTCGGTAATTGACTGGATCGGACGGTGAGGAGGATATGTGGGGTTTCCTGTAGTGGATACAGGATAGCCAGTACAGCTGCAGACCGGGCAGTCTCGGGGATTTCGCCGGGTTGCCATCCATAACGTGGTCGTGGAGCTAACAGCTGATGAGCTATGTGTCCTGGCAGGAACTTCGGACTCGATTCCTGTAGTTTTTTCTCGATCTGATACAGTGTCACCAACTCTGCTGCCACGGTAGGACATCTTACTGCGGCCCACTTGTTAACCTTCCGCTTTTATCATGCGCGAACAGGGCCGACCACAGAAAACGTTTGATCGGAACCTCGTTGAAGGACCGCTTCCCCGAGCGGTGTGGACACTCGCATGGCCAACGATGCTGCAGAACGTTCTTGGTGGTATCCAGGGCATTGTCGATCAGGCGATGGTTGGCAACTACGTGGGACACATTGGAAATGCGGCGATAGGTGTGAGTTTGCAGCTGTTTATTCTCGTAATTGTTTTTGTCGCGTCGGTATTTAGCGGGATGGGTGTGCTTGTCGCTCGGTTTGCAGGTGCTGGCGAGGCCGAGAAGGTTAATCGTACGGTTTATCAGGCGTTTCTGACAGCTGTCTTTATGGCCGTAGGGATACTGGCCCCCGCTGGGTATTTTCTCGCCCCGACCTTGCTGGAGCTCATTAATGCTTCGCCAGAAGTTCAGGTTGAAGCATTACCCTACATTCGTGTCATGTTTGTATTCAGTATTGGCATGCTGATTTTCTTTATGATGAGCGGCGCGCTTCGGTCGGCTGGAGATGCCAAAACCCCTCTGCGTCTCGGGGTAGCGATGACCGCCGGGAACGTTATCCTCAATATTATTTTGATTCCGGGTTTTGGTCCTATCCCAGCGCTTGGCACGCTCGGGGCTGCAATCGGGACAGCGATTGCCAGTGGATTAACGGCCATTGCGTTCATTTGGTTACTGTTTTCTGGACGACTGGTGGTTAAGTTTTCTCGATCGATGTCATTTGCACCGGACTGGAAGATCATTCGGGAGCTCTTTCGGTTCGGATTGCCGACGGGGTTTCAAGGCATTGTCATGAATTTGGCTGGTGTGTTGATGTTGAGGTTCATCGGTTCGCTTCAATACAGCTCAGAGGCACAAGCGGCGTATGCGGTGGGTTACACCGAGTTGTTTGCGCTCATTACATGGACCTCGGTCGGACTAATGGGCGCAACGGCGGCTATTGCGGGTCAGAATCTTGGCGCGGGGTATCCGGACAGAAGTGAACGATCCGCATTGGTGGCCTCGATGATCGGCGTGACTGTGGCTGGTGGCGTGGGGTTGGTGTTTATCATCGCACCAAAGCTATTGCTTTCCATCTTCGGTATGGATGACGGAATTCAGTTTGAGTTGGGGCGTCAGTTACTGGCGTACTTAGCCGTGTCTGGCATTTTTGTTACTGTGGCGCTCATTTACACTGGCGGTTTACAGGGCACTGGTGATACAAGAAGTCCGCTTTATATTTCCATTGTGTCGCAGGTGATCATACCTATCGGTCTCTGCAGTTATATTGATGCCACACAGGGTCTTCAGCCATCGGATATCTGGCTAGCAATTGTGCTTGGGCATATTGCTCGCGCAGTACTGAGCGTCATTCGGTTTCGTCAGGGCAAGTGGCGTAATATCGCTGTTAATATCGAGTCAACGACTACATAGCTCTAGCAATACCACCGTCTTTTCGTCCCAAACATCTTTCTACGCGTGCTGCTCAAGCGCTTGGTTGGGTAGATAAGACAACTGGGACAGTGGTGCCGCCATTGTCCGCGGATGTTGTCTACGATTCACCACAGTGCTTCGAAATGAAGCTTCGTGCCTCATCCCGAAGCCTGACAATTTCCTTCCAATCCGAACCATTTACTGGCAGTGGTTGACCGAAGGTCACAGTGATTGGCCCTGGTTTCAGTAAGAGGGTTCGCGCAGGAAAAATGTGGCGGGTCCCCCGAATGGCAACTGGCACAATTGCGCAGTTTGCCTCGACAGCAGCCTGGAATGCGCCTAGACGAAAGGGTAAGAGCCGTGGAGCCAGTTCGAACGTACCTTCAGGAAAGATAAAGAGTGATTCGCCTTTGTGCAGGGGATGACGGATGTCACTGGCACCTTCAACTCGTTGCGTCTGGTTACTTTTGTCGATTGGGATATGTCCGCCTTTACGGATTGCTAGTCCGAGAATTGGATACTCGGTCAGACGACCTTTTGCGGCAAATCTGGCACCTACTGGTAGCACGCTCATCATAAGCGGCGGGTCGAGATAACTGGCGTGGTTGGCCACAAACACAACTGGTTGGTGTGTTGGGACTTGGTCTCTTCCTATGACTCGAATGCTACATCCACCACACGTCAGGAACAGTCGTGTCCAGCGTCCAATGACCCGGTCGACTGTTCGACCATTTGGGACAATGATGAGCAGCAAGAGTGTCACTACTCCGGTTGTCAGAATGATACTCATGACGTAGGCGGTATAAAACATCTGAGCCAGTCGTTTGGTCCATTGACGCAGTAACCCGCCAAAAGCTCGGGAGGTGAGTCTTAGCCATTGCTTGGCGACGCCTGCCGTTTTTTCTTCCAGCCTCCCGGATTGCAGAGCGTCACGCGTCGCTGACCGACGAATTTTCCCGCTCGAAGTTTTTGGAATAGCGCCGGGGTGGGCGAGGACAATACGGTCTGGAGTTACCCCAATCTGTTCAGTCACAGTAGCCGTAATACGGCGCTGAAGGTCCGCACGTGATTGTTGTTCGGTTAGCCGTGTTTCAGCCACAATGACAAACTGTTCTGTTCCGCGTGTCTCGTTTAGTAGGCCAAACGCAGCCACGCAGCCGGTTCGTACACTTGGGAGTGCGCCGACGGAGGCCTCAACTTCGTGTGGGTAAAGATTACGGCCTCCTCGGATGATGACATCCTTTGTTCGCCCGGTTACAAATAAGTTACTACCGGCGATGTAGCCAAGATCCCCAGTGTGGAGCCACCCATCTTTATCGAAAAGCTGTTGTGTGGCTTCTTCGTTTCGAAAGTAACCCGTTGTTGCTGAGGGTCCCCGAAAAATAATATGTCCTTGTTGGCGTTCGGATAGACGTTTTCCCGATTCATCGACCACACGTATGTCATGGTGTGCGACCGCGCGTCCGCAGGAAACAAACCGGAGAGCGGATTCGTCATTGTGTTTAGTGGGTATGGCCTCTCCGGTTTCTTGAAATAGATTTCGACGCACAACGTCTACGTGAGGTGGAGCACCAATGGTCGGCACGGTTAAGGCAACGGAGTTTTCGGCTAGGCCATAGACTGGAACAACTGCACTATTTGAAAGTCCGTATGGCAGGAACCGTTCTGCGAATGCAGTAAGAGTGCTCGGAGACACAGTTTCCGAACCATTTAGAAGAGCTCGCGCAGAACTTAAGTTAAGCCCAGCAAGATCTTCATCGGCAATGCGCGTAGTGCAGAGGTCGTATGCAAAGTTTGGTGCAGCCGAGATGGTTCCGCGATAGCGGTCGATTGCTTGGAGCCATCGAACCGGTCGTGCGAGGAACATAAGTGGAGACATCAGTAGTAGAGGCGCACCAACATAAAACGTCGTGAGCCATGCGCCGATTAGTCCCATGTCGTGATACAAGGGCAGCCAGCTAACACCGACGTCACTAGAATTCATTTTTAGGGCATGAGCGATCGCACGAATATTTGCGAGCAAGTTTTCGTGGGTTAGATAAACGCCTTTTGGTGTACCAGTACTCCCTGATGTGTATTGGATAAGGGCACCATCTGAGCCCGCAGTCGAGACGGGCACGGAGGGTGTTGCTATGACTGAGTCTGCAGTCACGACGCTATCGAGGAGGGACACTTGGTGAGTCAAGATTCCCGCGACACGTTCGACGGCTTTAAAAGTGATTAATAGCCGAGCGCCAGCATTTTGAAGGATGCCAATTTGTCTGGTTACGTACTCTTCAATACGGTCAGCGCGAAATGGTGGATATAGTGGTACGGGGACGCAACCCGCAATGAGTGTACCCATGAGTGTGGGGAAGAAGTCACGCTCGGTACGCAGCATGATTGCAACGGTATCCCCTGGTCTTAACCCCCGTGCTTTCAGGCCGCCGGCAATTTGGCATGCTGTGGTCCAGAGCCACCCATAGGTAAGCGGAACATCCTGACCTGCTTCATCATCAGCCAAGAAAATATGTGTACGGTCAGGGGTGTGATGGGCATGCCACGAGAGCACGTCAACTAAGGTTAGTGCCGTGTCCGGTGATGTGACGTTCCCGTCTACTGCCTGATGGTGGTGCGTGCGTGTCGTTTGAAATGTTTCACCACCGCTTGCAACTGCGGCAACTAAGTCGGCGGGAGATTCGGCGGCGGTCATGGCCGTGTCGCCCAGCCGAGTCTTGAAAACACGTTCAAGTCGAATCAGCAACTCAACGCGTTCAAGACTGCTGATACCCAGGTCTCGCTCTAGCGAGTCATGGAGTGAAACTGGTGAGGAGTCGCCGCCACGGAGTTCTTCGACTAACTCGGTGACAACCGCAACAACCCGTTGCTCGAGGTCTGGGCGTTCGGGTGCTGGCGGGGTTGAGGGCATCCCGCACATTCTCGCTTAGTTGTTAGTTCGCGGGAGGATCAACTCGTCGAATTGTATTAATCAGCACGGTCTCACGTGGGACGTCGTCCATTCTTCCCACACGAGTTGTGCTTACCCGCGAAATGTCATCAACCACATCCATTCCGTCAACCACTTCACCGAATACGGCATATCCGAAGCCTGCTGGCGTCGAATTCTTATGGTTGAACTGCATGTTTTGACCGACATTGATGAAAAATTGTGCGCGGGCAGAGTTTGGGGTTCCTAGCCTGGCCATGGCAACCGACCCACGCCGATTCTGTAAATTGTTGGTAGCCTCATTCACAATCGGTCCTCGGAGTCCTTCGGTTTTTGGCTCGTGGTCTGGTGTGACGCCGCCGCCCTGAATGATCAAGTTACGCATGACACGGTGGAAAATGGTTCCATCGTAATAACCAGCCTGAACGTACGTTAAAAAATTTACTACGGAGGCTAATGCCCGTGGACGAAATAACTCAATCGTAATATCACCCATCGTCGTTTCGATCACGACATGTGGATTGGGCGGAGGACCATCTTGTGCATACGCGGGTATTGAACCAGTAGCGGCAAAAAATATTATCGAAAAAGCGGTTATACAAGCGGCGGATCGCATCAAGTTCTCCTACTGCACGGTAATAGAGTTGATGGTGACGTCCTCAACCGGAACGTCGCCGTGTCCTTCACGGCGAGTGGTCGCGACGCTAGCGATTTTTTCCACAATGTCCATGCCTTCAGTGACATGCCCAAACACGGCATAGCCAAACGCTGCTCCGGGGCCGCTATGGTCCAGGCTTCCTGCGTTGTTTCCGCCATGGTTAATGAAGAACTGTGAAGTGCCACTGTCAACAACATTTGTTCGTGCCATTGCGATGGTCCCGCGTGCATTGCTTAGCCCGTTATCGGCTTCATTTTTGATGGGGGCACGCGTGGGCTTTTGAGACATACCCGATGTGAAACCACCGCCTTGAATCATAAAGCCAGGAATTACGCGATGAAACAGCGTGCCCTCATAAAAGCCGTCGTTGGCATACTGGAGAAAATTGTCAACTGAAATAGGTGCCTTGTCTTGGTCAAGTTCAATCGTAATACTGCCAAGACTGGTCTCCATCACGACCACTGGGTTTTGGGCCGATGCTGTACCGGTTCCAAGTGTCATAACCAATGCAACTCCTGTTATTACGGCGCGAAACGACATAATGACTGCTCCTTGCGGTCTCGCGCGACCGCGTTCAGAATATATAGGCTAGCTGGATCTCATATATTAATCTGTAGAATTAACGTTCGGTATTTTATTCGACTGGGTATGCGAGGTGTATGTGCCTCGGTTGCCGGTGTTACTGCCAAATCGTTTCGAGTATGCATAATCTAATGAATCCTGTCCACCTTCAGTGTCGATGAAGCTTTTAGAGAAACTTCGTTCTCAGCCGGGATGGCAACATGATGACCCCACGGTCAGAATCGAAGCCGTGCGCAGATTACCAGAGGACGATGAAACAGACAGCGTCCTGTCGGACGTTGCGCGCAGCGATATTGATGCCAGGGTCCGGCGTGCGGCCGTTGAACGGATAACTGACCTTAAGGCGTTGATAGTACTTACTCAAGACTCCAACGTAGACCCTGACACTCGGAGTCTAGTAGTGGCGGCAGTGCGCGAAGAAGTAATTCGCATGAACATCACGGATGATTGGTCTGCGCCGCTTGCCGCGTTGACCGATGAACGAGACCTTGGCGTGATTGCCAGATTGGCTGAAACAGAAAGCGTCGGCCTTGCAGCAATCGAACGAATTGAGAATGACAGAACACTTGGGGCTGTTGCTCGCAAGTCCAAGCACCTAGTTGTAGCACTGGAGGCCGTTCGGCGGTTACAAGACCGCTCTGAACTCCTCGCAGTCGCTATTAAAGCCGATGATAAGGCAATTGCGTTGGCCGCGTATGAACAGTTGACAACTGATGCCAATGTCGACGCGGCCACGTTCGATGAGATTGCACGACGTGCAAAGCAAAAGGGCGTTGCTCGGCTTGCTCGAGAGGCGCAACATGCGGGTGGCCCGCCGGTTGAAGAGGAAACAACTGAGGCCGACAGAGCACGTTTGTTGTGTGACGATATCGAGCAACTGGCTCAAAGTATCTCAGCGCTCGATGAAGGACGTTACCAACTCAACACGCTAGTGGAGACATGGTCGATGCTTGACGGTCCAATCGACGAGGCGCTTACTCAGCGCTTTGTATCCGGTCGGCGCGTCGTTGAAGACCGCCTATTGGCGCTCGATGCGGAATCCGTGCAGGCCACTCGTATCGCGGAGCGCCGTTCAGTGACTGAATTGGCACGGGTGAAACTATGTGTGCGGCTTGAACGACTCACAGGTAATAATTCGCTCGAAGAACTTCAGGCCGTGCTAAAAGAATGGGCGTCGCTTCAGGCTCCAGACCACACCGACACAGAACTACAGGTATCCATAGCTAATCTTTCTGAGCGATTCCGCGTAGCGGTCGAGGCTTTCGAAGAACGCCACCGTAGTTTCCTATCGGCTTGTGAACAACTGAAAGTACTTGAGGAAATCCTGCCTGCAATGGAACAGCTCATTTCGGCTGGTGACCCAGGGACTCTTGACAAACAGTGGTCGCTACTCGACAAGCGTTGGCATGCTGCGGCCGAGAGCCTCGACGGCTTAAGCCCTGACAATAGGATGGTTACGGCGCTATTGGGCCGGAAGCAGCATGTTGACGAGGCTCGTAAAAATATTCGTGATGAAGCGAAGCGTTTGCATGCAGAGAAAGCTCGTAGGAACCTCAGTCGTGCCCAGAAATTTATCAAAAGCATTGATGTGGCAGTTAAGAACGAAGGTCTGTTATTGCCTGATGCTGAGCGGTGTTTACGGCAGGCACGCGAATTGATTCAATCATTACCTATTCTACCCACGCGTCGTGACCGGGAAGTTCTTGAGAAGACACTCCGTGAAAACACGACTCTTTTGCTCGGACGGGTTCGTGAACTACGTGATTTTGCTGATTGGCAGCGATGGGCAAACGTTGGTATTCAGGAAGAGCTGTGTGGGCGGATGGAGAAGTTGGCAACACCATTGGAAGGTGTGCCGCCACTTAACGAAGCGACTGTTGCTAAGACATTTCGAGAACTGATGAAACAGTGGCGCGCAGCCGCTGACGTGCCTCGCGATAAGGGGCAGAAGTTATGGAAACGTTTTAAGAAAGCCCATGACCTTGTTTTCCCTCGATGCGATGCGTTCTTTACTGCGCAGAAAGCCGAACGTAAAAAGAATCGCGACCAGCGTCTGGCCTTGGTTGAGGAAGCCGAGCAGCTTCGTGAGTCGATGAATTGGATTAAGACGGCGGCTCGCCTGACGGTTCTTCAGGCGGAATGGAAAAAAGCCGGTCCTGCGGAGCGTAAGGACCAAAAAGCACTTTGGTCGAGGTTTCGTTCAGCCTGCAACGATTTTTTTGAGCGCCGAAAAATTGATCTTGGAGCGCGAAAACGTCAGTGGGCGGAAAATCTTAAGTTAAAGGAAGCATTGTGCGTTCAGGCTGAAAAACTAACCACACGTGATGATCTGGCCGCGTCCGTGGAGGCATCGAAGCAACTTCAGGTCGAATGGAAACGTATCGGTACTGTGCGTCGCACTAAATCAGATGCAATCTGGGAACGATTTCGTACAGCCTGTGATGGTGTGTTTGAGCGGGTAAGAGAAGGTGAACGCGAGGTAGCCGCGACAAAAATTGCTGTTCGTGAGTCGTTGTGCGTCGAATTAGAGTCGTTATTGTCGGTTGAAGAGCCAGAGAACGGGTTGGCTGTCCGTGTCCGGGAGCTTCAAGGACGTTGGCGGAAAGCAGGAGATGTGCCGTCTGATGTGCGGCGTCAACTCTCAACACGTTTTGGACAAACGATCACCCGCTTAGTGGAGGCTTATCCTCAGCAATTCCATGGCACCGACCTCGATCCTGCGCGTAAGCTTAAACAATTACAGCAGCTGTGCGAGCGTGCTGAGACGCTGGTGCCGACAGAGGCACTTGATGAAGCAGGAGCGTCGCCGGCCGAAATTCTCGCAAAGAAATGGCGTGATCAATTGGCCTCGAATACGATGGGTGAGCGTGTCGATGAAGCTACAAGACGGCGCGCAGCGATTGAGGAAGTAAAACGACTTCAATCAGCGCGTCGGCGACTGGGGGCACTCGCCGGGACCGAGGTCTCTGAACTGCAGACACGGTTTCAAAAGGCGTGTGACCGTGCTTACCAGAAGAATCAGCCAAGCACGTCGACTGTCTAATCAGATACTGCCACTTTCTAAGATTGATAGACTGGTTTACGTGCTAACCCGAAAGAAGCTGGATTGCCTGGTTATCGGCGTTGCGCTCGTGAGCCTAACCGTGGGCTCTACGCTGGCGCAGCCGCAGGATCCTGATGCAGGGGGGATGGCAGGAGAATCCCCTGGTCCACCACCGCTTCCGCCAGGAGCGCTTCGATTGGTCAATTTCACATGGGACAACGGGCGTGTGGCGATTTGCGCCGAAGAGCCTGGTCCTCCTATTGAACAAGGGACGCGGTTTACGCTTCGGACGCGGGTTTGGGTGCGGGATGCCACTGCGATGCGCCAGATTGCAACTAGTGCAGGGACTTGTGATCCGGCGTGGTCTCCGGATGGCAGTTTTCTGGCTGTTGTCGCACCAGACGGATTGTGGAAGTTATCTGGGGACCTTCGGCTCACATCCCACTTGGTCGATTCTCGTCACTCGGAGGTGCCGGCCAATGAATTTGATCATCGTGTGTTTGCTGCACCGCAATGGGCTCCGGACGGGTCAGCAGTGGCAGTGCTCGTATCCAATGCTGCCACTGGGTGGGTTGAGGTATTCGATGCTCGTACGGGCATGACTCTCTATTCATCGGAGCCAGAGACGTATGAATTTACATGGGAATCAGACTCGGTATCATTACGTTTTGGTTCGCGGGTGATTCGCTTGCCATAGAACGACCATTTTTATTTAACTGAGGACTCATGATGTTGCGTATTTGTTTCATAAGAGAAATCGCTTCTGTTGCGAGTGTGGTGTTGTTCGTTGGTTGCGGACCTTCTGAGCCCGTTGTACTCGACACCCGCGTCCTAGTCGAGGAATTGGCTGGTGACGAATTTGAGGGCCGATTGACGGGGTCGACTGGAATCAAAAAAGCTGCCGATTATATTACGACGCAGTTGAATGCGATCGGCGCAGAACCTCTGCCAGGAAGCGCTGATTTTGGCCAACCGTTTACCTATACCGCTGGTGTTAATGATGTCGGAACTAGTCTACAAGTACAAGTTGCTGCTGACGATTTTCCAGATTTTGTTGAGGCGACAGGAGGAACTTCGGGGGGGGGGTCTTTAGACGGGGACCCACGAGTGTTTACGTTTGTGGAAAGTAGTGATGTGCGTGGTCTTGCTTTTTCCAACGCGGAGCGGATTGAAGGGCCGCTCGTATTCGCGGGCTATGGGTTGTCCGTACCAGAAACTGACGGCTTCAGCTACGACAGCTACGGGACACTTGATGTGACCGGAAAGATTGTTGTCGTTCTTCGGTATTTCCCAGAAGATGCCGAAGGGACGCTGCGAGGGACACTCTCACGGTATGCGGGACTTCGCTACAAGGCGTTTGCTGCGCGTGAGCGAGGTGCTATTGGGTTGATCGTTGTGACCGGGCCACGCTCGCCGAATGCGGGTGAACTGATTCCGCTGACGTTCGACAACGCGATGGGTGATTCTGGCATTGTTGCGGCGACTGTGGTTGGTGAACTCGGTACGGCGTTAATCGAAAGTTCTGGCGAGTCACTTGAATCGGTCCAGGCATCTCTTGACACGGCGAATCCTCATGCGATGGGTTTTGAGTTGCCACTTCATGCCACACTTGATGTCCGACTCGAGCGCCAACAGGATACAGGGCACAATGTCATAGGCTATTTGCCACCGACTAGTGTGTCGTCTATTGAAAAGCCTTATGTGGTGCTTGGCGCACACTACGACCATCTAGGGCGCGGTCGTGGCGGTGACTCGTTAGCTCGTTCCGATGAGCAGGGCGAAATACATAATGGGGCGGATGACAATGCCTCAGGTGTCGCGGCAATTTTGGCTGCCGGTTCTGCGTTGGCTCTGAGTGAACGAGACCGTGGCGTGATTTTGGCTTTTTGGTCCGGTGAGGAACTGGGGTTGCTCGGCTCAGCTGATTTTGTTCGTAAGCAGTTGGTGCCGATGAACGAAGTCTCAGCGTATGTCAATTTCGATATGGTCGGTCGTCTTCGTGAGAATACGTTAACTGTTCAGGCTGTTGGAAGTAGTTCGATATGGACTGACTTAGTGGCGGAGTTAAACGAGCCGATCGGTTTTGAGTTGTCGTTCGTTTCTGACCCATATTTACCTACAGACGTTATGAGCCTTAATGCGGCCGAGGTGCCGAGTCTTAACTTTTTTACTGGAAGTCACGACGATTACCACCGACCAACCGATGATTCAAATGCGATTAACTACGAAGGACTCGACAGAGTGACGGAATTGGGTCGTGCTGTTGCCGCTGAGTTGGTATCTCGAGTTGCTCCTCCTGACTTCATCAAGGTTGAACAGAGTGGCCAACGAGCCGGCCAGGCAATGATGCGGATCTTTACTGGGACCATTCCAGACTATGCGCAAGAGGTCGACGGGTTGTTGTTATCGGGTGTTGTTGGTGGTGGGCCAGCCGAGGCGGCTGGATTGCAGGGGGGTGACATTATTGTCAGCCTTGCGGGCCAGAGCATTGGAGATATTTACGACTACACCTACGCGCTTGATGTTTTGAAGGAGGGTGAGCCAACCGAAGTCATCGTCATGCGAGACGAGGAACGATTGGTACTCGAGCTCATCCCAGAAGCGCGGGAATAGCTATTATCGGCTCGTCGAGTAATTAGTTTTTCCGAACGAACCAATGTCCTGATTGATCCACGACACTCACTAAAAGGGTTCGCTTTTCACACCTTCCTGAAAAGCCCAAATACGATTACGGGTCAGGATGTAGAGAACACCGTCTTTAGCGACTGGCGTGCAATAGACTGCCGCGCCGAGATTATATTCTCCGATCACTTCCATTTCTTGACCCGCTCGCAGCACAACGATATCTCCGTCTTCATCTCCAAGAAACACTTTGCCATCTACGACGTATGGAGAACCCCAGACGGCAGCAAATGCATCGTATGTCCAAAATTCTTCACCAGTCTCTGGGTCGAGTGCATGAAGGAATCCAGAGAGGCTTGAGATATAGAGCACGTCGTCTGTGATCGCGGCCGTTGACATCGTGCGATAGAAATCTTCTCCGCCTCGGTGCCAGAGCGTGTGGGTGTCGGTGACGTCACCAGTGCCAGTCGCATCGATCGCGTAGAAGTGTCCTGGTGCTTCCCCGTGTTCTGGGTCTTGTCCAACGCCGATGTACACCTTGTTGTCATAGATAACCGGTGTCGCGAGAACATTGTTCCGTGTCCCGCGTCCACCAAGGATCCATTCGGCATCTTTCGGATTGCAGTCGAATTCCCAAATAAGGTCACCGGTTTCAGCATCGAGTGAATAAATAACGCCATTACCACCAGCAAAGATGACCTGCGCCCGACCATTGATGACGCCATATGCTGGATTGGTCCAGGCGCCGTGCAAGACATTTTCTCCGACGGGATTACTTTCCCACAAAAGTTCACCCGTGTTTTTGTCGACCGCAATAAAGTCGGGTGAAAACGGAGATGGGATGTTGACATGTCCTTCATCGACGCCATTACTTGTAACGGTATACAGAACGTCACCAACAATAAGCGGTGACCCCGTTGCGAGGTTGTGAGGGAAAACATCGAGTTCACCAATCATGTCGTACGACCAGATGATGTCTCCGGAATTGTCGTCAGTGAATTCTTCGTCTGTAAAAGGACCGTTGTTTTCGCCATCTTTGAATCCGCGTGCATCCAAGCAGACGATATGCGCTTCGTTTGAGATGTAATAAATTCGGTCACCTTCCATGAAGGCTGTGGAGCACACACCTTGCAAGGGCCAGTCGTTCACACGCCCAGACGTTAGTTTTGGATGAACCATTTGCCAGAGGAAATCCCCGGATGTTGATTCGAACGCCATGACAACGCCTTTGTCACCTTCGATTGCGGGATCTCGGCGTCCTTCATTATTGGTTCCTACGTAAACTCGTCCGTTACCGACGACAGGTCCACCATAGGCCTGAGAGCCAACCGGTTGAGACCACAGGACGTTTTCTCCTGTTGCAACGTCCCACTCACTCAAGATGCTTGTCTCGTCGGAAACCATATTGCGTGACGGCGTATTGCCAAACATCGAGACATCCTGCGCCGAGGCGGAGATGCTGGTTACAAGCAGTGTGCTGATAACAAATAAAAACTGTCGAGTCATTGGTTCTCCATCACACGAACGTTATCGAAATAGATATCAATAGGTGAGTAGCCGATAAGTCCAGGACTGCCTTCATGAACAGGGTCATTGTCTTCGACGGTAACTGTCCATTCGTCTGGTTCAGGCTGATCGCGTGGCCAGATCTTACCCCTAATTAGGGCTTTGTCCTCGTCACTATCCACCCGGAGTTTTAGCGTGTACCAGATGTCTGGGTCCCATGAAAAATCGAATCTTTCGGCCATTCGCAATTCTGCTGCCCATGACCGAACTTCTATGCGTTGGTGATTACCTTGCATATCCATGGTGTAGCCTGCATTAATAAGCCCGAGATCGGGTCGCCGTCTGCCTTTTTGTGTCGACATAACATCGGCTTGCACGGTGTAGTTCGACATATAGGACGGGCCGACATAGATCGCGTGCCGATGGATTCCTGTACGAGAAGGTCCTTTTCGGAATAGTTGTTCGCCTCCTTCGTCGACAGCTTGCAGACTGCCGCCTCCACCGATCCAGTGAGGAGGACGACCGTTCTCAAAGTTTTCTGTCCATGGAAGAGGGCTGAAGATCCGGACACGGGCGGCTGCTGAAATATCACCAATTGAGGCCACCACTTGGCCGGCTTGATTGGTCGATTGTGGTATTGACTGAAATTCACCATTGACACGGAGACGTGAGCCGGCCAGACCATCAAGCGTCCAGGTCGCGTCACGTTCGCCAAGTGCTTGGCCATTTTCGTCGAACGCAAATACTCGGAAACTAACTATTTCCCCCGCCGAAGCGATAATTTCAGCCGGTACGACTTGGATACTAGCGACGGTGCCCGTCGCCGCTGTTTCTCGACCAAGGATTGGATTCGTACCAGGAGCTGCAGCAAAAGGGGTACTGGGGTTACCGATGCAGTAGACCCCTGACTCCGCAGTGACATAGAGGCGACCATAGGCGGGTGCAAATGACCCATAGATTTCTGCGTAGCGACCATCTGAGACTTGGAGCTCTTCACTGTCTAGGACGGTGGCGCCGTTAGGACCAGGTTCAAGGATATGTATGTTCCCGTTCACTTCTGTTATGAAAAGCTTTCCGTCCGCCCAGACGGGTGATGATTTACCGACTGTTCCGATGCTGTGATCCCACAGGATATCGCCACTATCAGCGTTAATCGCGACGAGATTAGCCGAATTATCGATGACGTAGAGACGGCCATCTTTAATCATTGGTGAAGAGAATCCGACGGCAAGCTCATCAAGTCGCCACTTTTCGGCGGTCGCTGTGATGTCACCGTTACCACTGGCATCGATCGCGACCACGCGCCCCATCGTTCCTGCGTCAAGATTCTCTTCACTATGTGCGACAAAAACGGTAGTGCCGTCGATGACCGGGGATACGTTGATACCGCGCTTGCTGAGATGGAAACCCCAGACTTTAGATCCCGTTCTTGCCTGTAAGGCATAGATATGACCATCTGCATTGCCGTCAATGATGAGGCGTTGTCCGTTAATGACGGCGATGATTGGCACAGACTGCGTATTGAGATCGGCTGGTTGGCCTCCAGGAGTTGATACCCATTGAACGCGACCATTCGATTTCTCGAACGACACGTACCGATGGCGTGGAGGACCACCAAGGCTGCCCCATGCAGAACCAATTACGCCCAGAATGAGTCGGCCTTCGTCAATAATCGGCGTTGAGGTTCGACCGCCGTAGCCGGATGCTCGGCCGAGGTCTTCAGATAGCCTCCAGTCCCACACAATGTTCCCGCCTCGGTCAAAGCAATGTAGGTGCCCGTCTACGTTTAATGCGTAGAGATAACCGGTTTCAGGGTCGCCTGTAACGCTTCCCCAGCCAACGCGATTGAACGGGACTGTGGTATTCAGAACGCTGAAAGTGTGTTCCCACAGCTTAGTCCCGTCCTCCGCATCCCAGCACGTAACGATTTCCTTCTTCGAGGCGTTTTCACCGGTACGACCGTTTGCACAAACTCGACCGTCGAACACTGCTGGAGTCGAACGTGCGACGTATTCTTGGAACCAGATAAGATTTTCGCCTTCCGGTGACCAATTTGAAACCAAGCCCGTCAAGTCGGAGACACCGTTTTGGGCTCGTCCACGCCAGCTTGGCCAGTCTTGGGCCGACGCTATGCTGGGCGTTGATAGCGCCACGCACACGAGTAAAACAATGAGAAAACAAATGGGACGATGAGCGGATTTTTGCATCCTGCAATCCTTCGTTGTAGATGGAAGGTGATATCAAGTTCGACCGCCGATCTTAGCACGCATGACCGGTGGAAACGGCTGATTATCCATATGCTGAGCCCGTAGAACAGGTTAATTCAGAGTGAGAACTTTAGCATTGTCCTTGACCTATGAAATCAGTCGAGGATACGCTCAGCCTTCGGTCTACGTGAGTACCTTCGATAGATTACGAGCTCGTTGGGGTGTTGGACTTTGGGGCACAATAGCGATCCTGCTGGCGTTTTCTTTAGCTGGAATCTCAGTCGTGCGTCTTCGTCAGCCAGTATTGGCGTTTCTCCTTCCATCGGATGCCCCATCTTGGTTGAGCTGGCTGGTTTACCTGGTGATTATCTTTCCGATGTACCAAATGCTACTACTTGGCTATGGTGCCCTTCTCGGGCAGTTTAATTTTTTTTGGAGTCGGCTCAAGGCGGTGGGGCGTTTCCTGACCAATCGTAAAGCTGCAGCGTCTGGCTAGCCCCCAACGGATTTTAAAGGCCGCTGGCTCGCTGGATTGCCCAAATGATTCCGGTCGTTGCGATAACAGCCGACGCAGGGATAACGATCCAGGGCCGGTACCATGACTTATTCCTACACCACCCAAAGGTCGCAGCCGCAACTGCAATCACAGCAAGTTGACCAATTTCAATTCCCGCATTGAACATTACGAGGACGAACAATCGCTCTTGGTCAGGAAGTCCAAGTGCTGAGAGTGAATTTGCAAACCCGAGTCCATGCAGTAAACCGAAGCCAAAGACTACAAACGGCCGCCAGGGCGTGAGTTTGTCAGTCACTATATTTTCGATCGCAATGTACGCAACTGACGCAGCGATCAGTGGTTCCACGAGTTGTGGAGAAAGCGTAACGAAACCGAGTACAGCTGCTGTTAGAGTCAGAGCATGTGCAAGGGTAAATGCGGTGACCTGCGTTACCAGTGGCCTGATCTTTAGACTGAGTAAAAAAAGTCCAACAACGAACAAGATGTGGTCAAAGCCATTTGGGACGATATGCTGAACACCAAGCCAGAAGTATTGTTGCGCGACACTATTTCCCCCCGGTTCTTCATACTGACCTGAAAATTCAAACGGTGTACTGCGAGCGCCTTGTTCGAGAACCATGCTTACTTCGCGGTTTCTGATTTCGTCCACGATAGTTAGATGAACCGAAGCGAATGCTCTTGAAGCGAAAAATTCAACCGTCTCTGGATTTTCTGGGATATTTCCGACAAGGCGAGCCGTAAGCCCGAGTACCGTTGGGATTTCTGCGGTCGTGGTCTGGGTCGTCCCGTAGTCGGGAAAGTCAACAGTGAAGGGTATCGGTGTTCCGTCGAAGCGGACGCGGACTCTGCGCTCAAAAAGACGTCTGAGTCGTTCGAGCGTGGTGTTGAACTCGATTGCCGGCAACTCTTCAAGTGTTTGAACCAGTTCTGCGTCGTCAGTGGTGATGGAAACACCAAGCGCAAGAGCATCAAGGTCATACTGAAGATCGACCTCGAAGGTATTATCGGTCTTGAGGGTCAGCGTGGTGGCGGTGAACGTTAATGGATGAGCACCGGCGTGTGGAATAACACTCGACAAAAAGATGAGTGTGAGTCCAGCTATAAATGAGAGGCAGGATAACCGTCGCACTGAAAATATTGTAGCTGTCCGAATTCCCGACTGAGAAATTGATTTCAAACGGTCAGATGGGAATGGTGACTCCGTTAGAGAACGCCGTCAGTCCATGGCCCGGTGACGGCAAAGGTTATCCCTGGTGTTTGGGCGTTGAAAAATAGCCAACTTCCATCCGGGCTAAATGTCGCACCGGCAAATTCTCGTTGCCGGAAATCACCTTCGAATCCGTTTATTTCGCCGTTAAGCACGACGTTGTTTTTGGCAAATGGAAAGATTATCCCGTCTGTTGTTAGTCCGCGGATGAAGGTGTCAGTGGGACCGTCTTCACAGAGGATAAGCTCTCCCCGTGGGCTCACACAAAGATTGTCTGGCATATCGAGAATGTCGGCACCTGGAGATTCATAAATTAGACGAAGTTGCTCGTTTGCCGGGTCGTACTCCCAGACTTGTCCGGCCTCGAGTTCGCCTCCACTTGTAGAGACAATATAGATCCGACCGTTGCCGTACCACGTGCCTTCGAGACGAGCAAATGTTGCGCCTCCGTTCTCGCTACCTTGACGGAAGATGCTATCTGGCGCAATGCCCGTAGGGTCAGGTTCATCAATTGGCACCCATGAAACAGGATGCCATACGTCTGGTGTTTGGTTTGTTCTCAGGTCAGCTTTTGTTCTTTCAGAGAGTGCGAGCATTTCAAGTTGGCCACCAGCAGCAAGGTTGTTTCGATTTTCTGGCAAAAAGCGGTAGAAGCCCGCGGATCCCTGGTCTTCAGTTTCGTACACGATGCCTGTATTTGGATCTACTGATACCGCCTCATGCACAAAACGACCCATGGATCGCAAGGGTTCTGCCGTGGCGGTGCCATCAATAGGTACTTCAAACACATAGCCATGAGGTTGGTTATAGTCGTTCTCTCCACCTGGGCCATCGATGGTTTCTTCACACGTGAGCCACGAGTGCCATGGTGTCGGTCCACCTGCACAGTTCACTGCAGTGCCAGTGAGGCTTGCCCAGCTGTCAATGACGGTTCCCGTTTCCGGGTCAAAGTCCAGGGTCGTTGTTCCACCGCCGGCGTTAACGTCGTATTTTGGAGCGTCCGCGAATGCAACTGCCTTGATACGAGTTTCATGGTTACGGACAAGTCGAACAGAATCTGTAGGGCTTGTAAATGCCGCCATGCCGTCATGCATGCCCGGTGTCAGTGAACCATCGCGCAGTGTGTCTCCGGTCCAGCCAAATGTGAGATACCGAAAATCCTTAGGAAGATGTAAGAGAGGTAGGCCGGTGGTTTCGTCACGTGTCGGGCTTAACGGGCCGTAGCCATTTTCGCCTGTCTTTTGTGTGCTGGGTTTACCTGGATTGCTCGTTCGGCAAGCAAGGGCGTGAAATGGTGCGACGCTCAGCGCGAGACCGGTTGTAGCGAGAAAGCGACGCCGCCCGATGGTGGGAGTCACCAAATTAGTGTAGCAGTTCGAAAGGTAATAATCGTTACCGTCTTAGCTTGACACGATACGGCCGACCACTCCGGAGGAAATTCACAATGGTGTCGGCTGACGTTCCGATTTTGCTGAGTTGATCGGCTGCCGTGAGCGAATCCTCGATGTTATTGCCACCGATGCGATAAATGACATCGCCGCGAGCCACTCCCGCACTGGCTGCAATACTTGACGAAGTGACGTTTGTGACCAAAGCGCCGGCGCGGACTTGCAAATTGTCGCTGACGGCACGGTTTGTCAATGCGTCGGTTGGTTCTGCGGTACACAGCTCGATACCGGCGACTGTCGATGTGGTTTCACTCTGTTCTCTGCACGCGTAAAAAGGGGGCGTATCTGCGGGTTGGCCGATGGCACTCGCAGCAGGTATGACAAGGCCACAGAGCGCCGCCACCGTTCCGTACCACGCCGAGGGGCGAGAAAAGAAACGGCGGCGGTGATGGTTGTGCATCAGTCTACGATTCGAGTACCGCGTTCATTGAGATTTCGGCACTCATTAATTTCGAGATGGGGCACCCGGTCTTCGCATTATTTGCGGCGGTATCGAATGCGGCCTGATCAGCACCAGGCACTTTGGCTGTGACTTCAAGGTGAATCTTGGTGACCGTGCCATCTTCTAATGTGGTGGTCGCTGTTGTACTGACATGTTCTGGTGTCAAGTCAGCTTTGCCGAGCTCGGCCGACAGCGCCATGGAGAAACAGCCGGCATGAGCTGAGGCGATGAGCTCTTCTGGATTTGTGCCTCCACCGTCTTCAAATCTTCCCGCGAAGGTATAAGCGGTGTCAGTCAATACGCCACTTTCGTTTGAGATTGTCCCACTTCCGTCTTTGAGGCCGCCCTTCCAGACGGCTGATGCTTTGCTTTCCATTTGTCCTCCTGAGTAACCAAACTAGGCTAATTTGGCACGAATTTTGTTTCTGAGCTGAGGCACCTGGAATCCGAACAGGTGCGAGACAGGACTCTAGATCGTTCCATTGGTACAGCGCAACCGCTGACAAGAAACAATGTTCGTCGCGGAAGCCCTTTTATCTTAAACGCGCCCACTGACAAGCGAATCCACAACACCTGGATCCGCAAGCGTGGATGTGTCCCCCAGATCGTGAACGTCTCCTTCTGCAATTTTACGCAAGATGCGGCGCATAATTTTCCCGGAGCGTGTTTTCGGGACGCCCTCGGTAAATTGGATCTTTTCTGGCGAGGCATGTGGACCGATGTCCGATCGAACGGCTTGAACAATCTCGCTTTTCATCTCGTCCGTCGGAATCTGTCCGGTTTTGAGAGTGACGTAGGCGTAGATCGCATTACCCTTGATCTCATGACTATAGCCAACGACTGCGGCCTCTGCGACAGCCGGATGCCTGCCGATCGCTCCCTCAATCTCAGCGGTGCCTAGATTGTGTCCAGACACGATAATTACGTCGTCTACTCGTCCAGTAATCCAGTAATAGCCGTCTTTGTCTCGTAAACACCCATCGCCGGGAAAGTATTTACCTGGAAACCGGGCGAAATATGTATCAAAAAAACGCTTCGGGTCACCGTAAACACCGCGCATTTGCCCCGGCCATGAATCCAGGATGGCTAAATTCCCACGTTTGTCATTTCCTTCGAGGATATTGCCATCGTCATCGACTAACGCCGGTTTAATGCCGAAAAGTGGGAACGTTGCGGACCCGGGTTTTGTCGGTGTGGCGCCCGGTAGTGGAGAGATAAGAATGCCGCCGGTTTCGGTTTGCCACCAAGTATCGACGATTGGGCATCGTCCTTGTCCGATCTCATCGTGATACCAGTTCCATTCTGGTGATTTGATCGGCTCACCGACAGTTCCCAGTAATCGCAAGCTACTCAAGTCATATTTTTTTGGCCAGTCGTCGCCTTCCTTCATCAGGGCACGCAAAGCTGTCGGCGCTGTATAAAAAATGTTAACTTTATGCTTCTCGCATATTTCCCAAAATCGACCCCAATCAGGGTAATTAGGTACACCTTCATACATCATTGTGGTCGCCCCATTCGCCAGCGGACCATACGTGATGTAGCTGTGACCGGTTACCCAGCCGATGTCAGCTGTGCACCAGTAGATATCACCCGGTCGATAATCGAAGACATAGTTAAATGTGGTTGCGACGTAGGTGAGGTACCCGCCAGTGGTATGCAACACGCCTTTGGGTTTTCCGGTCGACCCCGAGGTGTACAGAATAAATAAGGGGTCTTCAGCGTCCATTGCTTCTGGTTCGCAGGTCGCGTCAGCTGCCGCAAGTGCTTCGTGCCACCACACGTCTCTGCCGCTGGTCATGTCAACCGGTGCACCTGTGCGCTGCACAACAAGAATATTTTCGATACTCGGAGTACTCTCAACCGCCTTGTCAGCGTTCGCTTTCATTGCTACATCTTGCTTAGAGCCACGCACACCTGTGTCCTGCGTAATGATTGCCTTACATTGAGAGTCATTAATTCGTGTTACAAGGCTATCCGCGGTAAATGCTCCAAAAACGATTGAATGAACTGCGCCGATCCGAGTGCATGCGAGCATGGCGACTGCAAGTTCTGGAATCATTTGCATGTAAATACAAACGCGATCACCCTTTTTAATCCCTAAATTCTTCAGTGCATTCGCAGCCTTTTGAACTTCGACGTGCAGTTCGGCATAGGTATAGCTTTTAGTCTCAGACGGGTCGTTGCCTTCCCAGATAAGCGCTGTACTATCACCACGGCCGGCCTCAACATGTCGGTCCACGCAGTTGTAGGAAGCATTTAATTTACCGCCGAGGTACCAGGCTATCTGTGCTTTCGAATAATCACATTGTTTGACGGTGTGCCATTTTTTGAACCATGTGATTCGTTGCTCCGCCTGTTCGGCCCAGAATTGTTCGGGGTCTTTCATCGAACGTTCGTAGATCGCGTGATATTCATCCAGTGATTTGACGTGTGCGTTGTCGGAAAAGCTCGCTGGTGGGTTATGGATTGCGCTGTCGCTTGGGACGTTGGATGTTCCAGTATTTGAGTTGTCGTTAGCCACGATTTCCTCCGAAGGTTCATAGTCGCTTAGTCGCGACCAGTAAGTTGCGTGTCTGCCCATCTGCGGTCATTACGTAATCCCAGAGAACTGCTTCGCGTTGAAAGCCCAACTGCCGGAACACTCTCTGCGCCGCTTCTTGCTCAAGGGTCATCCGCGCGGTGAGCATTGTTAAGGACATTTGCTTCGCGATCCATTCAATTTCTTGAGCCAGTACTCGCGCGAGACCATTACGCCTTGCTTGAGGGATCACCTGTATTCGAATTTCTCCGATGTGACGAGTCCAACTTGCTGTGCTGTGTAACAGACTAGCTTCGCCAACAACCCTCTTTTCGTCGAGTGCCAAGACTGTGTAGGTTCGACCGGCTTCAATGTAGTGCGCCCAGCGTTCGACAGCGCTTCGTTCAGTGATATTTACTCGAAGGTACAACAGGTCATTCAAGTCAAGGCATTTTGCAAATGTGAGCACGGCTTCAATGTCGGCTGGGACCATCAGTCGGATACTGAATTTTCGGTCATTTCCCGTTTTGAATTCAGTGGGGTAACGACTCGCGAGGGTACTGGCGATGTCTTCCATTAATCGAGTTTGCCAAACTTGGCCTTGGCCTCTTGTCGACGGGCATGGAGGATCGGTTCGGTATACCCACTCGGTTGCTGGCGACCTTTAAATACTAGGTCGCAGGCGGCTTGAAAAGCGATACTGTCGTTGAAATTGGGTGCCATTGGTCGATACTTCTGGTCACCGGCATTCTGTCCGTCGACCACCGCAGCCATACGTTTCAATGTTTCACGGACTTGTTCTTCAGAGCAGATCCCGTGGTGTAACCAGTTCGCGATGTGTTGGCTAGAGATGCGTAACGTTGCTCGATCTTCCATTAGCGCAATGTTGTGGATGTCTGGAACTTTTGAGCAACCGACGCCTTGGTCAATCCACCGCACCACGTATCCAAGAATACCCTGTGCGTTATTGTCCAATTCCTGCTGTATGTCATCAGGCGACCAGTTTGGTTGGTCGGCTCGGGGAATCGTGAGGATCTTGTCCAGGTCTGCGTGCGGCCGAGATGCAAGCTCTTCTTGACGGTTTGTAACATTCACTTGGTGATAATGGGTAGCATGCAAAGCGGCGGCAGTTGGTGACGGAACCCAAGCTGTGTTGGCACCAGATTCCGGGTGTCCGATCTTGATCTCTAGCATATTGGACATCAAGTCGGGCATCGCCCACATACCTTTTCCGATCTGGGCGTGACCCGGTAAACCACACTTGAGGCCAACGTCTACGTTCCAGTCTTCATAAGTTGTCATCCAACTGGAGTTTTTCATGTCGGCCTTACGGATCATGGGGCCTGCTTCCATGGCGGTATGCATCTCATCACCGGTTCGGTCTAGAAATCCAGTATTAATGAAGAACACACGATCTTTGGCGGCGCGGATACATTCCTTCAGGTTGACGGTTGTACGGCGTTCTTCGTCCATGATGCCGATCTTGAGTGTGTGCCGAGCAAGGCCGAGTGCATCCTCGACTTGGCCAAGTAACTGGTCCGTAAAGGCGACCTCTTCGGGGCCATGCATTTTTGGTTTGACGATATAGACGGAGCCGGCTCGACTATTTCGCCGATTTTGTAAATCGTGCATCGCGATCATTGACGAGATCATCGCGTCGAGAATTCCTTCCGGGGCTTCGCGACCGTCTTTATCCAAGATTGCTGGATTAGTCATTAAATGGCCTACATTTCGGATCAGCATGAGGCTCAGCCCAGGCAATGAAAATGTCGACCCATCTGGCGAGGTATATGTGCGGTTGGGGTTCATCTTCCGGTCGATCATGTGACCGTTTTTTTCGAAGTGGTCCGTCAAGTCGCCTTTGTTCAAGCCAAGCCAGTTTCGATAAGCAACGACTTTATCCTCAGCGTCGACGGTCGAAACCGAGTCCTCCAGGTCCATGATGGTCGTGGTCGCTGCTTCCACAATGACATCACGTACGCCAGCTGCGTCGTCTTTTCCAACGGGATGGTCACGGTCGATATTAATTTCCACATGGAGATCATTGTTGCGAAGTAATACCGACGAAGGGTTTCCGGCGTGCCCACGATAGCCTGCCAGTTTTGCTGGGTCGGCCAGTCCAACGGTAGTACCGTCTTTGAGCGTTGCTGAGAGTGCACCATCAACCACGGCATAGGCAGTTGTGTCGCGATGCCGACCACTCGTGAGCGGCCCGACGGAATCCAAGAAATCTCGCGCCCAAGCGATGACTCGGTTACCACGCACCGCGTTGTATTGGCTGGTTCTTTCTGCTCCATCGTTTTCTGGAATTACGTCCGTTCCGTAGAGTGCGTCATACAAGCTTTGCCATCGAGCATTTGCCGCATTAAGCGCGTATCGCGCATTTGTTACGGGAACGACAAGTTGCGGTCCAGCGATGGTGGAAATTTCTTGGTCGATGTTATCCGTCGTGACCGTAAAGTCTTCCCGTTCCGGAACCAGATACCCGATTTCTTGTAGGACAGTTTTGTATTCATCTAGGTCAATCGGTTGGTCTCGGTTTTCCTGGTACCAGTCGTCGATACGCCGTTGAAGATCTTCACGTTTGTCCAAAAGCTTCTGATTTTTCCCAGACAGGCCGTGGATTAAACGGTCGAATTCTGCCCAGAACGATTGCTGGGAGACCCCTGTGCCCGGCAGCGCCTCATCGTTAATAAAGTCGTACAACTGTTTGTCAACCTGAAGCGCACCCGCCTTAATCCGGTCTGTCATTCCAACTCCCTACTCTTTTTCTAGGTGTCCGCGCTAGCCTGCACGATGCAGTGTCTGTCACGGAATTTCATTCTACCGTGTGATTTTACCTCTGCTGGAGTACGTGGGCTACTTGGTTTTGGGTAAGACATAGCTTGGCAAAGATGAGGCGGTCGAATGTGACCTGCTGATGAAGGAGTTCCGGTCGCGTGCTATGCTGCGGCGCCAATGGCGATATCAGAGTCAGGATTTCCCGATCTTCGGACCTTTATTGACCAATTAAAGCGAGATGGCGACCTTGCTATCGTCGATGTTCCGGTCGACCCGTACCTTGAAGTTGCCGAGATTCATCGACGTGTGATTGCAGCAGGCGGCCCGGCGCTGTTGTTCACGAATGTGAAGGACGCATCGTTTCCGCTAGTTACGAATTTATTCGGCACGTCACGACGCGCTGAACTGGCCTTCGGTACTCGCCCATTACAACTCATTAAACGTCTCGTCGGGCTTGCCGAAACGCTGTTACCACCAACTGCATCCAAGTTATGGGAGGCGAGAGATGTTGCTGGTTCTCTGCTGCGTATGGGGACCGTACCAAAGACACGGGGGGCCGTCACCGATGTGGTCACCAGCGACGTAAATCTTGATCGTTTGCCAGCCCTGACGTGTTGGCCGGACGATGGGGGACCCTTTATCACGCTTCCGCTGGTTTATACGGAACATCCCTGTCGTCCAGGTCACAACCTCGGGATGTACCGCATGCAGGTGCACGATTGTCGGTCTACAGGCATGCACTGGCAGATTGGGAAAGGGGGCGGCTTTCATTATGCGGCAGCGGAGGCAGGAGGGCAGGCTCTTCCGGCTACGGTTTTTCTCGGCGGCCCTCCAGCGTTGATGTTGGCTGCGATTGCCCCCTTGCCAGAAAACGTACCGGAGTTGATGTTAGCGTCACTCGTTGCTGGTCAACGGTTGCCGGTTGTGGATAATGTCGGCCCGCATCGGTTGATCGGAACCGCCGAGTTTGCGCTGATGGGGTCAGTTGCACCTAACGTTCGGAGGAGTGAAGGGCCCTTCGGGGATCATTATGGCTATTACTCTCTCGCGCATGACTACCCGGTGTTCTCAGTGGAGCAGATTGCGCACCGGAAAGACGCAATTTACCCGGCGACGGTAGTCGGTAAGCCACGGCAAGAAGATTTTTTCATTGGTGATTTATTGCAGGAACTATTGTCTCCGCTCTTCCCCTTGGTTATGCCAGGTGTTGTGGACCTGTGGTCGTATGGTGAAACGGGATATCACTCGCTCGGTGCCGCTGTTGTACGTCAACGGTATGAGCGCGAAGCGATGGCCAGCGCATTCCGTATTTTAGGTGAGGGTCAGTTGTCACTAACGAAATTTCTATTGGTGACAGACCAACCTGTCGATCTGAGAAACTTTAGAGAAACACTGGTTCATCTTTTGGAACGGACGCATCCAGAGACGGACCTTTATGTTTTCTCAAATCTTTCGATGGATACGCTCGATTACACAGGTCCAGAGGTAAATAAAGGCTCAAAAGGCGTGTGGCTTGGACTCGGTCCTGCTGTAAGACAACTGCCACAGGAGTTCCGGTCATCAGAGCTACCACACGGCGTTTCGACCGTCGGCGTGTTTTGTCCAGGATGCCTTGTGGTCGACGCTCCTGCATATGCTGAGGAGCCCAATGTTGGTGCGCGGATCGCGAAGGCCGAAGTATTTAAGGACTGGCCATTGATCGTGATATCAGATGAGCCTGAGCGAGCCGTATCGTCCGTCATTAATTTTCTTTGGACAACTTTTACTCGCTTTGAACCGGCAGCTGATATCTATGCTTTACGAACAGAAACGGTTCGTCATCATGTGTCATACAGTTCACCAGTAGTTATTGATGCGCGGATGAAATCGTCATATCCAGATGAACTCTCGTGCCGACCAGATATAGCTCGGAAAGTGACCGATCGTTGGACAGAATACTTTTCTGGCAGTGTTGTCGAAATGGGGGATTCGGAGAAAGCGTCATTGACGTGATCCTAAGAGGCCGGTGATGACAGGTTCTCGTTCAGTCACAGCAGAATTCCTAGCCACTCTGAGTACTGTGGGCGCCTTCCTATGCATTGGATGTGGGATGACCGCATCTGACGATGCAGAATTTAGCTTTGTGGGCGTGGATATGACTGGATACGAGCTACGGTCGGGATCCAGTCCTGCGCTAACGGAATTAGTTGATGGTCTTACTGAAGGTCAGGTGTCTGTTAGCTTTGAGTCGGCCGCCGCACATTGTGTGAACTCGGCTGGTTGCCTTCAGGCTTTGCAAGCCGGTGAGCTTGATATTGCCAGGGTAAAACTTGACGATATCGCAACGCTTTTCCCTGAGCTACAAGTGCTTGAAGTTCCTTACCTGATTGAGTCCGCGAGGGTGGCGGAATTGGTTTTTACTGGCACGTTTTTTTCGAGAATGCGCGACGCCATTCTTGATCGGACTGGACTCCGGCTGATGGCCGTATCCAACATTGGCGGCTGGCGTCACATCGCAAATGATGTGCGTGAGTTGCGGGCGCCTGAAGATCTTGAGGGATTACAGTTCCAGACGGCCAATGTGCCAGTTCATATAGAGACGACTCGGGCGTTGGGGGCTAGTCCAACCGGAATATCAGGAAACACGCTCATTCTCAATGACTCGGCGGTAGAACTGTCGCAAGGTATGCGCACTGGCATTATCGATTTACTGAAGCGCGTCCCGGAAACCCGACCGACTTTTCTGACGGTGGACCGACATACTTACATCATTGGGTTATGGCTCATGAATGAGCGTTCGTATCGTCTGATGCCACTAGACCTTCAGCAGATCGTGCAGCTTGGATTTGATGAATTACGGCGGATTACACTGTCATTTCCAGACAGTCGTGAAGCTGTAGCGCTTGATGTGTTCAGGGCGGACGGTGGACAGGTCTACGTGCCGACTGCAGACGAACAGCGGGCCTTTGTGACGGCTGCCGGGCGCGTTTCGACTTGGTTTATGGACGCTTATGGCTATGAGTGGCTCGTTTGGTTAGAAGGAGCGATTGCAGAAGCTGAGCGTGAACTCTCTTCGTCGTCTCGGCAATAGTTGTAGTGGTGGCTGGCTGGAGTAAGCAACGGTAGGCATTGTGCAGATTGACCTGAACTGTGATGTCGGCGAGTGGAGTGGAACAGGGATTCCTGTTACTGATCAAGCACTGTTGACATGCGTTACATCAGCCAATATTGCGTGTGGTGGACACGCTGGCGATGAGCTTGCGATGCAGGCGACGGTTCGCTTTGCGGTGGATCACGGCGTTGCGATTGGTGCGCATCCGGGGTTTGCGGATCGAATCGGGTTTGGCCGTCGTGAAATCTCGGTGACACCGCATGAGATCGAAAACCTTGTGACATCTCAAGTGGAATTGCTTCGAGATCTTGTCCGAAACGAAGGAGCGTGTATTACACACGTAAAACCACATGGGGCGCTCTACAATCTGTCTGCACGAGATGCTTCTGTGGCTGATGCGGTTGCGCGATCAATTGTACGTGTCGATCCCGGTTTGACTCTATTCGGGTTGGCTGGGTCTAAGTTGCTGGCTGCGGGTCGATCTATAGGGCTTAATGTTGCTTCCGAAGTCTTTGCAGACCGGGCATACGCATCCGATGGGTCTTTGGTCTCACGGCGCGAGCCGAACGCAGTTATTGACGATGTCAGCATAGTAGTGCAACGCGCGGTGCGGTTAGTGGTGGACGGTGTAGTGTTCGCCGAAAGCGGCGAGATGCTTAACCTTGTAGCCGATACGATGTGCGTACATGGAGACACCAGTGGTGCGCCTGAGCTTGTGCGGCAACTTCGGATTGGTTTCAAGAAAGCTGGAGTGGCTGTGAGGTCGATGTCTGGACCGTAACGGTTAGTGCAGAGTGTAAGGACCAGAAAGTGTGAATTCTGCGATAGTGGCGTCAAACCGAGTTCCATCGGCGTCAACCATCTGGTACGTTCCATGCATCGTTCCGAACGGAGTTCGTAATGGGCAGTTTGACGAGTATTCAAACGACTCACCAGGATGAAGCGTGGGTTGCCGGCCGACCACTCCAAGACCTTTGATCTCTTCAATATGGTTGGCAGCATCTGTAATTACCCAGTGACGGCTGACCAGCTGTACCTGGTCGTTGCTTTCGTTGGTAATGGTTACTGTGTAAATGAATCGCCAGAGTTGTCGCGGCGGGTCAGAGTGTTCTGGCGAATACTTTGCGCTGACCCGGATACAAATACCGCGGGTAGTTTCTTCGGATGTGAATTTATCTGGTGATGAGAACGATGTTTGATCAGTAGGCACCCTTCATATATACGATATTTTTATGATTCCGACGAGGATTTTGCTCGACGCATACCGCAAAGGCTATTTTCCAATGTCGGTAACCGGTGGGATTGAATGGTTTTTACCGGAGCAGCGGGGCGTTATACCACTTGATGAATTTCGTATCCCGAAACGGTTTCAACGCGTACTGACAAAGCGCCCATTTGAAACGACGGTCAATCGAGTATTCCGTGATGTGGTGGTAGCCTGTGCGACGCGACACGACCCGGTTGGCAACTGGATCGACGATACGATTTTGGAGAGTTACGTGGCTCTTCACGAGATTGGCCATGCGCATTCGATTGAGACCTGGCAGGACAATGTGTTGGTTGGTGGGCTCTATGGCGTGTCATTGCACGGAGCATTTTTTGGTGAGTCCATGTTTCACACGATGCCTGACGCGTCGAAATTTGCGCTTGTTGAACTGGTGACGCGGCTTCGCCGGCAGCATTATCGGTTACTCGATATTCAGTGGCTTACGCCTCATTTGGTACAGTTCGGAGCAGTCGAAATACCGCGGACGTACTATCTGAAAAAATTGGCAGACGCGATGACTCACGACTGTCGGTTCCTGTAAAAAAAGTTAGTCTAAAGCTGGTCTGTTAGGGGCATTGGCGAGGTCCCAGCTTAATTGGTACGCGAGCTGCACGATCCGAGTCATTTTTTCGTAATTCAATTTTTCAGCCACGTCACGATCGGTGTGGTAGTCCGGGTGCAGACCGGTATGAACAAAGAGTGCAGGCACACCCCGGGCCAGAAATGGCCACTGGTCGCTACGGCGAAGAAGGTTTGACGGGTTATCGTCATAGCGGAACCGAACGTCGAGATTGATAAGGTTGGCACGTTCGACCGCCTCACGAAGATCGGTGCTGTAGCTATAGCCTAGGATATTGACGGCATTGCGGTTGGAGTCAGCGGCTTGAGGGGGGAGTCCTCGAAACCGAGGCCCGCCTTGTGGGGGAATTTCTTCGTCGCGTCCGATCATATCGAGATTGATAACCGCAACAGTATCTTCAAGTGGCGTCAGTGGGTTTTCGATGTACGCCCACGAGCCAAGGAGACCTAGCTCTTCCGCGTTCCACGCGGCAAAGAGAATTGAACGTTGCGGTCTCTGTCCCTCTCGTGCAGCGGAGACGAAGGCGTCGGCTACTTCAAGTAATCCTGCGACACCAGAGGCATTGTCATCTGCGCCGCGGTACGTCTGGGTGCCAATAATGCCTTCGTGGTCTAAGTGGGCACTGACGATGATCCATTCGTCCGGTGCGGTCGAGTTTGTGCCTCGGAGTAGCCCTACCACATTATTGATGGTGACCTGATCACGCGAGACGTCGGTGTTCGCTGAGACAGTGACCGGGAGGTCGACTGGTGAAAATTCTTCCGATTCAGCCTCGGCGACCAGCGTAGACCACGAGGTGCCACTGTCAGCCACTAATTGTTCAGCTACCGTGGTTGATATTTGCATGGCCGGAATGGTGAGTGGGGCGACCCATGACCCGAGTTCGTAGCGTGGTCTGCGACGTTCGACCGATGGCCAGGCACGGTCCATCGCTGAATTCAATGAGGATGAACGATTATGGTTATGCGTGTCACCAGTGAATAGCACAGCGACAGCACCTCGCCGTTCGGCTTCTATGGCTTTCCGTACGAGTCGTGCATGCTCGGTCGGGGCGAGACCGTCGAATTTACTTTGCGGATCGTATTCTCCAGGTTCGTGGGTGAGTAGAAGAACTACTTTGCCAGTGGCGTCTGATTCTGCATAGTCATCATGGTCGATGCTCGTTGCGGTAATACCGAAACCTGCGAACACAACGTCACCCTCGGCTGAGGCTGAAGGGCTAAAACGTTGCGGGAAATAATCATCGCCGAGTACGAAACTGTCTATTGTTACGTCTGTTCTGGTTCGGGTTATTAGCGTGTTGTTTTCTCGAGATTCTAGTCTCGGAACAATCAGTTCAAAGGACATCGAATAACTGCCATTCGCAGCTGGTGTTAAATCAAGTTGTTCGAAGCGCTTCGCGATAAATGCGGTGGTTCGTCGATTTCCCTCTGTATCAGTCCGCCGTCCTTGCATATCATCCGATGTGAGGACGGCTACGTCCGCGCGTAAGTCAATTTCTCGAATGGAGTTAAAGGCTGGAGCATGGTCTACTTGTTGGGTCGCTAGAGCATAGGTTGCTACGAGGTAGATGCAACCAAAGGCGAGTCCGAGAAGAGGTCGAAGAAGCATATTGAGACACTAATTATGATGTCACTCGATGCTCGGCTGTCGAGATAAAGATTTTTAAGGAGAGGATGCGATGGGAGAAAACGTAAAGGGAATCGTGCTACTGGCGATAGTGCTGTCGGGCTGCGGTGCTTCTCCCGAATCAACCAATTCGTCATTCGATGTGACAGAACAGTCGGTGACTCAGCTGGGAGTTGCCATGGCCGAAGGGCGTGTTACCGCCGTGGGCTTGGTTGACAGTTATTTCGCCAGAATTGAGGCCTACGACCAGCAGGGACCAAACCTCAATGCAATGATTATTCTCAATCCGCTGGCTCGTCAGGAGGCCGCGGCACTGGACGAAGAGAGGGCGTCAGGACAAATACGTGGGCCGCTGCATGGGGTTCCAGTTGTAGTTAAAGACAATTACGATACCTCGGGTATGCCGACGACGGCTGGTACCATTGCTTTGGCAACATCAATGCCACCAGACGACGCCACACAGGTGAAACGCTTGCGTGATGCGGGCGCAGTGATCCTCGGAAAGACGAACATGCATGAACTTGCCCGTGGGATCACAACCATTGCGTCTTACGGTGGTCAGACACGAAACCCTTACAACCCGAGGCGTAACCCTGGCGGGTCAAGTGGTGGCACGGGTGCTGCGGTTGCTGCGAGTTTTGCTGCGTTTGGTATGGGAAGTGATACGTGTGGGTCGATTCGTATCCCATCGGCGCACCATGCATTAGTCGGTTTGCGTGGGACCCGAGGTCTCGCCAGTGGCGATGGAATCATTCCCTTATCAACGACGCAGGACATCGGTGGCCCATTGGCCCGGTCCATTGAGGATCTTGCACTTGCGCTCGATGCGACGGTCGGGTACGACCCGGCAGATGAGAGCACTCGTTTGAGTGATGGGCATATTCCAGACACCTATAGTGCAGCCCTCAACCCAGAAGGTCTTGCACAAGCTCGGATTGGTGTTGTGCGATCAATGCTTGGAAATAATGGGGCGGAACAGGCCGTGCTTGCGGTGATGGAAGACGCCATTGCCGAGATGGAAGCACTCGGGGCCACGGTCATCGACATTGAAGAACCTGACCTTACGGAAGTTGTACAAGGAGCTTCGGTGATCGGTCAGGAGTTCAAGTTTAATTTCGATGAATACCTACAGAACACCCCAGCCGCCCCAGTCCGAACACTGGCCGAGCTCGTTCGCCAGGGACTCTACCACGGTATTTTGGAATCGGGCCTTGAGGATGCTCTCTCTCTTGAGGTGTTGGATACTGAGGATTATCGGCAACGGCTTGCTAAACGGGACGAAGTCCGGACAACGGTTGTCGACCTGATGAGAGAGGAGTCACTCGATGCCTTGCTGTATCCAACGATTCGGCAAACGGCTCGGACCATTGGTCAGCCACAGCCTGGTAGTAACTGCGCCCTGAGTGCGACGTCTGGGCTGCCGGCGATTACCGTGCCGGCAGGGTATGCAGAAGACGACATGCCGGTTGGTGTTGAGCTGCTTGGCCATCCGTGGTCGGAGTCGCGTCTCATCGAGTTGGCATATGCATATGAACAAGGAACGGGTCATCGGCGGCCACCCGCATTTACACCGAGTCTCTTCGCGGCATCAGGTAGTGTGATGCTTGGGACGCGAGTCATAACCACAGCGCCATTGACAGTCATTGCATCGTTTGCGCTGGAGCTATCGACACAAACGCTACGTTTTAATACAGCCGTCTTCGGTTTGTTTGATAGTGATGTGCTGTCAATCGACCTGCATCGACGCAGTGCCGAGAGTGAAAATGGTCCAGTGCTCAGGCAGTTATCTCGACGTAATGGTTCGAGAGTGAATGGGCGTTTGCGTCTTTCCGGCTCAGAGATGTCTGCGTTGCGACGGGGACTTTTGTATCTCGACGTGCATACGACTGACAGTGTTACAGGTGCAGTAAGGATAGACCTGACGTTGCCGCTTAGGGATGAAGCGTAACTGGTTCACAAAAACCGTAACTTATAGGTACAGTCCGGCGCCTGGCCCGACGGGTAATCCCAGAAGCATCCAGATTATGAGCATAACGGACCATAAGAGGAGGAAGACCACGCTATACGGGAGCATCGTTGCGATGACGGTGCCGATGCCAGAACGTTTGTCGTAGCGTTCGAAAAAAGCAACGATAAGTGCGAAGTACGACATCATCGGTGCGATTACGTTTGATGTGCTGTCACCAATCCGGTACGCCGTTTGGGTGAGTTCTGGTGTGTAACCGAGCAGCATAAACATCGGTACAAATACTGGCGCCATGACCGCCCATTTGGCGGAGGCGCTTCCCATTAAAAGATTAAGTAATGAAGACAGCACGACAAAACTCAGCATAAGTGAAATGCCGCCTAGCCCGGATTCACGCAGTGCTTCCGCGCCTTTCACCGCCATGATCAAGCCAAGATTGGTCCAATTGAAATAGGCGACGAACTGAGCTGCGAAGAACACCAGTACGAGGTAGGTGCCAAGCGTACTAATTGTTTTGCCCATCCCGTCCATAACATCTGCGTCACTTGTGAAACGACGAGCACCTATTCCATAGGCAATGCCGAGCCAGGTACCACTGAGAAAGATGAATGCAACAATGCCGGATAGAAATGGTGACCGGAGAAGACTACCGGTTTCGGGGTTTCGTAAGATGCCGTCGGCCGGAACAGTTCCCCAGAGGATTAATGTCGCTAACAGGATGAATGCTGCGAGAGCGAAACGCAGTCCACGCCGTTCGGTGTCCGATAAGGTTTCGATGTCTGTGTTCTGGTCTGTTCCTTCATATTTACCTAGGCGAGGAATAACAATGCGTTCCGTGACCCAGGTTCCCGCCGCAGAAATAACGAACGTAGATACAACCATAAAAAAGTAATTTGCTGCTGGATTAACCCGATAGCCTGGTTGCACGATTTGAGCCGCCTCTTCGGAGAGACCAGCGAGTAATGGGTCAACCGTTCCGAGGAGAAGGTTGGCACTGTATCCACCTGATACGCCGGCAAAGGCTGCTGCCAGTCCTGCAATTGGGTGTCGTCCAGCGCCCAAAAAGATAATGCCTCCGAGCGGCACGAGAAGTACGTAGCCGATTTCACTGGCGGTGTTCGAGAGCACACCGGAGAACACAATCACGAATGTAAGAAGTCGTTTTGGCGAGGAGAGAACTAACAGGCGCAATGCCGATCCGATAAGCCCACTCGCCTCCATCACGCCGATGCCAAGCATCGAGACGAGCACTGCTCCAAGTGGCGCAAACCCAGTAAAGTTCGTCACCATTTCAACGAGAATACGATGCAACCCGTCTGCGGTTAACAGACTTACCGGCCGAATAGTTTCTCCGGTGCCTGGGTGAATTACTTCGAGGTTGGTGCTTGCGGCAATTCCGGAGAGAATGATTACGACTCCGGATAGGATGGCAAAGAGAGTGGCCGGGTGCGGCAGCGCATTGCCACCGCGTTCAACGGTCGAGAGAAAAACCGTGGTCCAGTCGTTTAGGAAAGCGAGACGTTTTCGCATGTTTGCACAGAAGTTAGAAGTGCTATCCTACGCGCGCACGAAGTCCTTTTCCAACGATAGCGATGGGGTTTTTCGCCATGAGTACAGATTTACCTGCGGTTGAGCGACAACGGCAGGTTGCGGCCTCTGTTGGTGTCCGCAATGCACGCCGCCACATTTTTCTTTGTTGCGATCAAACAAAACCAAAATGCTGTGAGAAAGCCAGTAGTTTAGAGTCTTGGGCGTATTTGAAACAGCGCTTGACGGAGCTTCGGTTGTCCGAGCGGGGCGGTGTTCTCCGTACCAAGGCAAACTGTCTGCGCGTTTGTGACGGCGGTCCGGTGGCTGTCGTCTATCCTGAAGGCACGTGGTATGGGGGCTGCACGCCTGCCGTGCTTGAGCGAATCATCCAGGAGCATCTCGTGGCTGGTCGGCCAGTTGCGGACTATCTGATCGTGCAGAATTCGTTTGATAGTGTGAATCAGCGTGGCCAGGAATCATCGTAAATGTTCTGTATGGTTGTGGCGTTTATAGCGGTGTAAGTTTGCGCAAAAATAGGAATCGTGGTCTGAGAGTGTTACCTGTTACTGTTAAACTGACCGATTCCGGAGAATCGTAAAACAAGTTAGTTTTGGTAACCCACTCTCGTATTTTGTGAATCTCATGAAAATTTTCCTTTGTTTGCTACTTCTGTTTGTGATCAGTGCGCCTGTGACGGCGCAGACATCGTCTGGGAATGAAGGTAGCGCAGGCCGTCAGTTGACTGATACTGGCGTTCCGTTTACCCGTGCACTGCGCGTTAACCAAGACCCCGTCGTCGATGGTGATGTGCTTAATGATCCGGCTTACGACACCGCGATGGTCGCGACGGATTTTGTTCAGAGTCGGCCATTTGAAGGTGAACCTGCGTCCGAGCGCACAGAAGTGCATATCGTATATTCAGAGGACACACTCTATTTCGGTATCGTTTGTTACACCGAGGATCCAACAACCATTATTGTCGCCGATAGTCGGCGTGACTCCGATCTTACGGACACTGACAGTTTTCAGATCGTGCTCGATACGTATCAGGACGGGCAGAATGGGTTTGTGTTTGGAACGAATCCTGCTGGCGTTGAGTATGACGGGCAAGTCACGAATGAAGGACAAGGTAGTGGTCGATTTGGCGGAGGCGGGGGTGGTCGGCCAGGGAACAATCGACAGCAACGCGGCTCGGGCGGTGGTTTCAACATTAACTGGGATGGTGCATGGCAGGTCGTTACAAGTGTCACCGAGATTGGCTGGACTGCAGAGGTGGCCATCCCGTTTCGAACACTTCGATATCCCCTGGCCGAGGTTCAGAACTGGGGGATGAATTTCCAGCGGAATATTCGTAGCCAAAATGAGCAGGTTTTCTGGTCTGCTTTGCCTCGGCAATACAACATTAATCGGATCTCGCTTGCTGGCGAGTTACAGGGCATTGAAGTTCCGCCCCAGAGAAATCTGCAGTTGACGCCTTATGTGCTCGGAGATTCGCTAACCAGGAAAAGCGAGAATAGAACTATCAATACCGGCGATTTCGGTTTGGACCTTAAGTACAGTGTCACGCCGAGCATGACGCTTGATTTGACCTATAACACTGACTTTGCGCAGGTCGAGGTCGACGATGAGCAAGTGAATCTTGACCGCTTCACACTGTTTTTTCCTGAGAAGCGACCGTTTTTTCTTGAAAATGCCGGGTTGTTTTCCGTTGGCCAGTCTGGCGCGGCCGACATCTTTTTCAGTCGGCGGATCGGTTTGAGTGAGTCGGGCGGTCAGGTGCCGATTATTGGTGGTGGACGCCTTTCGGGGAAGATCGGAACGAATACAAATATCGGTTTTTTAAATATGCAAACCGATTCAGTTTCGGCGACTGGCACTCCACAGCAAAATTTTACCGTTGGTCGAGTGCGTCAAGATTTAGCGAATCGGTCGAACATTGGTGCGATCGTTGTGAATCGACAAGCAACGGGGAATTTGGCTCGTGATCAGGATTACAACCGGAGCTACGCTGCAGACGGAACGTGGGGAATCGGTCAAGGTGGCACGATTAATGGTTTTGTTGCCAAAACAGATACACCTGGAAAACCGACGATTAATACGCACGCGTACGCGTGGAACGCACAGCATCAGTCTGAACGCGCGCGCATGAGTCTTGGCTATACCGAAATTGCGCCGAATTTTAATCCTGAGGTGGGGTTTTTGGCGCGGCGAAGTTACCGTCGCATGAATGGAAGCGTTTTTACGACCTTTCGTCCTGAAGATACGTTAGGGATTCATGAGGTTCGACCTCACGTATTTCACTACACGGTGTTTGATTTTGATACGGGGATTCATGAGACGCAATTCACACACATTGACAACCATATCGAATGGCGGAACGGCTACGAAATTCACACGGGCGTAAACCTTTCGAAGGAGGGTGTCTTCGAGCCGTTTGATATTTTTCCAGGAGTGGTTGTTCCGCTTGGGAAATACGATCACCAGGAAGTACAGATCGCTGTGAATACCAATTTGGCAGCGCCGGTGAGCTTCAACATTAATTCTATTGTTGGCGGTTTGTTTGGTGGCGAGCGTATGACGATGACACCGTCCGTTGCGGCGCGTGTTGGTGAAACATTCAATGCGTTGGTTGAGTGGAGTTACAACGACCTGCAATTGCCGGGTGGTCACTTTACGACGAATCTAGTTCGGTTCCGGACTTCTTATTCATTTACGACCAGAATGTTTTTTCAAGCATTGATTCAGTACAACGATCGCGCTGATCTGTGGTCTTCGAATCTTCGATTTGGATTGTTATCCGACGCCAATACGGGTTTATTTATTGTTTACAATGACGTCAGATACTTTGATAGTGTTCTTGGGTCTCGCTTCGAGACACCATTGGCTAGCGGTCGGACGTTGGCACTCAAATATAGCTATTTGTTTGATCTGCTGAGGTAGGTCTCAATACTCCTTGCCAAGTAGGCTCTTGACTCTGCCATCGCGCGCGATTACAAAGTACAAGTGATGATTGATGGCGTTTTCCCACCGATACCAACACCATTCAGTAATGACACGGTGGATGTTGTTGCAATGGGTAGTAATGTCGACCGCTGGATGCAGACGCGCCTTCGTGGTGTCGTCGTACTGGGCTCAAACGGAGAGGCACCGTTTTTAAATGAATCGGACTCAGATGCAGCGGTGGCCGCAGCGCGCGAGCATGTGCCTTCAAACCGGCTGTGTATCGCAGGGGTCGGCCGAGAATCAACTATCGAAACGATACGTGCGACAAAGCGAGCAGCCGACTTAGGTGTTGACGCCGTTCTCGTCCGGACCCCGTCTTTTTTTAAAGCGCTGTTGACGCCAGAAGTGTTTGTGGTTCACTACACGGCTGTTGCCGATGCGTCGCCGGTGCCGGTTATTCTTTATAACTTTACGGCCGTTACCGGTGTAACTCTGCCGGTCGAGGTTGTTTCAACGTTGGCGGCTCATCCGAATATCGTCGGCATAAAGGAGTCAGGTAGCGACCTGAAGTATGTGTCGGCTCTCATCGCTAACACTCCCGATGATTTTGTTCTGCTAGCCGGCTCGGCACCTGTCTTTTATCCCTGTCTGCTCGTTGGTGCGACCGGTGGTGTGCTCGCGTTAGCGTCAGTTGTGCCTGACTTGTGCGTGGAGCTTTACGACTTGGCTCAAAGTGGGCGCCACAGTGAAGCACGTGAGTTACAGAGACGATTAACACCGCTAGCCGGTCTGGTTACTTCGAGATACGGCGTACCCGGTCTAAAAGCTGCACTCTCTCTCCTTGGGTTCCGTGCTGGTGAACCGCGCCTTCCGTTACAGCCAATCAAGTCAGAGGCGATTGACGAGATCCGTGTCGTTTTGGATCGACTCGGCATGTTGTCAGCGACCCATAGCTCGGTCTAGTAGTATGCGTTTGTGTGGCGATTTACTACGTGCCACCGGGTTGTTCGTGTTCGTAGTGTCTTTGGTCGCTTGTGCGACAAACCCCGTAACAGGTAATCGTGAGTTTGTGACTATGACTCAGGCTCAGGAGATTGGTATTGGTCGTGAGAATCATGCGGCCATTACCCGTGAAATGGGAATTTACGACGATGCTGCACTTCAAGAATATGTTGAAGATATTGGCTATCAACTTGCCGGTCAATCCCAACGACCTGACCTGCCGTGGCAATTCACGATTGTTGATACACCGGTAGTCAATGCGTTTGCCTTGCCTGGAGGGTTCATTTATCTCACTCGTGGTCTGATGGCATATCTTGGTGATGAATCAGAGCTCGTAGGTGTCATGGGACATGAGGTCGGCCATGTTACTGCTCGCCATTCTGTACAGGCCTATAGCCGCGCGATGGGGGCTCAGGTTGGGTTGGTTCTTGGGCAGATATTTCTCCCGGCGATGCGGTCTCCAGCGTACGGCGTCCCCGGTCTCGGTGATGCGGCCGGGCAGGGTCTTGGTCTTCTGTTTCTCAAGTTTGGTCGCGATGATGAAATTCAGGCTGATCGGTTAGGTGCTGAATATGCAACCTATGCAGGGTGGAACCCGAGTGGTGTTGGAGGGATGCTGACCACACTCGGGAGGATTGCCGATACGACCGATCGACGAGGTACACCAAACTGGCTTTTGACCCATCCGCAACCTGAGGATCGTGTTACTGCCATTTCTGGAACAATAAAAGATTTACTTGCGAAAGATCCTGATTCTTCGAGTTTGCGCATTGAGCGAAATGGTTATCTGGAACGTATCAATGGACTTGTCTATGGTGACAATCCCGACCAAGGTATTGTGCGAGGTCGAGAATTTCTCCATCCACAACTCCGGTTTGCTCTTCAGTTTCCAGAGGGATGGCATGTCCAGAACAGTCCGGAGCGAGTCATTGCTGGTGAGTCAGGGCGAAATAATTACATGGTGTTGCAATTTGTGAACGAGACGGGTTTAAATCTGCGGCGGATTGCAGAGGCGGAGATGATTGGAGCCGGATTCGAGGTCGAGCAGGGAATCATGACGGACATCAATGGTCTTGAGGCCTATCTCGGAACTTATAGTCAGGTGGTTCGTGAGTTTGGGACAATCATTGGCAAAGTTGTTCATATTCGATTAGGTTCGTCGATATATATGCTCGGGGGGTTTGCGCCGGTGACGGAGTATCAGGCGATCGAGCGAGATATTACCGATAGCTTGACTTCTTTCCGGCAATTAACGGCTAGCGAGGCTGACATGATCCGACCAAGCAGAATTTCAATCTACGTAGTGACTGAAGGGGATACTTGGGAGAGTTTGGCTAGCCAGGAGGGTGCAAACATCGTTTCAGCGTCGACGCTGGCGATTATGAATGGCTATGCTTTAGAGGAAGAGCCCGTTCTTGGCGACGGAGTCAAGATTGTTGTTTCTGAGTAATGATTTCTATTGGATGGGGTGAATGAAGGGTTAGCAAGAAAGGTATTCGGTTGCTAATTGTGTGTCGCAGCTGTTCTACACACAACTGTAGTTTTTGACACTCGTCTTGTCATTTGGCGAGAATGTGGTGATCGCGCATGGAACAAACTCTGTTGCTGAACGCGACGTATGAACCCTTAAAGGTCGTTGATTGGCGTAAGGCAATCACGATGCTCTGTCAGGGTAAGGTAGAAGTTGTGTCCGAGTACGATCGTGAAATTCGGTCGGTGTCGGTAACTTTTAAGCTACCATCGGTTATTAGATTGCTTCGCTACATTACGATCAAACGCCGTATCGACTACGTACCCTTTTCACGCGCAAACATCTACGCGCGCGATGACCATCGATGCCAATATTGTGGTGTGGGGCACCCTATCGGCGACTTGACATTCGACCATGTCGTTCCTGTGTCGCAAGGTGGCAAGAAGAATTGGGAGAACATTGTTACATCCTGTATCAGCTGCAACCGCCGGAAGGGGGGCAGAACTCCGGCTCAAGCAGGCATGCGTGTCATTCGCCTGCCGTCACGCCCGAGTCGGTCACCAGTTGTTCGACTTACCTTCGGGCTTCGTAATGCGCCAGAATATTGGCGTGACTACTTCTATTGGAACGTCGAACTAGACGAAGCCTAGAAAAACTAGACTCTCGTGAGCTTGCCCCGAATCTCTTCTGTGTATCCGCTCCTCGCGATTGAGGGCGGGTGTATCACTGTTGAAGGCGAACAACTGGTTCCAGATTCAAAAATGGCGCCATTGCCACACGTAACAATCGGCAATCAACCAACGCGGGTAGTTTTCGCTGCCCCAAACGCTGTGACCGTAATCGTGCCATCGGGCCTCGATGGAGGGCGAACGGCAATTCGTGTAGGGGATCGAATCGGAGAAACAGCATTCGTTGATATCGGGCGACCGGTCGCAACAGGTTTGCATCAAGTTGACAACCCAGTATTTGACGACCGCGGGAATTTGTACGGCACTTATAGTGGTACGCGAGGAGAACGGTCCCCTGTTTCAGTTTTTCGCATTCAGAGCGATGGTTATCGTCAGCCCTTTGTGACAGGAATAACCAACGCAACCTCTATGGCATTTTCGCCAGATGGCCAATTACACGTATCAAGCCGGTTCGAAGGTTGTGTGTACAGGGTTTCCAGTGATGGATCGTTTGACGTTGTCGTAAGTGATCTAGGCGTCGCGTGCGGGATCGCTTTTAGCGATAATGGAACCTTGTATGTCGGTGATCGAACAGGCACTATATTTCGTGTATCAACGTCTGGTCATGCGGTGGCATTTGCGACCTTGCCTTCAAGTATCGCAGCGTTTCACTTGGCGTTTGGGAAAGACGGAAATTTATTTGCTTCGGGGCCAACGTTGTCGTCTTGTGACTGTATCTTTCGTATTGATCGAACAGGGACGGTTGACTCATTAGAATCGACATTCGGTCGACCTCAGGGACTTGCATTTGATTCTCGAGGGGTATTGCATGTTGTTGAGGCTCTTGCTGGAAACAGCGGTATTTATCAGATTGGCTCAGATGGGCGCCGCACGCGTGTTCTCGCTGGCCCTAATTTAATCGGAGTGGCGTTCAATCAAATCGGTGATTTGGTTGTGGCGTCGAGTGAGACTATCTTCAGATTCGATGCCGCGTGAGTTTGGCAGCACTTAGAATTGACAACCTTCGCGTGATAGCATGAGCAGCTTGGGCCCGCGGAAAAAGAGGGCCTCATATGTACGATGTCGCACGAGTGGATCGACGTGCGCGGGGCTCGTGTTCACAACTTAAAAGACGTTAACGTCAAGCTTCCGCGAAACCAATTGGTAGTCATCACCGGCCTTTCCGGGTCGGGGAAATCCTCACTCGCATTCGATACCATTTATGCTGAAGGGCAGCGCCGATATGTTGAATCATTGTCTGCCTATGCCCGGCAATTTCTGGAACAAGTCGAGAAACCAGATGTCGATCAAATAACAGGTCTCTCTCCCGCAATTTCAATTGAACAACGAACGACTGGTTCGAATCCCCGCTCGACGGTTGGTACAGTCACAGAAATTTACGATTACCTGCGTTTACTGTTTGCGAGCGTTGGAATTCCGCACTGCCCGTCATGCGGTCAAGAAATTAAATCGCAGTCCATTGAACGTATGGTGGAGACGATTATGACCGAGCCCATTGAAGAGCGGGTCAACGTTCTGGCGCCAATGGTCAGAGGGAGAAAGGGAGAATTCAAGAAAGAATTAGCCGCATTACGAGCAAAAGGATTTACGAAAATTCGTATCGATGGCAGCCTGTTATCCCTTGAAGACGAAATCCATTTAGACCGCAGAAAAAACCATTGGATTGACGCAATTGTTGATCGGTTGTTAATTCGCTCCGGGGCGGAGCGACGCTTGCGCGAGTCAATCGAGTTCGCTTTATCGCTGTCTGACGATGTGGTGATTATTAATACTAATGGCGGCGGCGACCGATTATTTTCGCGCCGGCTCGCTTGTGTTGAATGTGGGATTAATGTTCCTGAAATGACTCCCCGGGTTTTCTCTTTTAACTCACCTCATGGCGCGTGTAGAGACTGTCAGGGGCTTGGAGCGGTTGAAGATTTCGATCCAGATCGAATTGTACCTGATGAATCGTTAACTCTTATTGAGGGAGCGATTCGGCCATGGATGTCAGGCGATCGAAAATTGGATAAGGATGCGAAGTATGCGCTCGGTAAGCTTTCAGAGAAATTTGATATCGATTTGGCCGTGCCTTTCCGAAGGCTTCCCCGACGTCTACGTGACTTGCTCATGTTTGGCGCTGTTGTGATTAATCGGAAAAAACCAGCACCCACTGCTTCGAGATCGACTAAAAAAACTGGCCAAATCGATCGCCTTGGGAAAGATTTTGAAGGTGTCATTCCAAATCTTCGTCGGCGTTATGAGGAGGGTACTTGGGCTACTCAAGAAGCACTCGAATTATATCGCTCGATACGGTCGTGTCGTGCATGTAATGGAGAGCGGCTCCGGCTAGAAAGTCGAGCGGTAAGTGTCGATGGGTTATCGATCGCTGATTACGTTAAGTTGCCGATTTCAGAAGCATTGGAATGTTTTGAACGTTTGAAATTAAATGACCGAGAAGCACTCGTCGCGGATCGGGTGCTTCGTGAGATTCGTGATCGACTCAGATTCCTGAAGAATGTTGGAGTTGGTTACCTTACGCTTGGTCGCGGTGCCTCAACATTGTCAGGTGGGGAAGCACAGAGAATTCGACTTGCCACGCAAATCGGTTCTAATTTAACAGGTGTTCTCTACGTGCTCGATGAACCGTCTATCGGGTTGCACCAGCGTGATAATCAGTTGCTCTTGTCGACGTTGGCACGTCTTCGAGACCTTGGAAATACGGTGTTGGTAGTTGAGCACGACGAGGAAACCATTCGTACGGCCGATTACGTGGTCGACCTTGGCCTCGGTGCTGGTGAGCATGGTGGGAACGTGATTTTTCAAGGTTCTCCAGACGAACTTTCGACAAAGGGCGATGTTTCTCTTACGGCCGCTTATCTTTGTGGACAGCGGATGATTCCGTTGCCTCGGAAGCGACGAACGTCCAGTAAGGGGCGTTTGGTTATTCGGGGCGCGAGGGCCAATAACCTTAAGAATATCGACGTTAGTGTTCCAATAGGCCTGTTTACTGCTGTGACCGGTGTAAGTGGGTCTGGGAAATCGACACTGGTCAACGATATTTTGTACCGTGTTTTGGCTCGAAAACTCTATCGTGCAACTGGTGTTCCTGGCCAGCATAAATTAATAGATGGTATTGATTTGATCGACAAAGTAATTCAAATTGATCAGTCACCAATAGGTCGTACTCCAAGATCAAATCCCGCTACTTATACGGGGCTATTCACGTTTATTCGAGAGCTTTATTCCATGCTTCCAGAGGCAAGGGCTAGAGGATATCGTCCCGGCCGGTTTTCATTCAACGTCAAGGGGGGGCGCTGTGAGGCTTGTCAAGGTGATGGTGTTATAGCGATTGAGATGCACTTCTTGCCAGATGTTTATGTCACTTGCGAGCACTGCAAGGGGCGTCGGTACAACCGCGAAACGTTGGAGATTAAGTATCGAGGCGTTTCCATCGCGGAGATGCTCCAGCTTACGGTCGATCAAGCGATGCCCCTACTTGAGAACTTTCCGTTGATTGAAAGCAGATTGCGCACGTTGCAAGATGTCGGACTAGGTTACGTTGCGATAGGCCAGTCGGCGACGACGCTCAGTGGCGGAGAAGCCCAGCGTGTAAAATTGGCTAAAGAGCTTTCGAGGCGAAGTACTGGCCGGACCCTTTATATTCTTGATGAACCAACGACGGGCCTCCACTTAGAGGATACGCGGCGGTTATTAGATGTTCTTAATTTGCTAGTAGATCAGGGCAATACAGTGGTGGTCATAGAACACCACCTGGATGTGATCAAAACCGCTGATTATGTTGTTGATTTAGGCCCAGGCGGAGGTGATGAGGGCGGTGCTGTTGTCGTACAAGGCACACCAGAAAAAGTTTCGGAGCATGTAAAATCAGAAACAGGCAAGTATTTAAAGAATTTTTTAATACACTGATGCTCAGCCTAGTACATAGCCGATATGGTACAAAGAGGTATTTTGTAAGTAGGCATATTGTGTCGCTGGTTTGGAGATCTCGGCGAATTAATTTAATAGAAAATCTGTAAATATTTGCATAACAAGGCCTTACTGGGTTAACGTTTGTTCCGTTAAATGGGTAGGGCTTATTGCTTGGGTAGGTTTCGGACGTCTTAACGATGTCACAACTTTCAACAATGACCTTGCAGCGAACACTCAAACGGTCGGTCTCTTGTTCTGGGATAGGGCTACATTCCGGTAAAAAAGTAAGACTTAGGCTAAAACCAGCTCCTGTTAACCACGGTATTCGCTTCAAAAGGCTTGACCTCGATGGCTTGGAGGTTCCGGCAACTGCTGAGCGAGTAGCTGGTATGAATTATGCGACCCGGTTAGCCCAAGATGCGGCTTCGGTTGGTACCGTTGAACACTTGCTGGCTGCGCTTGTTGGGTTGGGTATTGATAATGTCAGCATTGAGTTAAATCAGGCAGAAGTGCCCATTATGGATGGTAGCTCGGCATCGTTCGTCTATTTAATTCACGAGGCAGGTATTCAGGCACTGACAGCGCCGCGGTGTTTTCTTAAGGTAACGCGTCCAATTGCTCTCTCTCGTGGTGATAAGCGAATCGCGGTATATCCGTCTGATCACTTTAAAGTTACATATAGCATTAGCTTTGATCATCCGTTACTACGTCATCAGTCTAGAACCCAGCGTGTGACGGAAGATTCGTTTATAGAGGAAATTGCTCCTGCGCGAACATTCGGATTTCTGAATGAAGTAGAACAGCTTCGTCAAAAAGGTCTTGCACTAGGCGGTTCACTGGATAACGCAATTGTTCTTGGTGAAACTGGTATTCTGAATAACGTTTTACGGTTTGAAGACGAGTTCGTTCGCCACAAGATTCTTGATGTAATCGGCGACCTCGCCTTAATTGGCCACCCGATTATTGGACATGTTGTTGCTCATCGTGGTGGGCACGCACTTCATGCAAGTTTTTCTCGGAAAATCCTTGAGGATTCTGATGCATGGAGACTGGTCGAATCAGTTCTTGATCCGGCGGAAGAAGTGCAGCCGGCTGCTACGACGGATGTAAATGACCCTGTTCCTGCCAGCTAGCTAATACTCAGCTAAGAAACGTTAGTGTCTGAAGGCCAATAATCAGTCCACGCGTCATCTGTTGCAAGCATTCGACAGATTGGGTCTAGAGATGTTTGTGGCTTCGACACAGACAAGTCGAAGCGCGTACAATGCCGCGTTCTCAGTTGTCTTATGACCGGTTTCGTTTTTACAGGCAATGCGCTAACTTGCGACGGTGTAAACCTTTCGGAGGTGGTCGAAAGTGAAGGGACACCTCTATATGTTTACAGTGCTGATCTGATAGCCGAACGTTACCGTGCACTAGATGCGGCGGTTGGAGATTATCCACACCGAATACATTATGCCCTTAAGGCAAATTCAGCATTAGGTATCGTCCGGTTGATCTCACAAATTGGTGCTGCTGTTGATGCAAATTCATGGGGAGAAATTGCGGTGGCGTGCCGCGCGTCCGTTCCACCTGAAGACATAATTTTTACTGGTGTAGGAAAAACGGATGCAGAACTTACGCAGGCGATAGCTTTAGGTATTCAAGCGATTAACGTCGAATCGATGGGTGAGTTAGCCCGTATTAATCAGATCGCGAAATCACAAGATAAACGTGCCCGAGTTGCCATTCGGATTAATCCTGATATTGATGCGAAGAGTCATCCAGGGATTTCGACAGGTGGTCGTGCGCACAAGTTTGGTGTGCCCCTGCAGGATGCTGGTCCACTCTGCAGAGAGCTTGTTGGGTGGAGTGGTGTTCAACTTGTCGGTGTGCATGCTCATGTTGGTTCTCAGATTACGACTATTGAACCTGTGATAAAAGTAGCAAACACTATTTCTGGATTCGCTCAGGCTCTCATAGCGGACGGTCTGTCTTTGGAATATATCGATCTTGGTGGAGGCCTTGGAATTTCGTATGACGGTAATCCGACTTTGCCGGTTAAAGAATATGCTCTCGCCCTTCTTGATGCAGTAGCGCCAACGGGATTGACCTTAATACTAGAGCCTGGACGCTGGGTGCTTGGTCCGGCGGGTGTATTACTGGCAAATGTTGTTGACATTAAGGCCCAAACCAGTGGGCGTTATTTTGTTGTTCTTGATGCCGGTATGACTGAATTGATGCGCCCGGCTTTATATGGTGCTGTTCACCGAGTTGAGCCGTGCATTCAACGAATGGGGCCAGACGTAATTTGTGACATCGTGGGGCCGATCTGTGAGACGACAGATGTAATTCGGATCGGTCACAAGATGGTTCTTCCAGAAGTAGGCGATGTGTTGGCTATCTGTGATGTGGGGGCCTACGGGGCAGCGATGGCATCAAACTATAATCGTCGTGCGCTTCCCGCCGAGGTGCTAGTTGCAGAACGTCATCCTCAGGTCATCCGAAGACGGCAAAATATAGACGAATTACTCGCGTGTGAACAATGATTAGCGGGCGGTTTCTTTTAGGTAGTGGATAATCATTATGTTAGTTGCCATCGAAGGTCTTGATCAAAGCGGGAAAGAAACACAGGCACAGATGCTTCGTGACCACGTCCGCGCTTCGGGCCATAAATCTAGGGTCGTATCGTTTCCCGACTATGGGACGTCCATCGGAGAAGAAATCGCGAGAGCCCTTCAGGGAGAGCGAGAGTATGGTCCTGAGACCATGCAGTTACTTTATGTTGCGAATCGTTTCGAACGAAAGGCTGACATTGAGCGGTGGAACGCTGCTGGTCTTATAGTTTTGTTCGATCGCTATGTCGCATCCAGCATTGCCTACGGGGAAGCTCAAGGACTTGAGTCGAAGTGGCTGCAAACATTACAAGTCTATTTACCCCAACCAGAGTTGACCCTACTATTGGATATTGCTCCTGAAACGGCACTGGCGAGAAAGTCAACCGGACGCGATCGATACGAAAGCGACTTTGCGATGCTAAAGCGCGTACGAGCGAGCTACCTGCGTCAAGCTGCCCAGCCTGACTGGGTTTGTATCGACGGAGAGCAGTCAAAGGATACCGTTGCTATTGCTCTTGCAGAGACTCTTGATAAATCTCTAACAAAAGCTTTGCAACAATAGTTTTTACGGACCGTTGACTCGAGCCTGTGTTTGAGATGTTTTCGTGCTATTAGCTGAAAACTGCTTCCCGGGTATTGGAGGGGTTGGTTGGATCGTAATTCGTTTCGCGCTTCCCCAAAGCCGTTCTAGATCGTAATGCTCTCTTGTTCGTTCAGTAAAGATATGGATGACAATGTCGAAGCAATCGATGAGTACCCACTCAGCGTGGTCGTACCCTTCCATGTGGGTTGGTCGCAGCCCTTTCGCTTTAAGGCTTAGGTTGATTGCATCGGTGATGGCTTTGACCTGTCGGTTACTTTGACCAGATGCAATGACAAAAAAATCTGTAAATGCTTCAGTATCGCGAAGGTCAAGAACAACTACGTTGAATGCTTTTTTGTCATCCATCGCGTCGATTACTGTGTGCACGGGTAGTGGGAGTTCGCGTACGGATCTTTGTGCTTTTTTAATCATGGCAACACGGTGGTTTGTGACGTATCAGAATAAAGGTGATGTTTCGAAATGTATGACGTAACAGCTGTGGGCAGTAGTCCTTCAGTGGATTGATTTCTGAACAAGAGTTCCCGAATATCAGACGATGACACATTGCGTGTCTCAGCCTCAACCAACCAGATTAGCGTGGAATTGGTAGTTTGGTCCAAAACGGTATCGGGGTCAGTTTTTGTAGTTATTGTTCGCATGCGCCCAGACAAGCTTGGTAGTTTCTCTCGAAGTGCTGTGCCGCTGAGCCCCGAGCGGGAGATGACGACGAAATGGCTTTGTTCAATTAGTCTTGGATAATTGTGCCATTGTTCGATGTCAGAAAAAGCGTCGCTTCCTATGATGAAGAACAATTGCTGAGAACTATACCCGCTCTCTGAAAGCCGCTGTAGTGTCAATGACGTATATGACGGTGAAGATGAGGGCATTCTTAGCTCGATATCGCTGACTCGAATGCCTGAAATATCTTCGGTAGCGAGTTCGGACATCGTGAATCGGTGATGCCAGGGAACTTGTCTTGTCGGAATTTTATGTGGTGTGAGACGTGAAGGGACTATTACGACCTCAGTAAGCGCCAAGGCTTGTTGAGCAGCTAGGGCTGCGTCGAGATGGCCCACATGGATGGGGTCGAACGTGCCGCCGAGAATGCCTATTCGCGATGCAGATATCACTCGAATGTTTGTAGTTTTAGAGGTGCTGTTGCATTAGCTGAATCATCATCATGTTGTCTAAGTGCAGCCCATATTCCCTCCAAGAGCTGCGAGAGACCCTCTCCGGTAACGGCTGAAATTTCATAAAGCGGCAGGCCTGTTATCTTAAGTGCGTCTCGAAGTTGCTCCAACCGTCGTGGTTCGTCGAGCGCATCAATCTTGGTTGCCACAACGAGTTGCCGTTTCTGCATCAATGGTGATGAGTCGCCATCTAACGGTTTTAAAGAACTGTTTTCACTCGCAAATTCTTTGAGTTCCACTTGGATCATTTGGAAGTCTTCAGTTGGCTCGCGCCCAGTAGCCGATGTTACATCGATCATGTGGACAAGTACTTTCGTTCGTTCGAGGTGACTAAGGAATTGATGTCCCAACCCTTGACCTTCGTGTGCGCCTTCAATCAGCCCGGGTACATCCGCAATCACAAAATCTCTTTCGTCGTCTATGCGGACCACGCCAAGATGTGGGGTTAAAGTCGTGAATGGATAGTCAGCGATTTTGGGACGTGCTGCTGACAGGCGTGAGGTGAGTGTAGATTTCCCAACATTTGGATAGCCAACAAGTCCGACATCAGCGAGAAGTTTGAGTTGGAGTCGCAATGCGAAGATTTCCCCGAAATGACCCTTTTCAAAGCGTCTCGGAGCACGATTGGTTGCACTGCTAAAACGTTGATTGCCGCGGCCACCAAGGCCACCTGCGGCTGCTTGCCATACCTGCCCGGTTTCTGAAAGGTCAACTAGCTGCAGTAGCGTGTTTTCGCCGCCAGGCAGTTCAGACTCATGTTTTGAAAAGACTATTGTTCCAGTTGGGACGTCCAAATAGAGGTCCTTGCCCGACTTACCGGTTCGATTTGAACCTTCTCCGTGCGAGCCTCTTTGCGCTCTGTGAATGGGTCGGTACTTAAAATTCACGAGGGTGTTTAGGTCGTTACTTGCTCTCAAAAACACGGAGCCGCCACGCCCACCGTCACCGCCATCTGGACCGCCAAGCGGTACAAATTTTTCCCGGCGAAAGCTAACGCAACCGTTGCCTCCGGAACCTGCTTCGACCTGTATGTCGACGCTGTCGACGAACATTCACAATCCACAGATAGGGTGTAAGGATAGATTTAAGCCGGAGTATCCATAGGAACTACGCTAATCACGCGGCCCCTCGAACCATGGTCTTCAAAACGTACCCGCCCCGCCGCGGTGGCAAAGAGGGTGTCATCTTTACCTAAACCAACATTTAAACCTGGTCGAAAACGACGACCACGTTGTCGAACGAGGATGGCTCCACCTAGAACGATGTTTCCATCAAAACGCTTAACACCAAGCCTTTGAGCCTGACTATCACGGCCATTACGGGAGCTGCCTTGGCCTTTCTTATGCGCCATAAATGCCTCTTAAATCGTGGACTGATAACACTTGATTCTAGGTTGCTTCGATGCTGGTAATGCGCACTTTAGTTAACGCCGTTCGGTGTCCGAGCGTTCGCCTCCACGCTTTCCGACGTTTTTTTCGAAATACGCGAATTTTTTCGCCACGTCCTTGTTCGTCGATAATGCCTGTTACCGTGGCCGCGTCAATAAACGGTTGCCCAGCCAAGCAGCTTTTGTCTTTATCGATGAACAGCACCTTGTCGAAAGTTATCGTGTTACCAACAGGCTCATCGATATGGTCAACAGTAACAACTCCACCTTCTTCGACTCGAACCTGCCGGCCACCACTTTGAATGATCGCGAACACTTGAAACCTTTCTATTACACATCAGCCTGCCCGTCGTGAGGCAAGCGGTGATCGGTAGTCAGCTAAACTCAGCCAGTTAGCTTACTACTCTGAATTGAGCCTGTAAAGACGTCAGCCGTGCGTAGCAGTGGCTGTTTTCAGCGAAGCATGATTCGCGTGCCGCGAATACTTTGGTCCGCCAAGGCTCCAAGAAAAGATGGAATTAGTCTGTCCATAAGTTCGAAATACGAAGAGAGAGCTGGTGAGTTATGGGCTAAGTCGTAAAGTACCTCTTCTCGATGACGTTCGGTGTAGAGAGTGACTCCAGTGTTGCCATCAATGAAGATGAATTTTGGACTAAGAATGAAGCCTCGTCGGTCTCGGTAGGCGCGCATTGGAACCACTCGGCGACGACCGAAATCATCGTAGATCTCGCGTTCCCGAGAGATCATCCCGGCGCGCTGATGCGGAGTAAAGTGAACACTACCGGTAACAATGAGTGGATTTTGATGTTCTTCACCTAGTTGGCGCCAATAACTCACGTTCGCAAAGATGGATTCATAGGCCTCCAGGTCCTCTTCACTGAGAACGTCATCTTCTTCTTCAGGGTCTCCGGGTTGGTTGCTCGTTTGTTGCGCACTCCGACCGAGACCATCAGTGTTATCTGTGACTACGTCTCCTTCGATTTCAGCTATTGCGAGTAAGTCGAGTACTTCGGCGTCGATAACATCAAGACGAGATTCGTTTCTTAGTTGGCTTTTAAGGAGGCGCGCCGTTTCTAAATTAGCGTCAACGTCATTAGAGCCACCGGCCAAAAAACCTGCTACTAGAATTCGCTGAAAGCGAGAGACTTCAAGCTTTGGTTGGAGAGGTGTTTCTATCGGTACCTCATAGTAACTTGTGCAGGCTGAGGCAACGAGAAGCAACAATGCACTAACGGTCGATTTCTGAAAGGCGGTCATAGATTTCCATGAAGAGGTCGTAATTCTGTTGGATATTGATATCGTCTGGCGATAAGTCCATCGCTTCTTCGTACGCATCGAGAGCGTCGTCAAACAGCCCCTTTTGTTCGTATGCGATTCCGAGGTTGTTCCAGGCGGCCGAGTATGTGGGATCAATTTCGGTCGCTCGTTTCCAACGGTAAATTGCTTCGTCCCACAGTGCCTGCCTAGCTACCTTGTTTCCAAATTCAACCTGGGCGCGTGCATCAGCGGTTTCGTCGGCATGGGCAATGGATGCGACCATAACGAAGGTTATTGCCCCAATGATTCCTAAAGTAGCATTTCGCATTATCTTGACCTACACAAAAACAAAGCTGTCTTTGCAATATAGCGAGGTTAACCAGCTTCGGCAAGGTCTTTGATTGCTAACTTTGTTTTCCACAGTCAAAGTTATCCTTTCGTTCAAATGGGTCAAAGTTCTTTGTGATTGCTGACGATACGTACCAAAAGTAATTGAGTTTTAGACGTTTTGCGTGTTCTTGGTGTGCTGATTTTGTTTCCAGGGTCGAAAATAGGTTTCGTTTTATTTCCACGGTTCGGTCTTGGCCGTACTGGTAGAAGTTGTGCTAATACTGTTGGGGGTTAGCAGCATTTGAGTACATGCTCAAAGGTAATCTTGCGAGCATGGGAAAGTAAGATTTTCACAGCTGCCTGACAGAGTAGTGGTAACTTAAAAACGCTACAGGGTAGTCTGATAGGACTGAAGAGAGAGAACAAATGGCGAAAACTCTTGTTATCGTTGAATCCCCGTCCAAGGCTAAGACGATAGGCAAATATCTTGGGAAGGACTACAAGGTCAAGGCCTCGGTAGGGCATGTACGTGATCTCCCGAAGTCTCCCAAGAAGGTTTCTAAGGACGGTCGTCGGTTGGATGAGGGAATCGACACTTCTAACGGTTTTATACTTGATTACGAAATCACTAATGAAAAAGTTATAAAAGAGTTGAAAGCCGATGCAAAGGGTGTTGACGAAATCTATATTGCAACAGACCCTGACCGAGAAGGTGAAGCGATTGCATGGCATCTGGCCGAATTACTCGGCACCAAACGAAAGAAACGAAAAGTTGGCCGCCTAATTTTCAACGAGATAACCAAACGAGCCGTTTTGGAGGCACTCGATAATGTTGGTGAGATTAATCAGCGCATGGTTGATGCCCAGCAGGCTCGTCGGGCCGTCGACCGACTCGTTGGTTACAAGTTAAGCAAGCTATTTTGGAACAAAGTTAGACGTGGATTAAGTGCTGGTCGGGTTCAATCGGTCGCCTTAAGGCTGATATGTGACCGTGAGGATGCGATCGATGCGTTTCAATCTGAGGAGTATTGGCATGTATTCGCTCAACTTGCGGGCGGATCGCCACCAGAGTTTCAGGCCAAACTCGCCAAGAAGGGAAAGAACGCCGCCAAGATTCAAAACGAGGAACAAGCAAATGTGATTCTGGCGGACCTTGAACAATCTGAGTTTATTGTTAGTTCTGTTGCCACCAAAGAACGTAAAAAGTCGGCAGTTCCGCCTTTTACAACAAGTAAGCTCCAACAAGCGTCTCGGTCACCGGTACGAAAAACCATGATGATTGCGCAGCAACTGTATGAGGGCATTGAGTTGCCTGGGGCAGGTGTGGTCGGGCTCATTACGTACATGCGAACTGATTCAACGCGGGTGTCGGACCAAGCGATTGGAGATGTGCGCGAACTCATTAGAAAGACGTACGGTAAGGAGTTTGTTCCAGAAAACCCCAATAGATATAAGACGAAGAAAGATGCTCAGGATGCCCATGAAGCGATCCGTCCGACTTCGACTGCATATGACCCAGAAACTGTTCGACCGCACTTAAGCAATGACCAGTACTTTCTCTACCGCTTGATTTGGAATCGATTCGTTGCATCACAAATGCCGCCAGCGACTTTTGATGACACCACTGTGGATGTTGCTGCCGGCGACTACCTATTTCGTGCCAAAGGCTCGGTGCCTAAATTTAGTGGCTGGATGGCTGTTTATGAAAAAGATACGCCGAAAGAGGATGCCGAGCAGACCGGGTCGTTATCGGGTGATGAATCTCGCGACGGAAGTGGGTTGCTGCCAAGCCTTCGTGAAGGCGACGTACTTACGGTCAAGAAATTGACTCCGGAGCAGAAGTTTACGCAGCCTCCTCCCCGGTTTACAGAAGCGACACTTGTGAAGGAACTCGAAGAGAATGGAATCGGTCGTCCGAGCACGTACGCGTCGATTATTGGAAAAGTCCAGGAGCGCGACTACGTCTTTAAGATTGACGGCCGTTTAAAACCCCGCCGACTCGGTCGGGTTGTGACAGGTCTCTTGATAGAGAACTATGACGCGATCGTCCAGGTCGACTACACGCGAGAAATGGAAGGGAAACTGGACAACATCGAAAGCGGCGCTGACACATACGCGAATGTCCTGATGGATTTCTACGAACCTCTCGTCAAGGATATTGAGCGAGTGAAGGAAGAGATGAGGGACATTCGTGGAGGAGTACCGATAGATAAAAACTGTCCTGATTGCAACAAGGGGTTGCTCGAAAAACCAGGTAAATTTGGCATGTTTCTGGCTTGTAGTGGCTATCCGGAATGCAGCTACACTGGCGAAATTGAAAATGAAAAAGAATTAGCAGATGAGGCTGAGAAGGAGCCGTGTGAGAATTGTGGAAAGCCGATGGTCCTGAAGCGTGGTCAGTGGGGACCGTTTTTTGCTTGCACACAGTACCCACAGTGCAAGACCACGCGAAAAGTTATTTCGGGTTCGACTGGGTTCGCGGCGGCCAAACCGGATCAGCCATTAGAGGAAAAGTGCCCAAAGTGTGAATCTCACCTGGTTATTAAGCAGGGTAAATTCGGTGAGTTCACCGCCTGTAGTAGTTATCCGAAGTGCCGGTATATCAAACTGAAGACGATTGGGATTGCCTGCCCAGTTGACAGCGGAGATATTGTCGAGCGCAAGTCGAAACGAGGCAAGGTATTTTATGGGTGTGCCAACTATCCGGATTGTGACTTCACAGTCTGGAATAAACCGCTCGACGAGTCATGTCCGCAGTGCAAAGCTCCATTTCTGATAGAGAAAGTGACGAAACGTTGGGGGCGTCAGTTACTTTGCCACAAGGATGACTGCGACTACGTCCGTAATGAAGAGCTTGCTGCTGTCGGTTCCTAGTTAATGATTCGGATTATCGGTGGTGGATTAGCAGGGACTGAAGCAGCATGGCAGGTGGCCAGACGCGGTGTTCCCGTTCGCCTTCATGAAATGCGTCCCATTCGCTCAACAGCTGTGCATCGCACAGACCGGTTGGCCGAGTTGGTGTGTAGTAACTCTTTTCGTGGTGACAAGCTTGAGAATGCCGTTGGACTCCTTAAGGAAGAGATGCGACAGCTTAATTCCTTGGTCATGCGCGTGGCTGATGCGACGCGAGTCCCGGCTGGAGGAGCGCTTGCCGTTGATCGCGAGCGATTCGCAGAAGAAATCACTGCGGTTCTTGAGGCGGAGCCACTGATTGAGATCACCCGGGAAGAGGTCACTTCGATTCCTGTTTCTGAAGGATTAACGCGACCGCTAATTATTGCGACAGGTCCACTGACTTCTGAGAAATTGTCTTCGGCGATCACAGCTTTTGTGGGCCGTGATCAGTTGTATTTTTTTGATGCGATCAGTCCGATAGTGTTGGCTGACTCGGTGAATTACGAAAAGGTATTTAGAGCATCACGGCGTATTCGATCAAAACGGACATCGATGGATTCTCCTGGGCGTGCGTGCGCCAGTGATACCGAGGACGGTGACTATTTAAACTGCCCAATGAGTCCTGAGGATTATCGATGTTTTTATGACGCATTGAGTAGTGCGGAGAGAGCCACGGTGCATGATTTTGATCGCACGCCGTTTTTTGAGGGATGCCTGCCGATTGAAGTTATGGCACATCGCGGTGTTGATACGCTGCGTTTTGGACCAATGAAACCCGTAGGGCTGATCGATCCCAAAACAGGCCAGCAGCCGTATGCGGTGGTGCAACTTCGTCAAGACAATCTCGCGGCTGATCACTTCAGTTTGGTTGGTTTTCAAACGCAGATTAAATGGTCAGAACAGCGCCGTGTGCTTCAGCTTATTCCGGGTCTTGAGGAGGCAGAGTTCGTGCGGCTCGGCATGATTCATCGCAATACGTATATCAATGCGCCGACAGTACTGATGCCCACATGGCAGGCACGGAACAGGCCGGATGTATTTTTTGCCGGTCAACTCTCTGGTGTTGAGGGCTATGTGGAGTCTGCAGCGTCTGGGTTGGTTGCTGGTATCAATGCGACAGCGCTCGTTCAGGGCAAGGAACCTCTTACGTTTCCGCGGACAACAGCGATTGGGGCGTTGGCACATTACGTATCGCACGCTGACCCCATGAACTATCAGCCGACGAATATCGCGTATGGTCTCATTCCGTCATTAGATGAGCCAGCGCGAGGTCGCCAAGCCCGTCGACAAGCTTTGGCAAGACGAGCGTTGGCGGACCTGAAAGTGACAGGTCAGGTGGCGGAGGACAGAGATGGAACAATATCTGCCAAGATTTCTTGAATTTCTGAAACTGAATCGTAATGTTTCGCGTCATACGTTGCGTGCCTATCGCAGCGACTTGCGGCAGTTTGTTGAGTTTTCAAAAGAACGAGTTGGGCGACCCATAACGACAGATGATTTCGACCACCGCTTGGTTCGTAGTTTTCTTGCCAACCTTTATGAAAATGGTCATTCTCGCGCTTCGTCGGCAAGGAAGCTGGCTTCAGTTCGATCATTTGCACGGTATCTTCGCAATGAAGGACACCTAATACAAGATTTTGGCGGTTTGGTGTCCACGCCGAAGCTTGCGCGTAGGATACCGACACACCTTGACACGGATGAAATATCCGTACTTCTTGAGTCTCCGGATTTAGATAACCCACTTGGTCGAAGAGATCGCGCTATTCTCGAACTGTTCTATGCATCTGGTTTGCGTTTGAGTGAGCTTGTTAGCCTGGACCTTGGTGATGTCAACTTACGAGACCAGCTTGTCCGAGTGTTGGGGAAAGGTGGCAAGGAGAGAGTTATTCCTTTTAACCAGAGCACTAGTGATGCCATTCGTTCATATCTCAAGGATCATCGTGTTCTCGTTAACTCGAATAATGAAACATTGGGTCAGGCGTGTCATCCTCAAACCACTGTTGTTTCCATGCCGTTGTTTGTGAATTACAGAGGTGGCAGATTGTCGAGTCGAAGCGTAGATCGTTTGGTTCGCAAGTATGTTGTGCAGTCAAGCTCTAGGCTGGGCATTAGTCCGCACGCTCTCAGGCATTCGTTTGCCACACACTTGCTTGAACGAGGGGCAGATTTGAGGGCAATTCAGGAATTACTTGGGCACGCACGTGTTAGCACGACACAACGGTACACGCATGTAAACGCGGCGCAGATTACGGCTCTCTATCGGAGGACCCACCCGCGGGCGTAAGGTGCATTTAGGTCTTGACGGTGCCTTTGATTGAGTTGGGCTCGTTTACAGCTTCTGATTCCAGTGCCTCCCACTGATTCATCAGGTCGCCTACCGTCCACATTAAAGCTTGATGCTGCTTAATAGTGTCTTCTGCCGCAGCTTTGTCGATGTAGAAGTCAGGCTGTGACATTTCGACTTCCAATGCGTGGACGTTGTTTTCGCAGTCGGCGATACGTTTTTCTAGTTCAGTAACGCGTTTCTGCCTTGCTTCAATGATTCGTTTTAGCCGTCGTGACTCAATTTGGTCGCGTTTGTGGTTAGCTGCTCGGTTGGGTTTGTCGGGGCGATTAGTAGTCGGCGAGGTTTTATTGGGTTTCCGTTTTGAAAGAGATGCCTGTTCAAGTTGTTGCGCTTTACTCCATCGAAATTCTTCATATGTTCCAGGATACATAACAGTGTTGCCATTTCCGACTTCGATGATGTGTGTAGCGAGGTGATCGACAAAATAGCGATCGTGAGACACGAAAATAAGCGTTCCTCCGTAGTCGGCGAGAGCCTCAAGAAGGACATTCGTAGAGTCAATGTCTAGATGGTTTGTGGGCTCGTCGAGGAGTAATGTGTTGGATGGTCGAAGTAACATCCGAGCAACGGCTAAGCGGGTACGTTCGCCTCCTGAGAGTACTTTGATGCGTTTGTGTATGTCATCTTCAGAAAAGAGAAACCCTCCCAGTATGTTTCGAATGGATGGCACCATGTCGATAGGGGATCCTGAAGCCAGTGTTTCATACACGGTCAATTTTGGATTGAGAGTGGTCGCTTCATCTTGCGCAAAGTACTGCTGCACGACATTGTGCCCTTCCGTTCGTGTGCCGTCATCCGGAGCTTCGACACCAGAAAGTATGCGCATCAAGGTCGATTTTCCCGCTCCATTTGGACCAACGATTGCCACGCGGTCGCCGCGGGCAATGCTGACGTTTGCTTGTTGAAAGACACGAATGCTGCCGTATTTCTTGTTGATATCACTCAGTTCCATTACGCTGCGACCGCTCTTCTTACTGCTAGGAAACTTAAAGTGCACACGTTTCCGTTCAGGCGGCATTTCAATGGGTGTTATTTTTTCAAGCATTTTTATGCGGCTTTGAACCTGTTTTGCTTTTGTCGCTTGATATCGAAACCGATCAATAAACATCCGCATGCGGGCAACATCTTCATCCTGCCGACGTTTCGTTTCTCTGAGGCGAGTGATGCGTTCATCACGCTCGACGAGGTAATTACTGTAGGTGCCAGGGTACGTAGTTAATGTACCCATGCCGACGTCGGCGATCGCGGTAACTACGCTATCGAGAAAAAACCGATCGTGTGAGACAAGAACAATGGCGTGTGTGTAGCTAACTAGAAATTCTTCCAGCCAATTCCGGGCTTCGAGGTCAAGATGATTCGTCGGTTCATCAAGAAGTAATAATCGTGGACGTTGAAGGAGGAGTTTGGCGAGTGCAATTCGCATTTGCCATCCTCCTGAGAAATGTTCGGTCGGTCTTGTTAGATCTTCTGGTGAAAACCCGAGTCCTTTTAGGACGACGTTAACTTTTGCTTCGATGCTATATCCATCTTGATCTTGGAATGTGTGCTGGACTTCACTGTAGCGACCGAGTGCGGCATCATGTTCGTCCGCTGGTAAATCACTATCCGCGAGCCGGTGCTCTAAATCGACCATTTCGCGTTGAAGTGAAAGTAAGAAATCGAATGCTCTGCTGGCTTCTTCATACAGAGTATGCCCGGCATGTTTCAGACCATCTTGGGGAAGATATCCGACAGTAATGTCAGCGGCGCGAGTAATCGTGCCGCCATCAGGCTCCACATCACCTGCCATCATTTTCAGTAGTGTCGTTTTGCCGGTGCCATTTGCTCCGCAGAGTCCGACTCGATTACCCGATTGGATATGCCACGACACCTTGTCGAATAAAGTTCGTCCGCCGAATGATTTATGTAGTCCAGAGAGCTGAATCACCGAACGATCACTATATCGTGCTCAAGAAGTTGCTGCTGCGGTGCGTAACGTAGTTTTCGCAGATGGAGAATAGCTTTTGATTTATCAGGGATTGAATGCATGTTTTGGTTAGATTAACGCTGGGTGATCTGAACTAATAGCAGTACAGACTGTTACCTAGGCTACAATCGCCAAATGCAATTTTGTTGTCGTTGGCGAGAGGGACTTTTATTTGTAATTTTGGCCGCCGGTGTTGCAATTAGCGGCGGTTGCTCCGCGCCTCTTGATGCGAAGAATGAGGTGGCGATTACGCGTATTACTACAGGCTGGTTTGACGCCGGACTTGATAACCTTGGCCGAAGCAAGCTTGTGCCAACGATTGAATTTAACTTGCAGAATGTTTCTGATAAGCAAATTGGCTTGTTGCAGTTGAACGGTATTTTCCGGAGATGTGAAGTGGTCTACGCAGGCCAAGACACTCCGGACAATACCGTTTCGCCAGCTGATCCTGAGGCCGGTACGTGCCAGGGCGAAGCACGGGAGTGGGGAAGTTTGTTAGTCCGCGCTGTGCCTCGGCAAGGTATCGGTCCCGGCGAAGAAGTTGGGCCATTTACCATGGTGAATAAACTTGGCTATACCGGCGATCCACCACAGAGCGTTGCGGAGATGCTGCAGCATCGAAGTTTCGTGGATGTGAAGCTTGAACTTAAAGTCAAACATCGTGCTGAGCAGTGGCAGCCTGTCACTGAGTTTCCGATCGATCGGCAACTTCTGACGCAGTGACTTCTGTAGGAAGAGCTGCTCTCGAAAAGACTCGCTCACTTTCACTGGTGCGACGTCTTGGTCCGATTGATGGCGCGTCAATTATTGTTTCCAATGTCATTGGAAGTGGCATTTTTATCGTGCCGGCGCTTGTGGCCGTTTGGATTCCAAATGTTTGGCTCATGTTGGCTGCCTGGGCTGTCGGTGGGATGCTCGCTTTCACTGGAGCTATGGCGTATGCCGAATTAGCCGTCCTGCGACCGCACGCAGGGGGAGAATACGTTTATCTTCGAGAGGCATTCGGTCCGACGATTGGGTTTTTAACGGGTTGGACATCGTTCATCGCTGGGTTCTCAGGAGCCATCGCAGCTTCTGCGGTTGGGTTTGCGACGTTCGTTGGCCACCTCTTTCCGATGGCCGCTGATTCGTTACCATTATTCCAAGTACCTCTGGTCTTTGTCTCATTGACTGTGTCATCGCAAACCCTTGTGGCCCTTACACTAATCGCTGTTTTGACGGTGATTCATGTGAGAGGTCTTGGACCAGGACGCTTGGTTCAAAATATGCTTGCAATATCGAAAGTCACGGTTTTAGTAATACTGATCGTGGCTGGGTTTGCGATTGGCAATGGTACTGCCGCGAACTTTTCGGTTGCTAATCAGCCGGTTGCCGGCGAGCTGTGGCTTCTTGCCTTGATCCCTATTATGTTCAGTTTTTCTGGTTGGAATGCAGCTGCGTATGTAGCCGGCGAGATACGCGATCCGGAACGAAATGTTCCATTGGCGATGGCCTTAGGTACGGTTACTGTTGTCGTGATTTTTTTGTGCCTTAATGTGTTGTACGTTTTTGCGATGCCACTGCATGAGATTGCTGCGGTTGATGTGCGGGTAATTGATGTAGTAGCTGGGCGTTTATTGGGACCGGAGGTTGCCACGTCAATCGCAGCGGCATCGGCCGTGATGATTGCTGCGAGTGTCAGCGCGATGATTATGGCTGGGCCTCGCGTCTACTACGCCATGGCTCGAGACGGCCAGTTTTTCTCTGCAGCAGCACGCGTGCACCCTACATTCCGGGCTCCGACTGTCGCGATTGTCGCGCAGAGTCTCTGGAGTGCGATTCTCGTGTTAGCTGGAACATTTGACCAGTTGTTGCTCTACACTGGGTTTGCGGTGACGCTGTTCGCTGGTACAGCGGTCGCAGCGTTATTTGTATTGCGGAAGAAAATTAAAAAAACTTCTCACCCGTTCCGGGCATGGGGCTATCCAGTTGCCCCGGCTGTATTTGTTGCAGTTAGTGCCGCAATGGTCGTGAACTACGTATGGCGGCAACCATTAGAGTCCGGTGTAGGCATCGTTTGTATCGTAGCTGGCATTCCGTTTTATTGGATGTTTAAGAAAACTTCACGTGACAAGGTTATAGACCAATGAACAAACCATCAGAATTTAAGAGTACTACCGTGATCGCAGTACGAAGGCACGGGAAGACCGTTATGGCAAGCGACGGCCAGGTAACATTTGGTAATACCGTGGTGAAGCAAACTGCGCGCAAGATTCGTCGTCTTTACAACGATAAAGTGTTAGCTGGGTTTGCTGGTTCAGCTGCTGACTCGTTTGCGTTGTTTGCTCGATTTGAGGCCAAGCTTGAGCAGTATCGTGGGAACCTTGAACGGTCTGTCGTCGAACTTGCGAAGGATTGGCGAAGTGATCGTGTCTTGCGACGATTGGAAGCGATGTTGGTTGTCTCCGATGAAACTGCCACGTTTTTATTGTCTGGGACAGGCGATTTAATTGAGCCCGATGACGGGATTGTGGCCATCGGGTCTGGTGGGGCATTTGCGATGTCGGCAGCAAAAGCCCTGGCCGAACATACGAATCTTGAGGCACGGATAATTGCTGAGGCAGCAATGAACATTGCCGCGGATATTTGCATTTATACGAATAGCAATGTCACGATCGAAGAACTGTAATCGTGCCAATTTATCTTCCTGAGTCCACCGGAGTCCTTACGGGTTCGCTGACACCACGACAAATTGTTGCGGAGCTGGACAAGTATGTCGTCCGCCAACATCAAGCCAAGCGGGCAGTCGCAATTGCGCTTCGCAATAGAATGCGTCGCCAAAAACTCCCACCCGATCTAGCGGAAGAAGTTGCTCCGAAGAATATTTTGATGATCGGTCCGACTGGAGTGGGTAAAACCGAAGTGGCACGTCGGCTGGCTCGGTTGGCGCAATCACCATTTATTAAAGTAGAAGCATCGAAATTTACCGAGGTAGGTTATGTAGGGCGCGATTGCGAATCGATGGTACGAGACCTAGTTGAGCTATCGGTTGACATGGTACGTGAGGAACGGTTGATCGAAATACGAGAGAAAGCGACAGCAAATGCCGAGGAGCGCCTTCTTGACCTACTGCTTCCTCCGGTTCCACCGCCGCCTACAACAACGACTACGGGTGACGTTCCGATCGAACAGGAGTCGATTAACAGTACTCGTGAGAAGTTTCGTGCTCAATTGAGAGATGGTCGGCTCGACAAACGAGTGGTCGATGTCGAAGCTACGGACTCATCGATGCCCTCCTTTGAAATCATTGCGGGTACTTCGGCGGAAGATATCGATGTCAAGATGAAGGATATGCTGCCTGGGTTATTTCAAGGACGTAATCGGAAACGTCGTCTACCTGTACCGGAAGCCATTAAACATTTGGCGCGAGAAGAGGAACAGAAGCTAGTTGACATGGAAAGTGTCAGTCGGTCGGCGATCGAAAGAGTGGAGCAGTCTGGCATTATTTTTGTAGACGAGATTGACAAGATCGCAGGTCGAGAAGGTGCTCAGGGACCGGATGTTAGCCGCGAAGGGGTGCAGCGAGACATTTTGCCGATTGTGGAGGGTACGACGGTCAATACAAAGCACGGCATGGTACGGACGGACCACATTTTATTTGTTGCGGCCGGCGCTTTTCATCTTTCTAAACCTTCGGATTTGATCCCTGAGTTGCAAGGGCGTTTTCCGATCAGAGTTGAACTTGAGGCCCTTGAAACCAACGACTTTGTTCGCATCTTGACGGAACCGAAAGGCGCGCTCATTACTCAATATCGAGGATTAATGGCAACCGAGGGACTCGACGTGAGTTTTACGGATGAGGCGGTACGACGGATTGCTGAGTATGCGAGCTTGGTGAATGACCGGACTGAGAACATCGGCGCCCGTCGTCTCCATACCGTCATGGAGAAATTACTGGACGAGATATCTTTTGAAGCTCCAGATATGAGTGAGTCGACCGTTGTTATCGACGAAGCATATGTGGACCGGATGTTGTCTGAAATCGTAGAAAACGAAGATCTGTCCCGTTACATCCTGTGACCTTTTACAATGCTACGGCTCGCTTCGCCGTGATATTGCTGGTTCTGGCCGTTACAGTCGCATGCGGCATGAAGGGGCCGCCACGGCCGCCAGTTAGTATTGTTCCGTCTCAGATCGAATTACCTGATATCGCTAGGGTGAGGGACCGGGTTTACCTGACATTTCAGGTGCCGGCCAGTGATTCTGACGGTGACAGCCCAGCTGATATTGAACGTGTTGAAGTCTATGGCGTGACAACCCAACCAACGTCGGACCGTCCGTCTGAAGAGTTTTCTGATGACTGGCTTGAGGCGGCTACGCTTGTAGCGAGTATTTCGGTTCGACCACCGGGCCTAATGTCGGCGGAGGTCTTGTCGGATGGAGATGAGATTGAAAGCGAAGATGACTCGTCTCCGAATCGCTTTGAGGACGAATTTGTAGCACAAGGTGAATTAATTACGATTATTGAGCAGTTGACGCCAGAGAGTTTCATTGCTGTTGTCATTGACGACGACGACGAGGACGAGGACGAGGACGAGGACGAGGATTCAGGGCGGCTTATTCCAGTCCCGTTCATTGCGCCTCCGATTCCAATGCCAGCTATACGGTCTTATGTAGCATTCGGTGTGTCTTCAAGAAGGCGAGAAGGTGACCCGTCGCCGATGGCCATTGTGCCATTGACTGAACCGCCTGAATCACCAGGGCCGGTTACAGTTACTTACACAGCTGGGGCTGTCAGTGTGCAATGGGAGGAACCGGAATACTTTCGATACCTTGTCCAACCTGAGCAGCCGGCAGGAGAGTTTTTGGAATCTGAGCCAGTTTTGGATGTCAGTGAGGCTTCAGAGTACGTAATTCTCGATCTTGCGAGTGCGGGGGATTCTGATGTCGAACGACCGGTGCCACTTGGGGAGCCGCAATCTGTGACTGTCTATACGGATTCTGAGATCACATTCGGAACCACTGCATGTTACGCGGTGCAGACGCTCGAGCACGTCAATGAGGATCTTGAGGTATATGGGGACGCATCACCAGCCACATGTGTCGTTTTCACAGATACATTTCCACCAGCGCCTCCGACAGGACTAATTGCAGTTGCTGATGCTGGTTCGATTAACTTGGTGTGGAACGAAAATACTGAGTCCGACATTGATGGCTACCTAGTCTTGCGCGGATTAGCGTCAGATGCGACACTCGAACCACTAATATCTGAACCCATTACCGAACCGACATATCGGGATACGTCGATTGTGCCCGGAGAGCAATACGTCTATCAGGTGATGGCTGTCGACCATGTTATGCCGAGGAACGTAAGTCAACCATCGGGGCAGATTACCCAAACAGCACGGTAGTTAAAGGAAAACTGAATCGTTATGGATCGTTTGTATCGAATGGAGATGGGCGCGCACCAATGCTACGTTATTGAGCGTAGTGGTAATTGGTTTGAACTCGAAGGCGATATATATGCTGATTACGAGGCAGGTCAGTCTGTTGATGTGTCGGCAGCTCGGGTATTGCCACCCGTCATGCCGTCTAAAATTGTTGCGGTTGGTTTGAATTACCGTGACCACGCGAAGGAGATGGGGAAAACGTTGCCAGACGAGCCGCTCATTTTCCTTAAGCCATCAACAGCGGTTATCGGACCATCGGACGCAATCGTGTTACCGAACGGTGCGGGGCGTGTTGACCATGAAGCTGAACTAGGTATTGTGATTGGAAAGACGGCTCATCAGGTACCTGTAGATCGTGCGCAGGAATATGTGCTGGGACTGACTTGTGTCAATGACGTTACGGATAGAGATCTGCAAAAGCGCGATGTGCAATACACGCGCGGAAAAGGGTTTGATACTTTTGCGCCTATCGGGCCAGCAATTGCTGTTGGTCTCGATGGGGCATCGCTTGACGTAGAGTCAGCAGTTAATGGACAAGTTCGGCAGTCATCAAACACTCGGGAGTTGATTTTTTCGTTGGACCAGTTGATCGAATTTGTGACGGGCGTGATGACTTTACTACCAGGGGACATTATTTCAACGGGAACACCGTCAGGTGTGGGTCCTTTGTGCGCAGGCGATCGTGTGGCTGTTAAAGTTGAAGGTGTGGGGGAGCTTGTTAACAAGGTCGTCTCCGACGAAAGGAACGAACGGTGAAACTATTCGTAGACAGTGCGAACGTTGAGACGATCGAGGGTCTTGTGCCGCTTCGGATTATTGATGGAATAACTACAAACCCGTCATTGCTAGCAAAGGAAGTTGGAGACCCGGCTGACACCCTACGCCGCATTTGTGAGACGGTGAAAGGTCCGGTGAGTGCTGAAGTGGTGACCACTGGTGCGGAGGCGATGGTTTGTGAAGGCCGGAAATTGGCTGACATCCATGAGCATATTGTCGTCAAGGTGCCTTTCGGTCAGGAAGGCGTGAAGGCATGTGCGGAACTTGCCGGTGAGGGAATTCGTGTCAATGTCACTCTTGTTTTCTCTGCGTCTCAGGCTTTACTTGCTGCTAAGGTAGGCGCAACATTTGTAAGCCCTTTCGTGGGTCGGCTTGATGACTTGGCAACGGACGGCATGGACTTAATTGAGCAGATAGTGGAAATTTATGAGAATTATGAGTTTCCAACAGAGGTGCTCGTTGCGAGTGTACGTGGACCGTTGCATGTCGTCGAGGCAGCCCGTATGGGTGCCGATATATGCACCTGTCCGCCTAAAGTCATTGATATGCTTTTTACTCATCCGTTGACGGATATCGGGCTAAAGAAATTTCTCGCTGACTGGGAACAAGCACAGGCGTTCAAGGCATAGTGGATAAACGGTCTCTTCTTTCCGATTACGAGCAGCAAGCCGAACTTGGCGGCGGAATTGAGCGTCGCCAACGCCAGCATGATGCTGGCAAACTGACAGCTAGGGAGCGGATTGACCTCTTTTTCGATGTTGGCACGTTCACAGAAACTGACAAGCTGGTGACCCACCGCTGCCGAGATTTTGGAATGGAATCTCAGCAGATTCCAGGCGACGGTGTTGTTGCCGGTCATGGGCAGGTTAACGGCCGGTTAGTCTATGCCTTTGCCCAGGACTTTACGGTTTTCGGAGGTTCGTTATCGGAAACCAACGCGGCCAAGATCGTAAAGGTCATGGACCTTGCGGTGAAGAATGGTGCACCGATAATTGGTTTAAATGACTCAGGCGGTGCACGGATTCAGGAAGGTGTTGCTTCTTTAGCTGGCTATGCAGACATCTTCCTCCGTAATACATTGGCGTCGGGTGTAGTGCCTCAGCTATCTGCGATTATGGGACCTTGCGCTGGTGGTGCGGTCTATTCACCGGCCATTACGGACTTTACGGTTATGGTCGAAAACACGAGCTATATGTTCGTTACTGGACCGGATGTGATCAAAACCGTTACGCACGAGGACGTGACTAAAGATGAACTCGGCGGGGCAATGACTCACAATGCCAAGAGTGGTGTGGCTCATTTCTCCGTGCCGTCAGACCAGGATTGTCTTGCGTTGTTACGGCAGTTGCTGGGCTATTTACCTAGCAATAATCTCGATGATGCGCCGTGCGTTGAAACAGATGACCCAATCGATCGTGAAGACGCCGTGCTTGACAGTATTATTCCGGAAGCGCCGAACCAGCCGTACGATATTCTCGAGGTTATTCGGACCGTCGCTGACAATGGAGAATTTCTTCCCGTGCACCAACATTTTGCGCCGAATCTTGTGGTTGGATTTGCGCGGTTTGGCGGGCGCTCAGTTGGTGTTGTTGCGAATCAGCCGGCACATCTAGCGGGGGTGCTCGACATCGATGCATCGGTTAAGGGCGCACGTTTTGTTCGATTTTGTGATGCATTTAACATCCCATTGTTGACATTTGAGGATGTCCCAGGGTTTCTCCCTGGTACTCAGCAGGAATATGGAGGCATTATTCGACATGGTGCCAAGTTACTCTATGCCTTTGCAGAAGCAACAGTTCCGAAGGTCACCGTTGTCACGCGCAAAGCATATGGTGGTGCGTATTGCGTTATGTCGAGCAAGCATATTCGAACCGATATTAATTATGCGTGGCCGACGGCAGAAATTGCGGTAATGGGCCCCGAGGGGGCGGTAAACATCCTGTACAAGCGGGAGTTGGAGGCTGCGGCTGATCCAGATGCCTTACGAACTGCTCGTGTGGAGGAGTTTCGTAATAAGCTAGCAAACCCATTTGTTGCAGCTGGTCGCGGGTTTCTTGATGAAGTTATCTCTCCGCGTTCGACCCGAGCCCGTGTTGTTTCAGCCTTTCGAAGTCTTGAGGGAAAACGAGACAAAAACCCTCCTAAGAAACACGGCAATATTCCTCTCTAGATCCTGTTAAATGCTACACTCGTCAGTAGATGCGCCTTCCGAGTTGTCCTGATTAACGTTATCAGGAAGGTCACTTTTATGAAGGTTCTCATAGCCAATAGAGGTGAAATTGCCGTTCGAGTCATGCGTGCTTGCCACGACCATGAGGTAGCCACGGTGGCGGTCTATGCCGACTGTGATCGGCGGTCTCCTCATGTGCGTTACGCTGGACAGGCCGTTGCTCTGGGCGCTAATGAACCGGGCGACAGTTATCTTTGTGTCGACAAGATTATTTCGGCTGCGCGTGAGACTGGAGCCGATGCCATTCACCCCGGCTATGGCTTTTTAGCGGAGAATGCTTTATTCGCGCGTGCGGTGGCTGACGCAGGATTGACCTTTATCGGTCCATCTGCCGATGTCATTGCTCTGATGGGTGGGAAAGTTGCTGCCCGGGTGGCTGCCGCGAAAGCCAATTTTCCAACCGTGCCTGGGACCGAAGGGACTGTTTCTGAGGATGCTAGCGAGTCTGAGCTTCAGTCTGTTGGGGATGCTGTCGGCTATCCACTTTTCGTAAAAGCTGTAGCAGGCGGTGGTGGTAAAGGAATGAGACTTGTGCGTACCGCTGATTTATTAGTGCGGTCAATTGAGTCTGCGCGGTCCGAAGCGACCTCTGCATTTGGCGACGGGGCTGTTTATCTCGAACGTTGCATTGAGCGAGGACGTCACATCGAGGTGCAGGTCTTGGCTGATAATCATGGCACGGTCATTCCATTTGTTGAACGAGAATGTTCGATTCAGCGGCGTCATCAAAAAGTTATTGAAGAGTCGCCATCTCCGGTGATTACGGAGAAGACACGCCGAGCTCTTGCCGAGGCAGCCGTACGATTAGCTACAAGTGTCGGTTATACCAATGCCGGAACGATTGAATGTTTGTATGACGAACATTCTGAGGAGTTTTATTTCCTCGAAATGAATACGCGACTGCAGGTCGAGCATCCGGTTACGGAGATGGTAACCGGAATAGATTTGGTCCGGTGGCAACTTCGGATTGCTCAAGGTGAACCGCTAACAATCGATCCTGAGCGAGCGCTCACACCCGAGGGGCACGCCTTTGAGTGCCGTGTTTATGCAGAAGATCCTGCAGTCGGGTTTATGCCGAGCCCGGGATTACTTGAGACGTATCGGGAACCTGCGGGACCAGGCATTCGCGTTGATGCTGGCGTAGAGGTTGGATTCGAAGTGCCTATGTTTTACGACTCAATGGTGTCTAAGGTGATTTCGCATGCTGTTGACCGTCGCCAGGCGATCGCGCGGATGATCCGTGCCCTTAACGAATACGAGATTAGTGGTGTACCGACGACGGTTCCTTTGTTTCGATGGCTTTTAGAAGACACTGATTTTATAGCCGGCCGTTTCGACACGACCTATCTTGACCGTGTTTTGGAGAAGCGGGACGGGGCATCGTTTTCGTTATCGACTGACGATCGCGCAGTCGAGCAGCTTGTAATTGTGGCGGCGGCCATTTCAATTGCAGTCAAGGGACTTGGTTCGACAGCTGGTCAATTGGGGGTAGACGATTCAAGTAAATGGCGTCGTGCGGCTCGGATGGAAGGTTTGCAGTAGGGACGCTGACTAATGCGGATGGAGATCGAGATTAACGGTTCTACGCACGAAGTGATGATTGAGACTGTCACAGAGAGCCCAGATCACTTTGTCGTGTCCTGGGCTGGGATACGCTATGAGATAGATACATGTGTCGTTTCTCGTGATCGTTATGGGGTATTGCTCTCGCTACTCGAAGTAGCTGGGGACGCCAGGAGTTTTCAGGCCCGTTGTAGTCCGGTGGACCGCAATGGAGCGATGACTGTTCGGGTGCATGGCGTCGAACACGACGTACTGGTTAATGGTAGTCGGTCAAGAGTAGCCACCGCTGGCAGTAGTGAGAGTCACGGCGGGCGTTTGACTGCTCCCATGCCGGGTAAGGTCGTTCGTGTTTTGGTTGCACCAGGAGATGAGGTTGATGCGCATCAGCCGCTTGTTGTTGTTGAAGCCATGAAGATGGAGAATGAATTGACAGCTGTGTGTGCAGGCACTGTGACCGACGTGGCGGTCGCCGAAGGGGATTCGGTGAAGTCAGGACGGTTACTTGTAGTGATTGAGTAGAGGGCAGCGATTGATGGTAGATGAGCGGTCGGCGGACGACCATCGTGATCGCGAGGCACCTGATGTCGAGGTAGACAATAACGGTGCAGTTGAATTGTCTTCAGAGACTGCTCCGCCCCGGCCCTGGTGGTCTCTGGCCGGTACGTACGTTTGGAAATACGGTCGCTATTCCACCATGCTGGCTGTCGCGTTAGTGGCAGCTGGTTTGGTTTCCGTAGTGACTATTGACCTCGGGCCATCTTTGCTGTCCCAAGCGGAAGATGGGCTCACCCAACAAATTGATCGACCGGTTAGTATCGGCCGGATCGGCGCCTATGTTTTCCCGGGGCAATTTTTAGTTGAGGACATCGTAATTGGTGGACAAAATCCAGGAGATCGACCATTTTTCGTTGCCGATCGTATGGTGGTGACAACGGACTGGCTCCCGCTACTTAATGGTGAGGTCTTCATCGACACCGTTGATATTCAAGGTTGGCGGATGCTGGTTGAGCGTTTCGAAGACGGCAGCCAGACTTTCCCCAGGTTCGTCAACCGCCGTGACGAAAACGGTCAAGATGCGGTTGAAGATGAAGCCGAGATTTCTCGACCGGTGGAAGACGATCGCCGAACACGCTTCGTGACTACCGTGGAGTACCTACGTGCACACGAAGGCGAGTTTGTCTACGAGGACCATGGGGCACCTTGGAGTATTGTCGCGCGCAATATTGATCTAACGATGACTAAGGGCGCTGGGTATGGCGGGCATGCGTCCTTCGATGGTGGGACAGTCCAGATTAACGACTTCGAGCCCATGACTGCAACGTGGGAATCAATGTACTCGTTAGACGGTGGTCTTGCCAGTTTTACGCAGATGCGCCTGGAGATGGATGGTGTTGTGGCGGCGCTTGACGGCACAGCAGATCTGTTGAACTGGCCGGATGCGCAAATTGCTATCAGAGAGTCCTCAATCGATGCTCCGACGATGAAAGAGGTATTTTTCGCCCAGGATAATTTCACGACGACAGGTGACGCAGAATTCATCGGCGCATGGCATCTGTTCGATGGTGGTCACGAATTGACCGGGTCTTTCACTAGTGAGAATTGGACTTTTCAGGGGCTTGATTTTCCAGCGTTTGACGGTGATTTGGTTTGGACGCGTGACCTCTTTGAAATTACACGAGCCACATCAGGATTTTATGGTGGCGGCCTTGAGTTTACGTACGCGATGAAGCCGCTTGGGAGCGACGAACAGTCAATCGCGACGTTTGCACCTCGTGTTAATGGCACAGAATTGCTTCCACTGTTTGAGGCCGTTGGTATTTCTGGCATTCGGCCGCTCGGGACTGTCGGTGGCGAGGTACTTCTCGAATGGCCAACTAATAATTTTGATGATCGACGGGGCCACGCGTCATTGGATTTTGTACCGGCGAACGAAGTGCCACTCCAGTCCCGCGCCGTCCGTCCTGTGGGAAGCCGGATCGGTTGGTCTTATGCGGAACGTTCATTTGCTCCCGATAGTGAGCCGTGGCATTTTCCGCTTGGGGGAAAGATCGATTTACGTTTCGATCCTGAAAGAATTGACGTTTTCTCGAGCTGGATCGCCACGCCTCTAACCGCGGTTACGTTCGATGGATGGACAAAATGGGGGGATGAATCACGTATTCCTTTTAACGTGATGAGTGCCGATTGGCAGGAAAGTGATCGCCTGATGGTTGCGTTTATGACCGCATTTAATCGTGCGACGGGGGAACTCGACGTTGCGGGCTATGGGTCTCTGTCTGGCGTTATGTCTGGTGAATTTTTAAGCCCTCGTATCGACGCTACGTTCGATGGTGATGATGTTTATGCTTGGAATGTTGATTGGGGACATGGCGCTGGCGAACTTATTGTTGAGGATGGTTTTCTCGATGTTGCGAACGGGTTGTTTCGGGACGGTAGTTCACTTCTTCATGTGAACGGCCGATTTGCGCTTGGACCGCCACCAGAGGGCGAGGAAGAGATTAATGCGAGCTTCGAAATAGACGGTATCCCGGCGCAATATCTGCGCGATGCTTTCAGTATTGACGGCTATCCAATTGATGGTCCCTTGTATGGCGACATTCGATTATATGGAGCTTATCGAAGACCTTTTGGTTTTGGTCGTTTACGGATTGGCGAAGGTACGGCCTACGGGGAGACTTTTGAGCAGACTGATGCCGGTCTCAGGTTTGAAGGGGACGGCGTGTGGCTTGACGGCTTGACGGTAGCCAAGGGACTTGGTGAGGTCACTGGTGCGATGTATGTGCGCTGGGATGGCACATATTCCGTTAATGCGGATGCAAGAAATCTTGACCTCATGACGTCGCGTATCTTCGATCGACCTGGTGCAGAGGTCGGCGGATTATTAGACTTTTCAATCTCTGGGGTTGGCGCCTTCGACGACCCGAGTTACGAGATTCGTGGGACGATGACTGACCTATCTATTGAAGGGGCTGTAGTTGGGCAGGTCACCGGTCGGTTAGATGTAGGTGGCACGGCAATGGCTGTCGAACTTGAAGCAGCCTCCCCAACCCTAGCTGTGTCTGGGTCAGGTCGAATCGGATTAACAGAGAATGCCGATTCAGAGCTACGGTTTCGTGTAACCAATACGACACTCGATCCTTTTGTCAGAACTTTTCAACCGGACCTACCGGAAGAAACCACGGTGACTGCAAGTGGGACAATTCTAGTTGAAGGCCCGTTGTCTGATACCGACCAAATGCGTGTCGATGCAACGGTCGAGCAACTCGAATTAACGTTATTTGATTACGGTATTACGAATGAAGGCGTTGTGCGCTTGCTGGTCGATCGTAATGTGATCCGAGTTTCCGATATGCATTTACAAGGAGAAGGGACGGCGCTTGACTTGACCGGCGATATTTCTTTGTCTGACAAGCGGCTCGCGCTGCGTGCGAGTGGAGACGCGAGTCTTGGTATTCTGCAGGGATTTTTTCCGGAAGTCCGTGGAAGTGGAACCATGCAGTTGATGGCCGAAGTACAGGGTTCTTTTGACGAACCTATCCTTACGGGCGAGGCGAGAATCACGAATGGGCGTCTTCGACATTTCTCTCTTCCTCATTCACTGGACGCGTTGCAGGGCCGTGTCGTGTTTGAACCCGGAGGTATGCGGCTTGATGAATTGGCGGGTCAGTTTGCTGGTGGAGCGATGCAGTTCGGCGGTCGAATCGGTATGGAAGGTTACCGAATCGGGAATCTTGGCGTAACGGCCAGTCTAGAGAATTCGGCGTTACGTCTTGAAGATATTCGGTCCCGTGTCGATGCTGAGCTTACCTTGCGAGGATCGCTAGACCAGCCAGTTCTTGGCGGTGTGATTAATGTGCAGGATGCGATTTGGCTTGAATTCTTTCAAGCACAAGGAGGTTTTATTAACCTCTCTAGCTTGGTGTCTACGTCAGATACGGACGCTGAGGTTGCCATTCCTTTGCGATATGATCTCCGTATTTCTGCCCCATCCACTCTGCGCATCTCCGATAATCGTGCCCAAATCGTTGCAAGTGCGGATGTCTCTATTGGTGGCACATATGACCAGCCCGCCTTACTTGGTAACGTCGAACTTGAGCGCGGGCAAATTTATTTTGAAGGTAACCGGTATCGCCTTACTCGAGGCAATGTCGGATTTTTGAATCCGACAGGAATTGATCCTTTTTTTGATGTCGAAGTTGAAACTGACATTCGTGTGCCGGGACAAACGTATCGGGTGACACTCGGTTTGAGTGGTACCTTCGACCGTCTTGATTCTCCGGCGCTCGAGTCAGACCCGCCGCTACAACAATTTGAGATTATCGGTTTACTGCTTGGTGACGTTCGTGACCCACAGCAAGCGGAGATTCGAACGCTGAGAGCTCGTGAAGCGTCGCAACAAGAACTTCTTCAAGCGGCAGGGGCTCGTCTGCTCACAAGTCCGATTTCGTCTGGTGTCGGTGGAGTTATGCAACGTTCATTTGGTGTGGATACTTTTGAAATCGTTCCTTCACTAGACGATCCGGCCAGTCAGCAATCAACCCAACTCATTCCGACCGCTCGTGTGCTCATTGGTCGGCGCATATCTGACCGTGCGCACGTGACGTTTTCACGGGCGGTTAGCGGAAATAACCAAGATCTCATAGTTATCCTGGAGTACGACGCGACGGAACGATTGTCGTGGGTGTTGTCGCAGAACGAGGACCGTACGTATGCACTCGACTTTCGGGTCAGGCACACCTTCTGATGCAATGGCGCTTGTTTGTCATTGTTGTCGGTCTCGTTTGTATGGCGAGTCCTGTTTCCGCTACTTCCGATATCGATAGGTTCGTCGGTCAGCCGGTTATCGAGGTCGTATTTGTATCCAATGGGATACAAATACAAGATCCTGCAGTCTATGACTTGATTGAAACCGACGTCGGTGAACCGCTGGCGATAAGTGAAGTGCGTGAAAGCTTAACGCATCTTTTTAGCCTCGGACGGTATGGTGGTATCTCGGTGAATGCGGTTGCCCGTGACGGCGGTGTTGCACTTTCCTACGATTTACAGATTTTTAGTGTTATTGACCGTTTCGAGTTTCTCGGGAAGACCGAGTTGCCTGATGAAGACTTACGGCGCGAAGTTATCCGGAATCATGGCGAAAGCTTTCCTGAGAATGTGACCGCCTCGGTTATCGAGACGCTACGAACTTACCATGCTGAGCGTGGGTATCTCGATGCAATAGTTGAGGCCAACATTCGAAGGTCTCAGCGAGTCAATACACTCAGTATAACGATTAGAGAGGGTAATCGTGTTCGGGTCAATCGGTGGTTAATCACCGGTGTCGCATCAGCGTCGCTTAATAACCGTCTTCGGGATCGACTAGGACTGGAAGATGGAGATTTCTATGATGGGCTGATTCTTGACCAAAGGCTCAGTGAATACGAGGCTGAACTCCATGGGCTTCGGTATTACGAAGCCCGCCTTTCTCATACGGTAGAGCAGCGGGACGGGACGGCGGTCGATGTGCGGTTGGCTGTTTACCGTGGTCCGCGTATTAGCGTGACGTTTGATGGGGATGACGTGCCAAATGCGACTGTAGAAGATTTAGTTCCGGTTGCACGCGAAGCCAGCGTTGACGAAGATTTATTGGAAGATGCTGACCTTCTCATCGCCGATTACCTGAGGTCACTCGGATACCGGGATGCTGAGGTAATGCATACGCGGAATGGTGTGGCTGACGAAATTTCGATTGTCTTTGAGGTTAATCGTGGCCCGCTCTACCGTGTGGCCGACGTGCGTATTCAAGGCAATGAAAACGTCTCAACAGACATACTGCTCGCACTTGTAGAACTGCCCTCAGGAGAGCCTTTCGTTATCGATAATCTTGACGCTGGACTTGCGGCAATTGAAGGGTTGTACCAGCACCGTGGGTTCACGACTGTTCGTGCGACCAGTTCAAGTTTCGACGCAGTTTCCTTATCTGCTCAAATCCCTGGCGAAGTCTGGCAAACGGTCAACCTTGTAGTGGAAGAAGGACCGCGCATGACAGTCGGTTCTTTAGTATTTGAGGGGGGCAATGCATGGCCGCTGGAACAACTTCGCGAGACGGTCGCCACTCGCGTTAGCGAGGCATTTTATGGTCTACAAATTATTGATGACCGAGACGTGCTTCTCCTGCTCTACCTCAACGATGGATATGAACAAGTTGTTATTGATGTTGATACGAGTTTCTCGGACGATCTCACTACGGCAGATGTGACATTCCGGATCACTGAAGGCCATCAGGTAATCGTTGACCACGTACTGATTGTTGGTAATGAACAAGTCGCCGCTGAAACAATTCGTCAAGAACTTACGATTACTTCAGGGAACTCTCTTGGTCTTGATGATGTTGCTGAGATCAGGCGTCGTCTGAACGCACTCGGGATGTTCCGCCGACTCGATATACGGGAGTTTAGTCATGGACAAGTCGAACGTCGCGACCTCATTATCGAGGTAGAGGAAGCCCCCGCGACTACTTTGGCGTATGGGGGTGGTCTTGAGGTGTCGCAGCGGCTTCGGAGAGATGCCAGTGATTCACGTGGTTCGGCGGCTGTCGAGCGGATCGAGTTCGCACCACGAGGTTCTTTGCAGATTGGTCGTCGAAATTTGTGGGGTAAAAATCGATCGGTTAATTTGTTTACGCGTGTGAGTGTACGTCGAAAGAATGACTTTGTAGGAGGCAACTTTTCCGAGCCCGCACGAACGCTTGGATTTAATGAATATCGCGTGCTTGGTACTTATCGAGAACCGCGTTCATTTGGTTTTGGTTGGGACATCCTGGTGTCGAGCTATGTCGAACAGGCCATCAGACCTGGATTCGATTTGTTTAGTCGCGGTGTTACTGCCCAGATGATTGCGGGCTCAAGCGACTCAACGAGTACAACGATCGGCTATCGGCTCGGAGCCAACGATACATCGAATCGCCAGCTCAATCTTGAGGATAGTAATATCGTTGATCGGTTGTTTCCAGAGGTTCGTCTTTCTTCTTTTCGAGTGAGTCGTCTTCGGGATACTAGGGATGATCCTTTTGAACCGTCGCGCGGTACGGTCATTACTGCGGAAACCGAGCTGGCCTCTCGTGCTATCGGATCTGCGATCGGTTTTTCTAAGACATTTCTCTCGGGTTCTATCTTCAGGAAATTGAGTCAGTCATCCCGATTTGTATTTGCAGTGGGTTCTCGCCTTGGTTTGGCCTGGGGATTCCCTCAGGCCTTTCAGTTGAATGGTGGAGATGCTGCCGCGAAGGTGACGCGGACATTAGCTCTGCCGCTGAGTGAGCGCTTCTTTGCTGGTGGTGATACGACCGTTCGTGGCTATGCTCTCGATCGATTGGGAGAGCCGAGTCGAAATCCGGGTGGTACGATTGACCAGGACGGATTTCCCCAGGGTGGTAATGCGATGTTTATTGTTAATACGGAGCTTCGGGTTCGACTTACGGCAACATTGGGATTGGTGACTTTTCTCGATGCTGGAAATGTTTATGATGAAGTTCAGAATTTTAGGCTTCGACGGATTCGTAGTGGTGCGGGCTTTGGGATACGCTATAGCTCACCAGTAGGCCCGATCCGTGTCGATCTCGGTTTCAAACTTGGGGAACGTTACTTTTTTGGCGACGAAACGAGTCGGACGCAGGAACCACTTACCGCGCTTCATATCAGCATTGGCCAAGCTTTTTAACTTCTTGTTGCTAGTGCTTATAAGCACGACTGCGTCAGTGTCGGCACAGCAACTCGATCAGATACTCGCTGTTGTTTCCGGTCAGGTTGTTTTGCGTTCTGACGTTCGGGCTTTTCTAGAACTTGGTTTGATTGAAGCGACCGATACGTCTGACAAAGCTCAGTCAGATCAGTATTACATTACAAAATTGATCGAGAGGCAGCTCGCACTTGATGAGGTCAATCGATATCGGATACCAATACCGACATCAGAAGAAATAGATCAGGAGTTGGCCGCTATTCGAGGTCGTCTTGGTGGTGAGTCAGAGCTGAGTACGTTACTCGCCTTGGTTGGTTTGGGAGTTCGAGATTTGAGACAAATTCTTCAGGACGATATCCGTGCTGACGTGTATGTCCGTGAACGCTTCGGCGATGCTAATCAACTGAGTGAGTCTGAACTGATCAGTTATTTTGATGGCAATAGAGGAAGCTTTGCTGCGCCAGATCGAACGGTTGAGTTCGATGAGGTGCGTGAGGCTGTCCGTCTAAAATTATGGGCAGAACGTCGCGAGATGCTTGTCAGAGACTGGTTGACTGGTCTCATGCGAAGAGGCGAAGTAGTGCGTTTTGAGCCATAGCTTTACTATCGGCGCAGGATGTCTAGAGTCATTGAGTGGCGCTTATTACAAGAATGACTTCGACGAGATTAAACCCGGCATGGCTAACCATTGAAGTTACGGCGTTTCGTCTTAATAGGTAAAGTATTCCCCAAAAGGCTCCGAGTATTCCTGTCATGATGACAGCATCCCAACCTTGAAGCCGATGCCCTAATCCGAACAGAATGCTGAACAGCAGCAGGCCTAGCCAACCACCACCTAGATGTTGCTCGAAACGTCGCAGAATGAATGCTCTCTGCAGTTCCTCTCTAAAGCCGCCTGCTGTAACTACGACAAGGCCAAACAAGATTGCCCGGAGAGGAGTGCTGATCATGGCTTCCAGTGGATTATTTGTGGCATTACTCAGTGAAGGGGCAATGGCCCGAATCAACAGCAGTCCTCCGATCGCGCAGACAACAAGTAGAGGTGTCAGAATTACACCGAGTGCGATTTCGTTCAGGATAGGTTTGTGGCCAGTGACCAGAGAGCGCATCGATTCCCCGTGCGCGTTGAGGAAGTACTTGATCAGGCAAATCAAAAGTAGGGCATCAATGAGAGATAACGTAACAATGTAGGTAAATGACAGTTGCCCCTCATTGGTAGTGGCGCCCAGTCCCAGGCCGCTCAAAATCAACGCCAGTGAAATCTGAGTTGGAAATCCTGAGCATATGACTACTTCCGTTAGGGCCGAGCTGGCGTTGCCGGGCTCAGGATTTTCAGATGTGTCAGAAATATTGTGGGTAGGTGCACTGTTAGAGTTGTCTGTCACTGCCGGAGATGCTAAACGTTCTTTCACGGCACGTCTTCCAGCGTCAATCTTTTTGTTACTCAACTTTCTGTGGTACGCGTTGACTTTCGTCTTATTATCTGTTCCGAATTGTCAATATATTGGGCGTTTATAAAAAGCAATACACTATATCTAGTGGTTTTTCTTGACACCAAACCAGTCTAGTCGCATAGTAGGCCCTTAGCGAGAAATCGGTTGCCACAGGGTTCCCAGCGACATTAGCTGTCGGTTCTTCCGAGATGACTGGCACCAATTTTTCCGCTATCGGTATTGGTTAGTCGCTAGGTGATTAACTCTTATGGAGTTAGCACCACTCGTTCGGAGGAAAAGATGTCAAGAGCCGTTGCTCACGATTCAGACACACATCAGTCGCCGCAAAAATCACAAAATTCATCGTTGCATGGTGTGGGACTAGAGTTTCCGCGGGTGTTCAGTCGTGCGGATACAGACCCATTTGATGAATGTGAATGGGAGGTGCGTTCGGCCGTAATTGGCAGTGAGCGGGGCGAGGTCGTGTTCGAACAGCGGGATGTAGAAATTCCAAAGTCTTGGTCGCAGACCGCAACCAATATCGTGGTGTCGAAATACTTCCGTGGTCAACTTGGTACAACAGAGCGTGAGTCGAGCGTTCGTCAATTGATCGGGCGTGTTGTCGATACGATCACGAAGTGGGCTGAAGAGCAGGAGTATTTTGCTGGCACGGACGATCTGAATGCGTTTAGTGACGACCTTAAATATTTGCTTGTGAACCAAAAGGCTGCATTCAACAGTCCGGTTTGGTTTAACTGTGGATTTGAATCGACGCCGCAATGTTCGGCCTGTTTTATTAATTCTGTCGACGACACCATGGAATCGATTCTGACATTGGCGAAGACAGAAGGCATGTTGTTTAAGTTCGGTTCTGGAACAGGAAGTAATCTGTCGGCTATTAGGTCATCTCGTGAGGTTCTTGCTGGCGGGGGTACCGCGTCTGGCCCGGTTTCTTTTATGAAGGGTTACGATGCATTTGCGGGTGTTATTAAGTCTGGTGGCAAGACCCGCCGTGCGGCGAAAATGGTGATCCTGAACGCGGAACATCCGGACATCGTTGACTTTATTAACTGTAAGGTTGAAGAAGAGCGGAAAGCGTGGGCTCTTATTGATGCTGGGTACGATGGCTCTTTCACGGGACCAGCGTATGCTTCCGTTTTCTTCCAGAACTCGAACAATAGCGTGCGTGTTACTGATGACTTTATGCGGTCGGCGCTCGATGGCGGAGAATGGCAGACTCGAGCGGTCACTGACGGTCGCGTTATGGATACCTACGAAGCAAATGAACTACTTCAGATGATTTCTGAAGGGACGTATATTTGCGGCGATCCTGGAATGCAGTTTGATACGACAATTAATGACTGGCACACCTGTCCGAGTACCTCTCGTATTAACGCGTCTAATCCATGTTCTGAGTACATGTTTCTGGATGACTCGGCGTGTAATCTCGCCTCTCTCAATCTGATGCAATTTATTAAAGATGGCGACGAAGGTGAATTTGATGTTGAGAAGTTTTGTGCAGCCGTTCGAATCTTAATTACGGCTCAGGAGATTATTGTTGGAAATGCGAGTTATCCGACATCGGCAATCGGTCGGAATAGCCATGATTATCGACCGCTGGGTCTTGGGTATGCGAATTTAGGAGCGCTGCTCATGTCTCGCGGTGTTCCGTATGACAGTGATGAGGGAAGGGATTATGCGGGCGCGATCACGGCACTAATGACTGGTGAAGCATACGCGCAGTCTGCGCGGATTGCGAGGGACTGTGGTGGCCCCTTTGATGGCTTTAGTAAGAATGAGGAACCATTCCTTCGCGTGATGCGAAAGCATCGAGCAGCGATGAAGGACGTGAATGAGACGCATGTACCTACCGATTTGTGCGAGGCTGCAAATCAGGCCTGGCACGACGTAATTGAGCTTGGCGAGAACTACGGATTCAGAAATGCGCAAGCAACGGTTCTCGCACCAACAGGTACCATCGGGTTCATGATGGATTGTGATACTACAGGTGTCGAGCCTGATATCGCATTGGTCAAGTACAAAAAGCTTGTTGGTGGTGGATTGATGAAAATCGTTAACCATACTGTCCCAATGGCGCTGTCTCGCTTAGGTTACAGCGATGATCAAGTCAACGATATCGTCAAGTATATTGACGAGCAGGAGACGATAGAAGGGGCACCACATATTGGGACCGACCATCTTGCCGTTTTTGACTGCGCGTTTAAGGCGGCAAACGGGTCTCGCTCTATTCACTATATGGGGCATGTGAAGATGATAGGAGCGACGCAACCATTCATTTCCGGTGCGATTTCGAAAACGATCAACGTCCCGACAGAAGCGACGACTGACGATATCAAACAGGCGTATGTCGATGCATGGCGCCTCGGTACAAAGGCGGTGTCTATTTATCGGGACGGGAGCAAACGGACTCAGCCACTAAATACTGCCCGTGATGTAGCGAACGAGGCGGTGTCGGCTGTGTCTAGCCAACCAGTACGCCGAAGACTAGCTGATGAACGGCAGGCGATCACTCACAAATTTGATATCGCTGGCCATGAAGGCTACATAACCGTTGGTTTATTTGACGACGGATCGCCAGGCGAGATCTTTCTTGTGATGGCGAAAGAAGGTTCCACGATTTCAGGGTTTGCCGATGCATTCGCACAAGCGGTTTCTTACGCGCTGCAATATGGTGTGCCTCTTCAGGTTTTGGTAGACAAATTTAGCCATGTGCGTTTCGAACCATCTGGCATGACGAAAAATCGGGACGTTCGAGTGGCTAAATCTATCGTTGACTATATTTTCCGATGGATGGCAACTAAGTTTTTGTCGGACGAAGCCCAGTTTCATGCCGGCGTAAATGTTAGAGATGATATTGCCTTACACAAAGAAGAGAGACAGGAATCATCCGGAGAAACTAAGCCGGAGATAACAGCGCCGGCAGAGCAATTAGGTGCATCCGATGAGCGTCAGACGGCTTCCCAGTTTGCGATTCAGAATGATCAAGATGCACCACCGTGTTCGACCTGTGGAGCAATCATGATTCGAAACGGTGCTTGTTATAAATGTGTGAATTGCGGTGCGACTAGCGGCTGTGCCTAGTTGTTTAGTTGGAAATGGTAGGTCCGCATTTTGATCAATCATCATTGGGCAAGGAAGTGTCCATTTCAGAATCTTGCCTAGGCAACGTTTGATGGTCTGCTTCGTCAGGATTCCATCCGTAGTGCCCAAGGGTTACCAGCAAGGCAGCAAACCCAATTTGTGATAACTGGTAAGTCTTGCTTAGTTGCCCGTAAAGGTGGATCTCGTTGTGCAGGCTTATCGCTTGTAGACCAAGTAGGCCACCTATTGCCAAGGCTAGCCCGCCGGGAAACGAAATGCGGGTAAAGATAGCGCCGAACGCGAGTAAGATCCCTGAAAATATTCCCCATAGGTTCGCCCACCACTCAAGCGTTTCGGCAAACACGAAGTCGATCAGACCGTCAATGACGCAATATCCGCCGTATAGAAACATCCCAAGCGCCGCCGCTCTCAGCATATTCTCTACGTTATCATGCCGTTTTAGTAACCGGTACCAGACGCTATTGGGATTTGGATAGAAACAGAGTATTTAGTAATAGAAACGTAATTTGAATTCATGGCGCAACTTGGTTCACTATGCTGTCGATTGCACAACATAAAAGATATGAACGATAGCGTGGGCGATCGAATTGGGGAATTAATTGATCTAGACAGAGAAGGAGACAAGCGTTGGATCTTGAATTAAATGGAAAGATCGCTGTGATTACAGGTTCAAGCCGAGGGCTCGGATACGCGTCCGCACGCGCACTGCTCAACGAAGGATGCAGTGTAGTGATTTGTGCTCGAAACAAGGAGCGATTAGAGCTTGCCGCAAATCAACTTCGAGAATCGGTATCTGATGACCGAGTACTAGCGGTACAGACAGATTTGTCTACGGGTGACGGCGTGAGTCATGTGATTGACCAGGCAGTCGAAAAGTTTGGTGGACTTGATGTGTTAGTAAACAATGTTGGGCAAGCAGGAGGAAGCGGCATTGTCGACACTAGTGACGCAGAGTGGAATGCTGCGCTTGAAAACACGCTATTTCCTGCGATCCGTGCCTCTCGCCTTGCTGTTCCTTACTTTCGAAAAAGAGGTGGAGGAGTAATTGTCATGATTGCTTCGATATGGGGGAGGGAGTCTGGCGGGCGGATGACGTACAACGCTGTTAAAGCAGCAGAGATCAGTTTGGCGAAGTCATTAGCTCAGCAGCTGGCCGCTGACAGTATCCGCGTCAACAGTGTGGCCCCAGGGTCAATTTCATTCCCCGGTGGCTCATGGGATCGTCGCCAGCAGCAAGATCCTGAAGGTATGAAGGTATTCGTTCGGGACAATCTTCCCTTCGGAAGATTTGGTCATGCAGATGAGGTTGGCTCGGTAGTAGCGTTTCTTGCATCAGAACGGGCTAGCTGGATCAGTGGAGCATGCGTCACAGTTGACGGGTGTCAATCACGGGCTCTCTTTTAGGTGAAAGTCGCTGGCCAGAAAATATCATAATCCAGCTTGAACGAAATACCCGGTTCGCTAGCCGATAAGGACTTTTGGCTAACAATTAGCGCTGGACACGCTGTTGCTTTTTCCTGCCCTCGACAGTCACTTTCCCGTATTTCTTGGTGAAGCGTTCGACACGGCCTTCGGTATCAACAAGCTTCTGGCGACCGGTAAAGAATGGATGGCAGCTTGAGCAGATCTCAAGTTTAAGTTCAGACTTTGTTGAATAAGTCGTCCATGATGCACCACACGCGCAGCGCGCCTGAACCTCATGGTAATCTGGGTGAATACCAGCTCTCACAAAACGCTCCTCGGTAAATGAAACAAACAACTATTATATCAAGCCTTTAATCGACGTCCAGATTTCTCTGCTTCCGAGACCACTACGACTAGACGATGCGATGACCGTTCGACCAAGGGCTAGCGCATGCTGTTTATTGGTTTTGGCTTGTTCGTTTCGAGTCATTCGATCATTTTTAGTCGTTACGACAATCGTTGACAGCCGGTTGTCTTCAAGCCATTCGTAGGTAGCTAAGTCAATTTCAAGTCCAGGATGTCGACCATCGAGAACCAGAATGATTCCTGAGAGCCAATTTGTGACCTTGTTGTTGGTGGAAGTGTTCTGTTGGGAGAATTGATTGAAAAATTCTCCTGTCATCGCATCGAATTCAAGTCGTGTTTTTATGCCACCTCGAGCAAAGCCGTATCCTGGTAGATCGGCGAAAGTCATCTGAATCGGTTTTTGTCGCGACGTCCACGATAGCCCGACACTGTAAATATTGATGAGCCTGGTCGTCCCAGGTTTCGCGCCTGCTCTGGCAATTTTTTGTCCCGTAAGCGCATTAATAAGGCTGGACTTTCCAACATTCGAACGTCCTACCATCGCTACGGTTGGTCCCAGGTCGTCTGGTAAACGACCGTTCACTGGGACGCTTGTAATAAAATCGGCGTGTGAGATCTTCACCGGGATTTGGAATACTTGAACGGACCGGACACGAAAGTCTGTTCAAGTCAGGATAGTTAATGAGTGACTTGTTCGTCGGTAATCGGCTCGGCTTCTCCGGCATCAGCAGAGAGTGGTGGCCCAGTTGGTTTTTCAAGAGCAATCTTGAGAACCTCATCCATTGTATCAACCATGCAGAAGTCAAGGGACTCGAGAACTGCATCTGGGATATCTGCGAGATCCTTCTCATTATCTCTTGGAAGAATGATTGTTTTTATATTGGCACGATGGGCGGCCAAAACCTTTTCTTTAAGGCCGCCGATGGGAAGCACTTTTCCACGCAAAGTAATTTCGCCCGTCATTGCGACATCTCGTCTCGTTGGAATGCGAGTGAGTGTTGATACCAACGCGGTCGTAATTGTTATGCCTGCAGATGGTCCATCTTTCGGGATGGCACCTTCAGGTACATGTACGTGAACATCTGTTTTCTTGTTGAATTCTTTCGGTATACCAAATTCTTCAGCTTTTGCCCTCACATAGCTCATAGCGGCTTGAGCGGATTCCTGCATTACGTCACCGAGTTTTCCAGTTAATGTTAATTGCCCTTTGCCTGGCATTAGTGTCGACTCGGTAAGCAGTAGCTCACCACCAGCTTCAGTCCATGCGAGGCCGGTTGCAATTCCGATTTCGTTTTCTTTTTCGGCCATGGTCTGTCGGTATTTTGGTATGCCGAGGTAATTATTGATTTTGTCGCCGCTTACTTCGATTTGGTAACCCTTGCCTTCGGCTACAACTTTTCTGGCAATCTTTCGACAGATTGATGAGATCTCCCGTTCTAAACTTCGAACCCCTGCTTCGCGGGTATAGCGACGGATGACTGTCTCGTAGGCATCATCAGTAAAAGTCGCATTGTTTTTTGTGAGGCCAGTGCCCTTTAATACTTTAGGAGCTAAAAATCGTTTTCCGATCTCAACTTTTTCATTTTCTGTGTAACCCGAGAGCTCTAGTACTTCCATTCGATCTCGTAGTGCCTGAGGAACCGTATGGAGGACGTTTGCGGTGCAAATGAACATCACATGAGAAAGGTCATATTCCGCATCGAGATAATGGTCAAGAAATGTGTTGTTTTGTTCCGGGTCAAGAACTTCAAGCAAAGCAGCAGAGGGGTCTCCGCGAAAGTCCATTGACATTTTATCGACCTCGTCCAACAGGAAGACAGGATTAATCGTGCCAGCCTTTTTCATCATTTGAATGATCTGGCCTGGGAATGCCCCTATGTAAGTACGGCGATGCCCTCGTATCTCTGCTTCATCTCTCACACCACCTAGAGAGAGTCTGACAAACTTTCTGTTAGTGGCACGTGCGATGGATTTTGCAAGAGAAGTTTTCCCCACTCCAGGCGGGCCGGTCAGTGTGAGTATGGTTCCTTTCGGTTTTTTAACCAAAGATCGAACGGCTAAGAACTCCAAAATACGTTCTTTGATTTTGTCAAGACCGTAATGGTCTTCGTTAAGTATTAGTTGTGCCCGATCAAGGTTTCGGCTTTCTCGAGACCGCTTAAACCACGGGACCGCAATTAACCAGTCAAGATAGTTTCTCGATACGGTTGCCTCTGCAGACATCGGTGGCATCGCTTCTAGTCGTTTGAGTTCGAGGACTGCTTTTTCCTCAGCCTCGCTAGGCATCTTACTTTCTTCGATTTTTTTCCGTAGGTCATCGGCCTCGTCACCGGGGGCTTCCTTGCGACCCAGTTCATTTTGAATCGCTTTCATCTTTTCGTTTAGGTAGTACTCTTTTTGCGCCTTTTCCATCTGCTTTTTAACTCGTGATTGGATTCGGCCGTCTACCTGTAGTTTGTCGACTTCAGTTTTAAGGATGCTTGCAATGCGTGTGAGCCGTTCAAGTGGAGAGATGATTTCGAGTAGATTTTGTTTTTCTTCAACTCCAACGACCAGATGGGCGGCGATTGTGTCGGCGAGTTTACTTGGGTCGTCTACTCGGACAGCCGCTATCATTGCGTCATATTGAAGATTGTTTGATAGCTTGACATACTGTTCAAATAGAGACACCACGTTGCTCATGGGGCCTTCTGTTTCCTCACTCGCCTCAGTTGGAGTATCAATTATTTTGGCGACGACACGAGAGAAACCTTTGTCTTCTTTCCATTCAATTGTGCGAGCACGTTCGACACCCTCAACCAAAACCTTCACATTCCCATCAGGGAGGCGAAGGCTTTGCACGATGTTAGCCACACATCCCATCGTATATATATCGTTTGAGTTTGGGTCGTCATTAGCAGCGTCTTTTTGTGCTGCTAGAAAGATACGTTTGTCTTGAGATAACGCATGTTCAAGCGCGCGTGTTGAGGATGGTCTCCCTATAACAAAGGGCATCATCATGTGTGGAAATACCACGACGTCACGTAGTGGTACGATAGGGAGGGTGTCGTAAGATTCCATTCAGTCCGCGTTTCGTATCGGTTATCCAGCTTTTTCGATGAGGGTAATTGGTTTGTCCTTGGTTAAGACTGCCTCGCGCGTAATCACGCACTCAGACACTTTTTTATTCTGTGGTAATTTGTACATGATATCGAGCATAAGCTCTTCGATTATCATGCGAAGTCCGCGTGCTCCGATCTTGCGTTTGAGAGCCGCTTCAGCAATTTCCTCGAGCGCGTCATCGGTGAAGCGAAGCTTCACGTTTTCGTATTCGAATAACGTTTGGTACTGTCGTGTGATGGCGTTGCGCGGTGTGACCAATATTTTTACTAACGCTTCACGATCGAGTTCGTGCAGTGTTCCTTGAACCGGTAGTCGACCAACAAATTCTGGGATAAGGCCGTACTGAATGAGATCTTCAGGCTCGACGTCTTGAAGAATGGATCCAACATTTGTCTGGCTCGACGATTTGATGTCGGCACGGAACCCTAGCGTCTTTTGCCTGAGACGTCGCTGAATCATTTTGTCAAGCCCGACAAATGCGCCACCACAAATAAAAAGGACATTGGTGGTATCGACCTGAAAGAATTCTTGGTGAGGGTGCTTTCTTCCACCCTGGGGTGGGACATTCGCAACCGTGCCCTCAAGTATTTTTAACAGTGCTTGTTGAACGCCCTCACCAGAGACGTCTCTGGTAATTGAAGGGTTTTCGTCTTTACGACAGATTTTGTCGATTTCGTCGATATAAATAATGCCTCGTTGGGCCTTTTCAATATCTCCCCCGGCTGCCTGAAGCAGCTTGAGAATAATATTTTCAACGTCTTCTCCGACATACCCTGCTTCGGTGAGCGTCGTTGCGTCAACGATCGTGAACGGCACCGACAACAAACGGGCGAGTGTCTGCGCTAGCAATGTTTTGCCGGTGCCGGTAGGCCCAATCAGTAAGATATTAGATTTCGCAAGTTCTGTATCGTGGCGGCTTTTTGATTGTTTCTGTATTTCTATTCGCTTGTAATGATTGTAAACAGCGACAGCCAGTTTCTTCTTGGTAGCTTCCTGGCCGATAACATAGTCGCCGAGGAACTTATCGATTTCAGATGGTATGGGTAGATTCTTACCAAGTTGTGATTTGTTTTCGACTCGGTTGTCGTCCGCAATGATGTCGTTGCAGACGTCGACGCACTCATCACAGATGAAAACGGTCGGTCCAGCGATGAGCTTGCGAACGTCGTTTTGATCTTTGTTGCAGAATGAACAACGGAGAATGTCGTCGGCGTCGCTCTTTTTGCTCATGGGTATCCCGGCTGCTTACGCTACGCGCGTTCGCGAATGACATCATCAATAATACCGTATTCGTGGCTCTGCTCGGCACTCATAATGTAGTCCCTTTCTGTATCCGCGCCGATCCGCTCGAGTGACTGTCCTGTGTGGTGTGACAGGATCTCGTTTAATCGCTCACGTGTGCGCAGAATTTCTCTGGCATGAATGTCAATATCGGTCGCTTGTCCGCCGAGCCCAGTCATCAGTGGTTGGTGAATTACGATCCTTGAATTCGGTAGTGAGAAACGTTTTTTGGGAGCTCCGGCGGCAAGCAAGATTGCCGCCATGGATGCCGCTTGGCCTATGCAGGTTGTTTGTACGTCTGGTTTGATGAACTGCATAGTGTCATAAATCGCGAGTCCAGCAGAAATAACACCACCAGGGCTATTGATGTAAAGCATGATGTCGCGGTCTGGATCCTCGGCTTCAAGGAATAGCATTTGAGCAATTACGAGGTTTGCGAGACCATCATCAATAGGCGACCCGATAAAAATGATGCTGTCTTTTAGTAGACGTGAGTAAATGTCGTATGCGCGTTCCCCTCGGTTAGTCTGCTCGACTACCATCGGAATTAACTGCGATTTGACTTCAGGTTTATTGGTCACTCATTACCTCTGGTCGTACCGGTGTTAAGAAAGACTAGGTGGTTATGGCGCATTAGTAGTTCAGTCTCACGCAGTAACAATCGTCGAACGTGACAACAGTAACTCGATGGCTTTTTCTCTTGCTAGACCAGAACGGAGCCGATCGATGCTGCCATCTTTTTCGATGAAAGCACGGATAGCTGATGGCGCGCGCCCACTGGCTTCCGCTTGGTGTTCGATTTCCTTCGTGATGTCCTCATCCGTAAGGTTAATCTCTTCTCGGGAAACTATCGCATCCAGCATCAATGTGCTTCTGACCGCTTCGGTTGCCGCAACACGCTGTTGTTCTCGGAAAGCGTTCCAGTCGATGTTCGCTTCGCGAGGATCGATGTTTTGGTTCATCATGTGCCTCGCAAGCTGTTCGACGCGTCGCTCGATTTCTTGCAGGATAAGTGCTTCTGGCACATCAGTAGTGAGCCGGCCTGCAAGTTGTCGAAGCAGGTCTTGTCGGACATCGTTCTTGGCTTCGGTCTCGGCTTGTTGGTTGAGATCAGTTTCGACTTTTGTTCGTAAAGCTGCCAGGTTCTCGAAGTCTCCTGCTTGCTTGGCGAAATCATCGTCGAGGACAGGCAGGGTTTTCAGGCGGGCCTGCTTAACTTCAATTTCGTAGGCAGCCTCTGCACCAGCAAATGATGAGACTTCATAGTCTTCAGGGAATGCGACGGTGAATGAGCTCGTATCACCTACTTTCAGTCCAATGAGCTCTTCGTCGAATCCTGGCGGATTGGACGCATGGCCAATTTCTACCGATACATCGCGGTGTTGTTCGGGCTCGGTAGAAGAATCGTTGTTTGAGTCGGTGGGCTGTTTTACGAGTCGTCGTTCAAGGTCTAGAGTTACCGTATCACCGTGTTCAATGTTACGTCCTTCGATCGGATCTAGCCGGGAGGCACGCAGCTGTAGCTGGTCCATCGCTTTAGTCACCGCGTCTTCATCAATACTCACGGGTGTTTGTCTGAGTGTGAAATCGTCATAGCGTCCGGGATCGACTGTGGGTAACGTGTCGAAAGTTGCACGGAAGGTCAAAGGTTGACCTTCGTTGATATTCACATCTTGAACGTCAGGAGTAGCAATGGGTGTTAGAGCGCTTGAAGCGAGGGCATCATCGACAGCCTTAGGCACGAGTTCTTGAGCCGCATCATGTAACAGTTGCTCCCGAAAGCGCGCACGAATTATCTGAGCCGGCACTTTTCCAGGGCGAAACCCGGGTATCTTTGCTGTTCGCCCGTAGCCTTTCGAAAGACGCTCGATAGCTTTTTCGACAGTATCTGCCGGAATCTCTACATTTAATTCCTGCCGGCACTCACTGATTTTCGTAAAATCTGTCTTCATTTATGGTGTCACTTGCCGAAGCGGTCTTTACCGCGTGTTACGTTCTGGGTGGTCCGCGCCACCGTTACTGAAATATGAGAGATTGGTGCGAAAGGGGGGACTTGAACCCCCATGGCCTTGCGGCCACCGGATCCTAAATCCGGCGCGTCTGCCAATTCCGCCACTTTCGCATCGACGCGGATGGCGCACGAATCGCTCTTGTTCTCCCTTTACATCAATCTAGTATACCGGTCGTCGCGATAGTAGTCTGCTTCGCTGGTGTCTAGTGGATTTTGGTACTATCGATGCTTATCGCAGCAAGATGACGGTAACGTGAAAGGATGATGGATTTATGAACTCATCTTGGGTTGAGGCTAACACTGTTACGAATCGACAGGAAGTCTTACAGGCATATCGAGACAACCGTGAGTGAACGGGAGCACTTTGTGGAATAGTGTCCCAGGATGCCTACTACGATAGCCTGTTATCGCTTCGCCACCCGGTCGCTTTTTACGACGGTCACATTTCCACAGTTGCCATCAATGTCATACGGTTAGATTATTGTGTCCGACTAGGTAAAGGTGAGAGTATTTGGACTGAAAGTTCTTTTAAATTGAGCATGGACAAGCACGGTTATTCTGATTGTCAGCCGGTTTTAGGGGTGCAGATCATATGGATCGAATCAGTGTCGTCTTTTCCCCAGACATTGTTTGAAATGACATGACGGTAGAATCCAGCCAACGCGACACCGGTGTACGATTCCTGCTCGTTGCGGCATGCGTTGTTGTGATTATTGCCGGGCTCCGTGCAGCGGCGCCCATTATCCTGCCATTTCTGATCGCGGTATTTCTTGCCGTGGTGAATGTACCGTTGATGAATTGGCTGATGCGTAATCGTGTGCCAAAACCCATCGCAGTGGTGTTGACGATCCTGACGGCTGTATCAATCGTTGGCGTCTTGGTCGGCGTGATGGCGACATCACTCAATCAGTTTTCAGTTGTTGCCCCGACTTATCAGGAGAGACTGCAAGAGTTATTTGCGTCGATTACGATTCTTGCTGAGCGCTACGGTGTTCCCGCAGACGAATTGACCGCCGCACTAGCTCCCTCCGGTGCGCTCGACCTGGTTGGAGGTGTGATTGGCGATACGTTGAGGGCAGTTGGGTCTTTATTGTCAAATAGCTTTCTCGTTTTATTGACGGTTGTATTTATTTTGTTTGAAGCTGCGGGGTTTGGCGCGAAGTTAAAGAGCGCTTTTGGCGAAGTAAACGATTTGTTTGGTTCGATGACGAGAATGGCTGCGCAAGTTCAGAATTATCTCGTAGCCAAAACGGCAATTAGTGCTGCAACGGGCGTGGTTATTGGTGTTTGGGTCGCTCTGATGGGGTTAGATTTCCCACTCTCGTGGGGGCTTCTCGCATTTGTGTTTAACTTTATTCCGACCCTTGGTTCAATATTTGCCGCTGTTCCGGCGGTTCTATTAGCCCTCATTCAGCCAGATTTAGGCCCTGTTTCTGCGGCGATTATTGCGGTTGGATATCTGGTCGTCAACCTTGTGTTCGGTAGTTTGCTCGAACCGACATTGATGGGGCATCGGCTCGGTCTGTCTACCTTAGTGGTCTTCATTTCTCTAGTGTTTTGGGGATGGGTGTGGGGGCCAGTCGGGATGTTGTTTTCTGTCCCGCTAACAATGGTCGTCAAGATTACGCTGGAAAATACCCGCGAATTCCGTTGGGTCGCCGTGATGTTGGGGGCTAATCCACCTGGATCAGCAGATAGTACTTAGCTATTGTCCGGCTCCGGAGTGACTTGCCCGTAATGCTTTCAGGGCCTCAAGGTGGTCGACGTAGGCAGACCGTGCTTGAACAAACTCTTTATGAGTTAGACCAAGTTCTTTGGAAATTTGTCGAGCCTGTCCTTCTTCAACCACAGTAATAGAGTTGTCAGCTGCTGAGACGGCAAATACGCATTCAAGCAGTTCAATTCGTTGTTCAGGTGTTGACAGTTCTCGAAAACGGCGACTGACGGAGAAATTCTCGGTGCCCCCAAAAAGTCTGACCTGATGTTTCGCTATTTCAACGAGAAGTACCGCCTGAGATTCAGGGATATGTCCGAGCAGTTGCACGATGTCCTGCATTTTCTGTGTTTCCGCTTCACTGAAATGTGAATCAGCATGAGCCACACGTCCAAGCACGTAAGCAAATGCTGCTAGGTGGAGCGCTTGATCGTCAGAAAGTTCGTCAAGTTCTTTGGCGATACGACGGATCGATTCACCATCGTCACTTTGCTCATTTGTAGAGGATGTATCTCCTGATAGTCCAAGCAGCTTGAGAATACTCATCGGCTCTCCGTCACAGTTGTGCGTAATTGATTAATGTAGGATAACGCTGCGGTCCGTGGTGAATTGCCTTGTTCATCGACCTGTAGGTTTAGTGCGCGCATTCGGTCAGCGTCGATTGTATTGTTTAGTTCGGAGAGTACGCGAATGATGTCAGGCATTTCTTCCACCAGGCGAGCACCTACCAGCACAATCGCATCGTATGGGGGGATGGCGTCCTGATCATCTTCGAGTATTTCCAAGCCGTAGGAACTAATGCGGCCATCGGATGAGAAGGCGCTAATAACATCAACACTGCCTGTAGCGACTGCTTGGTACATTAATGTGGGGTCCATGGTCCGTTGTTCGGCAAATAGAAGCTTGTACTTATCTCGCAGTGCGGTCCACTCGGGGCGTACGAAGAATTCGTAGTCACCACCGATAGCTAAATTAGCGTCGTGACGCTTGAGATCGCTGATGGTCCGTAGGCCAAGACGACGAGCATCTTGAGTTCGAACCGCCAGTGCGTAGCTGTTTTCAAACCCGAAAACGGTGGCTAGCGAGATGCCGTGTTCTATTTTAAGAAATTGTCTAACATCATTGAGCACGTCGCCACGGGAGGCCTGCACCTGACCGCGTGCCATTTCATTGGCCCAAAGTGTGCCTGAGTAGTCAACGTAGACATCGATGTCGCCTTCATTGAGGGCATCGAAAGCAACTATCGAGCCAAGTGATTGCACGAGCGTCGTGCTACGACCAGTTTCTTGTTCAATCCATTCAGACAAAGCCTCGCTCAAGATGTATTGTTCGGTGAATGTCTTGGCGCCGATAATGATGGGCCGTTGTGTATCTTCGCCGAACGGCCGGACCATGGTAATGCTCGCGTAGGCAAATAGCACTGCGATGAAAGAGAGTGTTATGCCGAGTTTCCAGCGGGATTGTTTAGCGATACTTGTTTCGAGGCTACGGACCATGCCATCTAAGCTGAGTGCTAGACCCGCCGCGGCGATGCAGCCAACGAGTACCGCTGAGTAGTTACGCGTTTGCAGTCCGCTGAAGATGTAATTGCCAAGACTCGTGGCGCCGATCGGAGTTGAGAGTGTTGCGATACCAACAGTCCACACAGTCGCGGTGCGGATGCCGGCGATAATAACTGGCATTGCGAGTGGAAGCTCGACCGTCATCAGTTGTTGTTGAGGTGTCATTCCAACGCCACGTGCAGCTTCTTTTATTTGTGGATCTATGCCGGAGAGTCCAGTGACAGTGTTTCGAAGAATCGGAAGAACTCCATAGAGAGTCAATCCAATTAATGCTGGCAGGATACCGATACTTTGCAATTCAAGTGCAGAGAGCACGGGCACCATCAATGCAAGTAGCGCTAGGCTCGGGATGGTTTGCACAAGACTAGCAAGACCAAGTGCGAATCGTTCGAGCCAGTGAACGCGTGTGGCAAGAATGCCAGCGGGTACGCTGACAACAATACTGAATGCAAGTGCGAAGAGGGTCAGCTGTAGATGGGCCGTTAGGTACTCTGGTAGCAACGCGAGTTGCTCAGCCATCTAGGATTCTGGTCTCCCTGGGAGGGTGTCAGCCAATGCATCAATAATCGCAGCATGACGGCGTGGTGTATTCATCAACTGTTCGACGTACCCATCTACAGGTCGAGACAGAAGTTCGCGTGGTGAGGCGACCTGCAATAGAGCACCTTTGCGCAAGACACCGATTCGGTCCCCCATCATTAATGCCTCGGTCATGTCGTGTGTGACCAAGATTGTGGTCAGAGACAGAGCCCTGTGAATGCGTAGAAAGGATTCTTGTAAACGCTCTCGTGTGAGTGCATCGAGAGATCCAAATGGTTCATCTAGAAGCATTACGCGTGGACTCGCGGCAAGTGCGCGTGCGACCCCGACGCGTTGTTGCTGTCCTCCCGAAAGTTCGTGCGGGAAACGGTTGCCCATTTCAGAGCTGAGTTCAACCAAGTCCATTAACTCGTCGACGCGTGCAGTAATTCGGTCGTCAGGCCATCCAAGAAGAGTCGGGGTGACCCCAATGTTCTTTCTGACCGTCATATGAGGGAACAGACCTGATTGCTGAAAAACGTAGCCGATCTGACGACGTAGTTCGTGTGGAGGAATGGTGGTGGTATCAGTTCCAGCTAATTGGACAAGCCCTGAAGTCGGCTCAATTAACCGGTTAAGCATTTTTAGTGTTGTCGTTTTCCCGGACCCTGATCCTCCCAGCAAAACAAGGAATTCCCCTGCCGCAACGGTGAGATTAATGTCATTGGCAACTGTTGTATCGCCGTAGCATTTTCTAAGGTGTTTAGCTTGAATCATTGCTGTTTAGAGTTGTTCCGGTTGCTAGTTATTACGAGAGCCAGGCGGTCGATTAGTAGTGCCTCTCTACCCTTCATTACGATTTCATATCGTGAGGCACCGATCAACGATCAGATACATGAAAGGGGCGGGACTTTACGGTCCCGCCCCTCGAGGTTGCCTCTGCTCGTGCGCAGGCTATACACCAGATAGGTGCTGCACGATGCCAGTACTATCTCCTAGTGTTTCAGTGGGGACACCCAGCTTGGCGAGAACTGCAATTTGCAAATTGGTCAGAGGCGTTTCTTCAGTGACTCGCATATGACGCCCACCTTCGAGCTGACCAGCAGCACCGCCGGCGAGCATAATCGGTAGGTTTACATGTAAATGTTGGTTACTGTCACTAATCCCGCAGCCGTACTGAATCATCACGTGGTCGAGTAGTGTGCCATCTCCGTCGGGAGTCGCGTCGAGTTTCTCCATGAAGTATGCCAGCTGTTCAATGTGATGACGGTTGACCTTGGCGAGTTTCTCAATATTTTCAGCTCGGTTCTGATGATGTGAAAGACCGTGGTGCGGATCAGGAATGCCGAGCTCTGGGTAGGTTCGAGGACTGACCTCTCTACCCATCATGAATGTAATGATGCGAGTCATGTCGGCTTGAAACGCGATAACTTGCAGATCGAACATCAGGCGAGAATGGTCTTTAAACGTATCAGGGATGCCACCCGTGGGACGTGCCAGTTCGGGAAGTTCACGGTCACTCTGCGCTTCAGCGATTTGGATGCGCCTTTCAATGTCTCGAATAGCTTCAAGGTATTGAGAGACTTTGATTCGATCATCATTGCCTAGAGTTTTACCAAAGTCAGCTACTTCGTGGACAAGTGAGTCGAGAATGCTACGGTCTTCTTGGATACGCGCCAGCCGAGCTTCTGGAGTCGTGTTGTCGGTATCACCAAACAGGCGCTCAAAAACGGCGCGCGGCTGGTTTTCCATAGGAAGCGGGGTAGTTTCATTTCGCCACGACAGGGTGTTGGCATACGCGCAACTCCAACCTTGTTCACACGCGCCGACGAGTTCATTCGGATCCAATGCGAGTTCAAGTGATGTGAGTACCGTTTCGTTGCCAAGAACGCGTGCAGCGAGTTGATCCATAGAGGTGCCGCACCGGATATCCGGGCCATCTGTTTTTTTGGGGTGCACTCCTGTTAAAAATGTTGCAGCGGCGCGAACATGATCACCCGTTCCTTCTCCTGCTATGGGGAACGCTGGCGCATCAGCAAGGCCACTTACCAGTAGCAATTTATCTTTAAATGGTGCCAGCGGTTCTAGAATCATTGGCAAATCGCCCAACGGTCCTGTGGCACGCGGAGTCCAGTCGGCCATGATCATGCCGTTCGGAACATATCCAGTGAATAAACGTTGGATTGGTTTTGCTGACGGTGCTCGAACTGCCGCAAAAGCCGGCACCATACTGTCAAGTAGTGGTAAAGCTAATGAGGCGCCAACGCCACGGAGAAATGTACGACGAGGGAGTGTCTTCTTTGTGATGATCATGGTTCCGGCGACCTCCTCATATGAAACGGTGTGCTCTGCACGATCCCTGTAATCAAGGATGACCAACGATACTCTTCCTGAGCGGCGGCGTCCACGATTTGCCTGATAGCCGGCCCGTCGAATGATTCAACGCCGCGTCCGATTGCGTAGGTGAGCAGTTTTTCTGTCACCGTTGTTAGGAAATTGTCTCCTCGGGTGACGAATGCTTCTCGCAGCGTTGCAGGCCCATTAACCTCGGTTCCGTCACTGAGTATTCCACTGGCATCGATTGGGGTGCCGGCTTCGCTAGAACTGCGCCATCTACCAATAGCGTCGAAGTTTTCCAGAGCAAATCCCAAAGGATCCATCACATTGTGACAGCTTGCGCAGACTGGATTTGCTCGATGCTGTTCCAGTCGATCACGGACAGATCGCGCATTCAGACCTGCTTCGTCGTTTTCTTCAAGTGCGGGAATGTCGGGTGGTGGCGGCGGCGGAGGCGTTCCGAGAACGTTTTCGAGAAGCCACTTACCACGAAGTACTGGCGAGGTGCGATGAGCATACGAAGTCACGGTGAGAAGACTCCCTTTACCGAGCAACCCGTGTCGCATATCAAGGTCATCCGTCAGCTGAATGCGCCGAAAATGGTTTCCATAGATGTTCGGGATGCCATAATGACGAGCCAGACGCTCGTTAACGAAGGTGTAATCCGCGGTCATGAGTGTGAGCACACTGTGGTCTTCTCTCATTTGGCTTTCGAGAAAGAGGCTCATTTCGCGGGACATGGCTTCACGGAGATTTGCGTCGAAATCAGGGAATGCTTTCGTGTCAGGCGTGACGAAGTTCATGTTCCGCATGTATAACCACTGGCCACCGAAATTATCGACCAGGGCACGGGAACGAACGTCAGCGAGCATACGACGGACTTGTGCAGACAAGATAGCTGGATTCCGAAGTTCACCACGTTCAGCGATGGAGAGTAGTTCATCGTCTGGAAGACTGCTCCACAAGAAGAACGAAAGTCTCGAAGCAAGTTCTAAATCGCCAATTTCGTAGGCCTCACCAGGTGCGGCATCTACGGGGTCAGATTCTCGTCGAAAGAGAAAATCGGGACTAACCAAGATTCGTCTTAGGGCCATTTCGATACCCGAATCAAAGTCATTACCTGTTCGGCCTGATTCAAAAAAACTGAGAAGCATCGTCATGTCGTCGGCGTTCACCGGTCGGCGAAAGGCGCGCCGCGCCAACGTACCAATAATTTTAGACGCGCATGCTGTTTCATCTTCTATGGCCGACGGTCGGCAGGTGAAGATTTGCTCACGGCTTGGCGTGTCGCCCCGTCCCGTGACGTCATAGGGCCCTCGTAATTCGACGCTTGCAATGCCAGGAGGGATGGTGGAGTCGCCAGCGTACTCATAACTACTAACTCGGTAGAACGGGCGGCGCATGCCCTCGAGTACGGCTCCTTTATCAACGAAGGAGACAGAAAGTGTTGCTGGGCCGGCTTTTGCCGTGAAACGAATTTCTTGCCCGTCGTCTGGCACATTCCGAAGGTCTCGGCCGCGACCACGAGTGGATTCAAGGAGGCGCTCGATTCCCCCGACCGTTTGCGAGTCCACGAGTGATCCGTCGAGCCGTACCTCAAGAGTGTGAGGTTCGGTGACCCCGCGTACTCGTCCGTCGTAGGTCCGAAGGAAAAATATTTTGGCAATGTATTCACCGTCAACCGGAAACGTGTGACGCACAGCGAGTCCACCCCGCGACGCAAATGGCAGGTCATCGCTGACACGACCGTCTTGACGAAGGGTTTTGTCGACTTCAAATACTTCAGTCGTGGGTTGTAGCGTCGTGTCTCCAACCGCGAGTTTACTGATCTTCCGTGCCGCACCGAGATATCGCTCTGTGAGCATTGGTGAGACCGAAAGAACGTCGGCGATGTTGTCGAAGCCGAAGCCGGAGTCGTCTGGCGGCAGCAAGGTGTCTTCATCGATTTCAAGCGCGAGGAGGTCACGGACGGCATTTGCGTATTCAGCTCGATTCAAGCGATGTACGGCATGGCGTCGACCGGGATTTGGATGTTCGGAGGCGACCTGATCGATACGGTCAGCAAGCCATGTCGTTAATGAGTCGTAGTCCGAATCATTTGGGCGAGGACGGCCCTGTGGTGGCATCGATCGGGTGCGTAGCTTTCGAATAACTTTTTCCCACGCTTCTGTTTCTTCGACCTCAATGCCAACTTGGGTTACATCAAGATTCTGAAGCGATAAACCGGCGGTCAGCGTTCGGTCGTTATGGCAACCGACACAGTAGCGATTGAGAAGTTGACGATGATTTGTTGCAGGGTCCTCAGTATTTACTGATTGCCCCCACACAGCAACACAAGAGAGGGGTACCGCCACGATCGTAGCGACGAACCGTCGGAGAGATATTGGCCACATCATTGAGTGATTCCGTGCAGCATGTTGGGATAGCCAGCAAATGAAGATCGGCTTGTAAATGAGGCTACAAACACTGCATTATTATGATGCGACGAACAGGAGAGTCAAGGACGAGAATGTATTTCAATAGATCGCACAGGTTGTCATGTCTAGTCGTCGGTGCCATGGCCGTGGTTACCTCTGTTGTCGTGGCAGACGTTGCTACTGCAGAAACGCCCCGTGACCTCATCGAGGCGGTTCGGGTTGACGATCTGGACCGTGTTGAGCGACTGATAACGTCGGGTGTTGACGTGAGTGGAGCACGAGGTGACGGGACGACCGCACTTCATTGGGCTGTCCACCGTGAAAACGTCGAGACCTCAGATCTGTTGATTGAGTCTGGCGCTGACGTGAATGCGGCTGATGATCACGGCGTCACGCCATTAGCACTCGCTTGCCTGAATGGTAGCAGCGTGATGGTTGAGAGACTTCTTCGCGCGGGTGCCGATGCGGTCAGTGCGCGCTCCACGGGTGAAACTGTTTTGATGACGGCAGCTCGTGTTGGCAACATTGATGTTGTCCGACAACTCTTGACTGCCGGGGCGGACCCTGTCGCTTCTGAGTCTTCTCGTGGTCAAACTGCTTTGATGTGGGCTGTTGCGGAGAATCATACCGCTGTCGCACGTCTAATTCTTGAGACAGCGGGTGGTGCCACCACTCGTAGTTTAAACGGGTTCTCGCCGTTACTTTTTGCGGCACAGCAGGGGAATGTCGACATTGCTCTGATGTTGTTGGCTGCGGGTGCGGATGTAAATGAATCTGCTCCTGATGGCATTGGCGGCGATACCAATACGCAAGTCATTTTTCGAGAAGGAACAGACGCATCTGCGCTGATGGTTGCTATTGATAGCGGGCATTCAGAGATGGCGCGTTTTCTAATTGAAAGAGGGGCAGACGTTAACCCTAGTGGCGCAGGTCGTACGCCGCTGCACTCGGCGGTGCAACAACAACTGTCTGATGTGGTACAGGCATTACTTTCGAGTGGCGCTGATCCGAATGTACGACTGGAAAAGAGAATGCCCTTGCTATCGCGCTCCATCAGTCAAGATAACGGACTGACCCCGACGACGATCGGGTCCACACCGTTCTTACTAGCGGCGAGTTATGGTGATGTTGAGATGATGCGGATGTTCATTGATGCTGGTGGCGATCCGTTGTTGGTGACGGAAGACAACACCAACGCGCTGATGCTTGCGGCCGGAGTGGACTACGTTGAAGGGCAGGATAAATATGGGCGCCGCTCGTACCCTGCTTTCCTGCCAATCATTCAGGAACGTGCATTTAAAGCGACGATGTTTTGTCTTGATCTTGGTCTCGATGTGAATGCTGCGAACGATAGTGGTCAGACGGCATTGTTCGGGGCTGTATACATGGGTGGTACCGTCATTGCTCCATACTTGGTCGAACAAGGTGCTGAGATGGATGTGGTGAATCTTCGAGGACAGACGCCGTGGATGGTGGCTGCTCAGGGAGAATACCGATCTGGGTCGTTTTATACGCACATAGAAACAGCGGAAGTATTGGAAGAATTAGGGGCAGATGCCACACTAGGTTTTGATCTAGGTCGTGATTTCCGAAAGCAACTGGAAGACTTAGGCGCGATTCGTTGACGGTGGCAATTTCACTTTGTAGGTTTTCGCTATGGTAAAAGTCCATTGCTGGCCAGTTTTGTTCGGAGTCACCTGCTTGGTGGCCTTCGGCGTGTATGCAGGTGGTGAATCACCCGTAAGTTTATTGGCGCAGCAAAGTGAGAATTCACGAGCCGCGTTATTAGCCCGAGCAAATGAAGCGGAACTCGATACTGACTATGTTGCGCCACCGGGTGATTCGCTTTCACATCATATTTCGGGTTTCGCCAAAACCCTTTGTTCGGCTGTATTCGTAACCGGACTTGACGCAGACTTTGCTGCTGAGAGCGTTGGGTTTTTCAGTGGACCCTATGAGTATCGTGACCAAGTTGTACGTCGCGAGATTGATAACGACGGTCGACGGGTGCATCTGACATTGCCTGATGGTGTGGTACGCACCGCGAAGCTCAACGGTGACCATGGGTGCGTGACGTTACCGATCGGGGCCGAGGATGTATTTTTTGAGCCGGTAGATATCCGCAGTAATGTACCTGTCGCAGATGCCACGGTTTGGCCGATGGGCGACGTATTACCAGACACGCCCGTTCCAGATGAAATTGACCTCGATACGGTCCGCGAAGCAATTGATGCAGCATTTACACCTGCTGACGCTCTGACTGGGTCATTCGTTGTTACTCATAAAGGTCGCATTATTGGCGAACGATATGGCGATGGACTCACGATGCACACGCCACTCGAAAGCTGGTCAATGGGCAAGAGTTTGACTGCGACGCTGATGGGTGTTCTTATCCAGCAGGGCGTATACGACCTGTACGAGTCGGCACCTATACCGGAATGGCAGACAGCCGGGGATCCCCGCCAACAGATCCGGATCGCAGATATTTTACGGATGTCGAGTGGGTTACGGTTTCGGGGGGTGGCAGATCCTGATCTGGATCCAGCGCTGGGGTATCTCGACCATCTTTACGTGTACACCGGCAGTATCAATTCATTTGAGTGGGCAGCAACACGTCCACAGCAATGGCCACCGAATACGATCGGTCGCTATCGAAATTCTGATCCAGTCTTGACAAATTACATGGTTCGACTCGGGGTTGAGGGACGTGGTGGCGAATATCTATCTTTTCCTCAACGTGAGCTCTTTGACAAGCTCGGGATTGATGGCATGGTCTTGGAAACTGACCCGTATGGCAACTATTTGTTGCAAGGGTATGAACTTGCCCCAGCTCGCGATTGGGCTCGCCTTGGGAATCTGTACCTGCAGGATGGTGTCTGGAACGGAGAACGCATTCTCCCGGAAGGCTACGTGGATTTTGTGAGTACGGTAGCACCCGCCTGGGAGAATGATGGGCGACCGATCTATGGTGGATTCTTTTGGATTAATGGGACGGAAACATTTCCTATCCCCCGCGACGCGTACTACATGTCGGGTGCAGGCGGGCAGAACACCATTATCATTCCATCACACGACCTTGTGGTGGTCCGCCAAGGGCACTATCGCGGTGCGCGGGCTGGCGGGCAGGCATTGCGTCGTGCGCTAGCCCTGTTGATGAAAGCGATTCCAGCGAGCTGACAGTAGGATTACTGTTACGGTCTGTCATTGACGCCGGGCGGTGGTCCCATGGGCCTACCGCCATCTCGGTACGGCTGATGACATGCTTCACAGACTTCAATGAGCGTGTTGCCTGCCGCAAAAACGCCGTCGACGTCACGAGCCTCTGCTGCACTCAGCGCTGCTGCACCAGCCTCTGACATTGCTCCAGCTAATTCCATCCAAAGGTCGTCGTCTTTTTTTCGACCGTCCATCATAAAAAGATTTCCGGCTTCCGTCAGAATGACTGCAGCGTCTTCAAATGCTTGCCAGTCTGCCTCCGTTTCGGGTTCCTGACTTCCGATACTAAAGATGACATCCGATGAAGGACTGACCATAGCCCGTTGAATCTGACTAATGGTTGCGACGGGGGTTGCGCCACGTGACTGCGCCGAACTGTTAATGATGAATATTGCACATACACCGATTGCACTAAGGAAGAATGTACGCGTCATAGCGGTTGTCTCCTGCGTTGAGTCTAGAATGCTTGGACGTCTGAAAACCCAAGCATTTCTTTGACGGCACGATTGTCGAGTTCTTGAATACCTGTCGAGTCGAGTTGCCACTTATCCATAAATTGATTCGGTGTTACGAGCATCACATCCTGTTGTTCCAGATAGTTTTCAAGGCTAGGTGATGAGAAGGGTCGAGGAAGTCCGTCTTCAAAAGGCGCCCACAGCCCGTCCCAATGGATCGGAAGATAGGCCTGTGGTTGTAGAACAGGGACAAGCGCTTCTGCAATTGGTAGTCCGCCTGTTCCAATCCAGAGGTCGACGGAGTCAAGTCCGGCATCGGTAAGTGCGTTACGAAGGTTATCGATTGGTGCGCCGTAGTTGATACCGTTCACCACGATCGGGACATGCAGGTCAACGGCACTGGCAGAGCTTTGCTGGAACCAACTGAATCGTCCTTCAGGGCTATCCACAACAAAAAGGAAACCGCGTGACCCGCCACCGTTGGGAAAGTCTTCAGCAACGCCTGCTCGAAGTCCACCGTTTGTCGCATCTATTGCAGGCGCCGCATTTAATTCGACGGCATTATGTTGTTCGGGATTTACTGACGGGTCTCCGCTGTGGTTCCAGCGTACGACGAACAGATCGATGTCCTGCGTGATGGGTATTTGTTCTGTGCCCACAACGACGTGGCACTCGTCTGGACTCACGCCTTCAGCCATCACCTGATAGCATGTTGTTTGAGAACCAATAATGGGAGCGCCCGTCAGTTTTGACCAGGTTCCGATATCGAATGAATGGTCCCAGTGACTATGTCCGGTAAGCAATTGAGTAACGTGGTTACTCCCCCCCAGTGCGTCAAGTACCCGACGGACATTGGTGACATCTGGTCGAAACGCGGTCCGCGTTTGTGCCAGACCACTGGGACCGCCGTAAAACGCGTCTTCAGGGATACGGGTGATGTACCCGTCGGTAACGATACCAATATCTGCGATTTGATAATGCAGATTAGCCATCGACATCCAGGTAATCTCAACGAAACTCGGACCGGCTGCAGTTGTTGGAAAAACCATCGCCGCGAGCGTTGCTATGGTGGCACCGGTTTGCAAGACTCGGTTCATTAGCTGATGCGACCGATTATAGCGGCTGACCTAAACGGAGTTGCAGAAAAGACAGGAGGAACGATGCATGAGACGTATTACCATTCCGATGATCTGAAGAAATTTGGTGACATTGGCAAGAATTGCCCTGATCTATCAGCGAAGTTTTTTGCTTGGTACAACGCGGTCTTTGAAGACGGGGCGCTATCGGCACGTGAAAAGTCTTTAATTGCGTTGGCCGTCGCGCATACTGTCCAGTGTCCGTATTGCATAGAAGCCTATACAGCGGATGCCCTGGGAAAAGGGGCGGATGTTGATCAAATGACTGAAACGGTACATGTAGCATCGGCTATCCGAGGCGGAGCATCACTGGTGCATGGGATTCAGATGAGAAACCATGCCACCAAGGTCGGTATGTGACAGGACTGATCTTATGAAAAAGACAGTGTCGAACCTGGTTACAGGCCAGCGTCATTTGGTGTCAGCAAGTGATCAATTGGCTGTGTTGCGCCATGTAACACCCGGTCAGGACTTTGATGCGGCGCTGTCAGAAATGGGGTCGTATCCTCTCGTGCCGACAGCTATTGACACCATGCAGATTAATGTCGGCAAATTGTGCAATCAGACGTGTCTCCATTGTCACGTTGATGCAGGACCAGACCGCCGCGAGCTAATGACGCGCGAAACGATGCAACAGTGTTTGGATGCACTAGGCCAAACAAGGATTGCGACCGTCGATGTAACTGGAGGGGCGCCGGAGCTAAATCCGAATTTTCGGTGGCTGGTAGAACAGTGCCGTGCTCTCGATCGGCATGTGATCGATCGCTGTAACCTCACAGTGCTCGACCTACCATCTCAGGCCGACCTTGCAAGATTTTTGGCTGCGAACCAAGTAGAGGTCGTGTGTTCGCTGCCACATTACCGTGAACTCAACACCGATAGACAACGCGGTGATGGTGTGTTTGCAAAATCGATTAAAGGGTTACAGCGGCTAAATGAACTGGGCTATGGCGACGCCGGGTCTGGTCTGCGGTTGGTGTTGGTTACCAATCCGGTTGGTGCGTTTCTTCCTGCGAAACAGAAGTCTTTAAAGCAGGAATGGCAACAGGAGTTGGGGCGGAAATATGGCATCCGATTTGATGCGTTGTACACGATTACGAACATGCCGATTAGCCGCTTTCTTGATTGGTTGATCGAGTCAACGAATCTTGACCAGTATATGGAGCGGCTTGTGACGAGCTTTAACCCAAGTACTGTAGAGGGACTGATGTGCCGAAACATGTTGTCCATTGGTTGGGACGGCTCGATCTATGACTGCGACTTCAATCAGATGCTCGAGCTGCCCGTGACGTCATCGGCTCGTCACATCCGTGACTTCGACGTTCACGCGCTTCAGGCACGTGAGATCGTCGTCGACCGTCACTGTTTTGGATGTACAGCCGGCGCCGGTTCTAGTTGTTCCGGTGCTACGACGACGTAATCAACTACGCGATTATGACCGGCCGAGTTAATTGCGCGTTGTGTTCCAGAAACGTTTGTTTTACGCCGCCAAGCTCGAAGTCGAGCTCTTCCGCTGTCGGCTGCACGACACCGTTGGCATCAGTTGCGCGTGATGTGACCGTATGTTCTCCAGAGGTTGCCCCATTCCACGTGTAATTGAAGAATTTCCATCCGTATTTTTCACGCGCTGTTTCTGGGTCAAGCGTTGCCGGCTGCCATGGACCATCGTCAATTTTGACTTCAACGGAATTAATGGGTGTTCCGTCATGCAAGACTACGCCGAAAATATTGTGGCCACTGTCCGTACTGGATACACGCGCAATAAACGATTTCAGGCGCATGGTTGAAATAGCCGATTCTTTCCATTTCGTTTCGCCATTAACCATTTCTTTTTTTAACGTGCGGTACCAGTGGGTTTGGTATTTGCCAAGGTATTGATCCTTCTGTACGTGGATTTCAGAGAGAAACTTCACGTTTGGAGCGCCATACCATCCGGGGACGAGTAGTCGTAGCGGACGGCCTTGATGTGTCGTTAGTGGCTCTCCATTCAGTTCGTAGGCCAGTAATGGTTCGTCGGATAATGCTTGATCTTTCTCCAGGCTTCGGCCGTATTGTTGGTCAACATTGTAGGTTCGTCCTCGGAAATCGACTTCTTCCTCGCCGTGGTCTGCGCCAAAAAATACAAATTCTCTGGCCTCATCCTGAATACCAGCCTGTTCAAGGACGGTCTTTAGGGGGACGCCTACCCAACGACCATTACTGGACAAACCATTCAAAGGGCCTCGGTTCCCTGAGCATTCAAAGCCAAATACGAGTTCACGACTCGGCATCGCTCGAAGGTCTGCAAGAGAGAGAGCCAGTGTTTCGTTGACCAAGCCAGACACACGAAGTCTATAAACGGCGGTGTCAATTTGCGGATGTCCGTAGTGCTGCGTCGTAAAAAATTGATTGACAGGGGTGAAGTAGTTATCGATATGACGAACATCGATAATGCGTCGTTCGGCATCACGAATCAGATTGATTTCGTCTGGGAGGTCGGTGAATTCCATGAGGCGTTGACCTTGCGCAAGTGCCGGCATGGCCCATTCCGGTAAACCGAGGACTCCCAGACCCGCCATGGCGAGACTGCTCTTGATTACGTCACGACGTGTGGTCTTTGTTGCCATCTTCGGCCCCTTTCGATACTCGGCGCCCAACGCCAAGGTGAATCCTGAAGGTAAGTCGTATCATAAGTCGAGATGCGTTGCGTTGGCACCTTACTTTACGAGATTATTCTTTTGGCCGGCAGATTTTTTGACCACGGAGACCACTAAATTTCATATTGAAGCAATAAAGCAGGAGATGACGGATGCGAGGTCACCATTCATTACTGTTGTTTTGCCTAATAACTGGGATGTGGTGTGTGCCATCGGTGGTGATGGCTCAGGCAGAATGGGTAGCACCACGTACGCCTGAGGGGCAACCTGATTTGCAGGGTGTGTGGCTCAGTAACGCTGCGATTCCCATGGAACGACCGTCCTCGCTTGCTGGCAGGCCACGTTTAACCGATGAAGAAGTCGTGACGTTACAGGAACGTACCGACAGGATTTTCCGCAATGGGCGTAGTGCATTTGCCACACCTGAAGGAGCTTTCCGTGCTGCCTTTGAAGATATTGAAACCTATGAAGCGTGGTCGACTAGCAGTTCGATCGGAATGGTTGATGTGGCCGTGACCAATCAGACTTCGTTAGTTATTGACCCGGCGGATGGTCGTATCCCAGCGCGCACGGCAGCTGCCCGGTCGCGGGAGCAAGCCGTAGCTGACGGATGGCAATTTAAGACTGGACCTGAGGATCTAAATAATTTCCACCGGTGTATCACGACAGGAGTACCACGACTTGGTGGAAACTTTGGGGCTGGGCCATATACCTATTATCAAATCTTCCAGACACCAGAGTATTTTGTGTTTTTCAACGAGGCCTTTCATGATGCTCGTATCGTTCCGTTGGACAGGCGTGCTCATTTGCCGGAGGGGGTTCGCCAGTGGAACGGAAATTCTCGTGGGTACTGGGATGGTCAGACGCTAGTGGTTGAAACTAGAAATTTTTCGGTGCAAAGCCACTATCGTGGGTCGGCAGCCGGACTTGTTCTGACTGAGCGGTTTACAAGAAGTGGACCTGACACCTTGACGTATCAGTTGACGTTTTCGGACCCGGCGACGTGGGTGTCTCCGTGGTCAGCTGAGACACCACTGTCACGTCGCGATGAATCGTTATACGAATTTGCCTGTCACGAAGGCAACGTGTCGATGATTGGGATGCTACGAACCGCGCGTCTTGAAGATAGTGCTCCGCCGTCCGTTAAGCCCGAGTAGCTGACTAATCTCGACCAGATATAGCGTTTATTCTGGTTCGGTTGCGTCTCGACCGTCTCTCGGTGCGCCGGTGCCAGATGAGCCAGCGAATAAGCGTGTGCCATCAGGAAAGGTCACATCGCGGCCGTTAGCGCGGAACGCATTGTCGATGGCCTGATATCCCTCAACCAAAACTTCGGTACCGGGTATAACGGAATCTTTTTTCCATCCGCGGCGGACAAGGGCTCCAGGAGGCCCGGCTTCGATCATCCAACTTTGGACGGTACCATCTTCAGTCGTGACGTCGATATGCATCCACGCGTGTGGATTGATCCACTCCATCTTGGTGATTTTCCCACGAAGCGCCACTGGTTTCGTCGCATCAAACTCGGCGGAGAACGCATGATGCGCCACGATTGGGGCTATGCCAATCAGCAGAAGAAGTGTCACGCCGGCCAAAGTAATCGGTAGTTTCTTACTCATTAGTATTGTCCTCGTTATCGTGAGCCTTCGGCCCGTTCTCTGTCGAGTGCACGCGCACCACTAAGGATATTGGTCATTCCATAGTTTCCTTCGTGACAGGCATATTCGACGACATCGTACTGTTCATTATCAAGATTGAACGTGAAGACGCCCGTCCAGGGTTGTGTCCAAACCTTCGGGTCATCCACAGTGAATTGGTATTCCAAGCGATTGTCAGCTGTACGCGTAAATCGTTCAGTCAACCTCATATCCGCACTTGACCCGCGGTAGTTTGTTCTACCGTTGAAATTATTTGTTTCAACGACAAGTGTATTGCCTTCCCAGTGCCCGTGTGGGTCTCCAAGGTAGGTCGTAAGTTTTGCATTAAGTGGGGCCCGTTCCTCTGTCGGGATAACTCGTGTTTCATGGATCATTTCTTTTTGGATCGCGACGAATCCAGGGCCTTGAACGATTTGCAGGCCATTGTTGTAGATTGACGGCATCATCAGGCCCGGTAATCCTCGCGTGATACACCTTACATACGGTGTCAGGTCTTCAGGGCCGGCTGATCTGTTCTCTGTGTACAAGCGGGCTGCGCGAGAGGCTGCTTCTGCCATTCGCTGTCCTTCGGGTGTTCGCTCAGGTAAACGACCGGTTGGAGGGTCGACAATCATTGCAATTTGGGTGGACGGGGCATTTTTGTCATAGCCCAATGTTGTATCTCTCCACTCACGCTCGTAGCCCCAAATGCTGCCGAGTGTGCCACCCTCACGGCGAGCAGCTGCTTCTTCGGCCGTTAAGTTTTCAACGTCTCCCAGATCCGATGGTCGTTCAAGCGGAATGCCGTGAGCCGCATTGCCTGTCCACACGCCTTGCAGATCTGGTTCTCCCCATGGTGTCTGTGCCGGATCGTATGGTGTTGAGTCTGCGATGGTTTCCTCGACGAAGGTTGAGTCGACACCAGCAAAGCCGGATTCGACGACAGCCAGGCGCACATTGTCAGGACCGTAAATGAATGCGCGGCGGGCAGCGGTACGCGCGTTTTCTGGCACGGTCGGTTCCTGTTGGAATTCTGCGCCGGCGCTGCGCATCTCGCTCGCAGCGTTACCAAGGTCATCAACGACGAAACCTATATGGTCGATCGCCCGACCTTCGGTTGTTGCCGGTATACCCTCTTCATGTTCCATGGCCAGTAGCCAGATGTCGCCGTACCGCAATCCGTCAATGCGGTCACGCAGACTGTCACGCTCACCGCCGAGTACGCTCTGATACCACTCGAGAGTTTCGTCGGGGTTGGTCGAGCTCAGGTGAATGTGATGAAAACCAACGCGGTCAGGATCTTCGACCAGTTCGATTCTTGTGCCCCAAGGGTCAAAAATGAATCCATACTTGAAAAGACCTGGCGCCTCACGGATCATCTCACCGCCTTCAAACCGTTGAAGCCGGACACCGGACCCACGCGACCCGATGGATTCAAGTTCTTCCATTTTTGCTGTGAGGTCAAGATACGAGAAACCGATGTGATTGACACCGGTGCCCTGAGTGCCGCCTTGTGTCGCTTGCGGAACAAAGGTCACTTCGACGCCGTGACAATCGGCAGCATCGTCTCGATCGGCAACCGGTTGGCAATCGAGATGCTCCGTGTACCAACGGACTGAGACTGCGGGAGCAAAAGACGTGATGTGGACGTGGTGATATTCGGCATCAGCTGCGAAGGCATTGGTGGATGCGCCAGGCATCGCAACAAGTAATGCCGTAAGGACTGGTAGCGTCAACGCAACGCGTGGCAGATTTAGTGTCATGGTGTATTTCCTCATTCAACTGGTTGCCTTACCGAGTTGGGACCCTTCGTAAATGACCGTACAGTAAATCCTCAGAGTATTCGACGCATTTAAATTCAATGACACGTGCGTTGTCTTCAAGACGACGATAGAGAGGCATACGGATTGTCCACGGACGCGTGAACACTGTGTCATCGGTAAGCGTTGCCTCATACATGATTGCGTTTCGTCCCATGGGCGTATACCGCTCTTCAACACGGAGGGCAGCGCTGGCATGGTTTCCTGCGCGGTCAAACCATGCTTCGCCGGTGAAGCCTTGCGCATCTACGACCAAAGTGTCTCCATCCCAGCGACCATGCGAACGTCCCATCCAACTATCGATTGGTGGTGCTTCTGGATTGGCTTTGTCCATGTGAATCGTTCGACTGGCTTCTGCAAAGCCATACACCACCTGAATTTTTTGATTGCCCTGAATAATTTGAAACGGGTGGGGCATATAGGTTGCCCGCGGCACTCCAGGCATGAAGCACTTGGCTTCCGGGTCGTTTGTCATTCTGTTTTCAAAATTGTCTTGTTGTTGCTGTCTAGCTTCAGGTGTGTAGGGAATGTCACCTCCCTCAACAACACCTTGCCCGGGCGGAATGGCACCGATGGCACCGAGGTCGGGATGGCCAGGACCTGCTGGATGGTCTTCTAGATTCCAGTGCGCAGTGCCGATTGCTTGCCAGATACCATTGAGATCAGGATGGTTGTCCCATGCTCGAGGAACCTCATCACTCTGAGCAGATATTGCGGCAGATGCGAAAAGAAATGCCGTGACCACAGGAACACAGAGATGCTTCATGTAAGGACTCCGAAATTAATTGCAGAAACGCTTAACTATTTGAGACGATCATAGCAATTAGAAGACAGTTGCGCGATAGTGTTTATATTTTACGGCGATATTGACCGGTAAATCACGCAAAGTCGAGAGATTGGATTTATGATGATGCTGTGATTTCAGGTAGGCAGATGGCCCCTCGTTGTGTCACCGGTTGTCTGTCGTTCTTCGTGGTTTTCGGCTTGGGATGCCAAGCTAGCCCAGACCATCTTCGTGATGAGGACACCGGGTCTACTCAAACAAAAAATATTGTCTGGATAGTTGCTGATGCGATTCCAGTCGACTTGGAGCATCGGTTTGATGTCATTGCAGCACTACCGTCGACGCAGCATGGTGGGCCTAGTGCTCGTTCGGCTCTCCTCACTGGTGTTGACCCTGGGCTCCTGAAGCCGTTTCCGGAACCGGAGGTCGGTGTGTTGCCGCTGTTGTTTCGACAAGCTGGCTATTACACCAGTCGTTCGGGAGAGTCGTACCACAATCTTGGTGTTCGTAGAGTCAGTCGACCAAGGCACTCGGTCAAGAGTCCAGAGGCTTTACCAATAACACCTGACGGTTTACTTGGGGCTTGGGATGCTGTCGGTCGGGATGTTGACTGGAGCGGCAAAGAGAAGGATTGGGATTTGCCATGTACGGTGTCATTTGGGTGTGGTGGTCGTGGACGGGGGGAAGTTCCGTTTTTTAGTCTGTTTAATCTGGAACCATTATCAAATGTGCAGCTTCAGGTTTCGTCAATTCTGGATGCGCTTGATGAAGACGAGTGGACGGCCGACACCGCGGTTTTCTTGATTGCGATGTCATCCGGTTCGGAACGCGTGGGAATCCGATTGCCACAGAATTTTCCACGTAGCCGGGTTATTGAAACGGTCGGTCTGCTTGATTTAGCCCCGACCGCTCTTGCGATGACCGGCCTTGCAGTGCCGCACTACATGAGGGGGCGTAATGTCGTAGTTGTAGATGACGGGGACGCGCGACCACCAATGAAAGATCATTCCATTGAGTCGGTGAAGGCCGTTGATGCGAACGCTACCGTAACACCGATAACCGCGACGCCGACAGGCTATCCAGCCGGCGGCTTGTTTCATGTTGCTCCGCGCATTGACCTTCAGTGTGAGACGCCAGGTTCGACTATCGTGTACACAACTGAACGAGACCCACCGTTTTATTGGCGTCTGTATCGAGGCCCCTTCCGGATGCGGTTTTGGGAATTACGTGTGCAGTGTGGTCGGTTAGGTTATGAGAATAGCGATGTCGTAATGTATGAGTTCGATATTGAATAAAGCTGTACTCATTAGTATGGAGGTGGCGATGAGTCGACGACAGAAGGTGTTCGCGATAGCGATGGCGTTGCCGCTAATACTGATGGCGTTTCCGGTATTCGGTCAGTCAATAAATGATTCGGGAAGTCGAACGTCGTGGGGACATCCTAACCTACAGGGAATTTGGACAAGTTCTACGTATACCCCACTGGAACGTCCTGACAATTTGGGCGATCAGGCTTTTTTGTCTGAAGAAGAACTGGCGTCTCTAAATGAGTTATTAACTGAAGAAGGAGTTGACCCGTTACGGGCCCGGAGCGTGCTTGCGGCTGATTCTAAGGAAGAACGCATCGAGCGAACACAGCAAAGTCAGGAAAATATTCACTACGACAATTCAGTCTGGTTACGAGAAGAACAACCCCGGCAACTGACGACAACACGAACATCACTAATTGTCGATCCGCCAGACGGAAGGATTCCCGCACTTCTTGCTGCGGCGATGGAACGCGAAGCGATGCGGAAGCAGGAGAGTCGATGGTTGGTCTATAACCTTGCCTCACCGTCGTATGCGAGTCACCAGACTCGTACGTTACAGGAGCGGTGTTTGGCATGGCGGCACGAAGGGCCGCCGATGTTACCGGCCTCGTACAACGACCTCATCCAGATTTTCCAGACTGAAGACCATGTGGTCATCATGCAGGAGATGCGCGCGAATAAAATTCGAATCGTCCCACTCGACGGGCGGTCACACCTTTCATCGAAAATTCGCCAGTGGCCAGGTGACTCGGTCGGGCGTTGGGAAGACGATACGTTGGTCGTAGAGACGGTGAATTTTAATGAGAAGGTCACGTTTAATGGAGCCAATGTTGATCTGCATGTCGTGGAGCGGTTTACCAGAATGGATGACGATACGATTCGGTACGAATTCACGGTCGACGATCAGACAACATGGTCACGGGCATGGAGCGCCGAGTTTCCGTTAATGAAGCGTGAGGGGCCTCTTTATGAATACGCCTGTCACGAGGGGAACTACGACATTCGCCATATTTTGGAAGTGGCGAGGAATCTTGAAAAAGCTGCCGGTCAGTAATATTTTTCTGAGCGGCGGTCTGACAAGTTTTTGGGAGTCTCTATGAATCGACAACAATCATTACTAGCCGTGTTCATCTTCGTTGCCATGTTGGCGGTTTCTGCATGTGGCGCGAATGGGCCTGAGTCTGATGTGTCTCAAGACGATAGCGATGTGGTAGTCGAGACTCGTCCGGGTTTACTTGAGGGTGAGTGGGTTAACGAACGTGTTATCGACTTAGACGAACCTAGCAGCCCTGTGCGCGTGTTTCGCGGCATCCCCTATGCTGAAGCTCCGATTGATGGGCGTCGCTGGCAGCCGCCGGCAGCCGTTCAACCGTGGCAAGGTACACGGGCTGCCACTGAATTTGGTCCGGCCTGCTGGCAGCGACTGACACCAGACACCTCGGTCTACACCCGTGGGAACCTCGATCGTAACGAGGACTGTCTCTATCTTAATGTATGGACAGCCGCTGAGGAGGTGTCTGACTCTCGTCCTGTCATGGTGTGGTTCCATGGTGGTGGCCACACCGGTGGTTGGGGGAGTGCACAGGTTTTTGATGGCACGGCACTCGCAAAGAAGGGCGTGGTACTTGTCAGCATCAACTATCGCCTCGGTTCTTTTGGGTTCTTAGCGCATCCAGCTTTGTCCGAGGAATCACCACACGGGTCATCTGGGAACTATGGACTTCTTGATAAGGTTGCCGCGCTCGAATGGGTGCGAGACAACATCGCCGCGTTCGGTGGTGATGAGAACAATGTGACCATTTTCGGGCAGTCAGCCGGATCGTGGAGTGTCTGTTATCTGATGACTTCCCCATTGGCTCGTGGACTCTTCCACAAAGCGATCGGTCATTCGGGCGGATGTTTTCGTGGAGGACGTCCGGACCTTGAGGCTGCTCACAGTGACGGTCTTGTCGCGGCAAGCGAACTTGGGGTTGATGGTAATGATGTTGACGCATTGGATGCACTGCGGGCACTCGATGCGTCCGTCATTCTTGATTCAAGCCTTGGCTCTGGCGCGATTGTTGATGGTTGGTTTATGCCGAAGCCTGCGTCTACGATTGTCGCGGCAGGTGAACATAACAACGTGCCAGTGATTGTTGGAGCGATGGCGAATGAAGGCACGACCCTGTACGCCGATACGCCACTTCGTGAGTATGGTGAATTGGTTTCGTTGCTCGGTCAGCAGCATGGAGAACGGACAGACGAGGTGCTAGCAGCTTATAGGGATGACATTGACCGATCGACCAAGTGGGGATATCAGGCCATACGGGCTGATCGAAGTTTTGTGTGGGAGATGCGAACGTGGGCTCGGGCGGTTGAAGCGAATGACAATGATGCCTATCTGTATTTCTTTCGTCATGCGCCTCCGGTATTTCGGATTTATGTACCTGAGCGTGCAGCAATCGATATGCCTGATGGTCCTACCGGTTATGGGGCGTATCACTCAGGTGACCTCGCTTATGCATTTGGGAATACACGATTGGTCGGTGTTGGATGGACCGATTGGGATCATGCGATTTCAGAAACGATGAGTGACTTTTGGGTGAATTTTGTGAAGACGGGCGACCCAAACGGCGATGGACTACCTACGTGGCCACGGTACGAAGCGGCAACTGATCCGTGGCTTGAGTTCGGGTCCGAAATCAGGGTCAACCACGATATTCGAAAAGCCAAGCTCGATCTTTTTGAGTAGCAAACAGTCGGAGACGTTGTAACCACACCGGAAAATTCAAAACTCGAGCTGCCACCGACTGTACAACTCGTAGAGGGTTGCGGGCGCACTTGGCGGCCATATGTTTGTTCCGGTGAGTATCGCGAGCGTAGGAAGCCACCTCCGGTCTATGGGTGGTATTTCCTGCGGGTCAGACTTGCAACTACGTGGGATCCCACCCACAATGGGGGTTCACAAAGGAGATCTTATGCGCGTTTTCACACTCTTCCTCGTGGCACTCCAAATTTTGACAGCGCCGGACCCGGCGCAGATGGAGGATGCCCCGGATCTTGGGTACCGCCCGGTCCCGCATGGCCTCGAGATTCCGGATGATGTCGAAATGGGTGCGCCGTCGAGTGTCGGATGGACCTCGACCAACAAGATACTGGTCTTTAATCGTGGCCCGAATCCGTTAATGGAATTCAACTCCGATGGCAGTTTTGTTCGAGCATGGGGTCAGGGACAGTACGACCGACCGCATGGGATGCGCATCGATCGGGAAGGCCATATCTGGACGACGGATGTCAATGGCGACACGATTCGAAAAATGACCCCAGACGGCGAAGTGCTGTTGACGATCACTCCAGACGACACGCCTCTCCTGGAAGAACCCACGGACTTGTATGTGGGGTTAGAAGACGAGATCTTTGTGCTTGTTGGTCATGGGCAGGGCGTACCGCGAGTATTGAAGTTTGCGAGCGACGGGTCACTGATGAAATCGTGGGGAGAGCCGGGCACAGGACCGAGCCAGTTTGACACACCGCATTCAATTGTTGTCGATGCCGATGGTTTGGTTTACGTGGCCGATCGTCAAAATCGTCGCGTGCAGATTTTCGATAGCGAAGGAACCTACGTCAAGGAATGGGCTTACAAGGGATTACCGTGTGGGCTCTTTATTGACGCTGATGGGCAGATGTATATGGTCAGTGGTTTTGCTGGCGAAATTCTCAAACTCGATGAAAATGGGAAAGCGCTTGGTGCGAATGGGCAACCAGGTAAAGGGCTTGGAGAGTTTGGCGAGGCGCACTACATGACGATGTCGCCAGATGGAGATATCTACGTCGCAGATACCGTGAGACCAGAGCTCCATAAATACGTGAAGAAATAGATTTTTCATCGTAGTTACGAGTTGCGAAGGTGGATCGAAGCTGCATAACCTGTGTCGTTTTAATTTTTTGTGCCGGAATAGCGCACGAGAGCATCGGACAAACTATTTCGTCGTCCATTGAGCCACTCGTGTTGGATTGGCAACAGGCCGAGTGGGGACCACCCTCGGCTGATCGTCCTGGGTTTCCGGTCGGTATTCGCAATGCCCCAATTGCGACAGATCCGGAGACGGGCGGGCCGACTTATCTTGCGCGATTTCCAGCAGGCTCGCAGTTTGCCATGCACTGGCATACGCACACTGAGACAGTGGTCGTCCTACAAGGAACCGTGAGTATCACGCTTGACGGGACGGAACATACGGCAACGGAAGGAAGCTACATCATTATTCCCGGCAAAGCGCATCATGAGTGGCGCGTGCCTGAAGATGCCGATGTGGTGCTTCTCGCACGCCGGGACGGCCCCGCCGATTTCTTTTTTGTCGAACCGTAACAGCTGTGCTAGTTTTGCGAGAGGTCAGTCAATCGCCAGAGATGCGACCGGGTTCGTATAAAAAGGCTGCCCCGGGCAATTGCTGGACTCGACATCGCGACTTCCTCTAATGAATTGGTTGCGAGCGTGCGAAAGTTGTTTTCGCTGTCAAGGACGTACGTATCGCCATCTTCGCTCAGCACAAAAACTCGGCCATTGTACGCCCACGGAGACGCGGTAAATCCATTCGCTCCTGGGGCAATGCGGCTCCGGACTTCCTGCGTCTGAATTTGTTGTTCCGTAAAATAGAGTTCTTCGCCTGTTTGTGCGTCGTGTACGGTGAAGAAGCCGCGGTCCTGGAGAGTGAAATAGTAATCTCCATAGACCAGTGGTGTTGGGTGATAGGGACCCGCCGTGTCGTCGTACCAGGCGATGTGTTCGTCTCGTTGATCTGAGTCGTTGAGTGTAATGTCTCCGGCGGCACCAGGTTTGATGGCGTAGACAGGTCGGGTTGAGTCGCCAACATAGCCAGAGCTGATATACAGCAGGCCATGGGCACTAAACGGCTGCGGGATTGTGATCGAGCTCAGACCGCTAAAGCTCCACAACTCTTGTCCATTGAGGTCATACGATCGGACCTGGTCACTGCCGGTGGTGACGAGCTCGGTCCGGAGTTCGTTTTGCCAGACAAAGGGTGTGGACCAATTCGTACCTTCGTCACGGTCACGGCGCCAGCGTTCCTCGCCTGTTTCGGCGTCGAGTGCAACGACAAACGAATCGTCATCGGTATCATTCACAATAAAGAGGGTGTCGTCATGGAGCACGGGTGATGCGGCTGGCCCCCAACCCAATCGTGTGTCGCTCGCGTCAAATCGTTGTTCCCATAGTTGGTTGCCATCCATGTCAAAGGTGAAAACACCGACGTTTCCAAAATAGGCATAGACCCGTTCGCCATCTGTTACGGGTGTCGATGACGCGTAAGTGTTCTTGAGATGTCGGTCAAAGTTGGGTGTTGCTCGATGCACTTCCGACGTCCAGAGGACATCACCACTGTCGAAATCGAGGGCGTAGACCAACCAACGATGGACGTCGGCTTCTCGTTCCATGAGTTCGCCGGGTTCAGGGTCTCTGAAATCAGGAGAGGGTTCTGGTGACCCGTACGGAAAGTAGAGCCCCATGCGTGGTTCTTCAATGTCACCATCGCTGATCACTGTTGTGAGAAAGATGTGGTCACCCCAAATGACTGGCGAGGACCAGCCTAGTCCTTCAACTGGCGTTTTCCACACAACGTTTTCGGTGGTACTCCAAGTCGTTGGTAAGCGTGGGTCGTCTTCGGACGTTGAGAGGGCGTCGGCACCACGAAACGAGGGCCAGTTCTCATTCTCGGCGGACTGTGGTGCTGTCGTACCGAGCAAGACACACAGCATTGTTACGAGAGTCGCCTTTATGTTCTGATTGACTAGTAGATCGCGCATGGAAATCTCCCATTAATGTGCATACGTCGTTCGCGATTATACGTGTTTGGGACTTGGATCTTGCGCAGAACCGTATGCCGGTTCATTATTGGTCCACTGATTCCGTAGGAGGGTTTATGGGTACTCGATATCTCGTTACCGTATGCACGGTTGTTGCGATGGCGGCACTGATTCCTTGTCTGGCGCTCGCGCAATCATCGACATCGCTTCGGACTGCGTGGGGAGACCCTGACCTTGGTGGTGTTTGGAATAATTCAACATTGACGCCGTTTCAACGTCCGGAACGTTTGGGCGACCAAGAGTTTTTGACAGCGGAAGAGGCTGCCAATATTGAGCAGGAAGCTGCCGATCGTAATACTGACTTCGCGGGTCGACCAGCATTGCGTACCGAAGTCGGAGGCAACGTTGACCGAGGTGTTGATGGTGCGCCTGGTTCCTATAACAATTTTTGGATGGAGCGTGGGACGTCTGTGGTGCCGACGAGGCGCACATCCGTCATTACCGATCCGCCGAATGGCAGGTTGCCGTCTCTGACGGCCGAGGCGCATGCACGCATGACGTCTCCAGAGGCGGAGCGACTCGCGGCGGTGCGGGGCGGTCGCTTACCGACTGATTCGTATACTCAATTAGACGGTGGTGACCGGTGCTTGTGGTATCGCGGGATCCCGTCTTTTCCGACCGCGTACAACAACAACTACCAAATTGTGCAGGCACCGGACTTCGTTGCGATTTTGCAAGAGCACATCCATGACGTGCGTTTTATCATGCTTGATGGACGGCCCCATCTCACGCCGGCAATCCGCCAGTTCGCAGGCGATTCACGCGGGCACTGGGAAGGAGACACGCTGGTTGTCGAGACAACGAATTTTAATCATCACGCGTTTATTCGAAACTTCAACGGAAACTTGAGTGAAGAACTTCATGTCATTGAGCGGTTTACGCGGACCGACGAAGGCACCCTGGACTACACCTTTACCGTGACGGATCCTAAAACCTGGACGCGTGAATGGGGTGGGGCACTACCGATGACACGGAGTGTTGGGCCGATGTTTGAGTACGCCTGCCACGAAGGCAATTACGGCTTAACCAATATGTTGGCTGGGTCTCGAGTACAAGAAGCAGACGAACAATAGCACTGCGTTCGAGTCATATCGCTTGACCCGACACGTTGCCCCAGGAATCAGCGTGTTCGTGGTTACGTAGGCTACGGTTGGAATTCCCGATCTATGACGTACAGTTTGACGGTGTCACGTTTGACGCCATCAGCACTCATTGCTTCGGTCGTTTCTGGCGACTCAAGCACTTCCATGAAGCTATTGAGATCTGTTGGCTCAAATCTGTTACTGCATGAAGAGGCACGGATGTTCAGAGTCGTTCATTGTGCTGTCGGTCTCTTTAAGGAATAGGTATTTGTCTTCCAATTCTTCAAACTAGTCTTTGTACACAAGGCGCTCATTATCTGCGCAAGTCCATGCTGTGGCGATTGGTTTGTCGATATTGTCGGATAAAACAATTCTCGACAAAAGCACATTCTATTTATCTAGTCGGAAATCGTGTTCCTCTCCCGTAAACTACTAATAGAACAGGCAGACTATGTCCCCGTATTACAAAGGCAAGCGCACGCGGAATATCTTCAAACCGGATGCGTCAAAACCGTTCAAATTGTCTCGCACGAAACTTGAAAATTTCGTCAAATGTCCACGCTGTTTCTATATCGATCGGCGACTCGGAGTAGGGCAAGTACAGGGCCCTCCCTTTAATATCAATTCGGCGATTGATCACTTGCTGAAAAAAGAGTTTGACGAATATCGTGAATCAGGTGAGCCGCATCCGTTGATGCGTGACGCGGGTATCGATGCGGTTCCCTGTCAGCACGAGAAACTCGATCTGTGGCGGGAGAATTTTCAGGGGGTGCAGGTTCCGCATGAGGCGACGAACCTGTTGATTCACGGTGCAATTGATGACCTGTGGGTGACGCCTTCCGGCGAGCACATTGTTGTGGATTACAAAGCGACGAGTAAAGACACACCTGTGAACATCAATGCGCCTTGGCAGGATCAATATAAGCGTCAGATGGAAATCTACCAATGGTTGTTGCGTGGAAATGGTCTTGAGGTGTCTGATCCAGGGTACTTTGTGTATTGCAATGGTCGGCGGAGCGAGCCGCGATTCAGTCACCGGGTGGAGTTTGATATTTCCGTGATTCCCTATGTTGGTAACGATAGTTGGGTCGACTCCTGCATTACAGATGCGCATGCATGTTTAGTGAGTGATGAGATTCCGCCTGTTACATGGAATTGTGACTATTGCACGTATTATTCTGCGGTCACGGACGTACTATAGGTGTGATCTGTCGAGCTATCGGGGATAACAATTGACGCCGGACCGCTTATTGCAACTGTTTTTGCGTATTGGGGGCACGTCGATGCTACTGGCGCTTGTGTTTGTGGTGGCGCCACGTGCATGGATGGAGGAGATCCATGCCGCTCTTGGCCTCGGCGTCTTTCCTGATACCCCGATCGTGTGGTACCTCGCACGGTCCACGTCGGCCTTCTATGCCATGATGGGGGGGCTGTACTGGTTGGCGTCCTTCGACATGGGGCGCCAACGTCGTCTATTGCTGTTCTTGGGTTGGTGGACTGTCGTATTGGGTGTGATGCTTTGCGGCATCGACCTGTGGGTCGGGTTGCCATTATCGTGGACTCTGTCGGAGGGACCCGTGGTGATCCTCATGGGCCTAGCCCTGCTGTATTTGATTTCTCGAACATCAGACACTCACGTGCAAGTCGTTCGGTAAGAAGAATTCCCCTCACGTTATTGAGACTGCATGTGACACTCCTGCAGACCGTCATCGCCGTTGCGCGTTCTGTCCTGGCATATGTAAGTGTGTTTGTTTGGGTCTTGATATTTGCCCCGATCGGCATTGTGGTGACGGTGGTGTTCCGACGGGGTGACGTGTTGTACGCACTTGCGAGCGCCGGAGCACGTCTCGGTCTTATGATGGCCGGCATCAGGTTTTATGTGCGGTATGGGGACAGAGTTCAGCCTGGGCGGGCCGCAGTGTACTGTTTCAATCACACCAGTAATCTTGACCCGCCAATTATTTTTCTCGCATTGACAGCGGTCCATCCAAAGCTCAAAGCGGTGTACAAGGCAGAACTGCGGGCCGTCATGCCTTTGTTGAGGAATGTCGCTGACGCACTTGGGTTTGTGCCGATCGAACGGGACAACCGCGAAAAAAGCAGGCACGCGATTGATGGCGCTGTCGACATGCTTGCCAACGGTGACTCATTTCTGACCGCACCCGAAGGCACGCGGAGCCGAACAGGGTCATTACTGCCATTCAAAAAAGGTGTCTTCATCATGGCGATCAAGGCACAGGTGCCCATTGTGCCAATTGCCGTTCGAGGGGCAGGTGAGGCCATGCAGCGAGGCAGTCCTTTGATTCGACCCGTGACGGTGGAGGTTACGATAGGCGAGTCGATCGCGACGCGCGGTCTCACACTGGGTGATCGGGATACGCTGATTCAACAAACAAGAGATGAATTAGAACGTCATCTCGTTAGAACCGAAACAATCGATTGAATTTGATCACGAAGCCTCGGTTTCGGAGTTCCGCATAGCGATTGGGTCGGAGTGGATCAGTGTCTTGTTCTTCGGTATAGACAAGAAACAGTTCGCTGCCTGGCGAGTACTCCCATCGTAACCTCACGTTCGTCGCGAGCGTGGTGTTTGTCGAATTGAATTGCAGGAGTCCACTCACAAACATGCGTGGCGAGAAGGTGTAGTTGACGCGGGTGCGAGCCAGATCTGTGCGAAACGAACCGTTCGGTAAATCGATCCAATTAAAGGACACGCTTGGCTCGACAGACAAGACCGACGTTACGTCAATACGGCCACGACTGAGATTCACCGACGTAATGTCACCGTTGAAGTAGCCACCAGTGGTTAGCCCGACGGTGCCTGTGAGTGGGCGCTGTGGACCGAGGGCATACGTCAGCCCGACGTCGTTGAAGCTGTGGCCGCCGACTGGAATCGCAAGACCGTGACCAGGTGAAAAAGGAGTATGGAGGAGTTCGTAGTTATCGCTCAGGTGCGCGCCAATCTGGTCACTATTTTCCAGCTCGGTTTGGAATCCGATTTGACTCTGTCTCGTTTCGAGATGCCCCTGGTCCGCTGTCAGGAAGTAGTCGAGACTCGCTTCAAATACAAATTGCCGAACCGATTCGATAGAGCTGGGGCGTGGACTGAACCGGCCTGAGACGGACGTGCGGCGAAAATTATCTCGGCGAATGAAACCAACCTCAGGGCGGAAATTGTCTTCCACGAGAAGGTGCTCTGCTTGGAAGCCGTATTTGTCACCACCGTAGTCAAAGCGGGCTTGATAACTCGCGTCACGGTCATGAACGCCAGGGGTGCGCGTCCGGGCGTAATAGCCAAGAAAATTGATGTTGTCATAAAACGCAAAATTGGTATCAACGCCGTAGGATTGACTCGAGCCGTTACCAGCAAGCGATACTGAACGGTTGGTGATCATCGTCCCGACCGTACTGCGGCGGAGGATGTCACGTTTTAGTCGCAAGACCGTGAAGTTTGTGTCGATTGACTGCGTCGCCACGTCACATCCAAGTTTGGTACACATCGAGTTCGAAGCGATTTGATCGTCAGTTTGAATAGTCAGGGCTCCGACATCAAAGGCTCCGATTTTCCCGGTCAGTCGTCCACCGCCGAGGATAGGGACGATTCGTCCACCCTGAAGACCGATGCGTCGACTGTAGAAGAGAGTGGGTGCGCTCCCACCGCCAACGACGCCGCCCCGGCGTCGTCCGATGCCACTGCGAAACCCACCGCGCGCGAAATCAAAAATGCCGCGCCCTTCCAGAAAGAATTCTCGTTTTTCAGGAAAGAATAGGCTGAACCGGGTGAGATTCACTTGCTGTTCATCAACTTCAACCTGCGCAAAGTCCGTGTTGTACGTGAAGTCGGCGGTGAGATTTTGAGTTATCCCGTATTTCACGTCGAGACCGGCATCACCCGTATACAGTGGTCCGGATGAACCACGACTCACCTTATCAATAGTGCTACTCCCGATCGCATACGGTTTGATTTCGATAAGCCGGCCCGTATCGGGCGCCTCCAGGCCTACCAGTGTTCCCGCCGCAGAGACGCGAAATACGCCACCACGCCCACCAAAACCAGCGGCCGAAATGGGAATCTGTGTGAGATAAGTCCATTCGTTTTTACGAATAATGGTTCGCCGTAGCTGTATTCCCCAGACTTGATCTTTTGTTGGGCGGTACCGCAGGGATTTGAATGGAACGACCATTTCGATCGTCCACCCTCCATCGAAGCGGTCGGTTTGAACGTCCCAGACAGGGTTCCAATCTCGATTCGGATTTCCCTCATTGGTAATTGCCTGGTCGACAAATCCACCAACGGGATTTGCATAAAAGAGCAGGGCGTTTCGGCGGTCGTAGAACGTATCAATCAAAAAGCCGAATAAATCGTTATTGAGTAGATTGAATGCGTCGCGACGCATTTCTGTTGCAGTCCATTCGCTTGGCGGGGCGCTGTCCCAACAACGGCCTGACACGTAAAAATTTTCATCGTCATACATTACCCACGCGTCGGTACGTTCGGTCGACAGTGCTCCTTCATTAGGTAATTGCTGAATAAAGTCTGATACAGGTTCAACCGTGTCGTAGACCGATTCATCCAGGCGGCCATCGATCTCCAATGGCTCGGTCAGTCTGATCGCACGCATTGTTGCTTGCCCGCCATCACGGGTAATCACCGATGGCGGTATTGGTGGTGGCGGACCATCGATGATCACGTCACCAACTGTTTGCCCTGACGCGTCTTGATTTTTTGAGGCAGGATCGTTGTGTGCCTGCGCCGACTCAAGTTTCTCAGGAGACCAGATGAGGAATCCGAGAAGTACGAGAGTCAGATGTAGCGGTTTTGTCGCGAGCGGCCGTCGGTTCACTTGGGTATCTCTGTGATCAGCGAAGCACTAAAGTGTGTCACGAGGAGCGATGGGATCATTCGTTCTTTGGCGTTCGGGTTTTATGGGCGGTCGCCGCCGCCACGACGTAATGTCTGCATATGAGTCTGTGGATAATAGCTTGCGAACAGTCAGTCTATGTTAGATGGGTACGCCGAGTACGCGGAGGGCTTTTGCAATTGGTCGCGTGTAGGGATAGAACGGGTGGCTGTAGAGGAAACGTTTAGAGATGCCTCGCAGGCGGCTGTCTCGGATAGCCCGTGCGCCGACAAGCACGCTCCATCGTCCGAGATTCGTCGAAGTGCCAGCTTGCGTCAGCTCGACCGTGTGTTCAAGCGACTTGTCGAACACAAGGAGGTCACCTTTCGTTGCGCCGATGTCGTTGGCGAGGCTTAAGGACGTTCCCTTTTTGGTTCGGAGCCGGAAATCGCCTCCCGTATAGTCGTCCGGCATTCGTGACAGAAGGACAAGTGATTGCAGTAGTGGAAACGGTGCCGGTCCGTAGTAATCCCTATGTGGAGGCAAGTGACCAGTATCTGTGATGTATTTGGTCACAATGATGTAGTTCTGCAGGGTTTCTTTCTCGGTTCGGTAGTGCGGATCATCGAGCCACGTTTGTTCGAGGGTGTTCCGGATACTGAGAGCTTTTTCGAAAAACGCGGCCGTTAGTTCACTGTGGTCGTTGTGCAGATATTGATAAATACGGTACGTGCGTCCGACCTTGTCGTGTGAGCGGGGGTGCACGTAATCCGGTATCCAGTCCGTATTGATGCGCGACACACACACCGGACCGGTGCGGAGAAACTCCTCACATTCATTCCTGTACTGATCGATTTCCGTGTCAGAAAAATAATTCTTGATAAGAACGTAACCTTTGTCTGGATTTAGAAGGTCAGCGATATATGCGTCACGGTCGTATGAGGAATTAACTGGCATCGATCGTCCTGACAAGATGACCAAGCGCCTCGGCAACGTGTCGGTCATGGGGGATGCTGCCGGTGACGCTTTCAGACACATGCGGTGTGATGCATACATTTCGCATCAGACGAAACGGATCCCATAGAGGCATCGGTTCGCGCCAAAAGACATCAGCTCCGTAGAAGGCGATACGTTTTGTTCGGAGTGCGCGAGATACGGCTGCTTTATTGATGACGGCCGCACGACCGCAATTAATGAGGACGAGATGAGGTTGCGCGAGAGCAAGTTCGTCGTTTGTAATGAGGTCTTCAGTGGTTGCCGTGAGAGGCAGCTGAACAAAAACAATGTCGCATTCTTGAAACAATTGTTTGCGTTCCAGAAATTGTATTTTGAGTCGGTGTTCGATCGTTGCTGAAAAACGCTGCGGATGATTGTAGAAAACATCGGTACCGAAGGCCTTGATGCGCCGGTGGATTTGATGTCCGATTAAGCCGTAGCCGATGATGCCAATTTTTTTCCGGTACGCGGTGAGTGTGGAGGTGCCGGTCCAGTTGTGCGCCCCGACGGTCTCGCCAGCGGTTGGAGCAACGAGTTGACGGTAGAAGCGCGTTGGTGACCGGAAAGCATGCCAGCGTGCCCCATCGGCAAGGGTTTTTAATCCCGTCAACATTAAGAGGACTGCGACTTCAGCGACATCCGTTCCCCGATCTGTGTCAACGGTTTGAATAGTAATGGGCGAGGTGTTGTCATCGAAGGTGAGCATCCACTGGTCGGTCGTGTTGAGACAAATCCCTGCGAGGTGAGGAAACGTTGTGAGTGTGATTGCTGATAACTCACGTGTCTTATTGACAATGATTCGCACGCGTGACTCATCACCGGCCGATAGTGTGTCGGTGAACACATACTTGGTCGGGTCGAGGTTCGCGAGGAGGTCACGATAGTGACGATTGCGGCGCTTCGGGTCGACGAAGTAATTCAGAAAGATGAGCGACGGCTCCACGTGGGTAATCCTATTCGCACAATTAACGGCAGTCACATAGAAATGCCATGAGTTTGAAAATAGTGATCTTTCGTCCAGTGAAAAATGCCGTTGGCTGGGACGGGGCAGGAGAAGGAGGTTTCGTCGTGATGTCCTGAGCGATCGCGTGGAAATACGACTACAGTAACCTTATACAGGTGCACCGGATCGATCCTGGTCGCCGTCAATGATTATGTGGGAGTAAATGATGAGACGACTTCATTTTGTGATGTTCAGCGCCGTGCTGCTCGTTGGGGCGTGTGGCGAAAGTCAGACACCATCCCCGACTATTGAGCCCGGAGGCCTTGCACTTGTTGGGGCGCAATTGATCGACGGAAGTGGTACCACTCCGGTTCAGGACTCGGTCGTCGTCATTCGTGATGGTCGGATAGAACATGCAGGCCCCCGGGATACGACTGCGGTGCCTGCCGGTGCCGAGGTTATTGATGTTGCTGGCAAGACGATCATGCCTGGCCTGGTGAACTTGCATGTTCATTATCGAGGCGGGCCAGAAGACATTGCGCGCCAGTTCCGGACGCAGCTGTACTATGGTGTCACCACGGCTCGAAGTATCGGAAGTGACTCAGCCGAGGCTATCCCCTTTTTGCTGGAAGCCAATGCCGGACGATTGGGTTCACCACGGGCGTACACAGCCGGACTCGGATTTTCTCATCCTGGCGGATTTAATGCGGCGGGTCGCAATGCGCCAACGACTGAAGAAGAAGCCCGGTCGCTGGTGCGCGCTCAGGTCGACTTAGGCGTGCATTTCATCAAGATGTGGGTCAACGACGTGGCAGAGTCTGGTTTAAAAATCACCCCGGAGATGCGCACGGTGATTGTCGACGAGGCCCTTCGAAATGGTGCGGTGCCTGTCGCCCATATTGATGACGAAGCCGACGGCCGACAACTGATTGAGGCGGGGTTACGCGATTTTCTGCACAGCACCGTTTTGACGTTCGGACCAGGCGCGGGCGTTCCAGTTGATACTCCGGAGCCATCACAAGAGTTCCTGCAGATGTCTCTGGAGAACGACGTGTCGTTTACGCCAACGTTGTCAATCATTCAGAACCGGTGGCATTTTGCTGAGCGCCCAGAACTTCTTGATGACCCCGATTTACGTCTGGCGTTTAATCAGGATGCATTGGCCCGACTGGATGACCCAGAGGTACGGGCGGAAATTGTGAACAGTCCTGGTTTTGCCGATCAGAAAGCGCAGTTTCGTCAGGTTCAGGATTTTGTGAAGACGATTCATGACGCGGGCATTAAGGTAGCCTTGGGAAATGATGCCGGCACCCCAAATGTTCCGTTTGGCTGGGGCATGCATCACGAGATGGAATTGTACGTCGAGGCAGGGTTAACACCCATGGAGGCGATTGTTGCCGCCACGGCTACTGGTGCCGGGCGGATGCCTCCCGTCGGCGAAGCCGATTTTGGCACGCTTGAGGCGGGGAAGGTTGCAGATCTGATCGTGCTGAATGGCGATCCGTTATCTGATATCCGGAACACGCTCAATATTGACCAAGTGATGCGGTTGGGTGAATGGATCGAGCGTGAGGGGTTACTGCCAACACCGTAAACCGTGACGGCCTACCTACAGTTTAGTCGTCTGATAGAGATTGGGCAGGGTTAATCCGGAACGCCATCCACAAGAACAAAATGCCCGTCAGTGTTTTCTGTGCGACCAGGCAGAATGGCCTGGTAGGCCTCACTGTTGAGCCAGGCGGTCGCCGAACTTCTGTCGGGAAATTCAACGATCACGTTGATGTCTCCGAGCGAGTCACCTTCTTGGTAGGTGACTTCGCCACCACGCGCAAGAAAGCGGCCGTTAAACGCCGTGATGGTTGCTTCAACCGGTGCACCGTATTCATTCAGGAACCGTTCGGGATTTGTTACGGTGACGTGTCCTATGAGATATGCCTTCGCCATAGTTCCCTACTCAGAAAAGTCACGTGTCATTACGTAGGCTGCATTCTAATTGAAACTACTGCGGCTACCACTAAATGTTTAGCTCCTGTGCCTACTGAGGCAGGGTGAATGCAATCAGACGAGGGCCACCAATCGTCAATCCGAGGTACTGGCGGCCATCAAGAATGTAGGTCATTGGTGTCCCAATGGCACCACTCGGAAGGTCGACTGATCCCACAATGTCACCGGTTGCCTTGTTCCGTGCGATCAGGCGCGGTCCGCCTTCCGAGCCTCCAGCACTGAGCGCACTAATAAGTAGCGTTTTCGTCACCAGGCCCCCCCGCGTCCATCGCCGCCAAGCGGCGGAAGGTCGAGGTCACGCAGCATCGGATGATTCCGGAGGCGGTTGCCGTCGCCATTCGGTTGCATCCAGGCGATTTCGCCTGTGTTCAAATCGATGGCGGTCATTCGTGAGTAGGGCGGTTTAAACAGCGGTAATCCCTGGGGTATGGCGGGTTGTCGACCGCCCCCGAACGCGCCTTGCGTGAATTGCATTGTGCCGCCAACGGCCTCGTCTGGCGTATAGAAATGCAACACCGAGAATCGGTTGTGCGATGGCACATAGAGGATTCCCGTTTCGGGGTCCACGCCAGCACCGCCCCAGTTCGCGCCTCCGTCTATTGCAGGACGCTGAATGGTGCCCGCTGAATTGCCGCCATCACCAGCATGGAGCGGCGGGGTAAAGAGCGGACCGAGTGTGAAATCGCGTACCGCCTCGACGGCCAACGCACGAATCTCCTGGGTGAAGTCGACCAGGTCGTCAATGGTGACACCTTGATACTCAAATGGCGGTGGTTTGGTTGGAAATGGTTGTGTTAACGACGGGACTTCGCCCGGAAGGTTCGTTTCCTGTGGGACCGGACGTTCTTCAATCGGCCAGACCGGGTCTCCCGTCGCACGGTCGAAGACGTACGTGAACCCTTGTTTACTGACCTGGGACTAACAGCGCCCGTACCGCACGTGTCGCCGCGTTGTTCCGACTGGAGGAATCTTGAGTTGCTCCAGAAGGGTGCCCGTCGCGCGGTCCTTGACGACGACACATCGGCGAGCTACCCGTCGTGCTTCGGTCAGCGTCGCACGACTGGGGACATCAGTGGCGGCGAGCAGGCGGACAAGGCCAAGACTTGTGGTGGCTTCGATCGGCGTGTCGAACATGGGATCAAAATAGACCACGTCCCAGGACCGAGAGGGAAGTGTCGCCAGCACGTGCTCGGCTGTTGCATGGCGAACGGTCACGCGCCGCATGGCGGCCGTGAGGTCGGCATTCCGGTGGTCATAGTGTGCCATGCCATGCGCGACCACCGTCGCGAGGAGTGCAGAGGCCTCGAGCGATTCGACACGCCCATGCGGGCCGACCGCATGGGCGGCCACGATGGCGTCAGCGCCCAAGCCGCAGGTGCAATCAAGAAATCGATCGCCAGGTTGTAGCCCGGTGACGGTCAGCAGGCGGTCACCTCGTCCGGCGTGCACCGCCGTCACACGATGGTGTGCCATATTGGGGTGAAAGCTATAACTCCGCTCTTCGTAGACCAAGCGCAGTCGATCAGCGTCGACCACGAGTGCCCCCTGTGTCCTGTGCCGGCGACTGAGGAGGGCGAGACTGTCATGCCGTCGTGCGACGAAGGGACGATGCAGACGGGCGGCCACTGTGCGGGCACGGACTACGACGTCCAGGGTTGGAGACATCGTGGTGGTGATGAGTACGTCAGACGGAAGAAGTCTTCGCACGGGCAATGCGCAGGAATCGTCCTGCGGGGTACGATGCTGTCGACGCGCGCGTTGCCGACAGTCGCTCACGAGGGTCTTTACTGCGCGTCTAATTCATCGTACATCAATTGAATAAAGTTTCCTGCGAAGGGCTCGATGAACCCGAAGTCGTTGAGATGCGTAGGGAGTGCAGGTCGCGACGACGAGGAAACTCTTCGGGCGTCACGACTATGGTGTAGACGATGAGGAAGTCATCTCGAACTTGACTCGACTCCTTCTCAATGGATTACGGCAGTCATCCTGACGTGTCGACATAAGGTTTTTTAGACTGACAGCTGAAGCGGGTCCGGTCGTACCGTCGGCCAGGCGATCACTTTTCCAGTAGACGTGTTTTTGTACAAACGACTGGCCGACCCACGAGAACATGAGATCGGCCAGTCAGTCGGTTTGGCGGGGGCGGTGTGCTTAGAGCAAGGCCGTCGGACGGCGCGCCCACGGGCGACCTTTTTCCTTGGAGACTCCTTCTACGTCATTGATGTACGCACCGGCTTGAGTGAGGACGTGATGGAGATCATTGCCGACACTGAAGAGTGAGAAATCCTTTTCGAGAAATTCTCCGACCCGGTCCGTGCCGAACAGGAAGATGCCAAGGATGACATTGTTTTTCTTCGCGGCGTCGCGGAGTTTGGTGGTCGCTTCCTGGAGTTCGTCAGAAAAGTACATGTCAGGGAATTGGTATTTTTCATAGAGTCCCATCGACATACAGAGGTCGTTTTGGCCGAGGAACAAGAGGTCGACACCAGGGACCGCGGCAATTTCATCAATGTTTTTGATGCAGTCAGCAGTTTCGACCTGCAGGGCACAAATGACGTTATCGTTGGCCGCGCCGGCATACCCGAGCAGACCTGCTTTATTCATGCTCCGTTGCGGGAAATAGACGGACCGCGTACCGGCAGTGGGGTAGCGACAACAACTGACGGATTGTCGTGCTTCGTCGGCCGTGTTGATGTACGGAACGAGGACGCCATCGGCACCGACATCAAGAGATTGCTGAATGCCACCACGGTCGTGTGCGCCGGCGACTCGCACTAATGATTTCGCTCCGCCATTTGACACCCCGCCAATCATTTGCGAGAGGGTCTCGAATCCCATCGGCCCGTGTTGCGTGTCAACGAGCAGCCAGTCATATCCAGTATGTGCGAGTTGTTCGATGACGGTTGGACTGTGAGAATTGATAAACAGTCCTAATTTCGGACTTCCATCACGAAGTTGTTGTTTGAATTCGGCACCCGTTAATGCATCACTCATGTCTCGAATCTCCCTGTCTGGTGATGAGTCTTGAAGGACTCGAACCGTCACCCCGCCGATTAAGAGCGAAGCATGTATCGTGCAGGTAGGTTCACCTTGTCTAATTTTTCAGCAAATGCGTTCAAGACTATTCTATGTGTTCAGCGGTGTGCAGTGGTGTGCAGCCGGTAGTGTGTCAAACGTAGTGCGCTAGTGTCGGCGGGCGCGGTCACGAAAAAGGATTGCGCCGTTTCCCTGAGATCCCTTTGGGAGCCACCTAATTCATCGCATCGACCATCTCCTGGGCTCTCTTCACCACAGTCGTTGTCTTAGTTTTACTGACAATTAATGATGACAGCCGCTATTACTCCGGCTGCTAATTTGGATTAACTAATAGTTAAATGATTTACATGTTGCGGTATATTCATCTTCATTTGTGATTTAAATATCAGTCAATACTTTTAATTGGAGATGTCTTGATGATGAAAATTCGATTGGCCGTCTTGGTGATGGCCGTGCTGTTCGTTGGCTCTGCGGCCGTGTCCGCGCAAACAACCGCGGGGGCGAACAGAACTCGTGCGTGCACGCTTCTTCCTGGCTATACCATCGCTGATGTGGTTGAAACCGCAAGAAACTTTGAATGGGCGGAAGACATGGCACCAGGCTTGGTTGTAATTAGCAATAAAGTGGCCGTCTCTGGCACTTTTGATTTTGATTTTCTTGTGAATTTTTACTGGCCAAGTTATGCCGATATGGTCGAAAAGCAAGGTCGATGGCTTCAGAGTCAAGCGGGAACTAACGGGAGGCGGGGATTCGACGGTATGGCGACTTGTACCGATAATTCTCGGATGTCGAGCATTCGCCGGGCGACGGACGCCATGGCTCCATCATCTTTTGAACCACTAACAGCGATGATTACGGTGTCTTGTGAGTTGAACGGTGCGAGTAATGAAGACGTGATGGCAGCAGCAAAAAGAATTGGAGACAATTTCGGGGCGACGGCTCTTGTTACCCGCCGAAATTTTGGTGGGCCGAGAGTCTCTCCATTCAATTCCGAGGCAGGAATGAGATTTATTTTTCCGAGTTGGGATGATTTTGGTGAGGGGATGGATACACTCATGCAAAATCCTGCCCCAACTGGACAGAACGCAATGAGTTGTGGGACGGCGTCGTTATGGGCGTCGCACCGGATCCATTCGAGAAATAACTAGCCTGCGTTTGGGTTTAGCGAAACAACGAAAATGCTCGCAGTGAGAAATGCACTGCGGGCATTTTTTTATCACGAATGGGAGTACGGCACGTTCGAACTCTTTAAGTAATGAAAGTGGTGAGCCGCCCCGGAATCGAACCGGGAACCTCCAGATTAAGAGTCTGCTGCTCTGCCAATTGAGCTAGCGGCCCACTCGAATGAGTCGGTCTATTTTATGTAATGCATGGAACGTCCAGAATCGGTCATTGCGCCACGTACCTGCTCTCGACGCAATGAAGTTCGCGCATTATGTCGACTTAAGTATGTTTTATCAACCTTCAGGAGACTGGTTCGGAGATTTGTCCAGAGAAGGGTTCCGAGCGGGTGCGTACGGCTGTGAAGTCGACCCGTTACTTTCGCCGCTGTCCGGGGGGCTTGCCTTTTGAGCCGAGCCTGTTCTGGCAGCGTTGGTAGTCTTGATGGCCTGGTTCGAGGGATTTGCAATACGCAATACGCTTCTTCTTGTCGCCACGGCCCTTGGATGTATCACCCCGACCAGGAAGCCGGTTTTCTATTTTCTCGAGCCACTGCTGGCATCTGTCGTAGCGTTCGTGGCCAGGAGAGAGCTTTTTGCAGTACTCGATCCTCCGGCGCATATCCCCATCACGTTTTTTCGGGTTACCCGGGCCACGTTTGCCCTGACCGTCGTTTAGCTGACCTCTGTCTCTCTGAGTGACGTCTGTATTACTCGTATCACGATGAAACTGCATCGTGTCCGTTGTCTTGGATGGCGCGGTAGGATTGTCACCGCCACTGCAGGCGGCGGCCATGGCTGTGAGCCCGGCCAGCACTCCAAAAACGAGGTGGTGTTTACGAATACGTGGCATCGAAAAAATCTGAATCGAACGATACTGGAATGCACGGATTTGATCAACTAGGCGGCATGCCACCGCGACGAGTTGTCTTGTCATTCGGACCTCCTTATGTCGTGTACCCAGACCTGAACTGTGCACACACTGTCTTCTTGACCTAACAATGCAAATAACGTGCCGGCCTACCCGCAAAGAATTTCTGCGTTTTCGATGTGAGTACGGTCCGGTGCTTCCTGTGGAGGACAGTGTCGGTGGACAGGCACATCCATCGCTGTTTCGGACACCTATGCGTGACAGGCTGTTGGTCGCCTCGGTTATATGGTGGGTCGGTGTGAAAGTGACGTCATGATGCGACGACAGGGCATGATTGCTCCGATGGGTTCGGGACTCAGGAGGCTACGCATAATGGTGTGCGATGGCGGGAGCGAACCGGAAGTGGCGCGCCCGGCAGGATTCGAACCTGCGACCTCCTGCTCCGGAGGCAGGCGCTCTATCCAGCTGAGCTACGGGCGCGTGGTGTTTGCGTGCAGCAGGTACAACACGGCAGAACGAATTGGCGCGCCCGGAGGGATTTGAACCCCCGACCTACGGGTTCGAAGCCCGGCGCTCTATCCAGCTGAGCTACAGGCGCGCGAACGGCCATCTTACCACGCGACACACGCTGTGTTTGTGACGAGCAGGGGCGTCAAAACGTGTGCGCTGCATCGCGATAACGCGAGCAGGGCGACACGTCAATCACGGCGCGTACCTTACTGTTGACGTTACGGTGTCAGATCGAAGACCGCCATCTCTCGGGTATTGCGTACGAAAAGTAGGCCGTCCGAGAGTGCCGGGACATTCCACGTTTTGCCTTCGATCGCTCTAAATCCAGCGACTTCCTCGTGTCCGTCCGGTGTGGCGCGCACGAGCACGAGGTCTCCGTCTTCAGTGAGCACCACCAGGTGGTCGTCGGCCGCAAGTAATTGACCGTAGCCGTAGCGGCCGCCTTTCCACATTAATTCGCCGGTGTTGGCGTCAATACACGCGAGGATCGACTCATCCAGTCCGTAAATGTAGCCATCGACAAGTACGGAACTACTGAATTTGTTTTTCATGCGATTCGTTTCCCAAACCGTCGACGCAGTGAACCGACTGTTCTCGTGCGTTAGTTCAACGAGAACCGCGCCTTTTCCGTACCCCGCTGACAGAAAGAGTCGTGTTGGACTCACAATGAGCGGTTGCGAAATGTTCGGCACCATACTGACCTGCCATGGATAATCCCAGAGCAGCGTGCCGTCCTCAGGCGTGAGACCAGCGAGTCGTGCGTCCGTCACGACAATAATTTGACGCACGCCACCAAGCACGGTGAGCATCGGTGATGTATACGCCGTTCCGTCATCAAGAACATGCCAGACAACATCACCACTCCGGTGGTTGTAGGCAGCGACGGACCAACCATTTGCGCCACCAGGAAGGACAATCACGAGGTCATCGACAATCAGCGGTGACGCCGACATCGCCCATTCCAGATTGGGCGCGTCCGCATCTTCGAGAATATTGCGTTCCCAAATGACGGCACCGGTCTGGGCATCGAGACAAATAAACATGCCAGCCGCCCCGACCACGTAGAGTCGACCGTCGTGCCAGGTGGGGGTGGCTCGTGGTCCTGGTCCGCCCAACAGTTCCTGGAAATGTGCCGGCCACACATGCGTCCAGAGTTCGATGCCCGTGTGTACGTCGTAGGCCGCCACGACTTCGTCATCGCGACGCTGCTCAATGGTGTATGCGAGTCCGTCCGCAACGACAAAGGATGCATATCCCCCGCCCACGGGTTGCGTCCACAACGGGTCAAGCCCTGTACCGGGCCAATCCGTCCGGATGGCGGTGGCCGTATATTGTCCATCTCGATTTGGGCCGCGGAAGTCGGTCCACACGGGCGCGGTCGAGGTTGGTGGTTGACGGGGAAGCGTTTCGACCGATGGGCTGGGCGCCCGCGTCGTCGGTGTCGACGATTGTTCGAGTCGGTCGGCTTCGAGGTCAGCGTAGTGGTCGGTCGTGTCACCAAATACGAACTGAGGACGCGACCCGCCGTCAAATTCGAGACGCATGTCGAACACGGCGACCAGGAAAAACACCACAACGGCGACTACGAGCACGAGACGGCCGAGCCATCGGGCAATGGTAATCAGGACGCGTTTCACTGGGGTCCCTCTGATGTGGGCTTCACCCGTTCTTGGAGGCACGCAAAGAATCGGTCCATCATCATTTTGGAGACACTGCCCAGTAGGCGTTGTCCGACACGCGCGATGGTGCCACCCACTTGCGCCTTACCGACGACATGGACCGCGGTTGCGAGACCATCTTTTTCGTCATCGAGCGAGACCGTGGCCGAACCTTTTACAAATCCTGGCTTGCCTTTGCCTTCCACGACCAGTGTGTAGCCATCCGGTTCACGTTTGTCGGTCATTTCAACGGTGCCTTCATATTTCCCCGTCATTGCGGCAAGGCTAATTGTGATCGTGGCGTTGTAACGGTCTGGTCCCGTTTGTTCCATCGACTCGCAGCCCGGAAGGCAACCACCGATCACGGCCGGGTCAATCAGGAGTGCCCAGACTTGGTCTTTGGGCGCGTCAAATGTGTAGGTGGCTGATACCTCCATCTATAGAAGAATACCCGGTTGAGACCTTTATGCGGATTGGCGGGCGTATGACTGACGAGGACGGTGTCGTGGGAGTTGGTTGAGATGTTGCGCCAATTCCTCAAGGCTGGCGATGTTATGCACCGGTAAGAAGTCGTCGATCCATGGTAACGCGGCTCGCATACCACGGGTGAGTGGGACGTAATCGGGAGAACCGAGCAGCGGATTGAGCCACACGAGTCGATGACAGGAGCGGCGCAGTCGGGCCATCTCTCGTCGTAAGTGTTCGGGGTGGCCGCGGTCCCAACCATCTGAAATTAATAAGACCACCGGACCATTGCCTCGAACGCGTCGAGCCCACTCGGTGTTAAACAGGCGAAGGGCACTACCAATTTGGGTCCCACCGCCGAAATCACTAATCGTTCCAGGAAGGGTGGGAACGACGTCATCTACTGACCGGTCCATCAGTTGATGGGTGACCCGAGTGAGACGAGTTGCAAACACAAATGACTCTACACGCCCCGACCGGCCGCCCCGCGTAAGGGTGTGAATGAAGTGAAGCAGCATGCGACTATAGCGTTCCATCGAGCCACTGACGTCACAGAGAAGGATCAGGGGACGTCGTTTTGTTTTCCGACGTTTGGATGGCAGGCGCAGGAGTTCCCCACCGTATCGCATGTTGTGACGGATGACGCGTCGGAGGTCGAGAACGGGCCCTGCCCCTGGTGACCACCGTTTTGACTGACGGTCGCCGAGTTGCCAATCGAGGGTGGCCATCATTTGTTGGGCAAGTGCGACTTCTTCTTCGGAGAAGCGTTCGAAGTCTTTTGTCCGGAGTCCTTCATGCTGGCTGTAGGAAAGCGTGGCCACCCGTTCAATCTGATAGGCGCGTGCATTCCTTGGTCGGTCACCGTTGGCCGAGGTCGGTTGTTCTGCGTGGTGCTCCGGGTTATCTGATGGACGGGTTTCACCCATCGCCCGTAGATCGATTTCGGCCTGGTCATGCGGTGGGGGACGCCAGAAGATCCGGAAGGCGTCATCGAAGAGTGAGAGGTCTTCCATGCGATGTACCAAGAGTGTCCGGAGCGTGTGGTAAAACTCGTCACGTTGTCCGACATTGATGTAGGCCAGTGATTCTGCGACTTCCCGCATGCGTCCTGCGGGGACGTCCAGGCCAAGTCGGTACAAGAGGCGTCCAAAATGCAACAGGTTCGGAAGAAGCGCAGACATGAGGGTTAGGGGGTTGAATGCGAGCAAGCGTGAGGAGGGCGTATGACGGTTGTCATGGTGAACTGGTTACGGCACAGCGGGTGATTTCGCACGATTCAAGATGTCCTGGATGCGGTCTCCTCGGATGTTTTGCAGGTCTTCTTGATTCTTGAGCACAATACCCAGCGTCCGCTCGATCGTGACGGCATCGAGTTCTTGTTGGTCAAGGGCCACGAGTGCTGCGACCCAGTCAAGCGTTTCTGATACGCCGGTGGCCTTATAGAGTTCTTCCCGGCGAAGTTCTTGTACGAAACGGGTGACCTGTTCGGCAAGTGCACGAGAAATCCCAGGGACTTTTGTTATGACAATACGGAGTTCTTTCTCAAAGTCCGGGTAGTCGATCCAGGCATAGAGACAGCGACGTTTCAGTGCGTCGTGTAGTTCCCGAGTTCGATTCGACGTGATGATGACAATTGGAGGTGTAGTGGCCTTCACCGTACCGACTTCTGGAATCGTTACTTGAAAGTCCGACAGAAATTCCAACAAGTAGCCCTCGAACTCTTCGTCAGCCCGATCAAGCTCATCGATCAATAGAACGGCTGGCTGTGGACCTTGCGTCCGCAATGCTTGGAGCAAGGGGCGTTCAATTAGAAACTCTGGTCCGAACAGTTCTTGGACGCGTTCGTGTTGGGTGCGGGTGGGCTGGCCCCGTTCTTCAGAGGCTCGGATTTCAATGAGCTGCCGAGCGTAGTTCCAGTCATAGACTGCGTGGGTAATATCAAGGCCTTCGTAGCACTGCAGTCGGATGACTTCTGTGCCGGCGATGGCGGCCAATACCTTCGCTACCTCAGTTTTTCCGACGCCAGCTTCACCTTCGAGCAAGAGTGGTCGGTTAAGTTTCAAGGCAAGGTAAATCGATGTGACCAGCCCTGCATCGGCAATGTAGTCGTGGTCAGCGAGTTGTTGTTGTAGATCGTCAATCGAGGAGGCTAAGGACACGGTCGGAAGTGAAGTTGATATAGACACGGTCTCCTTGCCTCTGTTTGTGGAGCAGGGAGCGAAATTATAGCGTCGGTGAAGAGGGGGCGCTAGTCTTCTTTTCGGGTGTATTTGTCAGCTTTCGCGTATTTTTGCTCAACACCAATGAGCTCGTTGAACCGTTCGAAACTAATTAAGCGGTCCTCATGTCCAGCGGTCGTACCAGTGACCTGGAGATGCGTGAAGGCGGTTTCGAGTGCTTTTGCGGACGCGTAGAGACCAGTCAATGGATACAGAATGAGTTGAAACCCCAGACGTGAGAGCTCTGGTTGTGGGAGAACTGGCGTTCGACCCTGTTCGATCATGTTGGCAACGGTCGGTTTCGGCGCTCGGCGACCGACTTCTGTGAGCTCCTCCATGGTGCGAGGTGCTTCGATAAATGTGGCGTCTGCGCCGAGGGCTTTTGCGGCTTCGGCACGTTCAATGGCGGCGTCAACGCCGAGCGAAGCGATCGCGTCCGTCCGAGCAACGATAAAAAAGTCAGCGTCCTGCCTGGCATCAACGGCTGCGTGAATCTTGCTGAGATACTCATCTTTTGGGATGACTTTTTTACCACGCATGTGACCGCATCGTTTGGGCCACTGTTGGTCTTCGAGAAAGCAACCTGCGGCACCGGCATCAATAAGTTCTTGTACGGTTCTGATGACATTTAATGGATTTCCATAGCCGGTATCTGCATCGACAATGATGGGCATACTGACGCTTCGGCAAATATGACGTGCACGATCGATTACCTCGCTTTGCGTGAGGAGTCCGAAGTCAGGTTCACCGATCAATGTGGCCGAGACGGCGTACCCCGAGACAAAGGCGAGTTGGAACCCGACCCGTTCCGCCATCTTTGCAGAGAGGGTGTCATAGACCCCAGGAAACACAATGTTTGTCGAGGCAGCAAGTGCCTGATGAACGCGAGTGGACATCGGGCGAAAGTATAGTGCTCCGCGATAGACATGGTGAAACGTTTCGTGAAGAATGTTCAGATTTCTACGGGAGGTTTGGGGAGGTCAGCACTGACTCAAAGGCCGTGACATCTCCGGAAACCGCCTGATGGACTTCAAGACCCAAGAGCGTCGCAAGGAAGGGATAGACGTCAATGCTGTGTACTTCGGGTAGTACCGTGCCTGGACGCAAACCGGGTCCTGATGCGATAAAAAGGCCATGCATGTTCTTGGAGGTTGGGTCCCAACCGTGCATCCCGGCTGGGACGGTTGCATTGCTCGTGGCTCGCACCATGCCCATGCCTTCGGGAATCACGAGGATGTCACCAATGCGGCGGTTGGAACGATGATGGAGGTGCGCCGGAATATCTTCGCGGAGATACGCGTGGGCATTGTCGAGGGAATCATTGAGTTCGTCTCGGAGTTGCAGACTTCGGGTGCGGTTACCAGTGTGGAGTGCCATCATCGGTCCCACTGGAATAGTTCTGACGGTGCTGAGGTTGATGGCGTCGGGGAACAGAGTGAATTGGTTGGCGTTCGGTGTCGCCATCCCGTGGTCGGAGACCACCACCACCGCGACTCGCTTTGCATGTTCCAACGAGTTGATACCAGTTACGAGTTGACCTAGAAGTTTGTCGGCTTGTTCGACGCTGTGCTGCATCTCAGGGGAGTCAGGGCCGATGTTATGACCGGCGCTATCGACTAATGAAAAATAGAGGGTAACGAGGTGAGGGCGTTGATGAACGGGCAGAGATAGCCAAGCGAGTACTTGTTGAATGCGGTCCGTGTTTGGGACTTGCCCATCGTATGGTTTCCAGTACGTGGGGCGTATGCCGCGGATCGCGGCTTCTGTGCCTGGGAAGAAGAATGCTCCAGTGACCATGCCTTGTGTTTCCGCCGTTACCCAGATTGGTTCACCCTGCCACCACGAGCCGTCTTGGACAGTCGCTCGGTCACGATAGCTAAAGTGCTCGTCGCGGTCCGGATCGAAAAAACGGTTTCCTACGATGCCATGATCTTGAGGGTACATGCCGGTCGCAATGGAATAGTGAGCTGGAAAGGTGAGCGAAGGAAAAACGCTCACGAATGTTTTTGTGCTGATCCCCGTGGTTGCGAGCCGATCAAAGTGTGGGGTGTGAAACCGGTCAAGGTAGTCCGGACGAAATCCATCAAATGAAAGAAGGACAACATACGGTCGTGTTTCGATCGACGGATGGTTGTATCCAGCGGTACCATTTGGCGTCTGGACCCGCACTGTGCTGGCGCGCTGCGCCGTGTCGCTTGGTGTGCCGCTGGTCAGGACAAAGATTAAACAAAATGCGAAGAAGTAAAGACGGGGCTGGCGTTTCTCGATATGGTTCGTGGGGGGCACGCCGATGCAGTTCGTGGTGGAGATGGGGTGAGTGACGGGGATTGAACCCGCAACATCCGCTGCCACAGAGCGGCGCTCTACCATTGAGCTACACTCACCACAAAGAGAGTTTTTCGTCGCCGAGACCTTTCGCCTACTGCACAGCTCAGGATTCTAACACGCGGTTTTTTTCGTGTGGCACGACTACAATTTATGAATGTCACCCGATCCGACACAGTCGAGTCGGATGCGCTCGAGGCCTCAAATGTTGTTGTTGAAGCGCTACAACTCGCGACGCACGCGCCGGGTTTAGCGCGCATGGAGTTTTTAATCCTTAATCTGCATTACGTGTGTTGTGCGGACGAGCCTGGTAGTGGGCTGCAAGCACGTCCCGCCCGAAGTCTCCGTCAAAGTCACGCCAGACGCTATGAATGTGATTTGCCTCATTTTGGACATTGTCGTATTCAATAAGGAACGTCGGGCCTTGAATGCGATAGTAATGAGGTTCACCTTCGTACACACCACCCATCCAGCCAAATTTAATGTTGTTGAGTCCGGCGGCGCGAACTTTCCCAAGACGTTCTTCGGCGATCTGTACCGGTTGCACTGCGGCGTATTCTTCAATCAATGTCCACAGCATTTCTTGCTGGGAGCTATTTAATTGGGTGTACGAGACCCCGACGTCATCCTGCATGGCGGCCTGTCGCTCTGAGGATGTCAAGATGTCCTGCGGTGCCTCGTCAGTGAGCATGGCGGCTTTTAGGTTGTCACCTGAAAGAGTACCGAGAAGACTCCGCGCCAAATGTTCTTCCCGTCCAAGGACGCGTTCTCCCGCACTATGGCCTTCGCGGACGTACCCAGGATTCGCGCCAAAAAATTGAGGCGTGGTCGAACTCAGTTCGCCATTGATAACCGTCCAACTGTGAGAAATATGGTGGCCTTCATAGCGCCATGCCCATGTGCCTGTTGTGGACGGCTCGCCAAAAATCATGAAAAAGTAGAGCTGAGCGTCTCTGATATCTCGACCTTCGCGTTCGTAGAGGATCTGTTCAAGTTGTCGGATGCGCTCAGATTTGTCATAGCCTTCAGCACTGAGACTCGCTTGTACAAGTGCGAGTGCGGCTTCACGCTGACCAGACGTCATTGTTTTGAGAGGGACCCCTTTCCGTTCGCGGGGAATGAAGTGCCAGTCGAGGCGGTCCTCACCGTTAAAAGAGAACAGGGTGGCGTCACGTTGGGCTGGTGTCAATGTCTCTAAAAACGCCTGAGCAGCTTCAGTCATGGTTGCCGCTTGCTCGGCGTTGGTCCGAACAACAGACAGTCCAACAGTGATGATGGCCAGGATGACAAAAACGATCGGGACAAGGCGCCTGGGTGCCGTCATGGTTTCTCCTCTAGCTTTAATCAATTAGTAGAAGGCGAGCCTACAACTGCCAGCTACGGGGGTCAAGATGTGTAGATGTAGTGTGAGTTATTTCCGTGTAGTCGATGGATTGGGGAAGACAGCGTTTCGTACTTGGCGGAATAATGTCGAGAGTTTGTGAAGTACAGTTAAAACGAAATAGTGGAAGAAGAATGAAACGTCATCCTGCTCTGGTTCCTCTCTCACGAGAGCATCACACCGGCTTAGTGATGGCACAGCGCCTCATTCTTGGGCGGTCAACAAATCCTCGTAGTCCGTGGCCATCGGAAGTGCATGGGCAAGCTGACCGGTTGCTTCGATTTTTCCAGGAAGAGTTACAACCACACTTCGATTTTGAAGAAACCGAACTATTCGCACGGTTATTGGAGTGGCCAACAGAAGCGGGTCGGCCATGGCAACCGCTCCTTCAAGACCTCGTTCGCGACCATGCGGTGATGCGCGCAATGATTAACGAACTTTCGATTGGGCGTGAGGCTGGGTTACCTGAGCGGCTGCGGGCATTTGGAGAGCGACTTCGTGCACATATCCATTCTGAAGAACGAGAATTGTTTCAGCGGATACAAACGGAATGTTCGACCGAGCAACTTACTGAGCTTACGCAAATAATCGCAGCGTACGCTGAAACTCCCGGACCTTCGTGCGAACTTGAGAGTGGTTGATCCAACCTCAACTACAAATGGTCATACCCACAACGGTAAACTTCGAGACATGTCAAATCCAAACGCAGTCACGAAGTTTACCTGGGACAAGATGCCGAAGGAGCGTGTGACGAATCGTATTGACCGTCGAATAGTGTCTGGTGATCAGGCCATGGTGGCCCATGTGTATCTAGAAGAGGGTGCGATTGTGCCGGAACATTCCCATCACAACGAGCAACTTACCTACATCCTCAAGGGCAAGCTTCGGTTCTGGGTGGGTGAGGATTTGTCGCAGATTATTGATGTGGCGGAGGGGGAAGTATTGCACCTTCCCGCGAACGTGCCGCATAGAGCAGAGGCACTTGAGGAGACCTTGGACCTTGATATTTTTAGTCCACCTCGCCAGGACTGGCTTGATCATACGGACAATTACTTCCGAGACCAGTAATGGGTCGTTTACGTCTTAGAGCGGGCTGATGGGTGTGCGGTACCGGGATAGTGGCCCCAGGTTTATGTTGGCCGTGTTTCAGAAGCTAATGCCGAGAGAGCGTTTCCAGAGAGGCGATATACCGTCCAGTCATTCATGGGAGACGCCCCCACCTTTTCATAGATTCCGATAGCTAATTTATTCCAGGTAAGCACCGACCATTCAAACCGTCCGCATCCCCGAGCAACTGCGAGTTGAGCTAAGTGAGCGAGTAACTGTCGACCAATGCCACGACGCCGATAAACCGGGCGGACAAAGAGGTCTTCGAGATACAACCCCGGTCGCCCGACGAACGTTGAGAAACTTTGGAAGTACAGAGCAAACCCAACCGCTGTATTGTCGCGCCATGCGATCACTGCTTCCGCTTCTGGGCGGGAGGAGAACAGAGCACGAGTGAGGTCCGTTTCAGTGGCAATGACTTGATCGGACATGTGCTCATAGGCGGCTAATTCCCGGATCAATGTCAGTAGCACCGCGACATCGCTGCGGGTGGCCGTCTCGATACGGACAGACTCGTTAGGGGAAGACATGCCGTCAGTCTAACGTGTCTCCAACGGGACAGGTGCTAGAAGCTGAATCAGCTGCGGATATCGTGGTCTAGTAATTCCTCGTTAGATATTTTCGTGCCAACGAGCATTAGTTTTCGACGATTTCAAGTAGTTCAACTTCAAAAACCAGTGCCGAGTTTCCGGGGATTCCTGGGGGTCCTTGCGGGCCGTATGCAAGGTCGGGAGGGCAGACAAGACGGCTTTTTCCACCAACGCCGATGTGTTGAAGTCCTTCGGTCCAACAGGGGATGACTCCAGTTAACGGAAACGTCGCTGGTTCACCTCGATCTACTGAACTGTCGAATACTGTTCCGTCACGAAGAGTCCCGTGGTAGTGGACTTGTACAGTGTTTTCGGCAGAGGGGATAGGGCCGCTACCCGGAGTGATTTCTTGGATGATGATTCCTGACTCAGTTCGTTCCGCACCGTCGACACTCGCTTGTTCCTCCATGAAGGCATTTGCCAGCGCTAATTCGTCTTCCGCCGCGCTGGCCATTCGTTGTTGCATGAATACTTGAATTTGAGGTCCATATTCGTCGAGTGGCACGAGGGCGTCTTGACCGAGGACTGCGTCGGTCAGGCCGCGCTGCACGAACCCCAGTTCTTCTTCTGATAAATCTGCCCCGAGGACATTTTGGGCGAGTGCTTGCCCAAGCGCATTAAGTATCTTTTGGTCTTCCGTCTCTGGTGTTGCATTAGACGCTCCATTGTCGGCTACGTTAGAACCTGATGTACAGGAGAACAACAGGGCGGACAGAGACAAGATAAAGAAGTAACGGGCACTAGTGCGCACGGGGAGGCCTTTCGACAAGAAGGTCATCGTTCACTTGGGAGGTTGTGTTGATAAATCAATTCAGTTTATGTCATTCGGCCGACCGCAAGGTGTCAGATTCTGCTTTCTGGTATTCCAATTAAATTTTTCTTCCTGACTTTGAGTCATCTGAATCGTATGACGACCGTGTATCTTTAGCATTATGAAACGAGAACAGCCATTCAATTGTTTTGCCCAGATGATGCCGCTATTGGTTGTTGTCAGTGGTTGTCAACCGGCATCAGAGACAGAGCAGCAGGCCGAACCGGATCCGGTGCCGACTACTGAGCGTCTTGTGCCGCAATTTGAAGTTGATCCATCGTGGCCGATGCTGCCGAACGATTGGGTTCTTGGCTCGGTTGCGTCGGTTGATGTTGATTCTCGAGACCACGTCTGGATCTATCACCGGCCCCGTTCAGTTGATGAAGCGCAGCAGGCGAACGCCGCGCCAGCGGTGCTTGAATTTGATCCAGACGGTAACTTTGTTCAAGGGTGGGGTGGTCCAGGTGACGGATACGAGTGGCCGTCCAATGAGCACGGAATAGAAGTTGACGACCAAGATTATGTCTGGCTTGGTGGTAATGGCGGAGGTGAATCCTCGGACGACATGCTGTTGAAGTTCAGTAGGGACGGCGAACTGATTATGCAAATTGGCGGTCGTAATACAAGTGGAGGAAACACGGATACCGACAACTTGAATCGGCCGGCCGAGGCAGCGGTGTACCGAGATACGAATGAGGTATTTGTGGCGGATGGCTATGGCAACCGCCGGGTCATTGTGTTTGATGCGGAGACTGGAGCATACAAAAGAATGTGGGGCGCTTTCGACAATGAACCGATTGATGCCTCTGATGAACAACCGCCGTCGGATGCAGAGTTAGGCCCTCCGCAGTTTGGCACTGTGCACGGAATTGAAGTGTCGAATGATGGACTCGTTTATGTGTCCGACAGAGACCTCAATCGTATTCAGGTCTTTTCGATTGATGGCGATTACGAGACGCAGGTGTTTGTGAACCGTGACGCCAATGCGAATTCGGTAGCTGGTCTCGCATTTTCACCGGATCCAATGCAGGAATTCGTTTTTGTGGCGGATTTAGGCAATAACCATATTCACATTCTCGATCGCGAGACCCTCGACGTGCTTGATTCCTTCGGAGAACAAGGGGTGGAACCTGGTCAATTCGGCGGTGTGCACCATCTGGCGATCGATAGCCAGGGCAACTTGTATACGGCTGAGGCACAGGAGGGACGTCGAGCTCAGAAATTGGTTTTGACGGGAATGGTACCAGTTCAATGATCCATACTTATTCGATGCGTTTGATAGGAATGAGCAGTTTCGTCGTCTCCCTCGTTATTTTTCAATCGGGCGTTGTGATCGGTGGACAATCCGAACGACTGGAGAATCCAATTCTCGAGACGATTGAAAAGGGCGAACTCGTTGTTGGTGTCGATGAGTTTGTGCGGGTTCCTCGGACAGTGGATTCAAGTGAGGGTGGCCAAACCAACCCGGCGTATGCACGCATTCAATATCTTGTGTCGGTCGGAGACGGCTCGGGTCGACTTGCAATCAACGATCTGCGAGGACCGCTTTATCTGACAGATGAGGGCGGGGCGACGCCAACGGTGTTTCTGGACCTTCGGGAGCAAGACGTCGGTTTCGACGATTCCATGTTTCCCAATGAGACTGGTCTTGTCAGTGTTGCATTTCATCCACAGTTCGGACTGGAAGGGACATCTGGCTATGGCAAGTTTTACACTGCGTATAGTGCCGGATCAGATACAGGGATAGCGGACTACCTGGAAGACGATGCGGAAAGTCACGAAAGTGTGATTCGTGAGTGGACGGTCGCCGACCCAGATGCCGATGTCTTTCGTGGTACTTCACGGGAGGTTTTTCGGATCGGGCAGTTTGCGCCAAATCACAATATTGGCACCATCGCATTCAACCCTCATGTGGAAGCCGGCTCCCCAGATTATGGGATGCTCTATGCCTGTCTTGGCGACGGTGGGGCAGCGCACGACCCACGTGATTATGGCCAGTCACTTGAAGTTCCACAGGCCGCGATTATTCGTATCGACCCACTGGGTGGAGAGGGGATGCAGGGATACGGGATTCCTTCGGATAATCCATTTGTCGGTGATGCTGGTGTCGCCCCTGAGATCTGGGCCTATGGACTGCGTCATCCTCAACATTTTTCCTGGGACACGGATAGTCGAATGTTCATTGGAGATATTGGACAGAACCAGATTGAGGAGGTCAATCTGGGTCGGCCTGGTGCGAACTATGGCTGGCGTGTTCGTGAGGGCACGTTTGCAACTGGCTATGCCGTAGGGCGAGGTCCGGGCCCGGCGTTTGATCTGCCAACAGCAGATGACCAAGAGTTTGTCTATCCGATTGCGCAGTACGACCACGATGAAGGTAATGCGGTTGGCGGAGGTTTTGTCTATCGAGGACAAGCCATTCCTCAACTCCGTGGCAAGTACGTTTTCGCCGACTTTCCTCGTGGCCGATTGCTTAGCATTGAGGCGGATGCGATTGACGATGAACAACCCGTAGAGATCAGTGAGATCAGGTTGGTGATTGATGGGCGAGAGCAGGACCTGGTCGAAGCCGCCGGTTTTCCTAATACCTATGGGCCGGGGAATCGCGTTGACCTGCGATTAGGAACCGATTCGGAGGGCGAGTTATACCTTTTGACCAAAGGAGATGGCTGGGTTCGAAAGTTGGTTCCGATTCAGCGCTAGATTGTTTGTAACAGGCTTGCTGATTACGTCTTTGTGGTGTTGTGGTGATTCTGATTCGTACCTGCAATGACAGCAGCTGAATTGAGCCAAAACAAACTACCGTTGTTGATGTTAGGAGTGGACGTTCGCACCTGCGAGTTGTTTGAGCAAGGCTTCCTCCTGTTACTACAGCGGCTCCCTTGGTTCTAAAACCCTACTCACGTCACCACACAGGCACTTGCTAGCTCCGTAAGACACAGGAGCTTCCAGGGTCGGAAAATGTTGCCTTGACAGCCACGGGGTGGGGCCTCATCCTGAGCCACAAGACAAGGGAGGTCTCCGATGACACGACTCACCGTCTCGTCCTGTGTCGCAGTTGTTCTCGTGGCGCTCGCACCTACCGTCACACAAGCACAGGAACGTGTGAAGGCATTCGACCATCTCGATGATCCTCGGATTGCTCTGCCGGCTAATCCTGGCGGTGCCAGTGAGATGAGACAGCTCTGTCCTGACAGCATCGAAACATGCCAACGCTACTGGGCATACACGGGACATTTCGTACGGAACGCCACAATCCCGACTCGCGATCGCGAGGTGCTTATTCTTCGCACCGCATGGCTGAACCGAGGCGACTATATCTGGGGTCGGCATAACCTCATTGGGCAAGACGCGGGGCTTACCGAACAAGAAATCAGTCGGGTTACACGAGGCGCCGAGGCTGAGGGATGGAGCGCCTTTGATGCGACTCTCCTCAGAGCCGCTGATGAACTCTACACAACTCGATTTATCTCTGATCCAATATGGAACCAACTCGCTGACCGGTACACCGAGAGTCAGTTGCGCGAAGTGGTACTTATCGTGGGCAACTACACGCAACTCTCGATGCTCCAGAACACGCTGGGCGCCCAACTCGAGCCCGGAATCGAGGGGCTGCCTGATGACGAACGCTAAACAGCCGCTCCGGTAAACTGAGGACCAATTTCTATGCGAATACCCCTGCCACCGGTCACGTTTTTAGCGTCAGCACTCTGTCTCGTGTGGTTGTCCGACCTGCCCCACGCACAGGATTTTGTACCAGTTACTGATGTGATGCTGGTCGACCCGGACCCAGCCGATTGGCTGATGGTGCATCGTACCTATGACTTTCAGAGTTTTAGCCCACTCGATCAGATTAATCGCAGCAATGTCGGGGAACTACAGCTCGCCTGGATGCGAGCCATGGACGAAGGACCCCAAGAAATTCGTCCGCTTGTCTATGACGGCGTAATGTACATCGCCCACCCCAATGCTGACCATATTCAAGCTCTTGATGCTACGACTGGCGACTTGATTTGGGACTATGAGCGAGAATTGCCCGCTGACTTACGCGAATACGTGCAGCTCGGCGGTCGCACCCGCCACTTGGCTATTTATGGCGACTCTATCTTTCACTTGACGGCCGATGCTTATCTCCTCGCGCTCGACGCACAAACGGGTGAGGTGCAATGGGAGTCCCAGATGGCCGACTACCGAGACGGGATTACACATTCGTCCGGCGCCATGATTATTAAAGGACAAGTGGTCACTGGCAGAACCTGCAGTCCCAGCAGCCTTGATGCTCGCTGCTTCATCGCTGCCCATGACCCGACCGATGGGCAGGAACTCTGGCGGACCTACACCGCGGCCGGCGCCGACGACCCCGGTGGAGAGACGTGGGGCGCGCTACCTACGTCGCGTCGCGTCCACGTTTCGCCATGGGGACTACCCGGAAGCTACGACCCTGAGCTAAACCGCGTCTTCTGGGGCATCGCTGTGCCTCTTCCCTATCCACGCCTCGTCCGGCGCGGAACATGGGATGTTGGCGACAGCACGCCGTGCGAGTTGTACTCCAACTCAACTCTCGCCATGAACGCCGACACTGGGGAAATCGATTGGTATTATCAACACCTGCCCTGCGATGACTGGGACCAGGATTTCGTGCAAGAACGCACGCTCATCGATACGGTAGTCAATCCAGACCCTGAAGCCGTGCGCTGGATCAACCCCGTGCTGACTGGTACCGCAGAAGAACGCAAAGTCGTCGTTGTCCTTGGGGAGCCGGGTGGACTCTTCGTGAACGATCGTGAAACCGGCGAATTCCTCTGGGCAACACCGCTTCCCTATACAGACACTGACCGATTTGTCATTTCCGATATTGATGTAGAAACCGGGTCCGTCTACATCAATATGGACTTAGTGGCCCGAGAAGTTGGACAACGATTTGTCATCTGCGGCCATAACGTCAAAGGCTGGTGGTCGTGGTCCTACAGTCCGGTGACGGGACTGCTCTACATACCGATCAACCGGTCATGCCTGGACCAAACAACCAACGATCGAACCATTTCTGGCGCGAGCCCACGATTTACGATTCCCGAACCGGGACTTGAGGAAGACGGACACCTCACCGAAGTGCGAGCACTGGACATCTCGACGGGACGAGAGGCGTGGCGTTACAGTCAGCGGGCACCCAACATGGGCTCAACACTCGCCACAGCAGGAAATGTCGTCTTCTTTGGCGACCTTAACCGTCGCCTACGTGCCTTTGACGCCGAGACCGGAACGGTTCTCTGGGAAACTATTCTGGGAAGTCAGATCACTGGCTATCCCGTGACCTACGCTGTCAACGGTCGGCAATATCTAACTGTTCCCGTGGGCGGCGTAAATAATAATCTTGCCACCTACACTCCGGAGTTGGAAGCACCAAATGGCAGTAACATGCTGGTAACGTTCGCACTCCCCAATTGAAGCTGAGGCCATCCCATCGTTCTTATGCACTGAAGACGCCAACAAATGTTTAACAGAACGACTGGCCTAATGGGTGCGCTTCTGATCGTTGTCGGCGCTGTCGTAACCGAGGTCGATGAACGCGAAGCGTTGGGGGAAGCGTTCTTTACTGATACCAATCTTTCCCTTAGAGAGCATCACGGTAAGGCAAAGCGTCGGTCCTCGTGAGTCTACGGCTTTGGATGTGCCGGCAGCTATTCAACAGCGAGCTTCGTAAAATGCTGGGAAAATTCCGGTATATGTGCACTGCCACCGATAGTCCAGAGTTCAGTTGACCCGCCAGGTCTGCATCCGGTGGTGTAGCGCGGCACTGTGGATTCCATGCCTGTCACGCTGCGGTCCAAGTCAAGCCTAGCTCTATCAAGACCAGTTGTTGCCCATCCATTGCGCTCAGTCCACCTTTCGACTGATTTGGCTAGCGTCCAGTCGTTCCAGCGTCCGTTGCTCGTGCGCCGCTCAGGATGTTTGTCATTCCATAGTTTCCTTCGTGGCAGGAGTACTCAACCAATTCGTATTGGCTCTCGTCTAGGTCCCACCGGAACATGGCTGTCCAGGGTTGTGTCCAGACCGTTGGGTCGTCAAGAGTGAACTTGTACTCGAGCGTCGCTGGACCAACCCGCGTGTAGCTCTCTGTTAATGCTAGATTCTCGCTGGATCCTCGAAACGAGGCTCCACCATTAAAGTTCGTTGTCTCGACTATTAGCGTATCTCCGTCCCAGTGGCCACGGGAGCTGCCTAGGTATGCAGTGACCTTTTCCCCAAGGGCTGGTTGCGGTGTTGTCGGAACAATTCGTGTTTCGTGGACCATTTCACGCGTGATTGCGACAAACCCTGGTCCTTGCACGATCTGCAGACCGTTGTTATAGCCACCAGGTGTTGGGATAAGGCCACGGGTAATACAGCGTACCCAAGTTGAAAGATCTTCGGGGCCAGCCGGAACACCGTAGGGCGATGGACTGGGCGACCTCGCTGTGGCGGTAGTGGGGCTTTCGGTGCGTTCGTCTCCGGCCAAAGCCTGGGTGTTTTCCTCTGTGATGCGTGACGGCAGTCGACCGTCAGGAGGGTCGATGATCATTGCGGACTGGGTAGAGACGGCTGAGCCGTACTCAAGAGTGGTGTCACGCCACTCGCGTTCGTAGCCCCAGATGCCGCCCAGCAGGCGCCCTTCGTGACGCGCAATCGCTTCATCTGCCGTTACCTCGCTCGCGTCGACGTTTTCCGGCCGTTCGAAAGGAATACCGACTGCCGAACTACTGGTCCAGATGCCCTGAAGATCAGGTTCACCCCAAGGTGTGTCCGGCGTATCGTAGTTTCCCAGCGAGTCGGCCGTGAGGATGGCGGAACCGATGTCAGACTCAATGCCCGCAAAGCCAGTTTCGACTACGGCTACACGCACGTTGTCAGGGCCGACCAGGAAGGCACGCTTGGCCGAGGTGCGACCGCCTTCGGGGATCGACGGTTCCTGTTCAAAGCGCACATCCTGCCGCCTGAAATCAGCCGCGGCACTGTCGAGGTCGTCTAGTGTGAATGCAATGTGGTCAATGGCCCGCTCGATAGTGCTGCCCGGCAGGCCTTCGGCATTTTGAGATACAAGGAACCAGACGTCACCGAACCGCAATCCGTCAAGTCGGCCCTTGAGGCTGTCCGGTGTGCCGCCCATGACGTCGCGATACCAAGCTAGGGTTGCGTCAGGGTCAGCGGCACTCAGGTGCACGTGGTGGAACCCGAGCGTCTCGGGATCTTCGACCATCTCAATGCGTGTACCCCAGGGATCAAAGACAAAAGCGATCTTGAAGAGTCCAGGCACGTCACGCCAGGTCGACCCGTCGTCATTACGTTGCAGACGAACACCTGACCCGCGAACACCGACGTTTTCCAGTTCGGTCATTTTTGCCGGGAGATCTGATACTGAAAATCCGATGTGGTCAATGCCAGTTCCTTGGCTGGTACCAGTGGTTATCTGCGGGACGAACACGACCTCTACTCCGTAGCAGTTTGCGGCGTCATTACGGTCGGTGACCGGTTCGCAACCCATGTGGCGGGTATACCAGTCGACTGCTTGCAGCGGGCTAGCGGAGGTGATGTGCACGTGGTGGTAATCGGCGGCACTGGCCAGACCCGGTGCGGCGAGAGCAGTTGTGACGAGGGCGGTAACAAGGACTTGGTTCCGGATCATGGCTTCTTCCTCCGTTGCGTAATGCTGAGAATATCTGGATTATAGCGGGTCGAGACCGAAGAACGGCTGTTTCTTTCCGGTGATATAAAGGATGGCCGTTCGTTAGGGTGTCAAAACATGGGTGGCTAGCCAGTGAGCGGATGCTGTTCTAGAATTCGATCGCTCATGCGCTCATCTATTATCGAGAGGTACTTCGGGTCACCGGCGTCTCATCTTCGCTCGGTTGCCTTCCTTGAGGGACTTTCCTACCTTGTATTGCTCTTTTTCGCCATGCCACTTAAGTATCTGGGTGACCTACCACTCGCAGTGAGCGTCGTGGGACCGATCCACGGGGTTCTTTTTATTTGGCTCGGCATGCTTGTTTTTGGTGGACTGACAAGTCGTGGCCGGCCGAAGGGTTGGGGCGCCAGAATCATGATTGCTGCGTTATTACCCTTCGCAATGTTTTTCCTCGACGGTAGGCTCAAGGCAGAAGTGGACGCCGAGGGAAGAGAAACGGTTAATGGCTGAGGAGATGCGGTCGGCTAGAGTTCAAGCGGCATGTATCGGACTGACGGCCTACCGCGCTTCTTCAGCGAAGCCTTCATAGATCTTTCTTGCTTCGTCAAACTGTGCGAAGACGTGGTCTCGTTCAGTTTGTGATCGCCACCCTGGCCATTCTTCAGCCATCTGGCGGAGTTTATCAATCCAGCGTATTGAGTATTCAGCAGCGTTACGGTCGCGCACGGGTTCATTTCCGATCTCGACCCAAATAGGATTAGTAAATGCTTGTGGGTACTTTGCGTCAAAAGGGAATCGGTCCGCTTCAGTACCTTCGGCCCGCAGATGGTACCAACCACTTTCAGTAACCTTTATTGACTTCGAGTAATCCAGGCTCTTTCGGTTTCCTTCGAAAACGATTTCGTCAATGATCTCACCGTTGTAGATCAATAAAGCTTTTTCAAGTGGTGCAACTGAACGCACACGCGCATCAATTGTGACGGTTCCGCCACTACTTGGAAGTGCAATGGTTTCACCAGGGAGTTTTCCATCGATCGTAAAATCAATAAGCGGTCCAGTGGATACAAAGGCGTGACCATTGCGCATTCCATTAAACCAGGCTTTCATATTGAGACCTTCGGCACCTGTATGCACGTAAGTGCGAACCGAGCCAACGAGATTACTCTGATGCAGGCTACTGATCGAGTCTTCCCCTCCGACGGCAGTCACCTTTAAGCCGTTATTCCACATGGCATACATCGGAAAAAATCCACCACGACCTGCTTCCGACCATTCGATCGCATCAGTCGTACCGAGTGCGACATCGACCATTGAGCCCTTCGCTCCGCCGAGATTTCCCTCAAGTGGGTCACTTTCTCCGCCATAGGCGTGAACGTATCCGACCCATGCTCCTTGTTTCAGTGCCTTGCGAAACATGTCGGTGTTGCTGGGGTACAAGCTCTCGATGGCTGTGCCTTCGTACCCTGTTGTAAAGGGCGAGATTAAGTGGTCTTTCATACCGAACATAAAGACGTGACCATAGAAAGGTGGCCGGTACTCTTGGCCCACCACGAGCATTCGCTCGGAGGTCGAAAGCGGATGTGGGTCACCACCAGGAATGAAGAACTGATAGTCCAGAATTCGGTTGTCTTTATTAGCCACTTGCTCAAGGACAACATTCTGATCTTCTGCCGCCGACATCATCATTAGATTTTCAAGGGTGTTGTGTAGGTTGCCCGCATAGTTCATGTGAACATGCGTGGAACCGTCAAACCACCCCTCTGCTGCCATGTCAGTAATTGGTTCAAGTTCGATGGACAGCGTCGTGACTTCGTTCTCGGTAATCTCTGTTTTGACTTGCTGGAACGTAAATTCGAAGCCCTTAACGACTGTTAGTTCTACCGGTCCAACCGGAAGTTCCACGGTGAAGTCACCGTCGGTATGAAAAATCCTGTCCCCTACCGCGCTGACACGGGCATACGCGTCGGTCGGTGTATATAACTTCCCGTCGGCAGCCGTGAGGTGAATGCGGGAACCTGTTATTTCAGCTGAACCTTCGGTTCTGACGCGTGCAGAGAGAATGCCCATCGGTCGTCTCCATTGTCGAGAGCTGACAGATACCGTTCGCTGCTCACCGCCGTAGGTTTCGAGAAGTGCAAGTTGTGGCAGGCCCTCTTTGTTCGTGATGTAGGCAATCCATTCACCGTCGGGTGACCATCGCGGATGGAATGCGTCATGCTGAAAGAATGTGAGCTTATACGGTTCTCCTCCAGCGGTCGGCTGCACGTACAGGTTATTGAATTGATCGGCTGCACCGCGGGTCGAGGAATATACAAACCGTTTTCCGTCAATTGAGACATCCGGGCGAGCACGGTACAAGGTTTGTTCAACGAGCACTGTTTCGGCTTGCTCGATACCGTTGGGTAATGCCGGAATCCTTATTACATTCCCAGAGCCGAGAGGCACATTCCTGTTCGATACGATCAGTAGTTCATTATTGTTCGGTAACCATGCCGGTGTGATGTGCATGTCCCAAGGGCCAAAATAGAGCCGGTTATTTGGATATGCGTGATCGCGGGTAATGGCAATCTCCTCCCCGCTCCACTGGCCATTCTTAATTTCACGAACGTAGACATTGAAGTAACCGTTCGGTTTCGTTGAGACATACGCAACTCGACTGCCGTCAGGTGAAAACACGGGGTCGGTGTAAATGAAATTGTCGGCGGTTAGGTTATGGCTCTGTCCCGTGGAGACTTCGACGATTTCCAATTGAATTGTCCGTCCCCCGTCGTCTGCCGTATAGACGATCCATCGACCATCCGGTGACCAGTCTGGTGAAGAATGATATTTCTCGGAATAGGTCACTTCCTTGGAACGCCCTGTGTCCGGGTCGACGGTCCAAATGGAACCGCTCATGGCCACTGCGATTAATGAACCATCAGGAGACCAGTCTGGCGCCCAAGGAGTTGAGCTGGGCGCGGGTGGGAAATAGAAGTTGAACATGTAGTTTCCACCATGGCCAGATGAAGGATAGGACCTGGCATTCTGAGCCTTGGAGACTGGTCCCGCCAGAACTAACAACACTAAGACCAGTAATATTGTTCGCCCCGCGGGCTTAGTGATACTTATTGGCATTTGCCGCTCCCATATTCATGTACGGACGCTGAGAGGTCGAGCTTGCGTTGGTATTCTGGAGATCGCGGTTGCGCAACGATCGTGGTACATCGAGTCGAAGAGATCAAAATCCAGATTGACCGAGATCAAAAACCAATGCCCCTTGTAGCGTTCATATTCTTCCCAGTCGACGGTGATTTCTTTAACGGGAGAAGTCCTTGCATCATCGGACCACACCGACAAAGCTTGAATCCTACTGCGGTGAGGAGGGTAGTTCAACGGGGGGGCGTGGGGAATTGCGCGCTGCCGCCCCGGTAACTTAGTAATTTACGCACGCTGTAATGCATTCGCCATATTGTTTAGAGCAAGTTCGACCAACTGTCGCGACGTGGCAATATTCATCCGCATCCGACCTGCGCCACCGAAGCCATAATTTGAACCGGGATTAATGTGAATGTTTGCATGCTCCACCAAGTAGTGCTGAAACACATCTTCCGGTGTCATCGATTCATCTGACGCCGCTGATGCTGTTGAGCCAGTTTTATTAAGCGCTTCTCCAACGTCTAGCCAGCTCAGGTACGTCCCCTCCGGCTTGATAACGTTGACGAATGGGACCTGCTCACGCACGAATGCCTCCACAAAGCTTTGGGTGCCGTCGATATACTCGACGAGCTGGTCAAGCCATTCCTCACCCTCGTTGTAAGCAGCTTCCGCTGCAACGAGGGCCAGCGTGCCCATCTCTTGTTGAAGTTGCCCGGGACCACTAATCCGATCAAGGTACTCACGGTTTGTCGAGAACATGTAGGAACAGCGCATTGCTGACAAGTTAAACGATTTGCTGACTGATTTATACGTAATGCTGTTCCGGACGATCTCATCGTCATCAAGCGTGGCATAGGGCGTGTACGTGTTACCCGCTGTTACAAAGTCACAGTGGATCTCGTCGGCAAGGACAACCACTCGCCGCCGCGTGCATATTTCTCCTAGCCGAGTCAGGTCTTGACGTGACCAAACGTTGCCGGTTGGATTTTGAGGATTACATAGAATGAAGGCGTGCACGTCGTGATCGATGCGCTTCTCGAAATCATCGAAGTCGATGCGGTAGCGCCCATTCACTAGTTGTAACGGACTCTCTTCTGCGACCGTATCGACGATACGGATGTCCGTATAAAAGCCGTTGTAGCTCGGTGTCAAGACGAGCACTTTGCTCCGGGGCGGACAGAATGCGCGTAAGGTACTGATAATGGCGGGGTGGACACCGGCGGAATGCCGGAGTGTTTCTGGGTCGATCTCTAAGTTGTAACGTCGTTGGTTCCAGTTGACGATTGACTCGATATAGGAATTTGGGACCGTTAGGTATCCGTAGTTTTCATGCTGAACCCGTTCACGTAACGCCCTCGTGATCGCTGGTGCAGACCTAAAATCCTGGTCGGCCGTACCCATGCCGACCTGAACATGCTCCCGACCGTACAAAGAAATCTGGTGGTCCCATTTCGATGAATTGGTGCCGAGTCGACTGTAGACGGCATCAAAATCGTACCGATTACTTTGCTGTTGGACAGAAAGTCGCTCGGGGTTTGCTGTCGCAGCCGAGGGCGACGTTCCGAGAGCGCTGGCGACCGCTACCGTTCCGACACCATTCAAAAAATCTCGCCGATCGATCTTTCTGCCGTTTCTCATGACGCCTCCGCATCCGACATTTTTAAGTGCCTAGCTAGCTTGCGCATGGTAGCGGGTGGTTTACGGCCAGTGCGCCAATCAACGTGTTTGAGGACTAATAATCGAGTTTGAGACTGTCCTAAATCAAAAGATAAAAGGCTGACACGCGGTGTTTTTAATTTGCGAGCGGGTCCGGACGTATTTGAAACCGTACGAGTTCGCTCGTTGTTCCCTTTCCGCCTTCGAGATGCTGTGTAGAACCGGTATTGAAACTGGACCAAAGCCCCCGTCCCTTCCAACCCGCGTTCGGGTCATCGATCCGGCCGTCAAGACCACGACTATAGAAACCCAGTGGATATGGCACTCGCATGACTACCCATTCTTCCGAGTCAGGCAGTAACGCGAGCAACGCGTCAGACGTTGTGCCAGTGGCTATGGGTACGTTTTCTCCAAGGCCGAGGGCGTTAAATTGATCAACCCAGTTGTAGTAGTGGTAATCAGCATTCGCAGATGTTCCTTCCGCACCTTTAAATCTTGGTCCCGGTGTTTGATAGAGTGCCCAGCCTTCGGCGCAATGCTGACCCGTTGCGGTTGGCCCATTTAGAACATTGCACTTGCTGCGATCAAAACTTGCGAGATGTCCACTGCCGCCAAGGGCCGTCCACACCAATCCATTTCGATCAACATCGATACCACGTGGACCGTAGCCCCACGCTTGTGGATCACCGGCCGGGTCATACGGGGGTTCGTATACTTCGGACTTACAGGTCTCAGGAGGATTCGTCCCAAGTTCGAGTCGAATAAGCTGTCCCGGAACGGGGTACCGGCGTGAAATCCAAACTGACCCATCCTGATGTGGTATCACTCCGTAGGCACGTTGGAATTTATCAAGACTTCCGATTCTTGTATCCAAAGCAGGATCCATCTCGACACTTCCGGCTGTCAACGTATAGTCGCCACCCATATCCGGCTCATTCCATGGTTTTGTTATGACGCCGTCGCCATTGGTGTCGATGACGGTTGGACACCATCCTTGCGCGGCACGCTCGTCTCCGGTTTGGTCATAGAGGCGCGTATTTAACCACCCAATAGCCTCAGTCGATCCACTTAGCCATAGTGTGTCATTGGCGTCATCGGCAAACTGCAAGTGATGCGTAAAGTAGCAGGTGTCGATTAGCACAAACTTTTCAGTCTCCGGATCGTAGTACGACAACTGCCTGGACTCGCGTTGGTGCTGAATTGGATAGTAGTCAGCAAATGGATTATCCGAGCCTTCAAGGCACCAACCTGGCACTTCGTTTGGTCGTACGTACTGGGTAATCCAAACACGTCCTTTCCCATCCATCATCGGGTTGTGTGCGCTTCGACTTTGAAGTCCAGCTGGTTCGTCGCCCCAATATAGTGATGGGGTTCTACTTGAAGAACCCTGGTACGAGTTTGTTCTCCTTGGTTGTTCAATACGGGTATTTAGATCGAACCGTACCGACTGATTTGATTGAATATCCGTAATTACCAAGCCAGCTCCACCAACCCCATAGATTGGTCCATTAGCATTGACGAGAGGGTTTCGCTTGTCGGTCGACACTTCGTCATGAACCATCCCACGCGGATGTCCCCAACCCCACATACTTAGCACGACATTGCGTTCCACGCCCTGTGGTCTTGGTGGTGCTGGAGGGAGTTCCCCGCTGCTGATCCGATCAGTCCAGTCAGCGTAAAGTTTTAGTGCGAGCGGCCTGCCGATACGATTGATTTCCGCAACCATGGCCGGACCTGCACCACCGGCCCGGAGGCGGTGCTCCCAAGCTGCTTCGGTGGAATCAAAGTCAGAAATATTGAGCATCGGCATTTCCCGCGTCGCCTGATTGCCTAACTGATGACACAGCTGGCATCCATCCTTCATTCGATCGATCCAGTCAGCCTGAGTTTTCATCGCGAGGCCGATGCCGTTGCCATTTGCGCCAGTGCCTGGAAAATCACTCGCGGGAGGTACCTCGAGAAGCGAATACCAGTAATTGGCTGGATAATAATGAGCTGCTGCTTCTGGAGTAGCTGCAACTTTTGCCGTTAGTGAAAGGTCGTCCCCTGGTCTCGCCGTCGTACGTTCGGAGTCGACTAAGCCATAGCCACGAACCCAGACATCATAATTTGCCGCTTGCAGGTCCGGCACCAGAAAACGTCCGTCATCGTTCGTAACGACTATTTTCCTGAATTTAGTATCAAAATCGAGTGTTTCAGCGATAACCCAGACACCGGCCTCCGGCCCGTCGGCGCTCGTTACCACGCCGGATATATCCGTGTCGGCAGCGATGACCGATGCACTTAGAACTGAAAGGCCAACTGCCAACAACGCTGCTATTCCCACCACGCTAATCGCACGTATCGTCTTGGTCATGAAGGTGATCTCCTGTCAGGGCATATGTTGTTGCATGCTACCTCTGATCACACGACCTCTCAAGGGATTACGGAAACAGTGCAAACTTTTTTAGTCGTGTATAAAAAGCGTGCAAATTCACAACACGAGAAATGCGGTCACGAAAGCCTGTGCATCATCACAGACTCAGCCTATTGGGGTGGGTCTACCCAGTTGCAGCCAGGTGTGGTTTCCGGTCCATCGTCGTAGCAGGCGCGAATGGCCGCGTAGTCGGCGGTCATGCTACCAGGCGCGTTGGGTGGCATAAAGCTGTTCACGTCGTGGCCGGCGATACCGAGGAACCGCTCCGGATCGGGCGCACGATGACACATGACGCATCCATTGCCTTCGATGTGGACAGTTCTTCGGTCCCAGTCTGGGCCGCCGACTATGTAGTAGGGCGAATCCGGTCTTGCCACTTGGGGAATGACCGGTTGACTCGGGTCGCTCGGGAGCCTCGCACCATCGATCCACGGGTCGTGTATGAACGGGTCCGCCTGATGGCAGTGTGAGCACTGGATGGGGGGTGGGATGAAGGCGATGTCAAATTCAGGATCGTCCGGTCCAGGCAATACTCCGTCTAGGAGGCCGTTTTCGTCGAACCTGAGGTAGGCCGTCTGGTCGTTCGTGTTTGTCGGGTCCGCGTCGGGGGCCTCAAAGAATGCAGTAGCACCCGTTCTAGTGTTGTGGCCAATCATCTGAACCGACGCCACCCCTTGTGCCAGTGCTTCAACGCCCTGAGACCGGCAGAGGTAAGCCCACACCACATCAGGACGCGCTGTGCCATTTGCGTTCGTACCCTCGAGTCTGCCAACGCGGGAGCCGACACGGCAGGAGCCTTTAAAGTCGGGATTGTCGCACTGGCCTCGCTGTTGGTCCTCAAACACTTCCACGCCATCGACATGGATGGGGACCCGCACGCCAACCCCGCAGTTGATCGTCGGCACCACGCCGAGTTCTGGGCCGACGAGTCTGGCATATTCAGACGCGGTCGCCGGGATGTTTTGTTCGGATTGAGCTCCGTAGACGATACCGAGGCTGGGGTTGTTGTCACGATCGCCGATCGTGCAGACTGCTGAGACAAACAGGGTAAGTACGACGAGGAACTGCCTCATAACGTGCACCTTAAACTATGGATACGTCGGAAGACGGCGGTTCTAACGCTGGCTAAAACGAAGTTCAATGTTTCCGGATGTCCTTTCGCTAGTGTTGCAACTTGCGCGTCAAAATTAACGGGTGATCATGGGGACGACGGTTCCTCTTCTTGGCCTATCTGTACAGACAGGTCTATCTTAATGTCGGACAACGCCAACCTAATTCCTAACAGAGCTACCACTACTGCCATTACTGCCCAGATTGGCACCTTCTTTTTCATCGCTCTCCTCGCAGGATAATGATGTCACCATTTACAAATGGGATGTCAAACGGTGGTGGTGGGTCGTTCTCTCATACCCGGCAGGATCCGAACCTGCGCCCCTTCGGTTAGACGTTACGGTGAGGGTGTTCCGGTAGATTTCCCTAAGTCATTAATCCGAAAGAAGACATGCAATGGATTTTGCCGAGTGCTTGAGATTTCAGCGCAAGGTTTCTTGGAGTCAGCAATTCGGACTTACGGCTGATTAAAATTTATTTTCCTGCGATGAATATTTTCGATAAGCTCCACTCCTTACTCTTCTAGAAATTAAGGAGCATCAAGATGAAGTTCATGATCCATTGGTCAAGTTCAACAGACACTAGGCACGACACCTATAAAGCTTTTGCTCAAATGAGCGAAGCAGACGACCAGTCCGACCATGCTGGCGTGACGGTCATCGGACGTTGGCATGACCTCGTTGCTGGTGGGGGCGTCGCGATTTGCGAAAGTGATGATCTCTTATCCGTTCAAGCATGGGCTATGAATTGGAATGGCGTTTTGGACGTCGATATTCGGCCGGTTGCTGATGACGATGAAGCGAGGACGATGCTGAAGAAAAAATGGGATTTATAGGGCAGAGGATCAAGGAAGTCGTTGCCGAAGCGAAGAACACTTCGGTAGCGATTGTCCCTCTCTCCGCGGTTGCTGAATGTTCAACACGTGGAATTCAGGAGAATGTCATGAGAAAAGTTATTGCCTTTCTGGTCGTTATGGTCGTGCTTGTCCCGACACTGGCACAGAGCCAAGTGCTTCAAAATATTCATATAAATACCTCAGATACTGCACGCTACCTTGAATGGGCTGAGAATGCCATGCCCATTATCGCGAGTGACAACCAACTACCTACTTCTGGCGGCGTTTGTGTTCCCACGTACGGAGCGGAGGAGGAAGGCGACGTGTACGTGTATACCCTCGCTCAAGACTTTGAAAGTTTAATGACAATCGATCTGACTTCGCCGGTGGCCGCCAGAGAGATTGCAAAGATCGCCCCCCATCGGACGGTCAAAGCTAGAGACCTGTGGAGTTCAGTGCGGAGGTCGCCGAACGTGAATATCAATGCTGGCGATACGTTTTCGATGCTGGTACTTTTGGTATCGACAGGCCAACCGGACATGTATCTGACGCAATTGGAAGCGATGGAAACTGGCATGCACGAAGCCGGTCATCGAGACATTAATTTTCTCGTTGCGCAGGTGATGACGGGTGAATTTCGTAATCACCTTAGTGTCAGGATGATGGCTCCGACACCAGAACGATTGGGTGCGGCCATGGACACCATGCAGTCGGCTACATGGGCTAGAAATATGATCAATAACTTAGCGTCGATTCGGACCGTGGCCCAGCAGATGACAATTAACTGCCACAGTTATGTTGTCGCCCAGTAATACAGATATACAGATGCTTACCCGTAGTAGGGCTGGGTCGTAAAAAAATACGGCCGAATGTTGTTAGCGCAGTGTCGGACAGATTGACGATTTCAACCGCGGCGAGGCGGGTGGTTCAATGGGAAGTTTTGGAAGAAGGGTAACTTAATATGGCCAAGCCGAAGGGCTTTAGTTATCGGTCGTGCCTGGCTGATCAACCAGGTTCTCGTCATAGTAATCGACTTTATCGAGGGACATAACAACACTAGACAGTACATTGAGGACGTGTGCGTTGATTCTTTTGTAATAGCGAGTACCCAAGATAAAGGCAGTCGTTGTTGAAGCGTCGTGATTGCTTTTTCCGATTGTGACGATTAGTCCATCGCACTTTCGAGCAGTTTCTCGACCTTGGCGGATTAGTTCGATCGCCTCCCCTTGCCTAGACGACAGTACGACATTCGCACTGGCTTGGTACGCTAACTCGACTCTTCGGCGAATCATCATTAACTCGCTGAGTTCCTCGCTTTTAGGGAATACTTCCGGTCCGATTTCGACAATTTCAGAAAGGTTCTTTGCATAGTCGCCTAAGCGTTCGACGTCTTTGACAAGGCTCATCAGCATTAGTGAGTAGGGCGCATCTGTGCTGTTACCAGGAATGGCTAGATGGGTCATGAGCGCACGTCGAATAGTTCGTTCCAATTCATTGACTTCAGCATCAGTTTTATGGACCTTGTCTTGCGCGTCCTCAGTATGGTCCTCTCCAAAGAAGATTTGACCGGCAGAGTAGGTCATTTCGCGCGTGAGATTGAACATAAGCGCGAAGTTGTCGGCAACTTTTGAGAGAGGGTCGTCACCACGGAAAATACTCAATAGTTCTTGAAGCACGAGATCTCCAGTATGTTTTGTTTACTACAGCATCCTACTAAAAAAGACAGCAAGCGCTGGCAAACCGTAAAATAGCAGCCCAACCCCGACTAGAGTCAACCGCCGAGAGCGCACCGCTAAACGGGCGATGCGGCGCGAGATACGAAGAGGAATATTTCTGACCGCCGGAATCGGATAAATCATTAGCGTTCCACTTAAATTAAAGATCAGGTGCACCAGTGCTATTTGTAGACCGGCGGTAGCGTTGACTCCTGTTACAGCCATGGCTGCGAGAAACCCGGTTACGGTCGTTCCAATATTTGCACCGAGCGTGACCGGAAACGCTCGCTCTAGTCTCAGGAGTCCAGCGCCTGCCAGTGGCACCAGCAGCGATGTCGTGATCGAACTCGATTGCACCATGATTGTGACGATCACCCCAATGAGAATCGAAACCACGGCGTTGACGCCAAGCGCTTTATTCACGGCGCTTTCGACTCGACTTTGAACGGCGCCGCTCATGACTTTCACGATAAAGAAAAGTGCACTAAATATAAGGAATCCGCTCACCATTATTAGGAAGATGGCTTGACTACCTTCTGTTGTGAACAATGCTTCATTTACGGCGGAAATCGGAGCCAGTCCGTAACCCAGTAGTGTTCTGAGCGGGCTTCGATAGACGACACCACCAAACTCACCCAGGAACCCGGTCAACCAACCAGCGGTGGACTGAAGAAAGCCAGTGAACATTTCCAATGGCAAAAGAACCAAGACCGCAATGTAATTGAAGACGTCATGGCAAATGGCAACTGGAAATGCGCGTTCAAATTCTTCCCGACGTCCGATGTGACCGAGCGCCACAATAGTGGCGGTGACGGTTGTGCCAATGTTCGCGCCCATGACCATTGGCACTGCGTTCAGCAGGGGAAGGGGGTTTTCGGGAGCGGCGACCAAGCCGACAATCATCGCTGTTGTAACTGATGAGCTCTGGACGATGGTCGTAGCGAGCAGTCCAACCAGCAGTCCCATGAATGGGTTTTCTGTGGCGGTAAAGAAGCTTTGGATTAGATCTTCTCCGAGTAATCTGAAACCACTACCAAGTCCTCGTACTCCCACAAGGAAGACAAAAAGCAATCCAAAGACCGTAAGGAGTTTGGGCAAGATAGGGGATTTGTGTGTGTCCGGTTTTACGGCTAAGTCCATAGAGTTCACGCCAAGAGATACCTGTCTTCGGTGGGGCATCCTGACAGTAGCGCGCTCTTTGTAATAACAGCTTCGGCTGGATACCGCGCAGTAAGAGTAACGAGGATCGAGCGCGAAAAATCGATCCTGAAAAGTGTTCGTTCGACACTTCGGTTATTGTTCGTTTGTGGCAGTCTCAACGGTGTGATTCCATCAAAATCTGATAACTGTAGCTACGTGAAGTCGGGTCAGTAGGTGATTCGATGTGTCATTTTGAGCGACGACCAATCTCTTCGTCAGATGGAGTGTTACGTCAAGACTAAGCCCAGCCTTTACGATGTAGGAGGTTTCGATCATATTCAGGCGTATATTGGTTCCTGGCATATCGCTAAATACAAATGCTGAGGGAGTGACGTCCTGTTCGATCCATCCGCTTGTGTAGGTAGCGCCCCATGAGCCAACCGGGCCTGGGTCCCCGTAGCCTGCTTCGATCCAGAAGCCTTTCCGATCAGTGGTGGCTTTTGTATTAATTGCGTAGTCAATGAGTAGACGAAGCGGGTAGTCCGGGTTCGGCGTGTTAAGAGTTGCTTCCGCAATAATGTCCACGACATTAAATTCTGAGGCAAAGTTGGTCGCGATGCCGTCAGTGTTTCGAATAACTCGATTAGTCAGAATACTGGTGAGTTCACCGCTCGCTTGAGCGGCCACAATTTGATCGGCATTTCTCCACATGTAATTGGCCGCAGATAGTTGGAGACTGTTTGAGCCAAACGTGAAAGATGCTGCACCGTAACCGCCGAGCATATAAGCGTCGGCTCCACGAGACACTTCATTAACAGCGGTCTGTAGTGCCACCAGATCGATCGCGACGTTTTCTTGGAATTTCCAACTAAATTGCTCCCACCCACCTTCGAAATTCAAATCGTCGTCAAATGTCATTTGGGTTCTCATGACAGGAGTCGGGAATTTCCCGATACCGAGTGTTATTGCCTCTGCCGCTCGCGGATTATACGCGACGAAGGCACGGTCCAAGTTAAATGGTTTTGGTTGAAAGAATCCCTTAAATGTTTGGTTCGTTGATGCTGGCGTCCCTGGGTCTCCACTCGCAACCTGTAGTTGGAAACGAGTGTCGTCATTAATTTCTGAGTCTACCCTCAGTCGTAGGCGCAGTCGGGTTCGATTGCGAGTCGGCCGGCTAGTTTTGTAGAAGCCTTCGTAGCGAGATCTAAAATCACCACTGAGTCTGAGTTTGTCCGGCCACGTTGTTGTGGTCGATTGTTGCGCGCTTTCGTCATCGGCAGTGTCTTGGGCATCAAGCGATGCTTCTGTGATTGATAGAAGCGCGACCGCAGTCCATAAAAATCTAAATATTGAGAGAGAGGAGCGTGATAAATGTAAATGCAAGATGTGTCAATTGTTTAACAAGTGGATTGTATCTTTGTTAGAGGCATGTAAATTGTCTGTAAATCAGTGGCTCGAAGATCGTCCAGAGCGGTTATATGAGTAAGAGGTTGTTCTGATCCTCGCTGCTTTTTCCGAAACGTTTGCGCAGAACCGTAGCTGATTATGAGGTCCATGCACGCGGATTGTGTGGATTGCACTGGAGTATTTGTTAGGGAGAAGTGGCGCGCCCGGCAGGATTTGAACCTGCGACCATCGGTTTAGAAGTTATCGCGAGGACTGTGCGTGCGTATCCATAGTTTCAATTGCTTAAGGGAAACGTCGATCACTGTCCTTCGGTGTTTGCTGTTTACGTAAAAGTTCAGCCGTTAGTGTGTCAAAACTTAGTCGCGCGGATGCGCTTCGTCCCATTCGCGAGCGAGGCGTTATTATTGTTTGCCTCTTAATTAAAAAAGCGTATAAATAGTAGACCTACACAGAGTCTCAATCATTAGGAGAACGCGTGAGTAAAAAGCTACCTAATCGTCGACGATTCCTCAAAGAAAGTACTGGCTTGGCAGGATTAGCGATGGCGCCGGCCTCTATGATGGTGGCACCGCGGCTCGCAAGTGGTGCCGCACCAGCGCCGGCAGCGGACGACGCTAACGCTACTGCCAGTGTGCTTTACGGAGAGCGCTCAAGATTTGTAACGACCACCCGCATAATCGAAGGCCAAAGTCACCGTGATACGCCAGCGGTCCGGCCAACACCGCATCGGCCAAGCGCGCGTACGCCACTGGGTGAGTCGGTTGGTAACATCACGCCGACATCATTGCATTTCACGACGCAGCATCACTATGGCATTCCGGACATCAATCCAGCTGAACATAAGCTCATGCTTCACGGCCTAGTCGACCGTCCGTTAGTCTGGACCATGGACGAGCTAAAGCGCCTACCGTTCGTGTCAAGGATCCATTTCCTCGAGTGTATTGGCAACAGGCCAAGCCCTAGGGCCACCACCGTCGCCGATTCGCATGGACGAATGGCCTGTAGCGAATGGACTGGCGTGCCGTTGTCCGTTTTGCTCAGAGAGACGAGTATCAAAAGTGGTGCTAAGTGGATCATCGCGGAAGGCTCTGACGGCGGAAAACATATGAAGAGTGTTCCGCTGCCAAAGGCCTGGGATGATGTGATGGTTGCCTACGGCCAAAACGGTGAGCCGGTACGTCCTGACCATGGCTTCCCGTTGCGATTAATTGTGCCTGGCTTTGAGGGTATCTATAACGTTAAATGGTTGAGGCGTATCAAGGTCGTCGATCAGCCATACCTCTCGTTCCAAGAACATTCAAGATTCTTGAGTCCGGACCCAAAGACACAACCGGACAGCTACGAGTATGGGCCTAGCTCGGTCATTACGTACCCGTCTGGGACGCACCGATTACCTACTCACGGTTCCTACGTCATTACTGGACTAGCGTGGTCAGGCGGTGGTGCTGTTCGTAAAGTAGAGGTCTCGACTGACGGCGGCCAGACGTATATGGAAGCTGAACTCGCGGGTCCGCCGCTGCCGAAAGCACATACCCGCTTCTATCTGCCTTGGAAGTGGAACGGTCAAGAAGCCACCATACAGTCACGTTGTACAGACGAGAATGGACTAGTCCAACCATCTGAAACTGAATACGCAAACTACTGGGGTTTCAATCGCCAGGAGCTATATGCAACGATTCAAAGTCAACTCGGACACTGCAACTGGATGCAGGCGTGGAAGGTCAACAGCGATGGAAGTGTCATTAATGGACTTGAACCGGTCGAAGTTGTTGCTGCAGACGTGCACGGTTAGCGCGCTTGCACTCGTCCTCGTGGCGGCGTCAGGAGCAGGCGTTCTAGCACAGGAACAGGCAGGTTCACCATTCGGGCTGGGTCGGACGCCAACTCCTGCAGAACTACTGGCGTGGGATATCTCGATTGGGCCAGCCGGAGATGAGCTACCAGAGGGCAGCGGTAGTGTCGGAGCAGGCGCGGCAGTGTACTCCCAGCGTGGCTGTTCGGAATGTCATGGACCGACCGGCGTTGAAGGCCCAGCACTGGTACTCGTCGGAGGCGAAGTCAGTCGGGGAACCAACTACTTCCCACTCGCCTATTGGCCGTTTGCAACAAGTATTTGGGACTACATTCGACGCGCCATGCCCTATCACCGCCCTGGGCACTTAACAGCTAATGAAGTATACGCATTAACAGCGTTCCTGCTGAATCGAAACGACATCATTGAGGCAAACGCCGTGATGGACAAAGAAAGTTTGCCGAAGGTAGTGATGCCGCACCGGGACGATTACGTCATCCCAGTCGCATGGGAACCCGGCACGCCACGAGGATTTAAGCGCCAACCGTGACTCTCGGATGTACTGAACCCGGACAAGCGCTTGACGGAACTTCCTGTGAAGTTTAAACATGGACGAACACAAACAACACTGTGGGTGAACTGTCGCCGGAAGAGCTAAGTGTGGCCGGACTGCTCGGCCGAACTGGCGACACTTAAAGGGAGGATGCAATGAACAGAAAGCATGCGTTAACGCTCGGCGCTGTCGGGCTCTCAATCGCTCTTGCCGCGCCGGCGGCGTTCGGCCAGCAGGCGGCCCCAGGTAACATGAACATCCTGATTGTTTGCGGGGACGAAAACGGCACCTACACCAAATGCACGAGCCTTGACGACCGCTCGCTCGAGCTCCATCTGCGTCTTAACTTGGGACACCACGTGACCATGATGCCTGATGACACCGAGGAGGCCGAAATGCAGGCGGCGGCCGATGCGGTGGACTTGATAATCGTCCCCGAGTCGGTGACCTCTACCGGGATCGGCACGAAACTCACTGCAACGTCGACGCCGATCATCAACATGGAGGCGTTCCTGCAGGATGAGTTTCAATTCGTGGATCCGGACAGTCAGAGTGTCGATCCCGGCTCGCCAGAGGGAGGTGCCGGGGGCACCGTTGAAGAGCCGACTGGTGAGGTCGAAGTCGGCCACTTCGGATCCATCCCTGGCGAGACCGATATCGTCATCGTGGATCCTTCACACCCGCTGGCGGCAGGGCTGTCGGGCCGCGTTACCGTCTACACCATCCCTGCGGAGATCAACTGGGCCGTGAGTGAGGTGTTGGCACCCGGGGTCCAGTCTGTGGCCGCTCTTCCGGACTACCCTGAAGCGCAGTCGATCTACTTCATTCTTCCAGGCGATGCGCTCTTCGACGGCTCGCCCTCGCCAAACCTGCGCATCTCGCTCTTCACCGAGAACAACAACGACCTTGGCACGTATCATCGGATGACCGAAGACGGCCATCGCCTCTTCGACGCCTCGCTTAACTGGGCGTTGACCTACGGTTCCGGAATGTAGAAGACAGGCTGTCGGGCACGGGAGTGCGCGAGGCGCGCTACTGCGCCGGTCCGGTCACTTCGAAGCTGAATCGACCCTGTCGGCGCTGACCGAACTCGTCCACGCTGGTGACCTCCACGCGGTAGAGGCCGGGCGCCAGAGGAACCGGCAGGGGGTATTCCCAGATGTGTGACGAGCGGTGCGGCCGCCCATAGGCGTCGTCCGTCTCCGCGTATTGGGCGTGCAGCCGGTCGACATGTGGGTCGGTGCGCACCGCGTAGGTCATCGCTTCTCGGGTCGCCCCGTTCAGCGAGAGCCATACGGAGTCGCGGGGGCCGCCGTCGAACAGGTTGACGACGACGGTAGTGTCGGGCTCCGGTGTGCCACGGTTGACGCCGCCTTCCTGGGGCGCCGACAGCAGTGGATCCAGACTGATTCGCATCCGTTGGCCGCCGTCGGGACCGTACGGAAACGGGATGAACTCCGGCGTCAGCTCGACGTCGTCGAACCGCAGCACGTAGAACCCGTTCGGGTTGCCGTCCTCCATCATGGCGTCACGCACGCCCCGCAGGTCGGCCGGGCCCATCGTCCAGCCGTTACCCCGGACCTCGGCCAGAGTGTGGGCAATCCAGGGCTGGCCGTGCCAGCCGTGGGAGTGGTTCACCTCCACCTTCCAGCTGTTGCTGGTGTCGTGCCCGGCTAGGCCGTAGATGTGTTCGAACGGCGCCAGCAATTCCAGCAGCGCTGCCAGATTCTCGGTGCCCGGTCCCGTGGCCACCGGCGACCGTCCGTCCGACGCCTCCGCGACCAGCGGGATGTGGGTGGCGAGGACGATGAGTCGGTCCCGCGGGACCAGCGCCAGATCGCGTTCAAGCCAGTAGAGCTGGTCGGGGGAAATGTAGCCGCGATACGTCCCGTTCTGCCCGTCTGTGCCGGCGCCGGCGTACTCCACGTTATTCAGCGCCACGAAATGCACATTTCCGTGATCGAACGAGTAGTAGGTCGGCCCGAAATGCCGCTTGTAGGTCTCGTTGGCGAGCCGCTCGTCAGGCGACGCAAAATTCAGGTCGTGGTTGCCGGGCAGATACCACTGCGGTACATCCAGCAGGCCCATCATCCGCTTGTGGCGGTCGTAGATGGCCAGGTTGTCGTTGGCCACGTCGCCCATGGTCAGCCCGAACTGCACGCCGTAGGGGTTACCCATGAGCGTGTTGATCAGGTCCTCCCGCAGCATGTCCTGGCTGACATCGAAGCGGGCCTGCGGGTCGGCAAAGCCATGCGCGAGGAACCGGTCCGACGCCGCTTCCAGCGGATACAGGGGGAAGTCGACGGCCGCTGGCAGCGGCCCGGTAGCCTCGACCACGGGGAACCGCCACCCCACCCGCGACCCCTCGACCGTGGTCGGCGTGCCGGCGGGGTAGTGTCGGTAGAAGAACTGCGCGACGTTGTACTCGTCCACCGCGACGGCGTAACGTGACGGCTTGGTGATGAACAGGATCTGCCCCGGGGCGACCGCCACCGCGTAGGCGCCGCCGTCGTCAGTGACCGTGACCGCACAGCCGTTGCTGACCGCCACCCCGGACACGCCCGGTTCGCCGGCGTCCCGCCTGCCATTGCCATTCGTGTCTTCGAACACGTGGCCGCGCGCCGTTTCGGAGGCGGCCGACGCGCCGCAGGCCTCGACTGCCGCGGGTACCCGAACCAGCGCCTGCACGGTCAGCAGTCCCAGGCCAACCAAGGCCACGCCACGCAGTGTGTCGCGCATGCTCCTGCTCACGTTGTTCATAGATCACCTCTCCGACCAGCGCCGAACCACCAGCACCACCGCCGCGAAGAACGTTGTCCACTGTCGCGTCATAAACACCTAGATTACGCTTGTCGAACGCGTGTTTCAACGGCGGGCGATTGTCGTTTCCGTTCGTTGTTGTTCTAGTGCGGTGTAGGTGTTCACGGTTGGCTCGCTTTCTTGAGAAACGCATCGAATTTGCTGCCCATCATTGGGGCTGGTGGTATCAACTTGGGTATCAAACGGCTGTCACTGGTCTGTGCCGTGTGCGTGTGAGACGTGTTTACTTAGGGGAAATGGCGCGCCCGGCAAGATTTGAACCTGCGAACCTTAGGTGTAGAAGTTACTCTGGCAAGTCGATGATTTAGCGCATTAGTGCCAGTCACCTGGCGGTACTATTAGCCAGCGCTTCGAGTCGAACTGCTGCTGTGAGGGTCGCGTCGTGAGCAGCCTTTTTGTAGTGTTCAGCGGCGCGGCTGAAGGCCCCGAGCTCCTCGTAGATCATGCCAAGAGTGTCATGCGCGAGCCGAATCCAGGCCGAGTCTGGATACTCACGAATAAAGATTTCGAGTTGTGCTGCGGCTTCGTCAGGTTGCTCGTTTAATTGGAAATACAGGACGCCAAGGAAATAACGACTGTGCTCTGCGAAATAGGAGCCGGAGTGCTCGGCGAGGATCTGTTGGTAGAGGGCTTCTGCATGGTCCGCACGAGCATACAAGTGATAGTTTCGAGCACGATGATATAGGAAGAGCGCCGGGGCATCTGCTTCCGCGCTAAAATTCGGGCGACTCCAGTTTAGAACTGTTTCATTGAATGCCACTAGCTCATCAGGATGCAAAGCCAAGTATAGATCTTGTGCCCGGTGTGCTCCCCATATCCCGAAGATACGGAGATACGTGCGAAGCGCCAGCCGTACGGCCCAGCGCGAAGTTGAGCCGTACTTTTCGGTGAGCAACGACCCCCATCTCGTCGGTTCTGCGGGGTTGGAGTACAGCGTTGAGATGAAGCGTTCGTGATAAACGCGCGAGGCCGTTGGGAGAGCTTGCACCGTGGGATAGGAAATCGACAGAGCAGGCGCACGCGTAAGATCGCGATAGGTGGCTAAAGATGAGCCCGACGAGAAGGCCATCCCATAATACGGATCAAATATCCGCCAGTCGTCATCGATAAATACCTCGGTCACTACATGCCCACCTTCTTCACCGCTGAGAAAGAGGATTCGTCCATGAATATCCCGCGTGGCAAGCAGGGTGCCCAAGAGCCAAGCATCCTGGTCGCACCATCCGACTCCGCGCAGAAGGTCATTCCACGAGTTCGTGTCCAGAACGGGGCCACCTGCGGGGTACACGTTCTCAGCAACGAAATCATTGAGCAGTTTTGCGACGTTTTCTGGGTTGCGTTCGTTGCCAATGACACGATCGGCAATCATGATGTAGCTTAATTCCCGATAGAGAAAGTCTCGAAGACTGGCACTGGCCAGCACAGACACTAAGGGACCCAGGAGCGCCGCCGCTACGACAACAGCCGTAACTCTTTGCGCCCACTGCCGAAGAAGAAAAAGATTCATCTCATTAGTATTTTACTTCACGGGTCTGTGCCGGGTGCGTGTGAGACGTGTTTACTTAGGGGAAATGGCGCGCCCGGCAGGATTTGAACCTGCGACCCTCCGCGATCTTTTTTGAATTAAATACCGCGATCTGCGTTTTTGTTAGGAAAATGGTCGGGCTGACTGGATTTGAACCAGCGAGCACCTGATGACCAACAAACAGATAGAGAGGTTTAACGGGAATGGGATTTAGGTATCTGAATTCCGAAGCACAGCCGTAGCAAGTGATTTCAGTTCAAGATGAAAGCGCTCCTCCCTAAAGGCGCCCTTGATGGTATTGCATGACCGGCACGCCGCAACGAGGTTATCCAGATCGAACTTCTCTTCTGGATCTTTCGTACGCTGTTTAGATACCCGGTGATCTGCCTCTAGACGAAGCACACGTCGAGACTCAGATCCTGTGTCCTCGGCATACACGCCCCATGCCGTCCGACGGCAGTACTGACAGGTGTAAGAGTCCCGATTATATAGATATGCATTTCGCAAATGGGTCAGATTGGCTTGGCTGAGCTTTTTTTGCTCACGTGAAACATTGACGCCTGTGAGCTCTTTTTTAACACTCTTAATGTCTTCAACTTGGATGTCACAGTTTGATGCCAGAACACCCCGACAGGCAGCAACAAAATCAATGGCTCGAGAAAGCTCTTTTTTTAACTTAGCTGCTTTTTCTGCCGTGTCAGACCCAGAACTCTTCGTCTTTCCATCATTCTCTAGCGCCTTAGATCTCCATGTGGGTAGTTGGCGGTATTCGACATAACGTTCGATAGCTTCTTGCCATCGCTCGGCCGGCTTCTTCCAAGTAGCGCTAAGAATTACTGTCATTGTTTACCCATAAGATGGTTCAAGTTTCTTGCTTACGCGCGCTTCTTCTTGAGAAGTCCATCGCCCTTCGTTCGTTGCAGCGGCCAACGGCGCTCACGATATGGCCTGATTAGCAAATATCCCCCGGCATCCTCTGAGAGTACCTTCGGAACGGGGGTTACGGCTCGCGCGTGAATCAGGTTGTGGGCGGCCAAGGCAGGTCACTCGCGTCGAGAAACACATCAGCCACATACGGAACCTCGTCCTTTAAGCCGAGTTCTTTCTTGGCGAGCTTCAGCTCATCCTTATAGTCACCCTTCTTAGTGGCTTTTTCTTTTATCGTCTTGTCGTCGACAAAACAAAGGTTTACGAGCCACGCTTTAATATCAGCGGTCTCTCGCAGGAAATAGATGTGACTCAGGCGATTGGCGAACTGGTAGTACGTTCCCAGCCAATCGCCTGACGAATCAGCGTGGAACAAACCCTTCGCGGCTTCAGTTGATCGTTCAATTCGCTTCCGTGATTCGGGTTTTGCTTTACACCGTTGTACACGCATTTCCTTTGGGTAGCTCTTCGCCTCCACGAGAACGATTCCTGTCAATTTTCCCTTTTTCTCGAGTCTAGCGAGTCCGTCCCACTGAGGGCCCCTCCGCGGCCAGAAATCGCGAAGGTCATCTGCGAGCTCCTTTAAGTTGACCGCTTCAAGAAAGCTCTCATCGCGATACTCTTTGAATTTTTCTTTTTCTAACGGTGATTTCCAGACGAGTTGAGTTCCGTCTGGAAAAGGCAGTCGTGTCAAAATCGCCTTGGAGAGTTCTTTCTTCCGATGAGCCACGGCGATCTGGATCTGGCGTTGACTTCCCTTAAAGGCACGCCCTAAGTCGTCGGTTCGTCGCGTCATACCCGCCTAGATTACGCCTACCGCGCGCGTGTTTCAATGGGGGTTCGAAGGGTTGGATATGGCTAGAGAACCGTGGAATCGGCTACCTCTGAAATTCACAACCCCGAATATTGGCACCCCATCGGGTTCGCCGTGAGGTAGTCGTTGCTGAAGATATCGACGTACTCGCTGATTTATGCCAGAACGTGGTTTGGACTGGTAGACCGCCTGACTTGAAGTCACGGGGGCGACAGGTATGAACTGCTAATTAGGTTTTTTTACCCAATCCTCAATTTCTCCACGCAATTCCCAAATCGCTTGGCATCTCTGCGCTCCAACACCCAAATTTAAATAGTCATCGCCTTCTTCAAAGAGCAAGTAAGGCTCATTACGAAGTTGGCCAGTTTCGTCTTTCCAGTTTGAAACGAGTTTGATACGTCTTGGAAGATTGTCTGGTACTTTAAAGTTTTGTCTTTCAGCATCGTTGGCGAAGGCAAATTGTTTGAGTACCTCGATACAGTCCAACAACATCTTTGCTTTAGTGCAACCGAACATAAATCGTTTACGTGTCACCTTGTTTAACGGTCCATCGTCATTCAGGATTTCAATCGTGGGATTCCCTTTATATGGTGGAAGTTCGGCCATAGTGTATTCGCTTGTCTGCTCCATCGTGCCCCTCCAACTGTTTGTGTTGCCATCATCCTTCAGACCGCCGTCACCTAATGGATTTTTTGGCGAAAACGAGTGAAATTAAAGTAAAAAAGCTAACAATGAACGATTTAGCGTGACCATACGGCCCACCCAGCCTCCCGTAAACAGTTGCTAATGGAGGCTTCACTGTCTTTTGCCTCCTCACGTGTTGCGAAAGAACGGTCCCACGTGACCACCGCATCAGCATCACTATCGCGCAACCGTAGGCCATACCGAAGGACATATTTATTACTGAGTTGTCCGCCACGACGATGTTGTCCAAATCGTTTCTCCGGCGTATGTGCGGTCGAACCTACGTACACGCAAGGCGACCCGGGTATATAGCCAGGATTCTCCTTACGAAATTTGTGGTCGCCGAGCACATCATCAGACAGATTAATGACATACACACGAAAGCGGATCTCGCTCATCATCGACCAGCCTTAATGAACGGTTCTTGGTACCAGGGACGCGTCCGGGTGCTCTGCGTCAGCCGTATCGGGAGTTTCAGACGACTCGGGAACTTTTGGGTCCAAAGTCTTTTCCAGAATACTCGCTGCGATGTACTTCAGAACAATATCCGGGGCTGAAGACCTGCTCAGCATGTCAATCAGCATGTACTGAACGACCCGAACAGCCTCGACATAGCTCAGTTGGTATTCGTCAAAGATGCGCCGACAGAGACCAATGACGCGATTTAATTCCGATGTGCGATCGTGAGAACTACTGTTCATGCAGCGTGCTCCTTATAGATGAATGGGTGAGTGACGAACGGTCGATTGAAACGCGAACTGAACCGTTCGGCTATCGACGAAGAAACGGCCGTTTGGCGCGCTCCGTATTTCTATGGTTGCACTCAACGATAGCATCTTGTCAAGTGACGACCGTGACCCAAACGGCATGACAATGAGGCACCCCCTTTAGGGGGTGGATTCTTCAAAAAAAATGCTGAGGAGGCTGTTTTTGGGTACGGCGTCGTGCACAGCGACGGTTCAGACCGCACCACACTGAGCGGTTCAACGTCGTCGGGATTGCCGCCGAAACTCCCATGGCGCGATGGGGGGTGACAGCTAGAGCCGGCGGTCAGAAAGCGATGCCGTCTGCAGAAATCAATGTGGAGGGTTTGTGGTAGATATTCTTTGGTTTCTTGCGGTCACAAAATTTGTCACGTTTGTTTTATACGCCTGATATTCTTCGACAGTGTTTGGTAGAGGAGAATGATCAAACCCATTAAATGGGTGCCAAAAGTTAATTGATGAGTAATGTTCTTTCACCATGTCTTGAAGAAGAAAAAAATCGACATAGCCTTTGAAGTCATCAAAAAGATAGAAAAACTGAGAATACCTCTCTAATGGGTCGCTCAACGGGCTGCGTTGTTTTAAATAAAAGCGCCTTATGCACTCGAGTGTCAGATCGAACCTGTCTTGCACCTCATGATTCATTCCGCGAGCTGCGTTAATTGTCATTTTGTTCTCTATCTTTTTTGCTGGGAAGACGATAAAGCCACCAACTGTGCTGCAAAGAGAGAAAAATAAATTAACTTCATCAGAAGGAATTCTATCGACGAGATGTTTCATTTTTTGCACATTTTTATAAGTGTGTCCTATGCCGTCGCTAGATAAAAAAAACTCTCCTAATCCTGATTTATGGTGAAGCAATCGAGGCGTATCGTCGTCTAAATCAAACCTCACGCCGTTTGGTAGTGGTTTACTCCAAAGAATTTGGTGATACCTCCTAAGCGTTGGACTGTGGGAGTCAGGATCTTTGCCCTCGGGTGTATCAGAAAAGACACGGAAATTGATATCAACGAGACTCATGTTGAGCATTCTGGTTATCTCGGATGCGCTTCGTCCCATTCGCATTAGCTAGTAGATCTATTGGGCAGGGACATAACCATTCTTACTCGTCTCTCTCACTCGTTTTCCGATCACGTAACATTGCGTCGTATACCTCATCTAACTGTGGATAAAACTGAGATTCAAGCCTAACTCTGTAGCCATTCGGGTTCGGGTTTGGGTCGCCGTCAAGGAAACACTCGATGACTTGTTCTGGAGTGAGCGCCACTTCGCATTCTTCGTGCGGAATATATATATCCTGTTCGTATTCATCGACCAACGAAATGCTAACCAAGTTTCCGACCTCCGCCTGGCTGGCGCGTAGACTTACTACTTCTCCATGCACGGTCGTAAACAAGACCATCCTGGCAATCTCAACCTCGTTCTGATTTAAATCAGGTAGGTCTTCTCCTCCTCGTGCTTGAGGACCCCCACCTCTTGTCAGCCCATGTTTTAAGTGCTCTGGTAGTTCATGCCCCCTCCAATCCGGAGGTATTGAGTCGACTCCTTGTTCCTTGATGATTTTCCTAAACCACTCGCGTCGTTCGGTTCCTTTTAACAGTCGAATAGCTTTCTCCGTAGGGTCTGAGACTTTCTCGAAATAATCAATCGACGTTTTAGCCATTGACGACCTCCGTGACTCATTCGTTGTTCGACATAACAAACCATAAGGATTAGTCGCGCGGGTGCGCTTCGTCCCATTCGCGGGCGCGGCGTTGGGCTTCGGCGCGTTGCGTCGCCGTTAACAGACCATCGATGCGATCGCGCTCGGCTACAACCATGTCGCGACAGGCACCGGAGCACCAATCCTCGTCACTCACCACCGCGGCCGCCACATTCAGCCACTTGTGAGCGAGAACAAAATCTTGCGGCGCGCCCATACCATTGACGTAGTGATGTGCGAGCAAAATCTGGGCAGCAACGTCCTCCTCCTCTGCAGCCAATCGCAACAGTCGAACTGCTTCAGGATCATCAACGTCCTCCGGCAACCAATGGTTTGCACGTGGAAGCCTACCCTTGACGCCTGCAACGGGGTACCAGTCCCCCCTCGTGAGCGAGGACAATTGAACCGCGCGGGCGTAGTACAGCGGTACATGCCCATTTTCCACAGCAATTCGCGGACCATACTTTGAGATACCCAGCAACCACAGGAAGTTTTCTCGATACAGCGATTTGCACACCGACCATTCAGCTGTCGCCGGCCACACCCCTTCAAATAATTGCCAGGCTGCCGACCAGTGTCCGGTATAAATCAATTCGAATGTGGCGTCGAACAAAAACACACTCCCAGCGCCGAAAGAATTACCGAACGGCATATCTGACACTACGCGCGAATTACTTAAGGGTCCTACAATGTCCCGTCCGCAATACGCAGGCCACCAGTCATCGCCGGTAAGATCATTGGTCACCATACGAATAACAGCATCCCAACGGTCTTCGATGGTCTCCGCCTCCACAAACTCTGTATACCCGGTAGCATCGCCGTAGATATCTTCGAATCGGTTGCCACCATGCCGATCGTCAAATCGTTCCAGGATGGTTCGCCAGACGTCTTCGATCGGCCTCACCATCAACTCCCAGCCGAGCACATAACGCTCCCCATCAAATACCAGCGTGACCGGTGGTCTTGGCCTTTCCGCATTCGAACCGGGCCAAGACAGGTAACCTTGGTCATACGTCTTCACCTCAAGCCCGGGAAAACGTGAACTCGCGTCGATCTCTACGAAATCCCCTGGCCACGCTGTAACGCATTCGACGAAATCGACGGTCAGGTCAACGTGGTCCCGATCGATCTCATACACGCAGGTACTACGCTCTCGTGACCCGTCATCAGGATCCATGAAGAAATTCGGTTTGCCGTTTCCAGTAATGTCGTCTAATAAAAGATCATCAGCGAAACCAAGTCCGCCGCCATTCAGCGACGAGTAGATCAACTGACCGCCCTGCCAGACGTCAAGGGTGTGCGGCCCCCTACGACTGCCAGGCGGGTCTCCCGACGAGAAACAGGGCTCGACCGTGGGGCATTCCTCTGGCCGCAATGCACGTTCGACCACACGAATGTCCAACACTACTGGCCCAGCTCCTCCTAGATTGAGCACCGCTTCTTGCTGGCCAGACAAAACGACCGCCTGTTCAATTAGCTGCAGCTCATCTCCCACATCGATTCCGTTCCGCGTCGCGGCAATCGCATTGCCGAGATCATTGAACCAAACCCGCAGCCCATCCTCGTACAACCACAAGTTTGACCGTTGCGATTGCGGCTCCCCAAACAATTCCAGAACCTCATCCTCACTCAACCCGGTCAGCGTCACCGCATCCGTATCTAAATCTGAGGTCTGAGCCGAGATGTTCTCGTTTGGGAACATCACAAGCGTTCCGAGCACTACCGCGAAAAGCGTCGCCAAACGTCGCGTCATAACCCGTCTAGATTACGCCTACCGCGCGCGTGTTTCAACGGGGGGGCGATTGTCGTTTTCCGCACGCCCGAAAACTGGCAGAATGGCGCGGAGGCAGGGGGATCAGATTCGTTTTAGTGCTCGTATCGAGCCAACTGAGCAACCACAAGGCCAGGATATTTGCCGGACACTAGAACTGACAGGGAACTCGTCGATGCGATCATCGGGCTCGACCGTCACGTGTACACAGAGGCGTGTAATGAATTCTACAAGCGATTCAAAAGGCTTCTGTATTACATTCCGATGAAGTTGTACCGATTCTCTCGTGAGGATACGGACGATGTCGTTCACGAAGTCTTCGTAAAGCTTATGGAGGGCTTGTACACATGGGAGGGAAGCGAGAACCTCAAGGCGTTTGTAGCTACAGTGACCGTCAGGGTGTGCCTCGACAAGAAGCGCAGCATTATTAAGCGTCGTCTCGAAGATCAAATCGACCCGGACGAGGGCGATGAGCCACCTACTGGCGAATCAGATCCAGAAGCAATCGCTGAACTGAATGAGCAGCGTGCAATTATTCAGGCGGAGATTAAAGAATTTCCCCTGAAGAATCGTCTTGTGTTCGGGTATTGGCTAATGTCATATAGCTACCGTGAGATTCAATGGGCACTACGGTTCAATCACGGGATCGAGAGCTCAGTGAACGAAGTCGGCGTCATTGTGAACCGCTGTAGAAAGCGTCTTAAAACTGCTATTCGTAAGAAAGGACTCGCTTGAACCGTCGTATGAGTGTGAGGCTATGGGTGATCAGGAATATTTAACTCGATTCGGTCATTTAGGACGCAAAGAACTCGTCGCATATGCCGAGGGCGAGGAATTGGGCGCTCGTTCGAGCGAGCACCTGAAGACATGCCTGGAATGTCAGTCGAGAGTGGCGAATCTTCGGGTGAAAAGCCTCTGGAAAGACCATCCGGAAACGGAGATATTTCGGCGCTATGCCGAGGGTGATTTACCGCCTGATGAAGTCAAAGTCTTCGACGGGCACGTTGCTGCGTGCGCCCCCTGTCAAGAGTTACTGACCTCCGTTACAGATGCGGAGAAGTTATCGCGTGAGAACGACATGTCTTCGAGTGAATTTGAACCACCGAGAACGTTGCCGCCAGCTATCGCCGAGGAACTTCGTTTAGAAACTTCCGAAGCGGGAACGCCTGGAGAAGAAGATGTGGTGAGTCTATTTTCAGATCATCTGTTGCAAGCTCGATCTGCCCTCCCCCGCCGCCGGAGCGTGCGCCTGCAAGCATTACAAGCACGGCCGCAAAAGTCGTGGGCCCACCGAGTCGACCATGTTCGCGGCAAGGCTTCCTTAGGAAAACGTGCGAAGGACCGTCTTCAAGAAGTGCCGGATTGGCAGGGAGTGTGGCAGGTGGCTCTTCCGACGCAAGCGAAGGGGACAAGGTTTGCAAGGGTTGTACCAGAAAAACACGGACTCCAACGCTGGCTTTGGAAGCGTAACGAGGCGAAGGGGCAGGAATGGGTTTTTGATAGGGAGGCGCAGGCGCTCGGTGCTCGCCAGAAAGATACGCTCACGGCGCAGGAAGGAAATCTACAGTGTGCCGTGAGAGTAGATGCTGCACCAGACCGCACTGGTGCCGCGCTGACCGTCAGCGTCTCGCATATCAGTAGCGGCATCTCGGCACCAGGGATTCTCGTCGTCCTTCACTCGACGGAGAAGATTGTTGACCGCGTGACGGACACGGAAGGGCGTGTCGTCTTTCCCTCGGTTACCGGTTCTGTCACCCTGCAGTTCGGTAGCGCCAAATTTTCGCTCGAACTCGGTTCCTAATCCTTTCGGTCGTCGTCGCGACGGTCTCGCTGTAAGAAATTCTCTCCTGGCACGTCTTATGTCTAGGAGGGTGTAATGCAAGCAATCTATACAGCACTGAAAGATGTACAGCGTGGTGTCCCCGTCACCGAAGGGGAACTGAGCGTGATTCCCCTGCTGAATGAATCAGCGCCTGAGGCGAATTACCTGACGTTCGAAGCAGCGGTGAAACGCGGGGGCATCATGGTAGAGGAACTCAGTGAGTCCGGTTCGGTCCCGGAACTTCGCGTGAAGAACAGCGAGTCCTTGCCGGTGTTCGTTCTGGACGGCGAACAGCTCCTTGGCGCGAAGCAGAACAGAATTGTAAACCTCAGCCTGATGGTTCCGGCAAAGTCAGAAATGATCATCCCCGTAACCTGCGTCGAGCGTGGTCGGTGGTCTCATCGGCATGCTCGATCTCAACCAAGTGAACACGTCATGTATGCGGAGGCCAGAGCCAGCAAAATGGATCAAGTATCGGCTTCTATGGAGGGTGGAACGACGGTGCGGCATAAACGAGCCGACCAATCTGCTGTGTGGTCAGGCATTAAAAGAAAGTCGATGCGGATGCAGTCGCATTCACGCACGGACGCAATGGAGGCCGTCTTTTCTGACAACAAGAATCGTCTTGAAACCTTTGTCGAACGGTTTGCACCTGTGGAGCACCAGGTCGGAGCAATCTTTATGGTGCGGAACGTGGAATGCGGCTTGGAACTGTTTAACACTGTTTCTACCTGTTCGGCGTATATGTCGCAGTTGGTGAGAAGCTGGGCGATGGATGCGATTGACGCGATGCGCGTGGAGCAGTTGGCGCATCGGGAAACTGCAAGCATTATCGAGGAACTCTGCAGCGGAAGCTGGAAGGTGTCTCCTGCGCTTGGGTTGGGGTGGGACGCACGACGCAGCGAAAAGAACCTGACGGCAGGCACCCTGCTTGTGGAGGACTGCCCCATTCACGTGGCCGCGTTTTCGCGTTCGTAAGGTGAGCCATCAGGCTTGCGGAACAGCAGTGTCACCGCACCACCCCGGAGAAACCGAGGAAACGAAGCAGGAGTGGGTGAATTGACCCTGTATTGACAGGGGGGAAATGGCGCGCCCGGCAGGATTTGAACCTGCGACCCTCGGTTTAGAAG